>ERZ794982.3-NODE-3-length-496558-cov-48.765651_pt1 | contig 496558 bp, 481 predicted proteins | sample MGYA00433071_ERZ794982 | MGnify/ENA primary metagenome ERZ794982 (study PRJEB30140, sample SAMN00862574) | bioreactor metagenome | study: EMG produced TPA metagenomics assembly of the Bioreactor inoculated with sediment Metagenome (bioreactor metagenome)...
CGTTTACACTCAACAGCATAAACAGTGCTAACAGCACGGGAACAATTGTTTTTTTAGTCATTAAATTTCTCCAAAGTTATACAACAGTTTACAATTAGCTTATGACGGCTATTGTTTGACCTTCTTCAACAGGTTGATTTGCTGTAACGGCAATTGAAGAGATAGTTCCTGAAGCTGAAGCCTCAACATCAATTTCCATTTTCATGGCTTCTAAAATAGCGATGACGTCACCTTTTTGGACTTTATCACCTACTTTAACTAAAATTTTCCAAACGTTTCCACTGACTGTTGCTCCTACTTCTGCTCCACCTTCAGAGCTAACAGCTGCAGCAGGAGCCGTATTTGCAGCTACTGGAGTTACTTGAATATCTGCATTGCCTTGGGCAACAGTTACATTAAATTTTTGTCCATCTACGACTACGGTGTAGTTTCCAGTTGCACTGTTCATTTTTTTGTTTTCTCCTATTTTACAATCGTTATTATCTTCACATACAGTATCGGTTGGTTCAATTTTTCGAACACTTAATGGGGATTCACCTTTTAAGAAACTGATTCCTTTTTCATCACAAGCTGCTGCAATAAAAATGTTTTCATCCGTAACTTCAATTTTTTCTTCTTTTAATCGACCTTCCCAATATGCCATCGTTTTCTTTTCATCTCTGTCAGCAATATCAAGTGGGTTTTCACTGGTTGGTTCTAATTTTAATTTTTCACTTGCCAGTTTAACAATTTGGGCATCTGGTTCAACGGGAGTTTTACCAAAATAACCTAAAACCATCTTTCCATACCCAGGCGCAATTTGTTTCCAAGGACCAAACATAACATTGGCATAGGCTTGTTGCCAATAAAATTGAGAAACAGGGGTTACTGAAGTACCGTATCCACCTCGTTCAACCACTTCTCTCATGGCATTAATCACTTCTGGGAATTTATCCAAAGTATTATTGTCTCGCATCATTTGAGTATTGGCAGTTAACGCACCACCTGGCATTGGAGAGAAAGGAATTAAAGGGGAAACCTGAGTAGCTTCAGGAGGCATAAAGTAATCTTTGAGTTGGTATTTCAACACTTCTTCGTATTTTAGGATTTTTTCGATATCTAATCCACCTAGGTCGTAGTTCTTGCCCTTGACGGCGTGTAGCATCGTCAAAATATCGGGCTGACTCGTGCCTCCAGATACTGGACTGGCCGCTAAGTCAATCCCATCGGCACCGGCATCAAGTGCAGCTAAGTAACAGGCAACTGAAACACCTGCCGTTTCATGGGTGTGTAACCTAATGTGTACGTCATTTCCTACAAGTTTACGTGCCATTTGAATGGTTTCATAGACTTTTTGAGGAGAAGAAGTTCCTGAAGCATCTTTAAAACAAATAGAATCATAAGGAAGACCACTGTCAAGAATTCGTCTTAATGTTTTTTCATAAAAGGGAACATCATGGGCTCCAAAACATCCTGGAGGTAAATCCATTAATGTAACTACCACTTCGTGATTTAATCCATATTTTTTAATACACTCTGCACTGTATTCTAAATTTTGAACATCATTGAGTGCATCAAAGTTTCGTATTGTTGTAACACCATGTTTTGCAAACATACGTGCATGCATATCGATTAGTTCTCTTGAACCAGTATCCAGCATAACGGTATTAATCCCACGTGCTAGTGTTTGCAAATTAGTATCTGGACCTACGATTTGTCTGAATCGATCCATCATATCAAAAGCATTTTCTCTCAAATAGAAAAAGAGTGATTGGAATCTTGCCCCACCACCAAATTCAAAGTGAGTAATACCTGCTTCTTTTGCAGCTTCTACAGCTGGAAAGAAATCATCCATAAGAACTCTACCACCAAAAACAGATTGAAATCCATCTCTAAAAGTGGTATCCATTACATCAATATATTTCTTTGACATTTATATTAACCTTTTAGATTGTTGTGATGTTGAATAACTGCACTAATTGCAGCTACTTTTTTTGCAGTATCAGATGCAGCAACTTGAGTTGGCACCTTTTTAATAGGTTGTTTCTCTGCGACAGGGAAAAACTTGTTAATAAGCGCTGCTTGCACCTTTAACGCGTACACCATGATGATGAGAAAAGTGAATACCACTCCCATTCCCAATATCATAAACTTTAAAGCCTCTAAGACCAAATTTTGTTCCATATTACTCTCCGTGGTTACCACTGTAATTTGATGGAAGCATTTTATTAAAAGTAAGCTTTATTAAAATTGATTTTTATCGTTTAATTTGATGAAATTTCAAAACTTTTTTTGCTGTTACAAAAAGTTAAAAAATTTTGTTGCCATATTTATATAAAGCTTCATCAATTTTGTATAATATAGTTAAAAAATCATTGCTGATTTGAAGAATTTTTTTACTCATTTGATATCCTTGTTAAATTTTATGTCAAATTTTAAACTATTTTTAGAAATGACTTGAAAAATATTGCAAATTGTAATATAATTATAAAAAACAATAAGAGCAACGTGTTGTTCTCTTTTAAGTTTGTCTCTTTAGGTTTGATTGACTCAAACGGTTAAAAGAGATTAAAAAAGTAAGGTCTCTTTTAACATGGGACAATATAATAGGAGTTGGTATGTTGATTGTAAGTGAAATTATTGAACGACTTAAAGATGTTTTGAGTAAAGATGGCAAAGACGGTAAAGTATTTGATAAAGATGTTGCTAATGCATTAGGCTTATCTCAAGTGAATTTTGCCACCATGAAAAACAGAAGTAAAATTCCTTTTTCTAATATCTTAGACTTTTGTGCACTCAAGAAAATTTCTATTAACTGGTTACTGTATAATCAAAATCCCAGTTCTTTACTCGATTCAACTGATAAGTATTGGATTAAGTACTATTCAAATATCAATGTCAGTGCAGGAGGAGGTGCGTATGAGAGTGAAGAGAGTTTTGAAAAACTTGAAGTACCTGCTTATTTTGCCAATATGCTTGGCGGAGAAAAAAATTTAAAAAACGTAGAAGCCATTAATGTTGTTGGAGATTCGATGGAACCAACATTAAATTCTGATAATATTATTTTTTTGGATTCAACCAAAAAAGATTTTTCAAAAGAGGGTATTTACGCTTTTACCACTGTACATGGGCTGTTTGTCAAAAGAATCCAACGAAGAGTTGATGGAAAACTGGATATTATTTCAGACAATAAAGAGTATCCCATACAAGTGGTGCAAAAAAATGAGATTCAAATATTAGGAAAAGTTATTGGTTCTTTTGGAATGGTTTTTTAGTTTTTCTTATAGTTGTCACTGTTTTAAAGCAGTGCGTTGGTTGACTGATTGTTTTTAAAAAGCAGTTCCACTTTTTGTTTTTTGAAACCAATAATATAAAGCGCATTAAATGCAGTTTGTTGGAGTATTTGAAAAATCTCTTCAAGATGAGGAATAACAATTATCTCAAAGCCATCAAAGACCAAAGGCTCTTTTGAAATAACAATAGTTTTGGCATATTTATAGTGGGTATATAAGTATTCAAGCTCTTTTTGTGCCAATTTCTCTTTTTCTTGTATCAAAACAAATTTATCACTTTTGCCGTATTCACAAGCATTAAAAAATTTATCAATAAAAATGGGTTTAAAATAATTGATTTTTTTTAGTTTATTGAAATCCAATGGGGTACCAATAAAATTGACCACTTCTAAAAACTGATGAATAAAGAGTGAAGAAATTTTAAGACGTAAGAAAAACTCCTCTTTATAACTAAAAGAGGTTTCAAATAAAGAGTGCTCAATAAGATTATCAATTTCAAATATATGGGTATTAAATGGTAAAGTATAGGGACAAAGGGCATTAAGAATCTCTTGATTATTGGAGATAATAATATCATGATGTTTAACGTCATTAATACGTGCCAAAATGGTATTAAGGTTACTTGAAAACAACCAAACGTTAGGAGTTTGAGGTAAATTGCTTGAAAAAGTTTTAAGCAGTTCATAGCTTATAGTATCGCACCAATAGGCTTTGAGTTCAAGTTGACTTAATTTATATCGAATGTATTTAATAATAGCAAATTGAAGATTTTCGACATATATCCAAGCAATTTCATTGTCAAGGATTTCCATAGATTTTTGAACAACAATGGCAAAAGCACCTTGTTTTATGGCAGTGGGAATCTCTTCTTCGTTAAAGGCAAAAAACAAATCCCCCTCAAGGATTTTTTTGACATCGGTTTTAACATTGTAAATAAAAGAGATGGCAGGAGAGTTGAGCAACTCTCCTTGTATGATATCATTAATGGATGAAATTTGCACGAACTAACTTATTTTTGTTCCCGCAACTTTTGGTTTTTCAGGACGAATAAGGTTTAAACCATTTTCATCTTTTGCTGCAAGTAACATTCCTTCACTTAGCATTCCCATCAGTTTGGCAGGTTTTAAATTGGCAACGACACACGCTTGTGTTCCGACTAATTCACTGGCACTATAAAACTCTTTTATTCCTGCAAGAACTTGTCTTGTTTTTCCTTCTCCCAAATCCACTTGAAGTTTTAAAAGTTTACTTGATTTGGGTACTTCTTCAGCCTCTACGATGGTTCCAATTTTGATGCTTGTTTCAAAAAATTTATCAATCGTAATAAGATTATCGTCTTCTACAGAAACTTCAACTTTCTTAGTCTCTTTTTTTTCTTTGGCTTCTATTTCTGTTTGATTTTTAGACAGATCAGTTGTGGGAGCTTGTTCGATTAATATCTCTTCAATTCTTGGGAAAAGTTGTTCCACTTTTGTAATGGTTGTTTGTTCAATTAGGTTTTTATTGACAATTAAATTATTATAGCTTTCAGTACTGATTTGTATCCCTAAGCAAGAAGCAATTTGAGCAATTTTTTGTGGCATAACTGAATCTAAAAGTAGGGCAACTTTTGCAACGATATTGGTAATTAATGCAACAAGTGCCATCGCCTCATCCTCTTTACCTTCTTTCATCTTTGTCCAAGGTTCATAATCACCAATGGCTTTATTGGCAATGGTTAAGACTTTCCAAATCTCTTCTAAATATCGATTAAGTTGCATATTAAAAATATACTCTTCTACGTTTTCTAAAAGGGCATTGACTTCGTTAAGTTCTTTAGCATGAAACTTTTCAACATCTTTAGAAACAACCTGATAGTCAAAATATTTTCCACTCATACCCATAATTCGGTTGAGTAAATTGCCCAAATCATTACCTAAATCAGAGTTGATTCTGTCCATCAACGCTTTTTGTGAAAAATCTCCATCTTGACCAAAAGGAACTTCTCTTAATAAAAAGTATCTAAACGCATCTAATCCATACGCATCGGCAACTTGTTTTGGGTCAACCACATTGCCTTTTGATTTTGACATCTTTTCACCGTCTCTTGTCCACCAACCGTGAGCTGCGATGTGTTTGGGAAGAGGTAAGTCTAAACTCATCAAAAATGCGGGCCAATAAATGGCATGAAATCTTAAAATGTCTTTTCCCACCAAATGAATTTTTGCAGGCCAAAACGCCATGTTTTTTTCATCTGTTCCATAGCCTAATGCGGTAATATAGTTTAACAACGCATCTAACCAAACGTACATCACATGGTTTGGCTCATTAATACTTTGTGGAAGTTTTACTCCCCAATCAAATGAAGTTCTTGAAATGGATAAATCTCTTAATCCACTTTTAACAAAATTCACAATTTCATTTTTTTTGGCTCGTGGCAAAATACAATCGGGATTTTCTTCATACCATTTAAGCAGTTTATCTTCATATTTTGATAATTTAAAAAAGTAACTCTCTTCTTTGACAATATTGGTGGGTTTTCCACAGTCGGGACAAAATTCATCTTCAATCAGTTGAGTTTGGGTAAAAAATGTTTCGCAACTTACGCAATAAAAACCTTCATAATCGCCTTTATAAATATCCCCTTTATTGTACATCTTTTCAAAAGCATATTGAACTCCCGTTTTATGCTCATCATCGGTTGTTCGGATAAATTTGTCATACGTGATATCAAAATCATCCCATAATGCTCTGAATTTTCCACTGACTTCATTGGCATACTCTTGAGGTGTTTTTCCTCGAGCTTGAGCACTTTGCTCTATTTTTTGTCCGTGTTCATCTGTTCCTGTTAACAAAAATGTTTTTTGCCCCGTTAGACGTGAATAACGTGCAATCATATCAGCAATAATCGTGGTATAGGCATGACCAATATGAGCAACATCATTCACATAATAAATTGGGGTTGTTATATAGACATTGTTACAAGTTTTTTCCATTTTTTACCTTCTAAATTAAAATTCAAATCCACCGCTTGAGCCTTTGTTCATCGACTCATACACGGCAATAACATAAGTTTTTCGTATTTCACAATCAAAAAAAGCTTCACAAGGCTCACATCCCAAAAAACCTTTTGTTTCTTGACATTTTTTTAAAACTTGAAGTTGTTCTTCAAGTTTTAGTTCCCATTCATCGGCTGTTTTTTCATGATTATCCATGATTTTTATACACTTTTAAGACTCGATTAATTTCATCACATGAACCAAAAAAAGCAGGAGAGGTATCATGAATATGTTCCGTTGGAATATCTAAAACTCTTTGTTTCCCATCAACTGCAGCTCCTTGTGCTTTTTCAAAGGTATAAGCAAAAGGAAAGACTTCAAAAAGTTGTCGAAGCTTTCCTTTGGGTTTGTCGGTTGTGCCCGGATAAGAGAAAAGACCTCCTCCTTTGATGAGAATCTGATGTAAATCAGGAACCATTCCTCCTGAATATCTCATGGTATAGGTTTCATTAAACATATCATCAATAAGTTGTTTATGATAAGGTTCCCAACACATTTGTGTCGAACCTGGTGCATTTAATGTCCCTTTTTGTTGCAATTTCAAGGTTTGTATAAATTCAAAAGAACCATTTAAAAGTCGGTACATTTTTACATCATCTTGAGCAATAATAAGCTCTACTCTGGGTCCAAAAACCACATATACGGCAGCAACAATATTTTTGCCCTCAAATGAGTTTTCATAAATACCAAAAATAGATCCCACCGATAAATTGACATCAACCAAAGAAGAACCATCTAAGGGATCATAGGCAATAAGATATTTCCCATCATCATGCAGATGTTTAATGGCTTCTTGCTCTTCTGAAACAATTTGTTTGATACATTTAACGTCAGCAAAAATCTTTTCAATAACCAAATCACTTTTAATATCGAGCTTTAATTGAGTATCTCCTGTTGAGTTTTCTTGTTCACTTTTGCTGGTGTCACCTTGTTCAATTAGGTTTTGTATCTCTATAGCCGTTTGTTTTATGGCTTCAAATATGGCTTGCATCTATACTCGCTTTGCATTAGAATCCATCCAAAGAATAACTTCTTCGGGATGGTTTAAATTTAATATATCAATGGCTTGTGGTATTTGTTTTGTGTTAATTGTTTCATCACAAGCAATGGCATTGCTGACTTCAAAATAGGATTCATCTAAGGCATTTCTAAAAATTGAAATTCTTGGAAGTGGCAGCGTTTTTAGTCCTTCAACCAATAAATAATCAAACTCTTTAAATAACTCAATAATCTCTTCAATAGAAGAAGTACTTTGTTTAAAAAGCGTTGTTCTGTTTGGACTTACTACCGCAACATCTGCACCGGTTTGGGAAAATTTATCCGAATCTTTTCCTTCACGATCAAATCGAGCTTTATCTTTAGGGTCGTGCTTAACTATTGCTACTTTAAACCCTCTGTCTTGGAGAATATTAGCCACTTTAACGACTAAAGTTGTTTTTCCACTGTCTGAGGGTCCACTAAAAGCCACGGCCAATCTTTTGTACGTTTTTGTTTGTAAATTATGCGTATTCATACGGGGATTTTATCCAAATGATTGTTAAAGTATCTTTATAGTATCTTTAGTGTAAAATGCCTCAATTATTACATAGGGTGAATTATGACAAAATATATCTTTCTTTTTTTATTTTCTGTACTTTTAGTTGGATGTGCCCCCAATAGAGCTTTGAAATATTTTGAAAAAGAAGAATTTTATGCGAAAGCATTACAATATACCAACAAATGTGATATTGTTTATGAGGATCAAGTTAAAGTGATGGTAACAGCAACGTATTTAAACTCAGTTGATTCTCAATGGAATGATGAAAATGAGAATTTTATTGTGGGGGTTTATGTGGTAGAAACCGAAAACAATAATAGATCTTTTTATCCCAATGAAGCCTTTGATTTAACACTTAATAACAGTGCGTATATTACGATTAATTCGATAAAAAAAGAGAATGAAATGTTCCATAATACTCCTTTATATAACCCTTGGGCTGACTATTTTATGGTTAAATTTAAACCCGCTGAAATACAAACCAATGTCATTAAAGTTAAATTACTGAATAATACGTACGACTCAAAAAAACAAAAAGAAGAGCTTCCTAAACCTTATGAGTTAAAATTAAAACTTAACCACACTACTTTGGGAAGTTGTGAGATAAGTTTTCAAGAAGAGTAGTTAAAGAGAGTTTTTCAGTTTTATTCAAATAATTATAATAAATAACATAATTGGCCAAGACATCTTTTCCATACTCTCTTGATTCATCATTGGACATAAGCTCCATACTTAAAAAAGGCTCAAAAGGGTGCTTACTTTGAGCAAACCCTTTTTCAATGGTTCTTTTCATAAAACCAATTCCTCCATTATACGCATAGGCAATAAACAAAGGATTCACCAAATGTTTTTCTAAATAATCCAAGTGATAATTGGCATACTTTAAATTGACTTTAGGGTTAAATTGGTCATAGATATTATAAGTTTCATTGAGTGCTTTTGCAATAGTTTGGCTTAAAAAGGGCATGATTTGCATAACCCCTAAGGCATAAGAAGAAGAGACAGCCGTTGGAATAAAATGACTCTCTTTTTTTGCTAAGGCGTAGATTAAAGCTTGTCGTTTAAGATCATAGTTTTTTAAAGATTCTTTATAAGGGGTAATAAAATAAAAGGTTTGAAAACCACTTATTTTTTCATACATATATGCCAAATGAGGTAAGGTCTCTTTCGTATGAAAAAGAGTTTCATACTCCAAGGCACTTTTTAAAGGGGCGTTGATGATTTCAAGCCACGCAAAAGGATCTTTGGGATTAAAAACAGTGGATTTGTTTTGAGAAGTGATGGTTATATCATATTGAACATTGGTGATTTTTTTCTTAAGTAACTCTTTGGCATAGAGGGAATAAAGGTTGATATCATAACTGTTGCTTAATGTTTCAAGCAGTTCAGTATTTTGGGTGAGTTTATATTGCCAAAAAAGAATTTTATCTTTATCTTTTTTGAAATATGCTTTGAGATTCGCTCGTTCTAAAAAAGATAAAGCCAACTCTTTTTGTTCATATTGTAATGCATTAAGTGCCAAGAAAAAAAGAGATTGAAAGCTTAATTGTTTTAAGGACTCTTTTTCAAAAGGGATTAACAAGGCTTCTTGTAAGTTATTGAGTGAATGATTGGTGGTAATACGTTTAATGGTTTGATTAAATTGTGAAAATGAGGTGAGTTTTAAAAGAATATTACTTGGAATTTTATAATTTAAATAGTGTTCAATAAAACTCATATTTATGCCATTAAAAATCTCGAAAAAGAGTTCAGGTGATGCCGATAATAATTTTGTAAAAGGTAAAGGAGCATTAAGAATTTTTAACATTGCTACTTTTTGAGGGTAGTGTGTTGTTAAAATATCCATAGCCACTTTTTTTTCTTGATAGTTTAATAAGAGGGCTTTACTGGGTGTTAATCCCAAGCTTAAACAATCACTGGATGTATGCAATAACTCAGTTGCAGAGGCATTCATACATTGAAATACGGCATAAGTTTCATCGTGATTTATTTTTTGGGCATATAAGGCAAAAAGAGTGCTATTGACATTTTTTGCTTCACCTAAAGCAAAAGCCACTTCATGGGGTGTAACCTCTTGTTGTAAAAACTGCCAAATATAGAAATCTTTTGTGATGCTTCGTGGCTTGTTTTCAAGCCACTGTAAAGTAAGAGAATCTTGAGCCTTTAAAGAAGAGGCTAAAAGTAAAATAAAGAGTAAAAAAGTCCTAAAAAGAGGGTTGTTTTTCATTTTACATCATTGAAGCAAAAAGTCTTCCTAAAAAAGTTTCAAGGAAAATCAGAATAAAAATAACAATAACAGGTGCTAAATCCATCCCCCCAATAACAGTTGGAATAAATCTTCGAACCAAAGCATACGCAGGTTGAGTGAGTCGTTCTAACATTTGTACAATGGGATTATATGGATCGGGGCGTACCCAGCTTAAAATAGCAGCAATAATAATTACCCATTTATACAATGAAATAACACCAAGAATAACAACAGCAATTGAGCTTAATAGAGCATCGATCATTTTATAATTTCTCCTAAATAGTTTTTGATATAGGTATAAATCTTACGTATATCTACTTTTGTGGTTTCACCTGTTAAAATATAGTGTAAAGCAAGTGAAATCTCTTCTTCAGTAAGGTTTGTTTGTTTGATTAAATAAGCCTTTAACTCATTAAATTCTTCAAAAAAAGGTGCATTTTTTAAATGTTGTTGAAGAAGTGTGATTTGTGTTTCAAGTATTGGTAAGCTTGGCTTAGTTGAAAAAATCGCATCAATCTTTGATTTAATTTCAGTCAGTGTTGAACACTCATTTAAATAAAGTTTTCCCAATTTTCCAATATCTTCATCGGCAAAGCCAAGAAGTTTAGACAATCTCATATTATCCATTGTTTCTAAATGTTTTTGATTGATAACTCTTAATGTATCCATCTCAAATAAAGATGGAGTTTGTGAAAGATTTTCAATACTAAACCAAGAAATAGCCTCTTCTAAAGTGAAAATTTCTGTTGGAGTTTTATTGCCCAATAAAACTAAATAATTGGCAATGGCTGCAGGTAAAAACCCTTGTGAAATAAGTGATTGTACACTTTGTTCATTTTCAACTATGGGAAGATGAATGTAGTTTATCTCTTGTGTATATCCCAAAAGTTTTCGAATATAGATCTGTTTGGGGGTATTTGATAAATGTCGTTCGCTTTGAATAACGGTGGTAATATTGTATAACATATCATCAATCGCACAAGCATAGTTGTATGTGGGTGTTTTATCATGATTTAGAATAATAAAAGCATCCACTTCTTCAGGTGTATAGTCAAACTCACCTCTGAGTAAATCATTAAAACGAATCGTTTCATTGGGCATTTTAATTCGTACAGTAAAAGGGGCATTGGTATTTAATACCGTTTCATCACTTAATGTAGCACAAAACCCATCATAATGAGGAATTTCATTTTTCTCAATGGCTTGGGTGTAGAGTTCTTCCAGTTTTTCTTTTGAACAAAAACAAGAAAATGCTTTTTTTTGTGTCAGCAGTTGCATTGCCATTTTTTGATGGTATTTTAAATTTTCACTTTGATACACCACTCGAGAATAATCAATCGAAAAAAGATTTAATATCTCTAAAATCTCTTTATCTTTATCGTCAATGCTTTTCTCGTTATCGCTTTGTTCCATTCGAATCAATAACTCTTCTTTTGATTGCTTCGATAAAATGTAATTGAATAAAGCAATTCGTAAACTTTCTATACTCATATCACCTGTTGGACTGGATGCAAATCTTAACACATTATTTCCTTACAATAGAAAAAGACAAATGAGTAATCTCATCGTGTGATTTGATAAAAGCATTGAGTTCATCAAGCTCCAACTTTTCGATTTTTTCCAATTCAAGTTGGGCAAAATTGGGTTCTAATCCTCGGTAATAATAAGTAAATGCACGATTAAGTCGTTGGCTTAGAGTTTCAGTTCGTAACGGTTCACTGCCCATTAAGAATTTTTTTGCACTCTCTAACTCTTTTTGTGTTACACCAGTTTTTACAAATTGGGCAATTAAACTTTGTACCAATTCTTGAGCTTCTTGAGCACTTTCAAGTTTGGTTTGTAAATATCCTGTAAAAGAGGAGTGTGATTTATTAATGGCAACTGAGCCATACGCACTGTAGGCTAAACCACGCTTTACACGTATCTCTTCCATGAGACGACTTCCAAAACCACTTCCTCCTAAAATAAAAGAAGCCACTTTTGCAATATAGGTATTTTCATCTTGAGCATCCATATAAAAAGGGCTTCCAAAATAGATATAGGCTTGTTGTGTCTCTTTTATCTCTTCTTTAACCTGAGCATTTGCATTGGCTTGAATAGTGGTTAAACTCTTCTTTTTCCCATTGGGCAGTATCTTTAAAACAGATGGAATATTTTTTGTCAGTTCTTCAAACGTAATATCTCCTCCGGCAACAACAATAAGATTTTCTAAGATGAGATTTTTTTCAATAAACTTTTTAACATCTTTAAGTTCAATGTTTGCAAGAGATTCAATCGTTCCACTGGAAGGATTTTCTAAAGGAGTACCTTGAAATAAAAGTCGATTTAAATTATTCCTAGCAACATAATCAAAATCATTCTCTTTTCGTTTTAAACCACCTATGAGAGTGGTTTTGATTTTTTCAATACTTTGTTTCGAATAATTGGGGTCTTTTAACAGTTCTTCAAGCAATTTTAGAGCAGTTTTATACTCACTTTTTAAGCTTGAAAGTTCAATAACAAAGGTTTCAAATCCATTAGAGGCATGCAGTGAAATCGCTTGATTCTCAAGTTTTTGTGCAAACTTTACACTGCCTAATGCTTTGGTACCTTCATTTAAAAGTTTGGCACTTAAATTGGCTAATCCGCTTTTATCATTGTCTTGAATGTATCCTGCATTTTTAAATACCAACTGTAAATTAAACGTAGGTAGGGTTGAATTTTCTTCAAATACCACGGGAATATCTAAATTATTTGTTTGAATATGCTTAATTGTTGCACTCATTAAAAATCCTTGTGTCAATATAAAAATGAATAGAGTAGAAAAAAGTATGTTTTTTTGTTTTAACATCTTAAAACCTTTGCAGTATTTCGTATGCAGTGTTTCTTTTTGCAGGATTTTCACCCACATCTTTTATGAGTTTAATCATCTCTTCTTGGTTCATTCTGTTTTTAGCTCCAGCTGCAGAAACAACATTTTCTTCCATCATGGTACTTCCTAAATCATTGGCTCCAAATTTTAGCGCCATTTGACCAATATAGCTTCCTTGCGTTACCCAAGAACTTTGAATGTTTTTAAAGTTATCCAAATACAATCGTGCTACAGCCAAAAGCCTTAAGTATCGGTTTGACGATTGAGGTTGAATATGAGGCATCTCTTGAAGAAGTTTGGTATTGGCACTTTGAAACGACCATAAAATAAAGGCTCTAAATCCACCTGTTTTATCTTGTAAGGTGCGTATTTTTTCCCAATGCTCAATAATCTCTTCATTGGTTTCAACTGTGCCAAACATCATGGTGGCGGTAGTTTTCATATTGATACTGTGTGCCGTTTCATGCACTTTTAGCCATTTGGCTGAATCGAGTTTTTTAGGAGCAACTAAATCTCGTACTCTATCACTTAATATCTCAGCCCCAGCACCAGGAATTGAACTTAATCCTTTTTCTTGAAGTCGTGTTAAGACTTCCAAATAGGTCAATTTTGAAATTTTGGCAATATAATCAATCTCAATGGCAGAAAATGAGTGCAAGGTAATTTGAGGAAATTTGGTATGAATATGTTCAACCAAATCTTCATAAAACTCAATTGTAAGTTTGGGATGAACTCCTCCTTGCATTAAAATTTGAGTTCCTCCCACAGCAAGAAGTTCTTCAATTTTTTGATCAATCTCGTCGTAGCTTAGAATATACGCATCGTCATCGCGTCCATGTCGATAAAAAGCACAAAATTTACAATCCACAAAACAGACATTGGTGTAGTTGATATTTCTATCAACGACAAAGGTGGTGATTTTTTTAGGATGAAGTTGTTGCTTTTTTGCAAAGGCTAACTCTCCTAGTTCTAACAAAGGCATGTTTTCAAGTAAATCCAATGCCTCTTTATTACTCAAACGTCTATTTAAATCAAACATTAAAAACTGGTTCCTAAACTGAATTCAAAAGTAGAAGTTTTGTCCCCTGGTTCATCATCAAGAGGTTGTGAGAAGATAAATTGTAAAGGACCAACAGGAGAAATCCATTCAATAAGTGCTCCTGTACCGCTTCGTTTAATTTCAGAGAATGAATCTTTTCCAATCATCCCATAATCATAAAACACACCCCATCTCATTTTTGCAGAATCAACAAGTGGGAAATTTAGCTCAAAACCATTGGTGAAAACATTTTTAAAAGCTTCATCGTTATCTGCATCATCATAATCTGGTCCAAATGCATACGATTCGTATCCTCTTAACGATTTAGGCCCTCCCATATAAAAAGAACTTCCATAAGGAACCATACCATTATCAACAATGACTTTGACTTGTCCTCGATATCTGAAAACCGCATCCCAATCAATGATATTTTCTAAATCGTAATAGTATTTAAAATAAGTTGAACTCTCTAAATATTTGGCATCACCACCGACTCCTGCAAACTCTAAAGATGTTCCGACATTAAATCCATTTTTAGGAAAGTAATAATCATCGGTGTTGTTATAATTAATGTAAGGGGTTAAAGAACTTAATATATAATCTTCACTGGGTCTTTGATGCCCTGTATAAGAAGAGGAATAATCATAATCTTCTTTAATGCTTTCAAGTTTATAATCCAATCCTGCATAAAGATTTCTTACCAACTCTTTTCCTGCTCCAATAACGAACCCTGTGGTTTGTTTATCCAATTCATAATCACCATAGTCATTGCTGTGGTCAATGTCAAAAGTGCTGTTATAAACCTTGACTTTCCCATTATATTCACTGTCTTTAATAGCAGGATTGGCTAATGAAATAGAGTAGTTGTTTCGTTTATCTGAGGTATCAACAGAAAATCCCAGATTTAATCCCGAACCAAAAATGTTTCGGTCTTGAATAGAAGCATTGATAATAAACCCATCATATGAGCCATATCCTCCCCCTAAAATCAAAGAACCCGTTGCCATCTCTTTGACTTTGACGACTAAATCCATTTTGTCTTCAGAGATTCTTTTTTGGTCAATCGTTACATCTTCAAAAAAACCGCTTCGTTTGAGTTTTAAAATTGAATCTTTGTAATCGGTTAAACTGAACAAATCCCCATGCGATAAATAGACATCTCGTCTGATAACTCTGTCAAGAGTTTTGGTGTTTCCTGAGATAAAGACATCATTGATATAGACTTTTTCTCCGGGAATAACTGAAAAAATAACATCAGCTTTGTTGTTTTGAGTATCTTTTTTAATATCATATTTAACTTGAGTAAAAGCGTATCCTAAATCAGCCACTTGTGTTTTGATATATTCCGAGTCTTCTCTGAGTTTTTTAATGTTAAAAGTTTTATCTTTTTTAAGTTTCAGTTCTGAGTAAAGTGTTTGTGGGTCTAAAATAGACGCATCCAAATAAATGGTGATTTCGCCAACGTTATATTGAGTTCCCTCTTCAATAAAAAAGTCTAATTTGGCTTCATTGGATGAGAAATCGACTTTCAAAAAAGGAGATTTAACAACAGAATCTAAAAAGCCATGCTCAAAATAGAGTTCATTGATTCGCAAGTTTTCATAGGGAAGTTGTTCAATTTGTGCTTCACCGTCACTTTGTCCAAACCACCAAGTGACGAAATCCTCTTCTTTATTTGCCGTTACAAGTTCAAAATCACTTTCATCTAAAGAAGTTGCCCCATGATAATTGACTTTTTTAATAATGATTTCATCGCCTTTATTCACTTCAATGTTTAATGCTACAGAATCATCATTGAGTTGTTCCACTTCAATTTCAACAACAGAATTGACATACCCTTCTCGTTGAAGTTCTGTTAATAACGCTTCTTTGGCTTGTTGTACTTTTGATTTGGTGTACATGGTCCCTTTACCTAAACCAATACGTTTTATGACCTCTTGAATATCATCTTGTCTTGATTTATACCCGCTCATTTCAACATTGGCAACCGAAGGTTTCTCTTTAAAAATAAACTCTAAAATGCCATTATTGTCAACGGCTTGTATATCATCAAAATAACCAAATTTGTAAAAAGCTTTTACTGCTTGATTGACTTTATTTATATCTAAGGTATCACCTTCACTGATGTTGGCAGTTTCTGCAGCAATCTCGGTTGAAATTCTTGAAAGGTTTTTAAACTCAATTTTTTGAATTGTTTGCGCACTTAATGCAGTGGCTAAAGCGATAGATATAAAAGCAACACTTTTTTTCACAGTAATCCTTAGTAGTGTATGTATAAAATTAAAGTAGCTAATATAACTAAATAAACTTTATAGGATGGTTAAGATATAATAATTTTTTTAATATTATTTAAAGGTAGAAATGTGAATATAGGCATAGTTGGTCTGGGACTCATGGGAGGTTCCATTGCAAAAGCAGTTAAAAAATATGGTATTGCCAAAAATGTGTACGGTTATGTCAATAAAGAAGAGACCAAAAAAGAGGTACTTGAATTAAAATTAGTGGATGAAATTGTAGATTTAGAAACACTTAAAAAAGTTTCAGATGTCATTATTTTAGCCATTCCTGTCGATGCAATTATTGGGATGTTTCCTCAATTAATGGATATCAGTAAAGAGACAACGATTATCGATATGGGCTCCACCAAAGAGTTTATTGTGAACAATATTCCCTCACAAATTCGAGAAAACTTTATTGCAGCACATCCTATGACAGGAACCGAAAAATCAGGTCCAAAAGCAGCAATCGATGAGTTATATGAAGGCAAAACGGTGGTGTTATGTAATTTGGAAAAAAATGAAAATAACCATGTCAATAGAGCGTTTCGTATTTTCCAAAGTATTGGGATGCGAATTGTGGTTATGGATGCGGTTGAACATGATATTCATGCGTGTTTTATGTCACATTTACCCCATGCAATTTCATTTTCTTTGGCCAATACGGTTATGAATCATGAAGATGCAAAATCAATTATTGCTCTTGCTGCTGGTGGATTTAAAGACATGAGTCGAATTGCAAAATCAAGTCCTCAAATGTGGAGTGATATTTTTGGACAAAATAAAAAGAATCTTTTACATTCAATTGATTTGTTTATGAATCATATGAATTTAGTCAAAGAGTTGGTTGAAAAAGATGACCATGAAAATCTAAAAAAATGGATGGAAAAAGCCAACAGTTTGCATGAAATTTTATAGTTAAATTGTGTATAATAATTTTCAAAGGATACGCCAATGAAATATCTGCTCTTTTTGTTTGTATTAAAAAGTGTGTTAAGTGCCAATACTTTTTGGACAATTGATGATTATGTTCACAATAATCCCAGTCAAAAACTGCTGATGCAACAGTTTGAAAAAGTGGTTCAAACCAAGGCTGTTCCTTTAAATAAAGCTCATAAAAAAGTTAAAATCTCTATTTTGTATCCGGGTAATCAAATTACAGATTATTGGAAACGCAGTCAAAAATCATTTGAAGCACGAATGCAAGAGCTCAATATAAAGTACGAAATAGAGGCTGTTTTTGTGGATGAAAATGATGTAAAGACTCTACAAAAAAGACTTAAAGAGTTATTGCAAGAAGAGAATGATTACCTCTTGTTTACACTCAATATTGATGGACACAAAAAACTGATTTCACAAATTATCAGCCAAGAAAAACCTAAACTGATTTTACAAAATATTACAACACCGTTAAAAGAGTGGGGGGACAATCAACCCTTTATGTATGTTGGATTTGACCATATTGAAGGGACAAAACTGTTAGCACAATACTATAAAACGAAGTTTCCTAAAGGGGCAACGTATTTGATGTTGTATCACAACCAAGGGTATGTAAGTCAAATGAGAGGAGACAGTTTTATTGGAATGTTCAATGACCCATACAAACTTGATGGGTCTTTTTATACGTATGTCAATAAAGAGGTGGCAAAAAAAATTGTGTTGGAGTATAACAATATCAATAACATCGATTTTATTTATAATTGTTCAACCGATATTGCCATAGGTGCAAGTGAAGCCCTTGATGAACTCAATCTTCAAAAAGAAGTGTTGCTCAATGGTTGGGGAGGAGGAAGTACGGAATTGGATATGATTGAGAATAAAAAACTCGATGTTACCGTGATGCGAATGAATGATGACAATGGAGTTGCTATGGCAGAAGCCATAAAGTTTGATTTATTACAAGAAGCAACCCCTTTAATTTATTCGGGTAAATTTGAAATTGTGGATACCTCGACTTCTACAGAGCATATTCAAGAGCTAAAAGAGCGGGCTTTTAGGTACAGTAAGTGAAGCAAAACTTTAAATTTAGTATCAAAACTATTTTTATTGTCTTAACGATAATTGCGTTAATTTCTACCATATTAGTGACGATTGTTTTATCTAAAAACAGTAAAAATGAACTGATATTCAGTGAATCTAAAAAATATTTTGAACAAAGTATGCGTTTGTCTCAAACCATTTTTGATTATGAGTTAGAAAAAATATTTTCTGTGGTCAATTCTATTACTTTTTCCAAATCAGATATTGAACAAATTCGTAATAACAATATTGATCTCCTTGAAAACAGTTTAAATAAAACCATTCCAAAGTCTCTTCATTTCACCGCAATTTTACCTTTTAAATCTTCTAAAAGTGCTTTAGGAGGCTTCTTTTTGTATGACATTAATCCTTTGGTTAAAGCTTTACAAAAAATACAAGTCTCCACCTCAAAAAGCTCATTGATCAAAATTGATTCCAATGGTAAAGAGTTGGTTTTTATTGTTGTAACAAAGGGCATTGTTGATGAAAAAAACGGTGAAATTGTTGGGATTTTTGCAGGTGGAATTGAACTTAATAGCAATATTAAGTTTATCCAAGATATAAAAAACAGCAGTAAAGTCGATGATATTGTTTTGTTGTATGATAATCTTCCTGTTTTAAAAGATAATCCTAACAGTTCCAATATGGATTTTTTAAAAGGCTTTAACCTTTTAACCTATGATAAAAACGAAGTTGTTGGCTATCGAGCAAGTTTATCGTTTAACTCAAAAATCAGTCCATTAAACATTAAAATGAGTTTGTCTAATGATTCGTTTAAAACGACACGTTATTGGGTTTACAAAGATTTAACCATTGTAACCATTCTTTCAATTATTATTTTGGGATTTTTTATTTATTACATCAATAAGTTACTCATTAAGCCCATTGAAAATCTAAAACTTTATGCTCGGAATTTTTTTGAAAAAAAAGATATGCAAGAGGGAAGTTTGGAGTTGAAAATTGTCGAGTATCAAGAGTTAGCGAACTATTTGCAACAACTTTTTATTGAATTACTAACAAATCAGCAAAAATTGATTGTGGCTAAAGACAAAATTGACAGCGATATGCAGATGATTAAATCACTCAATGATACTTTAGAATTAAAAGTGAAAGCAAAAACAAAAGAACTCAGCCATTTAAATGATACCTTAAAACAAAAAGTTCTTGAAGAAGTGGAGAAAAACAGAAAAAAAGATAAACAAATTATTCAACAATCGCGTTATGCTGCTTTGGGCGAAATGATTGGGAATATTGCTCATCAATGGAGACAACCTCTTAGTGCGATTAGTACAACTTCTTCCGCAATGAAACTTGAAATGCAAGTGGGAGTTGCCAGCAATGAAGATATCATGAAAGCCTTTGATAATATTATGCACTATGTTAATTTTTTAAATCAAACCATCGAAGATTTCAGGGGATTTTTCAGACAAGATTTAAAACAAGAAGAGTTTAATATGTTGGATTCTTTGGAAAATACCTTAAAAATTATTCATGCTTCTTATAAAGACAATAACATTAAAATCGTGACCAATTTTATCAATAAAGAGTTGTTGGTTATGGGAAGCAGCAGCGAGTTGTCTCAAGTGTTTATTAATATTTTAAATAATGCCAAAGATATTATGTTGGAAAAAAATATTGAAGACAAAAAGATTTATATCTTAAGTAAAAGCAATGAACACTCTCATGAAATACGTATTTTTGATAATGGTGGGGGTGTAAGTGAAGCCATTATAGAAAAGATATTTGATCCTTATTTTACCACCAAACATAAAAGTCAAGGGACAGGAATAGGGCTTTATATGAGTAAAGAGATTGTTGAGAAAAAATTCAATGGAACATTAAATGTTTTAAACAAAGAGATTGATATTCATAATGAAGTCTTTAAAGGCGCTTGTTTCCAAATTAAAATTCCCAAAGCAGAGGAGTTAACTGTTTAAGATAGCCTCTTGAACCTTTATGGCTTGAAAATGTTCTTTGACATCGTGACAACGCACAATGGAAGCCCCTTTTTTAATGCTTTGTAAATGAATAGCCAGCGTCCCAGGCAATCTCTCTTCTATGGTAGAAGGTACAATAGCATTAATCATTGATTTCCGACTTGCACCAATGAGCAGTTCATAAGCAAAATATCGAAAATGTTCGTGGTGCTTAAGAAGCAGTAAGTTATGTTCTAAGGTTTTACCAAATCCAATACCTACATCTAAAATAATATCTTCAACACCAAAGGAGTGGGCTTTGTCAATACGTTCTTTAAAAAAGTTATGAATCTCTTCAATAACATCTTCATAAAAAGGCTCTTTTTGCATGGTTGAAGGGTCGTTTTGCATATGCATAATGACGACTTTGGCTTTATATTCTCCTGCGAGTTTAGCCACTTTATCGTTTTGTAAGCCCGTAATGTCATTAATAATGGAAAACCCACAATCTAACGCGTATTGAATTACGCTTGGTTCATATGAATCCAATGAAAACTCTGCTTTTTCATACAGTTTTTTTTCTTTAATTAAATCCAAAATAGGTTTAATACGAGTAAGTTCTTCTTGTGCTGGTACAGCGATACTTCCTGGTCGGCTTGAAACAGCACCTAAATCAATCATAGAAGCACCTTCTTCAATCAGTTGTTCCATTCGAAGAAAAGCCTCTTTCCCGTTAAAACGACTGTTTTTAAAAAAGGAATCTTCGTTGGCATTGACGATTCCCATAATTTTGGTGGGTTTTTGAGCGGGGAAGATAAATTTTTTTAACTCTTTAGCAATGTTTTTTAAACCAAAAGGTTGTGCCAGTTCTTTGCGACTTAAAATTTCAAGTTGTTTATTGGTTGCAATTAAAATGGCATTGACATATTTTTCTTTGGCAACAATCACTCCCATGGGTACAGCTAAATCAGCACCAATAGACAATGCATCTTGTTTTAAAATATTAGCAGCACCCACGTGAAGATTTTTAAGTAAAATGGTATTGATTTGGCTTTTATTGCTTAAGATTTTAACCCCTGATTTATCACAACCAAGAGCTTCATAAGCAGTGTTAAAATCATTAATGGAGAGTTTATACATCAGCTTATAACCTGTGAGAGACTCTGTTTTTAGAGTGAATCAATGTTAAAAGAATTGTGGTTAAGACATTAATGGGGCGAGAGTTAAGCTCCAAGAGTTTAATGGAAGTAGAGAAACTCTCTAACTCTTTTTGTGAGAGTCTGATTTTTTTGGTATTGATTTGTATCATTAACGCTTCGATAAACTCTTTGGCTTCTTGTTTGGAAATTTTTTGATTCTCTTTTAAAAAAGCATACACTTGTTTTAAATCTAAGGTCAATATATCCAGTTCACATACACGTGCAGGCATTTTTGTTTTTAAATATTTCAAAGGCAATCTTGAAATAATTGTAGGAAGTAAAGAGGATTTTGATGTGGTGACAATAACAAATATAATATTCAAAGGAGGCTCTTCTAATACTTTTAAAAGAGCATTTTGTGCCTCTTTTCTAAAAACGGCTCCGCACAAAAGAATATATTTTGTGCTATTTGTTGCAATATAGGCTTCTTTAATTGTGGCATTGGATTGCGCAATTAGGAACTCATCGCTTACACTTTGTTCATTACGAATGATTCGAGCAGAGTGCAATGGCAGCGTTTTAACCAATTCATTAATTGTTTGTGTAATTTCATTGACAACTAAAATAGTAGAGGTAGTTATATCGTATTTTGACATTTTAATTTTCTACATTGACTTGGGCAAAAAGTGCGGCACTTAATGTTTTGTTGTACAATCTAAACATTTGAAGCAGTTTCATATCCAAAGCTTCATCGTTGCTTCGTAAATTAAAGGCATTTTGTCTCTCTTCATCTAAAAGCCAAAGAAAAGAGTTTTTGCTGATTTTAGGAATATTAGCACGGATATCTTGACTTCGTCCCACATACCAAAAACAATAACCATTAGGAAAAGATATATTGAGCATATCTTTAATAAAGTTAATGTCTTCATCGGATTGTTTAGGGTTGTCAATTTGTCGATAAAAAGCTCTAAAATCATAAAAAGGTAAAAAGGGTCGATTGAGTTTTGAGTGGTTAATATTTGAAAGAATATACTCTAAAAACCACTCTCTGTCTTTATCTGTAATAATAATAACAGAACGGTTTTTGTCCAATAAATTAATTACAGATTTTGCGACAAGAGGAGTCCACTCATATTTTTTCTCCTCAAGCCAAGGAGATATGAGTTTATCTTCTCTTATGGTATCAATGGTCCAGTTTAAAAACTCTTGCACGTTTACTTATCCAAGTCATACGCTTCATGAAGAGCTCGAACCGCAAGTTCAGCATATTTTTCTTCAATAATCATTGAGATTTTAATTTCGCTCGTTGAAATAATTCTTATATTGATATTTTCATTGGCCAATGCTGCAAATGCTTTTGATGCAACACCTGTGTGTGATTTCATTCCTACACCCACAATTGAAACTTTACAGATTTTTTCATTGTAATCAATGTTTTCAGATTGTTCTTCAAATTTAGTCATCATTTTTTTACAAATTTCCCAATCTGTTTTAGGAATAGTAAAGTCCAAATCTGTTTTACCATCAACACCAACCGTTTGTACGATCATATCTACGTTAATGTTTGCATCTGCTAATGCAGTAAAAATATTTGCAGCGATTCCAGGTTTGTCTGTTACGCCATACATTCCAACTCTAACTTGATTTTTATCCAATGCAATACCACTTACTAATGGTTTTTCCATAATATTCTCTTCCTTTGTTATTAATGTACCTTCAATTTCTGGTGTAAAACTGCTTCGTGATACTAAATTGACATTGAGTTTTTTTGCCATTTCTACTGATCTGTTTTGCAGTACTTTAGCACCCAACGAAGCCAATTCTAACATTTCATCGTATGAAATTTTATCTAATTTTTTTGCTTTTGGTTCAATTCGCGGATCTGTCGTGTAAATTCCATCTACGTCAGTATAAATTTCACAAACATCAGCATGAATTGCCCCAGCAATAGCAACTGCAGTTAAATCACTTCCACCTCGTCCAAGTGTTGTAACTCGACTTTGTTCTGTTACTCCTTGAAATCCAGCAACAATGATAATTTTTCCTTCATTTATGGCATTTTTCATATTGGTCGTATCAATATGTTCGATTCTTGCTTTTGTATGAGAATTATCTGTTACAATTCCCGCTTCTCGTCCACTCATAGAAGTTGCTTTGTAGCCAATTTCATTTAATGCAATTGACAATAAAGCCGAAGTGACTCGCTCACCTGAACTTAAAAGCATATCCATTTCACTTTCAAGTGGAGTTTTAGAAAAACTTTCAGCATACTCAATCAATTTATTTGTTTCACCGCTCATAGCTGAAACAACAGCAATAACGTCATGCCCTTCATCTTTGATTTTTTTGATGATTTGAGCAACATTTTTAATTCTGTCAAGTGTACCAACACTTGTCCCACCAAATTTTAATACTTTTAGCATATTAAATATAACCCTCGTTTTTAAAATATTTCAACACCTGTTTATATACCGTTCGTTTAAAAAAAGTAATATAATCATAAATATTACCCGTTGGAACAAATTTAAACTCGCTGAATTCAGGAGTATGATGCGTGTTAATATTGACTTTAGCACCTTGCTTTAATTTGACCAGATAATACTTTTGTATTTGCCCATCATAAGGTTTCATCTTTTCAGCAATGGCAGGCGGAAAATCATAACTGACCCATTGGGGATATTCAGCAATAACTTCTACCTCATTTGTTCCAATTTCTTCTTCTAGTTCCCTAAAAAGTGCCTCTTTTACAGTTTCACCTTCATCAATTCCCCCTTGAGGAAACTGCCAAGCATTTTCTACATCGGTTCGTGAAGCTATAAAAATTTCGCATTTTAAAGGGTATTTTGCTGATAGTACAATTGCTGCAACATTGGGTCTGTAATTTTTATTATTTTTTTGTGTTGGTATCTCTTGCGTTTTATCAGCCATAAATCATTTTTCCCTTATAATTGAGGGTTGATTATATTAAATTTAGGATTAAAAATTGCTTTTATATTTGCATATTCCCTTTTGTGACAGTAAGTGCTTTTATTGCGCTTTTAACTCATATACCAATTTATTTCATTTGAAAAAAACCTATATGGCAGCATTAAAAACGCAGTTAAAAAAAGAGTTAGAAGAGGCTACTTCGACAATTGAAACCGTTTTTATAGGCGGTGGAACTCCCAGTTGTGTGAAAGCTTCTGAATATCAAGAACTCTTTGAATTAATCATGCCTTATTTGGCATCCAATGCTGAAATTACAACAGAAGCCAACCCCAACAGTGCAACAAAACAGTGGTTGGAAGAGATGTTCTCTTATGGGGTTAATCGAATCAGTTTTGGTGTACAAAGTTTTAATGATACAAAACTACAGTTTTTAGGACGAGCACATACGGCACAAAAAGCCATAGAAGCGATACAAACAGCTCAAGAAGTGGGTTTTAAAAGAATTAATTGTGATTTGATTTATGGGGTGTTTAATGATAGCTTTGAATTACTAAAAAAAGATATTGATACGATTACAACATTGCCTGTGGATCATATCAGTGCTTACAGTTTAACACTGGAAGAGGGGACTCCTTTTTTTCAAAAAAGTAGTGTTAAAATAGACGATGAACTATTAAGTATGGATGTATTTGAATATTTAGAAGAGTTAGGATTTAACCAGTATGAAATCTCCAATTTCTCAAAAAATGAATCTTCTCGAAGCCGTCATAATATTGGTTACTGGGAACATAAAGAGTATTTAGGCATTGGAGCAGGAGCAGTGGGTTTCCGTCAAGGAAAACGATATTATCCTTCAAAAGAAATTGAAAAATATATTCATAATCCATTGAAGTATAAGGAAGAAATACTCTCTTTAGATGATATTAAAATGGAAAAAGTGTTATTGGGTTTTCGTTGTATAACAGGGGTTCATCAAGAGTTGCTAACATCTAAAGAGTTGCAAAAAGTTCAAGAATTGGTCAAAGAGAAGAAATTGGTGATTGATAATAATCGTATTATTAATCCCAATTACTTACTTGCTGATGAGTTAGCATTGTATATTTTAGACTAAAACGTATAGTTAAAGCCCAAAAGATAAATATCTATGCCCTCATTAGGTGTTTGAAGACCTGCATTGGAATAGTGCATATAGCGAAAGTAGAAATCCCAAACATCATGGGTCAATCCCAGTGAAATTCTGTCTTCAAATAAAAAAGCTGAAGAGAGATTTCGATTGTCAATTTTTGTATCAGAAGCTAAGGCAATACCAATGCCTAAATCAATATAAGGTTGATATTTTTTATATTGATAGTAAGTGGGTAAAAGTTTAAATACGGGGGAATACGAAAGAGCATGAATATTGTTTCTCTCTCCTATCCAATAATTAAATCCCAACTCATGAAACCCTTCAATGGTAAAACTTTCAAATTCAAAAAGTGTTGCATTAAAAGGTTTTTGAATTCCCATACGGTAAATTTCAATATCATTGCTGATACCTGCATTGACGCTGATTCCATATGAAGTATCTTTGGCGTTTACTTGTGTAAAAAAAGTTATCACCATCATCAAAAACAACAAAATCTTTTTCATCGTGGCTTTGTCCCCTTGTGTACAGTAGTATAAAGAAAAAAAGTATAGCAAAAAAAGAAGAAAAGTAATAAGAAAATATCGGTAAAAGTTATTAAGATGTTTAATTGTGTTCGGTGGTACCTGTAGTCGGAGTCGAACCGACACTCCCGAAGGAACCAGATTTTGAATCTAGCGTGTATACCAATTTCACCATACAGGCACAAAAAAAGAGGATTAAAAAACCCACCTTATAAAATAAGATGGGTATTTTAATCAAATAATACTTAGTAATTACTTAGCTACAGCGTCTTTTAAAGCTTTTCCTACTTTAAATTTAGCAACAGTTGTTGCAGCAACATTAACAGTTCTGTCAGTTCCTGGAACTTTTGCAGTTCTAGCAGCTCTTGAAGCAGTAGAGAATGTACCAAAACCAATAAAGCTAACAGAATCACCTTTTACCAGTGCCTCTGTAATTGTTTCTAATGCAGCGTCAACTGCACCCTTTGCATCTTTTTTAGATAATCCAGCTTTTGCAGCAACTGCATCGATAAATTCAGCCTTGTTCATAGAAGAACTCCTTGTTAGTAAAATTAAACTTCCAGTACTTTATAGTATCTAAGCTTTAAAAAAGCTAAAATAATCGGCACTAAATGGTGCTTTGGCGACATTTTTTTGTAATTTCTTAATGAAATGACGATTTAATGCTTAAAAGTCGACAACTGTTCTCTAAAATGGCAACTTTTTTAACCAGTTCATTGATGTCTCTATCATAGACATATGTTCCTATGCCTTTGATGACCATAACATGAGAATTACTCTCTTTTAAATATTTGGTGATTTCTAAAGCATTTCTGTCATACCATGTTGAATAAGAGCCCGGATCAATAATATCAATCTCTCCAAAAGTGGTTTTGCCAAAATAGTCATTAAAAATGATTTTATCGTGTTCAAAGGTATAGGCTGTTGCATAAATGGGTACCCCAAAAGCAATGTATTTGGCTTCGTGAATATGGGTATAAATTGAAGCATGAATGGCAGATTCTATACTGGCAATTTTCCAACGATAATCTTTTTGATACATATTGAGTTCACAAAAATATTTTTCATTCATTTCATCAAAAATGGCATCGGCTGTGTTAATCAAAAAAGTATTGTGGTCAAGCTTGGCTGAAATTGCCCCATGATAGATACCAAAAAAGTTTTTTCGAAACATGGTTAGGGACAAATCACTCAATAGTTTAACGGTTTTTTTATCTACCATTTTAAATGCCTTAAATTATTTTTTAGGTATTATACAGAAAATAAACTAAGGACGCTTTAAATGCAAATTCCACACACCCCTGTACTTTTTAATGAAGTTTTAGAGGCTTTTAAAACCATTAATGAGGGGTATATTATTGATTGTACATTAGGATATGCAGGACACAGTGAAGGTTTACTGAAACAAAATGCACAGGTAAAACTTATTGGCAATGATCAAGATGAAGAGGCGTTGACATTTAGTGCCAATCGTTTAAAGCCGTTTGAAAGTCGAGTCATTTTTAATAAAGGCAATTTTGAAAATGTATTAGAGCGTTTTAAAACCTATCCCATTAAAGGAATTTTGGCTGATATTGGAGTCTCTTCTTTACAATTGGATAAACAAGAACGAGGGTTTGGTTTTGAAAGCCCCACTTTGGATATGAGAATGAATCAAGAGCAAACTTTGGATGCTTCTTATGTGGTCAATCACTATTCTCAAGAGCAGTTAGAACACCTGCTTAAAGAGTATGGGGAGGTTCGAGAGTATAAAAAAGTGGCCTCTTTGATGGTAAAAAATCGACCTTTTAACAGTGCCAAAGAGTTGGCACATTTTTTGGCTTCAAAACTGCATAAAGGGAAGATTCATCCTGCAACCCTTGTTTTTCAAGCAATCCGAATAGAAGTCAATGATGAACTGGGTGTTTTAGAACGTCTGTTTGATTCTATTGAAGCCATACAGCCCAATAACTGTATTGTGGCGATTATCTCTTTTCATTCACTTGAAGATAGGATTGTTAAAAACTATTTTCGAAAATGGAGCAAATCGTGTATTTGTCCTTCGGGTGTTTTTCGTTGTGAGTGTGGAAATAACAATGCGTTGGGAAAAATTTTAACCAAAAAACCCATTGTGCCAACTGCTCAAGAGATGAAACAAAATCCACGAAGTCGAAGTTCAAAGTTAAGGATTTTTCAATTTGATTAAATTAAATCCCAAAAATGCTCTTTTGATTGTCTTGGGTGCGATGGTAATTATTTTATCGTTGTATTTGCCTAAAATTTATCTGCGCAATAATATCTATTATGTCAGCCGCGACATCAATGTTTTGCATGACAATTATATCTCTTTGAAAGAAGAGAACCGTTTTTTACAACAACAACTTGAAGATATGAAGTTTAAGAACCAAATTATGGACTCTTTAATTATTAATAATATGAGCAACAAATGATACGAAATTTAATCGAATTTTCTTTAAAAAAACCCATACTCAATCACTTTTTACTGTTATTTTTATTGATTTTAGCGGTGTTTGCTTACTCTAAAATTCCCAAAGAGATTTTTCCTCCTTCGGTGTTAGATGCCGTGAGTATTACAGGTACGTATGCTGGAGCAAGCAGTGATATTTTAGATAAAATGGCGGTGGAAGAGATTGAAGATGAGTTACTTTCATTAAGTGAAGCCAATAAAATCAGCACGACAATTAAAAGTGGGTTTTTTAATATCAATGTGGAACTCAAAGATGGATTTAAAGCCACGGATGTACTTGATGATATTAAAGATATTGTCTCAAAAATCAAAAATGATTTGCCCACAGATATGGATGAACCAACGGTTAAAGCCGTTAAACATACATTTCCTTTAATTACAGTTGCTATTTATGGTAATCAAGATAAAGCGGCTTTGCTTGATATTGCCAATGATTTAAAAACAGAGTTTATGAAATTTAAAGATTTAAGTGATATTACCATTTTTAGTGACAGTGATAAAGAGTTACTGATCACTTTTGATGAAAATAAAATTGATGCGTTTGGTTTAGATAAGCTTTCTGTTATTGATGCCGTTAAATCCATGAGTACCATTTTCCCTGTGGGGGTTATCAAAGATGTTTCTAAACACTACTATTTAAGTACATTTAACGGAGAAAAAGATATTGAAGCGATTAAAAATACCATTCTTCGAATCGGAGATACTTCAATCTTTTTAAAAGATATTGCCACGCTCTCTTTTTCTTTGGCTGATGTTGATACCATTTCACATTTTAATGGTGAACCCAATATCTCTATTGGCGTGAACAAAAGTAAAACGGGCGATGCTATTTTATTGGTCAAAAAAATCAAAGAGATTCTTCAAAAACAAGAGATGTTACACCCCAATTTGAAGTTTAAAACCTATACCGATACATCGGTTTGGATTAAAAATAGGCTCAATACAGTTGTTTCAAATATTTTATTTGGTTTATGTCTGTTATTTCTAGCACTTTTTTATTTTATTAATTCACGTATTGCACTTGTGGTTGCCATTGGTATTCCTACGTCATTTATGATTGGTTTGATGTTTGCTGAATTTTTTGGTTACAGTTTAAATATGCTTTCACTTCTAGGGGCGCTTATTGCTTTGGGAATGATTGTGGATGAAGCCATTGTTGTAGGTGAAAATATTTACCGACATATGGAGATGGGAAAAGATAAATTTCAAGCAACTATTGATGGAGCCGTGGAAGTTTTTCCTGCTGTGTTAACAGCAACAGCCACTACGGTATTTGCTTTTTTACCCATTTTACTTATGAGCGGAGAAGTGGGTGTTTTTATGCAAATTTTGCCCATTATGATAACCATTTTGCTTTTGAGTTCTTTGCTTGAAGCCTTTTTCTTTTTACCTTTACATGCCAAACAACTCTATAAAATCAATAAAGAAGAGAAGCGTTCCGAAAAGATTTGGGAATACAATAAAAAAATCTATGAAACGATTTTACACTATATCTTTCATCGAAGATATAAAAGTTTGATGGTTTTGGTTTTAAGTATTGTGGGCTTGACGGCATTGTTTGTAAATTATTCAAAATTTCAATTTATGCCAACGTTTGATACTACACAAGTGTATGTAACCGGTTCAGTTGGAGTAGGAAAATCCATCGAACAAACCGAACAAAAGGTGTATGAGATTGAACGTTTATTGCTTGAAAAGATTGATTTTAAAACCGATATCAGTTCAATTAGTTCTGTTATTGGTATGAAACTTGATGGTAAAAATCAGCCTCAAAACGAGGAGTTCTATTTTCATATTTTTGTGGATTTACACGAACGAGCCCCACAAAATTTATTTGATAAGTTTATCAACCCTTATTTGTCGTTGGAGTATGATGATACGTTTATGATTCGTCAAAAAAGTGCCCAAGAGATTGAAGAAGAGATTAAAGGGGTTTTAAATGAGCATATTAAAAGCAAAGAGTTCGAAGAGTTAAATGTTTTTTCTCTTAAAGCAGGTATTGTAAAAAATGATATTGAAATTGCTATTATGGCTTCTAATGATGAAAAAACCAGAATGGCTATTGCTGTATTAGAGGAAAAATTGGCATCCATTTCGGGCGTTTCAAATATTGCCAATGATTTGCTTGAAGGTAACAGTGAAATCAAATTTAAAGTCAATGCCTATGGATACAGTTTGGGCATGAATGAAGAGTACATTATTTCTTCTTTGCGTCCTTATTATTTTAAAGGTTCTTACTCTAAAATGTTTGATGATAAAGGAATTGTTGAAGTGGTCTTTCAAAGTCAAAATAAAGATTTTGTTGAAAGTTTGAATCAGTTTAGCATTGCCATACCCAACAGTTCCCAAAAAGTTTTATTGAATGAAGTTGTAACCTTTGTGCATCAATCGGCATATTCACAAATTTTTAAAGAAGACAATCAACGAATGAGAACAGTAACAGCAGCCATTCGAAATATTACTTCAGCAGAAGTTTATGAAGAGCTAAAAGAGACGTTAGCGCAGTTACAAAAAGAGGTTACTGTTGTCATCAAAGGGGAAGAAGAAGAGAATAAAAAAGTTCAAAAAGAGATGAGTGAAGCTTTTGTTATTGCGTTAATTTTGATCTTTATTGCTTTGATTTGGATGTTTGATTCCGTGGTAAAATCTTTGATTATTTTATCAACCATTCCGTTAAGTGTTTTAGGTGTATTAGTTGGACATTTTCTTTTGGGAATAAATCTTACGATGCCAAGTTTAATTGGAATCGTGGGACTTGCTGGTGTGGTAGTTAATGATGGGATTATTATGATGGATTTTATTCAAAAAGCTCAAAACCTTAATGAAGTAAAACGTTTAGCCCTTTTAAGGCTTCGACCGATTCTTTTAACTTCAGTTACAACCGTATTGGGTCTTTTCACATTAATGTTTTTTGCTTCAGGACAAGCCTTGATTTTACAACCCATGGCAGTCTCTTTAGGCTTTGGAGTTCTTTGGGCAACGGTACTTAATTTGTATTATGTACCCTTGTTGTATGCCATTATTTATCAACACAAAGAGTGTTAATTTAAAAAGAGTTCAATGTCTGCGGCAATTTCATCGATGGCTTGGGTTACGGGTTTAAATAAAGCTTTGGTGTAAAGGGTTTCATCCAAAGCTTCACTTTTTTCAAGATTATTTAACACAGAGAATTTAATATCGGGATTTAAAAACATGTCGGTGTTAATCACATAGCCACTTGTGCCTATAACCACCAGCATTTCACAGTCATCAAACTCTTTAAAAAGTCGTTCATAAAAGGGTGCTGCTTCTTTAAAAAATACAATATTGGGACGCAACAAAGTATTACACAAAGGACAACGAGCTTGTTTGTTTTGCAGAGTGTACCCAATATTTTTAACGCAACTGCACGACTCATTTTGACATTTTATTTCGGGTAAAAAGCCATGCAAATGAACGATATCAGAACAGTTGGCTTTTTCGAGTAAATCATCAACATTTTGCGTAATAATTGCTATCTTACTGGGATATTTGTGTTTGAGTTTAGCTAAGGTAAGATGGGCATGATTTGGCTTTTTATCTTTTAAATCCATTCGCCTCATATCGTAAAAGTCAAGAGTTTGTTCGTAGTTTGTTTCTAAGCAACCAACGCTACATATCTCATCAATATTATAATTTTCCCACAGCCCATCTTTTGCTCTAAAGGTACTAATGCCACTTTCAGCACTTAACCCTGCACCACTTAACACAATTACTTTTGCCACTTTTTACTCCACAATTACCATAGCTTCTACTTTATTCAATAAAGAACGATTTTTATCAAAACCAGTGAGTTCTTTTCCCACTTCAAGAGTAGATATTAGAGCTTTTCCTAGAATGACTCTTTCTTCATTATTGAGCCAATTGGTGGTTTTTATGCCCCACATATTATGAAAAACCAAGGGTTCGTTTTGTTGTGAAACCCCCACATATAACATAATATGTCCTTTTAAATACAACAGCGTTCTAAAAGGAATACCTTCTTGAACTATTTTTGCTTTTTTTATCTTTTCATCTAACTCTTTGAGTGAAATAAGATTCCCATTTTTGATTTGTTGACTGGAATTTCGGTTCAAAAAAACTCCAAATGCAGCAAAATAATCTCTGGTTAATGCCGAACAATCTCGTTTAAAAAAAGACTCTCCCCAACCATAGGGTTCATGGATTAACTCATTGATTATGTGTTGTACATTGTGGGCATTAAAAGTTAACGCGTTTAATGCCAATGCTTCTTGAGGGACGTCAATGGTTTGCACATAGCCTTGTAAATTATGGTGTTGGTTTACAACAAAAAAGTTACCCAAAGGACTTTTAGGCAAAATGGTTCCCAATTTAATGGTCTCTTTAAAAATACCATTTTTATAAACAGCAACATTATCTTTAATGGCAACATAATAGTGGCTTTGATAAAAAGTTTCAATAATTGTGTCATCAACATAAGCCAAATCGGATGTTGGAATAAAACCATTAGCAAAGCTTGATTGTACAAAGGCCCATGCTTTGTCTTTGCTCAAATGTGAAATCATAATAGGGGTATTGATTTTAATTCCACTGTTCTGATTATAATCAAAAGGAAATCCTTCTGCAACCTTTTGTGGATTATAAAACAGGGGTAAAACGGTAGGGAAAACTCGTATTTGGCTATTTTTTATAGTGATGGCTTTTTGATTTAATGCAGCAAATTGTTCAAAATTGGCATTGTTAAGCTGTTCTTCAAACCAATGAGAAGTGATTTTTTGGTAATTCATTCCATACATATTGTGTGAAATATAGTCGTTTCCCCATGTGGCTTCTTCATAACTTAAGGTAATTTTCTCTTGTTCCCAAGGCTTAAAATGATGTTGATAAAGCGTTAAAGGAAGAGAAGAATCGGGTGCTTTAAAATTGTACATATACTCATTGATATTTTGTGAAGGTAAAACGACTTTTTGGTGTAAAGAATTAAAACGGCACGCCGTGAAGGTAAAAAGAGTCAAAATGGCTAAAAGAATGGATTTATGCATAATCGTACAACCTCTTTATAATCTAAGAGATTGTACCATAAGAAGAGTTTAGGGTAATTTAGAAATCAAACTTTCGTTTTAATTTGAAAAAATAAACCACCGTTTTATATTGAACATACATAAAAGGCAACATCAATAAAAAATAAGCCAAAGAGTATTTCTCAATGACATTATTAAACGTTAATCCAAAATTAATAAAAAACATTCCAAATACCATAAAAGCAACACCCGGACAAATCAAAGCAAAAGAGACAGGTGAACGATTCTCACCGTTGACAAACTCTTCAAAATAGTTAAGTTGTTTCATTACTTTGTAGCCTAAAATTCCAAACACCAATTGAATGGAAACAACCACGGTGGTAAAAGTAAACAATGAAGAGTTGGCTAATGGGGCATTAAAGTGATGATCTAAACCAAAAGAGATTCGAACAAAAGCAATACCTAAAAGAGTCAAAATAGGGATAATAATCCATAAAGAAGGAGAGGCTTCAACAGAAATACCTTTTTCAAACATATTAGTAAAGCCAATGGTTATTTTAATTAACAACAATAAAATGGCAATGGAAGCAAAAAAAATCGACCCCATAATTCCAATGGCATTGATGGCAATATAATGACTCATTGCTCCTGGGGCTGCAAACCCAACAGAGACCATGGCAAAAGCAAAAATAGAGATCATTTGTGAAAGGTTGTTGTTGCTTGTAAAATCAAAAGTAGGGGTGGTTAAGATTCGAGTAAAATAGTTAAAAAATATTTTTAAGGCAAAATAACCCGAAATCATAAAGGCAGCCAAGGCAAAAGGGAAAAGATACTCTACAATATCCCAAAGTCCAGGAACAAATACTGCCCCTAAAACAAAACAGACATTGATGGTCATGGTGTATGTCAATGGAATTGCCATTAAACTGACTTCACCATTGGAATTTTTTAAAGCATCATATTTATGGGTTTTTTTAAATAAATTAAACTGTTGGGTATTCCAAATAAGAAACTTAAAATGTAAAAAAGCAAACAGCACAATCAACAGTAAAGAGACTGCCGCAACTAAAGAGAGCCAATCACCTTTTAACAAAGCAGGTAAGATAAAATCAAACGTTGCCATAGGAACACCTTGATGAGGCACTAAAAACATTAAGTACATAAAAAAGGAAACCGATAATCCCCCCGCACCTAATGCACTTAAAAAACACATGGGTGTAAACTTTTCTCTTAATTCCATATAAGTCCTTCTTATAATTTTAGATAATTTTATTGAAATATTACAGTAAAAAACTTTAGATAATATTAAGACATATTATTAATAAATCTTATATTAGTAAAATTTTAATATGCCTCTTTATCTTTATATAATCGTAGATATACTACACTATTTCAAAAATTATAAGGTTTCCTATTTTATGTTACAAATTCTTGTACCCAAAGAAGTTTTTGAAGAAATTGTTACAACAAAAAAGAAAATAATTGAAAAAAAAGTCAGCAAATATTGGAAGAAAGAGTTGCTGGATATTGAAATTATTAACGATACCATTGAGTATAAAATTAAAACCATACACAAAATACGCGTGGCGAATGAATACGGAGAAGAGAAACCCAATATTGTCATAGAGTGTCAAAAAATTGATTATAACGTCAAGAAAAATCTGTTTGAGTTTTATTTGGGAAGAATTATAGAAAAACGCAATGTTCAAATACACGACGACTACAAAGATACGCTTATTCAACAACTTTTAAAAGAGAAAGAAGTGTTGCAAGAGAGTATGAATAAAGATCACTTAACCCAAGTTTTTAATCGACGTAAAATGGATGAAGATATTAATGCTTTTATTGCTCAAAACAATGCTGCGTATTTAAGCGCTGTTTTTATTGATGCGGATCGATTTAAAGCCATCAACGATAACTTTGGGCACGATACGGGCGATCGTGTTTTAAAAGTCATTGCCAATAAAATTAAAACACATGCTAACAGGCTTAACGGTGAAGTTTATCGTTATGGGGGAGAAGAGTTTGTGATGTTGTGTTTTTTACCTCAAGAACAATTGATTCAAGGATTACACTATTTAAAAGAGGAAATTAAAGCCCATAAGATAGTTCATCCCATTAAAGATATTTCTATTACGGTGAGTATGGGAGTGGCCTTTTGGAAAAATCACGCACATATTGAAACTTTTTTAAAAGAGGCAGATGAGTGTGTCTTTAAAGCAAAGAATAAAGGAAGAGATACGATAGAAGTCTGTTTATAGCCAGAATACTGGCTATAAACGAGAGGCACTATTGTGCAATTTTATCGGCTAATGCTTGAATATCAGCATCACTTAAAGAAGTGACTTGACCTTTCATTAATCCTTTTAAAGGACCACCATAGCTTCCATCTTTATAGCCATTCATAGCAGCTATAAAATCCGCTTTTGTCATATCTTTGATAATTTTTGATTTTCCCATGGCTGCAGTTTCGCCATTTGCCCCGTGACATGATGCACATTTGGTTGCATAGATATCAGCAAATGATAACGATGCCAATGCAAAAAGTGAAAGTAAAATTTTTTTCATTAAATTCTCCTGTTTTTTGTTTAATAAACAGGTAGATTGTAATATATTTAAACTTTGAGTTTAATTTTAACAGTAAAGTATTTCTGAAAAGAGATAAAAAAAGAGTAAAATCATAACCAGAAGAGGAGGAGGTTCTTCTGGTTACGAAATGTTATTTTCCAATAAAATTAGCAATAGCTTCAATGTCTGCGTCACTCAATGGTGCAGCTTGACCTTTCATTAAACCTTTCATAGGTCCACCATAACTTCCATCTTTATAGCCCTTCATTGCTGCAACGATTTCCGCTTTTGTCATATCTTTGATAATTTTTGATTTTCCTAAAGCCACTTTTTCACCGTTCGCTCCGTGACAACCTGCACACTTTTTGTATACATCAGTTGCAAAAAGAGAACATGCGAGTAAAGTACTTAAAATTACTATTTTTTTCATTGTCTATTCCTTTATTTTATTGATAATTAAATTGTAATAAAAAAAACAGAAGATGTGTTTGACTTATATCAATAAAAAGCATTAAAATGAATTAATACTTTTTATTTTTAATATAAGATTAATTATTTAAAAGAAGTTCTTTTTTTAATTCGTCTTTATTGATTTTACTTTTGTTCGTTGAAATCAAAGGCAGAGACTTTTTATAGATGATTTTAGCTGGAATCATATAACTGGCTAAATGTTTTTTCAGTTCAAATAAAATTTCATTTTTCGCCAATTCACTTCGTGCAGAGTAAAACAGTACAATCTCTTCTTCTATTTCATCATTGGGGATTGAAAGTACAGCACATTGGTTGACTTCTTTAATATTATCATACACTACAGATTCAATTTCAACAGGAGAAACTCTAAATCCTCGTGTTTTAATCATATCATCGTGCCGTGAAACAAAATAAAAGTAACCTTCTTCATCTTTATACACATAATCCCCACTGGCTACAACAATCTCATCGTTAAGCTGACCTTCCAAATTGATGATGTTTTTCAAAATTTGAATGGATTTAAATCGTTCTTGAGTCTCTTTTGGCGCATTCCAAAAACCTTTATAGATATAAGAACCTCGGTGAATCAATTCGCCCACTTCTCTTACAGCACACTCATTGCCCTCTTTATTGATCACATACAATTCAACATCAGGAATGGCTTTTCCTATAGAGTTTGGTCGAATTTTAAGTTGTGTTGGCTCTAAATAGGTACTTCTAAATGCTTCTGTTAATCCGTGCATCGAGTAAAATTTTGCCTTTTTGAAGTACTTTTCAATATCGGCAATCATTTTAGGTGTTACTTTTCCTCCTGATGAAGTGATAATTCGTACCTTATCCAGTAATGAGGCATTGGGCAACCGATGCTCATCTTCATCAAACATTTGAGTAATATTAATGGGCATTAAAGGAATAACGGTAACGTTATCTTTAATAATGTGATTAAAAAAATCACCCGCTAACACAAAACGATGTAACGCCAAAGTGGCTCGTTTGTACAAAGAACAAAAAATTTGGTTTAACCCATAATCTAAGTTAAAAATCAAAATTCCTGAAATAACATCATCTTGGGTTAAGTGTAAGTATTGAGAAACCACTCGCGCACTGTCAATTAAGTTTCGATGAGAAATCACGATACCCTTGGGAAAACCAGAACTGCCAAAACTATAAGTAATAACCGCACTGTCGTGTCCGTTGATGGTACACGTATACTCTTTGTTGTAGTATTTAAAAATCTCTTCAAATGAAGCAATCTCTTTTGATGTTGTTTCATATGAGATAATGTGCCCGTCAAAGTTGATTTCTTCGATGGATTCAAGTTTGAGTTTATCCGTAATTATACACTTAATATCGCAATCTTTAATGATATACTCTACTTGTTCTGGCTTTAAAAGTTTGGTTAAAGGTACAAGAATATATGGGGTGGAAAGTATGGCTAAAATAGCAATAACTTGGTCAATACCTTTATTGGAGTAGACCCCAATTCGACTCCCTTTGGGAAGATTTAATTCATTTAAATATGAAGCAATTTGATTGACTTTAGAAAAAAGTTCGCCATAACTGAGTGTTTTTTCTTCTAAAATTAACGCTGTTTTTGAAGGGTGTGAGACATTGGCATCTTCAATGAGTGTTCGAATACAATTTATAGACATAATCGCTCCTTTAGTTTCGAATGGCCATGGTCCAAATATCGTAATTGCTGTCCATTACAATAGAGGGGTTATGGCCTGAGTTTAATATTTTTTTATAAAAAAATGAAACAATATTTTGGATATCCTCTTGGTTGAGTACTTTGGTGATTCCTCCTGTAAATATCAAAGAGTTTAACGCATTTAATTTTAAGGTTATATAAGATTTATTATAACTGGAAACTTTACATAATACTAAGAAAATTGCCAACTGCATCAATACTTTTAACGCTTTTTCACTTTGTTCTTGGAAAATATTTTCAGTCACTTTTAAATACGCCAACAATTCATAAACAAACTCATTGTTTTTGGCACTGAAAATCAAAGACTCTTTGGACTTAAATACGCCCAGTTTTTTAAACACCAATCGGTCGTACTCATTTTCATTTAAAATATTATCCATGATTAAATCTTTTGAGTAGTGAATATCGGTTGTTGCGCCACCAATATCAATAAGAATATAAGGATCTACAACTTTAAATTTACCATCAAGTAAACTGAGTGTTTTATTGACAATATAAGGCGTAGGATAAATTTGATTGGACGTGATGTCATAAAGATGTTTAATGTCTTCTTTACCTACAATGTCGGCTTGATATAAATTGGTCAAATACTCTTTAAGTTCTTCTTCCCGAATATGCAATTTATGGTCAATAATATTGGGAAGTACGACTACGTTATCAATATGCTGTTGTATAAAATGTGCATCGTCTTGATTGCCTACATACACAATGTTGGAGTAGTTGATTTTTTCCAAATAATCCAGCAATTCTTGACCAAAAACACCTTTGACTCCATCAATGGCACCAACAACAATTACAACATCGATTAAGTCACTGGGAATGGAGCTCTCTTTTATGTGAGAATACAGTACTGTATCGATAATATTAATCCCAGAATTATAGGCAATATTGGTGGCATATTTTAATGAAAAAGATTTTGATAAACCAATAATCAGCGTACTTAATCCTCCATTAGCAGAGGAACAGATATAGACATCTTCTTTTTGATACTTTGAAATCGTCTCTTCGCATTTGCTTTTTAAGTCATCGTAAATGTCTTTGTTGAAATCTCTGAAATGTTGTTCAACACAGCCATTGGCACTGACTTTAAAATAGGTACTTCCTATGTCAATTAAGAGTTTGTTTTGATTCATTGCATAATTCCTATATCGTGGATAATATCATTGACAATTGATGTGGTGTCTTTGGTTAAATCACATTTTGATTTTTCATATTCATAACAACGGTCACTAATAGGCACTTTCCCTCGTTTGATGATTCGAATATTTTTATTGGCATCTCGAATGGTAATCATCTCATTGTTATTGATAATATGAGGAGAAAAAGGAACATCAATAATTCCGTTTTTAATGCTGTTAAAGGCTTTTCGCCATAACGTATCTGCAGGGTCATTAAACACTGCACTCATAATATCCATCACTTCTTGAGTTAAAATTTCTTCCTCTTCTTCATCAACAATTTTGGGAAGACCATTTAAGATTCGTAAAGTGTATTGTGTGTTTGCAACCGTTTTAGCATTGGCTTCTTTAGTAGGAATTCCACTGGCTTCTTCTCTGGTTTTGGTAATGATTTTATCTGCTCCCACCATAGAAGCAATAACGGTACTCATATTAATGAGCTGTTCTGCATAGTCTTTATTGGTGGGGAATGCACCCATCCATTGATGATAGACCAAGTTTATCATGGCATCTTCACAATTAAACTCTTTGGCATAATGACGTGAAAGTTTTTTAATGACACTTCCCATAACAATATCTTGATTCATTGAACCCGTTTGAGAAAATGAGACTGAAAACGATTTAACTCCCTCTTCAAGCGATAACAACATTTCAATGAGTTGAATCACTATGGTAATCGCAGGAGGCACTAAAGTAGCAGTAAGAGGACCAAACGATTCACGGTTGATGGGCTCATTTAAGCCTGAATATTTTGCACACACTTTTTCCACATATTTCCAGTATAAAAAGGCTTTGTCCAAAGGAAAGTTTTTAGAATATGGAAGCAAATAGGTAATGGGACCGCCTTCAATTTCAAAAATCCCTGAAGCCAAAGCCGTTTCAATAAGCAATCTTGCATCGGGTGTTCCGTGTCGTAGCGATATGGGTTTGTTAAAATGCGTCATCATCTTTCGGGTGGTTCTGCATCCATGGGTCACCAAAGGATAGCCATTGAGCATATCGACTTCATTTTCTTCGGATAATCGAAGCATTTTTTGAGCTGTGGCATAGTCATTAAGTCGTGTATTTGAATCAATGGTACAAGGCAATACATCAACATTGGCATCGACGAAAAATTCGTATAGGGCAAACATCTTTTTATACGTAGGAAAGCCTCCACGTGGCTGTACAAGCATTTTCTTTTTTTGTTTAAAATGGTGAGAAATAAAAAGCTCTTTGTTGGCATTTTTAATAAAATCTTCTACTTCAGCAAAATCGAAATTATCGACAAACTCATTGCTTAAAATAATGTTTCGCTCTTCTTGTAATAAACTGCTCATTTTCTCTCACTCATAAATTTTTCTAGTTCATCAAGACCTGTATTTAAGTCCACTTGGTGAAAGACCAAATCAAAGCCATAGTTTTTAAACTTGGGAACAATGTTAGACGCATCTCCTGTTCCTACGACTAAGTTTCCTCCAATCATAAAAACAACGTTATCTAAGAGTTTTCCATATTTGTCTTTTAAAAAATTGACTTCTCGACACCAACCCTCTGCTTCACCATTTAAAGATGAAATCAATAAAATATCGGCATTGGTTTCAACAACAGCATCAAAAAACTCTTCTAAATAGGTATTAACACCTAAATTAAAAACTTCAAACCCTCTTGCTTGTAAGGATAAATCAATCAGCCGATTTGCGACGACATGAATATCATTACCTACGACTCCTGTGACTACTTTCATATATTTACCTAGTATGGGACACCACTAAAAATGAGAAACATTATATGCTTTGATTTTTGGAGGTGTCCTTTATTAAATTGTTCTCATAAAAGGCGGTATTGTAGCTAATTTTGAGTAAATTTTAGTTAAAATAACCCACTTGCAATTTTGAAGGGGTAAATATGAGTTTTAATACAGCCGATTTGTGCGATGAGTTTTTTGATAAAGTTCGAGTTTTAGACCCGACGTTTAAATCATACGGGGGCAAAGAGAAGATTTGTGGAACAATTGTAACCATGCGGTTGGATAAAAACAATCATGATTTAGCCATGATGTTAAAAAATGAGGAGGGTAAAAATAGAGTTGCGGTTATTGACGTTTCTCAAGAGTATTATGCTGTTGTGGGTGAAAATCTTATGCGTTTTGCCTTTGATAATAATTGGGCAGGAATGATTGTCAATGGTTATGTCAGAGATATTAATCAAACCCAAAAATATCCAGTAGGGCTTTTTGCCATAGGAACGTGTCCACGAAAATATATTCCACAAACCCAAGGGCAAAGAGGCGTTGAACTCAGTTTTGAAGGGGTTGTTTTTAAAGAGGGTGATTATGTGTATGCCGACAAAGATGGCATTGTTTTAGCCCAAGAAAAGTTAAAATAGACTCTTAATAACTAAAAAGTGATATTTGATTTGAAATTTGATATGATGTCAAATGGAAAAATCAACTATCAAATTATTTTATGGCACCAAAGAGTGGATACTTTTTTTAGGATTTTTACTTTTTATTTTGGGCTTAAATTTAAAACATCATTACAATAACTTCTTGCTTTTCAAACACAATGAACTGTTTCAAACCACTGCAGTCATTACTAATATTTATCCCAAAGAGGCGTTTATGGTAGTAAAACTTCAAAGCCCAAACTTTGATTGTTATACTTCCGTTGCATTAGATGAAAAATTGAAGCAATTTGATGAAGTATTGATTACGTTGGTGACTTCTCATGTTAATTTTTGGGAATACTTACGAGGTTTTTATGCACCAAGTCTTCATCTGTATTATGAAAAACCATTACAAAATCTCAAAACACAACTGGCAACATTTGTGGCACAACAGCACGATCATACCCTTTTTCAAGAACTCTATAAAGCGCTTTTTTTTGCCATTCCTATTTCCAAAGAGTTACGTGATATTTGTGCCAATTTTGGTATTTCTCACTTAATTGCTATTTCAGGTTTTCATTTAGGAGTGATAGCTTTTGTGGTTTATTGGTTAAGCTATTTGCCTTATTCTTTTTTTCATACACGCTATTTTGCTTATCGAAATAAAAAGTACGATATATTACTTTTAACGGCATTGATTTTATTGGCATATTTAATCTTTACTTCGATGGTGGCTTCTTTATTACGTGCTTTTGTGATGTTTGTTTTGGCACTTTTTTTTCTTCGCAATAACATCAAACTCTTCTCTTTTGAAACGTTGCTTGTAACAACTTTACTGATTTTGTCGTTTTTTCCTCAATATCTTTTTTCAGTCTCTTTATGGTTTTCAATTGCGGGTGTTTTTTATATTTTCATGTTTTTAGAATATTTTAAAAATCTGCCCAAAGTAGGGCAGTTTTTTTTATTTAACGCATGGATTTATTTAGCAATGAATCCCATAACTAACTTTTTCTTTGGTACAACTTCGTATTTGCAACTCTTTTCTTCGGTTTTAACGTTGGTATTCACTTTTTTTTATCCGTTAATTGCTTTGTTACATCTTTTAGAAGTAGGGGATCTTTTTGATGAGTATTTGTTACACATGTTCAGACTTCCCGCTTACAGTTCAGAAGTCTTAACGCCTTGGTGGTTTTTGTGTTGTTATGTGCTTTTTTCTTTATTGGCAATAAAGAAAAAAGCCTTTTTTGTTCTTCTAAATGGGATGTTAATAGGGTTTACACTTTATATTTTTTATGTTAATAGTACTCATTATTAGCAGAGTTGGTCAATTTATCTAACGTGTATTTCATGTCTTCATCCAAATCCATATTTTGTCGCATCCACATCAAATAACCCGCATCGATTTTAGCCACTTCTGTGGTGGTTTTTCCTTTGTATTTACCAAATTTAAATGTTTCAATAAACACAGGTGTTTTGGTCAGTTCAACCAATTTCTCTATGGGGTTATAATCCGGGTAAATCTCTTTGCATTTTGCCACAAGTTTGGATAAAAAGAGTTTCATCACCAACACATCACCAATGGCATCATGCGCTTTTATGATAATATTATTTTTAGAGGCTTCTTCTTGTTCGGTTTTATACAATTCGAGAGCATATCGGATGTATTGCAATCGATGATACGGTAACTCTTTAAAAAGATGTTTGGCACATCGTAAGGTATCAATGAGTTGCAATCGTGGCTCAAATCCCTCTTTTTGAATCATACCTAAATCAAATGCAATATTATGAGCAATTAAATAATTATCGGGTGTGTTTAATGCAAGTAAACGTTTAAAAAAATTGGTTTCAACCGCTTTGGGCTTATTTTCCAATAAGTCAGGCGTAATATTATGCACTTCCATGGCTTCTAATTTAATCTCTGTATCACAAGAACACAATTCATCATAGACTTCCAAAGGTGCTTTTGCATCAACAATCATGGCTCCAAATTGGATGATTCTGTCCTCTTCTTGGTTTCCTGTGGTTTCGGTGTCAAACAGTATGTATTTTGGCAAAACTTCTCCTTTAAATAATTAGCATTCCATCGCCATAAGAGTAAAAACGATACTTCTCTTTGATGGCAATGTCATACAATTCCAGTGTCTTTTCCAGTCCAATAAATGAAGCTATAAGCATAATTAGAGTTGATTTGGGTAAATGAAAGTTGGTCAACAAATGATTGACACGAAGAGGCTTATTTAGGGGATTTAAGAATAAATCACACTCTCCTTGTTCTTGGTTTGTTCTAAAGAAATACTCAATTGTTCTTGTAACGGTTGTCCCCACTGCCAACAGTGGTTTATCGTTTAAAATCATCTCTTTAGCAGGAGAAGAGACTTCATAATATTCACTGTGCATGGGATGATTTAAAATCTCTTGTGCTTCAACGGGTTTAAAGGTTCCTGCTCCGACATGTAAGGTCAAATAATCCAATGTGTGTTGTTGTTTTAATGCGTCAAAAAGTTCAGGCGTAAAATGTAAAGATGCCGTAGGTGCAGCAACGGCTCCATATTTTTTAGCAAACAAAGTTTGATAGTTGGTTTCATCACTTTTTTCATCGCTTCTATTCATATAGGGAGGCAAAGGTAAGTGACCTATTTGATTTAAAATTTCAATTAATGCCAAAAAGTCCAACTCTTTATTGTGTTGAAAAAACTTGACTTCACGTGTGCCATCAAGATTCAATTTAACTACAACGGCTTCTAAATCATTATCAAATTTTAAAGCGGTACCAACCTTAACTTTCCCCCCAATCAAACATAAAAAGGTATTGTCAAGCAAAGGTTTATTAAAGAGTAATTCTACTTTTCCACCACTTTGTTTATGCCCAAAAATACGTGCTTTGATGACTTTCGTGTCATTGAGTAAAATTTGTAAGTTGGAAGGAAGAACCTCTAAAAGGTGTTTAAATGTGGTATGAGTGATCGTCTCTTTTTGTCGGTCATAGACCAAAAGTTTAGCATCGTGCGCAGGTTCAATAGGATGCGTCGCTATGAGCTCTTTGGGTAAAGAGTAGTCATAGCTTGAGGTTTTTAATGGGTCTAAAATACTATTCATCCTCTTCTTTAGGTGCAGGATTAAATACTTTGGCAATATAAATAGAGACGCCATACAATAAAATTAAAGGCCCTGCCATTAAAAATTGGGTTAAAACATCTGGTGGTGTCAACAGTGCTGAGACAATAAAAATCAATACAATGGCATATTTAAAGAAATCTTTGAGCATTTTATCATCAACCAAACCAATTTTAGCCAAGAAAAAAGTAACAACAGGAAGCTCAAAGGCAATACCAAATCCAAAAAGAATTTTAGTAAAGAAGCTGACATATTTCCCAATACTAGGAAAAACAGTAACAACGGTATTACCAAAGTTAATTAAGAATTCAAAACCAAAAGGAACAACCACATAATATGAAAATGAAGCTCCCATTAAAAACATTAATGTTGCAAAAAAAACAAAAGGCAATGCCAGTTTCTTTTCATGGTCATACAATCCTGGGGCTAAAAAAAGCCAAAGTTGCCAAAAAATAACCGGTAAAGAAAAAATAAAACCCGTAAAAAATGCCACTTTAAGGGCTGTAAAAAAGGTTTCTTGCACTTCAATAGCAACCATTGAAGAACCTACAGGTAAAACGGCTTTTGCTGGAACCATCATCCACTCTAAAATGGGTTCATAAAAAGAGAAACAGACAAAAAACATCACAATAAGTGTGATTCCTGAAATGACCAATCGTTTTCGTAAATCGGCAATATGAGGTTTTAAATCTTCAAACATTAAGCATCGGCTCCTTCGTTTTCTTTATCTTTTTTATTGACTTTAAATTTATCGCTTGAAGAGGAAGACTCTTTTTTCTTAAAAGATACTTTTTCTCCTTGAGGCTCTTCTTTTTTTGTAGGAGCAGGTTTGGGTTCTTCATTTAAAATGTCATTGACACCCAAATCTAAATTTTCAAGTTTAACAGAAGATTTTACATTGTCAATTTGAGCTTTAAATTTACTGGCTTCTTCTTTCATATCCGAAAGTTGCAGTTCATTATCTAACGTTGATTTTGCTTCATCAATTCCACTTTTAAATTTTTTAAAAAAACGAGCCACTTCAACCATTGCAGTAGGAAGTTTTTCAGGACCTAAGGCAATAATAGCAATAACGGCAACCAGCAAAATTTCAAAAAAACCCATTCCAAACATCGTTGACTCCATTGGTATAATTAAAGGAGAGATTTTACCTTATTTTTGATAAAATCTTTCTATAAAAAACATATGGGAGAAGAGATGAAACTAATTGTCCTTTTAGTTATTGGTATTATTTTGTATTTTATTGCAAAAAATTATAAAACAGAGAAATATCAAAATATTCAATTAAATATTAAAGAAAAATTTGATGGTGATTTAATGAATCACGAAGCAGGTTTGTTGGTTGCACTGATGGCAAAAGTGGCGAAAGCCGATGGTCAAGTGTGTGAATTGGAAGCAGAGTTATTAAAACATACGTTAAATGATATTTCTCGACATTTTCAAAATGAACAAGAAGTCCGTGAGCGTTTGAAAGCAATTTATGCCGATGAAAAGTTGAGTTTTGATAATACCATTGCCATTTGTGAAAAAATGTTAAAATTGACTAAATTTGATTACAGCAAACGTCTTAAAGTGATGGAATATCTTTTAAATTTAGCCTTTATTGATAAATCACTCTCTCAAACAGAGTATATGATTTGTGAAGATATTGCCAACGCGTTAAAAATCAAACGCACTGATTTTGAAACCATGATTCAAAAATTTGAGAGTTTTTACAAAAATCAAGCACAAGCGACAAAACTCTCTTTAAATCAAGCCTACGCCTCTTTGGACGCATCGCCTCAAGAAGATATGGCAAGTATTAAGAAAAAATATCGGAACTTGGTCAAACAATATCATCCTGATATTGTTACAGGGCAGGGGGCGTCTAAAGATATTATTGATGAAGCTACGGTAAAATTGCAAGAGATTAATGAAGCGTATGAAATGATTAAAAAAGATAAAGGCGAATAAAAAATGTCCAGACGATTTGATCAAACCTATGAAGTTTGCTCGTGCAGTCATGTTACCTTGGGTGAAATCATGTATGCCATTTGTGAAAAAGAGGCAAAAACATTGGGGGATATTCAAACCATTACGGATGCTGGAACGCATTGCCGATTTTGTATCTGTCAAGAAGGTGATTTGGGAAAAGTCAAAAAAGAGTTGTATTGTAATGATATTTTAAAGAGATTTAGAACAAAAATGGAAGAAAAATGACAAAAGAAGAAAAAGAGCTTTTAGTACACGATATAAAAATGTTAATAAACTCTACAGATGAACCGTTAGTAGAAATAAATCCAAAATTTTTGGATTATTTCACTGACGACGAATTGATGGTACTTAAAGAGGATTTGTTACAAAAAAAGAAGAATTTTATGCAAAATAATGCCGATTGGCTGAATGAAATTTATGAAAAAACAAAAAAAGATGAGCTATAATAACTTAGAATTTAATTAAAGGAAAAAATTAATGAATTGGCACAGTATCAAAGAGCAATTAATTAAATTTTTAAAAGAAGAAGTTGAAAAAACAGGATTAAAAAAAGTAACCGTAGGATTGAGTGGCGGTTTGGATTCAGCGGTGGTTGCTGTATTATGTAAAGAAGCCTTTGGAGATAATTTAAAGTGCGTATTACTGCCATCACAATATTCAAGTGCAAGCAGTATTAACGATGCCAAAGAGTTATGCCAAACATTTAATATGGCATATGAAATCGTTGAAATTGCTCCATTGGTTAATGCCTATTTGCCCAACATGGAGCACGATAAGTTGCGAATTGGGAACTTTTCAGCACGTATGAGAATGTCAGTGTTGTATGATATCAGTGCAAGAGATCAGTCGCTTGTAGTAGGAACTTCAAATAAAAGTGAACTGCTTTTAGGGTATGGAACCATTTTTGGTGATATTGCGTGTGCCATTAATCCCATTGGAGAAATCTATAAAAGTGATGAATTTGAATTTGCACGATTTTTAAACCTTCCTCAAAGCATTTTATCCAAAAAACCCAGTGCGGATTTATGGGCAAATCAAAGCGATGAAGAGGAATTGGGATACACCTATAAAGAGTTAGATGACGCCATGAAACTTTTGGTTGATGCAAAAAAATCAAAAGAAGAGATGGTTAAAATGGGATTTAACGAATCACTACTAAATACCATTGAGTACCGTATGAAAGCCAATGCTTTTAAAGGTCAATTGCCAAGAATTGCAAAAATAAACTGGAGTTAGCCATGAAAGATATACCATTTTACAAGCCATCAATCGATGAAAATGAACTTGAACACATCAAGCAAGTTTTAGATGTGAAAAAAGAGAGTTCAAAAGTTTTAGAATTTGAAGAGAGCATTGCCAATTTTGTGGGTGCTAAAGAAGCCATAGCAACGTGTAATTCTACATCAGCTATTCATTTGGCATTGAGTGCCATTGAGCTTAAGCGTGGGGATAAAATTTTAATGTCGGTCAACTCCTTTGTGAATATTCCTGAAGTGGTGCGACATTTTGATGCGGAGCCTATTTTTATTGATATTAATATGGATGACATGAACATTGATTTGGTTAAATTTGAAAAAGCCTTGGCAGAGAATAAAACCAAAAAACTTCGAGGAGCAATTATTACGTTTGTAGCCGGACAAACTCCTGATTTAAATAAGTTATATGCTATTGCAAAAAAGTATGACATTATTTTAATTGAAGATGCCACAGCAGCACTTGGCGTAACGTACAATGATGACACGGTTGGATCACTGCAAGCAGATATGACCATTTTTTCAACCAATCCCTCAAACTCTAAATATGCCGTCAGTCGAAGTGGGGTGATTGTAACCAATAACGAAGAACTTGCCAATAAAGCCAGACTTTTACGAACACATGCAATTACAACCACGTATGATGATTATGGAAACTTAGACTATATTTATGATGTGGTTGATATTGGACACAAATACGATATGAGTGAACTCGATGCAGCGTTTTCTCTTTCACAACTCAAAAAAACCAATAAGTTTATCAAACGAAGAAAAGAGATTGCCAAAATTTATGAACAACGATTGGCTGGAGTCAAACACATCATCACACCACCGCATAAAAAAGAGCATATTTTTACGCACTATATTATTAAAATTAACCGAAACCGAGATGCTTTTGCACGAGCGTTAAAAGAGCGTGGAATTTCTACGGGGTTACACTATATTCCGTTGCATTTATTGAGTTATTATAAACAAAAATATAATCTGAAAATCACGGCATTTGGAAGTGCTTTATCGTCGTATCAACAAATCTTATCGTTGCCGATGTATCCTGCTTTAAGCGATGAAGAGGTTAATTATATTTGTGACCAAATTATTGATATTGCTCAAACATGGATATGATTTGAAGCAACGCTTTTCTTTATGGGTAGAAGAGTATCTCTTCTTCCCTAACTTCTTTCAAAAAATTCTCTCACTGTGTTTATTGCCTTTTACGTTAATGTATATGCTGATAATTATTTTAAAGCGAACACTGGCAAAACCAATTCATTTTGGAGTTCCCATTATTTCTGTGGGAAATTTGGTGGTTGGTGGCAGTGGGAAAACCCCTATGACCATTTTTTTAGCCAAAGATAAAGAGCATGTTGCTGTGATTTTGCGTGGGTTTGGCAGAGCCAGTAAGGGACTTTTTGTCATCAGTCATAAGGGAAAGATTATAGAAAATGTCAATACCAGTGGCGATGAAGCAATGCTTATTGCCAAGGCATTGCCTAATGCTACGGTGATTGTAAGTGAAAACCGAATTGAAGCTATTTTAAAAGCCAAAGAGTTGGGGTGTAAGATTATTTTTTTAGACGATGGTTTTAGCAAATATAATATTGCAAAATTTGATATTTTATTACGTCCAAAAGAGGAACCCACCAATGTTTTTTGTTTGCCAAGTGGGGGATACAGAGAACCCAAAATGATGTACGCTATGGCAAATTTAGTTTTGCAAGAGGGCATAGATTTTCAACGATTAGTAACTTATAAACACCAAGGCAACAGCGTAAGTGTATTGCCCGATACATTGCTTTTACTTACAGCTATTTCAAAACCCAAACGACTTTTAGAATTTCTTCCTTCAAGCGTAAAGCTGATTGCTTTTGAAGATCATCACCTCTTTACTCAAGAAGAAATCAATGACATCTTACATGAGTATAAAGAGTATGCAATAATTACCACACCCAAAGATATGGTGAAACTCGAACAATTTAATTTAACAAATCTTTATGTGATGGATTTAGAACTACAACTGATGCCACATGTCAATTTTGAAGCCATGGATTTTTATATTCAGAATTCAGTATTCAGTGCTCAGTATTCAGAAGCTATTTAGTCTTTACTTTTTAAACTGAACTCTGAGCACTGAACTCTAAATCCTACTTGCTACTTTATAATATGTCCTACAAATTTAGAGTAGTTATCTAATATCTTTCCACCTCGTCTGAAACCTAAACCACACGCTTCATAGGCATAAAATACGCCCGCTTGATAGTAATTACCTTGGTTGTCTTGCGGAAATTCTACAAATTCTTGGAAGATGGATTTGTGGTTTGCATATTCTCCCTCTTTTTGAGTATCAATAGAACCATCGGCATTAATAATTGTGGTATTGGCACCTTCTCGTCCAAAGCACTTTTTTTCAACTTGTTTTTTGTTGTTTAATGGCTCAAAAGAGGTTTCAAGCAACAATGGGTGGTTGGGGTATAAATCCCATAAAATTTTCATAAAGCCTTTACTTTGAAACATTAACGTATACGCAGGATTAAAGATAATCGCTTTTTGGTTGTTTAAAATATCGGTGAGTAAAAGTGCCAATTCACTCTCTTCAATACCAATATTTTCCCAAGGGACAAGTTTGAACCAAAATTCAAAGTTTTCTTCCTCTTTAAAAATGCCGTCATCACTAAAATTGACGTTGTGCATATATTCAAAATCGGTATGAAAACCTGCTTCTGAAGCAATGTGTTGCAAAAGTTTTGTGGTATTTTCATCTTCAATACTTCCTTGAACACTTGAAAAAAGGATTTTCCAACCCAAGTTGCTGTAATACTCTTCAAATTTATCAATATCAGAGTTTAGGGTAATAATACGTTTGAAGTTGTCTTTTAAATCTTCATACAAAGAGTTAAATTGAGTTGCGTCATCAAGTTGGTTGTATTTAAGCATTGCCCACTGTACAATGGCTGTTTCAAACAAAGAAGTAGGGGTATCGGCATTAAATTCAATGAGTTTAATGGGTTTTCCATCGATCCCACCTGCAAGGTCAAAACGACCGTAGATGTGCCAATGAACATCATCTTCCCACGATTTTTTAATCAATTCCACCAAATTAAAGGGAATATTGAGTTCATGGAACAAATTGTTCTCTATAACATACTCTCCTGCTTGTGCAAACATATCGTACAATTCATTGGCAGCATCATAATAGTTTTGAGCCTCTTCTTCACTGATGGGTACAATTTCATCGGCAATATACGAAGTGTTATCTTGATCGGTGTGCCAATGAAAGCCTATGTTTTCTAAATAATCATTGGTTAAGGGTTTGACTTTTTGTAACTGCATCTTAACTTCCAAACATTGAAGAACCGCTAGAAGTGCCTGTTCTGCTTCCAAAAAAACCACTTTTTTTGGTGGATGAACTGCTTGTACTGGTTGATTTGGTACTGTTCATGGTATTAACACTTCGTGAGTAGGTTTGCGGTGATTTGTATTGAGTTTTTCGTTGGTTTTGATAGTTTTGGTTATTAAAAAGTTTATTACCAATCCATGACCCAATCATAGCCCCAGCAATCGAAGAGAGCAAGACTCCTCCAAGACCCATACTTCCACTTGAAACTTCTGGATTGGTTAAAGCCGAAGTTCCATTGTCGATTTTGGTTGCTTCTTCTTTGACAAGTTTATCAATCTCTTCTTGAGATAAGATTCGTTCGGTTCCATCAAGTTCTCGTAAAACAACACGAGTCGTACTGCTTGGGTATTCATCGACAATCGTATAACCCCCATCGGGCAAGGCTTCTACAATCACAAATGCTCCTTGCTTAGCACTGGCATCAGTAAATGCACTTTGCTGTCCTTGTTGTTGGTTGTTTGAACTGTCACCACATCCTACTAAACCTGTAACCAATATAGCTCCAAGTCCACCTACCATGGCATAGTCTGATATTTTTTTAATGTGTTTTCGTTTTTTCAAGTTTAGTCCTTTTATTTGCGTAATTCTTTATTGTAAGTATGATTAAAAATGAGGCAGATTATAGCATAGTGTTGTTAATAAACAGTGAACAGATTTTATGAGTTATAAAATCTGTTAAAAATGGTGTTACTCTTTGCCCAAAGCATTTTTGATTTTTTTATCGGTGTTGTATTGGCTCAAAGAATACACCGACCACAAAGCAGCAGGAAGCCAACCTATGAGTGTCAGTTGTAAAATAAGGCAAATAATACCAGAAATGGGTTTACCAATGGTAAAGAAGTTTAGCCAAGGCAATAAGATAGCAAGAATAAGTCTCATTTGAAAAGTTCCTTTTGTTTTTTTGTAAATATTTTTTTCATGTGATATTATAGCAAATTGCTTTTTAAGTTCATAATATTGCTCTTGAAAACCACAAGGGTTTCCGCCTTTACTTTCTTTAACCGTAAAGAAAATAACAAAGAAACTCTCCACGGCATCGACGGCGAAGCTTCCCTCGCTTATTATTTTATTCTTTTCAGCTCTGCAAAACTCGCTAAAGAGTGCGTTTAGCACTCTTCTTAACGCTCAAACAGTTTCGAGCTTGTTTTGAAAAGAATAAAATAAACGCTCGGCGTCTGCTGATGTGGAAATACAATCCCTAGTATTCAAACTATCTTTTATAAATTGAGTTAAAAAAAGTTGAGAATCTTAGAAAATCAAATATGCAAATGTCCTTATCCCTTTTATTCCAACATCTGCAAAAGCCGAACGTTTGATTTCTATTTTCGAAAAAGCCCGAAACTGTCTGAGCAAACAAATGACCTAAACGGTCATTTTTTGTGAGTTTTGCAGGGCAGAAAATAGAAAACAATAAGTGAGGGAAGTCGAAGACCTTTGAAGCCGTTGGTGGTTTTGCTTACTTTGTCCATACAAAGTAAGAGAGCGGAAACCTTTAGGTTTTTAAGAGAGATATTTTATTAAGATATATATTTTAAAATAATTGCAAATTTTATTATATTTATGTGATAATGTATAAATTTTTCAAAGGACTAATATGTACTTGGCAGAAATAAAAGAATTTGCACAACATGAAGAAAAAAAATTAGAAAGCTTAACAGCTCGCGCATATCCATTGACTGATAATAGAAATCAAGGGCGTGATGAATTTATGAGAGATTATGCAAGAATTTTATATTCATCTTCTTTCAGAAGATTGCAAGGTAAAATGCAACTCTTAGGTATTAATGCAACAAATTTTAACAGAAATAGATTGACACATAGCCTTGAAGTTGCACAAATAGCGCGTTCAATAGCCCAAAATCTGGGTATTATAAATCCTGTTGTTACAGAAAGTTGTTCTTTAGCCCATGATTTGGGCAATCCTCCTTTTGGACATTATGGTGAAGTTATATTAAATGAATTATCAGCTGATATAGGTGGATATGAAGGAAATGCCCAAACTTTTAGAATATTAAGAAAACTTGAAAAGAAACATCATGCATATGAGGGATTAAATTTAACAATAAGAACTTTATTGGGTGTTACAAAATATTTTAATAGAGGCAATGAAAATAATAAAAAGTTTTTATATACAGAAGATTATGATTTCTTAAAAAGTCAATTAAATGAAAATAATTTAACAATAACAAAAAGTATTGATGCACAAATTATGGATTTGTCTGATGAAATAGCTTATGCTGCTCATGATTTAGAAGATGCCTTAAGTTCGGGGATAATCAGTCTTGGAGAGATAGTTCATGAATTTAAAATAAGCGATGATTTTTCATCTGCATATAATGAATTTTCAAAACTAACTCAAAAGGTACAAGAAAGGGCTTTACAATGTACAAAACTTAAAACATCAGAAGAATATTCTGCAGTATTAAGAAAAGAATTAACATCAGAAATTGTTAATACATTATGTAACAAGATTGCAATTATTAAAACAAAAAATAATTCTGAAGAACTTGGATATAAAGATAATAATAAATTAGCAGAGGGATTAAAGAAATTATTATTTAAAACTATTTTAAGGAAAAAAGATATTCAGCATTATGAAAAAAAAGGTGAAAAAATAATTAGAGGATTATTTGAAGTTTATACGGATACTTCATACAACAAAAATAATATTCTTTTACCCGCAGAATTAAGAATCCTTCAAAATGAAAATACTTCTAACACGAGATTAGTCATAGATTATATTTCTGGAATGATGGATTCTTATGCAGAACAAGAATATATAAAATATTTTGGGCAAGGATCTCTAGAACAATTATATTTTAAGAAATAATATAAAGGGATTATGATAACTGAGTGGTTTTGCATTTAAAAAATAAAAGCAAAACCATTTATATACTATTTTTTTAAACCTTTCCTCATACTCTCTACCAACCCCTCATCAGCACTAACTCCCGTAAACAACTCAAACGCCAAAACCCCTTGATAAAGAAGCATATCTTCCCCATCCTTTATTTCCAACCCATTCTCTTTCGCCAATGCCAAAAAAGGCGTAATTTTCCCATAAATACAATCAAATGCAAAAGAAGCTTGGCTTAACACAGTATCTAATATCTCTATAGGGCAAGGCAAAAACTCATCTTTGAGTCCTGCACTTGTGGAGTTTACGATGAGGTCGTATTTTTTGGGTTTAAAGGATTCCCATGTATGACTCTCTATGCCATGGACTTTGAAAAAGTCCAGTTTATTTTCACTTCGGTTTAGCACTGTTACACTTACACCACTTGATTGTAAGGCTAGGGCGATGGCTTTGGCTGTTCCTCCTGCTCCTAAAAGTAGGACAGAGTTTATGTTTCCGAAGCTTTCAATGGCTTTTAAAAAACCAGGGGCATCGGTGTTGTAGGCGATGACTTTATCGTTTTCTAAGATATAGGTATTGACAGCTTGAATCTCTTTAGCCAAACCTCTTACAACATCTGCGTTTTCATAGGCATACTCTTTATGTGGTACTGTGATGTTGGCTCCACTGTAGTGATGGCTTAAAAACTCTTCTTTGATGGTTGACCCATCAAGCAGTTGATGTTTGATATATTTTGCATCAAATCCAAGATGTTTAAATCCAGCGTTGTGCATTTGGGGTGATTTTGAGTGTTCTACGGGGTTTCCAAAAATTGCAAATGTTTTCAAATGTTTGTCCTTTTAAATTTGTCCGATACTTAAGAAAATAGGGAAGTTCCCATTTTTTCGCTCTAATGTACAAATATCATCTAAATAGATGAGTGTATAGCCATTGTTCGTATAAAATTGTGCCATTTGTGCTTTTGAAAAGCCAAAATGGTGTACGCCATCGTTTTTGTGTTTTTCATGGAAAGTGCCATCTTCTTCATCCAAATCAGAAATACACAAATATCCGTTGGGTTTTAAGGCTTTTTTACATTTTATAAAAAAATCATTGGGGTTTTGAATATGGTGTAACGTCATACTTGTAACGATGATATCAAACGTATTTTGAGGTAACTCTTCATTATCAATATTGTGTTGAACGGCTTTGATGTTGGTAAATCCAAAATCTTGGGCTTTTTGGTTAAAGACTTCTACCATACCAGCACTGTTATCCATACCCGTAACTCGCTTTGCTTCATCGGAGATACTAAATGCCAATAATCCTGTACCGCATCCATAATCAAGTATCTCTTTATCTTCCAAAGAGATATTTTCTCTCATTATTTCAGAAGTACTTTTTGCCACAAGTTGGCTGGTTGGCTTAGTGTCCCACTCTTTTGCTGCGATGTCAAATCGGTTCATTTTTTACCTTTTTCATTTTATGAATGGGATTATACAACAAAATTTATTTTCATTTGATATAATCCTTTTATGAAAATCAAACAAATCTTTACGAATAAAGACGATGGAAACATTGCGTACCATGTAAGCAATAATGTTGAAGAGGTCAATCAAAACCGACGTACCTTAGCACAAAAATATGGTTTTGATATCTCTACAATGCGTTCTATGGAACAAACGCATGGAAACAATGTCCATATTATAACTCAAGACTCACCGTTGCTTATCAAAGATTGTGATGCCCTTATAACGACTCTTCCCAATATTACACTAATGGTCATGGTCGCTGATTGTATTCCTATTTTATTAAAAGATGAAAAAAAGAGCGTAATTGCCGCTATTCATGCAGGGCGAAACTCTACTTTTTTGCAAATAGCTCATAAAACCGCTTCAGTGATGATAGAGCAGTTGGGGTGCTTGCCTCAAGATATTAGTGCCACGTTGGGACCATCCATTCAGTCGTGCTGTTATGAAGTCAGTCCAGAGTTGGCACATATTGTTATACAATCGTTTGGAAAAGCCTTTGTAAAGGGAAGAAATATCGATTTACAAGGCATTAATACGATGCAATTTCGTCGTTTGGGAATGACTCAAATTACACAAAGCCCCATTTGTACGAAATGTTCCAATGCGAATTTTTACTCTTATCGCCTCAATAAAGAGTGTGGACGCTTTGCAGGATTGATTACAATAGAAGAATAAATTTTAAAATTTATTCTTCTATTGTTTAAATCTTCAATTATTATACAATATTAAAATATATCAAAAGAGATAAAAAGAGTTATAGAACTATTTCACTGATACACACTTTGATATATCACTGTTTTAAGCAGACAAAAGAGAGTTTTGAACATTTCTTTAAAAGAGCTTTAAATATTATACATCAAGAACTTTAAATACGTAAACCCCCTATTAAAACAATACAAAAATAAAGAGATGAGTTAAAATATTTCAAAACGAGCTTCTTTTAAAATAATTAGTATGATTTTAAATATATTAAAGAAAAAAGACATACTTTATACATCTGTATGTGAGTAAAATGTTGAACTTATGTATAAATAGTGTAATTTCTAAAAAAAACATAAATTTTACAAAAAATTAAATTTACTTAAGATAATATTGTGTAAATTTTTTTAAAAGGGGATATTTTGAGTACTATGGTAACAAAAGAAGAGAGTTTGGCATACCACGAATTTCCACGAGCGGGTAAATTATGTGTGGAGTCAACCGTGCCATTTATGACACAACGAGATTTGGCATTGGCGTATACACCAGGGGTTGCGAATCCTTGTATAGAAATTGAAGCCAATCCAGAAAATGCCTTTAAATATACATCAAAAAGCAATTTAGTTGCGGTGATTTCAAACGGTACAGCGGTACTTGGTTTAGGTGATATTGGAGCATTGGCTTCAAAACCCGTTATGGAAGGGAAGTCGATTTTATTTAAACGATTTTCAGCCATTGATTCATTTGATATTGAAGTCGATGAAAAAGATGTGGATAAGTTTTGCGAGATTGTAAAAGCAATTTCACCCACATTCGGTGGTATTAATCTTGAAGATATTTCAGCCCCAGCGTGTTTTGAGATTGAAAGACGATTGGTTGAAGAGTTGGATATTCCTGTAATGCACGACGACCAACATGGAACGGCGATTATTAGTAGTGCGGCTTTGATTAATGCGTGTGAACTTATGAACAAAAAACTCGAAGAGGTGAAAATCGTTGTTGTAGGTGCTGGTGCGGCTGCAATTTCGTGTTCTTTGATGTATAAAAGTTTAGGCGTTAAAAATATCATTATGATTGACTCTAAAGGGGTTGTACATGATGAAAGAGATGATTTAAATGAATACAAAAAAGAGTTCAGTGTCAAAAATGCGATGACAAAAGAAGAGGCGTTTTTTAATGCCGATATGGTATTGGGATTATCTAAACCAGGGACGTTTACCAAAGAACATATTGCCTTAATGTCAGATGAGCCTATAGTTTTTGCTTTATCAAACCCTACGCCAGAGCTTTTCCCCAGTGAAGTTTTAGAAGTTAAACCCAATGCTATTGTAGGAACAGGGCGAAGTGATTTTACCAATCAAATCAACAACGTATTAGGCTTTCCTTTTATTTTCAGAGGGGCATTGGATGTTCGAGCAACGTCTATTAATATGGAGATGAAAAAAGCAGCCGCTTATGCCATCGCAAATTTGGCAAAAAAAGAGGTTACAGCTGAAGTTAAGGCGATTTTTGGTGAAAACATTGAGTTTGGAAAAGAGTATATTATTCCTAAACCTTTTGACAAACGACTTATGGTCGATGTTTCAAGTGCGGTTGCCTTTGCTGCGATTGAATCAGGCGTGGCAAAAATCACCAACTTGGACTTTGAAGCGTACAAACTCCAACTTTCAAAAATGGTCTAAATTTTAAGAATTAAACTATTTAATGGTATCATTGCACCCAAATTTAACAATGATACCATGAATAGGACAAAGATGAAAGAGTATATACTGCTAATTGATACTACCGATGCGAAAGGATTGGTTTACAACGTATCAAAAATCCTTTTTGCCAATAACTTAAACATTGAACAAAACTCTGAATATGTGGATGAAGAGACCAAGAAATTTTTTATGCGAAGCGTTATTTCAGGCAATGTCAATCAAGAGTTGCTTCTTAAAGAGCTAAAAGAGGTTTTACCCAAAGAATCAACGATTAAACTCACCACCAAACAAAAAAAAGATATTGTGCTACTTGCAACTAAAGAGTCTCATGTATTGGGGGATTTACTGATTCGTTATTTAGACGGTGAACTCAATGCCAATATAAAAGCGGTTATAGCTAACCATGATTATCTTAAAGATTTAGTTGAGAAGTTTGATATCCCTTTTCACTGCATCAGTGCTGAAAATCTCAGCCGAGAAGAACATGAAGAGTTGGTTATTGAGCAAATAAATCAATACAACCCAGAGTTAATTGTACTGGCAAAATACATGCGAATTTTAACTTCAAAATTTGTTGAAACGTTTCCCAAAAAAGTGTTAAATATTCATCACTCGTTTTTGCCTGCGTTTATTGGGGCTAATCCGTATAAACAAGCTCATCACAGAGGGGTTAAAATCATTGGAGCAACAGCGCATTATGTGACCGATGATTTGGATGAAGGACCCATTGTGGCTCAAGATGTTGTAAGAGTAGATCATACCTACTCTTGGCAAGATATGCGTCGTGCGGGACGAAACGTGGAAAAAGTGGTATTATCCAATGCCTTACAACTGTTACTCGAAGATAAAGTGTTTGTATATGGCAATAAAACGGTTATTTTATAGATGTTTAATATTGTTTTATTAGAACCTCGAATCCCTGGAAATGTAGGTACCATTGGGCGATTGGCTTTTGCTTTAAACTGTACGTTGCATTTAATTAAACCCTATGGATTTGGTGAAATTACTGAAAAAGAAGTCCGAAGAGCAGGGCTTGATTATTGGTTTGATTTGGACGTGAAAGAGTACAATAACATTGAAGAGTTTTGGGCTAAAAATCCTTTAAATGCTCGCCATTTTTTTGCAACCACCAAAACAACACAAAACTATTTTGATGTTAAGTATGAAGTGGGGGATTATTTCTATTTTGGGCGAGAAGATGCAGGACTTCCTGAAAGTTTATTGGCACAACATACCCAAGGCTGTATAACCATACCGATGACTAATAACGCTCGAAGTTTAAATATTGCCAACTCCGTTTCCATTGTGGCATACGAAGCATTACGGCAAAATTTTAGTCAATTTAACGCTTAAAATTGCTTTTTGGCTTTTTTAAGCAGTTTATTGATGACCTTTAACTCTTCATATAAAATCTCTTTTTCTTTGTCATCCAAACTTTTCTTACCGAGTTTGGCTTTGATTTTTTTACGTTTTTCTTTGAGCTTATTCATAATCTCTTCAAGTTTTTTCAACTTTTTCTCTTTGGGTTTGTCATTGTTCTTAAAAAAGCAATTCATCTTTTCAAGCAGTTTTTTAATCTTCATTTTCTTCTCCTAATTCAATTAATACATCATCTTCAACCCATAATAGCATAGTAATATCAATTAAACGTTTACAAATATATAAACCAAACGAGGCATCGTTGATAAGCGACGTTGCCATAGAGGTATCAATTTTTTTATTTCGTATGAGTTCATCGATTTTTCCATTTTGAATGAGGTCTAAACTGTTAAGCTGATGTTTTAAGGCTTCAACTCTTGACATTCTGTCCACATCGTTAAGTTGATTTTTTCGTATGTATTCCACTTCTCGTAAGGTATTGGCAATGATTTCACGAATGGAATCATACTCATTTTTGATAAACTCGTTTTTACTTTTAGAATAGAAGTTTATGTTTTTTTGTAACTCTTTGACATCTTTAAGCGATTTAATGATTTTTCGTGAGGCGTATTTAAGACGTCCCACAAGCTTGATTTCCTCTTCATTCATATTTTGTTGAGCCAAAGACGAATATCGAATGATTTCGCCGTAAAGCTGCTTTAAATTCTCTTTATAGATGACATCAATGTTGGTTTCTATTTTATTTTTTGATTTTTTAACCACTTCTTGTAAATTGCTTTGACCAAACACATCTTCTCGATGTAAATTCATGGCATGAGAAATGGCTTTAAGTGATTGAAAATAGAGATTCATCACCTCTTTTCGAATACTTACTAAGGCGGCTTTGGGAATTTCAATGACCTCATCACTTAAATACAAAGGTTTACTTTTGGCTTTGACTTTAGGGATAAACAAGGTTTCCAAACGAGCCACAATCTTTTGAGTAAAAGGAGCCACCAACATAATCCCAATGATGTTAAAAACCGTATGAAAAATAGCAAGTTTTATAACATAATTGGTGTCATCCACACCAAAAACTTGAGCTAAGTAATCTACAATATACGCCAATTGATAGATAAAAATCAGAGCAACCAGTGCCGTAATGGCATTAAAAATAAAGTGTGCTACGGCTAAACGTTTTCCATTTTCATTGGAGGCTAATGCTCCTACAATCGCTGTGATGGTTGTTCCAATATTCGCACCAATGGAGATGGCTAAAGCATTTTCATAAATGATTTGACTGCTTACAAGCGCTGCAATCACAATTGCCATGGTTGCAGCACTGGATTGAATAATAACGGTGGCAATAATACCTATGATAATATAAACTAAAACGCCCAAATAGCCTTCCATTGAGTAGGATGCTAAGTTGATGGTACTTTTGAGTGTTTCAAATCCGTTCATCATATAAGAAATCCCCAAAAAGATAAATCCCAAACCTAAAAGAATATTGCCAATGCCTTGGTATTTGCTGTTTTTAGAAAAACGTAATGCCACGCCAAAGATTAACATGGGCATGGCATAGTAAGCAATATTGATTTTAAGACCAAAATATGAAACCAACCATGTGGTGGTAGTACTTCCTAGATTAGCCCCAAAAATAACCCCAATGGCTTCACCTAATCCAATTAAACCAGCACTTAAAAATGAAATCATAATCACACTCGTAAGCGATGAACTTTGTACAATAGAAGTAGCAATAGCACCTGTTGCTATGGCCTTAGGTAGAGTATTGGTAAAGTTTTCTAAGACTTTTTCCAATGTACTTCCTGAAAAGAGTTTGAAACCTTCTTCCATAAAATACATTCCCACTAAAAAAATGGCAATTCCCGCGACAATAATTTTGGCATTTTCATTGGCAAGAATAAAATACGCAAGGATTAAAAATATCGTTGGAAATAAAATCTTTTTAAACATGTGTGCTAAAGCCTTTGTGCTATTTTAAATTAAAAACAATTATATTATAAAAAATGTTATAAGTTTCAATTGGCTACAATTTACCGCATAATAAAAGGATGGACATTGAAAATACTATTGCTTGAAGATGATACTTTATTTGCTCAAAGTATTGAAGACTTTTTAGAAGATGAGGGTTTTGATGTTGAGATTGCGTATGATGGTGAAGAGGCTTTAAGTAAAAATTTTGAGAGTAATTATGATTTGTATTTACTTGATATTAATGTACCCAAACTCAATGGCTTAGAGTTTTTAAAAGAACTGCGTGCGATTAATGATGAAACCCCTGCTATTTTTTTAACGTCCTATAAAGATAAAGAGACTTTAAAACAAGGATTTTTAACAGGAGCTGATGATTATTTAACCAAGCCTGTGGATTTGGATGAGTTGATATTGCGTATTAAATCCTTACTCAAACGAAGCAATAAATCACTTGATGTAATCACACTTGAAAATGGTTTGAGCTTTAATCCTTTGACCAAGCGAATTTATGAAAATGGGGTGGATTTGAATGTTCCCATTAAAGTGGTTCATCTGTTTGAATTGTGTTTGCAAAATCGAGAGGGAATTATTACCAAAGAGATGATTGTTTCAAAACTTTGGAGCTGTTCACAAGAGTACAGTGAGGGGTCTATTCGTGTGTATATTAATAACCTTAAAAAGATTGTAGGAAAAGAGTGTTTGAGTAATGTCAAAGGCATAGGGTATAAAGTTGAGTTCTAAAAAAAGAAATTTTTTAATTTCTAATGCCATTGTTATTGCTTTTATTACAATTTTTACGCTTATTTTAAACCATTATTTGGTAAATTTCTTTGGTTTTACACAAGATAATTTTGTCGTTATCACGCTTTTTTTAATTCTTTTTGCTGTTATATTAAATGGGTTTTTAATTCAACCGTTATTGGAGCCTTTGTTTAAAGGGGAGTCCAATTTAGAGAAAAAAGTCAAAGAGACTTTACATGAACTTAATATTCCTGCTTCTACCATACAAATCAATGCCCAAATGCTTGAAAAAAGTCTTCACGATGAAAAAAATCTCAAACGAGTACAACGTATTAAAGAAGCAACGTTAGCTCTTTTGAATCTCTATAATCAAATGGAGTATGAAATCAAAAAAGAGATTGACAAAATCGATTACAGTGATGTATCTTTAAATGAGATTATACAAGAGTCTCTTCATAAATTTGAAGACATTAAAAAAAATATCACGGTAGAGTTAAATATCCCTTATGTAACGCTTCATACGGATAAAAATGGATTTCAAAAAGTCATCGACAACTTGCTTTCTAATGCCATCAAATACAATCAAAACAATGGCGTTATACAATTAGAATTTAAGAACAATATATTAAGTATTTTTAACAGTGGCAAAGCCATAGAAACCCAAAATTTGTTTTTGATATTTGAACAATACTACCAAGAAGACAGTAAGAAAAAGGGCTTTGGTTTAGGACTTACGATAGTGAAAGAGTTTTGTGATAAGCACACCATTGAGATCAAAATCGATTCCAATCAAAAAGGCACCACCTTTTTCTTGAACTTAAGTAATATACTTAACGTATAATTAACACAAATTGGATAGTTTACATTTTTTTAAAGGATAGGTATGGACATTGAATTATTAAAAAATTTGGTTGATTATGGGGTGATTGCTTTATTGGTTTTGATGAGTTTTATTTCAGTGTGGTTTTTTATTGAACGATTGTTTTTTTATAAAAGCATTGAAGTAGAGAGTTATAAAAGCAAACGAAGTTTGGAAATTGGTTTAACCAAACATCTTTCGGTTATTGGAACCATTGCTTCCAATGCTCCGTATATTGGACTTTTAGGAACCGTTTTAGCCATTATGTTGACCTTTATTACCATGAGTGCAGGGGATATTGAAGCCACTAAGATTATGAGTTCTCTTGCATTGGCACTTAAAGCAACGGCGGTTGGTTTGGTTGTGGCAATTATTTCACAAATTTTTTATAACATATTGGCACGTTATGCTGAGGTTATAGAGAGTCGTTACGATGAAATTACAGAAATTTAACAGCATCAATGTTATTCCTTTCATTGATGTGTTGTTGGTTCTTTTAGCCATTGTGTTACTGACTTCAACGTTTATTGCCAAGGGTGATATTCCTGTTTCTCTTGCCAGTGCTCAAAGTGCCCAAACTTTAAAGCAGACACAAGAAACCACGATAGTAATTAAAGAAGATAATACGATGTATCTCAATGCCATGCACATCTCTTTGGAGGCTTTAGAAGTGAAGATTAAAGCCTTGGATAGGGTTTCACATATTTATATTAAGTGCGACAAAAAAGCTGAGTTTGAAAGTTTTGTCAAGGTTCTTGATATGCTTAAAACCAATGAGTTTGAGAATATCTCAATTATTACGAAAAAATAAGCAGGTCTTGTGAGCAGTAAAAAAAGATACACCCAATCCTTTATCGTAACACTTTTTTTATATGGGTTACTCTTTTTAGGAGTGATTATAAGCTTTAAACCCTTAATTAAGCCTGTGGTGTTAAGCGATGAAAAAACCATCGCCTTAAATCATATTGCTTTAGTTTCACAAGAAAAAAAAGTTATAGAAGAAAAAAGCATTAAAAAAGAAGAGCCCAAAAAAGAACCTGAAAAAAGACCTGAGAAAAAAACAGAAAAAACTAAGCCTATACCTAAAAAAGAGCCATTAAAAAAAGAAAAACCCAAACCTCTTACAAAAGAACAACCTAAAAAAAACAAAGAGGTTGAAGCAGAAAAAGAAGAAGAGATAAAACAAGAAGAGGACAAAAAAGAAGAAAATAAAGAGCAAGAAGCGATACAAAAATCAAATCCCAAAACCTATGAAGAGCAGTTTTTAGATGAACATTTACAAGAAATAGTCAAACAGATTCAACAACATATTATCTATCCTAAAAGAGCCAAACAGCTTAATATCCAAGGCGAAGTTTTGGTTGAATTTAAAATTTCAAACAAGGGAACCGTCGAAAATATCAATGCGCTTCAAGGACATGTTCTGCTTAAAAAATCGGCTCTTAATGCTATAGAAAAGGCTTCTCAATTTTTCCCAAAAGTAAAAAAAGATATGACGATAAAAGTACCGATTGTGTATAGCTTGATTTAGGGTTCAGTATTCAGCGATCAGTATTCAGAATCTGTATATTTTTCTTAAAACTGAAATCTGAACACTGAGTTCTGAACTCTTCTTACTCTTTCCCACCCGCATCTTCAACGATTTTTTGTGCAATTTCATTGGCTTCTTTGGCGACGATATTCGTGTCATTGGCAATTTTGGCATTGTTTTTGGTTTCGTTGTTAATGTTTTCTATCATAGCATTGATGTTAGCCAGATTGATATTTTGTTCTTGAGAATCATTGGTTACTTTTTTAATAATCTCAGTGGTATTGGTAATATTTTCATTTAAAATCAGATATTCATCTTTCATTTGTGTGGCAATCTCTTTTCCAAGACTGGTTTGTACTGTGGCATTTTGAACCAAATTTTTAATCTCTTTAGCCGCTTCAGCACTTCTTGATGCCAGATTTCTTACTTCTTGGGCAACGACAGCAAATCCTTTGCCCACTTCCCCAGCAGTGGCCGCTTCAACGGCTGCATTTAAGCTTAAAATATTGGTTTGAAAGGCAATTTGATCAATAATTTCAATGGCTTCATTAATGGTGCTGACTTTTTGATTGATTTCATCCATGGCAATATTGGTTTTGTTAGCAAGAGCTTCCCCTTTTTGAGAAGATTGAGTTACGTCTAAAGCGTATTGTTCCATCAGTTTCGCATTGGATGTGGTTTCATTGGTTTTTTGAAGAACAACATTTAAATTTTTGGTGGCTTCTTCCAAAGAGGCTTTTTGATTGTTTGATGAATTTGCCAGTTTATCAACATTGTTGGCGAATATTTTTGATTTTTCTTGCAGTGCCATACCATTTTTAAGATTTTGAGAACTTAAACGAACCAAAGTTTCACCCAAAAAATCGACTTGTTTAAAGAGTTGTTTGACTTCACCACTGGTTTTTCCACTGGAGTTAATTCGGGCATTAAAATTGTCTTGACTGTAGGCATCTAAGGTTTTAAGAACACGATTTACGTTGTAATTTAAAGAGTTAAGCAAACTGTTAATAATGGTGGTTAAATTATTAATCGAGGCATTATTGGCTTCGGTATTAATTTGTACACTTAAATTCCCAAAAGAGGCTTTTTCACAGGTTTGTGTAATTTGAGCAATGGCGTCTTGATCTTTTTTAACGCCTTGTACAATCTCTTCAATGCTTGAGTTAATTGATTCAACCATTTGCCCAATTTCATCTTTGGAATGGACTTGAAAGGGTTTGATTTCATTGGTTTTATGTAAAATAAAATCAAAAAAGAGATTTAACTCTTCTTGCAGTGTTTTTAAAGGAGAAGTCACTTTGTTCACCACGAGTAAAACACTTAAGAGTGTTAACGCAATAATTACAAAAGAAATCCCGTATAAAAAGAGCGTGGACTCTTTAATCATTGCATCAGCTGTGTCCAAACCAAATTTAAGTTCAATGACTCCAATGACATTGCCAACACTTTCATTGGCATGACACATTAAACACTCTTGTGTGGCAATCATCGGACGCAATACTTTTAGCAGATGTGAGTCATTGTCATACTCATCGATAACCATCTCTTCTTTGCTTTCAAAACTTTTTAATACCGTACTGTCTTGAGTAAATTGTTCCGTAGGAGAGTACATGTCAATGGTGTTTTGACTTTTATAGACCTTTAAACTGTTTAACCCTTTAATGGAGCTTCGACTCTGTTCTTCGGCTTGTTTGATGATATCAGGATCCCCTGTATTCATGGCATTTCTTAGAGTTAAAAAAACAGAATCGGTCAACATATCCATGGATTGTTTGGTGTTTTCTCGTACAACTTCATCCATTTTTGTTGCGGATTTGAAATTAATAAAAATATTTCCCAAAATAAGGATAAGTACGATGGGCAGAAGTATTTTTGTACTGACTTTAAATTTATTGATTGAATTGAGCATCTGTTTTCAAGAAAATTATAAAATTTTCTTATTCTCCTTAGGTTTTTTTGAGCCAATTTTAGCATAGAAAAGAAAAAAAGGATTTTTTTGTCGTGACAAATTAATAATGTTTATTAAAATGTTACTCTTGGTAATGAAATATTATTTACAAGAGTGACATTTGTAGAATTGTGTTTATTATAGAGACTTTATTGTGTCAATTTTTATTATTTTTTAAATTTTTTAAAAATGTGTTGCTCTAATTCTTCGACACTTCCAATGGCATCTTTCTCATGGTTAGAAAAGCCCCAATTGACTAAAATGGAATCAACTCCGGCATTAAAAGCAGCTTGAGTGTCTTTATGGCTATCTCCTATTAAAAGGGATTTCTCTTTTGTTGTAGCAAGCGTATGGATAATTTTATGTACCATTTCAGGATGAGGCTTGGGTTTTGAGACACTGTCGTAGCCATAAACCACTTCAAAATGGTCAAGTAATTCCAAGTGAGCCAACATTTTTTTGGCAAAAATTGATGAAGCGTTTGTTGCAACAGCGAGTTTAAACTCGCCTTTTAACGTCTTAAGCAAGGATTCAATGCCATCATAAATTTCCAGTTCCAAAAGGCAATTTTGTGTATAGTAACTTTCAAACAGATGTGTTTGTTCTTGGGTAAAATGTTTTGTGCCATAAAAAAATTCAGCACTGTTAATATTGGGGTCGTTGAGTTTTTCTAAAATATGTTTTTTTTCTAATATTGCCAAACCAATATTTTCTCTTACATAATTAACCGTGTTCGCAATCATTGTTCCACTGTTGATTAATGTGCCATCCATATCAAACATTATTACATTCATAAATACATAAACCTTAAATTTTTCGAAATTATATCAAAAAAATTAACTTAACACTAAATTAACACTGAAAGATTATAATTTCTTTACAACAACAAGACTTAACGAGGTTGTCTCTCCTAAAAACTTCGATATACAAGCTTGCAATTTTATTGAATGCCACTTCAATAAAATTGTAAAAGCTTATTAACTTTAAGATACAATACAAGTTTTATTACTATTTAGGATTTTTTATTCATGGAAAATATTTCACTGCTTTCAATCATAACTATTGCCATCTTAGGCTCTTTTGGACATTGTGTTGGGATGTGTGGAGGCATTGTCATTGCCTATTCAAGTACAAAGGTTCAAAGCAATTGGAACAAAAACAAACAAACTCTCTCTCATATTTTATACTCCTTAGGTCGAGTCGTAACGTACACTATTTTAGGAGCTTTGTTCGGATTTTTAGGTTCGGTTACCACATTTAATAGTACAACCAATGGACTGTTTCTCATTTTTACAGGGATTGTCATGTTATTAGTGGGGTTATCCTTATTTGGTAAATTAAAATTTCTCACCCTCATTGAACACTCGGTTTCCAAGCAAGTATGGTATCAAAAAAGTTTTAAAAAATTAATCGCTTCAAACAGTTTAATGAGTTTTTACCTTTTAGGTATGCTCAATGGATTGCTGCCTTGTGGGTTTGTTTATTTTTTTGCCATTACAGCAGCAAGTACAGGAAGTGCATTGTATGGTGCTTTAGTGATGCTCGTTTTTGGTTTAAGCACCATTCCCGCTCTTTTTTCTTTGGGTTTTTTTGTCGGACTGTTTAAGCAAAGTGAATTTCGAAATTTGATGATAAAACTTGCCAGTATAGCAGTGATTTTATACGGAATTTATATTATTTACTTAGGAAGCAAGTACTTTATTTAATGTTGAATTTTGAATGTTTAATGTTGAATTTTATATTACCATCAACCATCAACTAGAAGCCATCAACCCATCACTAAACCCTTTGAAGTAACAATACTATTTTGTTTGCAAATAATAATCAGTGTTGCCATTCCTATAAGTGGGTTTTCATTGCCTGCATGGACTAACTCTTTTGTTCTAAGAATTGATATTTTCTCTTTTTCTCTTCCTACATTTGAAGCAATAACAGCGATTCTCTCTTCGTAATTTTCTAACGTTTTTAAAAAATAGTCATAAACGGTGGTTTTCTTTTTTGATTTTGGGTTATAAATTCCAATGGTAAAATCATTTGCCATACAGACTTCAAAACGTTTTTTGATATTTTCAAGCGTGTTAAATTTTGTTGAGAAGTTCAATAAAGCAATATCGTTTAAAAAGGCTCCCACTTTTGCCGTAACGGCTAAAAATGAGGTAATACCCGCAAGGGTAATAACTTCTATGATATCGTGCAGTTGTTCTTTTTCAATGTGGTTAATAATACTTGAAGCAATACCAAACACATTGGCATCGCCATTACTTAAAATGGCAGTAATTTTTCCTTCTTTTACTTGCTTTATGGCTTGAGTACAGCGCTCATTTTCATACGTCATACCCGAGGTTAAAATGGTTTTACCCTGTAATAAGGCTTCTAATTCTCTGGCGTATTTACTGTAAGCGACAACAACTTGACTCTCTTTAAGTGCTTGAAGTGCCTCTTGCGTTAAATAATTGCTCCCTCCTGCACCAAAAGAGAGAATATAGAGTTTTGTTTTCATTTTAACTGTCCTAATAATTTACATAATTTTATAATATTTTTACTATAATACCCACTTATTTTTTAAAAAAGGAGGACGATATGATACGTAAAACACGAAATTACTTTACTATTTTTGGTATTTTAGCCGCAACAGTGAGTCAAAAAATCTGTTCATTGTTCAGTGCCATTTCAAATACACTCAAAATTAGTGTACCGCAAATTGTAAATATTTTACTGTCAAGACAACTCAAACCTGTCAAAACATATTCAACCAATAATTTAAAATAACCCAAGGAAAAAAGAATGAATAAAACAATAACAACCAGCTTAGTTGCAAGCTTTCTTCTAGCAACAACTCAATTACAAGCCAATGAAACACACGAACTCTCGACAATTACTGTTACGAGTGCAACCAAAACAGAACAATCCATTAAAGATGTTACATCTAATATCAATGTTATTACCAAAGAAGAGATTGAAGAAAAAAAGTTTACTACGGTTTTAGAAGCACTCAATAGTGTCGCAGGAATCTCTTTTTCCAGTAATGGAGGAATAGGTAGTACCAGCAGTTTGAATTTACGAGGGAGTGATAACAATCGTGTTCTTATTTTAGTAGATGGAATTAAATATAAAGATCATTCAAGTATTAGTGGAACCGATATTGCTCATGTTATGATTCACAATATTGAACGAATTGAAATTATCAAAGGAGCCCAAAGTGGTATTTGGGGAGCTGATGCCGCTGCAGGGGTGATTAATATTATTACAAAAAAAGCCAACCTAGGAACTCATGGAAACGCTACGGTTGAATACGGAAGTTTTAATACAAAAAAATATGAAGCCATGGTTTCTCATGGAAACCAATGGTTTGATTTTTCTTTAAGCGCCAATAAAATTGACTCCAATGGTTTTACAACGGCTGCCCCACGAGGTGAAGATATCAAAAAATATGAAGATGATGCCTATGAAAATCGAACAATTAATGCAAAAGCCAATCTCTATTTGAATGAGAATTCAAAAATAGGGTTTAATGTTGTTGATATTGATGCCCTTAAAGAGTATGACAGCAGTGCAAATAATCCCAACGATACAACTATGAAAAATGATACACAAAGTCGATTGTATGGTTTTTATTATAACCTTGCTTTAGGGCATCATGATATTATCATTAAATATGACCAAGCAAAAATTGAACGCGACCAAATAGGAACCACGTGGGGAATAAAATATACCCATACAAAGAGTAAATCAGTAGAGTTAAGTGATACTTTTTCATACAATGAAAAAGATTTCTTAGTTCTTGGAGTGGGAAAAAGTGAAGATAAAATGAATTTTATACAAGCCGATCAAACGGTTGGTGATGCTCAAAATAAAGCTAAGAATATCTATCTTACGAACAGCAATGTCTTAGAAAACCTCATTTTAACGCAATCTCTACGATATGACTCTTTTGATAATTTTAATAACAAAACAACAGGAAAAATAGGAGCAAAATATAATATTAACTCTGATTTTTCAATTTCATCTAACTATGGTACGGCATACAGTGTGCCTTTATTGATTCAAAATATTAATCCTTGGGGTGTAAGCAATATGGAGATAAAACCCGAAGAGAGTAAGAATTTTGATATAGGATTTGAGTACAAAAATTTTTCTGTGACCTATTTTGACCAACGAATTAAAAACCTCATTGAGTGGTATGATCCTAATACTCCAGGAAATTGGAATGATGATTATTATAAAAATCTTGATGGGAAAAATCGATTAAAAGGGTTTGAAATAGAGTATAAAAAAGATATTTTTGAAGATACTTTACTCTCTTTAAGCTATACAAAACTGAGTGCAAAAAACAAAGACAATCAATTTTTAGCAAGACGTGCTAAAGAAAATTTAAAATTTGGTTTGGATTATTATGGGATTTCAAACGTTCATGTGGCTGTTTTTGGGGAATATGTAGGAAGCCGATTCAGTAATTTAGATGAACAAGGCGAACAAACAGGTCGATATACGGTGTGGAACACTGCTTTGAATTATGAAATCAGCAAAAATCTTAATGCTTATGTAAAATTGGATAATATTACCGATAAATATTATCAAACCATTGATGGATATGCAACGGCACCACGAAGTGCATACATTGGTCTAAAGGCTAGCTTTTAATGAAATTTTTTTTAATACTGCTTTTAAGTATTACTCTTTATGCAAAACCTCGTGTGATTGCATTGAGTCCATCGATTAATGAAATCATCTTTGCCTTAGGCAAAGGTGATACCATTGTTGCCAATACAGAGTTTTCAAACTATCCCAAAGAGGCACAAAATATTCCCAAAGTAGGGGGATATTTTAGTGTTAATTTAGAAAAAGTTATAGCACTTAAACCCGATATGGTCATGCTTCAAGCATATGATATGCAGCTTGTAGAGAACTTAAAACGGCTTAATATCAACCATCTACTTTTAAAAACCAATTCCATGGAAGATATTGTCAATACCATTACAAAAATCGCTGATTATTACGATGAAAAAGAGTATTCAGCTCAGATATTAAGTAATATTCAAAAAAGTTTAAAAAGCATTGAAAATATTGTTCATAATCAAAAAGTGTTAATGGTCATTAGTGCCACAACCAATTTCTCAAAACCCATTTATGTGGTTGGGCATGAAGTCTATTTAGAAGACATTATTTTACGCTCACACAATAAAAATGCTTACGATGTCCCAACATTAGCTCAACCTACGATTAATTTAGAGGGCATTATTAAGCTCAATCCCGATATCGTGATTTTACTTGCACCGTATTTACACCAAAGTTCTACCACCAAAGAAGAGTTAATAAAAGTGTGGAAAAGCATACCCATTAACGCTTCAAAAAAGAGCCATATTTACGTCATAGACAAAGAGTATGCAGGTATTCCCAGTCAAAGAGTACAATATTTTATTGAAGAGTATAAAAAGGCATTAGAAGATGTTGCACGTAAATAATTACAGCAGTTCTATTTTGCACGATATCTCATTGGATATTACTCAAAACACCATTATATTGGGTGCAAATGGCTCAGGAAAATCCACATTGGCAAAAGTTATTGTAGGTATTATTCCCAATAACAACGTCCAAATAATGGGCAAAACTCATGAACAATTAAGCGCCAAAGAGAAGATTCAATACATAAATTATATTCCTTCAAAGCTAGAGGTTTTTGATGAATATATGAGTGTTCAAGAGTTTTTGGAACTGAGTTTCATCCAAACACCAACGCATACAGTCAAAGAACTTGCTAAACTGTTTGGCTTGTCTTCTTTGCTTGAACACAATTGTCAAACGCTCAGTTCGGGTGAATCACAGTTACTTTTAATGGCATCAAGTTTAGCTCATAATGCAGCCATAACCATTTTGGATGAACCCACGTCTAATTTGGATCAAAAAAAGACCAAAAGAGTGTTTGATATTTTAAACTCACACAACTATTTAAAACACAAAATTGTTATTACTCATGATTTAAATTTTGCCTTTAAATTGGGCTTTGACATTGTTTTTATCAAAAAAGGGAAAATCGCTTTTCATGGCAGCAGTGGGGAATTTTTTGAACCTATTACAATGGAGAAATTTTTTGGCAAGAGTGTCAAAATCGTTGAAAATTTTGTGGTGAGTAATTTATGAAAAAATCCATTTATAGTTTAAGTATCATAGCGATGATCATTGCCCCATTTATTGGGGACTTCGTAATTAATTATGCCAATATTTTCAATGAGTTTTCTCAAGATTACATGGTGTTTTGGGATTTACGGCTTCCAAGAGTGTTTTTGGCTTTCTTTTGTGGAGCGGTATTATCTTTAAGTGGTTTAGTGTTTCAAACGATTTTTAAAAATGCGCTAATTACCCCTTATACTTTAGGAGTTGCCAGTGGAAGTACTCTTTTTACGGCACTTTTTATTATTTTCTTGCCTTCTTATGTTTACGTCTTAGGTGGATTTCTGGGGGCATTTTTTACCATTCTTTTACTTTTTTTTATCTCAAATCGTATCAATAAAAACTCTATTTTGGCACAAACGAACTCATTTTTACTCGTAGGAATTGCGTTGTCATTTTTTTATTCGGCGTGTTTGATGTTGCTTTTTACGGTCTCTAACTTTGAAGAGAACTACTCTATTGTACGATATACCTTAGGCAGTTTGGATATTGTGGGGTTTAACTATGTCTTTCCTGTGGCGGTGGTATCTTTGTTGTTATTGCGGTTCGTTTATGCGTACAAACATGAGATAACCTTGATGCTAACTTCCAATGAAAACGCCTTTTTAAAAGGAGTAGAAGTTAAAAAAGTGAACTTTATTTTGCTTTTGGCAGTCTCTTTTTGTGTGGGTGTGTGCATTAGTTTTACAGGTCCTATTGGTTTTATTGGTTTAGTGGTTCCTCATATTGTCAAAATTATTTATAAAAAAAGTGCCTACAAACTTTTTTGGCCGGTCTTTTTCTTTGGGGGTGTTTTTTTAGTGGTGTGTGATTTTATTTCAAGAAATCTTATTGAAAGTTCCACTTTGCCCATTGGTGTTGTAACGGCGTTTATAGGTGCACCGTTTTTTATCTATCTTATTGTACGACGTAGTTATAAGTAGAGCTTATATAAAAATAAAGAAATTTTAAACTAAAAAGTACTAATATTCCGTTTATAGAGGATTGATTTTAGTTTTCAGATTTTTAGGGATTTGTGCAAATGGCTTGATGTCGTTTTTTAAAAATTGTTGGTTTTGGAAAACAGCGACTTCAATGGTCATTTTTTCTTTTCTTAAAAGTAATAATTCGTAAGTCAATCCATTTTCACTGTAACTATACTTGTACGGTTTTAAATTGATGAGTGTTTTGTTTTTTGCCATAAAGCATTATAGTTTAAAGCCTCTTAAAAAGGAAAAAAATGGAGCAAGAAAATATAAAAAGTATCCCCAATCGTTTGGAGTTTTTCCCTGTAATGATGTTTGCCATTGTTATGGGATTAAGTGGTTTGAGTTTGGTATTGATAAAAGCACATGAAGTGCTTACTTTAAGCTCTTTTTGGGGCAATACGCTTTCGTTGATGACATTGGCAATTTTTGTCTTTATTTTTGGGACATATGTTGTTAAAATTGTAAAATATCCTCATATGGTTAAAGAAGAGTTGGCACATCCTGTTCGTATTAACTTTTTTGCCGCAATTTCTATCTCTTTTATTTTAGTTTCCATGATAATGAAAAGTATAAATATTAATATAGCTTTTGGTTTATTTGTTATTGGAGCAGTATTACACCTATTTTTTACGTTTTATACACTTCGGTTTTGGATTACAAAAAATGTAGAGATTTTGCACTCAAATCCTGCTTGGTTTATTCCCATTGTGGGGAATTTGATTGTTCCTATTGGTGGAGTAGGGTTTGTGGATAATGCCCTGTTATTGTTCTATTTTTCCATTGGAATTTTCTTTTGGATTATTATGTTAGCCATTATATTAAATAGAATAATCTTTCATCATCAGTTTGCACAAAAGTTTATGCCAACACTGTTTATCTTAATTGCACCACCATCTATTGGTTTATTGTCTTATTTTAAACTCACACAATCTTTGGATATGTTTGCTAACATACTTTTTAATTTAGGTCTATTTTTTACGCTGTTGTTGCTTTTTATGTATCAAAGTTTTTTACACATTAAGTTTTTTATCTCTTGGTGGGCATTTACGTTTCCTTTAGCTACGATTGCCTTAGCCTCTATGTTGATGTTTGAACAAACAAATAGCCCGTTTTATGCCTATTTGTCCTATTTTTTTATTTTATTTTTAACCATTGTCGTTATAATAGTTGCCTATAACACACTGAAACATATTGCTAAAAAAGAGATATGTATAATGGAGTAAGATATGAAATTTAACTACATAGGAAAAACAGGGCTTCGTGTCAGTGATATTTGTTTGGGTACGATGACCTTTGGTACAACCACAAGCAAAGAAGAAGCGTTTGAAATCTTGGATAAGGCCTATGATAAAGGTATCAATTTTTATGATACTGCGGAGATTTATCCTGTTCCTCCTACGGCAAAACTTGGGGGTTTAACCGAAGAGATTGTTGGGAAATGGCTCAAAACCAAACCCCGAGACTCCGTCATTTTAGCCACAAAAGTGGCAGGGGCTGCTTCGGGTTGGTTTATTCCTCCTACACGACATGGCCTGACTGCCATTGATTCATTTCACATAAAAAGAGCCATTGAGGGCAGTTTAAAACGATTACAAACGGATTATGTGGATTTATATCAAATGCACTGGCCCGATACGGTTGTGCCTATTGACGAGTCCTTAAAAGCTTTTGATGAACTTGTCCGTGAGGGAAAAGTAAGATATATTGGTACATCCAATGATACGGCTTATGGATTAACCAAAGCCAATGAAACCTCAAAGCGTTTGGGTATTTCAAGATTTGAATCCATACAAAATAATTTTTCACTCTTAAATCCACGATTTTTAGATGAGTTAAGCGCCGTTTGCCAAAAAGAGCAGATCTCTTTATTGCCGTATTCTCCTATTGCAGGTGGGGTGTTAAGTGGCAAATACAACGGACAATTTTTTCCAAAAGATGCTCGATTTTCTTTATATTTAGAAAACAAAAGCAAACGAGTTCAAGCCATGGCAAACCGATTTGTCAATGAGAAAACTTTAGAAGCTACTAAGAAGCATATGAGTATTTCAAAGAAGTATAATATTTCTCCTGTGACATTAGCTGTTGTCTATTCCAAGCATTTTGATTTTGTAGCTTCTACGATTATAGGTGCCAGAAAAAAAGAACAACTTGAAGACTCTTTGGCAGCAGTGGAGTTTAAAATGAGTGATGAGCTTTTAGAAGAGATAAAAGCTGTGCAGAAAGAAATTTTGTACCCGATGGGGTGAGTGGTGAGTGGTGAGTGGTGAAGCAATGTGCCTTTGCCTTTTACCTCTTACTTCTCACTATTTACTTCTTACCATTAATTTATTTAAGTAAACAAAGAAACCAGTCTATTCTCCACTTTATAACTTCGAAACCCAAAATACTTGCAAATATATGCCACCGTTTTTTCTTGATAAATAAAGACATGCGTAGGGTCGTTTTTGTAGTACCATTTTTCAAAATCAATGGTTTTTTCGTACAGATGTGTCATACAATACAAAGCACCGTTGGGTTTTAGAAGAGTTTTAAGAAGTGCAAACTCTTTTTTGGGTTCATAAAAGTGTTCAATGACTTCACATGAAGTCACATAATGATACGTTTGTGCCAGTAGCGTTTTATCATCATAAAAAAAAGGGTCATACTCTTTAATGTTATAGTTATGATCACGCAATACTTTACAAATGGCTGAGCTTTTTCCTGCTCCAAAATCCAAGCCAACGGCTGTGGGGGTAAACTTTTGCAAAACTATGTCAGTAATAGGGGATACAAACGTTTGATATGCTTTATCACTGGCATCATTTTGGTGTAAATCATACCGCTCTTTCTCTTTACTTGTATCAAGCAATAAATCGTTGCGTTTAAAAATCCCAAAACAGTTAGAACAAAGACGAAATTCATTGTTCATCGCTGTATGCTGGGTATTATCGCATAAAGGACAGTTCTGTATCATATCTTCTCCCAAATAAAAAAATAATCATAGGTAAAAAGAGCTTAAAATGAGAACAACTATTCGCCAAAATTGGCAAAAGCCCCTTCAATGCTGGGAATGGTTTTGTAGTGAGTCTTAGTCACTCTTACTTGTTTGGTTTTAAGGTTACATATGGCAATTCTAAAATTGGCACCCATAACGGGTTCTGTGACACAAATAATGTTATCTTCGATTTGTCGTGTGGCATAAATGGTGCCTTGTAGAGTAGGGAAGAAATATTTGGGATAACTTAATGGTGTGATTTCAACAACATCGATGGTCTCTTCATTTTCAAGCGTTTGTACAATATCCATAGCCTCTTCATAACTCTCAAACTGGATACACCAATCATCAAATTTCTTATTAAAATGGTGTAAATCTTCATCGAGAAATCCACCTGCTAAGGATTGTAAAGCAAAAATAGACACAAAAAACACCTTGAAATAGAGATATTATAAAAACTAATTATATCGACAACTCTCTTACTCTTGGCTATATTGGGTTATTTGTATTGGCATCTAAGTAAGATAACTTTATGACTTTGATATAATTTGAAATATTCAAAAAGAAGGAATCTTTACATTGAAAATACAAGTCTATTACGAAGATACAGATTGCGGTGGGGTGGTATATCACTCGAATTATTTGAATTTTTGTGAACGTGCGCGAAGTGAGCTTTTTTTTCAAAAAGGGTTAAGCCCTCACAAGGGTGATGAGTTTTTTGTGGTTAAAAAAATTGAAGCCAATTATATTAAGCCTGCACGTTTTGCTGATGTTTTGGATATAAAAACGGAACTAATAGGTGTAAAAAACACTTCTTTAATAATGGAACAAAATATTTATAAAGATGAGGAGCACCTGTTTAGTATGCGTGTAACGGTGGTGTTTTTAAAAAAGATGAAACCTTCACGAATTCCTCAAGAATTAATGGTAATCTTTAATGAGAATTAAAATCAAATTAAACCTTTGGGTTATGTTGTTTTTATTAGCCATAACTTTACATGCAAACGATACACTTTTTGTGTTACCACAAGAGTCAAAGCAAGCCGAACAAAAAATCGAAGAGTTAATCAAAAGTTCTCAACACAGCATAGAAGTTTCGATGTATAACTTTTCACTTAAAAGTTTGGCTCAAGAGCTGATTCAAGCTAAAAAGCGTGGAGTTGCTGTCAGAGTCTTTTTAGATGAAGAGAAATCAAAAGATAAAAGCAGTGAATATAAACTTTTAAAGAAAAATGGTATTGATGTTGTTTTAATCGGAACTACAAAATTACACACCAAGTTGGCGATTTTTGATAAAAAAGTGGCTGTTTTTGGCAGTTCAAATTGGACAAAAGAGTCTTTTGATAAAAATTACGAAATCATTGTTGTTTCACAACAAGATGATGTGTTGGAAAAATTAAATCAATTTATAAAACAATTAAAGGAAAAATAAGTGTTAGAACTGTTTATATTGGGATATTGTATCTATTTTTTAGTCAATTTTTATACCTCGTTTATGCAAATTGGCTTTGTGCAAAAAGCGAAAAAATTAAAACCGGTTATTTTGAGTTTAGATAAGTATAAAACGGCAGGTGAGTACAGCGTAGAAAAAGAGAGAATAAACTTAGTATCCTCTTTGTATGAGTTTGCTCTATTTTTTGTGTGGATTGGCTTTGGGTTGTCTGCTTTGGATTCTTTGATTACCACACAAAGTTTGTGGTTAAAAGCGATACTTTTTGTGGATGCTTTTATTATTATCAATTGGATTTTAACCCTTCCATTTGATTTGTATAGTACGTTCAAATTAGACAAAAAGTACGGATTTTCAAATATGACTCCAGCTTTATATATCAAAGACACGCTAAAAACAGGGTTTTTATTTTTAGTATTTGGTTCAACTGTTATTGCTGGAATTTCTTTGATTATTGAGTATTTTCCTGCTTGGTGGATTTGGGGATTTGTATTTATTTTTGCGGTGATTATTTTGATTAATATGCTTTATCCTGTGATTCGAGATAAGATGTTTGATAAATTTGAACCTTTAAAAGACAAAGAACTTGAAACAAAAATCAATGCATTGTTGGAGCAAGTAGGGTTTAAAAGCAGTGGCGTGTTCAGTGTGGATGCGAGTAAACGAGATAATCGATTAAATGCTTATTTTGGTGGCTTAGGAAGTACAAAACGAGTAGTTTTGTTTGATACATTGGTTGAAAAACTTACTCACAACGAATTATTGGCTGTTTTAGGACATGAGTTAGGACACTTTAAAAATGGTGATATTTTAAAGAATATTGGCATTATGGGTGTGGTTATGTTTGTATTTTTTGCTATTTTTGGAAATTTAAGTGATGAATTGTTTTTAGCACTTAAGCTTAACAATGAGCCGTATGCAATTATTGTGGTGTTTATGATGTTTTCACCTATTTTGTCGTTTTTTCTTATGCCTTTGATTTCAGCTATAAGCCGACACAACGAATACGCAGCCGATGAATTTGGTTCAAACTTACAAAGTAAACAAGATTTAATCACCGCACTGCTTAAACTTGCCAATGAAAATAAATCATTTCCGTTATCGCATCCTTTGTATATTTTCTTTCACTATTCTCATCCTCCATTGATTGAGCGACTCAAAGAGTTAGGATACAAAGAGGATGAGACAAGCAATGTTGAAGCCTTAAAATCTGAATTTAAAGAAGAACAATGATAGAAGCTCTATTTTTTGGTGCAGGTCTTACGGTTGGCTGTTTGATAATTTGGCTTATTTTAAAACAAAAATATGAGCTTATTCAAGCTTCCATAACCAATGAAGCCAATTTGAAAATAGCAACGCTTCAAGAGAAACTGGAGAGTGAACAAAATCACTTTAGTGAAAAACAAGCACTGCTTGAAGAGTCAAAACGTGCCATGAAAGTAGAGTTTGAAAACTTAGTCAATAAACTTTTCCATGAGAGTTCTCAAAAATCCAATCAAAATCTCTCGCTGATTTTAAAACCACTCAAAGAGCAATTAAACTCATTTACCACACGTGTTAATGAAGTCTATAACGATGAAACCAAGCAGAGAAGCTCACTTCTGACTGAAATTAAACACTTAAAAGAGCTAAACAATCAAATCAGCCAAGATGCGATTAATCTTACCAAAGCGTTAAAAGGGGAAAATAAAACCCAAGGTGATTGGGGTGAGATGATTTTAGAAAATATTTTGGAGCAAAGTGGACTTCGAGAAGGAAAAGAGTACACCGTTCAAAGTTCATTTACGCAGGAAAACCAAAAACGAGTTCGCCCAGATGTGATTTTGCACTTACCCAAAAACAAAGACATTGTTATTGACTCTAAAGTTTCACTTAACGCGTATGTAAACTATGTACAAAGTGAAGAAAAAGAAGCCAAAGAGTTTGCTGCAAAAGAGCTTGAAAAATCATTCTTAGCCCATATTAAAGGCTTAAGTAACAAACGCTACGAAAACATCAAAGAACTGCGAAGTTTGGACTTTGTTTTGATGTTTGTCCCCATAGAAGGGGCTTTTTTATTGGCGGCGTCACACAATGGAAATTTGTTTAAAACGGCTTTTGACAATAATATTATGATCGTTTCTCCTTCAACACTGTTTGTAACGTTACGAACCATTCAAAACATTTGGCAATATGAGTATCAAAATGAAAATGCCCAACACATTGCTCAAAAAGCGGCTTCTTTGTACGACAAATTTGTGTTGTTTTTAGAGAGTTTTGAGAAAGTGGGAAAAAGTATTGATACAGCAAAAGAGTCGTATGATACAGCTTTAAACCGAATGAGCACAGGAAAAGGGAATGTGGTATCAAAAATAGAAGAGTTTAAAGGTATGGGGGTTAAACCCTCTAAAAATATAGGTCAAAACCTATTGGAGAACTAAGATGGACTTTTTGCCTGAATTTATCAATAATTTTTTTAAACTTTTAGATGCCATGAGTTTGTATGTGGTTTTAGGGCTTTTGGTTGCTGGAATCTTAAAACAACTCATCCCTGATACTTTTGTTTCCTCTCATTTGGGTAAAGACTCTACGATGTCCGTTGTAAAGGCGACTGTTTTTGGTATTCCTTTGCCTGTTTGTTCGTGTTCGGTGATACCTTTAGCTCAAGGGCTTAAAAAAGAGGGTGCCAGTAAAGGAGCCGTGCAAAGTTTTTTAATCTCAACACCCATTACAGGAGCGGATTCAATTTTAGCCACATTTTCTTTTTTTGGTCTTGTTTTTACGGTTTTTAGACTTATAAGTTCTGTAGTTATCGCAATTATTGTGGGACTGATTCAAAATTTTGTTGAAAACAAAGAAGAAGAAAAGAATGTTCAAGAAACACCCAAGGCAGTATTTAGTGCAGCAGATATTTATACAAGTGGTTTTGCGGTACAACCTCCCAAACCAAAAGTTGAGCAAGGTTGTGGATGTGGAACCAGTTCATGCAGTACACAAAAGAAGTTTTCTTTTGTGAATGCCTTGAAGTATGGATACGGAACACTTTTTTCTGATATGGCAAAAGCGTTGTTGATTGGACTTATTTTAGGAGCCGTTTTTACGACGTTTATGCCAAAAGAGTATGCTAAAGTGTTGTTTGACAATCAAATATTGACATACTTTGTGATTTTAATTGTGGCAATGCCTTTATATACGTGTGCAACCGCTTCTTTGCCAATAGCTGCTGCACTGATGCTTCAAGGCATGAGTGCAGGAGCAGCCTTTGTGTTTTTAACAGCAGGACCTGCTACAAGTGCTGTAACGATGAGTGTCGTGTATAAAATGTTGGGCAAAACTTCTTTGATAATCTACACAGGAACCATTGCCGTGTTGTCTTTGATGTTTGGATTTATGTTTGATTTATTTTGGGGTGATTTAGAGATTCTAAATATTTCTCATGAACATGAAAGCAGTTCACTGCTTGAATCATTGAGTTCTATGATAATGTTATTGCTGATTTTTTATCATCTTTTTAAAGATAAATTTAAAGCCAAACAAGGTTGTTGTTCATAAAACAGAGATAAAACAAAGTATTTCTACTTTGTTTTACTAAGCAATTGTAACCGTTGCTTCTTCACTCACTTTTACCGTTACCGTTGGATCACCACTATTGGTGTATGTTTCAAAGGTTTTATCACCATAGGTGATATTGGAACCTTTTGACCATGTCTTGCCACTGTCATTAACAAAAGCGACATTGTCATTGGCATCATCTGCAATTATCATTAAATCATTATTGCCATCTGTCATATCCACGACATCATCTAAAGTAATGTTTGTGATAGTTGTATTTCCATTTTGAGTAAGGTCAATTTTTTCGATACTCGTTGAACTAATAGTTGAAAAATCAACACTTCCTGCGCTTAATTCCAATCTATCGGTTTCTCCAAATGTTCCAGCCGTTGCAATATTTGTAATAATATTATCCGTTGTAGCCGTAAAAGAACCGCTAAATGCAGAAGATTCTTCACCATCATCTGTTTCTACGGTTTTAAATGTATAGCTAATTGTTTTATCTTGTAGTCCCTCTTTTTGAAAAGTGAGTTTATTGAGTTTGTCAACACTTAAATCTATGTTGGTAATGGTGTACGTATCACTCCCACCATTATAACTTACATTCCCACTTATATCCACACCATCTTGCTTAAAGGTTACATCACCTGCACCAAATCCTGTAAGGGTTAAAATACCCGTTTCTGAACCATCTAAATCTCCTGCATTGGCATTAAGATTGATAGGCACATCTATACTTGCTGTTTGTACGGTATTATTTGGAGTAACACTATCAAAACCATCTACTACGCTATTGACTGTTACTGTAAAATCTTTTAATACATTTGTATAATTGCTGCCATCTTTGACTAAAGTATCAAGGGTTAAATTGACATCGGTAGTACTACTCCAACCCTCGGGTGCTTTTAACCATACTTTTGGGATACCTCCACTTATGTTTATCGTCCATTTATAGGTGTTATACGTTATGCCATCTATTGTAACCGTACCCGTTATACTTCCTTTCGTAGCCATAGTTTGATGAGAATCTCCAATATAAAGTAAAAATCCATCGGGAACTTTATCGATAAACATAGAGCTTATCGTTTCAGAGCCATCATTATCTATTTGATCTGTATCTTTTAAAGAGGTCAAGGCGGTATGGTTTGCATAAATTTGAATAAAAGTATCTTCATCTCCAACCCCTTTAAGTTCGGGAAGATTTAAACCATCTGCAACTGCCGCTACAGAAATAGTAAACTCTTTTGAAGTTTCTGAAATATTATCAGCCCCTGTCTCTTTGGCAAAAACAGTATACGTAAATTTTACATTTCCCGAAGCATCTTGCGTGGGGGTGAATTTTAAACTCCCATCATTTATATGGGATATATCTACATTTGCAACTTTATTTACATCACTAAAAGTATACGTTCCCCCTGTCCATGTGAGTGTTCCATAAATGCCACTTGTGTGGGTTATGGCTACCGTCGTTGCTGCACTTGCATCAGCAGCCCCTTGAACAATAGTATAATTGGGGTCATCCACCGTATCAAAAGTAATTTTTATCGTTGTAGTGCCATCTTCTTGAGCACTTCCCACTGCACTATTGTCTTTTTTAACATGGGTTTGAGCTACACTTGATGTAATACTATCTGTTACTGGAACAACATCTATATCTAAAGTTTTCACATCCGTTGTATCTCTGGCCCAACCATCACCCACATAAGCAGTGAGTTTTACCCCAAATGAAAGCTGACTAGCTGCATTATTTTCATTATAGTTTTCATCGGCAATCATCTTGATGTTACTTAATACAGTATTAATAGCACTTTGAATAGCTGATTTTTGTGCTGTTACCGTGATGTAATGTTCTCCACCATAACTATTTACATTGCTATTGGTATAAGAATCATTGTCTTTATCAAAACTCACATTACTTAAGTTACTAAATGCAAGTGTGTAAGTAACTGTTGCATCATCGGCTATGGCATCATTTGTAACATTACTGGGTAAAAGTGTCTCGATAATTCCATCTAATGTAAATGGTGTGTCCTCTGTAACGGTAATATCGTGTATATTCATATCTACATCTATAGTTGAAGTTGCACCAGGTCCTCCATCTACATGTAAATTGTTAATAAACTCTATATTTTTTGTTGCCTCTTGAATATCATTGGCTGTTGAGCCAGTATCTTTAGCATACGCAGTGATTTTAACAGTTGAGGTGGCGGCATAATGCTGTAATGATTGATTTACTTTAAAATTAACCGTATAGCTTGAACCACTTGCATCAATCATTTGCGAAGGAATATCTAAAAACCAAATATTTGTATCCCCACCACTAATTGCCATAGTGGCGTATGGGTCATCAACAGTAATACCTCTTTGTACATTTTCTATAACAAATCTTGTAAAGTTTTCAGAACCATCTGTATCTGCACTGGTTACATCAATATTAAAACTAAAAGTTCCTGCTTCATTGATAGTTACACTTGAAGCACCATCATCATAAACAATATTATTTGCTGATGTACCGTTGCTCGTATCAACAGAGATAGTATCAGTTACTGAAAGAAGTGAGATATTATAAACTCCACTTGCACCTTCATTTGTACTTGTAAAAGTTTCACCATTTGCAGTCACAGCATCTGAAACAGTATATTTAATACCAAATGAGCTATCACTCGTATTTGCACTGCCTACATTTGAGTCATATTTTATATACACACTGTTTATAGCTGCCCCTGTAAGTTTATAATAAGCACCCTCATCAGTAATATTTGCACCTGCACTTAAAACAGTAGTTGCACCAACATCTGTATAAAGAGTAAAGTCTTTTCCCGTAATATCTGCTTTATTTATCCAAAGAGCATCAAGGGTTTCATTGGTATCCCCATTTTGATGCTTTATGGCAAAACTTACTTGACTTGCCACATCTTCAGTAACATTTGCATTTGTAGTTACAGTAGCTTCCACGAGTGGTTTTACAAGTATATTGACATCTTTTTCAAACGTTTTACTGTCTCCATCATTTTCTGTTGTGATATGCTTTACTTTAAAAGAAAAATCTCCGCTAAAGTTTTTAGAGGTTTGCAGTACAACTTTATCTAAATCTGCAACATCAAAACTCCACTCTCTTGAAGTTCCACTTGCTCCATTAAAAGAGATACCCGTAGCATCTTGAATACTAAAGTTTGAACCAAGATTTGTAATAACTATACTTAACGTCTCTGAGTCACTGTCATAAGAGTCCAGTCCAGCTTCTTTGTAAAGGTCTTTAAATGATATGGTTGCACCACTTCTTGTATTTGAGTTATCTTCTATAACAACATCACTGTAAATATTTTTTGATACATCTGCATTGACTGTTTCATTTGAATCCAACTTTTTAAAGTCATCATGTATAGGAATATCGGCTACTCCATTAACCACAACATTCATAGTCTTTGGTTCTGTAGTACTTGAAATACTATTTCCATCGGTAGTAAATGCGGTTACTTTTAAGTTATAGTCATCATTGCTGTTATGGGGTGGGATAAACTTCAATGGCGCATTATTATCAAAATCGGCTATGGTTACTTTCCAAGTACCATTGGCATTGTCAACAACCGTTACATTTGAATTTGAACCAATTACTACACCGGTTTTATCAACCGTAACTGTTCCATTGGTATCGCTATAATATATGGCACCGCCATCGGGAATTTCTTCAATGATTGTGGTCACTTTTTCTCTTCCACTGGTATCAATGGTTGTAGCTGTTATATCTAGGTTTATACCATTTTGTGGGGCTGTAATTGTTTGAGAATTTGAAGTATTGGTCGTATTTCCATTGACTCTTCCGGCATCTTCATCTCCTGTAGCTTGGGCGGCATTAAGAGCATTAATTCCATTGGCTACATTTGTTACATTGATTATCAAGTAATCAGGTGCTGATATTGCTTCATCTCTTTGAGCTTCAGGAAGTGCTTCACAATCGTGTGTTATGACTTCCATTTTGATTTTTATTTCTCCTGCAAAATAATTGGTGGGTTTAATTTGCAGTGTTGAGATGTATTCAAAAGGAATGGTAACTCCCTCGTTTACATCTGATACGGTTAGTTCATGGTCTGTTGTTCCATCATTGTACTTAAATTTAAATCCAACGGGAACGCCACTGAGTTTTACTGTAGTTATCTCCGAAGCAAAAGGGTTGGCAGTATTTCCTCTGTCATCTTCATTGGTTACATTTAATCCTGTAAGAGAGATATAGTTATACGTTGAAGTTTCGTTTATAGAGGCATATGTCTTATTGCCTTGAGTTATTACATCATTGTATCCATCTTTGTTGGTATCGGTGGTTTTTGTTTCCGCTGTAGGGGTGACTGTTACCGTAACACTTTTGTTGGTTATCAGAGTATTATCACTTCTTGTAACTTCATAACCAAATACGGCGTCATCGCCACAATAGTGTTTACTTGGAGTAAAAGTTATTGTTCCATCACCATTGTTTACGACTTTTCCAATCACCTCTCCATCACTGTCTCTTGTGATATTGATAGATTCATTGGTTTTAAGTGTTTTTGAAATGGTTGATGAGGTATCAGTGATAATAACCTCTCCACTGGTATCATTAATCAAAATAACTTTTGCAGTGTCTTCGGAAGTCGTTGTGGTAATATTGGGATCGACATCGGCATCAAACATCATCAAAGGTTGTGTAGCACTGTTTGAAATATCTCCGTTAATGTCTACTATTTTATACGTAAAGCTATCTTCCATATGCGTTCCAATGGCTACTCCATTGGGGTCAAGTTCCCAAGTTCCATCTTGATTGACGGTTAAATCTCCTAAAGTTGTGCCATTAATGGTATACGTTGTATGAGCATTATCAAAAATATAAGTTGTTGAGTTATAGGTAAACTCTTTAAGCTCTTTTCCTTTGAGTAAACCATCACTTCCAGCAATATCATTGGTAAGAAGTTGTCCTGTAACAATACTTCCATTCTCTTTTACTATAACTCTTGAGTCATCTACGGCTATTGGAATACTGTTAGCAGGGCTTACTTCATCTAAGTTACTGGCTATAATCGCTGCATCGTTTCCATTATCTACCTCACCATTATATTTGGGTTCTTCAATCCCATCAAACCATTGTGCTTTTCTTAAATCACTGATAATATCTGTACTGTCACCTTCTCTTGGCGTAAATTTTGTGTCTGTCGCTGTGTTGATGTTATTCCCAAATTTATTGGTATCTTGCAAAATTTTATAATCGGAAATTCCTAACCATTCACCTTGACGTAAATCACTGTTAATATCGGTTCGTAAGCCACTTAATGGCGTAAATTCACTCTCTTCTTGTGTATCATCTTGTGTGGTGATATTTTCAGGATTATTTAAAAACTCAGCTTTTCTTAAATCACTGTTAATGTCAGTACGAGAACCTTCAAGTGATGTAAACTCTGCGTTTTCACCGCTTTCATCATTTTCTTGAATGGGATTAAGTTGCAGTACTTGTTGAATATCCTCAAAAGTAAATCCTTCCATTGCTTCCATTGTCTCTGGTGTGAAATTAAGTTCTTCATAGGAGTTAAAAATTAAAGCTTGTTGAGAGGTTGTAGTAAGCAGTTTAATGGTATCTGATCCATTGTTATTAGGGGAGGGGACAATGATGTCGCCTTCATAAATGGTATCACCTTTTTTAAGTTCAATCAAATTTCCATCGATATCTTTAATGAAAAATTGTCCCGAGGTTTCTTCCACTTTGGCTATGGCTTGTTTCATATGTTACTCCTATTCTTTTTGTGTAAGTATAATCATCTTTTTTTGATTAAACAATCATCCTTTTGGACAGTTACTCTTTTTTCATGTTTCTAAAAAATAAAGAGAGCGAAAGACGATTTTTGATATTGAGTTTTTCATAAATTTTTATACTGTGTGATTTAACGGTATGAGGTGAAATATCTAAGAGTGTAGAAATCTCTTTATTGGTATGACCCTCTTTAATAAGCAAAGCAATCTCAAGTTCTCTTTTGCTAAGGATTTCTTCTATAAAAGAAGGAATACTGGGTGTTTGTGTCATACCTTGTATGAGTTGTGAAGTGAATTTGGGATAAAGCCAAATAAAGCCATTTTCAATGGTTTCAAGAGCAAAGTTAAAATAAATAGTGTTCATATGGCTATCACCGTATCCTGATACTCCTAGTTTTAAAGCTTGTTTTCCTTTTTCAAAAGAGGGGTTTTCTTCAAGTAAAAGTATTTTTATATTTGCCTTTTGTGCTTTGTAAAGTATTTGAATGAGGTCTTTATAGCAAGATGAAGCATCCAATAATAAAAGCGTATTGGTATAGGAGAAAAGTTCATTAATACTCGATAAGACAGTTATAGAGTAGTGATGTAATCTTTTTTCCCAAATGTTTATAATGGCTAAATCATCACTAAATGCGGTAATGCTTCGTGTCATTATCTGTCTCCAAAGGCATACTGTTTTGTTTTCAAAATGGGTTTTAAGATATAGCTTAAAATACTTTTTTTCCCCGTTAAAATATCCACTTGTGCTGTCATTCCAGGGATAATTTTCATTGTTTTATTGCTGTGTTTTAAGGTGTCATTTTGAGTCTCTATTCGTACAATATAATAGGTTTTTTCATCTTTGTCTTTTATGGTATCCGGACTAATGCTCACCACTTTAGCTTCCATTCCTCCAAAAATTGAAAAGTCATAGGCAGAAAACTTCACAATGGCTTTTTGCGAAGGGTATATAAAAGCAATATCTGCAGGACTTATCTTTGCATTAACAAGAAGTTTTTCGTTGCTGGGTACAATCTCAACCAAGTTATCCCCAGGTTTAACAACCCCACCAATGGTGTTGACAAACAGTTTTTGTATGATGCCATCTCTTGGTGCTTTAACAACGGTTCGAGTTACTTGGTCTTGCAAAGCTTTGGAGTTTGAAACCGTTCGTTTATATTCCAATAGGGTTTCAGTGAGTTTCTCTTTGGCTTTGGATTGAAATGAAAATTTTGCAGAATCAATTTTATGTAAAATTTCTTTGATTTCTGATTCATAGCGTATAATGGCAAACTCTGCACTTTTAAGCTCATCCATACTTTGATTCTCCTCTTTTTGAAGTCTGAGCAAATCAACTTGAGAAGCAACACCTCTTTCAACCATAGGTTCGGTCATATTTATCTCTTTTCTTACCATGGCTAACGATTTTGACAGATAAATTTTTTTGGATTTTGCATCTTCAAGATCATTTCTTTTTTGAAGCAGTTGTTCGTTTAAAATTTCCAAATCAGAATGGAGTTGTTTTAAATTGGTTTGATATAAACTTTGTTCATTTTGGATATAAGGAATCATTGCTTTATTATCGTGTTGTGAAGCATCAAATATTTCTCCTTGGGCTTCAGCGGTTAGTCTTAATATTTTTGCTTCTAAGGACATGGCTTTAACTTCATTGGACTCAAAGGTTGAAAATGATTTTTCATTGTTTATTTTTAATAAAACAGTGCCTTTTTTTACATGAGTGCCTTCTTGAACTTCAATACTTTCAACAATTCCACCCTCTAAGTTTTGAACAATTTGATTTTCATTGCTTGGAATGACATCGCCCACACCTCTGGCGACTTCATCCACTTGTGAGAGTCCTGCCCAAACAATAAAAATAAAAACAGTTAACGCCCAAAACTTAAGGATAAAATGCAACTTTTTAGGATGTTTTTCTAAAATAGCACCGCTTAAACTCTCCATAAATTCATAATCTTCTTGGTTAAACTCTTTTTTGTCGGGCAGTTGAATTTGTCGTTTAAATTTTTTTAGAAATTTCTCAATATTTTCATGCACAAATTCAATATGTTGAAGCTTTTTGTAAGGAATTTCAATATGTTTTACATAGGAAATTAATTTAGCTATATAGTGCTTCATTTGGCACTCAACTGTTTAAGAATATCTGCTTTATCACCATCCATAATTTTTTCACCTTTATTCAATACAATAATTCGATTGCATAATGCTACGGTGCTTAGTTTTTGAGTGATTAAAAGCACTGTTTTATCGCTTATAACAGGTTTTAATCTCTCCAAGATGATGTTTTCACTGGTTTGATCCATGGCATTCATGGGTTCATCAAAAAGTAAGGTATTGGCATCAAATAAGAGTGCTCGCGCGATACCAATAGTCTGTTTTTGACCTCCTGAAAGCCCCATACTTCTTTCACCAATCTCCATGTCATAGCCTAAAGGATGACTTTTAATAAAATCATCTGCACCTGCATTTTTCGCACATGCTAAAATCTCTTCATCGGTATAATATCGGTAGTTATTTATAATATTTTCTTTGAGTGTTCCTTGAAATAAATTGATTTCTTGAGGAACATAACCAATGTTTTTGCGTAAATCAGCGGGGTCAATTTGAGAAATATCGATACCATCAACCAAAATAGAGCCTTTGGTGGGTTCATAAAGTCTCAATAAAAGTTTACTCAACGTACTTTTGCCTGAACCAATTCGCCCTAAAATTGCAACTTTCTCACCTTTTTGTACGGTAAAACTGACATCTTTGAGTACTTCAATATTGGTGTTGGGATAACTAAAACTGACGTTTCTAAACTCAATGTTTCCAAAAAGAACCTCTCTTTTAATAAACTCTTTGCCTTCGGGTCGTTCAATGGGTCTTGAAATAATTGAATTAATCACTTGGTAAGAAGCTTTGGCATCTTCATAGCTTGTAATAAGTGAGGCTGCTTGCCCCAATGGAGAAACCGTTCGAGAAGAGAGAATAATAACAGCGATTAATCCTCCCATGGTTAAATTAAAATCAGAAATTAAATACACCCCATACACCACACAAATAATGGTATTAAGTTGAACCAAAAAAGCCGTCACATTGGGAATAGAACTTGAAATCAGTTTAGAATTGAGACTCTTTTTCGCAATTTGTCCGGTGGCTTCTTCATAATTCCATTGTATTTTTCCCGATAATCCCAATGTTTTAATGGTTTCTATATTGTGCAACGCTTCAATTAAAATACCATTTTTTTGAGCAGCTGCTTCATGGGCACTTTCAATGCTTCGTTGTAAGGGATATTTAATGATAAAGGCATAACCTAAAATAATGATTGATATTAGTATAGGGATAATGACAATAGAGCCTCCAATATAGGCAATAAGAGCTAAGAAAAGCAAGGTAAAAGGAAAATCAATAATAACTGTCATGGTTGCGTTGGTTAAAAAAGAGCGAATCGCGTCAAAATCTTTTAAATTGCTTGCAAAAGCACCAATGGATTTAGGATATGAAGAGATATTTAAATCCAATACTTTTTCAAAAATAATGGAAGACATGATAATGTCGCTTTTTTTAGCAGCAAGCTCAAGCATGTAGGTTCGGGTAAATTTTAAAAAAAGATCTAAAATATAGACAAGAATAACACCAAAAGTAAACATCCATAGTGTTTCTATGGCACTGTTAGGAATGACTCTGTCGTAAACATTCATAGTAAATAACGGAGTGGCTAAAACAAAAAGATTGATTAAAAATGAGGCAAGTAACACATCTTTGTATATTGATTTTGATAACATTAATGTGTCCCAAAACCAATGTTTTTTATGAGTAGAGAGTTTTTTATGTTGTTCACCGTAAGAGTAGGGCTTTTTTAACATAAAAGCAAAACCCAAATACTCCTCTTCTAATGCCTCAACATCAACCCACTCTTCTAAAGGCTCATTATCATTTGAATGAATAATTTTGGCTCTTTTTTTATTGGGACTGAATGCTTCTAAAATACACGTAAGTTGATTTTTCAAAAGAATAATCATAGGCAACTGTAATTTTGAAATCTCTTTAATAGGACGCTGAACCAGACTGCTTCTAAGACCAGCTCTTGAAGCGGCTCTTGAAAAAAGAGACTTGGGGTTATCTTTAGTAAAAAGAATTCTATCGCCATGTAAATGATTAGAGGGCAAACCCATCATCAAAGCTTCTGGAGTATAGGGTTTATGATAGAGTTTCGTATAAAGAACCAAAGACTCTAATAAAGAGTCTTTTTTATTATAGTTGTCTATGTTTTTGTGCATGTATGATTCTTTTTAGTAGAGTTTTATCTCTACTCGTCTGTTTTTTTCTCTGCCTTCTTCTGTCTTATTTGAAAACAGTGGTTCAGAAGATGACTTCCCGTAAGTGGCTATTCTTGATGAAACAATACCTTCGTCTATTAAATATTTTCGTATGCTTAATGCTCGTTTTTCTGAAAGTATTTGATTTTTTAAATGCGTTCCTTCATTACTGGCATGACCGTATAACAGAACTTTAAATTGTTTATTCTCTTTCATAAACTTAAGTACTTTTTGAAGTTGTGAAAAGGAGTCCTCACGAAGCATATGGGAATTAACATTATAATGAACGGTTAAATTTAAAATAGTAGAACAACCCTTGTCATCGACATTATGTCCTTGGGGTGTCATGGGACATTTGTCTTTTATATCAATGACCCCATCACCATCACTGTCAGCGGATAAATCTTTTTTCACATACAAGGAAACCATCGCTCGATAATTTGAATTTCTGCCTTCTTCAATTTCTGTAGAGTATAAGTTATCAAAACCACTTCGCTGTTCGATAATCATTATATTTTTAGGAATGCCTTTGTCTGTCAATACTTTTTGAGTATCTTGAGCGTACGATAGGGCAATTTTTTGGCTTGATTCTTGAGTTAAATCATTAGTATATGAAGGGTACCACCAAGATTGATTGACTTTTTCTATGTCTGTTTGAACTTGATCGGTATGACCAATAATAGATAAGAATAGAGTTTTATGGGCATATTGTTCATACACTTTTTTCACTTCATCTAAATAGACTTTTGATTCTTGCGTCATTATATTGGTTGATGGATTGAAAAAAATGGGTTCAAAACGTATAATGGTTTCAAACTCATTGTACATCAGTTGTTTATCGATAATAGTTTCTTCATAGTTGTCTTTTGAATGAACCAAATAAGGATAATCATATACCCCAGCAAAGCACAGTGTTATTGAAAATAAGAGTGTTGTAAATGTTTTCATTATTTTATTCCTTCATTAAAAGTTGAATTGTTTTTAAGGGCTTTAAGAAAAATATCTTTATTGGGGTCATCAATATTTCTTTGACATCCGTATGCCATAATATTTTTCTCACCGGAGTTATCACAAATATCAAGATTGTTGGGTATCATGTCGTTATCGGCATCGAGTTTAAGGGGTAATTTATCTAACTCATATTTCATTTCATTGGTATTAATATTAACCGCATGTTCATAGCTGGCTTGATCTCCCATAACCACAGTAATCAGTAACCCCATGGCATCTAAAAGTCGATATTGTGCAAAAAGATATTCACTTTGTGCTTGTATCATTTGCGCTCTTGAATTGACAACATCATTTTGAGCAATAACGAAATCAAGTAATGTTCTTTTCCCTAAGTTATACTCTTCTTGATAACTAATAAGTGTAGATTCACTGTATTGGTTGTATTCTTCAAGTTGTTCTATTTGCTCTTTAATGGTTTCATATGCCGACCAAGAGAGTTGTAGCCCTTCAATGACTTGACGTTTTAAATCTTGCTGAATTTGAGTTTCTTGGTGAACTTTACTGATGGCTTTTTGTTTTTCAGCAACATCTGCACCGCCTTTATATAAGTTCCAATTAAGTACTAAACCCACTCGAAAACGATCATCTTGAGTATCAAATCCGTTATTTGATTGATGATAGTCATTATAAAGTTGTTCAATTTCAAAATCAATTTTTGGGTAATAACCGCTTTTTGATTTTTTATACAAAGCCTGTGCCCCTTTGACATTGTAGTTACTTACAAGAAGGGATGGATTATTTTTAATCGCATACATAGTTGCGCGTTCAATTGATTCAGGCATTTTTACATCAAGAATAGGTATTTCCATTTGTGTTACGTTGGGATATCTTCCTAATATTCGTGCAAATTTAAATTCAGCATCTTTGGTGTTATTTTTTTGTGCTGTATAATTTGTTTTAGCTAAAGCAAGACCTGCTTTAACTTTTGAAATAGACGATTCTCTGTCTAACCCTGCATTGTACAAATTGGTAATATTTTCAAACATTTGTTCATGGAACTCAACATTGTCTTTGGCATTTTGCAACAGTTTATAGTTTTTTTGAACATTAATATACGCTTCAACCATTCTAAAACCTATGTCATTTGCTTTTTCCAAATAGTGATACGCTGCTGCTAATACTCTGGCTTCTTGGTAATCAACTTTATGTGTTGTATCAAACCCATTAAATAAATTTTGGGTAAGTTTCAAAGAGTTTTCATAATAATTATAATTGACGTCTCTTATTTCATCATTATAATCACCTGCATTTTTGACTCCAATTTCAGCACGGTAGTCAACTCTTGGCAAATATTCAGATTCTGCTATAATCAAATCTTGCTGGGTTGCTCGATAATTGTTTGTTCTCTCTTTAACCACTGGATTGGTGTTAATAACTTCTGAAACACTCTCTTTTAGTGTCAGTGCGTTAAGATTCATATTTACAATACATATTGCACTTACTGCAATACTAAACACTCTTTTTTTTCTGTTAAGATTCATACGTTCCCTCTTCTTATTGAATTGACAATTTATTATTAGAAGATAATAAAATAATTCAGTATCTTATATTATAGAAGTATCGAAAAAGTATCAAAAAAGATTTTTTTTGAGTTTATTGGAAAATTTTTACTTGATTTCTTCCGTTATGTTTTGCTTCGTAGAGGGCTTTGTCTGCATTGGCAACAATCTCTTCTGGCTTGGTGATATTTTTTTGAAAGGCAGCTACTCCTATACTCATGGTAACTTGATTTTTATAAGTTGAGTAAGGATGTGATTGAACAAAGAGATTAATTTTATTGGCGAGTTTAACCCCATTTTCTAATGAAGTTAAAGGAGAGATAATTAAAAACTCTTCTCCTCCCCAACGACCTAAAACATCAGTTTTTCTTAAGAGTTTTTGTAATACTTGAGCTGTTTCGATTAAAACATCATCTCCCGTTTGATGACCATATCCATCGTTAATTTTTTTAAAAAAATCAATATCCATTAAAATAACACAAAAAACATCGCCTGTTCGTAAGCTTCTGTTCATTTCATCTTGTAACGTTTTATCCAATTTGACACGATTATAAAGTCCTGTAAGTTTATCGGTGATGGATAACTTGAGCAATTCTTGATTTTTTAAACTTAATTCTTGAGTTCTTTTTTGAACTTTTTTTTCCAATGAGTGTTGATAAGAATAAATAGCATTTGACATCTCTTTTATAGAAGCCGAGAGTAAAGCCACCTCTAAAACGGGACTCTCTATGTTATTGACTGAATCAAATTTTCTGTTTTTAATATTTTGGCTTTGTTCAACCAGTTTATAAATAGGTTTGACAATAATATTTGAGAAATAGATAATCAAAGGAATAAGAACAAGTAACGATGCAATAAAAATAGCAATGAGAACATAGGTTTGTTGTTTGTAAGGAGCGACAACATTATCGTATTTTGAAAATAAAGCAACGTAGTCAGAGGAGTTCGTATTTTTAAAAGGTAGAATTTGGACAATATACTCTTTATTGTTAAGGGTAATTAATTGTGGAGTTTCAAACTCTTTAAAAGAAGAATGTTTTTTAAAAAAGAGTTCTAAAAGAGTATTATCATTCATCAATGAAGAGATAATTAAACGATCTTGTGTAAATAAGTAAGCATCCATATAAGCAACGGTAATATGTTTTTTTAATATGTCTTGAATATCATAAATCAGAACATCAATGCCCACTACATCTTCAGAATTTTCCAATTGTTGGGCATAGGTTACTCCTTTTGAAGGAATATTTGAAAACTCATATGGTTTTGTTTTAATGAGTGTTTTCTTGTGTAGGGCATTTTTATACCATGGTCTTAATGTTGGATTATATGTATTTTCTGTTATAGAAAAGGAAGTTGGCTTTAAATCTTTATCAAGAAGAGTGACTTTTTTTTCATTGGGTTTTGAACCCAATATTTCAATCAATAGCCATTGGTCTTTGCTGGTTGCATTATATATTTTTCGCAATAAAGGGTGAATATTCAGATTTATAACTTCATAAAAACTGCCATTGCTGTATCCTGTATATACCGCATACAACGAACGATTATTCTCCAATATTTTCGTATAGAACTTTAGATTTGCACTGTTTTGAAAAGAGAGCAATGAGAGTACATTAGCATTTGTTTTATTATTGGTTGTCATGGATGTTTGAATATCTTTTACCAAAGTGGTGAGTTTAAGATTGATACTTTCATACGATAATTTTTTACTGAAATAAAGAAGCTGTGAGATAAGAAGAAGGACTAAAATGATTGTTATAAAGAAAAAAAGAGATAAAACAGTCGCTTTTAAAGAGACTTGCTCTTTTTTTAGAAATAATTTGCTGATTATTGAAGGCATGGTTTCCCTTTGAAATAGAATATGTATTGATTTTAATACATAAAAGTATTTAAAAAGTATCATTGCAAACAATAAAAGGAATATTATTACTCTTTTATTTGTTATTATCTGTTTTTTTATGGGTTGTTACTTTTATCATATTCGTATTGTTTTCATCTCTCCTTGATATAATAGTTGCATAGTAGTTAGAAAATGAGATTTTAAAGTGAGTTGTTTTATTTGAGATTAATTTTATAGCCTTCATTAAATAAATTAATAATAATATTTTCAGGTATTTTCTTTCGTAATCGTCTGACAAGATTTTTTAATCCATTGAGCGTTCCTATTTCATCGTAGCCCCAAACGAAATCAAAAATTTCATCGTAGGTAAAAACTTTATTTCTTCGAGAATTTAAGAGTTCTAAAAAACTTTTCTCTTTTGAAGTAAGTTCAATACGTTGATTATGGTAAAATAGCTCTTTTAGTTCACTATCCCAAGTATAATTTTCTGCCAACTTAACTCTTTTGTTAGGCAATACCGTGTACATCTTAAGTTCATCAATAGCAAGTTGTAGACTCTCTTTTAACTCTTTTCTGTTTATAGGTTTAACCAAATATTTGGTCAATTGCAATGGAATGGCATCCAATAAAAATTTGGAATCGGCATGAGCTGTTAAGATAATAATTTTAACGCTAAAATCGTGTTCTCGAATTTGTTTAATTAAATCAATTCCACTTTGTTTAGGCAAATGAATATCAACAATAAGAATATCGGGTTTCTTCTGTTTATAAAGAACATAAGCATCCTCGGCATTTGATGCTTCGTAGACTTCTTGAAAATAGTTTTTTAAATAAGCAACATAATTTTGTCGAATGCTGATTTCATCTTCTATAAACAACAAAGTATGCGGGTAGTGTGTTTTAATCATCGATTTCTCCTTTGGGAAAAATAATTCTAAAAGAAGCCCCTTTTTTTGTGTTTTTAACCAATAATTTTCCTTTTAAAGCTTCTTCTACAATAGTTTTTGCCATATAAAGCCCAATTCCTGTTCCTTGTTTTTTATGTTTAGTGGTAAAATAAGGTTCGAATATCTTGCCTAAATATGCTTTTGGTATTCCTTTGGCATTATCTGAAATAATAAGTACATATACCTCTTGAAGTTTTTTTACTTTGATATGGATTTCAGGTTGTGTAATTTTTTGTTGAATCAGGGCATCTCGTGCATTGTTGATAATAACCAATAAAACTTCTTGTAGGGCTTGAGAATAACTTTTGCATTGAAGTTCTTTTGAAACAGTAGTTTTAACGTTGATGTAGTTATGTTCTAAGGTACCTTTTACAATCAATAAAGCTTGTTGAATGGCTTCATTTAAGAAAAATTGCTCTTGCTCTTTTTGAGGATTAAAGAAATTTTTAAAATTATCAATTGTTTTTGACATATGATAGGTTAACGATTCAATACCCGATAAATTAGTTTCAATCGCATCATCACAGATATTTTGCTGAGACAATTTTTGGTCAATGAGTAAAACCAAAGAGTTAATTTCACACAACGGTTGTCTCCATTGATGGGCAATGTTTTCAATCATCTCTCCCATTTGTGCCAATCGGTTTTTTTCCAGTAGTATTAATTGATTTTTAGCATTTTTTTCTACTTCTTTTTGAATCTCTTTTTCTAAATTATTATTGAGTTTTTCAAGTTTCTCAGTGGCAATTTTGAGCTGTTCTGTTTTTTCTTGCATTGCCAAGGCATCTTTTTTCTCTTTGGTTACATCATAACCAATATGAATAATATCACCATTAGGTAAATGTATATTGGCCCATTTCGTAATGACTTCTGTACCATATTTTGTTTTGGGATACCATAATTGATAAGTATTATGATAGTTCAAAGACAATGTGTCTAAAAATCTTTTTTGATCTTTTTTATTGGGATAAAAAAGCTCAATAGGGTTTTCTTGTTGTTTTATCTCTTCATATGTCCATCCAAATACACGTTCACACTCTTTATTCCATAATAAAATATGACCTTTTGAATTAAATGAATTTAACAAAACAGGTGCAATATTAAAAAGGGTTCTGAATTTTTCTTCACTTTGTTGCAGTTGTTTTTGTACAGACTCTTTTAGTTTGATTTCTTTTTTGAGTTTTAAATTCCAATAAATAAAAATACAAATCAAAACAAAAGTCAAAAGGGCTATTTGAAAAATAAGATGATAATCGGTTTGTAATTGAAAGTTGATATTGTTCCATCGATTAAGGATACTGTTTTTGGTTTCTTTATCAATTGATAATAAAGCTTTTTCTAAAATCTCGTGCAATAATGGCTCATCATTTCTTGAGGCAATACTTAAGAAAAGTGTATTGGGGAATTGCCCTGAAATTACAATATCTTTTAAATGGTTTTTTTGAATTTCATGATTGATAACAATAGAATTATCTAAAAAACCAAAAATCTTTTCCTCTTGAACTTGTTTTAATCCCTCTTGGATAGAATCAACTGTTATGAGATTAATATTGGGGTATTTGGTTTTTAAAAGCTCTTCCGTAGAGTAGTTTTTAACAATACCCAATCTTTTATTTTGAATAGTATTTAAGTTATCCATAAAAGGTAAACCTATTTTTGTCGCAATAACCAATGGTGTTTTAATATAAGGCGTTGTAAAGTTTAAATATTTTTTTCGTAATGGTGTTTCTTCGGCTAATGCTAAAATATCACACTCTCTTTTTTCTATTTTATTTAATGATTGTGTCCATTCTTCCGTTTGAATAAGCTGAATAGGAATTTTAATCTTTTGTGAAATGTTGTACATAAAATCTGCTGCTATTCCAACGTGTTTTCCCTCTTCAATTCCTTCTAATGGCATCCATTTTGGATCGACACACATTTTGAGATTTTTTTTATTTTCTAAATATGTTGTTTGTTCTTGGTTTAACTCAAGAGAGATCGTATGGGGTTTATAAATAAAAGTCTCTAACTCTTCTTTGGATTTCTTTTGCAGCAATAAAGAGTGGGCAAAACTGTCTGATATGGTTTGAATTCTTTCTATATCTATACTTCCAATAGGATAAACATTGGTAAGCATTAAATATTCTATTTGTTTGGCTTCAAAGAGCAATGCTTCTTTGGATTTATTTTGTGTGTTGTATTTTTGAATAATTAAATCGGCAATCTCTTCTTTGTTTTCTAAGGCATATTTCCACCCTTTAATGGAAGCATTTTTAAAGTTTTCAACTCGAGTAGGATGGTTTTTTAATTCATTTTTTGTTGTAAAAAGATTCAAATCATAAAATTTTGTTCCAAAAGCAGCAGGGTCTAAAATATTGTATTGAACCCCCATTTTATCTAATGTATAGATTTCATTGGTGGTAAAAATGCTTAAGGCATCCACTTCTTTATTGGCAAAACTTTGAATACTAAATTTTCTAGAAACATTCGTAAAGTCATTTTCAGTAAGATTGAATTTATCCAGCATGGTTAAAATAATTTGTTTATGAGTACTGTCAAGAAGACCCATAACTTTTTTCCCTTTAAGGTCAGCAGGAGTTTGAATATCTTTTTGTGTTACTAAGACTAAGGGGGATTGCTTAAAAAAATTGGATACAAACAGTAAAGGTTTCCCTTTCATATAATCAGCAATTAAAGTAGAATAAGTAAGTCCATATTCTGCATTTCCATTAAGTACTTCATCGACAATTTTCATTTTTGAATCAAATTCTACAAATTCCACATCAAGACCAACCTCTTTATAAAAGCCTTTTTCTTTTGCAGCATAAAATCCAGCAAATTCAAATTGGTGTTTCCATTGAAGTTGAAGTTTTATGGTTTCTATCTCTTTAGAAAATAACAAAGAATAAAAAAAAGTCAACAAAAGTAGGGTTCTCATAGTAATCATCCTGTTGCTTATTTAGAGTATTAAGGGTGTGGCAATCATTTTAAAAAGCTTCATTACAGTTGTTTGAGTAATATTATTTCAACCACATCATTGGCCTTTAAATCTTTTGAATCTTCATTTTGAATTAAAAGAGCGGTGTTGCCTAGCATATTGGTTAAAATAGCGCTGGTTCCCTCTTTTTTCCCTTCAAAATCGACCCAATATTCCCCTTTTTCATAACGGACATTACACGCACTGAAAATGGTTTTGGGTACTTTCTTAGGGTAGCTGTGGCGTATTTTAGCGTGTACGGTTTGGAGTTTTTCATTGCCATTTCTAAACGTATATATCATTTTTAACATATATATAACAGCACATACAGTTGAAGAGTAAGCAAATCCTGGCAAAGCAATGATGAACTTGTTCTCTTTTTGAGCAATAAGTATGTGCATACCTGGTTTCATATTCACCCCATGAAATAAAACTTTCGCTCCCAAACGATGTTTAACAACATCTTGAACAAAATCATAATCTCCTACACTTACACCACCAGTTGTGACAAGGATATCGGCTTTATCCAAGCCTTGGGTCATAAGTTTTGTAATGGAATGAATATCATCTTTGACTGTTCCCATTTGAATCACATTGGCCCCATTGTTCTTGGCCAAAACTTCAAGTGTTAAGTGGTTCGAACTTCGTATTTGAGAAGCATTGGTTTGAGTTTCTCCCAAATCTAAAATCTCACTTCCTGTACTTGCAATAGCAACAGTGGGATTGACATAGACCAATACTTGTGAAATATTCAATGACGCTAAGACGCCAATTTCGGCAAAACCTAATTTACACCCTTTTTTAATCAATACTTCATTCTCTTTATAATTTTCACCCACTTCTCGCACTGCAAAATGTTGAGGAACGGTTTGAGTTATTTTTAAAATGTGTCCTTCTACGGTAACGTTTTCTATAGGTATTAACGTATCACTGCCTTGAGGCATAAGTGAACCAGTAAACGTTTTGATACACACACCTTTACTTACAATAGATTCCGTAATACTTCCAGCGGGATTTTTATCAATAATACTTAATTCATGTAATGTTTGATCTTTAAAACGTATGGCATATCCATCCATGGCAGAAGTAGGGTATGCGGGTGAATTTTCATTGGCAATAATGTCTTGAGCTAAGATATGATTAAAAGCTTGGGTTAAAAAGAGTTTTTGAGTAGGATATTGGGATAATGTAATGCTTTCTAAGAGATGCATTGATTGTTCAAAACTGATAAAATTTCGCATAATTTCTCCTTATAAAATTAGCATAGTATCAAATAATTTTTAAGGTATTCTTTACCAAGGTCAAAATTGTAAGAAAATTAAAAATTTTACACCATTTTTACATACAGTGTGACAATGATATGACATAATAATTTAAGGGTACTTCTAAAAAACCAAGGCACCCATAATGAAGTTTACAAATGTAAGATTTTGCAAGAGATTTGAGAAGATCTAGCCATAGCTAAATTGAACAAATATCTTGTGAAAGATTGCGTTTGTAAATTTCACCCTTTGGGCATCTTTAGCTTTCCCTTATGCGTCGTTACTCACTTTCGAATTAGCTACGGCTAGTCCTTCAAGTGAGTGCCTAGCCTAAGAAAAAGCTAAAGATGTTATGGGTACCTTGGGTTTTTAGAAGTACCCTTTATATAAGAGATTCTTGTATACCATAATTTTAAATTATAAAGGAGATAAATATGAGCAATGAAACTAAACACATTGGGATTCATGAAGCGTATGACAAAGACCCACAAAGAGCTGATTTAGAGCTTTTTGGACGTGAAGTTGACCCTACAACACGAAGAGGTTTTTTAAAGAAAAGTTCTTTAATGGCAATGGCTGCGGTATTGGGTTCAAATATTCCTTTTGCTTCTAATATGCCAGGGGGATTGATTCCTGCTGCATTGGCAAACAGTGACAAACCTTTTGCTATTCCAGGTAAAGAGGGATTAATTTATTTAAATGACCGACCTGTTAATGCGGAAACACCGCCTCATTTACTTAATGATGAGTTTACTCCTGATAAACATTTTTTTATTCGAAACAATGGGGTTCCTCCTAAGTTGGAAGAGATTGATTTAAAAACATGGACACTTGAAATTGCAGGAGAGAGTTGTGAAAAACCAATGACATTTACTCTTGACGAGTTAAAGAGTAAATTTAAACACCATACTTATGCTTTGACACTGGAGTGTGGTGGAAACGGACGAGCAGAGTTTAACCCTCCTGCAAAAGGAAACCAATGGGGTGTAGGAGCTATTGGTTGTGGTCGATGGACAGGTGTTCGACTCAAAGATGTGTTAGAGTATTGTGGCATTAAAAAAGATGCTGTGTATATTGGATATTATGGGGCAGATGTACATTTAAGTGGTGATCCTACTAAAGTGGTGATTAGCCGTGGGGTTCCCATGAGAAAAGCTTTAGAAAAAGAGTCTTTAATTGCGTGGGCATATGAGGGTCAAGATATTCCTTATTATAATGGTTATCCTCTTCGATTGGTGCTTGGTGGTTGGCCAGCATCTGTTTCGGGTAAATGGTTGAAAAAAATTGTAATACGAAACAAAGAACACGACGGAGAAAAGATGACAGGTCAGTCGTATCGAGTCCCTTGTGAACCGGTTGCTCCTGGAACAAAAGTTGCCAATGAAGATATGTGTATTATAGAGTCCATGCCTGTAAAATCGATTGTAACTTTTCCAAAATCGGGAATTACCCATCCTTTGGATAAAAAACTTAAACTCAATGGAAAAGCATGGGCAGGTGATTTAGAGGTGGTTGACATGGATGTTTCAATTGACTTTGGTTCAACATGGCATAAAGCAAAAATCAATAAACCGCTTAACAGACTCGCTTGGCAAACGTGGGAAGCCAGTGTGAAATTTCCACAAAAAGGGTATTATGAAGTTTGGGCAAGAGCCAAAGACAGCGCAGGTAAAAAACAGCCAGTGATTCTGCCAGGTTGGAATCCAAGAGGATATCTAAACAACGCGTGCCACAGAATTGCTGTTCAAGTGGTATAAGGAAGTTATTATGAAAACTTTTTTAAAACTGGCATTGATGTTAGCCGTGGGCATAACACTGCTTAATGCCAAAGAGATTGACAAAGAGAGTGGTTTGATTGTTGATAAAGGATTACAAACCGTTAAAACTAACTGTACAGTCTGCCACAGTGCAAAATTTATTATTTTGCAAAAAGGGGATCGTGAAACATGGAAATCCATGATACGATGGATGCAAAAAACTCAAGGGTTGTGGGAATTCACTCCTGAAATTGAAGATGAAATTTTGACCTATCTTGAAACCAACTATCCTCCGGGCGATATTGCAAGACGACCTAATTTAAAGGCAAAAGATTTGCCCAATTGATAAAAAAGTCAGAGTTTTTCTCTGACTTTTTTAAAACCTATTTTTATGCTATGGTTGTATTGTATAGTTTTGCTAATGCAATAATTAAAGGCTTACTGTATGCAACTTCAGACCCTATTTAAATCTCAACACGACAAAAAATTGTTGTACACCATGATTCAATTACTTTTTAAAACCACCAACAATCAAAAGCTTTCTGAAATTGTCGATGACTTGATTGCTCGTCAAGAGTTTGGTGAATTTTTTTCCATGACACAGAAGGCTCTTTTTTGGGTTTTTCAACATTCAACAAAAAATATTCCTGATATCTCTATCCCTTTTTTAAAAGAGTATCTTAAACAAGAGTGCCATAAATTTTTGATTGATTTATATGACATAGATAACTATTTAGAGAGGTTAGCCTTTTGGGATAAACAAGCTACGATTACTTTTTTAGAACCAATGGCTTTATATGAAGAAGAAGCCTTAAAAGTGGTCGAAAAATATATTCAAATATTAGCTCATACAAGTGTTAATCGTATTTCCATTGATGTCTCAACCATTGAACCAAAAATCAATTTTATCACCCAAAGCAGCTGCTTAAACCACTTAGAAAATAAATTTTCTATGTTGCTTCGTCAAGCCAATAAATACACCACATCGCTTGGAAAAGCAAAATTTGTCTGTTTTGAACTGGATAATGATACTTTTGTCAGAGCATTTGAAATCATTAATAAAGTCATACTCAAAGACGAATTTCGATTATCAAGAATTGGGTTTTCGTTTAAACTCAATTTTTTTCATAACATTGCTTTTTTGGAGAAAATCATTGCTTTTTCAGAAATTCTTGTAGCCTTAGGGGGACAAAAAATTACCATACGTTTGGAAGACAGCAATGTGGAACTGGCAACGGACTCTCATTTTCAACACTGTGTCTATTGGTTGCTTAAAAAAAAGAATCAAGCTTTTATTGATGTGGTGATTAACTCTTATAATGCCTATCATCTGAGTGTTTTAAATGCAATCATTCAAAAAAATGATATACAATCAATGGTAAAAATTGAGACGTTTATGGGCTTTCAATCGCTTTGTAAAGAGTGCAATTTACTCTATACTCCCATTGTCTCTTTTGAAGAGTTCAATAATGCAGTGGATTATTTGTTGGAAAAATTAAACGCAGAAACATTGAAAACGGTTTTTTATGATTTTGGAGCAAAAAATGTTATCTACTTATCTTCTTTATGTCATCAAAGAAAAAGTATCGAACATATTTTAGAAAAAATTAATTTGGTCTATGAAAAGTCCGGACAGCTCGAGTTAGAGATATTTGTTGAAGAAGAACTTATAAAAGAAAACAGTTTGATTCAAGAGTTTTTTAAAAGTATTAAATCGATGTTTTCATGCTTTGATTCAAATGCTGTTATAACACTCAATGATGATTCCTATATTCATATATCACTATATGAATTTCAAGGAGTCATTACTTTTAAAAGTGTCGTCAATATTTTTGAAGCCATCAAATATATAAAAGCTCAAAAAGAGTCGTGTGCGTATAAGATTTATACGCTTTATGAAGAAGAAGAGAGATTGTTTTATGACACAATCAATTCTTAGGGGTTTTGCTTTGAATTTTTAAAACTTTTTGCTATAATCGCCAAAAAATATGAGGAATATTCAAATTGGTTGAATTAAGTAAAAAAATATCAAGTTTAGTGGGAAGAACCAATGCCCAATATGGTTTAATTAAAGAAGGGGACAGAGTTTTAGTGGGTTTTAGTGGAGGAAAAGACTCCACAACACTTATTCACGCGTTAAATCATTTAAAAAAAGTCACTCCTTTTAACTTTGAATTTAAAGCGGTAACTGTTACGTATGGTATGGGAGAACGCGTTGAGTTTTTAGCCCAACATTGTGCACAACATGGTATTGAACATGAAATTATAGATACAGAAATTTTTGAATTAGCGGGTGAAAAAATTCGAAAGAACTCCTCTTTTTGTTCATTTTTCTCTCGAATGAGAAGAGGGTATTTATACAGTACTGCACTGGAACAAGGATACAATAAATTGGCATTGGGGCATCACTTGGATGATGCAGTAGAATCATTTTTTATGAACTTTTTGTACAATGGAGCCTTGCGTTCAATGCCACCCAAATATATTGCAGAAAATAAAATTGAAGTGATACGTCCATTAATTTTTTGCAGAGAGCGACAACTTCGAGCTTTTGCTCAAACCAATGAGATTAGTGTGATTGGAGATGAAGCGTGTCCTGCCATGCGGTTTGATATTAAAATGCCACATGCCAGAGAAAATACCAAAAAAATGTTAGCACAAATGGAAGAGGAAAATCCTCAAATGTTTATCTCTTTGAAGGCGGCTTTTAATAACATTCAAACCAATACTTTTTTTCAAGAAGAGTATTTAGACAATTAAGCCTTGATATTTAATAAAGTATCCGAGACTGCATTGATTGTTTCAATTGCTTTGGCATTGGCTTCATAAGCAATTACGGTTGGGATTTGTCCAACAATGGCATCAACAAGGTCTTGGGTTACTTCTTGATTTTGAGGCTCTCCTACGGTATTGGCAACTTGTGCAATCGTTTGCGCGGATTGTTCAAGATTTTTTTCGTTAATTTTTAACGCATTTAAATTATTTAAAGTGTAGTCACTGCCAATTTGCATGATTCTTTCCTTATATGAGGATACGTCTTTCTAAATTTTATCATATCTTTGTTAAACCAATATAAGAGAAAAAATCTAAAAATTACTTATCTAAAGCGACTTTATAATTGGGGTCATCTTCGTTATATTCACAATAATACACTGCGTGTGTTAATGCTTTTTTGCAATGGGCACTTAAGTGTTTAATACGTAAGGTTTTATGCTCTTGTTTATAGCGTTCAACCAAATGTTCAATAGCATTAATGGCAGCTTGATCAATAACTCGAGTATTTTTAAAATCAATCACAACATTTTTGGGGTCATTTTGTATATCAAAAATGTCCAAAAAAGATTGTGTTGAGTTAAAATATAAAGGACCGTAGAGTTCATACACTTTTTTGTTTTCATTCATATAAACTCTTGATTTTATGCTGAATAATTTAAAGATATACAAAACAAAAGCAATCAATAATGAAAGAGCAAAAGCAATCTCTAAATTGGCAAAAATCGTAATAATTGTAACTAATACAATAAGAAATTTCTCAAGATTGCTCAGCTTTTTGATTTGAAATTGATTTTGCCATTGGAAGAGAAACATAGGAATGGTTGCTAAAATACCCACTAAAATCGCAACGGGAATGATGGCAATATAACCTGAAAAATAGAGGATAAAAAGCATCAGTAATACAGGAACAAGAAAAGTGGTAGTTCTTCCTGAGGCATTGTTACTGAAGTTTAAAACTGATTGCCCCAGCATACTGCTTCCTGCGGTTGCACCAAAAAAACCACACGTGATGTTTCCTGCTCCTAAAGCAATACACTCTTGATTGGGATTGCCTTGTTTCTCTGTCATTTCATCCAATAAACTCAAGGTCAATAGTGACTCTAAACTGCTTATAAATGCGATAAGCAAAGCATAAGGTAAAACCGTTAAAATGGCTTGGGCATTGATATAAATTTTAGGAATACTAAAACTAGGGAATGTACTTGAGATATTGGACAAATCTCCTATTCTTTTTGTATCTAAATCAAAATAGATAACAACAAACGTAAGAACAAGCAGTGCGATTAACGTTGAAGGAATTATTTTAGTAAGCTTCGGAAAATAGTAGACAATCAAAATCGTGGCAATAACTAAAATATAGTAAATAAATCCTTCCGATTTAAAGGTATAAAACTGTGCAACAAACGTAATAATAGCCAATCCATTGACCAAACCAAATAAGACATAATTGGGCACCAATCGAATATATTTGGCGACTTTAAAAACGCCTAAAAGAACTTGAAATATGCCTGCTAAAATGGTGGCAAGTAAAATATACTGTAATATTAATATACTTAATTCACCCTCGTGTGTAAGCCTTTGGATCATATCAGAAGGAAGAGTTTGTTGTATTTTAACACTCAATGCAAATAAGACAACAGCAATGGCACCGGTAAGTCCTGAGATTACTCCTGATTTTCCACCAATTAATGCGGTAATAATCCCTAATATAAAAGCCGTATAAAGACCTATAATGGGAGAAAAACCTGCAATAACAGAAAAAACAATGGCTTCAGGGATAAGCACAACAGCAATAACTAAGCTTGATAAAATATCATTTTTTATATTTGAATTAAAAAATTCACTTTTAAGATCTATCAACGTAAAACCTTTTTAATAATTGGCTGATTATATAGCATTACGCATTAAATTTGAGTAAAAGAAAGTACGGCATTTATTCAAGATATTTTGGCTATAATTCTGACATAATTTTGAAATAAGATGAAGCAATAAGGAAACCGATGAATTTTTTATTTGATAAAAACCACCACTTTAACTTGGCAAATTTGGCAACTTTTTTTAATATCGCAGCAGGTGTACTTGCCATTTATTTTTTAACACATCAAGAGTTTTTTGGTGCAGCACTTTTTGCTTGGATTGCGGGTGCTTTTGATATTGTGGACGGCAAAATCGCTCGAAAATATAATCTATCTACTGAATTTGGTGTTCAACTTGACTCTTTTGCCGATTTTTTATCGTTTGTGGTTGTTCCTACGATGTTTATCTTTTTTGCCATAATTGATGGCAAAGAGTTACAGCTTAATACTTTGTTTGTTGCTTTTGCCTTTATTTACTACATTATTTCAGGCTTAAGACGACTAATTCAATTTAATATCAACGCGGATGTGGGAAATGTTGAAAAATATTTTACAGGAATTCCTACTCCTTTAGGAGCCATTTTGTTATGGTGTGTTTATTTGGTTTGGCTAACAGGCTTTTTAAACGATTATGTTGTGCTGTCTTCTATGATTGTAATAGGATATTTACTCAATTCTAAAATCAAAATTCCCCATTTATAACTGATTTAATAATGATGTCTGCTGCCCCTGTTACTGCTATTGATTTAGGCTCTAACTCTTTTAGAGTTGTTACGTATGATTTTGATACCAATACCATTTTAAATGAATTTCATGAAGTTGTGGGCATGGCAGATGGTTTGGTTCAAACAGGTAAAATCTCCCATAAAGCACAGCAACGAGTAATTGATGCCATTAACCGTGCAGCGTTAAATCTAAATTTTGATCCATCAAATGCCATTTGTGTCACCACTGCTGCCATGAGATATGCGAGTAACAATCAAGAAGTACTCAAGAACTTTCAAGAAAAGACAGGAGCAAACTTTAAAATTATTGATCCCCAAGAAGAAGCACGATTAACTCTTTTAGCCATTAAGTATGCTTTAAAACGGGAAAACTATAAGAGTGAAAAATTCATTGTTTTGGATATTGGTGGTGGGTCAACAGAAGTTATTGTTAATACGTATGATACTTTTGTTGCGCAAAGTTTTCCTTTTGGCATTGTAACGCTAACACAAAAATATCGTGATATTGAGGCAACCAAAAAAGCTTTGAATCTCTTAAAAGAAGAGATACATTCTTTTATTGATTCTTTGTCCTTTGATTTAGAAAACTATCGTTTTATCGCAACGGCAGGAACACCTACAACAATTGCCGCAGTGAAATTAGGATTAGATGCCTACGCTTATGATAAAAATAAAGTCAATGGAACCAAAGTTACTAAAGAAGATTTGTATAAAGCACTTGAACTTTTTAAAAATAAACCACTTGAAGAATTAACTCAACTTGTAGGCAAAGGACGTGTTGAGTTTATTGAAGTGGGAATTTTAATTTATGAAGCAATATTTGAAGTTTTAAATAAAAATGAATCCATCGTTTTTGACGATGGATTGCGTGAAGGTGTAGCCATCAACTCTTTTTTAAGATAAGAGTCGAACGCCTTGAGCTTGTACAGTATTGGCTTGAGACGAGACCAAATATCCCAACTGTGAAGTGATATTGTTTTTAGAAAAATCCAAAGACTCTTTACCAAAATTAATATTGTTGTTTGTGGCTTTAGCCGTTAATGCGTTCATTTGTTCTTCGATAGTGTCTTTTGCAACTTCTTGTAAATTTTTTTCAACCGATTGCAACTCTTTGGCTGTATTATTAACGGAAGTAGCACCTTCTTTAAAGGCAGTGGATAACTCATTGAGTGATTGTGGATTGGTCATATCGGTTTGTCGAAATGAAGTAATCAAATTGTCCGACAAAGTGGTTGTATTGGGCATTTGTATCGAAAAGCTAGAAGTACTTGTAGCAATATTTAAATACTGGTCTTCTTGATTGAGTAAAGTATTGTTATTAAATTTTGTATTTTGAGCAATTTCATTGAAGTTTTGTAAAGAGACAACAATCTCTTTTTTAAGTTCATTTTGCTCTTCTTCATTTAAGGTGTTGCCCAATTGTGAATCAATCTTTTCAGTAACATTGTTTAAGAGTTCTTCTTGTTTTTGCAAAGCTTCTTGAGCGATTTTTGATGTCGCAATGCCTTCGTTAAGTGTTCTAAGTGTCAACGATAAGGTGTTCCTATCGCCTTGAGTCAAATCTTGAATGGTTACATTCGACGCATCTTTTTCATTTGATGCAACGGCTTTAGTATTATGAACATTGTGTGTGGTTTGGGTTGAAACATTATCGAGATTATTGACGTTGTTTATTGTATTAACATCCATAAAAACTCCTTTGCATAAAGTTGTTCCATTATATTTAATTTTGCATAAAAATAGTATAAAACTAACTATTTACTTTTCTTATATTAAAGATGAATTAATTTACATTTATGTAAAATGCACTCTTTACTTTAGAATGGAGATATTATTATGAAAATGACAGGCGCAAAAATTGTTATTGAATCTTTAAAAGAAGAGGGTACTGAAGTTGTCTTTGGTTATCCCGGTGGCGCTATAATGAATGTCTACGATGAGATATATAAACAAAACTATTTTCAACATATTTTAACACGACATGAACAAGCAGCTATTCATGCAGCCGATGGTTACGCACGATCAACAGGAAAAGTTGGAGTTGCGATTGTAACAAGTGGCCCCGGTTTTACCAATGCAGTGACAGGATTAGCAACGGCGTATATGGATTCTATTCCTATGGTTGTGATTTCAGGGCAAGTACCAACACAAATTATTGGTACCGATGGTTTCCAAGAAATTGATGCCGTAGGTATTTCAAGACCATGTACCAAACACAACTACTTGGTTAAAGATGTCAAAGATTTACCGCGAGTTTTTAAAGAGGCTTTTCATATTGCAAGTACAGGAAGACCAGGTCCTGTCCACATTGATATTCCCAAAGATGCAACAATCAATGAAGCCGATTTTGAATACCCCAAAGAGGTTGATTTACCTACATATAAGCCGACAACAAAAGGGAATAAAAAACAACTCAAAAAAGCTATTGACGCTATTGCAGAGGCGAAAAAACCGTTGTTGTATATTGGTGGTGGTGCTGTATTGGCAAATTGTTCTCACGAAATAAGAGAGTTGGCAAAACATACAGGTATTCCTGCGGTTGAAACGCTCATGGCACGAGGAGTTATGGGACACAAAAACCCACTTTTATTTGGAATGTTGGGAATGCACGGTGAATATGCTGCCAATATGGCAGCACATGAAACGGATCTTTTAATCTCTTTAGGAGCTCGATTTGATGACAGAGTAACAGGAAGATTAGATCAGTTTGCTAAACGAGCCAAAGTTATTCATATTGATATTGACCCTGCTTCAATCGATAAATTGGTAAAACCCGATTTTCCTATAGTTGGGGATTTAAAGAATGTATTGATAAATTTGTTAGAGGAGATAGAAGAAGTTGAGTTAAATGATTTCACTTCTTGGGTTAACGCACTTAAAGAGTATCAACAAAAGGAACCATTACGTTATTTAGAAAACAGTGATGGCAGTTTAAAACCGCAATGGGTTGTTGAAAGAATTGGAAAACTTTTAGGAGATAAAGCGATTGTTTCAACCGATGTTGGACAACATCAAATGTGGGCGGCTCAGTTTTATCCTTTTGATTATCCCAGACAATGGGTTACAAGTGGTGGATTAGGAACCATGGGGTTTGGTCTTCCAGCAGCAATGGGAGTTGCCAGAGCGTGTCCTGATAAAGTTAGTATTAATATCACAGGTGATGGTTCTATTTTAATGAACATTCAAGAGTTATTGACGTGTACGGAGTATGATTTACCTGTTATTAACGTTGTATTAAACAACAATTACCTTGGAATGGTAAGACAATGGCAAACCTTGTTTTATGAGAACAGATTATCGCAAACGGATTTATCGATTCAACCTGACTTTACAAAATTGGTTGAAGCTTTTGGTGGAAAAGGGTATAAAGTACATACTAAAGAGGATTTTGACATTGCACTTAAAGATGCAGTTGCGAGTAAAAAAGTGTGTATGATTGAAGTTATTGTTGACAGACTTGAAAATGTTTTACCTATGGTTCCAAATGGACATGCTTTAAATGAAATGACGCTTTTAGGAGATAAATAATGAATAATTTTAACCACTATTATGACAGTGAAGAGATACGAAGAGTTGTTTCTGTAATTGTATTAAATGAAGACAACGTATTGTCAAGAATTGTAGGACTTTTTTCAGCACGAGGATATAATATCGACTCATTAACGGTTGCACCTATTCCTCAAAGTAAGTATTCAAGAATTACGATTGTTACCAACGGTGATCGACGAATTATTGATCAAATAGTCAAACAACTCAATAAGTTAATTCCTGTTTTAAAAGTAAACGAACATCAAAATGTGATAGAAAAAGATACGGTATTAATCAAAATTCCTATTGATCAAGATATCAGCAATATTGATGTTATTGCACGAGCGTATCATGGCTCCATTCAAAATGTAAGCGATGATGCTATTTTTATATCAGCAACAGATGCACCCAGTCGAATTGCCAATTTTATTAATGTGATGCAAAAATTCAATCCATTGGAAATTGTACGAAGTGGTGTTGTTGCTATGGAGCGATAGGAAAGTCATATACACTTTTTTAATTTAATTGATTTAAACGCCTTTATTTGGTACAATCTACCCAATAAAGGCTCTTTTTTTATATAAAGGATACCTCTTTGAAACTTCAAGAAATTACTGACCAATTGGGTTTAACAACACTTTCTAATAAAGAGATTGTGGGATTAAATACATTAAATGACGCTCAAAGCAATGAAATTTCATTTTTAGAGAATAAAAAATATGTCAATGATTTAAAAACAACCAAAGCGGGAGCGGTTTTTGTAAAAGAGGAGTTTGCTTCATTGGTTCCTGCTTCAACAGTTGCATTGATTTCTCCTGAGCCCTATTTAATGTTAGCTTATGCTTCAAAACTGTTTGCCCCAAACTTCGTAGAAACAGCAGGGAAAGAGCCATCCATTGGCAAAAACTGCACCATTATGCCCAATGTTTATATTGGAAAAAACAGTGTGATTGGAGACAATTGCACGCTTATGAGTGGGGTTTTTATAGCAGATAATGTTCATATTGGCCATAATACGATTCTTTATCCTAATGTAACGATTTATCGAGATTGTATTGTAGGAAATGATTGTATCTTCCATTCAGGAACCGTCATTGGCTCAGATGGCTTTGGTTTTGCTCATACCAAAGAGGGAAAATACATTAAAATTTATCAAAATGGCAATGTCGTAATTGGCAATGATGTGGAGATTGGTTCTAATACCAGCATTGATAGAGCGGCTTTTAAATCCACAATTATAGGCAATGGAGTGCGAATTGATAATTTGGTACACATTGCACACAATTGTGTTTTAAAAGATGGGTGTATTTTGACAGGACAAGTGGGGTTATCGGGCTCAACGACACTGCATGAATATGTTATTATGGGCGGACAAAGCGCTACTGCAGGACATTTGGAAATTGCACCTTTTACAACCATTGCAGCACGTGGTGGTGTGACAAAAACGATTGCAGAACCTAAAAAACAGTGGGCAGGTTTTCCTTTGATGGAACATCGTATTTGGCTGAAACTTCAAGCCAAAATAGCTCAATTATTAAAATAAAAGGAATGTATTGAATAAAATAGTCTCTTTGATTGCTCTTTTTGTTCTCATCTATTTTGAGTTTTCAATTTTTGTATTAAATAAACCCATGGTAGGACAAATTGGATTTGTTTTCTCACAATTTTCACATAACTATTTTGGCTACATTGCGTATATCTATCTTTTTATTTTTGCGTATATTTTGTATAAAATTAATATTAAAAAAACAACCGCTTTGGATTTGACTTTACGCGTATGTACTTTATTGACGTTGCTTTTTTCTTTGATTATTTTCCAAGCCTTGATACTCAAAGATAAAACAGCAGGTATTTTGGGCAATGAAATTGTCTCTTTTCTCTCTCCTTTTATTGGTAATGCCGGTTTATGGATATTTATGATTATTGGTTTGTTTATTTTTTTGATGGTTTTTTTAGAAAATAAAAAAGAAGAACTCTCTAATAATTTAAAAAATTTGCTCATAGTATATAAACCCAAAGAAAAACCAGCAGAGAAAAAAGAGTACAAATACAGTAAAAATAAAAACAGTGAAACAAAAGATAAAAAAGAAGAGAAAGTTACAATTAAAGAAGTAGGTGATACGGCTGAAATAGTTATAGAGCCTTTTGAACAAACTGAAAAAAGTTTTGAAGAACAAACAATAGATGAGGCAGATATCATTGATGTTAATGAAGAGTTGCCTCATGCACTTATTGTGGATGAACTTGAAGAGAACAAAAAGCTTTTAGATGAAATCGAATTGGGTAAAAATGAAAAACCTAAAGATTTTCAACTGCCCAGTACTTCGTTTTTTCAAGAGCCACCCAAAGAGAAAAAAACCAAAGTCAATGAAGTTTTTATTGATAAAAAGATTGCTGATTTACTGGAAAAATTGCTTATGTTTAAAATTGAAGGAGATGTCGTACGAACCTACACAGGTCCTATTGTTACAACCTTTGAGTTTAAACCTGCTCCTAATGTTAAAGTCTCTAAAATTTTAAATTTACAAGACGATTTAGCCATGGCATTAAAAGCTCAAACCATTCGTATCCAAGCACCAATTCCAGGTAAAGATGTGGTGGGTATTGAAGTGCCCAATGAAGATTCTCAAGTTATTTATATCAAAGAGCTTTTAGAGAGTGAAATTTTCCAAAATGCAAAATCTCCTTTGACAATGATTTTAGGTAAAGATATTGTGGGAAAACCTTTTATTACGGATTTAAAGAAATTACCGCATTTGCTTATTGCCGGAACAACTGGAAGCGGAAAATCTGTTGGTCTTAATTGTATGATTTTGTCACTGTTGTATAAAAATTCGCCTGATACTTTGAGATTGATTATGATTGACCCAAAAATGTTGGAGTTCTCAATTTACAATGATATTCCTCATCTTTTAACGCCTGTTATTACAAGGCCCACAGAAGCCATTAATGCCTTAGCTAATATGGTGTGTGAAATGGAAAGACGATATACATTAATGTCACAAACCAAAACAAAAAATATTGAAAATTATAATGAAAAAGCTGTTGTGGAGGGGTACGAACCTTTCCCTTATATTGTCGTTATCATTGATGAGTTAGCTGATTTAATGATGACCAGTGGTAAAGAAGTAGAACTCTCTATTGCCAGACTTGCTCAAATGGCACGAGCAAGTGGTATTCACTTAATTGTTGCTACTCAACGCCCCAGTGTGGATGTGGTTACTGGGTTAATTAAAGCCAACTTACCCAGTCGAATCTCTTACAAAGTAGGGCAACGAGTTGATTCAAAGATTATTTTGGATTCCATGGGAGCAGAGTCTCTTTTAGGACGAGGAGATATGCTGTTTACTCCTCCAGGAATGTCAGGACTTGTTCGACTTCATGCTCCTTGGAGTACAGAAATTGAAATTGAAAAAGTGGCTAACTTTTTAAAAGAACAGCGAGAAGCGCAATATGATATGCAGTTTGTCAAACAAAAAGACCAATCCCTGCTTAAAGGTGAATTCAGTGAAAATGATTTGGGTGAATTGGATGAATTGTATGAAGAAGCCAAACAAATTGTTATTATGGATCAAAAAAGTTCTATCAGTTATTTGCAAAGAAAGTTAAGAATAGGCTACAACCGAGCAGCCACTATTGTAGAACAGCTTGAAAAAACAGGTGTTTTATCCGAAGCCAATATTAAAGGAAACAGAGATATTTTAATCTAACTTATGTTAGAATAATTTAATTAAATAAATACAAGGAGTATGTTATGAATACAAGTATTGTAGGAAGACACATAGAATTAACAGATGCTATCAAAGATTATATTAATAGTTCTGTCGAGATTTTCAAAAAATATAATTTGGATATTATTTCGGTAAACTCGATTATTTCAAAAGAAGAGAAAAATACAAAACCTCTGTTTGTTTTTGAATTTACGTTAAATGTTGCTCATTTGGACACCATTGTTGTTAAACAAAAAGACAGAGATTTATATGCAGCCATTGATATTGCTGTTGATAGAGTATCTAAAGTGTTACGACGACATCATGATAAAGTAGCAGGACATAAAGCAACTAAACTGTCTGAAATCGAAGCAGCCGTTGTTGAAGATGCTATTGCCAATGAATTGGATAAGTTAGATAATGAAATTATTCCAGTAAGATTGGCTTCGTATAAACCCATTGATATTGAAGAAGCACTTAATGAATTAAAAGCATCAGATGCCGTGTTCAAAGTATTCTACGATAAAGATGATAACATGAGAGTATTATATAAAGCCAGTGCAGAAGGTAAATTTGGATTATACTAAGAGGTATAAAGGTAATATCTAAAAAGGTATTAGCGTTTTGCTAATACCTTTTTTCATTTGTGTACAATAATCCAAGTGGGATTTAAAATAGGAAAATAAAAGATGAAAAAAATAGCGTTAATTGGGCAACCAAATGTTGGTAAAAGTTCTTTGTTTAACCGAATTGCAAAAAAAAGAATTGCAATCGTAAGTGAACAATCAGGGACAACAAGAGACATAAGAAAACATGTTGTTGAGATATTTGATAAAGAAGCACTCATGCTTGACACAGGTGGAATTGATGATACAAACGATGCCATATTTTCAAATGTAAAACGAAAAGCAATTCAAACAGCTAAAGAAGCAGATATTGTTCTTTTTATGGTAGATGGAAAAAGAATTCCTGACGATAAAGATAAAGAGCTTTATTATGAGTTACAGGCTTTAGAAAAAGATTTGGCTTTGGTTGTCAATAAAATTGATAACGATAAAGAAAAAGAGAGACTGTGGTCTTTTTATGAATTTGGAATTAATGAAGAAAATTTATTTGGAATATCGGTTTCACATAATCGTGGAACAAAAAACTTATTTGATTGGCTTTATGAAAGACTTCCTTTTAAAGATGGCTATGTTCCACCTGTTGAAGTCAATGATAATGAAGATGAAGACGAATTTGAAGATGATTTTGATGATGAAGAATATAATGATGACAGCTACAATGAAATTGAAAACGAAGAAGAAGTTCAAGAAGATGATAATCATATTAAAGTAGCCATTATTGGAAAAGTTAATGTAGGGAAAAGTTCAATTCTAAATGCATTGATTGGGGAAGAGCGTTCCGTGGTTTCTCCTATTGCAGGCACAACCATAGACCCTGTAGATGAATCTTTTGATTATAAAGAAAAAGTCATTACCTTTGTGGATACAGCGGGTTTAAGAAGACGTGGAAGTATCGAAGGCATTGAAAAATATGCTTTAATGAGAACAGAAGATATGCTGCAAAAAGCCAATTTAGCGCTTTTAGTCTTAGATGCCAGCCAACCATTTTCTGATTTAGATGAAAAGATTTCAGGACTTGTAGATAAATTTGGTTTGGGTACGATTATTGTTTTAAATAAATGGGATGAAAATATTGATACCTTTAAAAAACTGGAAGAAGAAGTAAGAAGACGATTCAGATTTCTGTTTTTCGCACCGATTATTGCGGTATCTGCAAAAACAGGAAGAAGTATTGACAGACTAAAAGATAAAATTATTGAGATATATGAAAACTATTCTCAAAGAATTCCAACGTCGGTGTTAAATAAAACCATAGAAGAAGCTGTAATACGACATGCTCTTCCCAGTCCCAATGGAGCCTATTTACGTATTTATTTTGCAACACAATTTGACAATAAACCACCAAGAATTGCGCTTATTATGAATAAGCCAAAACTTTTACATTTTAGTTATAAACGATATTTAATGAACTATTTACGAGAAAATATTAACTTTGAGGGAACACCCATTCATTTGGTTGCAAGAAAAAAAGGTGAAAGAGAAGAAGAACAAGAGGTTATTTTGAAATATTAAGTTTTAATTTTTGGGAGGGGAGTGCTTTTGAAAACAATTAAGAATGATATATTTGCAGGTGTAACAGCTGCGGTTGTTGCACTTCCTTTGGCTTTGGCATTTGGAGTTGCCAGTGGTGCGGGTGCTATGGCAGGTGTTTACGGTGCAATTGTTTTAGGTTTTTTTGCCTCTTTTTTTGGAGGAACTCCGACTCAAATATCTGGACCAACTGGTCCGATGACTGTTATTATGGCATCGGCTGTAGTGGTTTTTGGAGGCGATCTCAATGCGGTTATGACCGTTGTTTTAATTGCAGGATTACTTCAAATTATATTTGGACTTATTGGTATTGGTAAATGGATTAAATTTATCCCTTATCCTGTTATTTCGGGCTTTATGAGTGGTATTGGGGTGATTATTATTGTATTACAAATTAACCCTTTTTTAGGAGTTGAATCTTCGGGTTCAATTTTACAAACGATTATTGATATTCCAAACTCTTTTAATCAAGCCAATTTTCATTCTCTTATTATTGCGTTATTTACCCTTTGTATTATGTTTTTTACCCCAAAACGAATTGCTAAAGTTGTTCCGCCGGCATTAATTGCTTTATTAGTGATGTCTTATATCAGCTCAGTTTTTTATTTTAATGTTCCCACCATTGGTGAAATACCAACAGCTTTACCCAGTTTTGTGCTTCCAACTACTTTTGAGTTTATTAAACTCAAAGAGATTGTAACCTTAGCAGTAACTTTGGCTTTATTGGGGGCTATTGATACGCTTCTAACTTCAGTTGTTGCAGATTCTTTAACAAAAACCAAACACAATTCCAATAAAGAGTTAATTGGTCAAGGCATAGGTAATACCTTGTGTTCTTTTATTGGAGCAATCCCCGGAGCAGGGGCAACCATGCGTACGGTCATTAACATAAAAAGTGGAGGCACAACCAAGCTTTCAGGTATGGTACATGCCATTACTTTACTGATTATTGTTCTTTTTTTGGCTCCCTTGGCTTCACAAATACCTTTGGCAGTTCTTGCGGGTATTTTAATTAAAGTGGGATTTGATATTTTAGATTATCGTTTTATTAAAATCATCACAAAAATTCCTCGAAAAGATTTGATTATTATGTCAATTGTTTTAGTGTTGACAGTGTTTGTTGACTTAATTATGGCAGTGGGTGCTGGAATAACCATTGCTTCAATTTTATCTATTTATCACATCTCAAAAGAGACCAAATTTAAAATAAAAAGAAATAAATTGATTTTTGATATTGACATTAATAATAAACAAACTAAAATTTTAAAAGTTGAAGGATCTTTATTTTTCGCAACATCTGCTATTTTGGAAAAGAAAATCAATAAGTTTTTTAAAGTTAAAAATATTATTATAGATTGCCATGATGTTGGGTTTATGGATATTTCTGCTATGTTTAGCTTAGAAGAGATTATTGTACGATTTAAAGAACAAGACATTACTGTGTATTTGATTTTAAGTGAAAATAATCGACGAAAAATTTTAAAAATTGATACCAATGATGTGTTTAAAAATCTTCATATTTTTAGACATATTGAAGAGGCGATTAATTTTATTCAAAACAGAGAGTTAAAAAATGAATGATATTTATTTATTGAATGATATGCATGTAAGTGGAATAAAAAATATTCCTTTATTGGGTATTCGTTTTCTTCCCAGACAAATTGATATTTTAAAATACGATGCTTTGGTATTTACTTCAAAAAATGCAGTGTATGCGTTGGACTCTTTTAATCCCAAGTGGAAAAGTGTTCCTTGTTTTGTTATTGCACAAAAAACAGCCAATGTGCTAGAACAATTGGGAGGCAATGTTGCTTTTATTGGAAACAGCGGTCATGGAAATGATTTTGCCTCAGAATTAATCCCTGTTCTTAAAAATAAAAGAGTATTGTATTTACGAGCAAAAAAAGTGGTTTCAAATTTGGTTTCTTTGTTAAAAGAAGCTCATATTAATGTGGATGAAGCAATTATTTATGAAACCGCTTGTAATAAAATAAAACATCTTGAAGTGCCTAAACCGGGTTCTGTTATTATCTTCTCTTCCCCCTCAACAATCGAGTGTTTTTTTGAGAATTTTTCATGGGAGAGCAGTTACAAAGCAGTTGCCATTGGACAAACGACAGCACAATATCTTCCAACGTATGTGCCTTATGTGGTATCAAAAACCACTTCAATTGAAGATTGTATTGCCTTAGCGAAAGAAGAAGCAATGGCATTAAATAATGGTAAATAGGCTCTTTTTTTAATCTTTAATTTAATCATTATTGGATAAAATATACCTATATCTAAGTGTGGCGGGATTTCCATTGTTGAGGGTCCGATACTGTATTTGTGTGTGTAATTGTAGGCAATCGGTGTGCAGCTCTCAAAGCAGAAGCTCCTAATGATTGACTCTTACCGCAGTTTTTGGCTTTTGTGGGCCATTTTGATGGTTAACGCACGCTTGGGTATGTAATATAATTGAAGGAATACGGTTTGAATATTTTAATACTAGGAAGCGGTGGACGAGAGTACTCTATTGGGTTAGCTATCAAAAAAGAGAATCAACATAATTTATTTTTTATGCCAGGAAATGGCGCAACTTCGAACTTAGGCACTAATATTAATATTAAAGATTATAATGAATTGGCATTGTGGGCAAAAAACAACCAAATTGATTTAACCATTGTTGGACCGGAAGCCCCTTTGGTTGATGGTGTGGTTGATATTTTTAAACAACACAATTTAACAATTTTTGGACCAAGTGCAGCGGCTGCAAAACTTGAAGGTTCAAAAGTGTATATGAAAAATATTCTAAAAAAATACAATATCCCAACAGCAGCATTTTTAGAAACCAATAACCAAGATGAAGCTTTTGCTTTTATTGATACGATGAATATTCCTATTGTGGTTAAAGCCGATGGCTTGTGTGCAGGAAAAGGTGTTATCATTGCTCAAAGTAAAGATGAAGCCAAGGAAGCAGTACGTGACATGCTCAGCGGTGCATCTTTTGGAGAGGCGGGTTCAAACGTTGTTATAGAAGAGTTTTTAGATGGATATGAACTCTCTGTTTTTGCCATTTGTGATGGGGATAATTATAAAATTTTACCTGCTGCCCAAGACCATAAACGAATTGGCGATGGAGATACAGGCCCAAATACAGGTGGAATGGGAGCATACGCTCCAACGCCATTGGTCAATGATGAGATTTATAAAAAAGTGGAAGAGAGAGTCATTAAACCAACCTTAGAAGGGATGAAAAAAGAGGGTGCCCCTTATGAGGGTGTTTTATTTATTGGAGTCATGGTTGTTAAAGGTGAACCCATTATTTTAGAATATAACGTTCGATTTGGAGACCCTGAATGTGAAATTTTAATGCCTTTATTGCAAACACCCGTTTCAGAACTTTTTTATAAAGGTGCAACGAAAGATTTAGATTCTTTAGATATTAAAATTAAAGATGAATTTGCAGTTGGTGTGGTTATGGCAAGTGCAAACTATCCGTACTCAAACAGTGAACCTGCTGAAATTATTGTGGATACTATTGTCGATGAAGAGATTTTAAATCATACTCATATCTCTTATGCAGGAGTTGAAAAGCAAGAGGAAAAACTTTTTGCTACAGGAGGAAGAGTATTGGTGTGTGTGGGGTTAGGAAAAAGTATTAAACAAGCCAGAGACAGAGCGTACAGTCTATGCGGTCAAGTTCATTTTGCTGGTAAAAAATGCCGAACCGATATTGCCTATCAAGCACTAAAGTAGAACCGAAGAATGAACGAAAATCAGCAACAAATCAACAGTGATAATTTAGAATTAGCAACCATTGGTTCAAGAGTAAAAGCATTTGTAATTGATGATATTTTAATTACATTGGTTTTTATTATGCTGTATTGGGAAAAATTCCAAGCTACAGACGATATGATGGCGTTATTGGTGATTATGAATGAAGGTGTTTATCAGGTTTTGCTGCTTAAATTTATCTATCAAGGTTTTTTTGTTTGGTATTATGGGGCAACATTGGGAAAAATATTTGCCAAAATTCGAGTGATTGATTACAACCATTTTGGACGAGTGTCTCTTATAACCTCTTTTATTCGATCTTTTTTCAGAATCATCAGTGAAATGTTCTTCTATATTGGTTTTATTTTGGCTTTTTTTAACGATTCAAAACAGACTCTTCAAGATAAAATTGCTAAAACATTGGTTGTAAATGCTTAAAAAAATCCTTATATTATCCCTCGTTTTACTTAATTTAAACGCCAAAGAAGAAGAAAAATATCAAATTAATGCCAAAAATTTAGATACTCAAAATAATATTGTGATTGCCACGGGAAATGTAGTGGTATTTTCTAAAACCTATTTTATGACTGCAAATAAAGCCATTTATGATAAAGAGAATAATACGTTTGAGCTTTTTGATGATGTTGTTATTTTAAAAGACAATATATTGCAAGCTCAAAGCAATTATGCTTTTGTCAATATGGAAGATGAATCGATGATTCAAAACCCCACATTACTTTTAGATAAACCTTCAAGCGTTTGGATTAACTCAAAAGCTTCTTCAAAAACGGCAAATATTGTGAATTTGGAAAGCTCAATTCTTTCAAGTTGTGATTGTGAAGACCCTTTTTGGAGTATGCGATTTTCAAGCGGAGATTACGATACCCAAGATCAATGGATTAATACCTTTAATACACGATTGTATATAAAAAATGTTCCGGTTTTTTATACCCCTTATTTTGGTTTTTCTACGGATACGACACGAAGAACAGGATTATTATTTCCTAAAATAGGGTATTCGGGTTCAGAAGGGTTTGTTTATGGACAACCTATTTATTTCGCACCAGCTGATAATTACGATATAGAATTGGTACCCCAAATTAGAACTAACAGAGGGGAGGGGATTCATGGGTATTTTAGATATGCTGATTCTCCTTACTCTATGCTCAAATTTGAAAGTGGTCTTTTTGTTGAACACAGTGATTACGCCGAAGAAGAGAATTTAAAAAATAAAAAACATTTTGGTTGGAATGTGGATTACCAACGAACAAATCTTTTTGCCCAACAAGAAGATCATCAAGATGGTTTATATTTAAATGCCAATTGGCTTAATGATGTTGATTATTCTGAAATTGAGAACGTACGATTTGGTAAAAATGACACTCGAAGAGTTGAGTCAAAACTAAATTATTTTTATAAAACCCCTGAATATTATGCAGGGTCTTATTTGCGATACTATTTAGAAACATCATTGGAAAGTAATGACAGTGTTATTCAACAACTGCCTCAAATTCAGTTGCATAAATTTTCAAAACCCATTTTATTTGATGAACTTTTGTATTCAGCTGATCTACGATATACCAACTATTCAAGACAACTGGGCTTAAATGCTCAACAATATGACCTAAGTATTCCCATTTATTATGGGTTTTCACTTTTTGACGATTATATAAGAGTAACTTTAAAAGAAGAGATTTCGATGTCTCGATTGGAATATGATAAAGGGATCTCTTCTTATAATAATGGTATGTTTGTGCAAAATCGACATATCATTGAAGTAGGAACGGACCTTTTAAAACCGTATGAAGAGTATTTGCATACAGTTAATTTCAATACAGAACTGTCAATTCCCAACAGTGCAAGAACACGAGGGGATTTATATGTTTTAACCAATAACAGCACTGAATTGGCTCCTTTTCCTGTTACAAAAGATCAAAAAACACTCAGTTTTTCTTTAAACCACTCTTTATATGACAGAGAAGATTTAAAACAAATTATTAATCATAAAATTAAACAAGCCATTATTTATGATGATTATGATAATTCAACCTTGGGTGATTTTGAAAATGAAGTGACCTTTAATTATATTTTGGGTTCAATATATAATCGGATTAAATACAGCAACCAAGATGATACGTTAATTGAATCCTCTTCGGGATTTAGTTTAAGTTACGATTGGTTTGCTTTTAATGCCAACCATTATATGTCTAAAGATACGCCAAATTCAGGAAAAGAAGAATTAGAATCGTATATGTTAGCTGCAACAGCACGATTTGCTCGAGATTATTGGCTAACGTATCAAGTCAATTACAATTTAATTGATGATATTAAAAGCAGAGAAGCACTTATTTTTACGGTCAATGATAAGTGTTGGCGACTCAATATAAGTTTTGAGAAAGAACAAGAATCAACTTCTACGATTTACGGACATAAAATAAAAAATCAAGACGTTGTTTATTTTGAATTGGAATTAAAACCTTTGGGTGGAATAAATCAATCGTATAATCTTGGTGAAAGTTAATGAGTTTTAATAAAAAATATTTTAAAAATAGAAAAGAAGCGGCAGCGTTATTGTTAGATGTATTGCCTTCAGATACCATGAAGTTTGAAGATTGGATTGTTATTGCAACATCAGCAGGGAGTGTTCCTATTGCTTATGAGCTTTCACAAGTGTTAAAATCATCATTTGATTTTATGTTTTCACACAAAATAGAGGCTCCCAATAATGAAGAGTGTGAAATTGCCATTGTAACTGAAAGTGAGGAGGTTGTAATTCATGAAGAGTTAGTTAAAGCGTTTGATATTAGTTTAGATTATGTCTTTTCAAAATCAAGAAATGTGTATGAAAATGAGGTTTTGAAGTACATTCAAAAATACAGAAAAGGTGATAAATTAGCCAATCTTCATAATAAAAATGTATTATTGGTCGATGAAGGATTAAATACCAGTTTAACCATGATGGCGTGTATAAAAACAGCCATTAATTTAAAAGCTAAATCGGTTTCTGTTGCAGTTCCCATATTGCCAACAGTCAGCGCTCCCATTATTGAATCCATTGCAGATGACTTATATTATGTCAAAAAATTGGACCATTTTGTTAGTATAGATTTTTATTATGAAGAGTTAGAAGAAATCACCTTTGAGAGAATTAAAGAGATTATTAAAGGATAAAAAATGTCAGTAGTATGTGAATTTGAATTATGTGGAAAAGAAGAAATTTATGAGTTTAATAAAGTTGCCAAACAAGCCAATGGCTCTGTGTTGGCAAAAATGGGTAAAGCCGTTGTTTTAGCAACAGTTGTCAGTGAATTTGATAATCCTGTTGAAGAAGATTTTACCCCATTAACGGTACAATATTTAGAAAAAACATACGCTGCAGCAAAAGTTCCAGGAGGATTTTTTAAACGAGAGGCCAAGCCCAGCGAGTTTGAAACGCTCACTGCTCGTGTTATCGACAGAAGTTTACGGCCACTTTTCCCTAAAGGATATGTTTATCCCACAACAATAACCGTAATGGTTTTAAGTGCAGATAAAGATGTCGATATTCAAGCAATGGCTTTAAATGCAGCTTCTGCAGCACTGTATACGTCAAATCTTCCTATTAAAAAATCAGTTGCTGGGGTACGAGTAGGAAGAATTAACAATGAATTTGTTATTAATCCAACCGATATGCAAATGAGCGAATCAACTCTTGACTTATTTGTAGCAGGAAGCAAAGAAGAGCTTTTAATGATTGAAATGAAAGCAATGGCTTCTGAAGAGATGATTGAGGTTGATATTGAGGCTTTTACAAAAATACATAAAGCCAATGAAATGAGTGAAGATGAGTTAGTAGAAGCCATTTTAGTTGCACAAAACGCGTTAAAAGAGGCAAATGAAGTGTATGAAAGTGGTTTTAAAGAAGCGTGTAAAGAGGTGGTTAATGTTGAATTAATTGAGTTTACTATTGATTCTTCATTAATAACGTACGTTAAAGAGAACTATACTCCTCAAATTAAAGATGCCATTAAAAAATTGGCAAAAAGTGAACGAGCAACCGAACTTAAAGAGGTTGCAAAAGCGATATTTAAAGATGATTATTGCACCAACCATGTCATTTCATATGAGAACGTTTACCAAGCTGTTAATATTGTAAAAAGAGATTTGGTACGAAATATGATTGTTGGTGAAAAAGTCAGAGCCGATGGAAGAGGGCTTAAGCAAGTTCGCCCCATTAGTATTGAGACAAATATTTTACCTTCTGCGCACTCATCGTGTTTATTTACGCGAGGTGAAACACAAGCTTTGGTTGTAGGAACACTTGCTGATGCAAAAAGTGGTCAAATGTTTGAGAAATTAACAGAAAAATCTACTTTCACAGAGAATTTTATGGTGCATTATAATTTCCCAGGATTCAGTGTGGGAGAAGCCAAACCCATGTTTGGAGTAGGGCGACGAGAATTGGGTCATGGTAATTTAGCTAAAAAAGCACTTGAATCAACCATAGATTCAGATTTTGGTGATACCGTAAGATTGGTTTCTGAAATTTTAGAATCCAATGGGTCTTCTTCTATGGCAACGGTTTGCGGAGGTTCATTGGCATTAAAAGCAGCAGGAGTGCCTATTTCATCATTAGTTGCTGGTGTTGCTATGGGAATGGTTGTTGAAAATGACCAATACGCTATTTTAACCGATATTATGGGATTGGAAGATCACGATGGTGATATGGATTTTAAAGTGGCTGGTTCAAAAAATGGTATTACTGCATTGCAAATGGATATTAAATTGGGTGGAATTGAACTTAATGTTCTCAAAGAAGCCTTACATCAAGCCAAAGAAGGACGACTTCATATTTTAACGATTATGGAAGAAGCCTCTGAACACATTATCCCCAGTGAAGCATTGCCATTAATTGAGCAATTTATGATTGACCCAAGTAAAATCATGGCAATTATTGGGAAAGCCGGAGCAACTATTAAAGAAATTATTGAGAAGTTTAATGTTTCAATTGATTTGGACAGAGACAGCGGTAATGTCAAAGTCAGTGGCGAAAACAAAGAGAATATTTTGGGTGCTTGTGAACATATTAAAACCATTTCAAATAATGCTCCAGCAGGGCGAAAAAGTACCAAAAATTTGGATTTTGAAAAAATATATAAACAAGATGAAGTTTTGATGGGTAAAGTTGAACGAATCACTGATTTTGGTGCTTTTATTGCTCTTCCTCAAGGAGGAGAGGGTTTACTTCATATTTCAAAACTTTCTAAAGAGAGAGTGAAAAATGTAACCGATATTTTAAATGTGGGAGACAGCTTTGAAATTCGAGTGTTAAATGTCAAAAAAGACAGAATCGAATTAGCAGCAGCTGGGTTATAAATTTTTATATTAAATTAATAGTTCTTTGGTTATTATATAGCAAATGTTACCAAAAGAAGAAAACAAGGGGTTTTTATGTCAAAGCTTTTGATTGTAGATGATTCAACAATGTTAAGAGACATGTTAAATTATGCATTAAATGAAGGCGGTTATACGGATGTAACTGAAGCAATAGATGGTAAAGATGGATTAGAAAAAGCAAAATCAATGGCTTTTGATTTAATCATTACCGATGTGAATATGCCAAATATGGATGGAATTACACTTATTGCGGAGTTACGAAAATTGCCTCAATATGCAACAAAGCCTATCTTAGTATTAACAACTGAGAGAAGTGATGAAATGAAAGTAAAAGGGAAATCAGCAGGAGCAACGGGTTGGATTGTAAAACCTTTTGTTCCTGATCAATTGTTAAAAGCTGTCAATATAGTTTTGAGTCGTTAATTAAAAATTTTTAGAAGGTGTAAGATGTCTAGTTTTGATATATCTAAATACAGAGAGATGTTTTTAGAAGAGTCTGTTGAACTCTTTGAATCAGCAGATAATGTTTTATTAGAAGCTGAAAACAATGGTACTCTCAATGATGAAGAGATGGGGCAACTTTTTAGAGATGTTCATACTTTAAAAGGAAGCGGTGCATCAGTTGAATTAAAACTGTTTGCCGAATTTACCCATGATGTTGAAAATATGATGGATAAATTAAGAAACCATCAAATCGAGTTTCAACCAGAAATGGTCGATACTTTAATGGCAGGATTAGATGTCATGAAAGAGCTTCTTGAACTTGAAGTAGCAGAAGAGTTGACACGAGAAACTTTCACCGAAATGACGCAAGACTTGTTAATTGAAATTCGAAAATACATCAATGGAGAAGCTCCTTCTAGCAGTGAACCTAAGCAAGTAACATCTCAACCTGTACAAAATGAAAAAACTTCTTCGACTCAAGCGAGTAACCCTTCAAATAGTTTGGGACAATCGTATGGATTTTTTAAAGAAGAACTCAATGGAACCTCTTCGAATGATTTTGATACACAACCTTATGGTTTTTTTGATGAAACCATTATTAACTTAAATGACGAATCAGACAATTTTGGTTTTTTTGATGATGATTTACAAATGTCTGCTTTTAACAGTGGTTCAAAAGAAGCCAAACGAGTTCAACAAGAAGAGACCGATGACAGTGATTTTTTTGATGATATGCCTGAATTAGATCCCAATTCAAAAATTGAACAAATCAATAATCATATTGCCTCAAGTAACAGTGCAACGCCTCAACAACAAGCAGCAAGTGCTGCGGGTGCAAAAAAAGCAGCTGATCGTACAAAAGAGAAAACCGTTGCAACAACCAATAATATTCGTGTTAATTTAGATAAAATTGATTTACTGATGAACAATGTTGGTGATTTGGTTATTACCAATGCCATGTTGACACAATTTACAACTACGATTGAAGATTCAAAAACGCGAGTTTCTGTTTTGGAGCGATTGGATTTGTTGGAGCGACATATTCGAGATATGCAAGATTCTATTATGAGTATTCGAATGGTACCAATGGAGTCAATTTACTCAAAATTCCCAAAAGTTGTAAGAGATATTTCTAAGAAATTAGGGAAAAAAGTTGAATTTAAACATTATGGAGATAATGTTGAAATTGACAAAGCCATGATTGAGGGATTAACCGATCCTTTAATGCACATTATTCGAAATTCATTAGACCATGGTTTAGAAACTCCTGAAGAGAGAGTAAAATCAGGAAAAGATGAAGTAGGGTTTATCACCATTAGTGCGGAACAAGCCAATGGACAAATGATTATTACCATTGAAGATAACGGACGAGGAATCAACGCTGATAAAGTGGCACAAAAAGCATTTGATAATGGGTTGATCGATGAAAACCAATTGGCTTCAATGAGTGCAAATGATAAAGCCATGTTGGTATTTGGAGCAGGGGTAAGTACCGCAGATAAAATTACAGATATTTCTGGGCGTGGTGTTGGAATGGACGTGGTAAAAACCAATATCCAAAAACTTGGAGGTGCTATTCGACTTGATACTGCCGTAGGTGTGGGGACAACCATAACTATTGTGCTTCCTTTAACTTTGGCGATTTTGGATGGTTTGGATATTGCTGTTGGTACGCATAAATATATTTTACCGTTAAGTTCAATTGTTGAATCACTTCAACCAACAACAGATATGATTAAACGAATCGGTGATGGAACACAAGATTTATTGATGTTAAGAGAAGAGTTTATCCCTGTGGTTAAAGTGTATAAACTTTTTGGAATAGAGCCAAAATACAGAAAAATTGAAGATGGAATGTTAATCGTTGTTAAATCGGGTAACATGAAAGTGGCTCTGTTTATTGATGAATTCTTACATCAACACCAAGTGGTGGTTAAACCGTTGGATAAAAACTTTAGAAGTGTTGAAGGAATAGGGGCTGCAACGGTTAGAGGAGATGGAAGTATTGGATTGATTCTTGATATTTTAGGAATCATCAATGCTCAGAAAAAAGTAGAAAAACAACATATAAAAGAAGCGCAAAAGGCTTCATAATATATGGATAAAACACAGCTTTTACACGAAAAAGTAAAAAAATTATTGTATAACTTAACGGGAATCACTCTTTCTGACAATAAAGATGTGATGATTTCAAATCGATTGTATAAACTGCAAAGAGATACAAAGTTTGTAGGCAATTTAGATGAACTTCTTGATAAGATTGAAGAGGGCGATTATGTTAATGAGTTTATTAACTCTTTTACAACCAATAAAACGCACTTTTTCAGAGAAGAGTTCCATTTTGAAGATCTTAAAAATAGGGTGATTCCTGAGTTTTTAGCCAAGAATGGAAGTTCTTCACCTTTTAAATTGTATTGCAGTGCTTCTTCAACGGGAGAAGAACCTTATTCTATGGCAATGACAATTAAAGAAGCCCAAGAAGAGCTAAATCAAACCATCAATGCTAAAATTATTGCTACGGATATTGATACCAATGTGTTGCAATATGCGGCAAATGGAGTATATCGTTATGCTAAAAGTTCCAAAGAATTTCCTTCTTGGATAAAACCGCCTAAATATTTCAAAAAAAGAGTGGTAGAAAACTTTGGCAATCAAGAAATCCTCATTAAAGTGAAAGATGAATTGAAAAATATGATTACTTTTCAAAAAATGAATTTAAACGATGCTTCTTATCCTTTTGATGCTAATCAGTTTGATGTTATTTTTTGTCGTAATGTGTTAATTTATTTTTCAGCAGCAGACCAAAATGCTATACTTAAAAAGCTTTTTAAATATTTAAAAATTGGGGGGACTTTATATATAGGACACTCAGAAAACCCTCACGATCTTATTAATTATGTTCAAAAAGCGGGTCAAAATACGTTTGTAAAGTTAAAGGAAATATAGTTTGATTATTATAGGTCATAAAGATGGAAGCATCGAAAAGGCTTCAAATACACGATTTACTCAACAAATTAAAGGGTATAATGCACACACCATTATTGGTGGAGAGTTTGCTGTGGGTAAAGATGACGAAGAGATTGCTTTTAAAACACTTTTGGGTTCGTGTGTGGCAATTATGTTTTATGACAAGGTTACAAAAGTCAAAGGGATGAATCATTTTTTGCTTCCTACAACAAAAAATTCCAATGAAGATATGAAGTATGGCTTATATTCTGTGGAGGCAATGCTCAATGAAATGTATAAATTAGGCTGCAGAAAAGAGAATATGAGTGCCAAAATTTCAGGTGGTGCAGATATTATGCAACTTAATATGTCAGCCATTGCTTCAATAGGTCATCGAAATGTGGAGTTTGCAAAAGATTTTTGTAAAGCAGAAGGGTTTAAAATTGTTTCTGAACACACACGAGGTGATAGAGGACGTTTAATTCTACTTACGGGTGATTTTCAAACATTTATTAAAGTAACAGAAAAATCTGATACCAATGCAAAAATTCTTGGAGAAGAGAAAAAACTTCAAAGAGAAATTACAAACGAACCGGTTATCAAAGAGTATGTTGGTGGTGTCGATTTATTTGGTCATGATAAATCAAAAGCTGAACCTCAAATGGAAATAGAATTATTCTAAGAAAGTAGTAAATATGTATACCGTAATAGTAATAGATGATTCCTCTTCTATGAGAAGAATACTTAAAGATATGATCAATAACATTGATGAATTTGAAGTCATTGCAGAAGCCGTTGATGCGTTTGATGCTCGAGAAAAAATTAAAAAATATGAACCCGATTTGGTTACAATTGATATTAATATGCCCAAAATGGATGGAGTGGTCTTTTTAAGAAACCTTATGCGTTTACATGCCATGCCAGCAGTGGTTATTTCAGGTGAAAGTGTTCGTGGAAATGATATTTTTGATGACGGAGCAGTTGGTTTTATCCCAAAACCTGAAACAGGCGAATCCATGCTCTCTTTTGGAAACAGAATCAAAGAGACATTGATGAGTTTGACTTTTTTATTGAAACGATACACTCTAAAAAAGCCTAAAGCTCAAGTTGAAGTTAAAACACATAATTCTAAAGAGAATAAACAGAACAGTGGAATTGAACAAAAAATTCATCCCGACGAAGTGTTAGCAAAACTTCCTGCTACGTTTCCTGGCAGAAAAGTTATTGCCATAGGGTCATCTACGGGTGGAGTGGATGCATTATTAAAAGTTTTTACAAAGCTGGAAGCCAATTTACCCCCTATATTAATTACACAACACATTCCCTATGGTTTTTCAAACTCTTTTGCACAACGTCTGAACAGCAATTCGGTTATAGAGGTATGTGAAGCCAAAGATGGAATGATATTGCATAACTCTTGTGCCTATTTAGCCCCTGGAAATATGCATATGACCATAGAAAAATTTGGTTCGGATTACAGAATCAAGCTTTTAGATACGGTTCGAGTCAGTCGTCATAAACCCAGTGTTGATATTTTATTTCGAAGTGTTAATAATATTGTAGGCGGTGGGGCTATGGCAGTTATTATGACAGGAATGGGGGATGATGGCAGCATTGGTATTAAAGAGTTATACGACAATAATGCTTATACAATAGCCCAAGATGAGAAAAGTTGTGTGGTGTTTGGAATGCCTGCAAAAGCGATAGAAGCGGGGGCGATTAAAGATGTTGTCTCTTTAGATGAAATCCCAGAATATATTATAGAATTTTCAAAAGGACGTCGAAGATAATCAGTATATTTTAAAATATACTAGTTAAAATCATCCATAACCGAAGTAGCGGCTTTTAATCTTTCTTTATCAAAATGGGTATAAATTCTTGATGTATTTAAATCCGCATGCCCCAAAGCCTCTTGTACAAGGATTAAGTCGTGATTCTTTTGATACAGTCTTGTTGCAAAAGTGTGTCGCAGCATATGGGCCCCATTTTTCTCTTTTCGTATCCCAGCATACAATAAAATCTTATCCATAATATAAGAAACATAAGGTTGAGTAAGGCGTTTGCCTGTGCGTGAACAAAAAAGTAGGGCAGTGTTGGGTTTATTTTTTAACCACGCTTCAAACTCTTTTTGAATATATGAAATTTTGATCATAGCTATTCGTTGTTTATTTCCTTTTCCACTGATTCTAAAAATATAAAATCCATCTTCTTTAACAATATCTTTGATTTGAATATCCAAAGCTTCACTGACACGCATTCCTGTATAGAGTATGAGTTTAATCAAAAGGCGGTTTTTAGCTTGGGCATACTCTTTAAAAGGGGTTTCATCAATGGCATTTAAAAAACGTTGAATCTCTTCATCGTGCATGTATGTGGGCAGTTTTTGTCCTTTATTGCCTCCTAAACCTGCAAAATTTTTCAATTCCATTCGATAAATATAGGATTTTCCTTCATCATCTTCATTTTGTTTGTCAATATATTTGAAAAATGAGAGTATTGCCATGCGATAGTTCTTTTTGGTCGCATCAGAAAGCCCCGAAGTATAAGTGGCAAGAAAATCGATGATGGTTTCTTCATCAATTTCTTTCATAGAGGCAAAGCCTAAAGCGGTCAATTGCTCATAAAGCTTTTCTAGTGGGTTAATGTACGTATTAATACCGATTAATCCTGCTTGTCGGGCTTCTTTTGCTAAGTTTTTTAATTCTTCAACAGAGTTAACCCCTTTATTAAGCTGTTGTATAATAGCATTAAAAGCTTGTTTGTCTTTAACATTACGATTGGATAAGGTGGTGAGCTTAAGCTTGATAAAACGTTCCAGCCAAAAAAGAAGTGTTTTATCAAAAGTGCTTAAAAAGTCGATGGGATAACGCATATGTAAAAACCTAATTTATTCTAATTAGTGAAAACATTAATTTTCACAGTTAAACTTGTTTTACCATAAGGTGGCTGTTTCATAGTTCTCTTTGTTGGTTTTTATCTCCAAATAAATATTTTCACTGTAATCAATGTAAATATTGTACTCTCCAATGTTAATTAAGTTTTGAACTTCTTTTTTATTGAGATAAAACTCGTCGTTACAACTGCCTAAATCACTTAAATAATACTCTACCATTGATGGTGCCATATTGCTTATGGCTTCTTCAAGTTTATCAAAGTCTTGAACATCAAAGGTAGAAAAAAGCAAGTTCTTGTTGAGTTGTGTAATCATAAAGACCTTTTTTACTTATTTAAACCATTCAGCAGTGAAGCCATTCGATTTAAATCGAGTTTACCACTGCTGTTATTGTTTTCTGATTTATTTTGTGTTTCTTCTTGCGGAACATCATTGATAAAGTCATTGTAGTTGTTGTTTTGCTGTTCATTGCTTGGTTTCGTGTCGCTTTTTTTATCGTGTCCCAAAAGAGATTCGATTTTTCCTAACATAGAGTTGATGTTATTGTTTTGTTGTGTGTTGACATCTTCATATTTACTTAAATCTTCTTCTAAAGACTCTTTTTCTTTGATTAAACTGCTTTTTTCCAAGGTTAATTTTTCCACTTGATTGTTTAATACATTATTCTCTTCTTGGAGTTTTTCATACGCTGTGATTAATTTTGATAAAGCTTCATTAAGTTTTGCAATTGTTTCATTGTTATTCATCGATATTCCTTATATAAAATTCTGAATTTTAAAACCGTATTATGACAAAATTTAACTGATAATATCATCAATTTTCAACAAGGAATCCACACTGGGTTCTTTATGGGCAAATTCCAAATATAACTCATTCATATCAGCTGAGCCCCCTCTTTCTAAAATGGTGGTTTTATATCTTAATGCCAACTCTTGGTTAAAAACCGTACTGTTTAAAAAGAGATAAAAGGTATCCGCACTGAGTACTTCTGCCCATTTATAACTGTAATACCCTGCACTGTAACCCCCGGCAAAAATATGCGAAAAACTGTGTTGAAATTTGTTATATTTTGGTGGTTTAAGTGCTGATATTTCATCTCGGATTGAATCCATCAAAGCTTGTACTTCTTTGCCTTTGTATAAGCGTTGATAGAGTTTAAAATCAAACAAAGCAAACTCGACTTGTCGAATAAGAGCTAAAGAAGATTGAAAATTCTTAGCATTGATAATTTTTTGTATGGCTTCGTCACTCAAAACTTCTTGAGTTTGATAGTGTTTAGCAAAGAGTTTTAACACCTCTTTATCGTAAGAAAAATACTCTAAAAATTGAGAAGGAAACTCGACACAATCCCAAGCCACACCGGCAATACCACTTACAAAAGGCTCTTGAACTTTACTTAAAAGATGATGCAGAGCATGTCCCATTTCATGAAAGAGTGTTACAACATCATCGTGCCGCAATAAAGAAGGAGTATTTTCATTTGAAGGAGGAAAATTGCATACAATAAACGCCGTAGGAAGTTGTTTTTCTCCATTGGTATTGATATAATGTGAGTGCCAATTATTCATCCATGCTCCCCCACGTTTATCTTTTCTGGCTTCCAAATCAAGGTATATTCGAGCAATAACATTGTTGTTTTCATAGATATCATAAACCTTAACTTTTTCATCCCACGCTGCAGCTTGAGTTAATTTAAAGTCGATATTAAAGAGTTTATGTAAGAAATTAAAAAAACCATCAAGTACAGAATTTTGCTCAAAATAGGGTCGATAATACTCTTGGTCAATATCATATTTTTCTTTTTTAAGCTTCTCACTGTAGTAAGCCATATCAAAACTTTTGATGCTTCTAATCCCATCTTTTAAAGCCAGTTTTTGAACTTCAGCAACCTCTTCTTTTGCTTTAATTTTAGCCTTGTTTGCAAGTTCGTATAAGAAAGTTATGACCTCATTTTCACTCTTAGCCATTTTAGTTGCCAATGAATATTGAGCATAGTTTTCAAAGCCCAAAATATTAGAACGTTCAAGTTTTAATGTCAGAATTTGATCAATGATTTTTTGATTATTTTTTGCTCGAGTTGTGTATGCTTTATAGATGTGCTCTCTGAGTTTTCGGTTGCTTCCATAGGTAATATACGCCAAATACGAAGGCATTTGAAGTGTGAATTTATAGTATGTTTTGCCCTCTTCTTCAAACGATGCCAAAGCCAAATCACTTTGAGGAATCTCTTTAACATCTTCAAAATCTTCTACAACCATTTCAAACGCATTGGTTGCATCTAAGAGATTTTGAGAAAACGTATTGGAAAGCTGTGAAAGTTTCAAATTGATTTTCTTGAGTCTTTTTTTCTTTTCATTATCTAAGCCACAACCTCCCAATTTGAAGTCTCTAATTTCATTTTCAAGTACTTTTTTTTGTATATCATTTAAAGAACTATTATAATTATAATGTATAGTTTTTAAAGAGGTGTAAATGTATTCATTTTGGGATAGCTCAGTTTCGTAATTTGAAAGTAAAGGAATAATCTCCTCTTGCACTTTTTGTGTGGTTTTTGTATTTTTAACCGAATCAATGTGAAATAAGGGTGTAACAAATTCATTTAAGTTTTCTGCAATTTCTTGATAGGGTTTTACAAAACTCTCATAGGTTTTATTTTGAATTTTAAGTAAACTTTTTATGGCTGCCCTACTCTTTTTTAATTCAACCTCAAGTCGTTCTTTACTTTTTTCTAAATTCTCAATCGTAAACTCTTTAAACATTTTTTCTCCTTATAATGTGTGTTATTTATTTTTTAATTTTTAACTTAATCTTTCAGCTGATAAAAAATTATTTTTTATCAAAGTTAGTGATTAAATTCAACCCAGAATCCTCTGTCAAACTGTGCATAATCTTTATAAAATTCCACTTTGTTTGTCGAAAATTGTTTTAAAAATTGACTCAAAGATGGCTTTTGATCATAGCCCATTTCACAAAAAAGATAGGGAATATTTCTTTGATGGGTTTGTACTATTATTTGCTTTAATAACTCATCTCCTACTTCTCCTGCAAATAAAGCATTATGAGGTTCATATTTTACATTGTGTGGTAAAATATACTCATTGGCAATATAAGGTGGGTTGGAAATCACCATATCAAAATCTCCTACAACATTGTCAAACAAATCACTTTGAATAAAGTTGATTTTATCCAAAACATTATGTTTGAGAGCATTCTCTTTTGCCAGTTGCAGTGCGATTGGATTAATATCAATGCCAACGATTTCAATGTTTTCAACTAACAATGCAAGCATTATACTTATAACACCACTGCCTACTCCTATTTCTAAAACACGTTTGGGTTTTTTCGGTAAGTTATTCAAACACGTAATGGCATGTTCAACTAAAAGTTCTGTTTCAGGTCTTGGAATCAAAACCCCCTTTTTGGTGTAAAATATCTCTCCGTAAAAAGAGGCTTTACCAATGAGATATTCCAAAGGATAATGAGTTGCTCGTTTTTGAATCAATTTTTCCAACTCTTTTTGTTGTTCAAACTCTTGATGATAGTTTAAATGCAACCAAATGGTATTTTTATTGAGCAGATGTCCTATTAAAATTTCAACCTCTTTTGCAGGTATATGAGTAATCTCTTTTAATTTTTGACTCTGTTCTTGAATGGTTTGTTTAATGGTCATAATGTGTTGCCTTTTTAAAAGTGGGTATTATATTATAAAATTGATTTTGTTAGACTTTTAAAATTGAGTATATTCTAAGAGTGTTTATAATAAAATCAAACTTATTTTACTATGAGAGAGAACAATGAAGTTTTTATTTGCTACCGTTGCCTTAGTTTTTATTTTGTCAGGCTGTTCTAATTCAAAAAGCAGCTCGGGTATAGAAGTTTGGACGGCATTTATTTTTCCTGACAAATCCAACACCAAAAGAAGTATGCAGTACGGTGAATTTCCTACGTTAGAAACATGTCAGGAAGCAGCTGTTGCTAAATTGGTTGAAATTAATGCTGCACAAACGGGATACAGTGAGTGTGGGTTAAATTGTTATTTTCATGAAGGTATGAAAGCAACAGTATGTGAACGAGTTGTGACTAAAAAATAGTTTTGTATAACTGTTATTTTAAAACCCTTATTAAAGCCTTTTATTAGGCTTTATGAAAAAATACTTATATAAAATGTATAAGCATAATATCTCTAAAAGAAGCTACATTTATAGGATCATGATTGAAAGAAATCACATTTAAGTACCTTATAAAACTTATTTTACGCAATAAAAAAAGCTTTGTCTATGGACAAATTCTGACTTTGGTGGCAATTTTAATCAGTATTCCTATTCCTTTGATGTTGCCTGTGCTTGTGGATGAAGTTTTATTGGAAAAACCTGCCTTGTTTGTTCATACGATTGATGCCGTTTTTGGGCAAGGCAATGCGTTTTACTATATTGCTATTGTGGCATTGAGTGTAATTTTTTTGCGGTTTTTTCATTTTGCTGTATCTGTGGTTGTTACAAAGATTTTTACGGCCATAGCAAAAGAAGTGACCTTTGAAGTGCGTCAAAAGCTTTTAAGCCACTTAGAACATGTTTGCATGAATGAGTATGAAACCTTGGGTAATGGTGCTGTTAGTGCCAATTTAGTTACGGATGTCAATACGTTGGATAATTTTATTATCACTGGGGCCAGTAAATTTATCGCTTCGGTACTCTCTTTGATTGCCATTTCAATTGTTATGATTGTTATCCACCCTATTTTAGGGATGATGATTTTAATTATTCAACCTATTATTATGCTCATTTCCAAAAAAATTTCCAAATCGGTTGTGATCTTAAAAAAGAATGAGAACAAAGCCATTGAGAACTTTCAAGAGAATATTTCAGAAGTGCTAGAACTGTTTGGACAAATTAAAGCCAGCAACAAAGAGCAGTTTTTCTTTAAAACTTCCATCCAACAAGCCAAAAATATTCAAAACACTTCCAACGAATACAACTATAAAAGTGTAGCATATGAGCGATTTTCCTTTACGATTTTTTTAGCAGCGTTTGAAATCTTAAGAGCCACGGGGCTTTTAATGGTAGTTTACAGCGATTTAAGTATTGGGATGATGTTTGCAATGTTTGGGTATATTTGGGTCATTATGACTCCTGTTCAAGATATTTTATCGATGCAATACTCCTATGCCAGTGCCAAAGCAGCAATTGAAAGACTCAATAAGATTTTGAAACTAAATCTTGAGTCCAATGGTGTTGAAAAGCTTTCAACTTGTGATAAAAAACTTGATTTAAAGATAAAAAATTTGTCTTTTGCTTACACGTCAGAGAAATCCATTTTAAGAGATATCTCTTTGACTGTCCCTTTTGGTCAAAAAGTGGCACTTATTGGTGCAAGTGGAAGCGGAAAAACTACTTTGGCTCAAATTATTTCGGGATTTTATGAAAAAACCTCGGGAGAAATCTTTTATAATGACCTAAGTATTGAAAAAATTGATAAAAAAAGTCTACGAGAATCGATTTTTTTAGTACTTCAAATGCCAATTTTGTTTAACAATACCTTGCGTTTTAATATTACGATGGGAAATGAAAGCATTGACGATGTTATAATTGAAAAAGCATTGGAAATCGCCCAACTCAAAGAGATTGTAGATTCGATGGATAAAGGTTTAGATACGGTTGTAGGTAAACACGGTATTCGTCTTTCTGGTGGTCAAAGACAGCGTCTTTCTATTGCTCGTATGATTGTATCCAATCCCAGTGTGGTGATTTTTGATGAGTCAACCTCGGCATTGGATGTTCATACTGAAACAAAACTCTTTTTGGCATTAGAAGAGTTTTTAAAAGAGAAAACCGTTATAACTATTGCACACCGTTTAAGTACGGTTAAAAATGCCGATACTATTTTTGTATTACACGATGGAGAGATTGTTCAGCAAGGCACACATGAAGAGCTGGAACAAGAAGTAGGACACTATACGGAGTTTGTCAAAAATCAGTTACTTTGATTTTTCATTCAAAGAAGTTTGTGGTGATGATTGAAGTTCTTGATTTTCTTTGCCCCAAGAAAAAAAATAGATAAGTCCAATGGCAATAAGAAGCAAAAGCAGTGTAAATTGAAGAAGACCTCTTAATCCATACCCTCTTAAAACAAAAAACATACTGCCTAAAATCAAGATTTTTAAAAGCCATAAGAAAATATCGTAACTGTTCATACTGAATCCACTTTTTTAATGAATTTTACAATAAAAATTGATAATTATGCTAAAGTCAAAAAGTTTCTTTAAATCAAAGCTAAGTTACAATTCGAAAAAAACAAAAGGGTATGAATGGTTTTATATGCGTTGGCGATTATTGTAGGATTTGCTTTATTGGTTTGGAGTGCAGACCGATTTGTAGATGGAGCTGCCTCTGTGGCAAAACATTTAGGGATGCCTTCATTGCTCATTGGGATTTTAATTGTAGGATTTGGAACCTCTGCTCCTGAAATGGTGGTTTCAGCCATTGCTGCTTTAGAAGGTAATCCTGCCTTGGCTTTGGGCAATGCGTTGGGGTCAAATATTGTTAATATTGCTTTGATTTTAGGCGTTACGGCTTTGGTTGCTCCTATTGCTGTGCATTCAAAAATTGTTAAAAAAGAGTTGCCTTTATTGTTGTTTATTGTATTTGCATCTGGATATTTACTTCTTGATAACCAATTAACTCTGCTTGAGGGAATAGTTTTATTGTTGGCATTTTTTGGTTTAATTGCTTGGTCAATTGTTTCTGCTATTAAAGGCAAAGGTGATATTTTGGAAAGCGAAATAGAAAATGAACTTCAAGAACATCCCATGAGTTTAAAAGCCGGTATCGTTTGGCTGATTATTGGTTTGGTTTTACTTATAGGCAGTTCACGACTTCTTGTGTGGGGTGCCGTAGGGATTGCCACTAAATTTGGTGTGAGTGATTTAATCATTGGATTAACTATTGTGGCATTGGGTACTTCTTTGCCTGAACTTGCCGCTTCTGTTATTGCTGCACGTAAAGGGGAACATGATATTGCCATTGGAAATGTTGTGGGTTCAAATATGTTTAATATTTTAGCCGTTATTGGTATTGCCACTGTTATTAGCCCTATGAATCAAATTGCTCCTGAAGTGCTAAATCGAGACTGGATTGTTATGGTGGCACTAACGATTGCTCTATTTGTGATGGCGTATGGGTTCAGAGGAAAAGAGGGGCAAATCAGTCGAGTCGAAGGGTTTGTTTTAGTGCTTTGTTATGTGGCATATAACTCGTATTTGGGATATTTATTATACTAAAATGGGCTGAAAACCCCATTTTATGACCATAATTGCAGTTTAGGTAATTGAGAGATGGCTTTGATTAAGTCTGTTTTGGAAATAATACCCAACAAAATATCTTCTTCATCCACCACAGGAATCGCCTCAAGCTTAAAATCCACCATAACCTTTGCGACTCTTCTGATATCTGAAATGGGATCGGTGGTAATCATATCGGGTAAAAAGAGGTCTTCAATTTTTTTGTTTAAAATATTTTCATAATTTTCCAAATCTTCCATGAGAAGATTTAAAATAAATTTTTGAGTTAATAATCCAACAATTTTTTTGCCGTATGACGTAATGGGAATTTGTCCAATCCCCTCCTCTTTTAAAAGAGCATACGCCTCTTCTAAGCTGGCAGCAACATCAATAGTGATAACCTCTTTGCTCATAATATCTTTCACATGATAAACGGGTTCTGAAATATCAAGATTCGCCATTTTTTTGTAAGCATTAAGTGCATCATCTTTCTTTTTGTTTGAAAAATCGTTAATAAGCCCCTCATCGGGCTTAAATCTTGATTCGCTCGATTCATCAATGTTTTTAAGGTTGTATAAATTGTCAGCCGTACTTCTAAAACCAACACTTCCATTGTTGTATATGGTAAACATCTGTTTCCTTTAAAAATTTTATTATGTCTTGTAGGGTTAATTCTAGCATTTAGTTATTGAATATACAAGGATAATATTTAATATCTCTCTTGAAAACCTAAAGGTTTCCGCTCTCTTACTTTGTGTGGATAAAGTAAGCAAAACCACCAACGAAACTTCAAAGCCCTTGGGGTTCCCTCACTTATTATTTTTTATTTCTGCCTGCGGAACTCCTCGAAAAAGTGCTAAATGCACTTTTTCGACGAGTTCCACAGCGCAGAAAAAAAAGTCTAAAATCTTAGGGTCTGTTCCTTCATCAACTTGGCAGTCTTTTTTGCTTACTTTTTCGAGACCAAAAAGTAAGAAAGCGGAGACCTTTAGGTCTTCAAGAGAGAGTCTTTTAGCTTTTTATTATAGTGTTTCTTATTTTCTAACTCTCATATACACACCAAACGAAGACGATGGGAGAGTGTGATGTCTAGCCATTTTTTGTTTGTTCTATGTGCAATATTTCACCTAGTATTAAATATGTATTTAAAAATAACGATTTTGCCTCTTCGGCACTAACCTCATTATGTACAGCGGTAGAAACTCTAATATAAAGATTAGATAAATTTTGTCTTATTTTTGTAATCCTTGATTTACTTTTAATTCTTTCATATACAAAGGCATTTATTCTATTTTGATGCTTACTTGCATCTAAAGTTACATCATTATCATTCATTTTTATAGTTTTATCAGATGGTGGATATATTGAATCTGCAAAAGAATCAATAATTCTACGAACAGTTGTAAGTGCTTGACTAATTGATTCTTTATCTCCATCTGCTAAACGAGCCATTACAGACGGTATCTGTTCCAATACATCACCACAATTTGCTGAAATTAATGTATCAACATCACTTTTATATTTTTCAAATATTGATTCTGAAAGATTATCGAACTCTTTTTCATAATAAACACTTGATATAAAATTATGTAATTGAGCTAACACTTTAGTTTTTATTCCACTCAATTGAGAAATTGTTAAAGATATTTGCTGTAAATTTTTTTCATACATTTGCATTACACGAAATGCCCAATCTCCACTTGTATCAGGTGCAGTTATTGTGTTTAATTTTATTTTTTCTGTATTAATTATTGCTTCTATTTGTGCAAGAGGAATACCATAACCTTGTTCTTTATCTATATCTGTTACTCTTCCTGTTATTGTTAATAATTTAAAAAACAGCGGATTTGAATTATTGTATCCATTCATTTTGAATTCAATTAATGTTTTAATTTCTTCTGAACCAATCCATCTAGCTAGTCTTGATGTTTTTAATAATAATGATTCAATTTCTACTCTGCTGAGTTCAATATCATCGAGTAGCTCTTTTGCTAACTCTAATACGTGTTCTGATTTACTTTGGCTCATTACGATTTATTCCTTAAGTATTTACCTCTATTTATTCAACCTACATTATATATAAAACACACTGAAAAACGACAAATAACATACATAAAATATGTCGTATATCCAAAAGAACAACAAACTCCTTAAATAATGTGTTATTACACTTTCTTTGAGAAATTTGAATTTCCTTTTCCCTTTTAACATAAACCAATAAAGAACTAATCCCAAATTTATATTCTTTTAGATAAAATCTTTTTCTCATTTACGGACAGCTGGCTGAGTGGCCGAAAGCGCGCGCTTGGAAGGCGTGTATAGGGCAACCTATCTAGGGTTCAAATCCCTAGCTGTCCGCCATTTATTCTTTACTTTACCTTGATTATTTTCACTCTTTATGCGATAATTTTACTCATTTAGTTTTTTAAGGAGTTGTTATGGATAAGATAAAAGTCGTATGCCCTGCTTGTTTAAGTGTCAATGCGTTACCCCAAAAAGAGTCGTACAGCAAGGCTAATTGCGGGAAGTGTAAAACCTCTTTGCTTGATTCTTCTCCTATTGATTTAACACAAAATAGTTTTGATGAATATATTGTAAACAGTGATTTGCCCGTTGTGGTTGATTTTTGGGCATCTTGGTGTGGTCCTTGTAAAATGATGGCGCCGGTGTTTTCTCAAGTGGCTTCTACTTTGCCTCTTAAAGTGATATTTGCTAAAGTCAATACCGAAGAAGAACAAAACTTAAGTGCTCAATTTGGCATTCGAAGTATTCCTACGTTGATTTTATTTAAAAACGCAAAAGAGGTTAAAAGAGTTTCAGGGGCGTTAGATGCAGCTTCATTAAAACAGTTTGCGCTGTCTTAATAAGGTTTCAGACAAGTTGTCTGAAACTTTAGTAACTCATGGAACCTGCGTTAAGTAAACCTACGGCAATACATAAAAAAGCCAGTAAAATTCCTACAGGAACCACTCCGTTCTCAATTCTTTCTTTAAATGAGTATTTCCCCGTCATAAAACGCGTTACAATAAATGCAAAAATCAGCTGAATAACAATCGCAACCAATCCCCAAAAAAGAAAATCTCCGTAAGAGACAGAACTAACTAACGCACTGTATAAAGGAATACACACTCCAATAACCGCTCCACCAAAACCTAAAGCAGCGGCTAAATTGTTTTTTTCAAAAATTAAAACGTAATCATCGTAAGGGGTTACTATGGCATAGAGATAGAGAAAAACAACGACCAAAGCCACAGCAGAAAAGAAAAAAAATAAAAATGCCCAAATAGAACCTACTTCCATATTAAAATCCTTGTATATTTTTCAAAAAGGCACAGCTGTAAGCCGAGTTTTGTCTTGGACAATAATTTATCTGGTTGTTTAATTACTTAAACAATCGTGCGAAGAGAGGGATTGTGAAGTTCCCACCGCCTCTTCTTGCTGCTGGTTGGGTTTACATAGCACTTAAGATTACTCAAAAGTCTGGTAGGCTCTTACCCTACCGTTTCACCCTTACTTGTTGCCAAGCGGTTTACTTTCTGTTGCACTGTCCCTTAGGTTACCCTAGCCATTATTTAAATGGAACCATACTTCACTGCAGCCCGGACTTTCCTCTTGAATACTTCAAGCTATTGTCTGCTGTACCTTTGTGGAATTATAGCGTTATTTTCTTATAATGTCATAATAAACAGGCGGAAGAAATTTAAAGAGCTCAGAGTCGATGACGGGGTTTTGTACAACTTCATTAAAGGTGATGAGTACGTTGTTTTCTAATTCATCTTTATAGTGTATGGAAGAGATGTTTTTTTCTTTGAGGGTAATGGTGTAATGAATCTCATTTAACGTGGCTTTATATTCGTTCTCATTGATTTGTTGGGCTTCTTCTAAGATTTTAAACAGATTAATCTCTTTATCTAAAGTGGTATAAATGGCTTGTTCAAGTTCGGGTTCATCGATAATGGCAACATTTTCTAAAATGTAAACATTTTTTACAATGGGTGTTTTGTATTGCCATAAAATTTTTGAATCATCTTTGATGTAGATGTTGCCTTTATACGCAATGGTTGTTTTTGAACTGTTTGTGATGGTTTGTTCAAATGAAGCTTGAAAACTTTTGATGCTTTGAAATACATTTGCCGATGCGGAAATACTTAAAAAAAACATTGTCAAAAAAATCAATTTATAAAACATATTTTAACCTTAGTTTGTATATAATCTACGCCATTATAACAGAAAGGATTTTATTTTATGTTGAATATATTTTCAAAGATTTTTGGTACGTCGAATGATAAAGAGGTTAAAAAGTATAATAAACGCGCTTTGCTGATCAATGCCCTTGAAGAGCAATTTAAAGCAATGGATGATGAAGCCTTAAAAGCTTATTTTGAAACACTTAAACAACAAGTCCAAGCCAATGAAAAGAGTATAGATGCCGTACTTAATGAATCGTTTGCTATCACACGAGAAGCGAGTCGCCGAGTTTTACATATGCGACACTATGACGTTCAGCTCATTGGTGGAATGGTTTTAAATGACGGAAGAATTGCCGAAATGAAAACAGGTGAGGGAAAAACTTTGGTTGCAACTTTGCCTGTGATTTTAAATGCCATGACAGGAAAAGGCGTACACGTCGTTACGGTCAATGATTACTTGGCTTCAAGAGATGCCAAAGAGTTAGAGCCTTTATATAACTTTTTGGGTTTTAGTGTAGGAGCCATTACTTCAAGTATTCATACAGAAGAAGAGCGAAAAGCGCAATATTTGTGCGATATTACCTATGGAACCAACAACGAGTTTGGCTTTGATTATTTACGAGATAACATGAAATATGACCTTAATGAAAAAGTTCAACGAAATCACCATTTTGTTATTGTCGATGAAGTGGACTCGATTTTAATCGATGAAGCCAGAACTCCTTTGATTATTTCAGGACCAACCAATAAAAAAGGGGCAGATTATGTCAAAGCCAATGAGATTGCCAAACAGTTAGAAAAAGGTCAGATGATTGAACCCAAAAAAGCGGATGAAAAATTGATTATCACGGGTGATTTTACGGTTGATGAAAAAAACAAAGCCGTTTTAATGACTGAAGAAGGGATTGAAAAAGCGGAAAAACTTTTTGAAGTGGACAATCTGTACTCGTTAGAAAATGCCATGCTTTCTCACCACTTAGACCAAGCACTTAAAGCACACTATGTGTTTGAAAAAGATGTGGACTATGTTGTTCAAAACAATGAAGTTATTATTGTCGATGAGTTTACAGGACGATTAAGTGAAGGACGACGTTATTCAGATGGATTGCATCAAGCGTTAGAAGCCAAAGAAGGGGTGCATATTCAAGATGAGTCACAAACTTTAGCGGATATTACGTATCAAAACTACTTTAGAATGTATGAAAAACTTGCAGGTATGACAGGTACAGCACAAACTGAAGCCACAGAATTTGGAGAGATTTATAAACTCGATGTTGTTTCAATTCCAACAAATGTTCCTGTTCAACGAGTCGATAAAAATGATTTAATTTATAAAAGTGAACGAGAAAAATTCAACGCTGTGTGTGAAAAAATCCAAGAGTACCATAAAAAAGGTCAGCCAGTACTTGTAGGTACGGCTTCAATTGAAAAATCAGAACACTTACACAAACTGCTTAAAAATGCCAAAATTCCTCATACGGTGTTAAATGCCAAACAGCATGATAAAGAGGGAAAAATTATTGCCGATGCAGGACAAAAAGGTGCGGTTACGATTGCAACCAATATGGCTGGACGGGGAGTTGATATTAAATTAACACCCGAAACACTTAGCTTAGGTGGTTTAGCCATTTTGGGAACAGAACGACATGAGTCACGACGGATTGATAACCAATTAAGAGGACGAAGTGGTCGTCAAGGAGATGTGGGTGAGTCACAATTTTACTTAAGTTTAGAAGACAATCTTTTGCGAATTTTTGGAAGCGATAAAATCAAAAGCATTATGGAACGTTTAGGGATTGAAGAAGGAGAACATATTGAGTCTTCAATGGTGACTCGTGCGGTTGAAAATGCTCAAAAGAAAGTTGAAGCCATGCACTTTGAGAGTCGAAAACACCTTTTAGAATACGATGATGTTGCCAATAAACAGCGAAAAGTAATTTACGCCTTTAGAAACGATTTACTTAACCCAGAGTTTGATATTGCGTCTAAAATTGAAGAGAATCGTGTCGAATATGTCAATAATTTATTGATAAATTGTGAGATGTTTGACGGTATGCCAGCCGAAGATTTTGATTACAATAAAATTATTGTAAAACTCAAAGAAGAGTTAAATTTGGTCGTCACTCAAGAAGATTTACTTTCATCTGATTTTGAAAGTTTGCACGATAAATTGGTTGAAATCTTAAAAACAGTGTATGAGCGAAAAATGAGTATTGCTGCACCTGATCAAAAAAGTGAGATTGAGCGAATTTTATATCTGCAAATTTTAGATAATGCTTGGAGAGAACATCTGTACTCAATGGATACTTTAAAAACTGGAATTGGTCTTCGAGGGTATAATCAAAAAGATCCATTGGTGGAGTACAAAAAAGAGTCGTATAATATGTTTATTGAATTAACAGCATCAATTAAACATGAAATTATAAAAGTACTTTTTACGGTTCAACTTCGAAACAAAGAGGAAGAAGAACGAGAAAAAGAGATGCTGGAAAAGATTGTTTCTAAAATGGAAGCACAACAAGAAAACTCAAGAACAAATTTAGAACAACCAAGTATTGAAAAGAAAATTGCTCGAAATGAACCGTGTCCTTGTGGCAGTGGAAAAAAATACAAACAGTGTTGTGGTATCAGTGGACCTAAAAAAGGTTTGGTTGCTGGAAATTAATTTGAATAAAAAATTAGTTAATTTTATTGTCAAAAAATATTTACGATTTGATACTAAAAATCCCTTTATCTCCATCAGCGCTATTTTAGCCTTTATTGGTGTTGCTGTTGGAGTCATGGTCTTAATGATTTCCATGGCAATTATGAATGGTACTGCCAAGGAGTTTGAAAACAAACTCTTTATTATGAACTACCCTCTTTCAGTTTATCCCAAACTTGAAGGCAGTGTCAATGCCTCATTGCTTAATACGTTAGAAAATAAATTTCCCGAAATGATTTTTTCTCCTTATTTATCCTCTCAAGTCATTGTTCAAAATGGCGATACCATGAGTGGTGGGCTTATTTTTGGAGTCAATTCCAAACAAGAAGAAAAAATCAATGCCATTTATGCCAAAAGCGTTGAAAATTTGGAGTTTGATAAATATGACTTAATCGTGGGACAAGGCATAAAAGACAAACTGTTTGTTCAAAATGGCTCAAAAGTTACGCTCTATTTTACGACCATTGACCCCAGTGGTTTTTCAATGATGCCACGAATGAAGCGATTTACGCTTAAAAGCAGTTTTAGTTCGGGTTTAAACGCGTACGATAAAGCCTATATGTACACTTCAATTGAAGCGTTGCAAACCTTGCTTAAAAAAGATGAAAATGAGTATGACGGTATTCATATTTACTCCCAAAATCCTTTTGAAGACATTAAAAAATTGCAAACTGAACTGCAAGGAACCATGGCAGGAGTTGTGGGTTGGTGGGAACAAAATGGAAACTTCTTTGCTGCCATGGAAATGGAGAAGAAAGCCCTATTTATCGTCTTGATGTTGATTATTTTGATTGCTTCTTTAAATATTATTTCATCTTTACTTATGACCGTAATGAGTAGAAGAAAAGAGATTGCCCTACTTTTATCTATGGGTGCGAGTCAAAAAGAGGTGAAACAAATCTTTTTGCGTATTGGTGTGATTATTGGTTTAGGGGGTATTGTTGTAGGGATTGCCTTAGGATTTTTAGGAATCTTTTTATTGGATAATTTTAATATTATCTCCCTACCTGCTGATGTTTACGGGACCAGTAAACTGCCTTTAGAGTTATCCACGATTGATTTTGTCTCTATTGTCATAGGAGCTGTTGCCATTGTTTTTGCCGCTTCGTATTATCCAGCGTATAAAGCCACACATATTGATGTCATTGATGTGTTGAGGAATGAATGAGAAACTCCAGTGCTCAGGGTTCGGCGTTCAGTGTTCAGAGAATTTAGTGCTAAGTGTTAGGTGCTAGGCAAATATGCCTCAAATACGTTTGAGGATCCTAAATTTCTGACTTCTGAACACTGAATACTGAACTCTATTTACTCTTTCATCCTTTAATCCCATCAAACCTTTCTTGAAGAAAGAAATCTTTGGTTTTAAAAAAATACAAAATAAATGCCAAAGCAAACAGGGCACTGCTTAAACCAATAAAGGTGAAATAATACTCTTGGAAAAATATCACCGCAACTCTAAGCAGTGTGGCACTTAAGAGTAAAATCACTCCTAAAGCTATCCATGCGTTTGATTCAATGGGTCGTCCGGTATGCACATACGCCACAATCACCATTACCATAAAAAAAGTCAGACCAAAAGCACCTATGGTGATAAAATGTCTAAAATGGCTTTGATATGACCACTCAAACAAAGTATTGATACCTAAAAAAGCATAGCCCAATGCCATGCAGACTAAAATTGAACTTAAATATAGAGTATAGGGTTTAAATAAAATTGATTCGTACTCTAAATTATAATCATTGATTATGCCTAAAATTGCAGCCCCACACGCTAAACCTAACCATGTTAAAACAGAATTACTGGGATAAAAGAACTCAACGACGGCAAATAAAATGACACAAAAAATCGCCAAGTTATAACGATAAGGTCTGGCTTTAAAGACATCATCTTGTTGGTCAATCTCCATTCGTTCGTTGATAATTTCCATATTAATTCGTCGAAGAAGCAATAAAATCAATATCATAAACGTACTTATAGAGGCGTATAAAAGGGAGATGCTATCAAGAGCGATAATATTTAGCTCTGAAGCAAAAAAGAGAGTTTGAAGGATAAAAATAGCAATCAGCGTATAACCCACACTGGCACTTCGTTGCAGTGGGTCTAAAAGCACGGGTTTAAATACCCAACTTAACAGCCAAACAAACAGACCCAAATTTAATAAAGCAACCACGGTTACACCAATAATATCGATAAACCAAAACCCTATTCTCCCTGCACCCCATGCAATGACAATATATAAAAGCTTTTTATTAACAATAGGTACGACTCCTGGGTACATTTCAGGTAAGGCAGTAAGCATAAATGCCAATATACCGCCCATGCCTACCCCAAAGAGCAGTTCATAAATATGCCATTGCAGTAAGTTATCAATGAGTGAAAAAGAGATAACACCACTAAAAGTCAAACTCCATAAAACAATATTTAAAGCAATATACCATGGTAATATGAGTAAAAAAGGTCGAAAGCCATAGGCTAAAACTTGTGGAATATTCTCTTCTTGTGGATAATATTGATAATGTTTTGTTGCCATTATTTTGCCTTAATCTCAAAAGTTTGTAAAATATCATTGTCGTTTAACAACAATTTGGTTTGTTCAAAAACATACTCATCGTCTCTTAAGTGTTTGGGAAAATCAAACGTGTACGCTTTGATGATTTCCCCAGGATCACTTTTTAAAAGTAAGATTTTATCACTTAAGCGTATGGCTTCCATTAAATCATGCGTAATAAAAAGTACACTCATTTGAGTTTTTTGACAGTTTTGCAAAACATAATTTTGTAAATCTTTTTTAAGCCCAATATCCAAGGCTGAAAAAGGCTCATCCAAAAAAAGCAATTGCGGTTGTGTAATTAACGCTCTGGCAAAACTGACTCTTTGACGCATTCCACCGCTTAAATCTTTGGGATATTTTTTAAAATCACCCTCTTCCAGTCCAAATTTTAATGCCATGGTACAGGCGTGTTCATACGCTTGGGTATAATCGTTTGATGCTAAAGGCAACATAATATTTTCAATGGTGGTTTTCCAAGGCAATAATCTGGCATCTTGAAAGGCAAAGGCACTGCTTTTAAACGTGTTGGTTATTTCACCCTCAACCACATCAAGCAAACCGCCACAAAGCTTAAGCAGAGTCGTTTTTCCCCCACCGCTTGGACCTACGATACTGACAACTTCGCCTTTTTTAAGTTCAAATTGGATGTTTTTTAATATTTGGGTAAAACCAAAATAAAAATCAAGATTTTTAACGCTTAGTTTCTCCATGATTCTACCTCTTTTTTTATGGGTTCAAGAATAATATACTCAACAAACAAAAGCACGGCTATCATCGTTGTAACCAAAGCCAATGCGGTTGCTGTGTCTAAATGGCTTCGTGCAACAGCCAGTGCGGCACCAATACCGTCATTGGCACTCAGAAGTTCTGCCATAATGACAATTTTCCAACTCATGCCCAAAGCACTCACCCATGAAGGAAATAAATAAGAGAACAGATGAGGGAAATACAAATCCTTGCACTTTTGAATAAAACCTAAATGAAAACTGTCCATCATCTCTTTTAAATCACCCTCAATGGTGCGACTTCCTTGTAAGGCACCTACAAAAATAATAGGAAAAGAGGCAATCACAACAGTAAACATCACCGTGGTATCACCAAAACCAAACCAAATCATCGCTAAAACAATCCAAGCAATGGGAGGAATCCCTACTAAAATGGTTACAATGGGACGACTCATTACAGAAGCTGTGATAAAATATCCCGCAACCAAGCCCAAAACTGTTCCTAAACCTAAAGCCATTAAAAAGCCCAATACGCCTCTTTGTACCGTTAGTGTTAAATTGGCTAAAAACTCGGCATCTTCAAAGAGCAGAAACATTGTACTTAAGACCTCTTTGGGTGAGGGTAAAACCAAATCGCCATAGATTTGATTTCCTACATCCCAAAGGGCTAAAAAAAGCAGTATGGAAGCAATGCTTCCTAAGCCACTGTATAAAAACCAAGGAAACTCTTTGATGATTTTAAAAAGTGTTTTCATTGATAGTACAATCCTTCATCGGGCAGTTTATTGCCGATTAGTTTGGGTTGAATTTCTTCTAAAATGGTAAAAAATGCTTCTAAATCGGCTTTGCTTTTTTGGGCACTTATGGCATTTAATTGAACATGCTCAATTGAATCAGCCACGGCTTGAGCACTTAAAAAGTCAATATGTTGAGCAACGAGTTCTCCGGCTTCTTTGGGATGTGTTTTGTACCACTCTAGGGCGTTGATATACTCTTGTTCAAATCGTTTTATAATATTAGCACCCATATTACCCACTACGGCTAATCCTGCTTGAGGAATAGAGTTTTTAGTATTAAACGCTTCTCCCCACTCTTTTTGTAAATCAATGCTTCTGTACAATTCAGGGGCAATGAGTTTTAAAGGAAATGAACCCGTTTTACGCATTGCCATAGAAGTTGCGGGTTCTGCAAGCAGTACATTACTGGCACGTCGTAAAATCAGCATTTGCATGGCATCTGGTGGTGCTGGAACGTATTTGATATCAAAATCTTTTTTAATATCAAACCCCTTTTTCTTCATAATGGCTTGAAGCACAATATCGGGCATATCAGCACGAAAAGGTACGACAATTTCTTGATGTTTTAAATCTTCAAGTTTTTTGATGTTTTTATCGCGTGTAATAATTTCTAAAATCCCCCAAATAGGAACATTAATCAATTTTATATCTTCACCTTTATTGTACAAAATCGCAGCAACATTCGTAGGAATTGCCACAAAGTGTGCCTCTTTTTTTAATAAAATGGCTCGAAGTTCGTCGGGGTTTTTCCACAATCGAAACTCTATTTCTTTTGCGACATCCTTTAACGCCCCACTTTGTATCATTTTAAAAATGGGGTGCGAAATCGTTGCAACCGGTCCTGCAATGATAAGTTTTTCTAAAGGTTGTGCAAAGAGTGTCATAACAAACACCATTGCACCTATAATAATTTTCATAATCTTCCTTTTGGTTTAATCTTTATTAAAATGTTACTCTCATACCAACAAAGTAGTATCGACCGCTGTTAATGCCTAACTCCTCTTGGGTTTTTTTATTACCAAGATTGTTAATACCTCCATACATTGCCCATTGCTTATTGAAATCATAATTTAAACTCACGTCACTGAGCATATACTCTTCACTTTTTGTGGCATTGTTACTGTCTAAATATTGTTCTCCAATATAACGCAGTGAAGCATGAGCGGCTAAACTCTCAATAATTTTATAGTCCACACCCAATGAGGCTGAAACTTTAGGAGTAAAAATCAACTCTTTTTGCGTTGATTTATCCTCTGTGTCTAAATAGGTTGCATTAAAAGAGCTGTTTAACGCCTCATTAAACGCATAATCCAATCGCAGTTCTGCTCCATTGATGATGACTTCATCAAGATTCTCAGAGGTGTAGTATCGTGTCGCATCATTGCCATTGTTATAGGTTACAAGTTCGATTTTGTCCTTAATTTGCGTATGAAACAACACGATTTCAGAAAATAAGTTGTTGTAGGTATTATTTAAAGCAATTTCAAAACTTTGTGATTCTTCAGGTTTCAAATCATAACTTTGTGTTTTAGGTCCATAAATAACTTCCGCACCAAAACGTTTGCCGTTTTTATAAGAAGGAGACATTACATACAACTCTGCAATATCGGGTGTTCTGTACCCTTGCGCATAATTGACTCGCACATTGGTGGTTTCATTTAAACTTTGAACTGCCCCTGCTTGAAAGGTGACTTTATTGTCTGCATTTGAAATATGGTCATATCGAGCACCTAAAGTGGCATTTAACCCTTCATTAATCGCAATTTCATCTTGAATAAACGCCGATTTATAGGTGACTTCTTTGGTGATAAATTCACTTGAAGTAGGATCAGGGTTAATGGCACTGGACTCTCTTTTCTCTTTTCTGTAATCCAATCCCGCTGTAATAAGATTGCTTTCATTTAGAACATAAGTTGTAACAGATTCAATATTGTCAATGGTTACATTGGCACTAAACTTCGTATTAACAGGTCCTGTAAAGTTTATGGGTGTGGTTTCATTTCTTTTTTCATAATCGGAACGATAATATTTCAATGATGTTTGTAATTTGTCATTGATAATATAGTTTAAATCAGCCGATACATCCAGACGTTTATTGTCATCAACCGATTTTACTGGTGTGTTTTTAATCAATCCACCGCCTGAAAATGCAGCTGAACCTAAATAAACGCCTTCATTGTCTTCTGTAAAATAGTTAATATCCAATCCCAAGGTTAAAGCATCACTTACATCATGTTCAAGACGTGTGCCAATGCTTTTAATGGTGGATTCATTCATATACGTTACATCATGTTGACCGCTGATACCATGTTGTGGATTTCCTGCAAGTACTGCTCCTGTATTTGGGTTGGTTGCAACTTGCGTATAGTTTTTCTTTAAAGCGTATGGCGTGGTATCAATAAATGACCCAAACAGTTTATAACGTGTATTTTCAACACTGCCTGTGGTAAGGAAGTTGATATTTTTCTCTTTATTTTCACCTGAACCGTTTGAACCGTATTTGATATCCAAAGTGCTTTTTGACTCTGTGGCTTTTTTCGTAATAATGTTAATGACTCCACCAATGGCATCTGAACCATACAGCGTGGACATAGAGCCTTTAACAATTTCAATGCGTTCAATCATCGACGCAGGAATACGATTCAACTCATAAGGACTCTCTGTCTCGCCTGATAAGCGTTTACCATCGAGTAAGATTAAGGTTCCATTCGCCCCTACTCCTCGAATAGAAACAGAAGCTTTAGATGCAGAACTGGGATGTGGAAATCGTGCATACTGAGCATTGAGTGAAGGGATTTTCTCAAATATCTCTTTGAGTGTACTTGCCGCAATTTTCTCAATCTCTTCTTGCGTAACTACAACGACAGATGCCGTTACACCATCAATGTTTTTTTGGGTTTTAGTTGCCGTAGTGATGGTGATTTCATCCAAATTGACACTGTTGGCAAACAGCATATTTGCAGCAACTGCACTTAAAATTAACAAACTCTTTTTCATTTTCTCGCCTTTAAAATAATTTAAGGACACCACTAAAAATTAGAACGCCTATAAACGCCAAAGGGTAGTACATTAAGGCACAATCTTTTAAAAAAAAGAGTCTCGAATTAGCTACGGCTAGTCCTTTACCTCTTTTTTTTAAAACCTTATACCTTACTGTACTATTTATAGGTATTCTAATTTTTAGTGGTGTCCTATATGTAAATAGCTTAACTATTTACAGGCTTGATTGCGTAAAAATATAAACATGAGATTCCTTTTTTTACGAATAATACTATAAAATGATAATCATAATCATTGACTGGAGTCAAGATTATGATTATTTGAGTTTAAACGAAACAGGAAGAATGATTTTAGAAACCGTTTTAGGCTTTGGAAGAGTGTCATTTTTTAAACGCATGGCAGCCTCTAAAGCCGCATCATCAAGCAGTTTTCGGTTGGAACTTTTATGAATATACGCATCAAGAAGTTTGCCATTGGTGTCAATAATAATTGCCAACTCGACAACCCCTACCCAGCCCATTCTTCGAGCAATATTGGGATAAATCAAGTTATTTAAGACCTTATCGCGAATAACAGCAAAATTGGTTTTAACAAAATTTTGTTCATGGGCTTTTCGTTCTTGTTCTTTTTCGATTCGTTTTTGTTCTTCACTGATGGATTTTTGTTCTTGTATGGGTTTAGAAATCTCTTCTTTTATAACTTCTTGAGGTTTTTCTATGGGCTTCTCAATGGGTTTTTCAAGTGGTTTTATAGGAATAAGAGGTTTAGTTTGTTCAATGGGTTTGATTTTTTCGATGGGTTTAGGTTTGACTTTTTCAATCTTTTTTTCAATGGGTTTAGGCTCTTCAATGGGTTTTATGGGTTCAACAACATTTTGTTTGGGCAGTTCAAAACTGGCAAGTTGCAGTGAAATAACTTCGGATTTACTTTTGATTTCGATGGGATTATGGTAGTGATACAATAAATACGAACCAAAAAGTGTGCTGTGTATTAAAAATGAAAAAAGAAAGGCTCTTTTTTCATAACTGTTTGAATAAGCCTGTTCCATAGTAACCCCTTGATCTTACTTGATAATGATTATTGTAATGATATAAAAAGCTTACTTAGTTTTAAATTAATTTGATAGTGATTATTAAAGTTATAGACTAATCTTCCTTTTCAAACCAACTGGAACTCAATGATTTTTGTAAAGTCACCAATGAAGATAAATACGATAACTTTTGATTGACCACTGCTTCTTTGGCTTGTGTATGGGCTTTTTTCGCATCCAATAAGGAAGAAAAATCAATTAATCCATATTCGTATTGCAATTGTGAAAGATAAAGAGTTTTATCTTCTTGTTGCAATATGGACTCTTTTAACTCATTTTGTAGGTTATTGGTATATACACTGTTGAGAGAGTCTTCCACTTCTTTAAGAGCTGTTAAAAGAACTTTTTTATAGTTCTCGACATTTTCTTTGGCTTTTGATTGTTCAATTTTAACTTGATTTTTTAATGCACCTTGGTCAAATAAATTTAAATTCAATCCCAATCCCAGACCTAATGTTGTTGTAGGATTACTCAAAGAGAGTAAAGAAACACTGGCTTGTCCGGCACTTCCTGTAAGAGAAAAGCTTGGAAATTGTGAAGCAAAAGCCATATGAATGGAGGCATTACTGCTTTGTATTTGTTCATACGCTTTGGCAACATCGGGACGATTGAGTAACAGTGTTGAAGAGAGATTTTCACTCACTTTGGGAACAGCAATTTTTTCAAAAGAGCTCTCTTGTAACTCTAATTCTTGCGAGGGTTTTCCCACAAGTAAAGCAAGAGTGCTGTGAAGAGTCTGTTTTTGAAAATAAAGTGTTGCCAAAGTTGATTCATACGACAACAAAGAACTTTTTTGTTGACTTAAATCCAAAGCACTGATACTTCCTAGCTCATACTTTTTTTGCATAATGTCAAACTCTTGTTTTTCGTTTTCGAAGACTTCAAGGGTCAATGCGATTTTTTCTTGATTGGCAATGTATTCAAAATAGGTTTGAACCAAGGTTGAAATAAGGCTTAATCTTATGGTATCTAAATCATATTGCGTCATTGTTAATGCCGCTTGCGCTATGCTATTGGATGCTCGTATTTTTCCCCATAAGTCCAGTTCATATTTCATACTCAAAGAGGCGATGGTGGATTCGCTATTGGCATAGTTTTCTTTGTACTCTCTTTTTTTATTGCTTGAAGTGTTGGCACTGGCATCCACAGTAGGAAAATAGGAGGCTTGTGCAATGTTCAGTTGCAGTTTGGCTTGTTCTATCTTTTGTAACGCCATTAGCATATCTGAATTGTTTTCAAGGGATTGTTCAACTAAGGCATTTAACTCTTGAAGTTTAAACTCTTCCCACCACGTTGGTTTAACCAACGCAACGTTTTGGTTTTCAAGGTTCTTGGGCAATTCATATTGGCTTTTAACCTGCAAATGAGCCGACGAACAGGCACTAAAAAATAAAGCCAAGAAGCTTACAAAAATAATCTGTTTTTTCATATATTTTTCCTTATTTTGAAGCCAATGCTTCAACTGGGTCTAAATTGGCTGCTTTTTTGGCAGGCAAATATCCAAAAATAAGTCCGGTCAAAAAGGCACACGAAAAGGCTAAAACTATCGGTAAAATTGAGTATTCAACGGCAGTTCCCAAAAGATTTAGAATCAAAGTAACGCCTAAACCAATAACAATACCTATCATTCCACCCAAAGCAGAAACCACCAATGCTTCAATTAAAAATTGCTGTAAAATGTTACGCATCCTAGCACCTGTTGCCATACGAATACCGATCTCTTTGGTACGTTCTGTTACATTCACCAACATAATATTCATCACCCCTATTCCGCCCACAAGCAAAGAAATGGCAGCAATAGAACCCAGTAAAATGGTTAAGGTGTTTTGAGTTTTTGTGGCATCTTCAATGAGTGATGCCATATTTAAAATCCTAAAATCTTCTACACCATGGCGTTGAATGAGTAAACGTTTAATTTCATTTTCAGTTGATTCAATGAGCGATAAATCATCCATGGCAACCGTAACATTTCTTAAATAGGTTTGCCCAATAATATGTAAATTTCCACTGGAAAAAGGAGTAAAAATGACGTCGTCTTCATCTTCTCCAAAAGCGTTAGCCCCTTTTTTATTCATAATACCAATCACTTGGAACATAATAGAATCAATTAAAATAAACTTTCCAATGGGGTCTTGAGTGCCAAAAAGTGCTTGTGCTACGGTTTGTCCAATCACGGCTACTTTGGCAAGATTATTATTATCTTCTTGCGTAAAAAAGCTTCCTTGAGAAACATACCATTTTCTTACATGCGTATAATCTGCCGTTGTGGCGTTGATTTTAGTGGTTTGATCATTGTTTCCGTATCGTGCCGTAACATCTTTTTTGGTTTCAGGAATAGCCCAAAGAATATTTTTTACCTCTTTGATGGCTTCAACGTCCTCATAAACAAGTGTTTTAATGCCTCCATGCCCTCTTCCTGTTGGCATACCAGGACGAATCACTAAAAGATTGGTACCCATGGCACTAATACGGTCTAACACCTCTTTTTTTGCCCCGTCTCCAATGGCAAGCATGGCAATAACAGAAGCCACCCCAATAACAATACCCAACAAGGTTAAAATCGTTCTAAAAAGATTCATTTTAAGTGAAATCATTGCACTTTTAGTGGATTCGTATATCTCATTGAGTTTAGAGCTGTTGTGTTGTTGTAAAGGAGACAATGAAATATTTTTTGTATTGATTTTGGGTTGAGAATTTTTAATAATCTCTCCATCTTTTATCTCTATAATTCGGTGAGCATGTGAAGCTACTTCCATATCATGTGTAATTAAAATGATGGTATGCCCTTTTTGAGAAAGTTCATTAAAAAGTTTCATGACTTCTTGCCCACTTTTACTGTCTAACGCTCCGGTGGGTTCATCGGCTAAAATAATAGCTCCTCCGTTCATTAAAGCTCGTGCAATGGAGACACGCTGTTGTTGTCCTCCTGAAAGCTGGGAAGGATAATTATGGGTTTTCTCTTTTAAATTTAAATATTCCAGTAACTCTTGGGCTTTTTTGAAACGCTCTTGGGGTAAAATATTGGCATAAATGGCTGGAACTTCAATGTTTTCATGTGCTTTTAAAGAGTGAATTAGATTATAACTTTGGAAGACAAATCCAAAGGATTCTCTTCGTAAACTTGCCAATTGATCTTTTGAAAACAAAGAGACATCTTGAGCGTTAAAAAGATATTTTCCGTGAGTGGGTTTGTCAAGACATCCTAAAATATTCATCAAAGTTGATTTTCCGCTTCCACTTGCTCCTACAATAGCCACAAATTCGCCTTGATAAATTTCAAGGTTAACCTCTTTAAGAACTTTTAAAATGGTTTCACCGTTTTTATAGATTTTGGTGATATTTTGCAATTGTATAAGGGGAGTATTTGTTTTCATATTATGGTTTCATTCCTGGTACAAAGCCATTTCTTGGCTTATTATTGCCATTTCTTTGAGCAGTAGCTTGATTAATCAATACCGTGTCATTCTCTTTTAAACCAGAAATAACTTCTGTATGAATCCGATTGGAAACGCCCAATTCAACTTTTTGCTCTTTTAGTGTTCCCTCTTCAAGTAACAGCGTTACAAAACTCTCTTTTTGTTTTCGTTGCACCGCCGAAAGGGGAACCGTTAAGACATCTTTTGCACTTCCAAGCACAAAAAAGACTTGTGTTGTCATATAGGTCATCAGATGTCCGTCTTTGTTTTCAATATCAAACAAAGCGTTATATAAAACGACATTGTTTTCTACAACGGGTGTGGGTTCAATTTTATCAAGCGTACTGTTCCATTTTCTGTTATTGCCTAAGGTTTTAAAATAGACAGGTATCCCTTTTTTAAGCTTGGTAATATCGGCTTCTGAAACCTCTGCTTTAACCGTCATGGTGGATAAATCGGCAATTTGTAAAATGACAGGTGCGCTTTGATTGGCATTGAGCGTTTGTCCTTGTTTGGCACTAATTGAAACAACGGTTCCCTCCATGGGAGCATATATACGAGTATATTCCAAGTTGGCTTCATCGGCTTGAATACTTGATTTACTCTGTTCAATTTGAGCTTTAAGCATCTCAATTTGGGCAGTTGCTGATTGCAGTGAGAGTTTGGCATTTTGCAATGATTCTAAACTGGTTGCATTGTTTTCATAGAGTTTTTCTTGTCGGGTATAAAGTATTTGTGCCAGTTCATATTGCGCAATTTTCTCTTTGAGTTGGGCTTCTTGATATTTAAGTTGGGCTTTACTTTGATCCACTTTGGCTTTGAATACCGTGACATCTATTTGGGCAAGTAAATCCCCTTTTTTAACCACATCACCCAATTCAACATGCAATACTTCTAATTGTCCTGAAACTTGCGCCCCCACATCAACATAATCTTTGGGATTAATGGTTCCTGTTGCCGTGACAAGATTTTCAATGTTGCCTTTAATGACTTTGGTGCTTAAGCGTTCATTATTGGTATCTTTTGATGGATTAAAATAGGCATAAGTGGCATAACTTATACTTAATAATATTGCAGCAACTGCCAATAAAAGAAGTTTTCGTTTCATGTTATGCCTTTTTTTTCTTTTTTTGTTTTCGATTAAGATAAAGCATTAACCCCGTAATAGCAAACAAAGGCATAAGCATGGAAGCAATAAACATCAGCGTTTGACCTATGATTCCAAAATATTCTCCGCTGTGTAAAGGAAGCATACTGCCTATGAGTTTTTCATTCAGTGGTTTGTTTTCATAGCGTTCATGTTTTAAAAGCTCCCAACTGTGAATATCAATTTGCATTTGATTTCGAGCTCTTGAGTGGATAATATCTTCATCAAAGTAAGAAATGGTATACACACTGCCCTTGTTAGGAACTCTAATCGTGGCACTGGAATACTCTTTTTGTAAAAAGATTTCAAACATTTTAAACGCTTTACTGAGTTGTGTGTCAACTGTTATCGTAGACTTTTTTCTGTTTAGCTGGGGTTCTTTTTTGTTTTGTTCTAAAGCCAGTGTATCCATACGATTTTGGGCACTTTTATTGACATTCATTGTAGGTTTTACAGGCAAGGCAACACCACTTAGCGTGTGTAAACCTTGTCGATACCAATCGTAAGACCAATACAGACCCGTTAAAACGGCTACAAGATATAACGGTAAAACCCACAAACCTATACTGGAGTGAATACTGTGTAAAAAGTATCGTCCTTTACTTTTAAAACTAAAAGTAAAACTGGCTAAAAAAGTTCGTTTAAGTCGGGGAAAATACAAATAAAGTCCACTAAAAAGTAAAATAACAAGAACAATAGAGCTTACCCCAACAAGTTGTTTCCCCACATTACCTAACATCAATCTTCGGTGAATATCTTCTACCGTTTTAAAAAAGCTTTCACCTTGGATATGAGGTAAGAGTTCACAGGAATAAGGATTGATATAATAATTGATGCCTTTTCGTTGTTGTGGGTTTGATGAGGCAATCGTAATAACCGCTGAACTCGTTGGATTTGAAGATAAGGTTACCGCGTTGATTTTCGCATCAGGAATGTGTTGTTTTAAAGCGGCAATCATTTCATGCGCTTGAGCTTTTTTGACATCGTTTGGAACAGCTACAACATAACTTTTGGAATTAATCAATTTTAATATCTCTTTTTCAAAAGAGAGTAAACCCCCAGTTGTTGCCGTAATTAACAATATAAAGCCAAATGCCAATCCTAAAATAAAATGTGCTTTAAACCAAAATTTCTTATACACGAGAATCCTTTATTGTGCCAATGGAAGGGGTCTGCCCCAAGCAATTCCATTTTGTACGTTAAATGTTAATGTCGTTGTATAGTTTGTACTTTCATAGGGTTTTTCATTGATTTTTCCCGCTGTGTTGTCTTCATGTTTAACCTCTATCATGTATTCACCTTGCCAAGGAGTATGGAGGGTAAACTCCCCTTTGTCATTGGTTCTAAAGGTTTTGCTCCATGTTGTAGGAGAATATACGGTGACACTTTTTTTAGCTAAGGGGGTACCTTGATATACTACAGTAAACGTATTGCTGTTTGGTTTTTGTGGTATCATATCAAGAGTGGCTAATGCAATTAGATCATTTCTCCCTGCTCTTGCTGCGGTGACACTTCGACTTAGGTTTTGGTTGATTCGGCTTTTTCTGGGTTCTCGTTCATTAATAACAACCGTATCAAGAGATTGTTCAAGTTCAATTAAAATATATCCTTCTTCTCGTGAGATGTGTTTAACATTGTTCGAGGGTAAAATTATCTCCGTTTTAATCATATTAAGACGTTCCCCTTTTTCTAAAACATCATCGGCCCAATCTCCAAAATAGAGTTTGACCTCTTTTTTATTTTTGGACGCCCAAATATTGTGTGCCAATACAGAAGTAGCTCCTAGGGCTACAACCAACAAAGCTAAAATGCTCTTTTTCATATCGTTCCTTTGTGTTTAATTTTGAAATCATAACGTGTCAGTTTTAACGGTTTATTAATATAATGATAATAACTCGCAATATTTTAAGTACAGAGATAAACAGTGCGTTTGCACTGTTTATTTTAAAAAGTTACTTGCATACTCAACCAAAATTCTCGTCGTTTTTGTGCTAAGTTGTAATCGTAAGCTTCTTGAAGCGTATTGGTATCGTCTGTGTATGTGGTTGTGCTGGTGAAATCTTTGTCTAAAAGGTTATTCACTCGTGCATGAAAGGTGATGTTATTTGCAAGTTTATATGAACTTCCTAAATCAAAAACATAATAATCTTTATAGTAATCTAAATCGTCATTATTTCGCCATCGATCTTTTTCTCCTGAAACTTTGATAAACGTACTGAACTTTGGTGTGGCTTTCCAATCTAAAGTGGCATTGTAAAGATGTTTTGCCGATGTCCCTAAAGGTTCATTGGTATCGTCTCTTTTTGAGTCCACATAGGTGTAATTGGCTTTAAGTGCTAACGAGTCAAGAATTTGATATTTTCCTGCTAATTCAACTCCTTGAATGGTGGCATCTCCTACATTTTGTTTTTGACTAAAAGAGGTTTTAATCCCTGCCCATTCAGGAGGAAGTTGATTTTGAGTAACGGTCACGCTCTCTATTTTATCTTTAAAATCATTTTTAAAGAAGGTTAAATTAAAATTATGCCCTGCTTCATGGGTATAATATAAGGCAATTTCACTGTTGACACTCTTTTCTGGTTGTAAATCGGGATTTCCAACCCAAGGAGAAGTTCCTTGTCCTCCAAATCCTGTAATTCCATCAAACAGATCCGTTGTTTTGGGTGTTTTATATCCTGTTCCCACTCCTCCTTTGAGTGTCCAATTGCTTGAAAGATTATAAACACCATAAATTCTGGGACTGGTATGGCTTCCAAATGAGTTATGGTCATCGTATCGTATTCCTGTAGTGATAGTAAAATCATCGACCAAACTCCAGTTATCTTCTGCAAATAAAGCCCACTGTTCATAACTTTGAACCACTCCACTTTGTGTGGTTGCCGAGCTGGTCATACCAAAAACACCGTCTTCGAGTTCACCATCGATGTATTCTGCTCCTAACGTAACATAATGTTTTTCAAAAGGCAACTCGTATTTTGCATTATACGTCGTAGTTTTTGATTCAAGTGTTCGACTGGGTCTTGGCATAAGGGCTAAGAAATTGGGGTCTGCCATTGCTCCTGCTAAACTTCCCCATCCGGCTTTATTGGCATTAATATACGCACGTTCTGTAGCATTTAAAGGTAAACTTCGTCCTAAATTGGCAGTTTCAATGTAGTGAACACCCACAGTACTTTTTCCAAAATCCCAAAAAGCTTCATGGCTTAATGCCCATTGTTCTCGTTCCATTCGTTGAATTTTGGCATACCCTACTCTTTGATTGTTGTAAATGGTTTCATAGCTGTCAACGGTTCCCACATCTCCTTCAGAGTTATCGTATTTTTGTTTGGAAACATCATAATCCAATTTAATGGTATGATTTTCATTGGGTGTCAACGTAAGCCCTGCTCCTGCTGACCAATTTTGGTTGTCCATGGTTTTGCCTGCACCACCAAAGGTTGTTCCTGAACTGCTTTGTGGATTTGAAGCCTCTTTATCGTAATAGCTTCCTCGTAAACTTAACCCCAATACATTGTCAATAAGTGGTCCCATAATGGCAAAATCAGAGGTTTTATCGTTTCCAAATTGGCTGTCACTTTGAAAGGTTTGACTTTGAGTAAAAGAACCCACCCATTCATGAGATATTTTTTTGGTAATAATATTCACTACACCACCCATGGCATCAGCACCATAAAGGGTACTCATGGGACCTCGTATGACTTCAATTCGTTCAATCATTGACAAAGGTGGGATGTTGGCATATTGAAAGCCTCCAAAATTGTTGGGATAGATATCTCCGTGATTATTTTGTTTTTTCCCATCAATTAAAATCAAGGTATAATCAGCACCCATACCTCGAATACTCACTCCTCCTTGACCCGATTTATCTCGGGTTTCTCCTATGTCTATGCCTTCAATATCTTTAACGGCATCAAGCAAATTGGTATAAGGTTTTTTGCTTAAATCCTCTTGCGAAATAACCGAAATAGATGCAGGAGCATCGGTAATTTTTTGTTCGTGTCCTGAGGCACTCGTAACAGTAACTTCTTCAAGCTTTATAGTATTTTCTGCAGCAATTAATGCAATGTTTGCACAAAGTAAGGCAGCAACGCTTTTTGCAATTTTCATTTTTTCTCCTCCTAGAGTACAGTTGGCTACTAATAAATATATTTTGGCTTGTTTTGTTTTTTTTAAGAAAATACAAACTACACAAAGGACAAAAATGATGTATAGTTTGTATTTATACGTTGAATTATAGTCATAAAAAATGATTTAAAAATGATATTATGATAATTAATATTAAAATCAATTATAAATTAAATAATAAGCTATCTTTGAGTATCATTATCAAAAGTGAAAGGATAATTAAAAATGTCAAAGAATTTTCTTAAAGATAAACATTTCAAAGTATTAATCGTAGAAGATGAACCAATTTTAGCGATGGCTATGGAATTAAAACTTAAAAAAATGGGTTTGGACGTAAGTGGAATAGCTACAACACCTGATAATGCAATGGTGCATGTCCAAAATCACTATCCTGATATGGCTCTTATTGATATCAATTTAAATGCTTCAAAAACAGGCATTGATGTGGCAAACTATATTTGGAAGAATTTTCAAATTCCTATTATTTTTTTGACGTCGTATTACAATGATAACATACTTAAACAAGCCATGGAGGCAGAACCTTATGCTTACTTATTGAAGCCTTGTCGGTTTGAAGAACTTAAAGTTACGATTAATACAACCTTACATAAGCATCAATTCTTTTTTAAAAACAGAAAACTTTTTGAACCACTTCAACAAGAGTTTATCTCTCTTACTCAAAACATTAAATACAATCGAATTGAACAGCAGCTTTATGTCGATAATACTCTTTTTAAATTAACAAAAAATGAAAAAAAATTATTTGAAATTTTGACCCAAAGACCAGGAAGTGTCATGAGTTTTGATTCCATTTTTAACTTCATTTGGAGAGAAGATGTTTATGATTTAGCAAAGCTGCGTTCTTTAATTTATCGTCTCAAAACAAGGCTTAATGTTAATCTTTTTGAGAATTTATATGAAGAAGGATATAAAATAAAATGTCTAAAGAATGATTATGAAGCTGTTTAGTTTTCATTCTTACTCGTTTGCAACTAAAGTTATTATTGCTTTTTTGATTTTTATTGTTTTTTTTATTTTTGTTCGATTTATTCTTTCGATTCCTCGTGTTGAGCAACAAGCCTTAAAAAATGAATTGGAAAATATTACTCATTCGTTGCGTATGATAAAAGACCAAATCAGTGTTATGGGAAAAGCCATAACAATGCAAAGAGAGTTAGAGGTAAACTTTATTAAAAAAGAGATAGAAAATCAACTTTTGACGCTTGATTTAAAATCAAAAGAGTTTACGTCTTATGAATTAATAGAAAAAATCAAACAAAGCCCTCTTTCTCAATATTGCTCTGTTTCTTTTAATAACGCAAAGAGTAAAAAAGCCAACACAAAACAGTGGATTGAACATGAAATCAATACTTCTTCAAAAAATTATCAAAAAAGAGGACCTTTATTCTATACCTACCCTTTTGAAGTTTTTGGTACTTCAGTGACTTTGTCATGCGAGATAAAAGAGTTAAATCCCAATCATATGAAGTTTGAAAAAAGTATAAAAGAACATCTATCCACGGGTGTGCTTATTGATTCTAATTTAAGCAGCACTAAAATGGCATTGACATGGATTAACTCACAAGCCAATAAAGAGGATGAAAGCATATTTTATGAAAAAGATAAGGAAAAAAGAAAAGCAAAATATCAATTAAGTAAACTTTCTAATGTGGATAATATCCCAACAGGAAATTTATCTTTAAAAAAGATTTTAGAGCTAAAAGAGCAAGAAAGCCCCTTTTTGCATGCCATAGAAGACAAAGAGGTATTTACTTGGATTATCGATTTAAATTTAAATTCACAAAAACAAACTCCTTTTTTATTGATTTATTCCATCAATAAAGAGGAGTTGGTTTTAAAAAATAAAGTAAAAATTTTCTTTTTATTGCCAGAAACACTTTTGGCAATTGGCATAAGCTTTATTTTGATTTTTTTTATTTTCAGAAGAATTCTAAAAAATATTAATACACTGACTAAAACTGCCCTTTTGGTTAATCAAGGAGAAAGAAATATCAGAAGTCAAGTAAAAGGCGAAGATGACATTGGTATTTTGGGAAAATCGTTTGATTCCATGTTGGATTTTTTTGAAAACAGTATTAAAACATTGGATCAAAAAGTGGAAGAAAAAACCAAAGAGATTTCAAAATCTTTGGAAGAAAAAGAGATTTTATTAAAAGAGATTCATCATCGAGTCAAAAACAATTTGGCATTAACCATTAGTTTACTGGAGTTACAAGAAGAGGAGATAGAAGATAAAAAAACAAAGAAAATTTTGGTTGATATTCAAGAAAGAATCTATACTATGGAGCTGTTACATCGTAAATTGTATGAATCTGCCAATTTAAATAAAATAGATTTTAAAAATTATGTCATAGAACTTATCCGCACCATTGCAAAAACCTATGACAAAAAAAATAAGGTTGCTTTGTTGTTTGAAATTGATGAAATCGATTTAAATATAGAGACAGCCATGCCGTATGGGTTGATTTTAAATGAGTTGGTTACCAATTCTTTTAAATATGCGTTTACTCATCATAAAAACCCAGAACTTTGTATTGGTATTACTCAACAAAACGATAATGAAATTTTATTAATCATCAAAGACAATGGAAAAGGACTTAAAAAAGAGTTTGAAGAAATCTCACAAGAAACACTTGGATTAAGATTGATCAGTATTATTGTAAAACTTCAACTCATGGGAAGGGTATCGTATTCGTATGAAAATGGTGCAAAATTTACCATTTTGGGCAACATAAAACAGGATATGGCGCTTTAGTTTTATAAAATACAAAGATCATAATTCTCTTTGTATTTTGTTCATAGGTGTATAAAAAAAAGCTTATTTTGTCAAAATGAGTTTATCTTCTTTGGTAATTCGTAAGACATATACTTTACCATTGTGTGAGATTTGGATGGTTTTTTCATTGTTCGTAAAAAGGGTTTTAGTATCAATGGTGATAATCTCATTCATTTTTTCACCACCATGGATATTTTTTCGATATTTTTTTGCTTTAATATATCAATAACAAAAATAAACTCTTCGTAAGGTACGAGTTTATCAGCACTGACTGCCACCAAATCTTTTTTGGTTAACGTGTCAATTTTAGAGATTAACTCTTCTTTAGTAACCTCTTCATCGTTGACATAAAACTGCTTGGAAGCCGTAATTAATATCTCAAACTGTTTGGGCTCAATTTTGGTATGAGATGAGGCTTGAGGTAATGCTATTTCGATTTTTCCTAATGCAATAAACGAAGAAACCGTTAATATAATGGCTAACAAAACCAACATAACATCAATAAGTGGGACGACGTTGATTCCCTCAACCTTTTTTAATGATTTCATCTTCCCACTCACTTATTTTTAAATCCACTTTTCTCAAAAATCCACCGTAAATAATCGTCGCAGGAATCGCGACTATCAGACCCGCTGCTGTTACTTTTAATGCCAATGCCAGACCCACAATCACTTTTGATGTATCTAACGCCCCACCGCTCATACCAATTTCGTAAAATACGACCATAATTCCACCAACCGTTCCTAAAAGACCTACGTAGGGAGCATTTGAACCAATCAAAGAGATAATGGTCAAATTTTTAGTGACATCACGTTCGATTTCATTTTTGGTTTTATAACAGGACAAATCAATATTTTTGAAAAACAAAGCTCTTTCGATGGCATACATTACCACCAAAAGACTCATAACCCCTAAAATGCCTAGCGTTCCATAATCAACAATATGTTTAATATTTTCCATTAAACCAACTCATCTTTAATTTGATTGCACCAAAGAGCAATTCGGTCATGGGTTAAATCACTTTGATTGTCTTCATCTAACGCCAATCCCACAAAATCACCATCGGCTTTTTGTGCTTTAGACTCTTCATGGTCATAGCCTTCAGAACTTGTAAAACCTACAACTTTAGCACCGTTTTGAATCACTTGTTCATAAATGGTTCCCATGGCATCAACATAGTTATCGCTGTATGATTCTTGATCACCTAAACCAAAAAGGGCAACGGTTTTTCCTGTAAAATCAAGTTTACAAAACTCATTCCACGCATCGTCCCAATCATCTTGCAAATCGCCATCGCCCCAAGTAGAAGCACCAAAAATCAGTTTATCGTAGTCATTGATTTTTTCAATATTGATATTTGAAATATCAAAAATATTATTAATACCCAGTGTTTTTGCAATTTGTTTTGCAATAATTTCAGTATTACCCGTACTGCTTGCATAAAATATAGCACTTGCCATAGTTTTTCCTTTTATTTTAAAATTGAACGTAAAGAATAAGGGATAAGCTTTATTCCATAATCGTTGTATTGTTTGGTTTCAAATTCTGGTATTTTTACCTCAATGTGTTTGTAAAATTGGTCATTTTTAGGATAGACCAAATAGACATTTTTATAGGAAGTCTCTTTGATACAATTGACGGCCTTTTTAATGTGTTCATCAATAAGCAATTGGCTGTTTTCAAGCATTTGCCAATAAGGAAATATCTTGATATCATAGACTTGTGATGAAATAATATTAATCGAATCACTCTTTTTTTCAATGGTTCGTGTTTTTTGATCTTTTAAAAGCTTGTTTAAAATAAACTGCTCAAAAGAGTTTTGAGCATTGATTTTAAACGTAAGTTTTGTGCCACCTATCATATTAAAAAGTTCAAATGCTAAATCATAATTTTTTGACTGTTTATGAGTATTAATCTTTGGCATATGGCGGTTGTGTAGTAATTTTTGCAAATGTGCATCAAAAAAAACTATCGGTTTATTAATCGGATGTTTAGGAGTACAATTAACAGTAAATGGCACAAAACTTACATGTAATAAGCGTAGAATTTTTTGTTTAAATATGTCACACAAAGAAAAATGTTTGCATGAACAAATCTCTTGCTTATTAAATCTAAGCTCTTTTTTGACTTGATTGTTAAAAAACTCCAAGAAAAGCTTTCTTTGGGAAAACGTATCCTTAAATTTATCAAATGTAGGCAGGAACTCTTCATTTTGCTCAAATCCAAATTTCATCTTATCTCCTTTTTTTTAAAACTCGAATGTTAAAACCACTGCAAATTTTATAAGGGATAAAATTGTTTTCAAGAACATAGGTAATGTCAAGCATCTCTTGAATATCAATGTCAATATGGTGTTTGACTGCTACGAACGTGTTAAGATTTGGGTCGTATTTAAAACTTTTAAAATGACCAAAATGATTTAATATTTCTTGACTCACAAAAACTCCTTTATAATTATTACTTGATAATAGTTATCAGAATTATAAAAAAGTTAAACTTAAATGTTTATTAATAATAGTCATTATCAAAATAAAATATGATAATTTACTCTTCTTTAGAAGGGCTAAGAAGCTCAATTCCTTTAGCGGGAAGATTAAAAATACGTTTTATGAAGTTCATTGAAGCACCGGCGGCATCTTGTGTGAGATTGGTTTGAATTTGTGGGTCATCTAAACTTCCATGGATTTGAACCGAGGTTGAAATGTTTTTTTCATCCCCTAAGAAAAGATAATTTACCACAGGAACATAATCAATGATTTTACTGTAATCTTTTAAAAAGATAATTATAACATCGCTGTCTATGGTTCTTTGAGTTAAATCAATAACACCTGTGGCTTTAAAATCTGCCATATTGCCAATGGTGTGAAGTTGTTCAATATAAAAAAAGTCATCTTTTAAATTATACGTAAAATCCAAACTCCCCTCCACTATTCGATACCCTGCTAAATTAAATCCTTTATTGTTTGCCATTCCAAAAATAGTTGGAATCGCCAATAAAGGATTGATAATAGCAGGAGTGGTATTAATAAACGTAATCAAATTATTTAACAATGCCAACTCTTTAATTTTACTGTTCGTTGCAACGACATTGCCTTTAAGAAGTTCGGATGTACCCTGTGCAAGCAGAGTAAAAGTTCCATCTTGAAAAAAGTTTTCAATCCCCAATAAACTGTTCATAAAAGTATCGGTCATGGTTTGAGCATGAAAAGATATCTGCTTCTTTGAGTCTTTGGTAAAGTCAAGACTCCCTCCTTTGTGCTGGAGTGATAAATCCAATGCCTCTTTTTTTAAATGCAAGGTATAGCTATCGGCAAGCAGTTTTTGTTTCTCATTTAAAATAATATTGGAGTTGATTCCTTTAATCTCTATGGGTGTTTCATTGGAATCTTTTTTGAGTAATGTGTCGGTTTTATTGACAATGTCAAACTCTTGAAGCGTTAAAAAATTTTTGTCATTTTCAACACGAATTTTAATTTTTTCATCCAAAGAGTTGATGAAAAGTTTATTGTAATTGACTTGCCCATAGAGTGAAATATTATTAAGCTTTGAGCCATCTTTGTACTGTATGGGGAAATCCACATTTCGTAAAGTTGCTCTAAAATCAATGGTATTTTTATCGTGTAAATTAAGATTGAGTGTCCCCTCTTTGATATTGAGGTCTTGTAAAAGCGGTGAATAGGAGTGTACAAAGGTTAAATTCGTGATATCGATGTTTGTAAAATCTTTTAAAACAGAAATTTGAGTAAAAAGTTGAGGGAACGTGATTTTTGTAAAACGGGTGTAGTCAATTACGATATCAGAATCAATGGTATCAATACCAATAAGAGGTGTTTTTTGACTTTGAATGTTCAAATTTTTTATCGTGGTTTTGCCTTGGGCTGTTTGGGTATGAGTATCAATGTTAAGGTCTAATTGAGCTTCAAGCAGATCATCAACACGAACATGTGAATCTTTTATTGTCACCAAAGAATCATTGAGTTCAACGAAAGCATTATGGGCAAAGAAATCAAATCCATTAAGAGAAAATGAGGCATTTTGTGCTGTAAAAAGACCTTTGGTGTGTAAACTGTACTCTTTAAAATAGAGTTGAATTGCCAATTGTGATTGAGTGGAACCTTCTAATTGAATAATGGGCAGTGTAATTTTATATGCTTGTAAAATATCCAAGATATCTTGACTTAAACGATGTTGGGTTTTTAAATCAATGACAATATTTGAAGGTTCTTCTTCCCCACTTAAGGCGTGAATTACCACTTGACTGCCTTGAATATCAATGTCTTTAAACATCGGCTTTTCCAAATCAAAATAGAGATTGTCGTTTTTAAATGTAACACTTAACAGAGGTGTTTTTACAGGAGCAACGGCGCGATGGAATGTAATGTTGGCATCTTCAATGAGTGCTTTACCATCAAGAGAGCTTAAAATGGGTATAAAAGTATCTCGGTGAAGTTGCCCTTGTAAGAACTCTAAATTCATAATGCCCGTTACATTATCATACATCCACTCTTCAATACTTGGATGTAAACGGATAAAATCTCTAACAAAATGAAGATTTTCAAAGGTTTTGTTGCTTTTTATGACAAAATCTATCACATCGTCATTGGTTTGAGCATTTAAATTCATTTCAATCGTTTTATAGAGCATATTGCCCGAAAAAAGCATATCTTCTGTCTCCAAATTGGCTCGTAAAAGCCCATCAAAAACCAAATCATAATCTTTTAGGAATAAAGAGTATAAATTTAAAGTGACGGTTGCATCGTCTAAAACAGGCTTAGCTGCAATGTTGATAAACTTATTGTCAATATAAAAAATGGATTCATCTATGGTAATGGTAAATTCATTGTTTTTAATTTTAAGAGATTCGATGTCTATTTTTTGAAAAATTGTCAGTAAGGTTGGAATGTAGCCAATGTGTTTTTTTATGTCATTGGTTGAGTTTTGTGTTCTTGAAGTTGCTGGCAGTGTGATTTCATCAATTTGTACAATAAGCTTTTTATCTAATTTTATATACAATTTCGAAACATTAATGCTTGCAAAGGAAAACTTCTCAATACGTATGCCAGAAGATAAAATAAAAAAAAGTCCAACAAAAAAGATAAAAATCGAGATAAATAAAAGTTTAATGGCAGTCAACATAATAGAGTTTTTCCTAATAATTTGTGTTATTGTATTGTTTTATGTGACCCTTCCTGTTTTTTCTACAAAAGTGATATATATTCCTAAAGGCTCAACAAGTGCCATTATAACATACTTAAATAAAAGTGGATATGAATTAAATGCGATTGATAAAACCTTGGTACGTTTTTTGGGTTATCCTCAACAAGGCTGGATTGATTTAAAAACACAAAAAATGACCAAAGCCGATTTTTTATATAAACTTGTCACCTCAAAAGCGGCATTAAAAGAGGTGACACTTATTCCTGGAGAGACCTATTATTTCTTTTTAAAAGAGGTGGCTTCGTTAATGAATTTATCCGAAGCCAAGCTTTTTAAGGCATATCGTAAGTATGCTTTTAGAGCCGATGGCAATATTTTAGCTGAAACATACAGTTTACCCATAGGAATGAGTGAAGAGAATTTAATCTATTATTTAATCAGTTATACCAATCGACGTTATGAAGAGTTCAGTAAAAAAATATTTGGCGAATACAATAAACAAAATTGGTATTACTATATTTCCATTGCCTCTGTGATACAAAAAGAGGCTGCTTCAAAAGAGGAGATGCCATTGGTGTCAAGTGTTATTTACAATCGTTTAAATAAAGGAATGCCTTTACAAATGGATGGTACGCTTAATTATGCACACTACTCTCACGAAAAAATTACCGCAGCACGAATACGTGAAGATAAAAGTTATTATAATACGTATTTAAATAAAGGGATTCCACAACACCCTGTTTGTGCTATCTCTTTAGATGCAATCAAGTCAGCAATCTTTCCTGCAAAAACCAATTATTTGTATTTTGTGAAAGACAATCGCACCAATTTACATCGTTTTTCAGGAAGTTATCAAGAGCATGTTAATCACATCAACAATAATCCTAAAGCAATTACTCCTGTTAAAAAAGAGGCTCCACAAAAAGTACAAGAGCAAGTGACACCTAAAGTAGCACCTAAAATAAAAACAGATAAGCAGAGCGAAATCTCTATCTTTGATACCATAAAAAAAGATGAAAAACCGGCAATTATTAAAGACTTATGGAAAAAAGTCAATTAAAAGTTGTGAAAAAATGAAACAAAAGTTACATTAATATTTTTTCCAATGACAATATAATTTTCCCTTGATACGATAAATGATAAGATACGGCACATTTAAAATTACGGTTTTAAAAATTGTAATCAATCAAGAGGAAACACTATGTCAAAAATCATTTACACAAAAGTTGATGAAGCACCGGCTTTAGCTACTTATTCGTTCTTACCAATCATCCAAGCTTTTACAAAAAGCTCAGGTATTGAGATGGTCACAAAAGATATTTCACTTGCAGGAAGAATTCTTGCAAACTTCCCTGAAAACTTAAAAGAAGACCAAAAAATTGCTGATCATTTAGCTGAACTTGGAGAAATGACACAAGACCCACAAACAAACATTATCAAACTTCCTAATGTTTCTGCTTCTATTCCGCAATTAAAAGCAGCCATTGCTGAGTTACAATCAAAAGGGTATGATGTTCCTAATTACGATGCCAGTCCTGAAATTACAGCACGATATTCAAAAATTTTAGGAAGTGCAGTAAACCCAGTTTTAAGAGAAGGAAACTCAGACAGACGAGCACCAAGTGCGGTTAAAAACTATGCCAAAAACAACCCTCACAGAATGGGTGAATGGACAAAAGAGTCTAAAACAGACGTCGCTTTCATGGACGGTGGAGATTTCTATGGTTCTGAAGTTTCTAAAACTTTTGATGAAGCAGATGATTTAAAAATTTCATTTTTTGATAAAAACGGTGCAGAAACGGTATTAAAAGCTTCTACAAAAGTATTAGCAGGCGAAATTATCGATGCAACGGTTATGAGTGCAAAAGCATTACAAGATTTTTATGCTAAAACGATTGAAAGAGCTAAAAAAGAAGACGTATTGTTATCGTTACACTTAAAAGCTACAATGATGAAAGTTTCTGACCCCATTATGTTTGGATTTGCGGTTAAAGTATATTTCAAAGATTTAATTGAAAAACACGGAAAGTTATTTGATGAATTAGGGGTAAACTTCAACAACGGTTTAGGTGATTTATACTCTAAGTTAGACCAAGTTGATGCGGCTAAAAAAGCTGAAATTGAAGCGGATATTGCTGCTGTTTATGCCAAACAACCAAGACTTGCAATGGTTAACTCCGCAAAAGGAATTACCAATTTACACGTACCATCTGACGTTATTGTTGATGCTTCTATGCCTGCTATGCTTAAAGGTGGTGGGAAAATGTGGAATGCAGACGATAAAGAGGAAGATACTATTGCTATGATTCCTGACAGATGCTATGCTCAATCATTTAAAGCCGTAGTTGATGACTTTAAAGCAAACGGCAAATTAGACGTTAAAACAATTGGAACCGTACCAAACGTTGGTTTAATGGCTCAAAAAGCTGAAGAGTATGGAAGCCATGATAAAACATTCCAAGCGGCTGCAAATGGACAAATCAAAGTGATTGATAAAGCGGGGAATGCTGTATTTACTTTTGATGTTGAAGCAGGTGATATTTTCAGAATGTGTCAAGCTAAAGATGCTCCAATTCAAGATTGGATTAAATTGGCCGTTACAAGAGCAAGATTATCAAATACACCAGCAATTTTCTGGCTAGATGAAAACAGAGCTCACGATGCTGAGATGATTAAAAAAGTTAAAAAATACTTACCCGATCACGATACAACAGGATTAGATATTACCATTATGTCTCCTGTTGATGCCACTAAAAAATCGTTAGAAAGAATGAGAAAAGGTTTAGATACGATTTCTGTAACTGGAAACGTATTAAGAGATTACAACACAGACCTTTTCCCAATTTTAGAATTAGGAACAAGTGCAAAAATGTTATCCATCGTGCCTTTAATGAAAGGGGGCGGATTGTTTGAAACAGGTGCAGGAGGAAGTGCTCCTAAACACGTTCAACAATTTGTTGAAGAAGATTACTTAAGATGGGATTCATTGGGTGAATTTATGGCATTAGCAGCATCTTTTGAGCACTTAGCCAATACTCAAAATAACAAAAAAGCACAAGTTTTAGCCAATACTTTAGACAAAGCAACGGGAACATTCTTAATCAATGATAAATCACCCTCAAGAAAATTAGGTGGAATTGATAACCGAGGAAGCCATTTCTATTTAGCGATGTATTGGGCAGAAGAATTAGCAAAACAAACGGATGATAAAGATCTTGCAGCAGAATTTGCTCCTATTGCAAAAGCAATGAAAGAGAACGAAGATAAAATCGTTGCTGAATTGGTTGCAAACCACGGTAAAGCATCGGATATTGGTGGATACTACTTACCTGATGATGCAAAAGCTTCAAAAGCAATGCGACCATCGGCAACATTAAACGCCATTATTGGATAAATTCGATAACACATTTAAAAAAGGTAAGACTTCGGTCTTACCTTTTTTTATTTCTATGCAATAAATAAATGATATAATTCAATACAAAAAATCAAGGAAAGAATATTGGATACGAAAAAAATAGCCATTATCGGTGCAGGTAATGTTGGTTCTACTTTGGCGTATACTTTGGCTTCAAAGAATATCTGTTCGCATATCGTGTTAAAAGATATTAAACAAAATTTAGTCAAAGCCATGGCATTAGATATTTCACAATCAGCCAATGCTGCAAAATCCTCAACTCGAGTAACTTATGCACAAGAGGGTAAAGATATAGAAGGTTGTCGACTCATTGTTATTACGGCAGGACTTCCTAGACTTCCAGGAATGAGCCGAAATGATTTGCTTTTAACCAATGCAAAGATACTTAAAGAAGTTATGAATGAAATTAAAGAGTATGCACCTAAAGCCATTGTTATCGTGGTTTCAAATCCTTTGGATGCGATGGTTTATGCAGCATTAAAAGTATCGGGATTCCCAAGAAACCAAATTGTAGGAATGGCGGGAATTTTAGACAGTGCTCGAATGTCTCACTTTATCTTAGAAAAACTGGGCTATGGAGCAGGACAAATAGAATCATCGGTTATGGGTGGGCATGGAGATGATATGGTTCCTCTGCCCAATTTCTCGACGGTTGCTGGATTGGCATTAACCGAAGTTTTAAGCGATGAAGACATTGAAGATATCGTTGAAAAAACCAAAAATGGTGGCGCTCAAATTGTCAAATATCTTGAAAAAGGTTCTGCCTATTATGCTCCTGCTCATGCTACTTCCTTGATGGTGGAAGCCATTTTAAACGATAAAAAAGAGATATATCCATGTGCTGTGATGCTTGAAGGTGAATATGGTTTTAATGATATTGTAAGTGGTGTACCTGTTATGCTGGGAAAAAATGGTGTAGAAAAAGTCATAGAGTTGCATTTGAATCAATCGCAAAAAGAACTTTTTGCTCGTTCAGTAGATTCGGTGCAACAACTCGTTGACACCTTAATAGAAAACGATTTCTTAAATCAATAAAATGAGATGTATAAGCAGTTAAATACTGCTTATACGTCAGATATTACTCTTGAGAGTTAATGATCTCAACCAAAGGAAGAAGTGCCGCTTTTTTCTCTTCTTCATTCATACTGCCATCTAAAGCACCTTCTTTAACCTTTCCTTCAAACAATTTATTGATATTTCCCTTCTCATCCAATAAATACGCAATAAATGCTGTTTTTTCATTGTTAGTAACACCCAAGGCTTGAACGGTAAAACCATCAAAGTCATAAATCATTGGAATAGTACTTCCTTGATTTAACTCTTCAAGTTTTCCTGGAATAAACATTTTTTTCACAAACCAAGGTGCGCTTGAAATATTGGCCACCATAACAACAGGTATTTTCAATTCAAAGAAACGGTTCAACTCTTTTACAACAGCCAAAGAGTCATGATTTCCCACTACAATCAAAGAAGCGATGTTGTCTTTAAAGAGTTCCTCTTTTGCAACTAAGCCTTCTGTTCCAACCAGTTCAAAATTTTGAGGTAAAGCCTCTTTGGATAAAGTAGTACCATTAACATCATTTGCAACCATAGCATTGGGTTTTGAGGCCGTAAAATAAACCAATGCTGAAAACCCTAAAATCCCTAAAACAACAATTTTTAAAATATTTTTAAACAAATTTTTTCCTTTTTAATAAAATTAACGAATTTTATCGATTTAATATAAATGATTGGTTAATGAGCATAAAAAAATTCAGAGTTTTTTAGCCCATCTTTTAAAGAGTCGGTGCGTGGTGATATTGGAAGGAAGCTCTTTGTGATGAATAATATGTTCACAAAGCAAATGAGCCAAGTAAGGAGCCAGAACAAAGCCTCTTCCTCCTAAACCATTGATGACAAAAAGATTGGCATATTGACTCAATCGATGATTTTGTACATGAGTTCCTTTTTTTATGTGAGGGAAGAGTTCTAAGGTTTTTTTTGAATCAATTAATCCTCCCACCATAGGGAAATAATCAACACTGGAAGCCCTTGCTCCAATTTTAATCTCTTTGAGTTTGACATTTTCTAATTTTACTATGTCATTGGCACGATTAAGCAAAATATCTGTATCGATATTAACCCTATTTTCATCTTTACTTACACGTGCAAAATTATTGAGGTTGGGTTCTTTTAAACATTGTGTACATACGCTACTATCACAGTTAAATCGATGATGGGTTGCACCAATACTGACCGTATAAGAGGCGTTGTTTTCACTGGCAACACTGGTTGAGACGGAACACTCTTTATGGTAGTTAATATCGATACATGTAGACGTTTCAATAACAATACGCTGACCCCAAACAGGACGAATGTTAAAGTATTTTTCCCCTATAAGTGTGGTATCTGCTCCTGTGGTTAAGATGAGATGAGCAGTTACATACTCATCATTAATCGTATAATATTTTTCATCAAAACGTATTTCTTTGACTTCATAATTAAATTGTGTTTGAATATTTTTGGTCATTTTTTGACATACGTCTAAGGTTTTAACTTGAGAACCAATGGGAAAAAAACACCCCTCTTCTTTTAAGGAATATTCAAAATCAATATACGGGATATAGGATTTAAACTTCTCTTTGTCTTCTTCATTTTTTGGAATCCGAAGAACGCCTTTGTTGATTAATTCATTGGGAAAATTCTTTTTATAAAACTCAAAGGAGAAATTCAGTGCTTGAGTGACCAACTCTTTAAATTCATTGGGTTTGCCCAATAAAGGCGATAAAAATCCTCCTGCTGCACTGCTGGCTGTTTGTGAAAAATCATTGTTTCTGTCTAAGAGCAGAATGTTTTTGTTATGTTGGGATAAAAAGTACGCAATACTGCACCCTGCAATCCCTGCTCCTACAATAATATAATCGTATTGAGTCATAAAGGAGTATCGTTTTTAAAGTTTGGTCTCCAATACCCTCTTCCTCCTCGAAGGCTAATGCAGGGGTTATTGGGAAACTTCTTTTGGTAATAGCTGAGTCTTTCTTTGGTTGTTTTGCCCGTATCGCAGTAAAACACAAAAACGGTTCCGTGAGGAAATTTTTGCAATTCAAAAGGATTATAAAGAAGGGTGGGTATATTTTCTAATGGTTTTAAAATGGTATCAACCAAAACCACGTCAATATTTTTCTTTTTTAATTCATTGGTATAGGTATATAACTCAGCTTGAGTCCACTCTTTTTTTGTAAACATATGAATTTATAGCATAAATTGTTTGAATTTTATATTTACTCTTATAATATTTTGGCTAAAATAATAACCAAAAGATGTACGGAGAATTAAATGAAAATATTAGTGGCAGATGACTCTAAAATGGCAAGACGAATGATTTTAAAAATATTGGAAGATTGCCAAGAAACGGGGCATGAAATATTTCAAGCACAAAATGGTCAAGAAGCGGTTGATTTATACAAAGAACATATGCCAGCACTAGTATTTTTAGATTTGACGATGCCTGTAATGGATGGGTTTAAAGCATTGAAATTGATTAAACAGCACGATGCAAATGCAAAAATCGTAATCGTTTCAGCCGATATTCAACAAGGTTCAATGAGTCAAGTACGAGAAGATGGTGCGATGGATTTTGTAAAAAAACCCATTTCAGAGGCGAAAATGAAACAAATTTTAGAAAAAATAAAGTAAGTGTATGGAAAATTCAACGATACTAAATGAAGACCAACAAGATTGTTTACAAGAGTTAATTAATATTGCGTATGGTTCAGGCACAGCAGCAATTTCTGAGATTTTAGATGCTTTTGCAACGCTTTCAATACCACGAATTAATATTATAGAAACCAAATATCTCAATGACTATTTACAAAGTCAAGTTAAAGTAGATATGCCCCAATTTTTGGCAACGCAACTGATTAATGGAAAGTTTTCAAGTGAAAATCTTTTTATTATTGATAAACACTCTGCTGAAAATTTAGCACGAGAGTTTGGACTTGAAGAGAGTGAAATTGAGGATATTAATGAGTTAAGTGATGTGATATTGGAAATTACCAATATATTGTCTTCTTCAACGATCAGTAAATTTGCACAAGAGATGGACATAGAAGTCTCTTTTTCTCCTCCTCATGTTAAATTGCTCAATTCAATTGAAGAGATGGACAGCACGTTTATTGATAAATATCATCAAGTTATTATTATTTCAACCATATTGCAGTTTGAGAATCAAAATATTCGAGGAGAATTGTTGATTTTAACAACCGATGATACCATTGAGTTTATTAAAAAACTGCTTGACAAGATTTTAGATGAGTTGTAATGGGTTCTTTAAATAAAGCTGATTTAATATGTGAAACCATTGATAATGGGATCATTTTACTCAATGAAAATTTAGAAGTCCTTTTTTGGAATAAATGGTTAGAAACCAGAACCAATATCTCTTTTGACCAGATATCCCAGAAAAAAATTACCGAAGTTTTTCCCGATATTAATGAAGCCAAATTAAAACGAAAAATCAAAGCAACATTAACCTTAAACTCCCCTACTTTTTACACCACTGAACTCAATGAATCTTTTTTCAATATTGAGTTTAAAAACAAAATTACTCATCGTGTATTTAAAAATATGCAACAAAATGTTACGTTAAATCCGTATGATATTGAAAATAAAACGGTTATTATTTATGTTTATGACAGTACCATTTTAAAAGAGACCAACTTTAAACTCGCTCATGCTAAAGAAAAAATTGAAAAAGAACATAATAAGACATTGGCGATAAAACAGCAACTTGAGGATTCAATTGATGAGTTTGAATTGCTTTTAAATGCTACCATGGAAGCCATTATTTTATTTGATGAAAATTATATCTGTACGAATATTAATGATGTGGGAGTTGAACTCTTTAAGTTTGCGTCAAAAACTGAAGCTCTTGGCGTTGATATCTTAGCTTTTTTTGAAGATAAACAGCTGAATTATAAAAAGATTGAAAATACTTTTGAAGCTTCTATGAATACCGTTTGTAAACACACTTTTCCTGCTTTAATTAAAATTAAAAACGCAACGTTTAACGATAAAAAAATCAGAATTTTAACCGTAGTGGATTTGACAGAATTAAAATACCGAGATAAACTTATTTCAGAACAAGCTAAATTGGTTGCTATGGGAGAGATGATAGGAAATATTGCCCATCAATGGAGACAGCCATTAAGTGCTATTAGTACAGCAGCAAGTGGCATAAAACTGCAAAAAGAGTTTAATATGCTAACCGATGAACTTCTTGATGAGTCTTTAGATGGAATTGTAAGAAGTTCCATGCACTTATCTCAAACCATTAATGATTTTAGAGATTTTATCCAAGGAGATAAAGAGGTCGTTAAATTTAGTTTGGAAGAGAATTTAAAAAAAGATTTATCTATTGTTGAGGGTATGTTAAAAAATTATGATATTCATGTCTTTTTAGAGTGTCAAAAAACCATTGAATTATACAATTATAAAAATGAGTTGACTCAAGCCATTTTAAATATTATTGATAACTCTAAAGATGCGCTGCTTGAAAAAAATGTTAAAGATAAATATATTTTTATTAATACCTATGAACTTTTAGATGAAGCCGTAATTGAAATTTATGACAATGCAAAAGGCATCAGTGATGACGTGATAAATAAGATATTTGAACCTTATTTCACCACCAAACATAAAAGTCAAGGTACAGGACTGGGACTGTATATGACCCATCAAATTATTGAGAAAAGTATGGGTGGAACAATCAGTGTATCTAACATAAGTTATGAGTACAATAACCACCATTTTAAAGGCGCTTGTTTTAAAATAACCTTGCCTTTATAGACTAAACTATAAGCATCAACTTGATTGACATAGACTCAACTTTTAGCTATAATATTTTCTGAAAAAAATTATATATACGATAAATAGGAAAATATTATGGCAAAAAGTTTATATGAAACTCTTGAAGTTTCTGAAAATGCAAGTGCAGATGAAATCAAAAAAGCGTATCGAAAATTAGCACGAAAATACCATCCCGATGTCAACAAAGAGTCAGGGGCAGAAGATAAATTTAAAGAAATTAATGCGGCATATGAAGTCTTAAGTGACCCCCAAAAAAAACAACAGTACGATCAGTACGGTGATTCTATGTTTGGTGGGCAAAATTTTCATGATTTTGCACAAGGACAAGGGCGTAATGTTGATTTAGATGAAATTTTAAGACAAATGTTTGGCGGAGGCGGTTTTGGCTCCTCTTCTTTTGGAGGAAATCCTTTTGGCGGAGGATTTTCTAATTATGGATTTGAAGAACCCGATTTGGATTTGAACGCACAAATCACTATTCCTTTTGATGTGGCCATTTTAGGCGGGAAACAACATATCTCTTTAAATAATGAGAGTTTTGATGTAAAAATCCCAGAAGGCATCAGTCCGGGTCAAAAAATACGGGCTAAAGGAAAAGGAAAATCGTATCAAAATAAACGAGGCGATTTGATTATAAAGGTCAATATTGCTGCTTCTAATGAGTATGAACGAGACGAAGATACCTTGACAAAATATTTTGATATTCCTTTAAGAACAGCACTTTTTGGTGATAAAGTGGAAATCAAAACCATCCATAAAACAATTACTCTTAAAATTCCAGAAAATACCAAACAAAATCAACGATTCAGAGTCAAAGAACTGGGTGTATTAAATCGAAAAACAAGTATAAGAGGTGATTTGTATCTCAAAGCCAATATTGTTTTACCGAAACTTGAAGAGTTGGATGCCTCTTTAATTGAACTTCTCAAAGAGAAGTTACCGGGGAAATAAGATGAAAAGTGCTTATAATGAACCGGTTTACTTAATCTCAGCTGTTGCAGAGATTTTAAATATTCATCCACAAACGTTGCGCCAATATGAAAGAGAGGGCTTAATTAAACCCTCTCGAACAAATGGTAAAATAAGGCTTTATTCTCAAAAAGATATTGATACCATTAAAACGGTTCTTACTCTTACTCGAGATATGGGAATTAATTTAGCAGGGGTGGATTTGATTTTGCAACTTAATGCTAAAATAGAAAAACTTCAAAGTGAAGTAGAGAATTATAAAAACAAAATCAAAGATTTGAATCGATTTGGGGTTGTCCCCTCCTCTAAGGCATTGGTGATAAAGAAAAGCTCGTATGATATTGTAATCATTAAAGAGTGATTGGTTATTTGGTTATTGGTTGATGGTTTATAGCAATCTTTATTAACCATAAACTATCAACCACAACTAACCTCTATTTTAAACGATATTGTACTTCGTAGTTTCTCATTAAAGGAGGAATATCTAAGTAATTTTCACTCTCAGGCGTAATTTTAGATGACGTAGAAATGGTATCACTGTTTGCATTTTCGCTGTTCTCTTCTACGGATTGATTTTTTGATTCAAATCCTGTTGCAACAATGGTAATTTTAACTTCATCTTTTTCAAGCGATGGATCGGTTGTCGTTCCAAAAATAACTTCAGCATTTGAATCAATGGTTTCATGAATTTTTTCCATTACATTATTAATGGCAAACAATGAAACTTGTGGGTTAATGTTAAAGTGAATGAGCATCCCTTTTGCACCACTTAAAGACATTTTGTCCAATAAAGGAGAGTCAATAGCATTTTCAAGTGCTTGTATTGCAGCACCCTCTCCTTTGGCTCGTCCAATGCCCATGAGAGCCATACCTTTGTGTTGCATGATGGTTTTAACGTCAGCAAAGTCAGTATTAATATCAGAGTTTCCAGGGTTTAAAATAACTTCACTCATTCCGTTAACCGCTTGATAAAGAATATTATCAATGATTTTGAAGGCATCTTTCATCCCAATGTTTTCATCAACAATTTCCAATAATCGATCATTAGGAATAACAATAATTGAATCACTCACTTTTTTAAGCTCTTCAAGACCTAAATTTGCCAACCCTGCTCTTTTTTGCCCTTCCCAAGAAAAAGGTTTGGTGACAACAGAAACCGTTAATGCACCTATTTCTTTTGCTGCTTTTGCAATAATCGCAGCCGCTCCCGTTCCTGTACCACCACCTAAACCAGCAGCAATAAAAACAATGTCGGCTTTGCTGATGGCGTTTTTAATGTCTTCATAACTCTCAATAGCAGCATCTCGTCCAACTTCAGGTTTCATACCCGCGCCAAGCCCTTTTGTCAGCTTAAGTCCGAGTTGGATTTTTTTAGGAGCTTTGGAAATATGTAAAACTTGTAAATCAGTATTAGCAGCAATTAAGTCAATTTTATGACTTCCTTCGTTGATCATATGATTCACCATATTACAACCGCCACCGCCAACTCCAATGACTGAAATTTTAGCTACATTATCTGAAAGTACTTGATTGGGCATTTGCACGGTTATATCCTTGGCGTCAAATAAATTATCGTTGCTCATTAAAACCACTCCGAAAATTTTTTCCAAATCTTTGATACACCTTTGGCTTTATCTTGTTCTGAAATTCTGGGTAATATTTCTTGTTGTTTTTTATCTGCTTGAGTATTATTTGGTTTTATTTCATTTAAATTGTTCATAGGTTGTTGTGTCACCACTTGCTTTTGTCGTAATTTTTTATTGGAATCCAATTCAAAATTGGGATTAGGGTCAAGACCATAAAGTAAAAGACCAACAATCGTTGACATGGTTGGGTCATCAAAACTCATATACCCGTTTCGTATATTAATGGGGTTAGCAATTTTAATGGGAATATTATCGAAGACTTCTTGTGCCAACTCTTTGATTCCTACAAGTTGGCTCATTCCTCCTGTTATAACAATACCTGCACCTAAAGAATCAGCCACGCCACTTTTTTTGATCTTTTCTCGTGCAATGACCAAAATCTCTTCCACTCTGGCATGAATAATAAGTTGAACTGAATCCAATGGCATCTCTTTGGTATTTTGTTCATCGCCAATAACAGGAATTTTAATTTTCTTAATACTGTTTTCCTCTTTATCTGAGTGATTTGAATGTGGCAGTAAATTGGCATATTTTATTTTGAGAGTTTCAGCGGCACTGGGTGGGGTATGCAAGGTTACGGATAAGTCGTTTGTAATATTAGCCGATCCAACAGGTAAAAAGTCATTATAAATAATGGATTTACCTTTAAAACAGACAATATCCGTGGTACTTCCTCCAATATCTAAAATGGCCGCTCCAAATTTCTTTTGTTGTTCATCTAAAACTGAAATGGCTGAGGCATAACCGCTTAACACAAAGTTGGTAACTTCAATATTAGAACTTTTAAGCGCTGATTTAATGTTGGTCAATGCTGTTTTTTTGGCTGTTACAATATATACTGCCACTTCCAGCCTTGCTCCATTCATATTTAAGGGGTTATCAATAAGTTGAGAATCATCCACTTTAAAATAAATGGGCAAAACATGAATGACATCATATTCAGGTACAATGGTTGCATTGTATAATGCCATTTGCATGACTTGATTAATCTCAGTTTGTGTAATTTGACCATTGGGTACATTCACACTTCCTACACTTCGAATCCCTTTGGTATAAGCAGAAGAGAGAGAAACATAGGTGGAGTTAATGTGGCTTAAAACACCTTTACTGACATTTTGAACCGCTTCTTTTATCGTTTTTGAAGCAACTTCAATGTTAGTAATTAATCCTTTATTGATACCATCACTGTTTTCAACACTGACCCCTAAAATATTAATTTTATTGTTTAAATCATTTTGAGCGATGACAGCGGTTATACTAGTTGTACCAATATCAATTGCTAAAATAGTATTATTCAATTATTTATCCTTTTTGTTCTCTAAAGATGATTGGATTTCATATCGGTTTTCTAAACTGTTGATTAAATTGGTCATTAATTCATTGTTTTGAAGGTTTGTTAATGTCGCTAACACAGCCTCTTTTTGAGCAGGATTAATCTCTGTAAAACGAACATTGTTGATTTTGTACAATACAATTTTTTCACCCAATTCTATCATTCCTTTAGGTTCACTGCTTGTAAATAACTTGTTTAAAAACTCTCCGGCTTCATTGGGGTTTAATCCAGGAATTTTATTGACAGAAGCTCGATTGACATAGCCAAGGTTATCCCCTTTAAAGTTTTTAAGCATCTCTTTGGCTTTTTGTGCAATTTGGATTTGTCGTTCCGTCATTAAATAATCGTTGCTTACCATACTATAAGCTTCTTTAAACTCAAGAGGTTGTGGTTCAATTTTTTTATTGACTTTGATAATAACATAACGGTCATTGTGTAAAAAAGGCTTTAAGACGTCAGACTCTTTGGCATTGACAATAGTTTTAATATCCTCTAACGCATATTTAAACTCGTTTTCAAAAACCACTTCTTTTGAAGAGAAAGAGGCTTTCTCTTTTTTTAAGTCAATATATTGTTTTAAGGCCTCTTTTTTTGTCTCTTGTAACAAAATCGCTTTTGTTATCTCTTCTTTGGCTTCTTCAAGTGTTTTGATTTTTCCATCGGGCTTTTTAAAGTCTGTTTTAAACTTTGAGTAATATTCATCAATCTCTTCAGCGGTTACTTCTTTGTTAATTAAATCAACCGTTTGAGTCTCTATTTCATATGAAGCAGAAGACATATAGCTGTTTTTATTGGCTTCCCAATAGGTTTTTAAGGCACTTTGAGGAACTTCAATATTGAGTGCTTTTGAGTCCAGTATGGTTACATTGATATTATCTTCAATAAAAAGCAAGTTTGAAACCAAATCCAATTCTTGATTTGAAGGAGTGATTTTAAAGATGGATTCAATTTTTTGTAACAATAAATCTCGTTTTAATGAATTTTCAAAATCCGTAGGATTGGTTCTGTTTTGCATTAAGACTTGGACATAAGTCTCTTTGTCAAATTTCCCCTCTTTTTGAAAAGCTTGAATTTGGACAAGTTCTTTTACAATATCTTCATTGGTCACATCAAGACCTAACTCATCAGCATAAGACAAAATAAGATTTTTTTGAATCACTAAATTGTACGCCATATCAGAAAGGTTCAGTTGTTTTGCCACTTCTTGGTTAAATTGTTCTCCAAACATCTTTGCATATTGTTCATACAAATAGCTGTATTCTCTTTGATACTCATCCAATGAAACTTGTCTGTCTCCTACAACAGCAACTGTTCCTTGCTTTTTGCCATAATCATAAGAACCCCAACCAACAAAACCAGCGCCCACAAACGCTATTGTACTGATCCAAATCGTAATTACTAACCATCTTTTGTGTCTTTGCATCCAAGTTATCATTAAATATTATCCTAAATTTTTTCACACATGATACTAAAAAAACCTTTTAACTAAAGTTAAATTTGTTCTTGAGAATATCATTTATGACAGATTCTCTTTTGGTGGTTTCAATTCTTTTGCACGCACTTTTAAAGGCCTCTTCTTCTCCTACAATGTGGCACATTTTTTTTGCTCGTGTAATGGCAGTGTACAAAAGTTTTGTGTTGTGCATAATGTAGTGAGAAAAGGTTATTGGAATTAAAGCATTATCGTATTCCATACCTTGTGTTTTATGAATGGTTAAACAATACGCTAAACTTAATAATGAGTCTAACATATCAAAATCGTAAAATACCACCATATCGTCATTGGGATATAAAACCACACACACATGCTGATCAAAATCAAGTTTAATGATTAGTCCCAATTGTCCATTAAAAACACGTTTTTCAATAAATTCATCGGAACCATTTTTATACGATGTCATACTTTGTGATTTCATGTTTTCATTTTTAATATGAATAACCTTATCACTGAGTTTATATTCATACAGTTTGGTTTTTTTGGATTTTTCTCTTGAAGAGTTAAAGAGTTTTTGCAGTTGGACGTTTAAGTTTTCAACGCCTAAAACCCCTCCTTTCATAGGAGTAATAATTTGAAAAAGCGTCAGTGCTTTGGCAATGTTCTTTTCTTTGACTAAACTGTACGTTTCTTGGATATAAGTGCTTGCAATATTTAAAATCGTATGTAAAATGCGTTCAGTATTTTCAAAACGCAATTGGGAAAAATTGTGTTGATTTTGCCCATTTTTAGCGGCATAATAATTGTCAATAGAGACATCATAAAACTTAAAGTCTTCATACTTCTCTTTGTACTGCGGAACTTGCCCTTGTCGTATGTCATTGGCAATAACAGCAATGGCTTGTTGCTCATTTTGTCGATAAATTTTAGTCAGTTTACAAATGGGAGCCAAAGAGTATTTTATGCAATCGTGTAACACATTTCCTGCACCAATGGCAGGAAGTTGTCCGTCATCACCTACAACGATAAAAACGGTGTCAATACTGATTTTAGAGATGATTTGATAAAACGTAACGCTGTTGACCATAGAGGCTTCATCGAGTAAAACTACTTTATAAGGGAAAAAGTCTTTCTCTTTGTGTTGCATCAGCAAGGATTGTATGGTCATACTTCGATAGCCCGTTGTATCAGAAATTCTTTGACTGGCGATTCCACTTAAAGCGATGGTAATAATGTCATCATAACTGACAATTTCTTGTAAAAGTTCTAAAATGGCTCGGCTTGATGTCGATTTACCTGTTCCTGCATATCCAATGAGAAAAAGAGTGTTACTGCCATTGTTTATGATTTCTACTGCTTGAGTTTGCTCATGGCTTAAACTAAAGCCCAGAGTCTTCTCTTTATGGGTTAAATACTCTTTAAAATTAGAAATGATTTTTTTATTGGGAATTTCCTCGGCACGTTCTTTAAAGAATTCAATAATTTTATTTTCTGCAAAATAAAGCATCGAGGGGGCGTATCTCTCTTGAGTTGTAAGATAGATTTCTTCTTTATTTATCATGGTTAATAAACTGTTTTCATACAAAGAAAAGCCCTCTTCAAAACCTAAAGCTTCATCTAACAGTTTATAAAAATGATGTTTATCGATTGAAGAGTTTCCGTTGTTATCACAATATTCTCGTAAGGTATAGTTCATACAAGCAGCAATTCTAAAATCACTTTGTTTGTTTATGCCCAAACTCAAGGCAATCTCATCGGCACGTTTAAATCCTATGCCTTTTATTTGGATTAATATATAAGGATTATGTTTGATTTTTTCAATTAAATTATCCACTTCACTAAAATGAGAGTAAATTTTTGTAATGAAATTACTTGTCACACCAAACTTGGATAAAAAAGAGCCCAATTCCCTTAAGTGTTTAAACTTTTGCCATGATTCTACAATCGTTTTAAGCTTTTTATCTTTGATACCTTTAAAAGTCAACAGTTCATTGGGATTGTTGTTTAAAATCTCAATTAACTCTTCTTCGGAATATTTTTTAAGCAGTTCTTGGGCGGATTTTTTGGTAATGCCTTTGACAATTTTAGTTAAAAAGAAAAAGAGTTCAGCTTCTTTAAGTTGCAACGATTCAAACTCAAATTGAACTCCATACTTTTTATGATTGATCCAATTTCCTGTAAGAATAATCTCTTCACCCACAATTTTTTCAATATGGGTATCAAAATATTGCCCACAAATTTTTTGGTTGTTTTCTAAAACAGCAATACAATATTTACTCTCTTCATTGAAAAAAAGAACCTTTTTAAGTACTCCAGAGAGTTTAAATGTGGTATGCTCTTGGCTATTAATATCCATCATCAAACTTTTTATTTTTGTGCTTATCTTTTTTATAATTGGTTTGATTTTTGTCTTTTAAAAGCAAATTCGCCTCTTTAAGCAAGGTTTGTTTTTGCTCTTCTATGTTTTCATTGCCATGATGGACAAAATACATAACATTATCAATATGCCGTTTTAAGCCCGATAAATAATTGGAGTTTAAATCCACCGCTTCACTTTTTTGAAGTTCTTCAAAGTTTTTAAGCATACGTTGTTTGTAAAGATCAAAATCAAAATTTTCAAGTTTGAGTAAAGAAATATTGCGTTTAAAAAATTTTTCTAAAACTCGAATGTATTTGATGCGTTTTGTTTTTTCGTGCATGAGTATTGTTATGGTCCAAAAATATTTTATTAAGTGAGTTTTATTGTATCAAAATAAAAGTTATAAAACTATTTTATGCTTTCTTTGTTATAATAGTTACATTATATAGAATTTGGAGATCGTATGCAAGAAATCACAGAGTTAAAAAAACAAGCCGGTAATTTTTCAGTGCTGGTTGTTTTAAATGACAACTCTATCAAAGAAGAAGTCCTTGATTTTTTACAAACGGTTTTTATTAAAATTGAAGTTGTTAGCGATTCAAGTGAAGCGTTAGAACTTTTCAAACAAAAAAAGCCTGATATTGTGATTACTGCGTTGGATTTTGCTTCTATGAATGGCTTAGATTTTATACAAAATTTGAAAAAGTTAAATAAATTTCTACCTATTATTATTTTATCTCAAACACTTAATGCCGAGAAACTCTTAGAGTTAATTCATTTGGGTATTACGGATTTTATTCAAACACCCATCAACACAGAATTGTTTAAAGCAGCCATTATAAAAGCTGTTGATTTCAGCCATGTTGTTACATGCAAACCCGATAAACATGAAATGAGTCAAGAAGAAAGCCCTATTGAAGCGCTTAAAGAGATTTTTCGAAAACATCTGGATATTCAACTTATCAGCAATTACAAAGGTATCCCTATCATTCACACGGGTAAAATTGTGGAAATATATAAAGATATTGTTCAAATCCAAACACGAAAAATTCAAACCAAAGCCATAGAGTTTAATAAAAAAACGATTTTGGAATCCGAATTTTTACCCAATGATATAGAAGCAACCTTGGTTAATATTGATCATAATAACGCTGAAGTGTCATTAAGTCATTTAACATACATTGAATATACTCCCAAACGACGGAAATATGCCCGTTTGGTTCCTTCTGAGGATATGAAACTTATGGCATACAAAAAAGGGGGTGCTAAATTAAATGTTGATTTGCGTGATATTTCATTGACCAATTTAACCTTTGAAATCAAAACCTTACCCGAATTTTTTAAATTGGGAGTTATCCTTGATTTAAAGATTGCTTTTGATGTTCCTGAAAATGATTTGGCGTATTATGTGGATAAATTGTATATCATCAATTTTCAAGGAAAAATTATTAAAATTCAAGAAGAAAATGCCACTTATTTTGTCAGTGTTGAGTTTGAAGTTCCAAAGATTAAAGAGGATGTCTTTAATCAATATTTGTACAATCGTGAGTTGGCTTTGATTAAAGAGTTTAAACGATTTGCTTCTAAAAAAAGTTAGGGCGGAATATGGATATTAAATTATTACGAAGTTCCATCCAAGAGTTGAAAGTTTTGTTTGTGGAAGATGAAGAAGCCGTACAAAAAGGCACATTAAATCTTTTAAATAAGTTTTTTAAAACGGTAATAGTTGCCAATAATGGAGCCGAAGCCATCACAAAGTTTGAACAAAACGGTTGTATTGATGTAATTATTTCAGACATTAAAATGCCCCGACTTGATGGTTTTAAGATGGCACAACAGCTCAAAGAATATAACAGTGATTTCTATTTGGTTTTTTTAACAGGAACGCTTGAAGAGTATAGAAATGAAGTGAGTATTGCCAATGATGTGATAATTAAACCTTTGGGCTATGAAGACTTAATCAACGTCTTAGAAAAAATCCATCAATTTTTTTCTAAATAATTTAAATACAATGAAGCAAAAGTGAAGTTTTCCAGTTCTTTTTGATTGTGAACGATTTTTTCTTCAATTTTTACGCAGGTCTTTTTGTTTTCTTGTGTGGGATTGAGTAAAAACAGTTGCATACAAATGATTGCCGCATCAGTCAAATAGTTATTTTCATAATGTATTTGGCTCATTTGCTCCAATTCATCTACTAATTTATTGGAAACGTATGATCCAGCAACACTTAAAAAAATTAGCGAAATAACCAATGAATATATGAGTCGTTTAAAAAATTTTTTCATAGGTTGATTGTAATATATTTTAATTTAATTGTAAAGCAGTCACTTTACAATTAAATGGTAATCTCTTTGATGTCAGCAATATTTTTAAACGCTTGATACACCAATCCAATTAGGTTTTTTCGATTGGTTTTAATGTTTGCATTATCATGATTTACAAACACATCATCAAAAAATTTATCCAAATGAGGTTTTAAACCAAATAAAGCTTCTAACTCTTCATCATAGGTAACATACTTTTTGCTTGTAACGCTGACATAGCTTTGATAAAGCTCTTCCTCGGCTACTTCTTCAAATAAATCAGGATTGATATCAAGTTTTACATCGGTATTAATGTCTTTAATGATATTGGCTACTCGTTTAAATGTAGCACTGTACTCTTTAAAATCACTGCTTAATACAATGGGGTTTAACGCACACAGTTTTTGGCTGATGTTATAAACATTGGTTTCTCCACTGCTTAACACAGCTTTAAGAACAGAAGGATTGACGTCAAATATTTTAAACAATCGTTCGTTGAAAAAGTCAACCAAAGCTTTTTGGTCTAAATTGGGGTAATTAACACTTAATTGCGAGATAATAGCCGCAAAATCCAAAGGCAATTTGTGTTCAATGGCAATTTTTACAATTCCCGCAGCAGAACGTCTGAGACCAAAAGGGTCTTTTGAACCCGTTGGAATTTTTCCAACACTGAATAATCCCATAAGATTGTCAATTTTATTGCTTAAAGCCACAATGGCTGAAAAGGTATTTGAAGGAAGTTCTGAGTCTTCACCGTCGGGTAAATACTGCTCTTTTAATGCAACATATACTTTCTCATCTTCATTGGCAGCTTTGGCATAGTAATATCCCATTAGCCCTTGCAGTTCGGTAAACTCATAAACCATTTCACTGGATAAATCGGCTTTACTTAACATAATGGCTTTGTTTAAAAGTTCGCTTTCTTCTACCTTATACTCTTTGGCTAAATAAGCACCTATAAGTGCTTCTCTTTCGCATTTATCGTACATAGAACCTAAACCATCTACAAAGATTAGGCTTTTGAGATTTTCATTGCTTAATCCATTTTTTAAATCATTTTTGTAAAAGAACATGGCATCGGCTAATCTTGGTCGTAATACTTTTTCATTTCCTGCAACAATAAAACTAAAATCATCGGTTTTTGCATTTGAAACGACAATAAAATTATTGGTTAACACGCCTTTTTTATACACAGCAAAATAACGTTGGTGTTCTTTCATAGAAGTGACAATAACTTCTTCGGGAAGCTCTAAAAATTCTACATCAAATTTTCCTAAAAGAGCTGTCGGATACTCTGTGATAGCAACCACTTCATTGAGCAACTCTTCATCAATTTCTATTTTGACATCGTGTTGTTTTTCAATAGCAGCCATTTGTTCCAAAATGAGTTTTTTTCTCTCTTGAGGATACAAATTAACGCTGTGTTTGTCTAATTTACAGAAATAATCTCCTGCAAAGTCAAACGAAAATGGCTCGTATGAAACCATTCGGTGTCCGTAAGAGATATTTTTAGAAGAGATTCCAAATAACTCACCTTCTACAACTTCTTCACCTAACATCATACACAGTGTTCGAATAGGACGGATAAAACTGTCTGTTCGGCTTCCCCATCTCATTGATTTACCAAAATTCAGTGTTGCAACAAATTCATTGACCATGGTATTTAAAAGTTGTTTGGATTCAACTCCTTGAACCTCTTCTTTAAAATAAAGTACCTCACCTTTAGGTGTGGCAATACTTGAAAGTTGGTCTACTTCAACACCACATTTTTTAGCAAATCCCAAAGCAGCACCCGTTGGTTTTCCTTCTTTGTAGGCAATACTTAAAGGAGCCCCTAATTGTTCAATAACTGAATCTTCTTGTTTTAGGGCAAACTCTCTGTGCCATAAGACCAATCGTCTTGGAGTGTAAAAAAAGTCAAAATCACTTATTAATTTATATTTATCTAATATATCCATCCATTTTTTTTCAATATTCTCTAACTCTTTTAAAAAGGGAATGGCGGGAAGTTCTTCAACACCAATTTCAATAAGCAATGGTTTTGTCATTTTTCTTTTTCCTTATTTTTTTGTTTTTCTATTTCGTCTAACTTGTCTTTATGTTTTTGAATTTGTTGTTTATTGAAGCCAATAATAAAAGAAGCTACAAAAAAGATAAACAGTATAACAACAATGACATCTAAGATTTCTTTCATTTTATTCCAATAAGTTATTTGTTTAAAGGCGGTTATTTTAGCCAAGAGTGCCTTATTTTATACTAATACACTTTCATAAATTGCGCCATCAATTTCAAGTTGGGCAATCTCTTCGATTTCATCATTTGATGTAATCACAGCCAATATTTTTGAATCAAAAAGATAATTTTGTGCACTTTTTTGTACTACACTGGCAATATCTTTTGGACAAATAATATATTTGGCTCTTAAAGCATTGGCATAAATGGCTTCTTTAAGACTTTGCACTTTAGCAGCATAAGCAATTTGATTTTCAAAACAATATTTCATCAAAACTTCATCGTAATCAAATAAAATGGTAGAATTTGGTTTTGTCTGAGAAATTGCTGAAACAGTAGAAACTCTTTGAACTTCTCCAAATGGTATGAGATTATCACCTATAAAAATCATTTTAAACACTCCTTAGAGCAAAAATACCGACCATTGCTTAAAATACCCTCTTTTTTAGAAACGAAAACTTTACACGTGGGACACTCAACCATAACATCTTCTTTTTCCATACTGTTTTTATCGTTTTGTTTAACTTGTTGTTCTCTGCTTTTTTTAAAAAAGATTAAATAGACTAAAAAAATGGCCAATAAAAATAGCAGTATTTTAAAAATCATAATGTTCCTTTGTGGTTAATGTATAAATAATTTCGCTCTTTAATGGTAATAACTTCAAACTCTTGGACGCAAACATCTTGCAGTTCGGTTTCTAAATGACTGCCTTTATAGAACAAATAACGCGTTTTTTCATTGGAGATATTGCGAGTAAGTTGTAATAACAAAGAGGTATTTGTAACCGCTCTTGAGGTGATAAGATCAAAAGAAGTATGGTGTTTAACGTTTTCAACTCGATTGCAAATAATCTCTAAATTTTCAAGCTTTAAACTGTTTTTGACAAAATTTAAAAAGGCAACTCGTTTGCTTCTTGATTCAATCAGACAACCTTTGATTTGGGGACGAGCCATGGCTAAAATCATCCCAGGATAACCTGCTCCTGTGCCAATATCAGCAAAAGAGTCAAAAGGTTTTACAAATTTTAAAGGATACAAAGAATCTAAAATATTATCAATAATTTGCTCCTCTTTTAATTCGGCAGTAAAATTATGTACTCTTCCCCATTGTTGAAGAAGAGCAATAAATTGCTCACATCGTTCATAAAAGAGAGAATCCAACTCAATGTTGAGTTCTTCAAACTTTTTTATGTGAATTTCATTCATTAAAACAGATGTCCCATATGCTCTTTTTTGGTGTCAATATAGTGTTTGTTATACTGGTTGGATTTAGTAATGGCTGGAATTCGTTGCACAATATCTACTCCTAAAGATTCAACATAGGCAATTTTCTTAGGATTGTTGGTAATCAAACGCAGTTTTTTTACACCTAAGTCTTTAAAAATATGTTCAACGATACTGTAATCTCGGTCATCTTCATTGAATCCCAATTCTAAATTGGCTTCAATGGTGTTTCTTCCTTGATCTTGTAAGGCATAGGCATTGACTTTATTTAAAAGTCCAATATTTCGTCCTTCTTGTCGGTGATAAATGACCAAACCTCCTTGAGCAGCGATAAACTTAAGTGCCAAATCAAGCTGATTTTGACAATCGCACTTTAAACTTCCCAGTGTGTCACCTGTTAAACATTCGGAATGTATCCGTACATAAGGGACGTCCAAATCATTAAAATTTTCACTCATAATGGCTAAATGTTCTTGTGCGCCATCTTTATATGCTTTAATTTTAAATTTTCCATATTTTGTAGGTAAATTGGCACAATTTGATTGTTCTATATTCATATGTATTTAAACCTTAAACTGATAAAATATGCGATTATATCCAATAAAGGTAAACAAAATGTTTAAAAGATTTAGAAGATTAAGAATTAATGAAACTTTAAGAGACTTAGTTCGAGAAACAACGTTAAGTAAAAATGATTTCATTTATCCTTTATTTGTCAAAGAAGGAACAGGTGTTAAAACCGAGGTTAAGTCGATGCCAGGTGTTTTTCAAATGAGTTTAGATGAGATATTAAAAGAGTGTGCTTATTTACAAACCATAGGGCTAAATTCTATTATTTTATTTGCTATTCCTGATGTTAAAGATTCAGTAGGAAGTGAATGCTTATGCAATGAAAGTATTATCGCACGAACCATCAAAGCGATTAAAAAAGAGTTCCCAACAATGTTTGTGGCAACCGATTTATGTTTTTGTGAATATACTGACCATGGGCATTGTGGTATTTTAGACCCCGTTTTGCAAACAGTTGATAATGATAAAACGTTAGAAATTTCTGCTCAACAAGCTTTGGTTCACGCTCGTGCAGGGGCTGATTTAATTGCTCCCAGTGGAATGATGGATGGGATTATTGAAACCTTACGAACAACCTTAGATGCCAATGGTTTTGAAAATCTGCCTATCATGGCGTATTCTACAAAATTTGCCAGTGCGTATTACGGACCTTTTAGAGATGTTGCAGAAAGTACACCAAGTTTTGGGGATCGAAGAAGTTATCAAATGGATCCCGCAAACAGACTTGAAGCCATTCAAGAATCGCTTGAAGATGAAGCACAAGGAGCTGACATCTTAATGGTAAAACCAGCACTTTCATATTTGGATATTATCAGAGATATCAGAAATGAAAGTAAATTGCCTTTAGCTGTTTATAACGTAAGTGGTGAATACGCCATGTTAAAACATGCTGGACTTGCAGGACTTATTGATTATGAACGTGTTATGATGGAAACATTAATGAGCTTTAAAAGAGCCGGTGCGAATATTATTATCACGTATCATGCCAAAGAGGCGTGTGAAATTTTAAACAGAAAATAAAGAACAAAAGATGCCCAATCAATATCAAGAAGCCATAGAAAACTCAAATATCGTTTCAAAAACCGATATTGATGGCATCATTACGTTTGTCAATGATGAATTTTGCAATATTTTTGGTTATGAAAAAGAAGAATTGATGGGCAAAAATCATAATATCATACGACATCCGGATGTTCCCTCTTCAAATTTTGAAGAACTTTGGGATATCATAAAACGGCAAAAGAAACCTTATAAATCGACTGTGAAAAATTTAACCAAAGACAAAAAAACGGTTTATTTAAATACCACGATTACACCAATTTTAAATGAAAACAATGAGATAAAAGAGTTTATTGCCATTCGATATGATGTTACCAAAGAAGTTGAACTCAAAAAGAATTTAGAACAAAAAGATAAAGAGTTAAAAGCGCTTAATGAAACACTTGAGCAACGTGTTATTGAGCAGACCAAACAACTTCAGGAGTTAAATTCGACACTGGAACAACGTGTACTTGAAGAGATTAAAAAAAACGAAGAGAAACAAAAAATTTTGTTTTGGCAGTCAAGGATGGCATCTTTAGGACAAATGCTTGCCAATATTGCTCATCAATGGCGACAACCTCTGACTGAACTCAATTTAACCATGTTTAACATCAATAAAGCATCAAGAAAATGTTGTAACAATGAAAAAGTATTGGAATATTATGAAGAAGGTAAATTTATTATCAAAAATATGTCAAAAACCATTGATGATTTTACCAACTTTTTTGCACCTAATAAACCCAGTGAGCCTTTTTTCTTAAATGACTCCATCAATGAATCTTTGGAGATTTTAAAAAAATTGATTTTACGAGAAAATATTACCATTCGTACCAGTTTTGAAAAGCTAAAAGTGATTGGGATTTCAAATGAGCTTTCTCAAGTGTTAATTAATCTTATACAAAATGCCAATGATGCGTTTAATCAACATAAAATTACCAATAAGAAAATCATCATAAAGACCTATAAAACCGAAGATGATTTTGCCGTTATTGAACTGAAAGACAATGCTTTGGGTATTCCTCTTGAATACATAGATAAAATATTTGAACCCTATTTTACCACCAAACACTCCAGCAGTGGAACAGGTTTAGGGCTTTTTATGTCAAGATTAATTATCGAAAAAAGTTTAAATGGCAATATTGATGTTCGTAACTATGATGAAGGCTCAATTTTTACAATAAAAATCCCAATTTGGAAAAAATCTTAACAAAGGTCAAATATTTTATTTTTCCAATGTTGTACAATAAGTGTCATTTTATATGGAGAACACAATGCAAAATCTAAAAAGTCTAAAAGAGTTAAAAGTCTTGTTGGTTGAAGATGAAACCAAGTTATCTAAGTTTTTAAAAGATGCTATTGCAGAATTTTTTACAAGCTTAACGGTTGCCAAAGATGGTTTAGAAGGAATTAAAAAATTTAAAAAAATTAATCCTGATATTGTTATTACAGACATAATGATGCCCAATCTTGATGGTTTGGATATGGCAAAAGAGTTAAAAAAACTCAAACCCAGCGTACATATTATTGTATTAAGTGCTTTTAGTGAAAAAGATAAGCTTTTAAAAGCCATTGATATTGGTATCAATAAATATTTTATTAAACCTTTTGATACCGATGAACTGCTTAATTACATTACTTCAATTGCTAAAAATCTTAAAAACATGAAAACGGTAAAAATTAATGAAGAGTACTCTTACGATAAAAACAATAAAACGTTGTATTACAAAGAGGGATTAATTAAGTTAACCCAAAGAGAAAGAGAGTTTTTTGCGCTGTTGATGGAAAATCAAAAAGCCATTGTAACATTAGATCGTATCAAAAAAGCGTTGTGGCCCAATCAAATTGAAGTTACCCCTGAAAGAATTCGAACGTTTATTAAACGATTACGAATTAAAACGTCTAAAGATTTAATTGAAAACATTTCTGGACAAGGGTATATTTTATCGAAAAACAATCTCTAAGGTATTGTCAAGCTTTGTTGAGTCAAAAAGAGCCGTAGGTTCTTTGAGTTTTCCTAAATTATCGGGGGTATATAAAAAGTTTTGAATATAAAACGTACCCTCGTAGCCCACTTTCTTTAATTTTTCCATCATAATATTAATATCGTTTTCATTAAGTAAGTTTGCATGCAACGTGGTTCTTACTTCAAAATCAACATTTGACATAATCAAAAACTCTAATGTTTGGAAAAAATCGTTATAACGAGAAGTTTTGGTGATTTGTTGAAATTTTTGTTGGGTTGCTTTAAAATCTAAGGCAATATAATCGACCAATTCTTTGTTGACCAACTCTTTGATTAATAGAGTGTTTAACCCATTGGTGTCAAGTTTTATTTTAAATCCCAATGCTTTAATTAAAGTACAGTATAAAACCAAATTATGCAGAGTCGCTTCTCCTCCACTTAATACCACAGCATCGAGTAAATTTACGCGTGTTTTTAAAAAGCCAATCACCTCTTCAAAAGAGTGGTTGGCTTTTTTACTTAATACAATATCACTGTTATAGCAGTAAGAACAGTGCATATTACAACCAATAAACCAAACAATGCAAGAAAGATGGTCTTTATAGTCTGTGGTTGTAAATTTAGTTACATCATAAACAATTTTTTTGTTCAACAAATTCCTTTCGTTGTTTATGTTCACCTTTTTTTCCAATGTTAAAACTCTCTACGGGTCTATGATAGCCCATAACACGCGTATATACAATACATTTCTTTCTTTGTTCTTGAACAGTTCTTAATAAAGTCTCATTTTTTGACATTTTAGTTCTCCTTGGTTTTTAATTCTTTGAGCAATAACTCATCGCATTTAGGACAATATTCATGCTCTCCTACAATATATCCATGCACTTCACACACTGAAAAAAGTGGTGTAATCGTAATATAAGGCAATTTATAATTTGAGATTACTTTTTGCACCAATTTTCGGCAGGCTTCAATTGAACTGATTTTTTCTTTCATGTAAAGATGTAATACGGTACCTCCTGTGTATTTACATTGTAAATCATCTTGTAAACTCAACGCTTCAAAGGGGTCATCCGTATAATCAACGGGAATTTGTGAAGAGTTGGTGTAGTAAATATTTTTTCCCATTCCTGCTTGCAATATATCTTTGTATCTTTTTTTATCTTCTTTGGCAAAACGATACGTAGTTCCCTCTGCAGGTGTGGCTTCTAAGTTATACAAATTGCCCGTTTCTTCTTGATAGGCAATCATTTTTGAACGCATAAAATCCAACACTTCAATGGTAAACTCTTTGCCATAATCGCTGGTCATGGTATGTTTGTCTTCACTGAAATTTCGAAGCATTTCATTGATGCCATTAACGCCAATGGTAGAAAAATGGTTGTTAAATCCATGCAAATAGCGTTTGGTATAAGGATAAAGCCCTCTTTCATACATATCTTGCACAAAAAGACGTTTTTTCTCTAAGGTTGATTTTGCCAAATCCATAAGCTCTTCAAGTCGTTCAAAAAGGGCTTTTTTATCTTTTTTATACAAATAGCCCAATCGTGCCATATTGATAGTAACAACCCCAATACTTCCTGTCATTTCAGCACTTCCAAAAAGTCCACCGCCTCGTTTTAAAAGTTCTCGTAAATCCAATTGCAATCGGCAACACATACTTCGTACATGACCTGGTTTGTAGGCTTCTTCATTGATAATTAAGTTGCCATTTTCATCTTTGGTGTATTGACTGCCAATAAAATTTTGAAAATAGGAGCTTCCAATTTTGGCTGTATTTTCAAATAAGATATCAGTATTTTCTCCATACCAATCAAAATCTTCTGTAATATTTACCGTGGGAATAGGAAACGTAAAAGGTTGCCCTGATTTGTCTCCTTCGGTCATCACTTCATAATACGCTTTATTGATAAGATTCATCTCTTTTTGGAAATGTTTATAGGTTAACTCTTCTAACGAGACACACCCTCTTTCTTTGGCAAGTGCCAGTAGAGTTTTATCCCCTATATTTTTAAATAAGTGTTCACTGTTTCGTGTAGGAATTTGCTCTTTTAAATCTTGGGGAACTGTCCAATCAATGGTGATATTTGTAAAAGGGCTTTGTCCCCAACGAGCAGGAACATTTAGGTTATAGACAAAACTTTTAATCGCTTTTTTAATCTCTTTGTAGTCCAATTGATCTTTAAAAATATACGGCGATAAATAGGTATCAAAACTGCTAAATGCTTGCGCTCCTGCCCATTCACTTTGCAGTATGCCTAAAAAGTTTGCCATTTGTCCTAGGGCTTCTCTAAAATGATTAGGTGCCCTACTTTCAACTCGACCTCGAACGCCATTAAATCCTTCATCTAACAGTACTCTTAAACTCCAACCGGCACAATAGCCACTTAAACAATCTAAATCGTGAATATGATAATCTCCATTTCTATGGGCATAGCCCTCTTCTTTAGAGTAGATTTTATCCAACCAATAATTGGCAATAATTTTTCCTGCACTGTTGTTGATTAAACCCGCATGAGAGTATCCGGTGTTGGAGTTGGCTTTAATTCGCCAATCACTTCCATTGATGTACTCTTGAATGGTTTGAGTTGAGTTAATATAGGTGGTGTCTTCATTTAAACCTAAGATGTGTTCTCGTTGCATCTTGTGAATATTTCGATACAACATAAATGATTTCATTACATCAAAATATCGACTTTTGTACAGCTCTTTTTCAATGATATCTTGAATATCTTCAACGGCGACCACTCTTTTATTTTTGACTTTTTCGATTACGTTGAAAAAAACTTCACTGTCGTATTTGACGTGTTCACTTTTAAATGCTTTTTTGATGGCATCTTCTATTTTATACGATTCAAATGTCTCATTTAAACCATTTCGTTTTAAAACTTTTTCTAGCATTGACTTTCCTTTGGTATGTGAAATTCTATGCCAGAACGACTTAATAAATAATAATTTTTTTTGCCACTAAAGTGTCATAAAAATAGCTTTAGTGACATGAAAGTATTAAAAAATAACTTAATTAATTGGGCGTTTTTCTTGTGAGATATTGCTTAAAAGGATGCCAATCCATTTGGTGTTTTCTGAAGACTCAAAGGCTATCTTTATCGTCATAGTAATGGGTACAGCTAAAAACATCCCTACAATGCCTAGCACCCAACCCCAAAAAATTAAAGAGAAAAAAATAATCATGGCAGAAAGATTTAAATGAGTTCCCATAAGTTTTGGTTCGATGATATTGCTAATAGAAATGTTAATAATGACATAAATAATAATCAACCAAAGTGTCATTTCTATATTGCCTGAAACTAATGCAATCAACACCGCAGGAATACTTGCGACAATTGAGCCAACAACAGGAATAAAATTGAATAAAAATGCCATAAATGCCCACAGAAGTGCGTATTGGATTCCAAAAAAGAGCAAAACCAGATAAATTAATAATCCTGTTAGAAAACTGGTAAAGGTTTTAACGGCAAAATATTTTTGCAAATTGTGTGAAAAAAGATTAAAACTGATGAGTTTTTTTGTGTCATTTTTAAAAATGACCTTCAACTTTTTATTAAAGAGTTTACTCTCTGAAAGAATAAAAGCCACTCCAATGGTTATAAGCAACAATTTAGAAAGAATTACCCCTAAATTACTGATAATATCTTTTGTAAAAGTAAATAAATAGTTAAAATTTAACAGTTTTAAAATTTCATCTTTATTGATATTGATGTTATATGTGTCTAAATAGGAAAAAGTTAGAAGGGTCAAACTCTTGATTTTTTCTTCATAGCTTGGTAAAGCCAAAACAAAATTGGTCAATGAAGTGTTCACTAAATAGGTAATAAGAGAGATAAATACAATAAACAGCAGTGTGAGAAAAAAGTATGAAATCAATTTGGGAATTCTTTTTTTATTTAAAAATGATAAAAAAGCTGAAAGTAAAGAGGAGATAAAAACAGCCAAGAGTAAAATAATGACAATTTCACTCGCAACTTTTAAGCCAGCAATCACAATAACAAAAACGGCCGTATAGAAAAAATAGTATTTTAAATTGCTTGGTTGTAACATTTAATCCCTTTTATTTTTACGTTGATTTTATCCAATTTATAATTAAAAAAATCTCTTTATAAAAATTAAAAAACCCATTAAGAAATAAATAAAGGCTTTTTATGTAGAATTATCTCTTTTATAAAATTTGAGGAAGTACAAATGAAACATTTTCTTACACTAGCAGACTTTACCAAAGAAGAATTGGAAGAGATTTTAACCCTCTCTTTAAAAATAAAAACAGAAACCAAGAACAGAGTTTTTAAAGATTACTTACCCAAACAAGTCTTAGGGATGATATTTGAAAAAAGCAGTACTCGTACACGAGTAAGCTTTGAAACAGGGATTTATCAACTGGGTGGTATTGGTATGTTTTTATCTTCTAATGATATCCAGCTGGGACGTGGTGAGCCTATGAGCGATACCAGTCGTGTTATTTCACGTATGGTCGATATGGTAATGATTCGGACATTTGAACACTCAAAACTTGAAGAGTTTGCACGCTATTCACAAGTGCCTGTTATTAACGGCTTAACCGATGATTTTCATCCTGTACAACTTATGGCAGATTATTTAACCATTATAGAAGAAGGCAAAAGTGAAAATTTGGTTGCAGCGTATGTAGGCGATGGAAATAATTTAGCCCATTCATGGCTAATGTTGGCTGCAAAAATGGGATTTGAGTTAAGAATTGCAACCCCTAAAGGGTATGAAGTCAAAGCCGATATCTTAGAAAAAGCCTTAAGCTTTGCAAAAATTTCAGGGGCTAAAATCACCGTAGGTAATGACCCAAAAGCTGCAGTAAAAAATGCAACGGTTGTTACAACAGATACGTGGGTTTCTATGGGGCAAGAATCACAAAAAGAGCAAAAAGTTAAAGACTTTAAGGGCTATATTGTTGATGATGCCATGATGAAATTGGCACATGAAGATGCGATATTTTTACACTGTTTACCTGCTTACAGAGAGTATGAAGTGAGTACTTCAGTTTTTGAAGGCAAACAAAGCAAAGTATTTGAAGAAGCGGAAAACCGATTGCATGCACAAAAAGGAATTATGGTTTGGCTAGATGGTAAAAGAAATGATTGATTTTAAACAATTTGAAAAATATTCCAAACCAGGACCACGATACACTTCCTATCCAACAGCTCCTGTTTTCAATGAAAATTTCAAAGAAGAAAATTTAATTGCACATTTTAAAGCTCAAGACTCTTCTCGAGCTTTATCGTTATATATTCATATCCCTTTTTGCAGAAGTGCCTGTTATTTTTGCGGATGTAATGTTATTTTTACTTCAAAAGAGGATAAAAAAACACGATATATCAGTTATTTAAAAAAAGAGTTGGCACTTTTAAAACAACATTTGGATACCTCAAGAACAGTAACTCAAATGCATTTTGGAGGGGGGACACCCACCTTTTTAAGTACCGAACAACTCAATGAAGTGATTGGCTTAATCAAAGAAACCTTTCCTAATTTTAGCAGCGATGCAGAAATCTCTTGTGAAGTTGATCCACGATATTTTACCAAAGAACATATGGATGTGTTAAAAAATGGAGGCTGTAATCGGTTGAGTTTTGGTGTTCAAGATATTAATGAACAAGTCCAAAAAGAAATACACAGAATCCAACCTTTTGAAACAACACAAAATGTGATGCAAATTGCTCGAGATGCCGGTATTACTTCTGTCAATATTGACTTAATTTACGGACTTCCCTATCAAACAAAAGAGACATTCAAAGAAACCTTACAAAAGGTTATTACACTAAATCCAGACCGATTGGCAGTATTTAACTATGCTCATGTTCCTTGGCTTATGAAAACCATGAGAAAATTTGATGAAACAACCTTTGCACCACCGAGTGAAAAACTTGAGATTTTAAAAGATACCATAGAGTTTTTTACCTCAAACGGATACAAAATGGTCGGAATGGATCACTTCGCAAAACCTGAAGATGAATTGTTTAAAGCGATTGAAAAAGGGGAATTGCATCGTAATTTCCAAGGCTATACCACAAAAGGTGGTGCAGATTTAATTGGAATTGGGGTTACTTCTATTGGTGATGGCGTGGATTATTATGTTCAAAACTTTAAAGAGCTTAAAGAGTATGAAGAAGCCATTGACAGTGGACATTTGCCTGTATTTAAAGGCTATGCTTTAAGTTTGGATGACCAAATTCGACAAACCGTTATTATGGAGCTTATGAGTAATTTTGCTTTAAATATTCCACGAATTGAAACGATGTTTAAGATTGATTTCAATGAATATTTTAAAGATGACTTAAAAGAATTGGATGAGTTTGTCAATGAGCGTTTAGTTTCAATTACGCACGATAAAATTACGGTCAGTCAAACAGGAACGATGCTTATACGAAATATTTGTATGCCCTTTGATGCGTATTTAAAACACGTTCCTGAAAACAAACGAAGGTTCAGTAAAACAATATAGATGGAAAAATTTGATTATACAAAAGTAAGTGATGATTGCGTCAAATGCGGTAAATGTAAACCCGTTTGTACGATTTTTAATATCAATCAAGATGAAGCAACCTCTCCAAGAGGATTTATTGACCTATTGGGTGCCTATAAACGCAATGAGCTTGATTTGGATATGACAGCCAAAGATATATTTGAAAGCTGTTTTTTGTGTACCAATTGTGTGGAAGCGTGTCCCAATGATTTGCCAACAGATATGGTTATTGAACAAGTCCGTTCAGATATTGCCAAAAAATTTGGACTGGCTTGGTACAAAAAACTCTTTTTCTTTTTATTACGACATCGTAAAATTATGGATTTGATGTCAAAATTAGGGTATGTGTTTCAAACGTGTGGTTTAAAAATCAATCATGAAAAGCAAAGTGCTACACCACGATTTTCTTTGCCCATTGTTAAAAAAGACCGAGCATTGCCTTTTGCTGACAGTGTCTCTTTTTTAAATAAATATCCTGAAAATCTTAAATTTGCCCCTGCTTCTGTTCAACAAGAGCGAAAAGTGGCTATTTTTATTGGTTGTATGGGAAATTATGCGTTTACGAATATTGGTGACGCTTTGGTTAAAATCTTAAAAACATTAGAAATTGATACCATAATTCCTAAAAAACAACTCTGTTGTGGTGCTCCTGCCTATTTTACAGGAGATTTTGACACGGTTGATTATTTGGTGAAGAAAAATATTGAGTATTTTGAAACCTTTATTGACAGTGTTGATGCTATTATTATCCCAGAAGCTACGTGCAGTGCGATGATTAATATTGACTGGGTTCATTTTTTACACGATCAACCCCATTGGAAAAAAAGAGCCGCTAAAATTGCTCCCAAAGTTAAAATGGCAACGCAATGGCTAGAAAATAATACCAAACTCAAAGAGATATTAGCTACTAAAGGTAAAAATGTTTCTGATTTGGTTACCTATCATGATCCTTGTCATGCAAAGAAAATGCAAGGTATTCATAAAGAACCACGTAATTTATTGGCTCAAAATTACAAAATGACTGAAATGAGTGACCCCAATCGATGTTGTGGATTTGGTGGAGTAACCATGCAAACAGAAAAATATGAGTTTGCCAAAGCAGCTGGTGCGCCAAAGGCTGCGATGATTAAAGAGACCAAAGCCAATATTGTCAGTGCTGAATGCAGTGCCTGTCGAATGCAAATTACTAACTCTTTATATCAAGCCAAAGCAGAGGATGTTATTTTTAAAAATCCCATAGAGCTTATTGCCCAAGCTTTGGAGCAGTAATGCAGTTTTGGCAAAACATCTATGCTCAATTTGACCCTGTCGCTTTTCATTTAGGCTCAATTGCCGTACATTGGTATGGAATCATGTACGCTGCAGCTCTTTTAAGTGCGATTTTTGTGGCAAAATGGATTATCAAAAAAGACAAATTACCCATAAAAAGTGAACTCTTTGACAGTTATATTTGGTGGGCTGAAATTGGTGTGATTTTAGGCGCACGAATTGGCTATATCCTTTTTTATGACACTCATACTCTTTATTATTTAACTCACCCTTGGCAAATATTCAATCCTTATATCAATGGTGTTTATGCGGGAATTTCAGGAATGAGTTATCATGGGGCTTTTATTGGGTTTATTATTGCTTCCTTTTTGTTTTGTAAACGCAATAAGGTCTCTTTTTGGTTTTTAGCTGATATTGCTGTTTTGGGTATTAGTGCAGGATATGTTTTGGGTCGTATAGGAAATTTTGTCAATCAAGAGCTGGTTGGTCGAGTCAGTGATGTGGCTTGGGCAATTAATGTTAATGGTGTATTGCGACATCCTTCTCAAATTTATGAAGCAATACTTGAAGGAGTGTTAGTTTTTTTCATTCTGTATTATTATCGAACAAGAAAAAGCTTTGATGGGGAATTGGCTATTATGTATGGGGTGCTGTACTCTGTTATGCGTATCATTGCTGAATTTTTCAGAGAACCCGATTTACAGTTGGGCTTCATATACAGCAATTGGCTTACCATGGGAATGTTAATCTCTTTTGTATCGTTTATATTTAGTCTAACGGCTTTGTATTATATCAAAAGAGTGAAAAAAGCTTAAGAAGAAGGACCTTGTTTTAACTCTTCAATGGTTCTTTCATGTACTTTGATAACGTCTTGCAGATCATCAATTTTGGCTCGATACTCATCCACATAGCCTTGAAGTGTTTTAATACCATCTTGTGAACGTTTAATCTTAATGGCAAGGGCATCGTATTTTTTCTTATACAGCACTGATTTTTCATAAGATTTACGCCCTGCAATTAAAACTTTTTCAAGACGCTCTTGGAAAATCTTTTTTTCTGAATCGGTATTTTCCATATAGGTTTTATACTCTTTTTCTAAAAAAGCAATCTGTTTTTTATCTTGTTCTCTTCGAATACGTAATCGCTTAAGCTCTTCATCCATATCTCTTAAATATCGAACCAGCTTCTCCTCTTTTTCAACGGCATCTTGTTTGGCTTTTAAAACCAAATCTCTGGCTTTATTGTTGATCTCTTCTTGGGTAAGTTTTCGGGTATTCATTTGATCCAATTTTTGATTGACAATAAACTTTTTGAGTTTTTGTTTCTCTTCTTCAATATCAGAAATCAAAAATCCACTGGACATATATTTATGCACTTCTCCTTGAGCATTTTTAATAGGAAGAATAATCAATTTAACATAATAAGGCTCATTTGCCTTATTTTTATTTTTAAGTTTTCCTTGCCACATTTTGCCACTTTCTAAGTTTTCCCACATCTTTTTATAAATTTCACTTGAGGTATCAGGATGTCGTAGGCATTTGTGCGTATGTCCAATTAACTCCTCTTTTGTAAAACCAGAAATTTCACAAAAGCGTTGATTGACATAAAGTATTTCACCTTTTAAATTGGTTTCAGAAACCAAATTAAGTTTATCCAAGACCGTTTTAAATTGTTCTAGGTGCTCTTTTTGTTGCTCAATGATTCTGTTTTTTTCTGCTTTTGAAAGAATCTCTTCAATAATTTTAATAAAGGTTCCTTCTTGAAAGGGTTTGAAAATAAAATTATCAATTTTAAGTTTAATAATTTCTGTCAATAAAGAGTTATCTTGCAAATCAGAAAGAATCAAAATGGGTTTTTCCCAATCATTTGAGCTTCGAATTTTTTTAATAAAAGAGAGTGAAGCGTCATTGACATTGGAAATATCAGCAATAACAAGATGAACAGTTTTTTTAATTTTTTCGTATGCTTCAAAACTGTTTTCTTGGTTTAAAAGAGTTAGGTTATTGGTATAAGATTGTAAAATCTTTGTTGTATTTTCATCACTATTTGAAGAAACATAAACGATATTTGAGTGTGTTAAATAGTTTGTTTCTTGATTTCTATCATTCATTGAACACTATTCACTGAGTTTACTGTATCCATTTTCTTGGGCTAATTCATTGATTTTATTTTTTAATAAATCCAATCTCCAGCCGTGTCGATTGGCAAAGTTTTCAATTTCAGCTTCTCGTTGTTCTTGGTTGCAAAATACGTAAATTCTTTTCAAAAAGGGTTTAGGAACTTGAATGGCGATCAATTGAAAGTAGTTCTCTTTACAACTTCGTGAACAAAAAGCTTTACTCATTGCTATTTTCTTTTGACAGAAGGGACAGTGTGACATTATTTTTTACCTTTAACTGTTATTTTATAAAATTTTGCATTTGTAATATCTTGTAAAAATTTTGGGTCAATTTCATGCAAGGCAATTATTTCAACTTCTTTTTCACCCATTATCCAACCTTTGCCTGAATCAATTATCTTTTCATCTTCAAACATCACAATCAGCTCTTCTTTGGAAACAATTAGCTCTTCCATGATATTACCTTAACTTTATTTCTTAATTCTATCGATTACATATCCTCTGTTGGATTTATTTTTGATAATATCATAATAGGTTTTTTGTCGAATTTTATTGACAATATTTCTCATGGTAAAAATTGACATATCTTTACCTTTCCAAACAACTTCTTTGATGGTATCATAATCGGTAATCTCTTCTGATTTTTCAACAAGAAGTTTGATAAATGCTTTTTCCAATTTAGTAAACTCAATGACTGCCCCACCTTCTTTAAAGAATTGGTCTCGGTATTCATCAAAGTAAATGCCGTGTTGAAACTCTATTTTATCACTTCTTTTGGTTTGATTCAGACACATAATAATAGCCAACTTCAAATCTTTTTGTTTTAATGGCTTGGAAAGAAAAGTATAGGCATTGCAGTTAATTGCCCATACAATATTGTCATTGCTGTCATCGTCAGAAATAACAATTTTGGGTAAAGAAAGCTTCAATTCCATGAGAGTTTTGCAAAAATCATCAAACGTTTTCTCTTGCATGGATGAATCAATTAACAGCATATCGAACTTATGCTCTTTTAATAAACGCAACGCCTCATTGGCACTTTTGACAAGTTTTAATTCCTTAAAATAATCATCAAATTCAGACTCAACGGCACTTTTAATGTTTTCATCACTACTTACAAATAGAATTTTAACATTGTCAAGTTTTCTGATATTTTTTACTGATTTAAGCATTTTTACTCTCTTGATTTAATATCTTGAGCGTATATTAGCAAAAATAATTCAATTTGTCAAAGGAAAATAATTTTTTATTTGTGAAAAATAATTATTTCAAATCTCCCCAGCTTAAAGCGGTATTGACACTTACTTCCAAAGGAATATCCAACGTATAAATATTTTCCATGATATGTTTTAAATCATTGGCAAACTGTTCGGCTTTATCTTCTTTGACTTCAAAAATTAATTCATCGTGGATTTGCAGTAACATTTTAATATCAAGATGCTCTTTATATTTTTTATAAATGGCAATCATGGATAACTTAATTAAATCAGCAGCACTTCCTTGGAACATTGTATTAACGGCTTCTCGTAAAAACATGGCTCGTTGCATTCCGCCTACACTGTTAAAATCAAAAATTCGTCGTCGTTTGAGTAAGGTTTCAACATATCCATGCTCTAAGGCAAAATCTTCTACGGATTTTAAATACTCTTTGACACTCGAAAATGCTTTAAAATAGGATTCAATATAGACTTTGGCTTGAGCAGGAGCAATACCTAATGTTTCTGCTAGTTTTTTACTTCCCATACCATAGAGCAACCCAAAGTTAATCGATTTTGCTACATTTCTTTTTGAAGCAGCTTCTTCTTCTCCAAAAATTTTCACAGCCGTTTGCATATGAATATCTAGGCCTTGTTTAAACGCATCAACCAACGCCTTATCTTTTGAAAAATGAGCCAATAATCTTAACTCTATTTGCGAATAATCAATGCCAATAAGAACATTGCCTTCATTGGCAATAAATGCTTTACGAATCCCTTTTCCTGCTTCACTTTTTACGGGAATATTTTGTAAATTGGGATTTTTACTGCTTAATCGACCCGTGGCAGTTCCTGTATGTAAAAAAGAAGTATAAATTCTGTTCTCTTGATTTTTTAACCCCAATTCCAATAAAGGTTCAATGTAGGTTGATTGCAATTTATGTGCTTCTCTGTAATCAAGCAACAATGGCACAATAGGATGTTGTTCATAGAGTTTATGCAATACCACTTCATTCGTACTGTAGCCTGTTTTGGTTTTTTTAGACGTAGGAAGTTTTAACTCTTCAAACAGAACTGTTCCGAGTTGTTTTGTTGAATTAATATTAAATTTATTGGCAGTAAATCCATAGATTTGTTGTGTTAGCTCTTGAAGGTATTGACTGTTGGTTGCTTTGAGTTTTTCCAGTAAAGCCACATCAACTTTAATGCCATTGTCTTCCATGTAGGCTAAAACATAAATAAAATCAAACTCCACGTTTTTTGCCACTTCAATTAGATGTTCACACTTAAGCCGTCTAAACTCTTCTAAAAGCTTCTCATACAATTTAAATGTCATAAAAGCATCTTCACTGGCATATTCACACGATTTGTGCATATCAACATGTGCAAAAGTCTCATCTTTTTTGACAATATCTTTAAACGCTATCATTTTATGATCAAAATATTTTGATGCTAAAAAGTCCAATCCCACTTTTTCTTGCGTATTTAAAAGCCAAGCTAAAATCATGGTATCAGCATAAAGCTTGAGTTCGATATTAAAATTGTGTTTTATAATTTGATAATCGTATTTAAAATTTTGTAAAATCAATTTATGTCTGTTAAGCAGTTCAATGGCTTTGTAGGCTACTTCTTGAGTAATTTGTGCTTCTACTCCTAAATAAGAGTGTGCAATAGGCACATAATACGCCTTGTTTTTTTCAAAGCAAAATGAAAATCCCACAATACTGGCCAAGTGAAAATCCAAACTGGTGGTTTCTGTATCCAATGCCACAAGGCTGTTTGGTTTAATAGAATGAATAACGTTAAACAACTCCTCTTCTTTGTTGAGTAAAATGGCTTCAAAAGAGTTGCTTTGTATGGGGGTACTGGTATCATTTTCAATATGATTTTCAACATTATTGGTTTTATAACTTAAGCCATTTTCTTTAACACGTTGAATAATACGGTTTAAATCGTATTGCAACAAAATGGGTTCAATTTTTAAAATAGGGTTTTCATAGGGCAAAGCAAACTCTTCTAAGACATCAATGCTATGAGAATCGGTTTTAAGAGTGACTAACTCTTTGCTGATAAATGCCATTTCTTTATTCTCTTTTAAGAGTGTTGCCCATCGTGGTTTTGCGATATTATCAATGTTTTCATAAATATTTTCAAGTGTTCCAAACTCTTCTAAAAGAGCTTGTGCTGTTTTTGCCCCTACGCCTTTTACTCCTGGAATATTATCAGCACTGTCCCCAATTAAGGCTTGATAATCAATAAATTGTAGGGGCTTAATTCCGTATTTGGCAATGCACTTATCTTCATTGATAATCTCTTTTTTAATGGGGTCAAACAAAAAGATTTTATCATCATCAATAAGTTGATACAAATCTTTATCGTGACTGACAATACGTACCTTTAAGCCTTTTTCTTTGGCATCATGGGCAATGGAAGCCACAATATCATCGGCTTCAAAACCAATTTTAGAAGCTGTTTTAAAGCCCATTTTTTCAATCCAAGAAATCGCAATAGGCAGTTGCGTGAGTAAATCTTGAGGAACTTCTTGACGGTGGGCTTTATATTGGCTGTATAACTCATTTCGAAAAGTGCTTCCAGGGGAATCAAGAGCAAATACAATATAATCGGTTTGAAAATCTTTTCCAATATTAAGAATAAAGTTCATAAATCCTGTTAAAAGACCCGTGGGGAATCCTGTTTTTGATTTTAACGGAGGAAGTGCAAAGTAGCTTCGAAATAAAAATCCAAACGTATCTATTATGGTGATGGTTTTGTAATTTGTAGAGTTATCATCATTTTGTAACATTAATATTTTCCTTTTTTTAGTATAAATATAATATAATAAATTGACTTAAATGATAAAATAATTTTTTATATCTGGAGCGATAATGTCACCTGAGATTGAGAAGCTAAAACGTAATAATAACGAACTAAGAGAGATAGTTAATAACTCTTGGGATGGGATTGGAATTATTGATAAGCAAAGTAAATTTATCTATGTGAATACCGCTTTCTCCCCAATTTTGGGCTATCCCAAAGAAGAACTCTTGCAATTTACATTTGAATCATTGATTTTAAAAGAGTACAAAGAAGATTTCCGACAACTGCTTGAAAAAAATATTGAAAATCGCTATTCCAGTGAAGTACACGTGGTGTGTCAAAGAAAAGATAAGCAAAAAGTCTATTTGCAAATTACCATTTCATTGATGCTCAATAAACAATTTTTTGTTGTCAGTGCCAAAGATATTACCAAACAAATCTCAGATGATGAAATTTTAGATAAATATGTGTTATCGTCTCATACCAATATAGACGATACGATTACCAAAGTCAGTTCTGCCTTTACCCTTTTAAGTGGGTATTCAAAAGAGGATTTAATTGGCAAAAAACAAAATGAAGTGATTTTTAAACAGGCCAAAGAGAATCTTCTTGAAGAGTTAATTGACTCAGTTAAACACCACAAAGAGTGGACAGGACAGCTGCAATGTTTAAAAAAGGACCAAAGTACCTTTTGGGTGGATGTTAAAGTCAAACCCATGTACAATAAATATGGGGATATTACCGGTTTAACCTATTTAATGTTCGATATTACCAATGAATTAACCTTAACCTCACAAAAACAAAACTTAACCACACAAGTCAGCTTGGCACAAGATGAAATCAAGCAAAAAGATAAAATTTTAATGCAACAATCCAAATTGGCGGTTATGGCTGAGACGTTACAAATGGTTTCTCATGAATGGCGACAACCTTTAAATATTATCTCCATACAAGCTCAAAAACTTGAACTGCAGTATTCAATGGAAGAAAATCCCGAACCCAAAGAGGTGATTAACGTATTAGAAAACATTAAAAATACCGCTTCTCAGCTCTCTCAAACGATTGAAGAGTTTCAAAACTATGTCAATTTAAAAAGTACGAAAAAAGAGGTTAATGCCTCTAAAATTGTCAATAAGGCCATTGAAATTTTCAAAAATGACCAAGAAACAAAAGAGATTGATTTTGTCAAAGATGTGATGGAAGAGACCCCTGTTTTTGAAACGTATGAAAATGAACTGACCACCATTTTACTCAATTTATTGATTAATGCCAAAGAGGCTATTTTAAAAAATAATGTCAAACATGGTGTTATCAAGCTCAAAGAGTATTATCAAAACGATGCCATTTATTTTGAAATAAGTGACAACGGCAAAGGAATTAAAGAGGAGATTATGCATCGAATTTTTGAACCTTATTTTAGTACAAAAGCTTCTCAACATGGAGTGGGCTTAGGTCTTTATACGTGTAAAATGATAATTGAAACGCATCTCAATGGAACTATTGAGGCCGTCAACCACAATACGGGCGCACGATTTATAATAAAACTTCCCATTAAATAATAAAGGTAAAAAATGATAATTATTCCCGCAAGGCTAAATTCAAGCCGATTTGAAAATAAAATTTTAGTTGATATTTTAGGATTGCCCATGGTAATACGAACTGCTAAACAAGTCAGTTCTCTTGATCACGTTGTGATTGCAACGGATTCAAAAGAAGTGGTAGAATTGGCAAAACAACATGGTATTGATGTGGTTATGACATCACGTGAGCATCAAAGTGGTACAGACAGAATCAATGAAGCTGCTAATATTTTAAATCTATCTTTTGATGAAATCATCATTAATGTACAAGCCGATGAACCTTTTATTGAGCCTGAGGTCGTACAAAGTGTCATCAATCGAGTCAAACAAATCAAAACAAATCAAGAGAGTATTATGATGGTCAGTTGTCATAAAAAGATTAATTCAGAACTCGCAGATGATCCCAATCATGTTAAAGTCTTACTGGACAATAACAACAATGCTATTTACTTTTCAAGAAGCAAAATTCCTTACCATCGAGATCATTATGAACACTCTTCTTATTTTGGTCATTTAGGGATTTATGGCTTTACAAAAGAATCTTTGAATGCTTTTTGCACCCTTAAAAGTGCCCCTTTAGAACACATCGAAAAACTTGAACAGTTACGTGCTATTTATTTTGGACACACCATTGCTATGGTGGAAGTGGAGTCTAAATCGTTTGGGATTGATACGCAAGAAGATTTGAAAAATGCGATTAAACTGTTTGGGTAAATAATAAATTAATTATTATTTATGTAGAATTAAACATTATTACAAAAGGTGGTTTATGCTTTATCAACTCGATGATTTTACTGATTTTATTATTCGTTCATCCATTCATCCTGTTTGTTTGGTCAAAAACCAAAAAGTCATTTTTGCCAATGACTCTTTTTTGAATTTATTGTCTTTTTCTTCTTTAGAAGAGTTGCACGAGGAAAATCTTGATTTTAAAGAACTTTTTTGTCATGGATTAAATCATCTTTACAAAGAGTCCAATTATGACTGGTTTGAGAAAATACAAAAAAGTAGTTTTGAGCTTTTTACCTCTTCAAAAAACAAAAAACACACCCATAAAGTACATCACACTTATTTAGAAAAAGAGTCTCTTTTTTTTATTCAATTTCAAGATATTACCAAAGAGATTGAGCATGAAACAGAGATTAAAACACTTTTATATACCGATGATTTAACGAAATTAGAAAATCGAAGTAAATTGATTTATGATTTACGTTATGGTGAAGTAGAGATCCAATCTATTGCCATTATTGATATTAATTCGTTTAAAGAAATCAATGATTTTTATGGACATAAAATTGGTGATTTAATTTTAGGCAATGTTGCCAATATTATTTCAGAAGGCATTAAATCTTTTCCTCATATGAAGCTTTATAAGTTTCCAGCTGATATTTATGCCATTGCCAATTCTCATACCAATAAAGATGAATTTACTCAAATCATTGTTAAAATTATTGAACAAATCGATAAACAAGTTTACACTTTTGACCAATATGAAATTGATGTAAGAGTCACTGCTGGTTTGTCTTTTTCAACAAAAAACAATAAACTTATTACCGCTGATTTAGCACTGCAAGCAGCCAAAAAAGATCATAAGGATTATTTGGTCTTTTACGATGAATTAGACAATTTAAAAGAGTACCAAAACAATATGATTTGGACTAAAAAACTTAAAACAGCGTTAGCAAAAGATAATATTATTGTCTATTATCAACCTTTAATCAACAATAAAACGCTTAAAGTCGATAAATATGAGTGTTTGGTTAGAATGATTGATGAAGAGAGTATCATTTCACCTTTTTTCTTTTTGGATATTTCAAAAAAATCCAATCAATATCACAAAATCACTCGTTCAGTTATTCAAAAATCGTTTAAAGAGTTTGAAAATTTGGAGTTTGAATTTAGCATTAATATTTCCTATGAAGATATTGCTAACAATGATTTTTTGGATTTCATAAAAGAGATGTTTGCCCTTTATAATGTAAAAAACAAAGTGGTTTTTGAAATTCTTGAAGATGAAGGCATTAAAAACTATACGGTTTTAACCAATTTTGTCAAAGAGATTAAAAAACTGGGATGTAAAGTCGCCATTGATGATTTTGGCAGCGGATACTCCAACTTTGAACATCTGTTAAAAATGAACGTCGATTATTTAAAAATTGATGCCTCTTTGGTTAAAAATATTGTAGAAGATGAGAACTCGTATAAGGTGACTAAAACCATTATAGAGTTTGCTAAAAATTTAAATCTCAAAACCATTGCAGAGTATGTTGAAAACAAAGATATATTTGATACTATTCGAGATTTGGGTGCTGATTATTCTCAAGGATACTATTTTTCGGCACCTTTGAAAGTGCCCAATTTATACTGTTGCAAAGATAAGGAATTGTATGATTAATAAAGAGATACTTCAAAACATAAAAGTACTATACGTTGAAGACGAAGTTGAAGTAAGAAACTTTACTGCTAAAACCATTCAAGCCATTGTTAAAGAGTTGGTTGTGGCTGAAAACGGACAAGATGGCGTAGAAAAATTTAAACAAAATCAAGATATTGATTTGATTGTTACAGACATAAATATGCCTAAAATGGGTGGATTAGAGATGTGTGAAGCCATACAAGAAATCAATCCAAATATTCCTATTGTCATAACTTCAGCACACAATGACCCCGATTTTTTGAAAAAAGCCATTGATATTGGGGTTGATGCTTATGCCATGAAACCCGTGGATTTGTATCAACTCTTAGACTGTATGATAAAAGCCATGGAACCTATTTTCTTACGCAAACAATTGGAACAACTTAACTTATCGCTGGAATCAAAAGTGGAAGAAGGGATTAAAAAAATTAAATTGATTTTAGATGCCCAAGATAATATGGTTATTGTAACCAATGGAATTACCATAAGTCATGTCAACAAACGCTTCTTAGATTTTTTCAATAAGCGTTCTTTAGAAGAGTATTTGCAAAGCAATCAATGTATTTATACTTCGTTTAAAAAAGAACCCAATTTTTTTCATCAAGAGATGATAAACGGCGATGAATCTTGGATTGAAAGCATTCAAAAATTACCCGAAATTCAAAGAGTAGTTAAATTGACCAATCAAGAAGGGGAAGACAGAGTTTTTACCGTTAAAATACATCAATATGATCAAGATGAGACCTATTATGTTATCTCTTTAACGGATATTACGCAAATTAAACAAAAATCAAATTTATTGGAATATCAAGCCAATCACGATGCACTTACAGGTTTATATAATCGTCAAAAATTTAATGATATTTTTACCAAAGAGATAAGAAGAAGCAGACGATATGCCAATTTTTTATCGGTCATTTTATTTGACATTGATAATTTTAAAGCCATCAATGACTCTTATGGACATGATGCGGGAGATGAAGTTCTTAAGAAAATTGCTGACATTATTTCTGTCAATTTACGGCAAACAGACTCTTTGGTTCGTTGGGGCGGAGAAGAGTTTATTGTTTTGCTTCCTGAAACAGATTTACAAACCGCTTGCAATGTTGCCCAAAAACTGCTTGAAAGTTTAACTGTTTTGACATTTGATTTTATGCAAGAAAAAATTACTGCCAGTTTTGGTGTGGCAACATTAAATGAAACGGATACGGAATGTACCCTGATTAATCGTGCTGATGAAGCTTTATATGAAGCAAAACGAAATGGGAAAAACCAAGTTTTCAAAGAAAAGGTTTAATTTTCTTTGAGGATTAAAAGGTGAAATTCTCTCCCAAATAGTGTTCTCTAACACTTCCATCGGTTTTTATCTCATCGGCATTTCCTGATGCTAACACACTTCCACTTTTCATAACATAAGCACGAGTACAAATTTGAAGAGTTTCTCTTACGTTATGGTCTGTAATTAATATCCCAATACCTCGTTTTGCTAATTGATGAATAATCTCTTGAATGTCTTTAACCGCAATAGGGTCAACCCCAGCAAAGGGTTCATCCAGAAGTAAAAATTTTGGCTGTGAAATCAACGCACGGGCAATTTCTGTTCGACGTCGTTCTCCTCCTGAAAGAGATATTCCTTTTCGTTGTCGTATGGGTTCAATATTAAAAATAGCCAATAACTCTTCCACTTTTTTATGTTGTTCTAATTTATCTTCATAGACCACTTGGGCAGCTAACATTAAGTTATCCTCTACACTTAACTCCTTAAAGATAGAAGATTCTTGAGGTAAATAGCCAATGCCTTTAAGTGCTCGTTTGTGTAAAGGCAATGCGGTAATATTATCTCCATCAAAAAAAACCTCTCCACTTGTGGGTTGAACCAAGCCACATACGGTATAAAAACTGGTGGTTTTCCCTGCTCCATTGGGACCTAAAAGACCAACAATTTCACCGCTTCTGACTTCAAGAGTAATGCCATGTAAGATTTGTGTTTTTTTAATGGTTTTGGTAATATTTTTTATCTCTAATTTATGCATGAATGGTATATCGCCTTTTATTATTTAATTTATCAATGGTTATTTTAATAATTTCAAACCCATAGCTTTTTAAAAGTTCTTCTAACGTATCATCGCCCCACTCGACAAAATGAACACCCTCTTTTTCAAACTCTTCTAACAATCCTAAAGAGATAAATTCTTCAAGTGTTTTATTATAGACATCATAGTGATAAAAATTGTTTTCATACACATTTTGAATACAAAAAGTAGGTGAAGTAACGTCACTTTGTATGCCATATGATTTTAATAAAGATTGTATTAAAGTCGTTTTTCCACTGGCTAAATCGCCTTGCAATAATATAACAAGATTTTTATTTTCGATGGCTTGTCTTAAATACTCAACAACTTTACTGATATTATCCAATGATACTTCATACGATTTAATCAATGTCAAACCTTAATTAAATTGATTCGAAACTTCAATAATATGTTGAAGTTTTTTTAACGCAGCACCACTTTGAATCGCCTCTTTTGCCATAACAATGCCCTCTTCTGTCGAATGAACTTTTCCATCAACCAATAAAGCAGCCGCTGCATTAATCAGTACAATATCTCGTTTGGCTCCACCTATTGTGTTGTTTAAAATTCCTTGAGTGATTGCCGCATTTTCTTGAGGAGTACCTCCCATAATTTCACTTTTGGGATATAAATCAAATCCGTATTCTCTTGGGTCTATAATAAACTCTCGAATACTTCCATGGTCAACAAAAGCAGCGTAAGTTACATCTGAAACAGAAATTTCATCCATATTATCATTGGAACTCACTACCATAGAGCGTTTGGCTCCTAAAAGCGCCATGGCTTGAGCAATTTTAGGCACAAAAGATTTATCAAACACACCAATAATTTGCTTATGCACCATAGCCGGATTAGACAATGGTCCTAAAATATTAAAAATGGTTCGATGAGGAATACTTTTTCGAATGGGCATAATAAATTTCATGGCAGGGTGATGATTTTGAGCAAACATAAAACAAAATCCTGTTTGTTCCAGCATATGGACTTGATTTTCATTGCTGATGTTCAAATTGACACCCAAATGCTCTAACATATCCGCACTACCACTGTTGCTGGTAATGCTTCTGTTACCATGTTTAGCCACTTTAGAACCACACGCTGCAATAACAATGGCTACGGTTGTAGAGATGTTAAAGCTGTTACTTTTATCGCCTCCCGTACCACAATTGTCAATCAGCTCTTCTTTGAGTGTATATGGAATATTTAATGGGATTAAATGTTCTCTCATGGCACTTGCAGCCGAAGCGATATCTTCAGCGGTTTCACCGTTTTCATAGAGTTTTATTAAATACTCTCTGACTTCTTCTTCAGGAAGTCGATTTTCAAATATGTCATCAAATTTTAATTTGGTTTTATTAAACATGGTATTTCCTGCTTTAATGTTAAAAAATTGCCGTACAATGTTTAATCACACCGTACAACATACTCTTCTTGTTTTGATTTAGGGGTTGATTTGGTTGTGGGAATTTGCACCACTTTAAATTTTTCACTTTTTTCGAGATATTTAATTTCAATAATATCCCCTATTTTCACCTCTTTGGCTTTTTTGACACTGGCATTGTTGATAAAAACCACTTTATGTTCAAGCATATCTTCTGCCACGGCTCTTCGTTTCGTAATATTAACGGCATTTAAAAATTTATCGATTCTCATAAAGAAGATTATAGCTAATTTTAGATAAAATAAGCCTCTTAAAGATTTGAAAACAATTCATAAACAACGGAGAAATGATGAGCAAAAAAGAAGTTAAAAAAGTAGTTCTTGCCTACAGTGGAGGTTTAGATACTTCAATTATTTTAAAATGGCTTCAAGATGAATATAAAGCTGAAGTCATCACCTTTACAGCTGATTTAGGGCAAGGTGAAGAAGTTGAACCCGCACGACAAAAAGCATTGGCGTGTGGAATTAAACCTGAAAATATTTTTATTTTAGATATTAAAGAAGAGTTCGTCAAAGAGTACGTTTTCCCCATGTTTAGAGCCAATGCCATTTATGAAGGTGAATATTTACTAGGAACTTCAATTGCACGACCTTTGATCGCAAAAAAACTGATTGATATTGCCAACCAAACAGGAGCTGACGCGGTTTCTCATGGGGCTACTGGAAAAGGAAATGATCAAGTGCGATTTGAATTGGGTGCGTTGGCATTACGACCTGATATTAAAGTAATAGCCCCTTGGAGAGAGTGGGACTTAAACTCACGAGAAAGTTTATTGGAATATGCAAGAACGCATGGTATTGAAATTTCTAAAAAGCACGTAGATGAAAACGGTAATCCTAAAGCCAGTCCGTACTCTATGGATGCAAACCTTTTACATATTTCTTATGAAGGATTGCATTTAGAAAACCCCAACAATGAACCCGAAGAGTCTATGTGGTTATGGACAACTCCTCCTGAAAAAGCACCCGATACACCTGAATATTTGACGTTGACGTATAAAAACGGTGATCCTATTGCAATCAATGGTGTAGAAATGTCTCCAGCAACACTTCTTGCAACATTAAACGAATATGGAAATAAACACGGTATCGGACGAGTGGATATTGTAGAAAACCGATATGTAGGGATGAAAGCACGAGGATGTTATGAAACACCTGGTGGAACAATTATGTTAAAAGCGCATCGAGCCATTGAGTCCATTACTTTAGACAGAGAAGCGGCTCATTTAAAAGATGAATTGATGCCACGATATGCTAAATTGATTTATCAAGGATACTGGTTCTCTCCAGAGCGTGAAATGTTACAAGCCGCTATTGATGCGACGCAACAACACGTAGAAGGAACAGTCAAAGTTAAATTGTATAAAGGCAATGTAACTGTTGTTGGAAGAGATTCGGTCAAATCACTCTACAACGACGCGTACTCAACGTTTGAAAAAGATGAAGTCTATAATCAAAAAGATGCCGAAGGGTTTATTCGACTCAATGCACTTCGATTTATCATTGCAGGTCAAGCTCAAAACAGAAAATAACTAGAAGCAACCCTCTTGGGTTGCTTCTTTTACGCTCTCATTTTTTTATCATCTTACTTTGCTATAATGTTTTAAAATAAAAGCAAGGAGTATGTATGATTCTTAAATTTAAAGAACACTATCCCAAAATCGATGCGACTGCTTGGATTGCACCCAGTGCTGATTTAATTGGCAACATTAAAATCGGAGAAGACTCTTCGGTATGGTTTGGGTGTGTGTTACGAGCCGATATTAATCAAATCAAAATCGGAAAACGAAGTAATATTCAAGATTTATCCATGATTCATACCGATTTTGACACCTCTACGATTATTGGAGATGATGTTACGATTGGGCATAAAGTAATGTTACATGGGTGTACCATTGAAGACGGTTGTTTGATTGGAATGAGTGCCACTGTTTTAGATAATGCCATTATTGGTAAAGGAAGTATTGTAGGGGCGAACTCATTAGTAACAGCAGGAAAAGTGTTTCCTCCCAAATCATTAATTATGGGCAGTCCTGCAAAAGTTATTAGGCAATTAGACGATGAAGATGTTGAAAAACTTATCAAACATGCAGGAAAATATGTCCATTATAAAAATGAGTATTGTTAGTATCAAACGATACTAACACTTATTGTAATTGCCCAATTTTAGAGATATTTAAAATAGTTAATAAGTTTTTACACGTTTTATCTTGAGGGGGTTGAACAATGCTTTGAGCTAACATTCCCCCACTGATTAAATGTTCTTCAAAAGGTTTAATGTATTGAGTGGGGATTTTTAAGATTTCTCCCAGTTTATCAACCACGATTCCAATGGTATGTTTTTGTATGGCACCTTGATAACTCACAATAATAATATCATTTTTATCTTCTTCAAATTTATTTTTTATAAACGAACTGATGTCCAACACACTCACTGCATAGTTTTTATACGCAACTGTCCCTTTAAAATGGTGATTTAAATCCATACTCACTGGGGTTTCAAGGTGGTTAATACTAATAGCTTCAATGATACTTGAAGTAGGAACACCCAACCATTTATTGCCAATATAAAAGGTTGCTATCTCTTCAATGGTATCATTATGTGTTGAGGGATAACTGTAATAATTGGTTGCAAATTCATCGTATTTATTAACAAAAGGTTTAATTTCTCCCGCTTCAAAAAATACCAACGACAAAACATCGTTACGATACTCATCGCCATTGCTTTTGTACTCACGATATCCAAAAGAGCATTTTGCTCCTACAATGTAATATTTATCTTGATAGTTCATTATTTTCGAAAGCGATTGAGCGTTTGAGAGTTTAAAAAATTCATTGTCGATACTTAGTACTTCTCCCAGAAGATGAGAATCATTGCTGCAACTGATAATTTTTCGACTCTGTTTTTCAACAAAAAGTGAAAAAATACCCTTTTTTACTTCATGGTTGTTTTTGGGCAACGCATCTTTGAGCATTCCTTTAAATTGGCACGTGGCGTCAAAAACAATTGCAATCCCTCCTACAACAGTAGTGCTACTTGGAGCAAAAATGGAAGCACTGTAAATATAAGTATCGTGATTGTTATACAAAAAACTCTTTTCAAAATCACTCACACAATATTTTGAAGAATCTTTCAACTTTAAAGAAGCTTGTAACCACGATGTTGAAAGTTTAGTATCGATAATTTTGGCTTCATTTTCATTGGAAACGGCTAAGATATTGCCGTGTATATCATAAATTAACAAATTGCTGTATACCGTGTATAAATTGTTGATATATTTTAAAATATTACTTAACTGCAGTTTATCTTCTTTTGTGATGCTTTTTTTATTTAAAATGGTTCTAAACGTAGAGGTTAATGCCCACCAACGGCAATCATTGGCTCTTTCATAAAGGTTTCTGTCCATAATATCAATGGAGAGAGTCGCCAAAAAAGTGGCATTGTTTAACAGGGATGAAATAATGGTTTGATTGAGTTTTTCGATGGAAGTTTTAAAGGCTTTTTTGGTTTTTTCTCCTGTTGTTCGCACTTCTCTTAAAATAGAACGAGCAAAATCAGCACTGCTTGACTCACTTTGCATCTGTATCACATTGCCATTCCACACGGCACGATCAAGCTCATCTTGAATACATTGTGCTTTGTTTGGAATCTCAAGTAGCTCTTTTTTAAAGAGTTCTTCATTTTGCATAATGGAGTGTAAAATGGCTTCATCAATTGAAATATCTTGAGTATGGACTTTAAATGCACTCTCTAAAGGAATCATTATATGACCCATCCAACCCAAACCAAAAAAACCTTCATAGCCATTGGTTTTGCAGGTTTTTATAATGTAATCACGCCCTGCAAATTGAGTGATTTTATACTCCTCTTCAATGGCAACATCCAATTTTGCTTTTAAAGGAATATGATACGGATCGCTTGAAGCAATCACTTCACTGTTTTTATCTAAAAGCAACAGGGTCTCTTTATTTTTTTTACAGACCAATTTTGAAAAAATCCCTTCCATTTCATCTTCAAATTTAAAACACAAACTTAAAAAGCCAATAATAGTATTGTCATCATTGGTCTGGGTGACTTTATACGAATAGACCAATGATTTTTCATGATGGGGCAAAAAATCATGGTATTTATACGTTTCAACATACTCATGAGAAGTGGATTTAATGATATCAAGCAGTTCATCTTTGGTTTTTAAAATGGGATTGTTTTCATCAAGTTTGGCAACAATATTACCCTTCTTATCAAATAAAATGATGTCATAGTAAACACTGTATTTGGCAACATACTCGTTAAAGCGTTGTTTGATGTGCTTTAGTTGTTTTTTATAATGCGTTTCATCCAAACACTCTTCAATACTTTGTATGGTTGTATCTTCTTGTCTTTTTTCTTCAACTTCTTGAACCGTTATTAAAAAGTTTCTAATATCATCATCTGTTGCCAAAAAGCCAATGTCTGCGGTTCTTTCAAATAAATTTCGTATCACAATATCAACCGACACAGAGGCTTTTGAACGCATTTCATTGACCACTTTTTTTAATGTTTCTTGTGCCAATTGAGAAATAAGTTCTGATTTTAATTGAGTAAAGTTCTCTTTGGTATGACTCATATCCAGCCCGGTTGAACCCAATTGACTCAATAAAATTAATTGGTCCCATGTTTTGCTGATGTCATCGAGTTCTTGTTTAAAATCACTGACATTTTTCATATACTCAAACAATTCATCACTTAGCGTATTTTTATTCATCATAATGGTTGCCTTAGGGGTCTTAATATAAATTTTGTGATGATTATAGCATAGAATTAAAAAATATTGTATATTTTTTATACAAAGATAGTGTTTATAAATTAACAAGATTAAGAGATAAAAAAACCGATTACTCTTAAAGTAATCGGTTAAAAGAAGAAAAAGAAATCCTATTTAAGTTTTTTATACATTAAATCAAGCGTTTCATACAGTTCATTAAAACTGATATTATCCACTGTTTCTAAAACAGAAACCATTACAACATTGTCTTCTTGTCCGTTCCACTCTTTGATGTAACTGCCCTCTTTGTAGCCATTATCTTGTCTGAATTTATTTAAACAATTTTTACCAATATAGAGTTTTTGTAACCAATTAAACGACAGACCACAAATTTTGCAACATCTGAAAAATTGATCAATAAAACGTTCAATACCTGAAAAAGTTGGCATATTGCCCGTTTCAATTGCTAAGGCAATATAAGAGAGTTTTTCTGCTTCTTTGACCATCAGTTTGGTGTCAATATCTGTACTGGCTTCATAAATACAATGAGTATTAACCAAAGATACTGCTCTTGGGACATTGGTTTCTTGTAAAATATACGACATTAAAAAATGCCAAATATCCACCAATTCTACATGAATATTGTTCATATCGGGATTGGCATTGATGTTTTTCCAATGTTTCCAAGGCGTTGAATCAATCAGTTCAGCTACTTCCATATGGATGCATCGTAACCAATTAATCTCTTTGCCAAACTGATTGATCCCAAGCTCCCAATTTTTGCCATTGGTTGAATCGTTTAACTCTTTTTGCAACAAAAACATCTCTTCGAGCTTGTGAGGAAAACTGGATGCTTCTTCAAGTAAAGAAGCCAAAGGCAAACACTCTTCTACTAAGTTATCTAACACATTATTGGGCACAGCTTTGTCCCCTTTTAAAAGATGTACGATTAATGAGACGGTATAAGGAATCTCATCTTTAGATTCCCATTCAAGGACGTCATCTGATGTCACACCAATATATTTTGCAAAATCTTCTATGGTCATAAATCCCAATGTTTTAACGCTGTCTTTTAACTCTTTATATAACAATTTTTTCTCCTATTGTAATGGTAGTTCAATTTTAAAAATAACCCCATCGTTTTTATTTCTTACACTGATTTTTCCTAAACAGTACTGTTCAATAATTTTTTTGCTCATATACAGTCCCAATCCCGTTCCATTTTTACTCTTTTTAGTTGAAAAGTAAGGATCAAAGATTCGAGCAATAATATCTGAGGGAATTCCTCCTGCATTGTCTTGAATTTCAATAATGGCATACTTATCATTAAAATCATGTGACACCACAATTTTTCGTTTTTGTATCTCTTTTTCAAGCATTGCATCGCGTGCATTTTTAAAAATATTGATTAACACTTGCACCACTTCATTGACATGCAAATTTAAAGTGGCATCTTGGATAATAACCGTTTCAAAATCAATTTCATCGACTTTAAACATATAGTTTAAAAACTCTTGGGCTTTAAATGTCAATTCCGAACATTTAATCTTTTGTTTGGCTTTTTCAGGCTTAAAAAAATCTCTAAAGTCATCAATGGTTTTTGACATATAATTAAGCTGTAAAGAGACATCATCAACCACTTTATCAATAAATTCATCGCTTAATTCACCTTCAATCATTTTGGTTAACGGAATCTTTTGAACTAAGATAGAAACCGCTTGTAAAGGTTGTCGCCATTGGTGAGCTATCATGGAAATCATTTCACCCATGGCAGCCGATTTGGATTGTTCCACAATAATGCTTTGTTGTTCTTCCAGCTCTTTTTTAGAGGTAATATCTTGTCGTAAAGCATCGTATCCAACAATATTGCCTTCATGGTCATAGTGAGGCTCAATCGTAGCATAAATCCAATAATACCCTCCATCTTTTTTAAGATTTTTAATCTCTCCTCGCCACGTTTGACCGTTTTGAATCGTCTCCCACATATCTTCAAAAACAAACGCTTGCATATCAGGATGTCGTACAATACTGTGTGGCTGGCCAATGAGTTCTTCTTTGGTGTATCCACTGATTTCACAAAAAGCTTGAGAAACCGAGGTGATTATGCCTTCTTTATCTGTACTTGACATAATAATATTTTTATCCGATAAAACCAAAAGACGTTTTAAATCTTCTGAATTTTCTTTATCTAAAAAACTTTTAAGCACTCCTGCAAAGTTTTGTTCAAAAATATAATTAATATCTTCTTCAAGCTCTTTATTGGGAACATTTAATTCAAACATATATGCAACTAAGGCATTTTTAAAGCCACTGCAAAGTAAAAAAAGTTCGTGGGCTTTAACGCTATTGAACTTTAAAAAATCAACCAATCTGTCAATATTGGGGCAATGTCCAATCTCTTCTTTGCCTTTTACAATATCCGCATAATAGGTCAATATGCTGATGGCAAACTCTTTAATAAAATACTCTTTGTTAATACTGTAAGTATGTAATATCGTTACGACAGTAGGATTATTAATCCAATGAGAAATTACAGCAACTCTGTTTTTCTCAACTTTTTCAATAAATTTCACTAATTCCATGGATTGCCTTGTGTTTAAGGGTCAATTTTACACTTTATTTTCTTTGTTTTGGATTATAAAAACCACAAGCAATTCCACTGTTTTGTTTAACAATAATACTGGGTAAAATTTTTGATTTAAAGTTATAAGCCTTACAACCATAAGGACGATGGGGTTCCCAAGTTACAAAAAAATAACTGCATTTTTGACATACGATTCTTTCCATATCGAATTTTATCCAATTTTTCTCTGATTTTATTTAAAAATAAAAAATAATATAAATTGTTACAGTTAATTAAGCTTGGTTAATATACAATCTCTCAAAAATTAAAAGACACAAGGATGAAACATGTTTGGTTCTATATCAAAAAGTGAGTTAAAAATAATTGATGATTATTTTCAACAATATATCCGATTTACACAATATAAACAAAATCGATTTGAATTTATTGAACGTACTGGCAATGCAAGCATTGATGCTCTTTTTCATAAATGGAATGAACAAATTAAACAAACAGATAGTGCCATTAAACAAGATATTAATGTTATTGGTGAAATTGTATTAACCTCTGATAAAGTTAAACAAGGGATTTTTAAATGTCGTATTAAGTCTGAAACAACCAACCCAATGGTTTCGACTTTGAAAAAAGCGGTTAATGAAATGGTGGATGCACTTGAAGACAAAATGATTAAGCTTGAAAATACACTAACTTCTTATGCTAATGAAGATTACCGTCCGAAACTTCATATTGAAGATACCATAAAAGCGCGTATGCTTTCTGTAATGCAATCAATTAATGCTTTAGGTGACGCATTAAGCAGTGCCGCAAAAGCCAATTTAGACAATGGTCGGCAACTGCAAGAAAATTCAAATAATATGAACGCTTCCATGAATAATCTGTCTGCCAAAGCGAATGAACAAGCCGCTTCTTTAGAAGAAACCGCTGCTGCTGTTGAAGAGATTACGAGTATCACACGAAACAATGCCAGTAATGCCACTAAAATGGCTGAACTTGGAAAAACGGTCAGACATGCCGTCACCGACGGAGAGAAACTGGCTTCAAAAACAGCTATCTCTATGGATGAAATCAATGAAAAAGTAACAGCCATTAATGAAGCAATTAATGTCATTGACCAAATTGCATTTCAAACCAATATTTTATCCCTTAATGCAGCCGTTGAAGCTGCCACAGCAGGAGAAGCAGGAAAAGGATTTGCGGTAGTTGCTCAAGAAGTGAGAAATTTAGCAACCAGAAGTGCTGATGCGGCCAAAGAGATTAAAAATTTAGTTGAAGATGCCAATGCCAAAGCCAATGCAGGAAAAAACATTTCAGCAGAGATGATTGAAGGGTATAAAAAACTCAATACGCATATTTCAGAAACGTTGCATATCATTCAAGATGTATCTTCTGCTTCAAAAGAGCAAATGTTAGGAATAGAACAAATTAACGATGCGGTTTCAATGTTAGATAAAGTGACACAAGAAAATGCCAGTGAAGCAAATAATGTTACTAAAATCGCCAATGATGTTGATGCCATGGCACAACAACTGGTTAGTGATGCTATTACAAAAAAATTTAATTAGGAACAATAATGAGTCAAGAAACTATTTTAAATGATGACGCTTTTTTAGTCAGTGAAACTGACGCCAAAGGAATAATACAATTTGCCAATGATGACTTTTGCAAAGTCGCCGAATACAGCGTCGAGGAACTTATCGGAAAACCACATAATGTCGTACGACATCCTGATATGCCCAAAGCAGCCTTTAAAGATTTATGGGAAACCGTAAAAAGAGGTGAAGTGTGGACAGGATATGTTAAAAATGCGACAAGAAGCGGGGGATATTATTGGGTGTATGCGACAGTTTTTCCTTTTGAGAGTTGTAACGGAAGTCGAGGATACTTAAGTTGTCGACGAAAAGCCTCACAAGAAGAGATAGACAAAGCCCAAGCTTTGTATAAAACACTCAAATAAACCGCTTCATAAAATTGATAACAAAGAGAGATGAGTTTAATAAACAGTTAAATAGTTAAATGATAGAATTTTTCCAAATACAATGAGGAAAACACTTGTTTAACTGTTTACGACTCTTTTTCGTTTTATGCTTAAGCTTTTCTTTGCATGCAGACACATTCAATAAAAAAGTTGCTTATATTGCCTCAGATATGAGTATTCCTTTTTGGCAAATTCTCTCTCGTGGTATTCAAAATGCTTCACAAAAAACCAACTACTCATTAACTATTTACAATGCCCAAAACGATGCAAAACAAGAACTGGAATCAGTTATTGCAGCTATTAAAAATCAAGTCGATGCAATCATTATTTCACCTACCACCTCTGTGGCATGTGTAACCGTTTTAAACTTGGCTAAAGAAGCTAAAATCCCTGTCATTATTGCCGATGTTGGTACAGATGACGGAGAGTATTTATCGTATATCTCTTCGAATAATAAACAAGGTGCGTATGATATTGCACAAATTTTAATTCAAAAAATGCAAGAACGTAATTTTATGCAAGGTACCGTAGGAATTATTGCTATTCCTCAGAAACGACTCAATGGACAAGCTCGAACTCAAGGTTTTATGCAAGCACTTAAAGAAGCTAACATAAGCGGGGCAGATATTAAACAGCAAGTAAATTTTTCCCTAGAAGAAACGTATTTATTGGCAAAAGAACTGATTCAAAATAATAAAAACCTAAAAGCTATTTGGCTTCAAGGCTCAGACAAATATGAAGGGGCCTTACAAGCCATTGAAGAAGCCGGTAAAAAAGAGGAAATTTTACTCATAACCTTCGATGCTGAACCTATTTTTTTAGAGCTTATTCCTCAAGGTGTTTTAGTGGGAGCTGCCATGCAACAACCTTTTTTGATGGGAGAAAAAGCCATCGAAGTGTTAGATGCTTATTTTAAAGAAGAAGCGGTCACTCAAAATATACAATTGCCCATTTTAGCAATATCTCAAGACAATATTGACTCACAGCTTTACATTATTCAAAGAAACGTTTTGGGATTAGAAGAAACCCGATGAGTCCCATTATAGAAAAACCCAAACAATCACTTTTTTTGATTTTAGGCGTTATTATTGTCTTAACCGTTATGTTCAGTATGACAACACATGCCACTCACAGTTACATTACAACCAAAAACCGATTGATTCAAGAGATGAAGAAAAATTCTCACAATACGATTGTATCCCTTAAGAGCAGTTTGCGCTATTTAATTGCTTCATATGCTGTTCAAGAATACAATAATCTCATTGCCAATGAGATTTTACATCGCAATATTTTAGCCATTGTAGTTGAAGATTACAATTTTGGCGCTATTTTAGGTAAAGAGGCACAAATCAGTGGAAAAATAAAAGATGAAAAGGGTCAGCTTATTGATTATGACAGCAACAATATTTTACATCAAACACTTTTAAAAAATTGTTTTTATACCCAAAAATATCCCATTGAATATGACAATAAAATTATTGGTGAAATTGGCATTTATATCTCCGATAATCAAATGCAAAAAGAGTTAAAAGAGATTATTTTTAGTAACATTCAAATTACTTTGGGGGTCTCTGTTTTTTTAATTGTTGTTCTTTTCTTTACCATTAAATGGATTGTGTTAAGCCCTATTTTTGAAATTATTCAAACCATTAGCCACAGCAGTAAAGACGGTATTCCCCATCGTACCATTCAGAGCAATAATTTTTATGAAATGAATCATTTAATTACCAGTATTAATACCATGATTCACACCATCAAAAGTTCTCGTTTGATTTTAAAACAAAAGCGTGATGAATTGAGAAAATCACTGGATTTACAAAAAACCATTTTAGACAACGTAGGCTATATGCTTATTCGTACGGATAAAAATGGCATCATCAAACAAATCAATAAGGAGACAGAAAAAGTATTAGGATACAAAAGTGAAGAGTTGATTGATATTTATACACCTGAAATCATTCATTTGGAAAGTGAAGTCAACTCTCACGCCAATGATCTTTCCAAAGAGTTTAATGAACCCGTTAAGGCTGGTTTTGAAGTATTTGTATTAAAAAGCAATAAGGGTGAAAAAAATGAACATGAGTGGATGTTTATTACTAAAGACAAACAACATATTCCTGTTTTACTTAATGTTAAAGCCTTAAAAGATAAAAAAGGTGAAATTTATGGTTATTTAGGCATTGCAAAAGATATCACTCAGCAAAAATTGTTAGAATCTCAATCAAAACTTGCTTCCATGGGAGAAATGATTGGAAATATAGCGCATCAGTGGCGACAGCCGTTAAGCGTCATTTCCACAGTTGCCAGTGGAGTTAAAGTCAAAAGTGAATTTAACCAATTTGAACCTGAACAGATTTTTCCTGATATGGATACCATCATTCAACAAACCCAATATTTGTCTAAAACCATTGATGATTTTCGAAACTTCTTAAAAGAGAGCAAAGAAAAAGAATCAATTAATCTCTCTAAAGTAGTTGAAACAGCTCTTTCTATTGTTCAATCAAGTATGATTGATAACAATATCACGGTTGTTGTCAATCTTAAAAACAATGGACTGTTACATGCGTTTCCCAATCAATTAGTCCAAGCGCTTATCAATATTTTAAACAATGCCAAAGATGCACTCAAAGAAAAAATCAATGAAGACTCACTTCGTTTACTTCTTGTGCAAACTCAGCAAAATGATAATCAACTCATTTTAACCATTAAAGACAACGCCGGTGGTATTTCCTCTGATGCCATGCCAAAAATCTTTGAGCCTTATTTTACCACCAAACATAAAAGTGTAGGGACAGGGATTGGTTTATCTATGGCGCATAAGATTATCACCGAACAACACAATGCTTCCATTGAGGCACGAAATGAGACATTTGAATATCAAAACCAAACCTTTACAGGGGCTTGTTTTACGATTACTTTTAACATTTAATTACAAATTTGTAAGATTTTAATGTAACTTTAATGTTTCTGTTCTTATAATGAGTTTTATTATTTGTAACTCAAAGGAAACAGTTATGACAACGTTATTCTTAATGATGGTGGCTTTGGTTGTATTATGGTTTGTAATCAGTTTTTGTGTTATTAATTACGATAAAAAAATGCAAAAGTCGTTAAATACTTTTCTAAAAGACGAAAAAATTAAACAAAGTGCTTAGTACGTTTTAATCAAACGCCCTTCTTCTACACCCCTACTTTACTTTGGATGGCTTTAGCCAGTGATAGCATATCAACATTTTCTAAACTCACTCCTGTAGGGACTCCTTGAGCAATTTTACTGAAACTGATATTGAAATTTTGGAGTTTATCTTCAATAAAAATAATAAACGCATCATTTGAAAGTGAAGGTGTTATCGCAAATAAAATCTCTTCGGTTTGATTGTTTTTAACAAAATCAATCAATTTTTGGATTAAAAATTCATCCAGTTCATTTAAAACAAAATAAAGCCCTTGAAACTGCTTGGACTCTTCAATAATAAAAATATCTTTTGCGCTTTGCACAATACAAAGTCGATGTTTATCTCGTGTGTCATCCAAACAAATTTCACAAATTTCATGTTCTGTCATGCACCCACAATGGCGACATCGTTTAATTGAACCAATCGCATTTTCAATGCAATGAGCAAGTTTAATACCACTAAAATTATCATTCATAATGATGTGATACGCCAAACGCAATGCCGATTTTTTACCCACAGTAGGTAAACCCTCAAATGCTTCAACCAAATCATAAAATTTTTCTAGACCTTTTTTCATGTCGCGATTATATCGAATCTTTATATTTTTTTGGATAAAATCGCTAAAAATTTTCTACATAAGGTGATGAAATTGACAGAAATTGATTATTATGAATTATTAGAAGTAAGCAAAAGCAGCGATAAAACTACGATTAAAAAAGCGTATCGTAAATTGGCTATGCAATATCATCCTGATAAAAATCCAGGTGATAATGAGGCCGAAGAGAAGTTTAAAGCCATTAATGAAGCTTATCAAGTACTCAGTGATGATCAAAAAAGACAAATCTATGACCGATATGGAAAAGCGGGGCTTCAAGGACAAGGACAAAGCAGTGGCTTTGGTGGGTTTGATGATTTGGGCTCTGTCTTTGAAGAGATGTTTGGAAGTGCATTTGGTGGTGGATTTGGTGGTTCAAGAAGAAAACAAAGAAAAACCTATAACTACAATTTAGATATTGCCATTGAAACCGTCATAGAGTTCAATGAAGCTGTCTTTGGCGTCAACAAAACAGTTGAGTATAGCTATAAAACGGCGTGTTCTTCATGTAAAGGAACTGGGGCAAAAGGAGGCAAACTCTCTACGTGTAGTTACTGTGATGGACATGGACAAATTCATACACGACAAGGGTTTATGACTTTTGCTCAAACGTGTCCTTATTGTCATGGAAGCGGTGAATCTGTAGGTGAAAAATGTCCTTCATGTAAAGGAAAAGGATATGAAGAAGTTAAAGAAAGCTTCAAAGTTGATATTCCTGAAGGGGTAAATACGGGCAATCGAATACGTGTTTCCAATAAAGGAAATATTGCTCCTGATGGCTCAAGAGGTGATTTATATATTCAAATTCGTGTTAAAGAGGATTCTCATTTTGTACGACACGACGATGATATTTATTTGGAAGTTCCTCTGTTTTTTACGCAAGTGGTTTTAGGAGATACGATTAAAATCCCAAGTTTAAGAGGAGAATTGGAGCTTAAAATTCCAGCCGGTACCAAAGATAAAGAGCAATTTAAATTTAAAGGTGAAGGGGTAAAATCCGTACAAGGTTATGGAAAAGGCGATTTGATTGTACAAATTTCAATTAAATACCCTACGGATTTAAATGCCCAACAAAGAGAGCTTTTAGAAAAACTTCAAGAGAGTTTTGGCATAGAAAGCAAACCTCATGAGTCAATTTTTGAAGGAATGTTTGATAAAGTTAAAAAGTGGTTTTCATAATATTTTAAAACAGGAAGAACAATGAGCAATTCATATTTAGACACCATGCCCAATACCGATGGATTTTTTGGAAAGTTTGGAGGAGCCTTTTTACCTCCACAGCTTGAAACACCATTTACCCAAATCAAAGAAGCCTATGAGCAACTTAAAAATTCGCCAAAATTTATTGAAGAGTTAAAGTATGTACGAAAACATTTTCAAGGACGCCCTACTCCTATTACCTTTGCTAAAAACTTAACGGCTTTTTGTGGAGGTGCAAAAATTTATCTCAAACGTGAGGATTTAAATCATACGGGTTCTCATAAGCTTAACCACTGTATGGCAGAAGTGATTTTAGCCAAACACTTAGGCAAGAAAAAAGTCATTGCTGAAACAGGAGCAGGACAACACGGTGTTGCCTTAGCAACGGCTGCTGCATATTTTGGTTTAGAGTGTGAAATTCATATGGGAGAAGTGGACATTAAAAAAGAGCACCCCAATGTGGTTCGAATGAAAATATTAGGCGCCAAAGTTGTTCCTGCAACGCATGGACTTAAAACCTTAAAAGAAGCCGTTGACAGTGCCTTTGAAAGCTATTTAAAAGATACTGACAATGCCATTTACTGCATTGGTTCTGTTGTGGGTCCTCACCCTTTCCCTATGATGGTGCGAGATTTCCAAAGTATTATATCCCTAGAAGCCAAAGAACAATTTTTTGAACATGAAAACGCATTGCCAGACAATGTGGTGGCATGTGTAGGCGGAGGAAGCAATGCCATGGGAATATTTGCTCATTTTATTGAAGAAAAAGAGGTGAACTTGTATGGGGTTGAACCCATGGGTAAAGGTGAAAACATTGGCGAACACAGTGCCAGTTTAACCTATGGAAGTGAAGGCATTATGCACGGATTTAACTCCATTATGCTAAAAGATGATAAAGGAGAACCCGCACCCGTACACTCTATTGGAAGTGGCATTGATTATCCCAGTGTTGGACCAGAACACGCTTATTTAAACAGCATACAAAGAACACAAATTGGACATTGTAACGACGATGAAGCCATCGATGCTTTTTATAAACTTTCACAACTTGAAGGGATTATTCCTGCTTTAGAATCGGCTCATGCTATTGGATTTGCCATAAAATTAGCCAAAACACTCTCACAAGATAAAACCATTTTAATCAGTTTAAGTGGTCGAGGAGATAAAGACATTGATTTTGTAGTAGAAAACTATCCTGTTCCTAATGCCAAATTTTAAAAGGCATTAGGAGAAAAACTTCTTAATTCTACTCAATCCCAATTGAATTCCACTGAATTTCATAATCCGTGCCACTTCTTTGTATTTTGATTTTTCATAACACGGATTTTTGCAACTTCGACATTTGGGTTTGATTTCATGGGGACACTCATACAATCTTTCAAAAGCGTAATTGATCAAATTTTTACACTCTTCACACAACGTTAATTCAACTGAAAAATGCAGCGTTTTATAGTTAAAAGATTGAGTATAGGGCAAAAGAGTATTGTGTTTTTTTGCACAATGAATTTCAAAAAACTTCTTTAATATTTCAACTTCAGATTTAAATTTTTCTTCTGTCATAGTAAACTCATTTTTGCTTTGTATTGTATATTTTTTAAGGTATTAAGTCCATGATTGGAATCAATTACAACATACAAATTGTATCTAAATAGAACTATTTATCTGAAAAAATTTAAGCTTTTTTCTTTATCTACTGTTTTTTTGCTCTTTTTCAAAAGCTTCCCTGCATTCAATACAAAATCTGGCATGTGGTTTTACTTTCAGTCTTTTAAGTCCTACGGGACTATCACACATTTCACAAACCCCATAAGTATTATTTTCAATTTTTTTAAGTGCCCATTCTATCTCTTTTAAAACAACTAACTGTTTTTCTCTTAAAATATTAAGATTATAACTGTCACTTGAAACTTCTGCATAATCAACTTCATCATAAGAAGGTTCAGTGAGTAACTCTTTTATTATTGAATGGCTTAAATTTGATTCTTTAAGCAACTGCTCTTTTTTTTCTAATAATTTGTTTTTTAACTCTTGAATGTGTTCTTTTTTTAATATCATTGTCATTACTCCTTATGAGAAAAATACGTTCTAAAAAAACATGATTTTGCACCGGTATGGCAAGCAATATTACCCACTTGTTCAACAATTACAAGAAGAGTATCTTCATCGCAATCAACTCTTAAATCAATAAGTTTTTGGAAATGTCCACTGCTTTCTCCTTTTTTCCATATTCTGTTTTTACTTCGGGAAAAATAGTGAACAATTTTTGTTTGAACGGTTAAATTAAAAGCTTCTTCATCCATATAACCCAACATTAATATCTCATTTGTGCCATATTCTTGTGTGATTACAGGAACTAATCCATTGGATTTCTTAAAATCAATATTCATTTCTTACCTCTTTTTTACTGTTTTTTTATAACTCTCATATTAATAGTTTTAATTTATTTTATTATGCCAATCGATTTAAAGAGGTCAATAATAAAAAAGTCCCCAATATTAATATTAAAATAGCGCCAATAATTTCTAAGAAATAGCTTTTTTCTCCTAAAAAACCCGATGCCTTTTTATTAAGTGCAATAGCAAATATTCCTGCTATTGATATGGTAAGTCCCATTCCTATACTCATAGCAATTGCACTAAAAATTCCTAACGTAAAATGTCCAAGCATAATACAAAAAAGAACTATTGTCATCACACCAGGACAAGGAATAATCCCTGCACTAATACTTAAAATATAAATATTTTTATCCTTTTGTGGGAGAGATTGTTCTTTGTTTTTTTTGTGTTTATATGCATGCCATATCAAATAAAGCCCAATGATAATAATTAATACGGCACTTAAAACCATGACGCTTTCACTTAATTCGTTAAAATGTTTTCTGAACATTGTTTTAAATAAGAAAAAGATACCAAAAGTAATAAATACGGCTGATATGGCATGAACAATTGCAATTAAAAATCCCACTTTAAATACTTTTTTATAATTGTTTTTATTCGATGCAAAATAAAAGGCAACCAAAGACTTCCCATGTCCTGGTCCTGCGGCATGAACAAGACCATAAATAAAAGCTATTCCAAGCAAAGACAATGAAAGTGTCATTGAGTTTTCATTATTAATATTTTTTATAGAACTTGCTATTAGTTTATTAAAAGCATATTGATATTCAACGAGTACATGTAAAAAATTATTATAAACTTCGATTAACATCATTTAAATTCCAATCGTCGTGAATAATAAAAATCTTTATCTATTCCATTCACTTGATAGAATAAATTTCCCGTTACAAATCTCTTTTCTAATATAAAAGCTGTAAAGTTTTTAGAATCATAAAAATCAATATAAACACTGTTTTTATCACTATTAATTTCAACATCAAATAGATAAATCACTCTCTTTTCTTTATCAATAAAAGATTTAAAGTTTTTAGGAATGATTGAAATGAGTTTTTTGTTAATGTTAACATAGGTATAAAATCCATAGGCTTCAAGTGGCTCAAAATAGTTAATTTTTATGTATTGCTCTTCTTCTTTATCTATTTTGCCATTTGCATTTTGGTCAAATTCCATAATTAAAAGTTCTGAGGTCATTTCATCAAATTTCCACAGGAGAGTGATTGAATTTATTATATTTTTATTGTTATAAATTTTAGGGAAAACATCAATAAACGTATGAGGATGAGCAAATAGATGTATAAATAGAATAAAAAATAAGATTACTATACTTTTCATAAATCACTCTTTTATAAATTATGCAACAAAGTTGCAACTTTGAAATAGTAGCACATAATATTTAAATGCAACTTAGTTGCATTTAAATACTCTTTGGTTAAAATACTAAAATAAAAAATGGAGTACTTGACTATGGAAAGATTTAATATAAAATGATTATAAGAAAAAAATTTAAATTTGAAGGTGCTCATATTGTAAGAAATTGTTCCACCAAACGATGCAAAAAATCAATCCATGGACACTCATATGAGGTTGAAGTGTTTTTTACATCAAATAAGTTGGATAATGGATATATGATTTTAGATTTTGGTTTGACTAAAAAACATATCAAAAATATCATTGATTCATTTGATCACGCGTACTCTTTTTGGAGTAAAGAAAAAGAGGAATTTAAGAATTTTTTTAAAACCAACAGTGAACGCTGGATAGAAATGCCTGTATCTCCAAGTGTTGAATCATACAGTCTAATGTTTTTAAAGTTTATTGACACTGTTTTAAAACAGACAACCTTTTCTAACGGAGAAGGCGATATTTCAGTTTCATCGGTACGAGTGCATGAGACTAAAACAAGCTATGCCGAAGCATTTAGAGCAGATATGAGTTTAATCGAATTAGACCTAAAACAAGTTATCTTTTCCAATGAGGTTATTAACGAATGGGAAGAAAAAGATGAATTACTTAACATTTTATCAACATAAAGGAAAAAATGATAAAAAATCCAAAAGATATTTTAGAGCAATGGATGCAAGCAGTTAATAATGGTGATGTGAAAACATTACTCAACTTATATAATAATCAAGCCGTACTAATTCCAACTTTTTCCAATAGAGTATTAAATACTCCCGATAAATTAAGAGACTATTTTGAGAAACTTGGAAGTCGAGAAGAACTTAGTATTGCACTGCATGAGAAGACATTAATAGTGCAAGAATTACAAAAAGAATTTTTTTCACTGAGTGGCATTTACAATTGGCGTTTTGCTGTTGATGGAGAATTACTTAACTTTGAAGCTCGATTCAGTTACTTAATTGACCTTTCAAAAGAAAATCCCATTATGCACCATCATTCATCACAAATTCCTCGTATGTTGTAAATAAAGTTACGGTAAATGTAAAAATATTCTTGTTCATTCTCACTCACAGCTTTCGCTGTTTGCCAATCGTTTGAGTTCATCACAACTAAATCCTGCTTTTTTTCTGGCTTCAAAATTCAGCGATTGCTTTTTTTGAGTACTTCCAGGGTAAAACTCTTCTAAGAGTTTTAAGTAGGTTTGTTCGGGTTCAATTTGCTCTTCTTTACACGCATATTTAAACCATCGATCCCCTTTTTGAACATGTGTAATCTCTTCTTCCAAAATAATGTTTAACGCTTCTAAAATAGCATAATTTGTCTCATCGGGATTGGATTTAAGTTTTTCCATAATTTTAGGATTTTGATCCAAACCATTGGCTTCTAAATAGCGTGGGACAATTGCCATTCGACTCAAAAGAGTGGTGGTTTTTTTCATTGCTTCAAACAAATTGGTATGAACTTCAAAATCGCCATACTGGTATCCCAAACGATGTAAGAGCTTTTCACACATCTTAAAATGTCGAATTTCATCTTCGGCAACCTCAAGCCAATCTGCGTAATATTCAAAAGGCAAATTCATAAAGCGATACGCAGCATCCAAAGCCAAATCCACCGCACAATACTCAATATGGCATATGGTGTGCAATAACTTGGCTTTTCCTTCAACTGTATCAAAATATTTTCTTTGTTTTACCTCTTTGGGCAAAACAATTTTTAAAAAAGAGTCATAACTTGGTTTTTCTAAACCTAAAGGCAAATACTCTTTTTCAAATACGATTTCATTGTTTAAAAATTGTGTGTAAAAATAAGTAAAGGTATCAAACTTTTTTTGTGGGTTTTCTTCAAACAAAATAGTTTCTAAAGTTTTAAAATAGTACACTTAATACCTCTTTGTTATGGGCACCACTAAAAATTAGAACGCCTATAAACGCCAAAGGAGTGTTTCTAGGTTAAAGAGTTTTAAAGTAGGACTACTTTAGTAATTCAAGTTAAAACTCTTTAAGATAGGAATACTCATTTGTCGCCCCAAGGGTAGTACATTAAGGCACAATCTTTTAAAAAAAAGAGTCTCGAATTAGCTACGGCTAGTCCTTTACCTCTTTTTTTTAAAACCTTATACCTTACTGTACTATTTATAGGTATTCTAATTTTTAGTGGTACCCTTAATATAATCAAGAATTTTATCGAATAAGGTTTAAAATGGATATTAAAGTTAAGCCCATGGGCGATTATCAAACCAACTGCTATATTGTGAGCATTGAAAATAAAGATTTTATTATTGACCCAGGAGTAAACGCTGTTTCATGGGTGAAACAAAATGTTAAAAATCCTGTCGCCATTTTTAACACACACGGACATTTTGACCATGTATGGAGCAATGCTGCTTTGCAAAAAGAGTTAAATCTTAAAATTTATTGCCCAAAAGAAGATGCTTTTATGTTACAAAATGACCCATTTGGTTTTGGGATGCCTTCAAGCATACCTGATGTGCTTGTGCAACCCGATGAAGCATTTGATTTTGATGGCGTTAAAGTCAAATTTCATTTTTTCCCCGGGCACACTCCTGGTTGCAGCGCCATTGAAATCAACAATACTCTCTTTAGTGGGGATTTTATTTTTAATGGTTCCATTGGCAGAGTTGATTTTCCCTACTCCAGTCCTGATGATATGAAAAGCAGTTTACGCAAAATTTTATCGTGGGATAAAGATATGGTTATTTACCCTGGACATGGCTTAAATACGAAGTTGTCACAGGAAAAGAACTCTTTAAATAACTGGTTAAATTATTTGTAACAATTAAGCCTCGTTATGATAAAATCACGAACTATTCATCACAGGACGTCACACATATGAAAAAAAGAATAATTGTACAATTTTCGATAATGATTATTTGCATTGCCCTTATCATTACATCGATGATTGCGTACAATTTACGTGAAACGGGGATTAACTCTTCGATTAATACGGCTAAATCCATTTCAGAAGTGGTTAAAAATGGATTAACTTCCCATATGATTAATGGCAATATGGATCAAAGAGATACCTTTATTAATTCCATTTCCAATATGTCCAACGTGAAGCAGCTTTGGTTTGTTCGTGCCAATGCAGTGACTGAACAATACGGTGCAGGTCAAGAAAATGAAAAAATCAGAGACCAAATTGATAACCGTGTTATACGAACAGGAAAAATGGAGTATAAACTCTATGAAAACTTTGCAACCAATGAAACCATAATGCGAGTCACCATTCCTTATTTGGCAAACACAGAAGGCAATGTAAACTGTCTTACTTGCCACAACGTTAAATACGGTGAAACACTGGGTGCCGTCTCCATTGAGTTGGATATTAACGATTTAAAACAAGTGGGATTGCAATCCATATATCTTTTAATTGGAATTACTTTAGGCAGTATGCTTTTGGTAATATTTATTACATCCAATATTTTAAAACCCTATATTCAACTTTTTGAAAAAATTGCCATCAGTATAAAAGAGGCGATTAATGGACGATTTATTCAAGTCAAAAAACCGTATAAACTCTCTTCGGACATGGTATTGTTTACCGATGATTTTAATATGCTTTTAGAGAGCTACAAAGCCACTTTTGACGATATTGACAAAAAACTCAAATACTTTATTGGGCAAACCACATCAAAAGAGAATAAAACCCCTTTAGATGAGTCAAAATTGATTATTACTAATTTATCAAATCTGTATCAATTTAAAAAAGAGATTGAACAAGACCAAACCAAAGAAGAGATTTTTAATCGCTTGGTGCAAGTTTTGAGAAATCAATTTCATCAAAAACATTTTACGATTTATCAAACTAACCTCAAAGAAGAGACCAGAGAGATTGTCAGTCAAGTGGGTACGTTGAATTTTTGTTGTCCTTCGAATATGAGTAATCCCGCTTTATGTCGGAGTGCAAGAACCAACAATGATGTTGTTTCCGTTGATTTTCACAATCCCTGTCCTTGTTTTACACAAAGCGATTACTACTATTATTGCACCAGTACAAACATCAATAAAAACACCATTATTGTGATTAACTTTGTACTTGAAACCAAAGAAGAGTTGCAATATGTCAAAGACAATATTGCTTTTATTAAAAGCTATATCAATGAAGCCGCTCCCTCTATTGAAGTTAAAATTCTTTTACAAGCATTAAAAGATTCTGCTTTTAGAGATGGATTAACGGGTCTTTACAATCGAAAATTCTTGGATGAGTATATTAAAAAAGCGCTTCCACAAGTTTTAAGAGACAATAAAAAGTTAGCCGTATTGATGCTTGATATGGATCACTTTAAATCAGTCAATGATGAATACGGACATGATATTGGCGATTTGGTTTTAAAAGAGTTGGGCTATATTTTAATTCAAAATGTAAGAGAGTCCGACTTAGTCATCCGATTTGGAGGCGAAGAGTTTATTGTTATTTTAAATAACATTGACAGCATTGAAAGTGCTTTACTTGTTGCCAATAAAATACGAGAGCAAGTGGCACAAAATGAGATTGATGTTTATGCCGGAACAAAACTTAGAAAAACCGTCAGTATTGGTCTTTCTATCTTCCCTGATGATGGAAAAACATTTGATGGTGTCTGTAAAAATGCAGATATTGCTCTTTATGAAGCAAAAAATAAAGGACGTAATCAAGTGGTGGTTTTCAATGAGAGTCAAGTCAGTAGTATTGATCTATTTTAGGACAGTAAATGAATAATTTAATCGTAAACAGCATTAAGAAGTTTTTGGAAGTCAGCAGTTTGACCAATGATATTTACACCTATTTAAATTTTTATGATGAGCTAAGAGAACTCAAAGAAGTGAAGCTCATCTATAATGAGTTGCAAAAATGGTTTGAAAAAACATTTGATATTAAATCGTTAAAAATAACCATTTACTCCACAACTGACCACAGTAAAGAGATTGTATTTCAAAACTCTCCCGATGAAGTTTATAAATGTGTTGCATTATGCAAACACTATAAAATTGATATGAATCCCAATTTGATTATTACTTTTTGTTTGGTATGTGATGATAAAACACAACTTGAAAGTCTTACTAAAAAAGATGAATACATCAATACTCTTTTTTATATGGTTTCACCTCTTATTAGCAGTGTTTCATATCAAGAGTTGGTCAAAGAGCTAACCTTTAAAGACCCATTAACCAATGTCTACAATCGAAAGTTTTTGGTTGAACATTTAAATAAACTGTTACCTTTGGCTAAACGAGAAAATCGTAATATCTCCTTTTTAATGGTCGGCATTGACCATTTTAAAGCCGTTATTGATGAGTTTGATTATGATATTGGGGACAAAGTTTTAATCAATCTTGCCACGATTTTACAAAATAATGTTCGAGAGTCTGATTTGGTTGTACGTCTTGAAGCCGATGAATTTTTAATTGCCCTTATTGGGGTAACCAATCAAAAAGATGCCAAGTTTGTTGCACAAAAACTCGTTGATGCCTTTGCTCAAAGTGAAGTGGAAGTCACAACCGATGGACAAGTTCTTAAAAAGACTATTTGCGTGGGTGTGACACACTACGATTATGAGACTAAAACGGTCGATGCTATCCTTAAAAATGCGGATATCTCTTTGTATGAAGCTCGAAATTTAGGAAGAGGTCAAATCAAAGAGTATTTCCCTGAATCTGAGACATGTGTGGAGTTATTTTAGAAAAAAAGCGTTACGCTTTTTTTCTGGCTTTCATATAAACGCGCTTAGGAGCAGGATAGCCTTCAACGGTTTTATTTTTATCGTTAGGATCTAAAAAGTCCTCTAAACTTTGATCAAATGACCAAGGTGTTTTTCGTTGCTCTTCACTTGTGGTTGTCGTAATTGCCAACACCTCAAACTCATCAAATCCTGCTCGGTCCAACCAATTTTTCAACGCATTTACCGTGGGAATAAAATAGATATTGGGAATTTTGGAGTAACGCTCTTTGGGTGTTAATGCCACTTCTTCATCACCATCAATCATAAATGTATCGATTAAAATTTCGCCTTTAGCATTCAGTCCTCGTGCCAGTGATTTAAGCGTACCAATAGGGTCGGGTCTGTGATACAACACACCTAACATAAAAATAAAATCAAATTTATGATTATAAATCTCTAAATGTTCCACTCCCAATTTTTCGTACTCAATTTGCGATTGTACAAAGTGATTGACCATCTCAAATTGCAGCATGGTTAAAGGACTTGGGTCAAATCCAATGAGTCGTTTGGGTCTGTCTTCTAACATTCGAAACATATAATAGCCATTGTTGCATCCAATGTCCGCAACGACTTTGTTGGTCAAGTTAAAATGAGGTCGTATTAAATTGTATTTAATATTACTTTGCCATTCACTGTCAATTTCTAAACCAAACAGTCGAAAAGGTCCCTTTCTCCAAGGAATCAATTTTTTAGCCGTTTGCACTAAGATTTCATACTCTTTAGGGGTTAAATCTTCTCTTTGCCCTACACTAAACCAATCATCATACCCAATCGTTAAATTCTCTTTTTTAATCTCAAACAGTTTTTGTAATTGATCGTACCAAGGCTTAACATTTTTCCACTCTAAGCACTGTTGTTTTTGTTTTTTAAGTTCTTCTAAGTTCATTCGGAATTATATTAATAATTTCATAAAATACCGATTTATTGATTTGCTAAAAGGATTTAAAACGATTTTTTTGCTATACTTTTGCTGCTTGCGTAAGTTAAAACACTACACAATTACTTCACGCTTAATTCGTTAGCATATGAATTATTATAATTATAAAGGATTCGTTTGAAAAAAATCAATGATATACTTTTTTCATATTGGACAATGGCAATATTATTGGTCATTTTAGCCCTAGGTGCTGCTGTTGCAACCTTTATTGAAAATGACTATGGAACTTCAACGGCCAGAGTTTTAGTTTACAATCATCTGTGGTATGAAACGGTGTTACTTTTAACCATCATTAACCTTTGTGGAGTTATGTACAGAACTTCCATGTGGAAAAAACCTCCACGATTTTTATTTCACTTTGCTTTTGTGGTTATTTTATTGGGTTCAATTATTACTCGATATGTCGGCTATGAAGGTATCATGCACATACGAGAAGGGCAAACTCAAAATCAAATGAGTTCTCTTGAACCTTATTTACAAGTAACGATTAATCATAAAGGGAAATCATATTATCAAGAGTTTCCTATTGAGTTTTCAGCTTTAGGCAATGATTTCGATTTTAATGTTGAATTTGATGATAAAGTGTTAAATTTACACTACAAAGATTACGTCTTTGCCAAACAAGACAAAGCAACAATGGGACTTTTAACCTTAAATGCCACTCTTGACAATGAAACCAAAGAGTACAAACTCCCAGGGCAAAGAGGACAACAAGGACTTGAACGAGGCAACAGCTTTGGTGATACCACCGTTTTAATCCAATACGGGTCAAAAACACTCACCCTTCCTTTTGCCATTCATCTGCGTGATTTTCAACTCGAACGATACCCAGGCAGTATGTCACCCTCTTCTTATGCATCGGAAGTTACTGTTATAAAAGAGGATAAAGAACAATACGATTATCGAATTTTTATGAACAATACGCTTAATGAAGGTAACTTCTTGTTCTTCCAAAGTTCATACGACATGGACGAGTTAGGTACTGTTCTTTCTGTGAACAACGATCCGGGAAAATGGCCAACCTATTTTGGATATTTTCTTTTAACTTTAGGATTAGTAATGAATTTTTTTGATAAAAAAAGCCGATTTTGGAAACTGACAAAATATTTAAAAGAGAAAAATATTGCGTCATTTATTTTAGCTATTGCCCTATTTTCTGGCATCAATAGCTATGCTAAAGAGTATGAGGATGTTCAAGAGTATGTTAAAGAGTTCAAAGCCTCTTCTGCATTAACGGCACAAAAGTTTGGAAACTTAGCTGTTCAAACTTCACAAGGACGAATGAAACCCATAGGGTCGTTAAACAAACAAATTTTAAATAAACTCAGTGGCAAAAATGAAATGTTTGGTATGGATTACAATCAAATTGTTTTGGGAATGCTCACACGTCCAGAGTATTGGCGGTTTGTTAAAATCATAAAAATCAAAACACCCAAACTCAAGCAGCTTATTGGTATTGATGAGAGTGAAAACTATATCTCTTTTTCCGATGTTTTTAAAGACGGAAAATATCTTTTAATTGACCAAATCAATGAAGCCAACCGAATCAACCCCAACCAAAGAGGAACTTTTGAAAAAGATTTAATCCAAGTGGATGAACGACTCAATATTGCCTATTTGGTTTACAGCGGTGAATTATTTAAAATCTTTCCAAAACTTGAAGAGAACAATCACAAATGGTACACGCCTTTGTCGGCTATTCAAGAGTTTGAAAAGGACAATAAAATGGCCGTTGAAACCATGACCAAAGGACTTATTAATTATACCATCGTAGAAAACTGGGAGATGGCAAATCAATTTTTAGATCATATTGCAAATTATCAACAAAAAGTTGGGGCAAAAGTAATTCCTCATCAAACTCAAATGAAATATGAGTTGCTGTTTGACAAAATTGATGTTTTCCCAAAACTGACATTAGCCTATGTTTTTTCAGGGTTTATTTTATTTATTGTCGCTTTTGCTTCAGTTTTCAATGAAAAATTAAAATCACGAACGATTACTTATATTTTCTTTGCTGTCTTAGCCGTACTCTTTGCTGTACACACTTTTGGAATGGGCTTAAGATGGTATGTGAGTGGTCATGCTCCGTGGAGTGATACATATGAATCACTGCTTTATATTTCGTGGTCAGCCATTTTTGCAGGAGTGGTCTTTTTTAGAAAATCTCTATTGGCATTGAGTGCTTCGGTGATTGTGGCAGGGATTTTTATGTTTACCGCACACTTAAGCCATATTGACCCACAAATTACCAATTTAGTCCCCGTACTTAAATCATATTGGCTTACGATTCACGTTTCTATTTTAACTGGTTCATATGGATTTTTAGGGTTAGGTGCTATTTTAGGATTTATGGCAATGTTACTCTTTATTTTTAGATCACCTCAAAGAAAAAATATTGATGAAACCATTAAACACATCACCACCATTAATGAAGTGTCGTTAATCATTGGTCTTGCTGCTTTAACCATTGGAAACTTCTTAGGGGGTGTTTGGGCAAATGAATCGTGGGGAAGATATTGGGGTTGGGATCCTAAAGAGACTTGGGCGTATGTGGCGATTGTAACGTATGTTTTAGTGTTACACTTACGACTCATTAAAGGACTTAACACCGCGTTTGTCTTTAGTGTGGCTTCACTGTTAGCCTTTTCAACAATTTTGATGACTTACTTTGGAGTAAACTTCTATTTATCAGGAATGCACTCTTACGCCACAGGAGACCCACTTCCTATTCCTACATGGGTGTATGTTTTAACCGTATTGGTGTTTGTAACTATTGCAGTTGCGTATAGAAAAAGAGATTTAAAAGACGGAGAGATTTGTACTGTACCTAAAGGTGAGTAGTAAATGGTGAGTGGTGAGTAGTAATTTCCTCCTACCACTCACTTCTTACCTCTTACTTCTCACATAATTGGATTTTATCTTCTTTCGTCGTTATCATACACAAAAACTCATATTCACTGCCATAACAGGCTTCATACATATGATTCACCCCTGCTGGAATATAGATAAAATCCCCTGCTTTGGCATGATACTCTTCATTGCCCACAATCACTTTGGCTTCACCTTTTAAAACATATTGTTGATGTTGGATTTCATTGGTGTGATTGGGCATGGAACCCTCTTTGGCTAACGTTACTTTTCGTACGATAAAATCTTTGTCTTCTTTAGGTGTTAGCACCGCAATAGAAGCATTGACTGTTTTAGGAATACAACTTTTTTCAAAATTATTTGAACTTTGGCAATACATAATTATCCTTTTGTTTTAATACAAAATCATAGTGCGTTTTAGCTAAATATTAAATAATTCTCTCTTTCGTTTTTTCACTGACCAGTTTATACGCAATTGCAAGTGCTACAATGACAATACCAATAATAAGTAAATCATCGGCTTTTTCTGAAGACAATGAATAAATCAATATTTTACGAATCAACGCTGCCATGGCTAAGGTTAAAAAAGCTTTTATGGCAAAGCCTTTGCCTTTTAAGTGTTCAATCTCTTCATTAATCAGCTCAATAGCCGCCCAAAGCACGAGTAAACTTCCCAAAACTGTTAAAATCCCTTTTTCAATGCCTATATCTGAAAAAAACAGCAAATAAATATCATACACAAAAAGCCCAATGGCAAAAAATGCCACCAATGCCAAAGCCCCAGCTAAAAAGAAGTTAGTATAAGAACTGAATTTTTTTAAAGAAGATAAAATGCTTTTTTCAATATGCGACAACGACAAAAACTTACCCAACTCCTCTTCTCGGTAAGAACTCGTTAAAATATCCAAATTCATGTCAATAATCTTTTCAACCGCACGAATTTGTTTGACGTGTTGCTCTTTAGACTCAAAATTGTCTTCAATGCTTTGCAAAACAAATGTCCGAACAAACGTAAACGCAGAATTCACATAATGCGTAGGCAAACCAATTTTAACATGCACTTCACCAATTTTATACAAAGAAGTAAAATAGACCATGTCATATTTGCCACAAAAAAGATTGATAAACCACTCTTTAAGTTTGAGTTGATGGTGCGCAATAATCTCTTTGTTTTTTAAAAATTGCGCTGTTTTCCCAAAGCCCCAAATATAATCATAAAATTCATCAATAAACTTATCAGAAAGTTCTATCATACGAGGTTGAAGTGCTTTTAAAATATCCGCTTCTTGAGATGTAAATTTGTAGTTAGTTTTTAATGAAGTGCATTCTTTCATTTTAACCTCCTTATCTTTTATCGTATTGTAGCTTTCTAATTAAAGGTTTGCTTTGATTTAAAGCAATGTTTTGGTGTGAATGATGTGTAAAGTTTTTGGTGTTTTTTTGACATAGGTTTTGAGCTATGGGTAAATTCTTTGATTTTTTACTCATACGTTGTATCGAAAATATTTAACTATTTCGACATATAAATTTTATATGTCGAAAATCCTCTATTTTTTCGACATATCAAAAAAGTTCTAAATTTATAAAATACTTACTTCATAGCACTATTTGAGATAATACGAGCCACACCGTTTAAGTTTGCTAAAACCCTATTTGCAGATATTGCTTTTTTTAAGACTTTTTGAGTTTCGATTTGGTGGGTTAATAGTAGGTTCTTCATTTCATGCAACTTTTAAATATTTATCCAAAAATTCTATTAAACAATTTGGAGTATTTGAATATTGAGCTAATACTGAAATCGAATCTTCTAATTTAAAAGACAAATTACACTTATATTTTTTTGTCAATATCTTTGGTTCTTTAGCAGTTGCTTCCTCCTTTAGTCTTTTTAGAAAGTCAATGAAAAATTTTAATTCAAACTTACCTCTGAACATACAAGCTTTATTAAAATCACTTGAATTAAATAATACTAATTTTTTCTCTAATAAATCATCTGTAATTTTTGGTGCATCTTTAAATAAAGTATTCTCAAAAATATCTTTATTCTTCAAATCATCAAAAATATTAGCTCTTAAATTTAAATCTACATCGAACATATTCTCATTGTTCTTAAAATAATTTTTCAGAACCTCATTAATATCCAATCTTGTACTCGTATTTGTTTCTATTCTTATATCATATTGACAAGATAACCAAGCATTTAAGAACAATAATTCATCATGATAATTCGTTAATAATGTAGTATATAAATCTAATATTTTAATGAAATTCTCATCTTTCTCTTTCATATTAAATTCACTATTCAAAATTCTTTTTAAAGTATCTTTTGTTGAATAAAAATTCTCTATTGAATAACAAGGAGTAACATATAGTTTATTCTCTACTTTATCATCAGTATAATCTTTATCTATAAAAAATAATGCTTTAGCTTTATCGTATTCCTTTCGATTTTTAATTAACTCTTTTACCTTTAAAACTAAATCTCGTCCTCCACATGTAAAATCTTGAAATTCTTTTTCGTATTTTATTGTGACTCTAGTACCATAATATTTTTTGTCTTCATCCCCTTCAAAAAAGCAGTACACCATGTCTGGATTAGTTTTGGAATATGCTCGTACAAAATTTGTATATGCAACATGTCCAGATTCAGCTTCCTCCAACATTAATGAGTATAAATCATTTTTACTCATTTTTACTATCCATATAAATATTAATACCTACTGCATATTTTTCCAATTCATTTTTAAAAATAAATGGAGAATGTGTTACAGCTAGTAAAAACTTACATTTTTCAGAATTCATAATATCAGGCAATAAGCGTTTTTGCCACGGTAATGATAATGAAAGTTCTGGTTCATCAAATAAAACTATTAAATTTTCTGTTTTTTCTAAATATATTTTTGAGAATATTGAGATAATCTGTTTTTCCCCAGAAGATAATTTATTTATTTCAACTTTTTCATCAGTACCATCTCTGTAAATGTCTAAATCAACAGAACTTTCATCGTATCTAAATTGTTTATCCACTAAATACTCATTACATACATCACGAAAATTTTTTATCTTATCATCAAGATGTTTATGTTCATTATAAATATCAATTAATTGAAAGATAAATGAAACCAAATCTTTTCTTTCTTTTAATTTCGCTTTATTTTTTAGTAATTTTAAAATACCATCTTTATCTTTTTGTGGAATATTATCTCCAACTCTATGTAAAATAATTTTGATTGTATTTTCATCTAGCTCTTCAATTTCACTATCTTCAATTTTTCTAAAACCATTTAAAAATAGGGATAGCATTTGCCCTGTTAACTTTGAAAAACCAGTAATTGTAGATTTCTCAATTTCTTGCTCAACAGTAATGATTTTTTTTCTTACATCCTCCATACCGAAATGAATTAATGTATCATCATTAACTTCTAAATCTTCTTCTAATTCTCTATAATAACTTCTACTGTCATTACGGTGTATAATTCTTTCTTTAAAACTACCTAAATTTTTTAAATCTTCTTCAACTCTTCTATAAGTAGGTAAATATAGTATTGAAAAATTCAAATCTTGCTTGATTCTTTCTAATTTATCAAATACATCAAAACTAGGTTTTTCTTTTATATATTTAAAAATTTCTCGAGTCATTATTTCGATTGGTGCAAATCTTCTTATTGCGTTTTTTTCAATAAATTCAGCAATAGTTTTTGATACTTTAGAATTAAAGCTATCATAATTATCAAATTGTAATTGATTTAAATTTTCTAATTGAGTTAAAATACTTAAAGGAATTCTCCTATTGTTGTTATTATTATTTTCTTGGTAAGTTACATAACTTTCTAATTCAAATTTCGAAAATTGTATTTTCTCTTTATTCCCAAAAATAACCTCTATTGCCTCGAATTCAATATTTGAAAGCTTCTTATATTTTTCATTTAAAAGATAATATAGTGAATTTAAAATAGTTGTTTTACCAAAACCATTTTCACCTATTAATATTTTCACATTATCTTCAAAATTAATGTCAACATTTCTAAAACCAAAAAGCCCAGTTATTTTAAATCTTTTTATCATTCTTTATTTCCTTTTTTTTTAATTCAATTTTGAAATTCTTTTTTTAACTCTTATCCATCCCCACCACTCAAAATCCTCATTTGATTAATGGCAATTTTATTAAGCTTTTCTATCCTTTGACTTTTGGAAAATCTCTCAATTAAAAATTTCTTTTAAACCCATCAAATTCGACGGCTTTAAAATCAAGATTATAAAAAATTTCCACATATTCTTACTCTTTTTCACTTCGTATTATCTTAATCCCAAAACATCCCTCTCAATCTCTCTTTTCAACTCTTCTTCCGTTGGCAAATAAAGCTGATATTTTGATACAAAGAGATTATCTTTGCTATTTATATGTGAGTATTTTACAATAGTTTCATCTTTATCTGTGCATAAAATTATTCCAATAGTTGGATTATCACTTTCATTCTTTTCCAAATCATCGTACATATTTACATACATATCAATTTGCCCAATATCTTGATGGGTTAGTTTTCCTATTTTCAAATCTATAAGTACAAAACATTTTAAAAGATAGTTATAAAAATCACTTGTTTGTGTTTTGATTCTTTTTTGTCGTGACACAAATGCAAAACCTCGACCTAGTTCCAGCAAAAATTCTTGTATTTTTTCTAGCAAGGCACTTTCAAGTTCATTTTCTCTGAATGATTTATTGTCTTTTAAATCTAAAAATTCCAATACATAAGGATCTTTGATAATATCTTTTGCTGTAAGTTGTAGATTTTTTGTATTTTCTTTGGCTTCATCAATAACGGGCTGTTTTTCTTGACTTGATATAACTCTTTCATAATAAAGTGAGTTTATTTGTCTTTCTAAAGCTCTAACACTCCAATTAGAAGCGATGGTTTCTTGTATATAATACTCTCTTGCTTGTTCGTTTTCAATTCTCATGATAAGTCGATAATGACTCCAACTCAATTCGCTACACAGTGTGTAGCAATTTGAAAAGACTAAATAAAACTGTCTCATATTTCTAAGATTTTGAGGAGTAAATCCAGTACCAAAATCAACGGTGAGTTGCTTTGATAATTCACTTATAAGGTTTGAGCCATATTTTGCTTTTGTTTCCCCATGTTGTTCCACTTCTACTATTTTTTTACCCACATTCCGATAGGCTTCCACCATAATAAAATTTACAGATTTATAGGCATTATCTCTTGCTGTTTGTAAGATAGATTTAATATCTTGATAAAATTGGTTATTTGATTGTTTTACTGTTTCACTCATCAATAAATCTCACTTTATTTTACATTCGTAACATTGTAACCAAGAAAAGTTTATTTTAAGATTTAGAGTATCGGTATTTAGGGAAGTTTAAATGTGGGCTGTAAAGAGAAATTACTTTCTCTTTACAGCTTTAGCGTTAGGTAAATCAGTGATTGTACCTTCAAAAATTTCGGCTGCCATTCCTACAGATTCATGTAAAGTTGGGTGAGCGTGGATTGTTAAAGCAATGTCTTCTGCATCACAATCCATCTCAAGAGCAAGTGAGATTTCTCCTAAGAGTTCTCCTGCATTATCACCCACAATTGCACCACCTATGAGTTGGTGTGTCTCTTTGTTGAAAATAAGTTTGGTCATACCACTGCTTGAAACATCACTGGCAATGGCTCGTCCTGATGCACTCCAAGGAAAAGTTGAGACTTCATAATCAATCCCTGCTTCTTTGGCTTGAGTTTCAGTCATTCCTGCCCATGCAATTTCAGGGAAGGTATAAGCAATCGATGGGATTTGTTTTGGCTCAAAAAAGGCTTTGTGTCCTGCAATGACTTCAGCAGCCACATGACCTTCATGTACAGCTTTATGGGCAAGCATGGGTTGTCCTACGATATCACCAATGGCAAAAATATGAGGAACGTTTGTTTTCATTTGATTATCCACTTTGATAATTCCATACTCATCGACATTTACGCCACATTTATCCAATCCCAGTTTTAAACCATTGGCACTTCGTCCCATAGCCACTAAAACAGCATCATAAACAACTGCACCCTCAGGCGCACTTTTACCTTTAAACTCAACATACACACCATCTTGTTTTGGGATAATTGATTGAGCTTGGGTTTCAAACATGATGTTAAATCGTTTGGCATTGGCTTTGGTATAAAGTTTTACAATATCGCTGTCAGTTCCAGACATTAATTGTTTTCCACGTACGACAAAATCTACTTCTGAACCCAATTTCTGATACACAGTACCCATTTCAAGACCAATAATTCCACCACCCATAACAAGAAGTTTTTTAGGCACTTCTTTAACTTCTAAAGCATTTGTCGAATCCCAAATTCTTGGGTCTTCGTGTGGTATAAAAGACATTTTACTGCTTTGGCTTCCAGCAGCAATAATACAATTATCAAAGCTGACTTTGGTTTGTTCATCACTGTTTGTATGGTTTACTATTACAGAGTGGTCATCAAGAAAAGTTGCCGTTCCTTGTATTACTGTAACTTTTCTCATTTTAGCCATGGCACTTAAGCCATCAGTGAGTCTTTTAACTACACCACTTTTGTATGCGGCTACTTTAGAGATATCTACAGTTGGTTTTCCAAAGCTTACACCTGCATGTTCAATGTGTTCTGCTTCTTCAATCACTTTTGCTACGTGTAACAACGCTTTTGAAGGGATACATCCCACATTTAAGCACACCCCACCTAATGTAGGATGTCGCTCAACTAAAACCGTATCTAAACCTAAGTCTGCACATCTAAAAGCAGCTGAGTAACCCCCAGGACCTGCTCCTATAACTAATACTTGACCTTTTACTTCATTCATAATTGCCACCTTACAAATTCAATAATCGAATATCGCCAAGCAATTTCGATAAAGTTGTTGTAAATCTTGCTCCATCTGCACCATCAATAACTTTATGGTCATATGATAAGCTTAATGGCAACATGAGTGCTGGTTCAAATGTTTCACCGTTCCACTTTGGTTTAAATTCAGATTTTGACAATCCTAAAATCGCAACTTCAGGTGCATTAATAATTGGCGTAAAATATGTACCACCAATACCACCTAAACTAGAAATGGTAAAACAAGCCCCTTGCATATCGGGTGCTTTTAATTTTCCCTCTCGTGCTTTCGTTGAGAGTTCTGCTAATTCTATAGCAATCTCTTTAAACCCTTTTTTATCAGCATCTTTAATAACGGGTACAACCAATCCATTGGGTGTATCAACTGCCACTCCAATATGGAAATATTTTTTCATAATCAAGCTTTGAGCATCACTGCTTAATGATGCGTTAAATTTAGGATGAATTGCTAAGGCTTTTGCTACAGCTTTTACCACAAACACCAACGGTGAAAGTTTAAAATCTTTGGCAAGTGCATTTTGCTCTTTTCTAAATTTTTCCAATTCTGTAATATCGGCTTCATCAAATTGCGTTACATGTGGCATAGCCAACCAATTTCGGTGTAAGCTCGGACCTGAAATTTTTTGAATTCGACTTAACTCTACGGTTTCAATTGAACCAAACTGGCTAAAGTCTATCTCTTTGGCTTCGGGTAAATTAAAGCCAAATCCTACACCCGTAGCTGCACTGGCTGGTTTGTTCAGTTGTTCTTTAACGTACGCTTTAATATCTTCTTTTAAGATTCTATTTTTTCGTCCGCTTCCTTTGACAAAACCTAAATCTACGCCAAATTCTCGTGCGAGTTTTCGCACTGACGGAGAAGCATACACTTTACTGGCTTTTTTACTTAAAACACTCGTTTCTTCTTTGTCAATACTGATTGATACCGCTTCTTGAAGTGTGGTTGGTGATTTTTTAACTTCTTCTTTGACAGGAGCTTCAACACTAGCAGGTGTTGGAATTTTATTTTCCATAACAACCGTTTTGACTATTTTTGCAATCAAATCACCGCTGTTGACTTTCATACCTGCTTCAACAAACAGTTCAATCACTTCACCAGCAAATGGTGCGGGAACATCCATAGAGGCTTTTTCTGTCTCTAGCGTAATCAAACCATCTTCATATTCAACCGTATCCCCTACTTTAACCATAACATCAATCAAATCAACGTCTTTATCGGCTCCTAAGTCTGGTACATGCACTTCTTCAACGACAGAACAAATTGTTTGTTCATTAACAAACTGGCAAGAAACTTGAGCATTGGCTGCTGAAATGGCTTGAAGTTCTGCTTCTGCCGCTTTGACATCCATTGGTGCAGATGTTTTCGCAACAGGAGTTTCTACGCTTATAGTAGGTGTTGAAATCTCTTTTGCAACCGCACTTTGAGTGCTTGCTTGTGCCACAGGAGCTTCTTGCACCTCTTGCGATTCAACTCGTGCAATCAAATCACCCGAATTGACTTTCATCCCTACTTTTAAAAATATCTCTTTAACTACTCCAGCGTGTGTTGTTGGAACATCCATAGAAGCTTTTTCTGTTTCAAGTGTAATTAACCCGTCTTCAACTTCTACCACATCGCCAACATTTACCATCACCTCAATTAAATCGACGTCTTTATCCGCTCCTAAATCAGGAATAAAAATATCATGAATTGTGCTCATTCTTTACTCCTTATGCTTTTACTGGATTGATTTTAGTAGGATCAATTTCATATTTTTTCATAGCTTGTGCTACAACTGATTTTTCAACTTTACCTAATTTTGCCAATTGTGCCAATGTCGTAAATACAATAAAGTTTGTGTCAACTTCAAAGAACTTTCTTAAGTTTGCTCGAGAATCTGATCGTCCAAAACCATCTGTTCCTAAGGCTTTGAATGTTCCTTTTACAAAGGGTACAAGTTGCTCAGAGTAAGCTTTCATATAATCCGTTGCTGAAATGATAATATTTTCATCATCGCTTCCAAGCACTTGATCCACGTAAGCTACTTTTTCTTCCGAACCAATGTTTAACAAGTTGTCTCTTTCTACATCTTGAGCTTCTCGTGTTAATTCATTGTATGAAGTAACAGAGTAAATATCTGAAGCAATACCATACTCATTTGCTAATACTTCAGCTGCTTCAAGTACATGTTGGAAAATTGCACCAGACCCCAATAATTTTACTTTGAAATTATTTTTAGCTTCTACTGATTTTAATTTGTAAATTCCTTTAATAATTCCTTCTTCTACCCCTTGAGGCATGGCAGGTTGTTTGTAGTTTTCATTTAATGTGGTTAAATAATAGAAAACATCTTCTTGTGCTTCCCCATACATTCTTTCAATTCCATTTTGAACAATTACAGCAACTTCATAACCAAATGTTGGGTCATACGTAATACAACTTGGAATGGTATTGGCAATAATATGAGAGTGTCCATCTTCGTGTTGTAACCCTTCACCATTGAGTGTTGTTCTTCCCGATGTACCACCTACTAAGAAACCTCTTGCTTTTTGATCTCCTGCTGCCCAACACATATCACCCGTTCTTTGGAATCCAAACATTGAGTAAAAGACATAAAATGGGATCATGGGAGAATCATTTACAGAGTAAGAAGTTGCAGCAGCAACCCAAGAACCCATCGCACCTAATTCATTGATACCTTCTTGTAATACTTGTCCTTTTTTATCTTCTTTATAATAAGCAACTTGGTCTCTGTCTTGTGGAATATATTTTTGACCTTCAGATGAGTAAATCCCCAATTGTCTGAACATCCCTTCCATACCAAATGTTCTTGCTTCATCAGGAACGATTGGAACAATTCGTTTACCAATATTTTTATCTTTAACTAATACATTTAAAACCCGTACAAATGCCATAGTTGTAGAAATCTCTCGATCACCTGAACCTTCTAAAATTGAATCAAATGAGTTTAATGCAGGAACAGTTAATGGTGTTGAAAATTGTGTTCTTCGTTGAGGAACGTATCCACCCAATTGAGCTCTTTTTTCTTGAATATATTTAACTTCTTCACTGTCAGGGGAAGGAACATAATACGGTACTTTTTCTAATTCTTCGTCTGGAATTGGAATATCAAATCGGTCTCTAAATTGTCTTAAAGAAGCTAAATCAACTTTTTTAACACCATGCGCAATATTTTTACCCTCAGCTGCTTCACCCATACCGTAACCTTTAACGGTTTTAGCTAAAATTACTGTTGGTCGTCCTACTGTTTCATTGGCTTTTTTAAATGCTGCATACACTTTAACAGGGTCATGTCCACCTCGGTTTAACATCCAAATATCATCGTCACTCATATTTTCTACAAGTTTTGCTGTTTCGGGATATTTGTTAAAGAAGTGTTCTCTTGTGTAAGCTCCACCTTTTTGTTTAAAGTTTTGATATTCACCATCAACGGTTTCTTCCATAAGCTCAAGAAGTTTTCCAGAAGTATCTTTGGCTAAAAGTTCATCCCAGTGTCGTCCCCAGATGACTTTGGTCACTTCCCAACCTGCTCCTCTGAACTGACCTTCTAATTCTTGGATAATTTTTCCATTTCCTCGAACGGGTCCATCAAGTCGTTGTAAGTTACAGTTAATAACAAAGATTAAATTGTCTAATCCTTCACGTCCTGCAAGTCCAATAGCACCCAATGATTCTGGCTCATCACACTCACCATCACCCATAAAACAATATACTTTTTGTTTTGAACAATCTTTAATTCCACGATCGGTTAAATATTTTAAAAATCTTGCTTGATAAATCGCTTGTATTGGACCTAGTCCCATTGAAACGGTTGGGAATTGCCAATATTCTGGCATAAGTTTTGGGTGTGGATAAGAAGAGAGTCCATCACACAATGCTTCTTGTCTGAAATTGTCCATTTGTTCTTGTGAAATTCTTCCTTCTACAAATGAACGTGCGTAAATTCCCGGAGAAATATGTCCTTGGAAAAATACTAAATCTCCTCCATCGGGATGGGAAGGGGCTTTAAAAAAGTGATTAAATCCAACATCATACAGTGTTGCTGATGATTGGAATGATGAAATATGCCCTCCAAGTTCTAACTCTTTTTTTGAAGCTCTTAAAACCATGGCTTGAGCATTCCATCGGATTATTGAACGAATCTTTCTCTCTAAAGAAAGATTTCCAGGCATTTTTGGCTCGTGTTCAACAGGGATGGTGTTTACATATGCCGTAGTGGCACTGTAGGGTAAATAAGCACCACTTCTTCTTGCTTTATCAATCAGCTTCTCCAATAAAAAGTGAGCTCGATCGCCACCCTCTTCTTGAATAACCACTTCTAAAGCTTCTATCCATTCTTGTGTTTCAGATGGATCAACATCTTCTAAATTCATAACAGACATATAATTCCTTTTCAATAATATTTTCACTTTCGTTAAATACTTAATTAATATTTAACTATTGGAACTAACATAATACTATAAATAACTTATTGGGTTGTTATCTTTTTTGAGTAAAGTAAAATTATAAGAAAATAAAATTTTTATTATAAAATTTCACTAATTTTGATATTTTTCATAAAAAAATTAGATTTATAAATTAACTAATATTTAAGTTATTACATAATTTTGAAATTACTTACTCCTATTTATGTCTCATTTTTTAGAGAATTGTACTACTTATGTACATTATATCATATCTTGTTCATATCATTTAATCAAACCTTAATTAAAAATATTAGATTTTCCAATATTAGTATTAACTTAAGATAAAGGTTATAATTAGCCATCGAAAATCAAAGTTTAAATTAAGTTAAACCCAAAAATCAACTTAAGGAAAAAAGAAGATATATGAAAAATGGTGCCACGTTTAGAGTCATTCACACGCATAATCAAAGTGCAACGATGAATATGGCGATGGATAAAGCCTTGGCAATGTCATTTAAGAAAGAAGATAAACCCATCTTACGATTTTATACGTGGGAAAATTCTTTTACTGTTGGTGTTTCACAAAACACACAAGACTATACCCAAACATACAACAGTTTTAAGGGCAACTGCGCAAAACGTATGACAGGTGGTGGTGTTTTATTTCATGGACACGATCTTTCATACAGTTTGGTTTTACCCACACATTTTTTAGAAAATTTGAGTGTAAAAGAGAGTTATGAAAAGATATGTTCTTTTTTACTTTTCTTTTATAAAAGTTTAAATCTTGAAGCAATGTATGCAAAAGATATTAAGGCTATAAATTTAAGTAAGAGTGATTTTTGTCAAATAGGTTTTGAAGCCTATGATATAGTAATTCAAGGGATTAAAATAGGTGGAAATGCCCAAAAACGTACTAAAAATATGATTTTTCAACATGGCTCTATTCCTTTATATCAAACACAAAGAAGTAAAGAGTTTGGGAACAGTTTAGAAGATTTAGACATTACCCTAACGTATGAAGAGGCCATTGAAAGATTGAGTGAGGCTTTTTGCCAAACATTTAATGCAAAACTTGAAGAGTCCAGTTTAAATGAAAAAGAAAAAGAATATTTAAAGAAATTATTAAAGGAAAGCAATGACAGCACCAACAACTAAAGCTGAATATAAAAAACCCGTATGGTTAAGAAAAAAAATAACACCTGCTGCCCAAATAGAAATGGAAACACTTTTAAAAGATGTGGGAGGATTGCATACCATTTGTCAAGAAGCAAAATGCCCCAATATCAGTGAATGTTTCTCCAATAAAAATGCTACATTTTTAATTTTAGGAAACATTTGTACACGAAGATGCAGCTATTGTAACGTACACACAGGACTTCCTACAGAAGTTGATTTAAGTGAAATACAAAAAGTTACCACTTCTGTTTTACACTTAGGATTGAAGTTTGTGGTTATCACCAGTCCTGCAAGAGATGATTTAAGCGATGGTGGAGCAGAACAATTTTACAGAGTTACCCAAGATATTTTAGAAAAATCACCTCAAACACAAGTCGAGATTTTAATTCCAGATTTTAAAGCCAAAGAAGCCTCGCTTCAACGGGTTGTTGATTCAGGTGCCGTAATTATCGGACATAACATCGAAACTGTGCCAAGATTTTATAAAATCAGAAAAAATGCCTCATATGAGCGTTCAATTGGTGTGTTAAAACGACTTAAAGAATTAGGTGGAGATAAAATCAAAACCAAAAGTGCTTTAATGGTCGGACTTGGTGAAACAGAAGAAGAGATGGTGCAAGTCTTTAAAGATTTAATTGCCGTGGGATGTAAGTTTTTAAGTATCGGGCAATACTTAGCACCCTCAGGTGAATATGAAAAAGTTGTAGAATATGTCAAACCCGAACAATTTGTCAGATATAAACAACTTGCCATGGATTTAGGCTTTGAATTTGTACACAGCACTCCTTATGCCAGAAGTTCATATATGGCACATGAGTATTTGAGTAAGCAAAATAGTAAATAGTGAGTGGTGAGAGGTAAGAAGTAAATAGAAATTACCACTTATTACTACTCACTTCTTACTTTTCACTTCTCACCCAAAATATGGTACAATCCCCCACTAAAAATTCAAAGGATAACTATTGAGTGATGTGATTGAACTGTTTAAAGAAATAACCAAAGTACCTCGTTGTTCAAAAGAACACACCCCTTTTATAACCTACATTCAAAACTTTGCAAAACAATATGGCTATGAGTGTTTTACAGATAACGTCAATAATATTTTATGCAAAAAGCCAAACTCACAGGCAAAATTATGTATCCAAAACCACTATGATATCGTTTGTTTAATTGATGGATGCGTTCCTGAAATCATTGAAGAAGATGGATATTTAAAAGCCAAAGATTCAACTTTGGGTGCTGATAATGGAATTGGCTGTGCGTATATGTTAAGTTTGATGAAACAAGGCTATGATTGCGAATATCTGTTTACTTCAGATGAAGAGATAGGACTTATTGGTGCTAATGCCATTGAGTTTGAATTACAAAGTCAATATATGCTTAATATCGACAGTGAACGAGAAGGTGAAATCTGCATAGGTTGTGCAGGTGGTGTGGATATTTTTGGTTCATTTTCAAAAAAACACATTGTATCCAATGAGGACAATTATAATTTATATGAAATATCCATTGGCAACTTGCCAGGAGGTCATAGTGGTGTAAATATCGATGAAAATCGTCCCAATGCCCTTAAACTCTTAGCCCAAAGTATAAAAGAATGCGAAGGGAAATTACTCGATATCAATGGAGGTGAGCGTATTAACTCTATTCCTGTTAATGCCAAAGCCATTATCGCCTCACACATCAAACCAAAATCAACACACGAACAAATGAAAATCGAAAAAATCGATACAAAAAGTGAGCATTTAAGCCTTTATGATGACAATCTGATTGACTTTATGTACGCTTTTGCCAATGGTGTTCGTGGGTTTGATAAAAGTTTGAATGTGGTTTTAACCTCTATCAATCTTGCCATCATTAAAACAACCATAGATGAAATCAAAATTGAGTTAAGTGCTCGTTCTATGGACAATGATGAGCTTAAACGTATTCAAAATGAAACGGTGTGTATGTTAAAGAATTATGGATTTGAAACAAGCACTTGCGGAAAATATCCTGCGTGGAAACCACAAATCAATGAGTTTACCAACACCGTTTTAGGAATTTACCAACAGCACTCACCACACGCTGCTTTAGAGGCTATTCATGCAGGGCTAGAATGTGCTTTATTTCAAGCAAAATATCCCAAACTCAATGTTGCGTCAATTGGTCCAAATATTCATAATCCTCATTCAAAAGCAGAAAAAGTAGAGATAAAATCGGTTGAAAATCTCTATACGATTCTTTTGGATATTGTTAAAAAAGTAACGAGTGAAAAGTAACGAGTAACAAGGATATTATGATGAAAAAAACTGGTCACTCGTCACTCTTTACTGGTTTCTCGCAACAAGGCTTGGATTTTCTAGATCAAATTAAAGCCAATAACACTAAAGTATGGTTTGAAAACAATCGTCATATTTGGGAAGAAACCATACTAAAACCTAATATTGCGTATATAGAAGAAATGGGTGAACACTTAATTGCACTTGCCCCTTTTATCAAAGCGTTACCCAAAGTTTCAGGCTCTTTATTTAGAATTTACAAAGATACAAGATTTTCTCATGATAAAACACCCATAAAAACAAAAATAGGTATTTTGTTTTGGCAAGGCAATTCACATCGTATGCAAAGTGCCAGCTTTTATATGCATTATACGTCAAGTGAAGTTTTCGTAGCAACGGGGATTCGGACATTTAAGCCACCCTTGCTAAAAAAATATCGAGAATATATAAAAAATGAGAAAAATGCCCAAGCATTGCATATGATTTTAGAAAAGCTAGATCAAAAAGGGATTTGTACCGTTGAACCACACTTTAAAAGATATCCTCAAGGCTTTAAAGAAGAAGATAAATATGCTTATTTGAGTCTTTATAACAGTATGTACGCTTACACAACATTCAAGCCCAATAAAATATTTTTAAGTACAAAAATAATCAATAAGAATTTTAAATTTTATCGAGAGACCTTAGAGTTATTTGAGTGGCTTTATGAGATGAATAACAGTGACAAGTAACGTGAAAATATAACTTGTTACTCGTTACTTTTCACTCGTCACTCACCACACGTTTCGCTTTATTAATCTCACGTTCATATGTATAAACCATAAAATCAAACATCTTAGTGCCTTTATTTCGAGAAAAGAAAGAGAACATTTCAATAAGCCTAAAACTCATCCTAAAAAATGCAGTAAAAGGCACTAAGTATGTTATAAGCGTTTCATATTTTCTGTTGGGATAATACGCGTCAAACTCCTCTTTAAGTTTTCCCAGTATCTCATTTTGCTTTTGCAAATCATCGGGATCATTGGCTTTGATAATCGTAATGGCTAAAAGTAAATTTAATACAAACATAAAGGCATTTAAATTCCAGCCCAAAATAAAAATCTCACTGTACGTCATTTTTTCTCCGTATAATCTTAATCGATAAAATTATAGCAAAAAGCTCTTAAGGGCACCTCTCAAAGCCAAGAGACTAAAATGTCTCCCACTCGTCATTGGTTGGCTTTGCCTCTTTTGACTCCTTTGTTGTTTGAGGAATATTTTCTTTGGTAGGCTCTTTTGTTTTATCTTCCTTGTGCGAAGATATTTTTGAGTCAGTAAGGGGTTTTTCCTCAAATTTTTTCTCTTTGGTGTTTTCCAAAATATCTTTTGCTATTTCTGAAGTTTTTTGAGCTATCGTATTAGCCACTCTTGCTACTGCTGCATTTTCTTGTGTTTGTTTATCCAAATTATTAATGGCATCATTGATTTGTTCTACTCCAATTTTTTGCTCTTGGGCTGACGTGGTAATATCAGAAATTAAATCAATCGTTTTTTTAATATCATTGTTTAAATGCACATACCCCTCAATCATCTCATCTGAAATGGTTTTGCCTTCATTAGCCTTAATATTAGCATCTTCAACCAAAGCTTTAATCTCTTTGGCTGCTTGGGCACTTCGACTCGCCAAATTACGCACTTCAGCAGCAACAACCGCAAACCCTTTGCCTGCTTCTCCTGCCGTAGCTGCTTCAACGGCTGCATTCAAACTTAAAATATTGGTTTGAAATGAAATTTGGTCAATCACATTAATCGCTTCATTAATCGCCGTCACTTTTTCATTAATCTGTTCCATTGATGTGGCAGTTTTTGAAGCCAGTTTTTCTCCATTGTTAGCAGAAGAAGTAACACTGTTGGCAATGATTGCCATTTGAGATATTTTTTGTGTTGATGATTTAATATTTCCCGTAACTTCTTCTAAAGCAGCCGCAGTTTCTTCCAGTCTGGCAGCTGTTTCGTTGGAAGATTTATCTAAAACCGTCACATTTTCCAGTAATGTGGTTGCCGATTGGTCAAGCATAACACCGTTTTGTTTACTTTGTTGAAGCATTACATTAATGGCATCACGCACTTTATTGATATCGTTGATTAATATCTCAAAAACACCCCCTTTTTCTATCCCTTTTACTTCTAATTTGTTTGTATAGTTATAGTTTGAATACTCTTCAAGGGTTTTATTAATCGCCACAAAATGCCCTTTTGTGGCACTGATCATTTCATTAATCCCCTCTTTTAACACGCCTAATGTTTCATTAGAGGTATGTGTTTGTATGTGTTGACTGTACCAACCATGCTTAACACGACCAATCACAACGGAAGCTTCATCAATAAGAGTTTGTTCTTCTTGAAGTTTGGTTTGAATTTTTTGTACATTGCTGTTAAGCAAATACGCCATTTGACCAAATTCATCGTTACTTTTTATTGAAATTGGCTCAATGTTTTGGCTTTTTTTATCCAAAAAATCAAAAAAAGAGATTAATCCACTTTTAAACTTATCCAAAGAGAGCGTAATGTTTCGGGTTAATATAATCAAATATCCCATGATTAAAACCAATACAATGATGGATTCAATATAAATAAAATTGATTAAATTTGACATCTCTTTATGATATTGTTCGGTTCTTACTTTTAAACCATTCTCTTTGGTTTGAATAATTTTTTCAAAGGCATCACGACTCGCATTGGCCAAAGGAGTGGCATCTTTTTTATACGATTGATAGGTTAAAGCAAGTATTTCAGGAGTTCTTTCAATGTTTTGCAAGGACTTCATTTTTTGATATCCATCGTCAACAAATGCAATTGTTTTTTGCATAGACTCTTCAATTTGTGCCAATTTTTTTGCCTCATTGGGGGTATTTTTAACCGTTTGCTTTAAGGCTTCAAATGCTTCAACAATCACCTTTTTACTTTTTTCTATTTTGGCAATATTGCTTTCATACGAATTGCCCAACATAATATCACGAGTACAGCGGCTAATGTAGTTTAACTCTTTGCCAATTTCTAAAACCAAAAACTTTCCATCGACGGCTTTTTTTGAATAAATATCAAAATTTTTATCCGCATTTGTAGCAATAGTATATTTGAAAATGCCCACTCCAAATATAACCAAACAAATCAATATCCCAAAGATTTTCATCTTTGCCGAAATTGTTAAGCCTTTTACTTGTTCCTTATTATCTGTCATTCTTTATCCTGTTGTTGTAATATCACAAAATTGTATCATAAATATTTTTAATACTACTAAAGTGACTTATTGTAGCCCTAAGTCAAATTATTATAAGATTTCACCATCAAAAAAACTTCAATGAGAAACCAATGACACAAGAAGAATATAATCAAAAAATTCAAACCCTTATATCGTGGGCTAACGCCTATTATGTTCAAGACAACCCTATTGCCAGTGACGAAGAGTACGACAAACTCAATCGCGAAATCCTAGCATACGAAGAGCAAAACCCTAATCATGTTCACCCTCTTTCTCCCACACAAAGAATCGGTGGAGTTGTACTCGATGGATTTGAAAAAGCCTCTCACCTTTCAAGAATGTGGTCTCAAGAAGATATTTTCAATACTCAAGAACTCATCGATTGGGTTAATCGTGCCAAAAAAGTGAATGAAAATTTAGAATTTTATTGTGAACCTAAATTTGATGGGGCAAGTATGAATCTCATCTATGAAAAGGGTGTTTTAAAACAAGCCATTACCAGGGGGGATGGAACTGTTGGTGAAGACGTAACCAATAACGTCAAAACCATTTTTTCAGTGCCTTTGCATATCAAAGAGCAATCCTTGATTGAAATACGAGGTGAAGTGGTCATCAAAAAAAGTGATTTTGAAAAAATCAATCAAGAACGACTCCAAAACGGTGAACCACTTTTTGCCAATCCACGAAATGCAGCAGCAGGAAGTTTACGACAATTGGACTCTTCCATTACTGCTAAACGAAAACTCTTTTTTAATGTTTGGGGTATTGGTCAAAACAACTTACCCTATAAAAAACACCATGAAAAAATGGCATATATTTACTCCTTAGGCTTTAGCAAACCTCCTTTGCAAAAAGTGTGTGAAAACATTGAAGAAATCGAAGAGTTGTACCATAAAATCATTGCTTCAAGAGATTCAATTGAGATGATGCTTGATGGAATGGTGATTAAAATCAATGATTTAGAAACCCAAGAAGAGTTGGGCTTTACCGTTAAATATCCCAAATGGTCATGTGCGTATAAATTTCCCGCCGTTGAAAAAACCACTAAACTCAAAGAGATTATTTTGCAAGTAGGACGAACCGGTGTGATTACCCCTGTGGCAGTTGTGGAGCCTACGCACATTGATGGTTCAACGGTTGAGCGAGCGACATTACACAATTTTGATGAAATTGCACGTTTGGACTTACAAATTAATGATGAAGTCATTATCATAAAAAGTGGGGATATTATCCCTAAAATTACCAAAGTCTTAAGCGAACGACGAGATGGAACACAAACTCCTATTTCTCGCCCTACTTCATGTCCAAAATGCGAGAGTGAACTTTTAGATGAAGGCACATTAATCAAATGTCAAAACCTTGACTGCCCTGCACGAGTGGTCAATTCTATTATCTATTTTGCCTCTAAAAACTGCATGAACATTGATGGCTTGGGCAATAAAATTGTTGAGCTTCTGGTCAATGAAAAAATCATTTATGATATTTTGGATTTGTACGCCTTAACGTATGAAAAACTTGAGCCTTTAGAGGGATTTAAAGCTAAAAAAATCAATAATTTGCTTAATGCCATTGAGAATACAAAAAGAACATCACTTCATCGAATTATCAATGCGTTAGGCATCGAACATATTGGAGAAGTGGCTTCCAAACAAATTTGTCTGGAGTTTGGTTTAAATGTTGTCAATGTTACGTATGAACAACTGATTATGCTTGATGGCATAGGGGAACAAATGGCAAACTCTTATTGTGAATTTATGCGAGTCAATAAAGAACTCGTAGAAAAACTTATTGCTATTATTAACCCGACTGTTGAAACAAAAATTGAAATCAAAGAGAATCCGTTTAAAGGTAAAACGGTTGTTCTAACAGGAACCATGAGCAAAAGCAGAGGAATTATCAAAAAAGAGTTGGAAAATTTAGGCGCAAAAGTGGCTTCAAGTGTTTCTAAAAGCACACACTATGTGATTTATGGTGAAGAAGCCGGAAGTAAATACGACAAAGCTGTGGAACTGGGCGTTGCTACACTAACAGAAGAAGAGATGCTTACTTTAATGACGAGTAATCAGTAACGAGTGACGCGTGTTTTGCTCGTTACTTTTTACCGGTTACTCATTACTTTTAGTCGGTAAATCAACGTAAAAACTCACGCCCTCGTTTTTATTTTCACACCACAATTTTCCACCTAAATGTTTTTCAATAATGGTTTTTGACATATACAAGCCTAAGCCTGTACCCATTTGTTCATCTTTGGTACTAAAGTAAGGTTCAAAAATACGCTCTTTGATGTTTTCATCAATCTTTGCAGCATTGTCATACATCTCAATACGAATATAAGAAGAGAAAGATTGAACCGTAATTTCAATACGTTTATCTTTAATGTTTTTGTTTTCAAAAGCCTCTTTGGCATTTTTTAACAAGTTAATAATCACTTGCAATAGCTCTCGACTGTAGATGTTAATTTCTATGTCATCACTGCAATCCACCACAAGCGTTATATCGTTGTTCTCCAATGCTTTTCCAAAAATACTCATGGTTTCAGAAAGTACGGTTTTAATTTTTGTAACTTCTTTGGCTTTATCGGGTTTAAAAAAGTCTCTGAAATCATCAATCGTTTGAGAAAGATATTGTGTTTGATCAAGTAATGATTGAGCATCTTCTTTGAGATTTTCATTGTTGATTTCACCAAATTCTAAATCCATAATCATATTGTTGGCAATCATTGAAACCACCGCAATGGGTTGTCGCCATTGATGAGCAATTAAAGAAACCATCTCGCCCATAGCCGCATGTCTTGATTGAGAAATCATCAGTTCATCTTTTGTTTTAACCTCTTCTTGCAAATAAATCTCTTTGGTGATTTCTTGTTTAATGGCTAAAAAATTAGTAATTTGCCCTTTTTCATTGATAATAGGCGTAATAATAGCACTCTCCCAAAATTCGGTTCCATCTTTTCGTCTGTTTTTAAATCGCCCTTTCCACAGTTGTTTGTTTTTAAGTGTTTTCCAAAGTTCTTCATACTCTAAAGCCGACGTAAACTCCGATTTAAGTACGCGTGGATTTTGACCAAGTGCTTCTTCAACACTGTACCCCGTAACCTTACAAAACCAAGGATTTACATACTCAATTTCTCCATTTTCATCGGTAATCACAATTGATAAAGGAGAGTGTTCAATAATTTTTTTAAGTTTATTAAGTTCTATTTTCAACTCTTCTGATTTGGTAATATCAATGTGAACACCCATCATACGAATGGGATTGCCCTCTTGGTCAAAAATCGTTTTACCTTTATCCAAAATCCAAACCCAACTGCCATCTTTGTGTTTAAGTCGGTGAATGTTTTCATAATATTCTGTTTTTTTGTTTTGATTGTCTAAAATATCATTGATGGCTTTTTCTTTATCATCTGGATGAACTCGTTTGTCCCACTCTTCGAAAGCATTTGAAATTTCGTTATCTTCGTAGCCTAACATGCGTTTCCACTCGGGAGAAAAAAAGACCGTTTGCTCTTTTAAATTCCAGTCCCACAGCCCCAATTTTGAAGCATTGAGTGCAAAATCATAATTAATGTAAAGCTCTTTATATTTATCTTTTAACTCATTAAGATGCCGTTGCTTTTTATAAAAACTGTTAATGGTAAAATACAGTACAACAAAAACAATAAGCGACAAAATCAAAATACCCCCTATTTGAGCATTTTTATGAAACTTTAGTTTTTGAAGACTGCTTTCATATAAAGAAATAGGAATCGTTACTCGAATCCCTCCTCTGACATCACCCACTTGATACCCTTGTTCTTCATGGCATTGTAAACAAGAGGGTTCAACAATCAGTTTACCCACCAATTCATACAAACTTTTATTGTGGTCAATACGAGTAAAGTACTCTTTGTCTTTATTTTTTTCAAAATATTCCAGTGCTTCTTTTTCAAAATCATCAGCCAAATTTACAGGATTTAAAGGGTTTAAACTGGTGATTTTATATTTGTATTTGGTTTGGGTATTCATCATTTCAGCAATTTGTCGTGTCATCCATGCAGGATTGATTCGAATCAGCAATTCATTGTTATTGCTGTACATATGATTCTCTTTTAAATACGGATTGGGTTGAATTTGATGATTGGATTTTACATAAACACCATTGTACATCGAGTTCCAAGCTCGAAACATTTTAATATTTTCAAAATGACTTTTGGCTTCTTGATGAATCGTGCTTTGCAATAACTGCTTACTGGCTTCATAGGTTGAATTAATATAAATAACCATTAAAATAATAATGGAAAAAATCAATATAAAAAAGAACCCTAAAATGGCGGTTTTATTCATCAATTTCATTATTTATCCTAATGCTTAAAGGGCATGGTTTTAAACTCTTCTAACAATTCCATCTCTCTGTTTACGACATATTTTTGTAAATTATTGATTTGGGTGGGATCAATAACAATAACAATAACATCGCCATTTTCTTTAATTTTGTAGACTCTGGTTTTTAAAAGCAATCGAATAAACTCTTCTTCTTTTAAACTCTCACTGTGTGTAAAATCTTTATACACCAATTCAAGCGTTACGATATCATCTTTTTTGACATTAAAAGACAACTCTTTGGCTTTGAAAATAATACCTTTTGTCGATAAATCCATCACCGTGATCTCTATTTTACTCTCATTAAAGACTAAATAGGCTTTAAACTCTTTATCGGGTTCAACTCTCACCTCTTCTCTTTTTTTAAAAGGAGGAAAGTAGACTTTGACAATTTGTAAGCGAACTTCATACGTATCAATATCATACCCAATAAGTTTGCAATCTACGTCTTTACTCATAAGAGAAGAATCCAACGTCGTACCATTTTCATAACGAATTGCCATAAGTTGCATTTGATTGGTTTTAAGAAGCACATCATGCGTTCCAAGAGATAAAATCTTGGCACTGTTAATAATAGGAACACCTCGATAGTGATTGACCAAATCAATATGAATATCATTTTTATAAACAAATTCCAATATTTCACTGCTTTTTTCTTCTATTTCGATTTGACAATCGGTATTACAATAAGAGTCTTTACGTTTGATTTTAGAGAGTACTTTTAAAAAAACGGTTATCATTTTTCCAATATTAGCAGGTTTTTGAATAAAGTCACTCACTCCAATATGCAAAGAACGAATCAAATTATCACTGTCTGAGTGTGCCGATAAAATAATAATCTCCACATCGGGGTTGATTTCTTTAATTTTATCAATCATATCATGCCCATTCATTTTTGGCATGGTTAAATCCGTCAAAACAACATCGGGATTATATTTTTGAAATAAAGCCAAGCCCTCTTCCCCGTTTGAGCCCACATAGACTTCTTTAAATAGTTTACTTAATAATCGTTCAATCTGTTTTTGTAACGCGATGCTGTCTTCCACAAAAAGGATGGTCATTTTTTTGGACATCTCCATCAATTCTACAGCATTATCTAAATTTTCCATTCTTTATTTCCTAATCTTTTGATATGCACTTAAAAAGTCATTTTCTATTTCTTCTAAGATAGTTCTTAGTTTCTTCAGATTAAAGTCTAATCCTTTTAGCTTTTCAAATGCTAAATTAATGCAACTTTTGTCCATGGGAGAGTTGATATTAAAAATGGTTTTTATCGCATGAAGTTGCATAATGACTTTTTGATTCTCTTTGGCATCAAGAGGATTATCCATGTAAAATATGGTTTTTACTAAACCATTGTTAAACTTCCACGTTTTAAAAATATATGCACTGATTTCTGAAGCCGTTGCTCCTAAAACACTCTTTTCAATGCTGGGAATATTCACCGAAGAGTTTACCAAATCATAAAAATGATCACTTTTTTTTTCTTTTCTTAAAACAGAAGAGATAACAAATTTTCCAATGTCATTGATTAACATGGGTAAAATAAGTTTTTCTCTGTCATTACAGGTTGTTGAATCAATCCATTTTAATGCCACTTTGGTTGAATATAAGGTAATTAAATCAAACTCCAATATATTACTTCCATACGCGTACAAATCATTATTAAAAGAGTTTTTAATATGCTCATACAACAACACAGCATGGGTAAAATTAATTCCCAATAAATTAATGGCTTTAGTGGGAGTATCAATATAGTGATCAAAACAAAAAGGCTTTGAGTTAACCACTTTTAAGACTTTAGAACACCCAATGGAATCTCTGTTAATAAGCGTAATATATTTGTCAAAATCTTGAGGATGATTTCGTTTAAGAAATCTAAAATCTTGAACAATATCAGGCAAAAGGGGTAAGTGGTCTAACTGGTATTTGATATTTTTATTGGTCATTCTTTCCTCTGCTGTTTTAACACTATTTTAACACATTTATTTTTGTTCATTATTGCATTGAATCAATTTGAGGCAATTTCACAGTAAAGGTCACTCCTTTGCCTTCTTGACTCTCACACGTAATTGTTCCATTGAGTTTTTTATTGACTAAACTGTAAATAATATTAAGCCCCAAACCTGTTCCACCGCCTTCTCTGTTTGTCGTAAAGAAAGGTTCATAAATCTTTTTAAGATGCTCTTTTTTAATTCCCTTACCATTGTCTTTATACACCAAAACAATTTCATCGTTTAGTGTTTTGACGTCAATATTGATTTTACCTTCCATATTTTTATCAAAACCGTGCATTAAAGAGTTGACAATTAAATTGGTTAGAATTTGAGAAATATCACCAGGATAAGTAGAAAGCTTTAAGTCATTGGGACAACTGACTTCAACACTCACTTTGGATTGTTTGAGTTTATTTTGCAAACTCAATACCACTTCATCGATGTATTTATGCAGTTGTATCTCTCTTTTTTCTTCAAGACTTTGATCAACAGCCACTTGCTTGAAACTTTTGACCAATTGCGCTGTTTTTTCTAAATTTAAGCGTATGGTATGTGCCAAATTATAAGCAATCTCTATGTAGTTTTGAAACTCTTCTTCACTTAAGTTATCTTCTTCATAATCTTTTTTAAGTTTTTTTGTTATATCACTAAAATGCGTAATCCCTGTTAAACTCAATCCCACAGGCGTATTAATTTCATGCGCAACACCCGCAACCAAACCACCTAAACTGGCAAGTTTTTCACTCTCGATTAAATGTTCTTGTGTTCGTTCAAGTTTTTCCATGGATTGTTTAAGCTCTAAGGTTCTTTCTTCAACTTTTCTTTCAAGATTTTCATTAAGATGACGTATCTCTTGTTGTGCAATACGTTTTGCCTTAATTTCACTGTCAAGTTGATTGATTTTTTCTTGCAATTGTTGAGAATGACGTACCAACAACTTCTCTTTTTCTTCATAAAAATTGATTTTTTCATTAAACTCTTTGGGAGTAATTTTCATTTTTGATAAGACATTGGCATAAGCATTTGAGAGTTCTTTTGACTCTTTTTTAGAAAAAAGTTCACTCTTTTCCATAACATTATGCGCACTTGCTGCTCCAATGGTCCCCGAAAGCGTTCTTTCGGTTTGTCCGTGTAATTTGGCTAACTCTAAGATATTTATCATGGAACGATTTCCAAAATTTAACTCTTTTAAAATTAAATTCAAAATTTGTTCACTTTTTTCTTCTTTAAAATATTCGTTTAAAATCTTTTTATATCTTCGAAGTTTTTGATATAAATCGATATGATTACTCAGTTCTTGCGTAACTTCAAACTTCTCTTGCACTCTTAAGATATCAACAAAATCATCGGTTACTTTATTTTCATCGTTGGATTTTTTGGTAAATAAAGAAAAAAGTACAAAAAAACTGATATTAAAAAACATTGACCAAAACAGTGAGTGTGTGAGCATATCGTAGTTGCTTAAACCAAACAGTTCTAAAGGTTTTAAGAACCAAAGATTAAACAATCCATTGGTTAAAATGGCACCATCAATCCAATCGGTGTTGACAAATTGTGGAATAATAAGCGTAAAGAACCAAATCACAAATCCTGCAAGCATTCCAGCAATGGCGCCTTTTTTATTGCCACTTTTCCAAAACAGTCCGCCAATTAAAACAGGAACAAACTGTAAAATGGCTGCAAATGAAATCAAACCCACATCAACCAATAAATAGTTTTTGATCACAAAAATATAGAACAAATACCCAGCAAAAATAAAAAAGGCCACAATAACCCAACGCAAAAGCAAAATACGCTTTTTTAAAAAATTTAAAGGTTCATACGAGTCTATTAAAGGTAAAATTAAATAGTTACTGATCATCACCGACATGGTCATGGACGTAATCATAATCATACTCGTTGATGCAGAAAATCCTCCAATAAATGCCACCAACGCCACAAAACTGTTTTCACTTTTCAAAGGCAAGGTTAAGACATAAAAATCAATTAATGTTTTAGAATCACTGGATAAAACCCCACCCAATGCAATGGGAACCGTAAAAAAAGTGATTAAAAACAGATACAAAGGAAAAATCCACATGGCTTTATAGATATGATTTTCATTGGAGTTTTCAACCACACTGACATGAAATTGTCTGGGCAAAAACATCACAGCAAACATGGATAAAATGAGAACCGATAACCAATTGGAAAACGAGGTACTGCTGTTTTGCTGTGAAATCAAATCAGAATAGATACGGGCTTCATACGCTTTGGAAAAAATATCATCCAACCCATCAAATAAAACGTATGTCACAAAGACACCCACAATAATAATGGCAAGGAGTTTAATAATCGATTCAACTGCCACCATGACCATCATTCCTTGATGACGTTCACTGGGGTCAACTTTACGCAGTCCAAAAATAATGGTAAAAAAAATCATTAAAGAAACAATAACAAAGCCTACAGTATCACTGGTTAAAAAGGTGGTTTCTTGTTTAATTTCATAATTTTGAACGGTTAAAATATTAATCGAAGTAATCAATGACTTTAATTGAATGGAGATATAAGGCACCGTCCCAATAAGTGCAGTGATACTTACAATCGCACCAACAAGTCGCGATTTGTCATAACGAGCTGAAATCAAATCCGCAATCGAGGTTATCTTGTAAAGATTTTTGATGCGTATGAGTTTTTTAAGTAACAATGGCCACAAAAATATAATTAACGTAGGGCCCAAATAAACGGCTAAAAAGACAAATCCACTGTTAACGGCTTTTCCCACTCCGCCATAATAGGTCCATGCCGTACAGTAAATGGTCAACGATAACGCATAAATCCAAGAAGAGGAAGCAATGGTGTTATTGCTGTCTTTTTTTTCTATAAAATAGGCCGTTAAAAACAGTGCCAACATATAAATAAGAAAAAATGAGACAATGGCATAGATACTAAACATGGTCATCCTTCTGCTCTTTTTTGTATCCGTAACTGATAATAAAAAGAAGAAGAATCATAATAAACCAAAAAGAGAAAATAATGGTAAAACTGTTTTTAATGGTATTGCTGTTAATTAATGGAAAAACCACCATATTTAAAAGCGTAAAAAAAAGAATAAATATAAATATTAAAAAGCTGAATTGTTTCATCTTTTTTCTCATGGATTTTCCTTAAAATTGTGTTCAAAGTCGAAACAATTGTACAATATTTTTTATTATATTTTAGAATTAATTATAATAAGTAACACTCTGTAACAATAAATTGGATTTTATGCAATATTAAGCTTCATTTTATCCAGTTGTCAATAATATTATTAAAGTAATTTTAAGATAAAGGGAAAAACAATGATTACGCCTCAAAGATCAAAAGATTTGACAATGACGCTTCTTATGACTCCTGATAAAGCGAACTTTTCAGGCACCAATGTTCATGGGGGAGAAATTTTAAAAATGCTGGACCATGTGGCATATGCCTGTGCAGCACGATATACAGGAAATTATGCTGTTACACTTTCAGTTGATATGGTGTTATTTAAGCATCCCATTAAAATTGGCTCACTAGTAACCTTTTATGCTTCTGTAAATTATACGGGTAGAACATCTATGGAGATTGGGATTAAAGTTATCTCTGAGGACATTAAAGAAAAAACACGAAAACACACCAATGTATGTTACTTTACCATGATTGCTGTTGACGCAGATGGGAAACCAACCCCTGTTCCAAAATTAGAACTTGAAACAGAAGATGATAAACGACGCTATAATGATGCCATAAGAAGAAAAGAGGCAAGAATTAACGCCAAAAGTCTTACTCATATCGGGTAAGACTTTATCAAAAGCTGTTTTACACAGCTTTTGACTCTAAAAATTCCTCATACGTTCCTTTGAAATCTACAATTGACCCATCTTTTTGAATCTCAATAATTCTGTTTGCAAATGCATCAAGCAACTCTCTGTCGTGTGACACACAAATACAAGAACCTGCGTACGCCAATAATCCCTCACCTAAAGCAATAATGGCTTCAAGGTCTAAATGGTTGGTGGGTTCATCTAAAATCATAAAGTTTGGTTGTTCAAGCATAATTTTTGATAACATCATTCTATGCTTTTCTCCCCCACTACACGCATTGACTTTTTTCTCTTGCTCTTGTCCATTGAAAAGCATTCGACCTAAACAGTTTCTGATTTCTGAAATATCTGCATCTCTGTCAAAATTTCTCAACCAATCATACAATGTAATATCACCTTTGATGATATCTGTGGCATTTTGTGGGAAATATCCATTTTGAATCGTTGCACCCCAGTGGATTTCACCGCTGTCTGGTTTGATATTTTCTATCATAATTTCACATAATGTAGTTTTACCAATACCGTTTGGTCCAATCAATGCAATTTTGTCATCTTTTTCAACGGTAAAAGAGATATTGTTTAATACCACTTCTCCCTCGTACGATTTAGAAACATTTTTTACACTTAATAACTCTTTACCCACTTCTCTTTTTTGTTTAAAAATAATTGATGGGTCACGTCTGCTCGAAACGGCAATAGCTCCCACATCAAGTTTATCAAGTTGTTTTTGTCGTGAAGTGGCTTGTTTGGCTTTAGACGCATTGGCACTAAATCGTGCAATAAATTTTTCAAGTTCTTCTTTCTCTTTTTGTTTTTTATTGACATCAGTTTGTTGTTGTTTTGCAATCAAAGTTGAAGCAATATACCAATCGTCATAGTTTCCTGTAAACTCTCTGATTTGTTTAAAGTCCACGTCTAAAATATGCGTACATACTGCATTTAAGAAGTGTCTGTCGTGAGAGATAACAACCATTGTACCATCGTGGTGTTGAAGTTGATTTTCCAGCCAACCAATGGTTTCAATATCCAAGTTGTTTGTAGGCTCATCTAAGAACAATACATCCGGTTTTGGATATAACACTTGCGCTAAAAGCACTTTAAATTTATCTCCCCCTGTAATGGTACTCATCAAATCTTGTTGTTGTGAAGCAGGAAAGCCTAAATCTTCTAAAATTTTTGTAATTTTAATATCGTATTCATAGGTGGGGTCTTCTTCACAACAAATCATCTCTAACTCGCCGAGTCTCTCACCAATTTCATCGGTGTACTCTTCCATGTACAATCGTTCTTTTTCTTTGATTGCATCGTAGAGTCGTTTGTTTCCTAAAAGAACCGTATCAAAAATTGAGAACTCTTCATAAGCAAATTGATTTTGACTTAATGTTCCGATTTTTTTACCATTTTGAACTTGTACTTCACCCTCTGTGGCTTCTTCTTGTCCTGAAAGAATTTTTAAAAATGTTGTTTTTCCTGCTCCATTGGCTCCAATAAGTCCGTATCGTTTTCCACCATCTAGTTTTAAATTGATGTCTTGAAACAAAACTCTTGCGCCAAAAGCCTTCTTTAAATTTACCGTTTGAACCATATATTACTCACTTTTTCTTGTTATTATGTCGCGATTATACCTTAAAGTAGCTAATACGAATCTAAACATTGCACTTCATTTTTGGACGATACACTTTAATATTTTCACAATTTAACGCATCTCGTAAATATTGAGCGTGAAGCTGACTTAAAATTCCTTTATCGCAATAAAACAGATACTCTTTGTTTTGGGACAATTTGACAAATTGACTTTTAAGTTGGTGAAAAGGAATCTTAATCGTTTCGCACGAAGCTTGAATACACTCATTGCCTTGTCTGATATCGATAATGGTGTATTTTCCACTTGAAATATCCGATACGGTTTCGATTTGCCCTATTTCATTGATATCTGCGACAATATCTGCCACGTTAATCGTAACAGCATTTTCAACTGCTTTATCCAACACTTCATAATTGAACTTTTCAGCTTCTTTTTCCATTCTGTCGTAAGAGCCGTGTGTAACAGGATTTTTAGAAATTACACCACAATATTCTGGCATGGTTTCAGCAAATCGTCGTGTACCAATCTCATTGGCGATGTTCATAATTTCTGGTTTATTCATTGTACTTAAAGGACGTAACACCAACTTGTTGGTGGCTTGGTCAATAAGTGCTAGATTACGCAATGTTTGGCTGGAGACTTGTGCCACACTTTCTCCTGTGAGTAGAGCATCGATTTTCATCTCATCGGCAATTTTTTCTGCGGCTTTTAGCATCAATCGTTTAAGCGTAACTCCCATATATGACTCCGAAGTTGAGTTGAATATTTCCGTTACCACATCATCAAAGGGAACAGAGATAAAGGAGACTTTATGCGATGAACCAAATTTGTTCCACAAATAAAACGCCACTTGTTTTACTCCAATTTCATGGGCAATTCCACCTAAGTTAAAAAAAATAAAATGCGTTTTAATTCCTCTTTTCATCGTCAAATAACTGGCAACAGTAGAGTCAAATCCTCCCGACATCAAAGATAAAATATCCCCTTGCGTTCCTAAAGGAAAACCTCCTAAGCCTTTGTATGTATGAAAAATGATGTTCAGTTGATTGTTATTGAGTTCTACTTTAATTGTAACTTCGGGATTGTGTAAGTCTACTTGACTGCTTGGATTTTTTGCCAACATAAATCCCCCAACGGTTTGTTCAATTTGTGGAGATTTAAACGCATGGGTGCCTGAACGTTTAACTCGAACAACAAAACGTTTGTTTTGAATCTCTTTTGCCATCGCCTCATTAACGATGGTTTTAATTTGATCCAACGTCGTCACTTCATCAAATTGAAGGGCTTCTAAAACTTGTTCAACACCTGGGGTATCCAATAGTTTAATTCGAACTTCTGTTACCACTTCAATTGGACAAACGACTTCAATTTTGTCAAAAAACTTTTTGGTTTTAATCTCAGGAGAAATACGTGTTAAAAGTTTTTGTACATTGCCATTGAGTTGAGCAATCATTTGTCGTTTGGCACTGCTGCCTTTTATCATAATTTCAGGAAAAAATTTCAGTATAAATTTTTGTGTTTTAACATTTGAGTTATCCATTGGTAATGTGACCTTATTTTTAAATATCGCGGATTATACCATATCAAGAGTAAAGTCATCCTCATTACATAACTTTTACACAGTTTTTTGATACCATTTATCAAAATTTTCAAGGCTTTTGATGACCGTTTTTTTCACCTTACTGGGTAAAATATTACCCCTTTATTTGAGTGTTCTTTTAGGCTTTTTCAGTACCAAATTTTTTAATTGCGATAAGCAAACTGTTGCTAAAATATTGCTTTTTATTTTAGCCCCTTTAATTGTTTTTAATGCCACAATAAGTATTGAAATAAGCCCATCCATTCTTTTTTTACCTGCTTTCTTTTTTACCCTAAGTGTGGCGATTGCCTTTATATGTTTGCCTATTTTTTATAAACTATTTAAAGACAACTCTGCTAACGTTCTTGCTTTTAGTGTTGCCACAGGTAATACTGGGAATTTAGGGATTCCCGTTGCCATTTTATTTCTCTCACCTTCGATGGTGGATGTTTTTATTTTTACGGTATTAGCATCAATTTTATATCAAAACTCCATTGGCTACTATATTACAGCAAAAAGCAATTTTACTCTCACACAAAGCCTACTTAAAGTCATCAAACTTCCTGTTCTTCATGCGTTTATCTTAGGCATTACGTTAAATTTACTGGGCTTTAAAATTCCTGAAATGTTTATGGAATATACCACTTATTTAAAAGGTGCTTATGCGATTTTAGGTATGATGCTTTTAGGAATGGGGATGGAACACCTTAAAACCTCTGGTGGTTTTGATATTAAATTTATTGGCTTAGCTTTAGGAGTTAAATTTATTGTTTGGCCCGTACTTGTTTTGATATTTATCTTTTTAGATAAAACCGTATGGGGAGTTTTAAACCCTGAATTGTATGGGGTCATGTTTATTTTTAGTATTGTTCCTTTAGCAGGCAATACCGTTACGATTGCCACTATTTTAAATGTGAAACCCGAAAAAATGTCACTTGCCGTCTTTATTTCAACTTTAGTTTCACTCTTTTATATCCCACTTATGCTTTACTGGTACCATTAAGCATCAAAATTATTTCACTTTTTCCAAGAGAGTGGGCATTATTTGACCAATTTCATGGAATCGGTAATTAAAGCTCTCAACAACGACAGGATAAAGTCGGTGATGTTTGTACTTTTCATGCCATTTTGATTCTTTATTTTCATACACATTATAGTACTCATATCTCAGTTGGTACGCCACTTTTTGTAAATCTTTCATATTTTACCTAAGCTCATTAACAATAAAAAGTCAGAAACTGACTTTTTATTTGATAAACTCAACAATCTCTTCCAATGGAACTCGAAGTTGCGTCGATTGAGGATTGATTCTGTATCCAAAAGGCAATATCAAAGATAATCGATATTGGCTTTTATCCAAACCTAAAATCTCTTCTACTTTCTCTTTTTCAAATCCTTCAATGGGACAAGAATCAATCCCTTTTACTGCCGCTGCTGTCATCATATTTCCTGCAGCAATAAATGTTTGTCGTGCTGTCCAAGAATAGATATTCTCATCGTTTCTTAAGGTATCTTCCAAATGAGACGCATATAAATTCAAATAAAACTCAAGTTTCTCTTGAGGCATATTACGTCGGGCAAATCTCTTCAAAGGGATACCCGATTGCGGTCTTACGCTATTGATACCTGCTAAAATCACCACCAAATGAGAACACGATGTGATTTGCACTTGGTTCCAACAAGCAGGTCGAAGTTTTGCTTTTAACGCTTCATTGGTAATAACTAAAAACTTCCACGCTTCCATACCAAATGAAGAGGGAGATTTTCGCCCTGCTTCTAAAATATAACGTAAATCTTCGTCGTTTATTTTTTTACTCTCATCAAACACTTTACACGCGTGTCTAAAATCCATGGCTTGTTCAAACGTTTTATCCATACTTTCTCCTTTAGAGTGATTTATTTAATATTTTTTCAACCATTTCTTTGTTTACACTGCCATTATATCCAAAATGAGTAAACCCATGTTTGGTTAAAAGAGTGGTAACTTTTTCGTTAATATCAGTATCTTGAGTATACGAAGAGAGTTCTAAATTAACCCCCAGATTTTTATACATCGTTTCAATTTTATCAATAACATCATTTGGATTTTTTGTACTCATTTTAAATACATTTTCACCCATTTGTACTAACTTTTCACCTCGTTCATCGATAAATTCTCGTAAAAGATTCGGTTGAACAATGGCGAGTGTTCGGGCATGGTCAATGCCATACAATCCACTTAATTCATGCCCAATAAAATGGGTTGCCCAATCTTGAGGAACACCTAAACCAATGAGACCATTAAGTGCTTGATTGGCGAGCCACATTAAGTTAGCATACCATAAATCATCTCGTTTCGTATAGGTATTTGCAAGTTCAAATAAACCTCTTAAAATCCCTTCTGCATAATAATCTTGCGCCAAAGCTCCGTGTTTGGTCGTAATATATTGTTCACACGTATGAACAAACGCATCAATAACCCCATTGGCAAGTTGTCGATCATCCAAACTTTTTAAAACATTTGGGTCTAAAATGGAGAAGGTTGGATAAGAAAAAGGGGAATGAAAAAATCGTTTCTCTTTGGTTGCTTTTTTCGTAATAACCGCACCCGTATTTGACTCACTTCCCGTTGCTGCAAGAGTCAAGACCACACCAATTTCAAGTGCTTTTGTAGGAGTGTATTTCCCTTCAAGCAAATCCCAACCATCGCCCTCATAATAAAAAGCGTTGGCAATATATTTGCACCCATCAATAACAGAACCCCCACCAACAGCTAAAATATAATCAATATTTTTTTCTCTTCCATACGCAATGGCTTTGTCTAAAGTCTCTTTGGTGGGATTGGCTTCAATTCCTGAAAATTCAAACCACGTGTGATTTTTCAAAGCTTTTTGGACTTCTTCATACACGCCATTTTTTTTAATGCTTCCGCCACCATATACAAACAATACTTTTTTTTCTTGAGCAATTAACGTACTTATTTTCTCTATTTTTCCTGCTCCAAACTCGATGAGTGTTGGATTTTGATAACTAAATTGCATTATAATCCTTTTAAATTTACTGTATTTGTCTCTTGTAATTTCAATTTCTCTAGTTTACTCTTTTTATTAAATAAAAGCACTGCCACAAAAGAGAGTAAACAACCGACGATTGTTGTTAATGCGATGTCTTCTCCATAAGCAAAATAGCTTGAAATGGTTGCACCTACAGGAACAATAAACATAAATACACCCGTATTATGTGCCCCAATTCTGCTGGCACTTGCAAAAAATATTGTCATGGCAAATGTTCCTGAAAGAAGCCCTACAAAAAGGATATTCCACCAAAATACCGAATCATACACCCCTACATTAAAAGGGTGATACGGTAAAGCAAACAACATATTTACAAAAGCAGTGACCCCAAAAATCACCAAAGTATAAAACATTGGATCAACTCTGTGAGATACTTTTTGAGTAATGATGGTAACCAATGACCATACAAAAGCACATACTAAAAAGTATATACTATTGAGATTTAAAAACGCCAACCCTTCCATAGGGATACGAAGCAATATCACTGCACCAAATAAACCAATACCTAAAGCTATCATTTGTTTTGAGGATACTTTTGTATTAAAAATAAGCATTGATAAAAAATAGGTTATTAAAGGAACAAGAGAGGTTACCATTGTTCCTCCATACCCTGCTTCTCCGTGAGAAAGTCCTGCAAAAAACAAATAACTGAATGCTGCACTTAATAACCCAGCAGCAATCATATAGACATATCCAATCCTATCTGTTTTTAATGATCGTTTCATATAAAACATAACAGGAATCATCCCAACAAACGATATAAAATATCTCCAAAATGAAGATACTTGAATATTGGAGTGTTCAACGGCTGCTTTTCCAGAAGTCCAAGCCACGCCCCAAAGTAACATTGCGATGAGCATACCAATAAAATATTTGGTTTTATTCTCTTCTTTTTTCATTAAATTCTCTTTTATAAAATAACGTTATATGTAATTCTGAATTGATTATTTGACACATGTCCAACATAAAACTCGTAAATATTTCTTAAATATTTACAGTTTTTCCAATATGAGAACATTCATGCTCTCAAGCTTATTTTGTGTATTGGATACAAAAGTTTTAAAATGCTCTTTTTGTTTATGTGCTTCTAACAATTCTTCATTTTCCCACGTTTCTACAAACGTAAACTTGTTTTCATCTTTTAAATCTTTGTGTAAGTCATATTGAATACACCCTTCATCCAATTTATGAGTTGCTTCATGCAGTTTTAAAAGTTCTTTGTAGACTTCATCTTTGAAAGCTTCTTTAACGTTAACACTTGCAACAATAACGATATTTTTCATATTTTTCCCTCTTTATCTTTACATTCAAAACATATTTTTTGACAAATTTTATAAAAAATTTTTGGCTAAAACTTTTTCAAATTTTTCCAACTCTGCATTTAAATTCATATCCCCTTTAAAAATGTCATGAACTGAAAAAGTTTCTAAAGGTTCTAATCCGCAAAATTGAAATATTTTATGGGTTGCAATATTGGCTTCATCTAACGATAAGCCATCAAAAAATCCTGCTTTGTTGTCAAATTCAGTTGTTGGACAATTGTATGTCAAACTGAGCATATATTTGCCTTTTAAAAGTCCACCACTGCCATAGGTTTTAGAAGCATCATCTCTGCTTCGTCCATCACTGGCATAATGTTTTCCTTGAGTTAAGACTTCATCGAAATACTTTTTTGCGATCCAAGGCGTACCCATCCAATAAACGGGATATTGAAAAATAATATAATCAGCCCAAATAAGTTTTTGGGCTTCTTCATTTATTTCATACCCTTTTTCAATAGGGGTATGTTTGACTTCAAATCCATTTGAAATCAAAAATTCATCCGCTTTTTTGATAATATTTTGAGTTAATTCACCACGGGCAACCACATCATAATACTGATGACCATTGATAATCAAGACGTTTTTCATCCCTGTTCCTTTTAATGATATTTTAAAATTATAGTTCTAATAAACTTAATTTACCCTTACTTTACTTTAGGTAAGTAATGGAATTTTATGTTATAATATTTTAGCAAAAAAAGGAGAGTAATGTACTACATTAATGACAAAGAGTATAAATGTTCTGTGGCAGTAACCTTAGATATTTTCAATGACCGTTGGAAACTTGCCATTATTTGGCATCTGCTTGATGGTGAAAAACGTTTTAAAGACTTACACGAAACCATCAGCGAAATTACTCAAAAAACCTTAACCATAAAACTCAAGGAACTCGAAGAAAAACATATCATCAATCGTGAAGTGTTTGCTCAAGTTCCTCCTAAAGTAGTTTACTCTTTAAGCCAAATTGGTCAACAACTCAAACCCGTTCTTACTGAAATGTACAAATGGGGGATTTTGTACACTTCACAACACGGTAAAATTACCGATGCCCACCCTTGTGAAACTGCCATTTGTATTACCCAAAAATAAGGAGCGCCTATGAATATCCATGAATATCAAGCCAAGCAAATTTTCCATAAGTACTATTTGCCCACACCTAAGGGATTTTTAGCCAACAATGTTGTTGAAGCACTGCAATGTGCTAAAAAATTGGGCGGAAAAAAATGGGTTCTAAAAGCTCAAGTTCATACAGGCGGACGTGGAAAAGCGGGTGGTATTAAAATCGCAAATTCATTAGAAGAGGTCAAAAAATATGCCCACGACCTTTTAGGAATGACACTAGTGACCAAACAAACTGGTCCTGAGGGAATTGTCGTTAAAAAAATCTATATTGAAGAGGGAGTAACGATTGCGTATGAAGCCTATTTGGGAATCACCTTAGACAGAAGTATAGAGATGCCTGTTATGATGGGGTCACGAGAAGGTGGTGTTGAAATCGAAAAAGTGGCTTTAGAAAACCCTTTAAGTATCAAAAAGATTCCTATTGACCCATCAATTGGTTTTAAAGATTTTCATGGGCGAGAATTGGCATTTGAATTGGGAATTTTCAAAGAAGATATCAATAATTTTATTGCTTTTGCTCGAACACTCTATCGAATTTACATTGAAGATGACGCCGAGCTTATCGAAATCAATCCCTTAGTTAAAACCGATGACAACCGATTTTTAGCCTTAGATGGAAAAATGGGATTAGATGACAGTGCATTGTTTCGACACGATGACATCGAAGCCATGAGAGATGTCAGTCAAGAAAATAAAGAAGAACAAGAAGCCCAAAAGTATGGATTGTCGTACATCAAACTTGATGGAAATGTCGGTTGTATGGTCAACGGTGCTGGACTTGCCATGGCAACGATGGATATTATTCATTATGAAGGAGGAAATGCTGCAAACTTTTTGGATGTCGGTGGAAACGCAAGTAGCACAAGTGTTGCCAAAGGATTTGAACTGATTTTAAAAGATGATAATGTCAAAGTCATTTTTGTCAATATTTTTGCAGGAATAGTACGATGTGACCGAATTGCCAATGGCATTTTAGAAGCGTGTCAAAATGTGGACGTCAATGTTCCCATTGTGGTTCGTTTAGATGGTACGAATGCTGACATTGCAGCTTCAATACTCAAAGAAGCTAATATTTCAAATATTATTGTGGCAACTTCTTTAGAAGATGGTGCGAAAAAAGCCGTTGAAGCTTCAAAATTGTAAGGGGAAACGATGTCTATTTTAATCAATAAAAACACCAAAGTTATCGTACAAGGATTTACAGGAAAAGAAGCCACTTTCCATGCTCAACAATGTATTGAATATGGCACACAAATTGTTGGTGGAGTTACGCCGTATAAAGGAGGTACAACACACTTAAACTTGCCTGTTTTTAATACCGTTAAAGAAGCCAAAGAAGCCACAGGAGCAACCGTGAGTTTAATCTTTGTTCCTCCAAGATTTGTAGCTGATGCTATTATGGAAGCTGCTTCATGTGGGATTGAACTGTGTATTGCCATAACAGAAGGTGCGCCTGTCAAAGATATTCAAATTGCCAAAGCCTATGCCAATAAAAACACCATGAAACTTATTGGACCAAACTGCCCAGGAATTATCACAGCCAATGAGTGTAAATTGGGGATTATGCCAGGAAGTGTGTTTCAAAAAGGATGCGTGGGATTAATATCAAAATCGGGAACACTCACCTACGAAGCTGCCAATCAAGTAGTACAAGCAGGCTTAGGCATTTCTACTGCAATTGGAATTGGAGGCGATCCTATTATTGGGTTAAGCTACAAAGAACTTTTGCAAATGTTTCAAGAGGATGAACAAACCAAAGCCATCGTACTTATTGGTGAAATTGGAGGAACACTTGAAATTGAAGCCGCACATTACATCAAAACACATATCACCAAACCTGTTGTGGCTTTTATTGCAGGACAACATGCTCCCAAAGGCAAACGAATGGGACATGCAGGTGCGATTATCAGTGGAGGCAAAGGTACGGCAATAGAAAAAATGGAAGCTTTAAAAGAGTGTGGAGTTCATGTTGTCGAATCTCCTGCTCATATTGGTAAAACCGTTGCCAAACAGCTTAAAATCTAAAATAGAATCCTATTTTAGATTTTAAAATATTTTTCGTTTAGGTTTATTTATTGTTGCTTCTTAGCAACACTCCAACTCTGCTCTGTCTAATACTTCAATGCCTTGTTCAAAATCATACTCTTCAAACAAATCTGAAATATAAAATACATTGGAACAAACATAATATAAAATATCTTTGTATCCCTCTTTTTCATAACAATCGGCATAATTTTCTGGAATATGTTGGCTATATTTACATAAAGGTACCAAAAGCGACACACGTCTTAAATATAGCTTAATTTAATATACCAAAGCTTATAGAATAGCCCTATAAATCATCTTCTCTCACTTTGATACAACTTTCAATCTAAAAATCATTTCTCGTCAATATAGAGTTATATTTTAACTTATCATTTCATTTACTTTTTTATCAATTTTTGTAAAATCATATGTACCATAAAAATTAATATGACTCCAGTGAACTATAGAGCTATTTTTAATTGCTTCTATTATTTCATCTTTTTGTGATTGTGATTTTGCTTCTTGAAGTTTTTTATCAATGTAAAGATAATTCCAAAGTATTACTGCGTTTTGTATAAGTCTTTTACAGTTATTCGCTATATTTTGTTCTTCTTGTGTAGCAAATATAAATTCTGCATTATTTCCAAAAAATACTGCTTTTGAAAATCTATTGGCAGATTCAACTTTATTTAGTTGTTTTTCTATTCGTTGACGAAGACCAACATCATCAATATATGTAAGTAAAAAATCAGTTTTTATAATTTTACCAAACTCTTTAATTGCTGTAAAAAGTTTATGATGTTTTGAATAAGAAGTAAGTCTTTTTAAAAGTTGTGAAGCAGTTGTTCTTCTTGATTTAATTGTAAGTATAAATCTTAAAATATCATCCCAATTTTCTTCTATAATTTCTATATTGATTTTTCTTTTTGGTAAGACTTGATAAGCTAATTCCTGATAATATTTGGGAGAATTTATTCCATAAAGTTGTTGGTCTTTAAAGTTCTTTATTCTTGGAGCAAATGAAAAACCTAATAAATGGGTAAGTCCAAATATTACTTCACTAAATCCATGTGTATCAGTACTATGTATATCACTTTTTACAACATCATTATGCATTAATCCATCAATTACATAACCACTTTCTCTTTCACTAACATTGATAACTGTAGAATAAAAAAGCTTATGACTTTCATCAATAAATGTATAAACACTTACTCCTTTTGCTGTTCCAAAATATTTAAATGAAAAACCAGCATTAGTTGAATCTATTGAAGATTTTATGTTAAATTTTTGTCCATCACTTGAAGTATGATTAATATTAGAATCATTTTTAAGAATATTAGGAAGTTCAAGAGAATCAATAAATGCAACTATCTTATCATTTGATTCTATTGTATTTTCTTCACTTAAATACCAAGTTGTTGCATTGTCTAATTGATTTTCACTGATTCCTTTTGAAATCTTTGCCATTTTAGATAAAGATATATTGCAACCATAACCAACTATTGAAGCAAACAAAAGATTAGAGTCTAATTTTTGAGTTCTTACATTTTGTATAGAATAATGTTTAAATGATTCTAAAAAATCAGTTTTTATTTGAACTGAATGAAGTAAATCAATTACTGAAATAAATTCACTTTGTGGAAAATATTTAGAAATAGTATGCTCTATTTGTTCTTCACTTTTTTCTAATTTTGGAGTAGTAAGAGAAAATGAACCATTTGTTATTTTAAAATGAATATTAAGTTCGTTTTCGATTTTTCTATTTGTCATTGAAAAGTTTAGTTCAAGTTTCTCACTAATTGGTAAAAGAAAATCTGAAAATTCTTTTAAATGCTCTATTTCATACCGTTTTAATAGGTCGTCTTTTTGTTCTTTATATTCCTCTTTAGGAATTAAATAGCTTTCAAAACTTTTATATTTATATGAATATTCCAAATTTAATATTCCTGATTTTATACCATCGCTTATATGAATAAATAGTAATGCTTTATAAAGGGATATTTTAATTTTATCACCATCCAAAATAGCTTCTTGTTCATCTTCATCTAAAAAATCTATAGGTGCATTTTTATTAATATTAGTATTATTTTTAAAATAATTTATAGCTTGAATAAGATTCTTATTTGATGATTTTTCATCAAATTCTATATGTTTAATTATTTCTGAAAGCTTACCTTGAAGAGATAGAGAAATACCCTCTATAAAATCGAACTTATTTAAATTTTCTGCTTCAATAATTGATTTTTGCTCTAATATCTTTTTTAAATTCATTTTTTCAATTTCAATTAATGAATGCATTGCTTTTATTTTAGCAGCATCATTGAAAGTGTCATCATTTAAAATGGTGTTAATATTATTAATTATAGAAAGATTTGCGTTCTCCAATGATTCAATTAAAGCTTTTTTATTTGGTTCATTTTCAAAATATAAATCTTTTTGATGTCTTAATATTGAACTTTTAGTGCTTTGAATAATAGAGATAAATCTATCTATAATATTATCATTTCTAATAAAATATTGATATTTAACAAATGATAATAGTAAAAAATAGTTATTAAGTAAATCTTTTTGAGTTAATTGTGTAATTTTACTTTGTTCAAGCCATCTAGCATAATATTGAGAGATTTTTGAAGTTATACCGATTTCATCAATAATAGGTTTTAAAATATGAAACTTTGATTTCATGTTTTTAAGATAAAAAAGAGAAATATTCATCTCTCTTTTATTTGTTGAATGTCCAAGTTTTCTATAATTTGAAAGATAATATCTATTTTTAAAATTTTCATCTTTATTTACAAACTCATCAAGAATTTTTAATCTTTTATCTTTTTGATAAGTTCTTAACAATAATAAAATATGCTTAGTTTGAAAAGTAAGGGCTGTTCCTATTATTTTTGATAAATTTGTATAGCTTGGAATTTCAATATTCAGCTTTTTTGAATAATCTATCAATGAAAAAAATATTTTTTTTCTATGAGTAAAATTATTTGCTAATTCAATTGCATATTGTTGCAGTTTTGATTCTATATCATTATTATATTCATTAATCCCTAAATGAGTTTTTATAAGTTGTTTATATCTTTGTATTGTTCTTGAAGTAAATGTTACATTTGAATCAAAAGTAGATAATTGATATTTATCGCTAATAAATTTTGTATCTATTGGTGAAAATGAATTTAATTCAAAAAACTTATTAGTAACTTTAAAATAACCAAACATTAAAGTAAGAATTATAAAAGATTCATCATTTATAAAATTAACTGTTTGCTTGTGAATTAAAGTTGGTAAAGTAAAATAATAATTTCTTTCTATATCATTTTCAAACTCTGGTGCTTTTTCAAATTTTTTTATCTCTGACTCAGATAGATATTCAATTCTTGCCATAAAAATCCTTTCTCATAAATGGTGGTTTTTAAGAATAGAAAAAAGTAAATTTCTAAATTCCATAAAATCATACTTTTAAATTCTCAAAAACTATTCTCAAAACTAATTCTTAATTTACTATAATTATAATGAGTTTTAAGAATATTTTAGCAAATAGAAATTATATAATATTTGATATATCTTATATTATTAGATATAATCATAATAGATTAAAACAATTTAAAGGATATATAATGTTAACTTATGGTGTTACAGATATTCAGAATAAACCATCATTAATAAAAGCTATAGATATAGCTAAGATAATAGATAGAAGAGCTCACACAACTTTAGGATATTTTATCTCTTCAAAATATGATAATTATATTAAACCAATAATTGAAAAAATTGATAGAGAAGAAAAACTAGCAAAATTAAATAAATTAAAACAACATCAAGATTTAGAATTTGCAGAACTTGGAGTTGATGATGGAATTTAATAGAGGTGATATAGTAATAGTTAACCTTTATCCAAAAAAAGGTGATGAAGTTGGAAAAATTAGACCAGCTGTAATTATTTCAGGAAATGATGAAAATTCTATTTTAGATACAGTTATATTATTACCTCTTTCAACTGATTTAATAGATGATATGTTTCCATATAGATTAAGAATAGAAAAAAGAGATAATCTAAAAGAAGATTCTGATATTTTAATCAATCAAATTAGAACTTTATCAAAAACAAGAATCAAAGAAAAAATTGCAAAACTTTCAAATGAAGAATATGATTTAGTTATACAGGCACTTTGTAAAAATTTTCACTAGGATAATCTAATGCTTATAGGATATGCAAGAGTTTCTACAACTGACCAAAACTTAACACTTCAAAAAGATGCTTTAGAAAAAGCTGGATGCGAAAGAATTTATGAAGATGAACTAAGTGGTACAAAAGATAATCGCCCAGGTCTTTTAAAAGCTCTTGAAATGCTAAGAGAAAATGATACTTTAGTTGTATGGAAACTTGATAGATTAGGAAGAAGTGTAAAAAGTTTAATTGAACTTGTTAGCGAACTTAATTCTAAAAATATACATTTTAAAAGTTTAACTGATTCAATAGATACATCAACACCAAGTGGAAGATTCTTTTTTCATGTGATGGCAAGTTTAGCCCAAATGGAAAGAGAATTAATTGTTGAAAGAACAAAAGCTGGGCTTGAATCTGCTAAAAAACTAGGACGTGTTGGTGGAAGAAAAAGAACTATGACCGATAGTAAACTAGCAAGTGCAAAAAAACTTTTAGAATCTGGTATTTCACCAAAAGATGTAGCAAAAGATTTAGGTGTATCTTTAGCTACACTTTATAGATGGATTCCTGCAACATAAAAAAATAAAATTTGTTTTTCTCTGTTGTTTATTTTAGGAATCACAAACTAATATTAAATTTTTGAAGTAAAGAAATCATTATATAATAACTAATAATTGTAATAAATATTGAACCCAATAATGAGATATAGAAGTTAAAATATTTGAGAAAAATAGGCAAAGTAACAAATAATACTAAAGAGGGAATAACTAACCAAAAAATTGAATATGAAAGTTTTGAGATAGTTTCTACATTTTTTGTATCAACATATATCCAAATAAAAGCCAACACGGATACAAAAGGTATAGATGCTAAGATAGCTCCAACGAATGAACTTCTTTTTGAAAGTTCTGATATACCCACAATTAAAATAGCAGAAATTAAAACTTTTATAATGTAATACATTCAAAAATGAAGGAGCTTAGTGTACTCCTATCAAAATTTATCTTGACATTCCCAATTAGTTTGCTTTATTTCCAATAAATATAATAAATGCTCCAATCATTGCTAAACTTGCACCTATAATATCCCATCTATTAAAACTCTCTCTTTCAACTAAAACAAGCCAAATTAAAGAAGCTATTATATAAATCCCACCATATATAGCATAAATTCTTCCTGCATTTTCCACATCAATTTTGGTTAAAACATAAGCAAAAAGAATTAAAGAAATAACCCCTAACACTATCCACCAAGGAGTTTTTCCAAGTCTAAAATACAACCAAAAAGCAAAACAGCCAAATATTTCAAAAAAAGCTGCTAAAAAGAATATCCCTAAATTACCTATCATTTATTTTATTTTTCTTTTATCATTCTTAAAATTCTCATAGAGTTAAAAATGGCAAGTAAAGCCACACCAACATCTGCAAAAATAGCCTCTTTCATCCCAATGATTGCTCCTGCACCAAGGAAAAGAAAACCAATTTTAACTATCATAATAAAAGCTATATTTTGATAAACAATTGTTTTGGTTTTTTTAGATATTTTGATGGCATCTACTATCGATTGGATATTATCATTTAAAAGAATAATATCAGCAGATTTTACAGCTAAATCACTACCAATTCCACCCATAGCAATTCCAAGATCTGCGTTTGCTAAAGTTGGAGCATCATTTATTCCATCACCTACAAAAGCCGTAGGTTGATTGGTCTGTTTTTTTATCTTCTCAAAATAAGTCAATTTTTCTTGAGGTAAAAGTTCATATTTTACTTCATCTATGCCCAATGCAGTAGCTACATTTAAAGCAACTTCCTTTTTATCTCCTGTTAACATATACGTTTTATTGATATTGAGTTTTTTGAGTTCACTAATGATGCTTTTTGCTTCAGTTTTGATAATATCATCTACTACAATATAACCTGCAAATACATTATCAATGGCGATTAAGATTGCACTTAAATTCTCTTTTACATCATCATGTTGTATATTAAATTTTGTAAGAAGTTTTGTATTTCCTATTAAAACTTCTTTGTTATCTACAATTGCTTTTATTCCCATGCCACCAAACTCTTCATGGGTTATTATATGTTTTAAGTCAATTTCTTTACCATAAGCCTTTACAATAGACAGTGCAATAGGATGCGTTGAAAAACTCTCTGAATAGGCTGCAAGTTTTAAAAGTTCATCTTCTGGCAATAGTTTGCTCTTAATATCTGTGACTTCAAATACTCCATGGGTAAGTGTACCTGTTTTATCAAATACAATATTTCTTATTTCTGTTAGTTTTTCTACATAGTTTGCACCTTTTACCAATACACCTCTTTTAGATATAGCACCAATGGCACTAAAAAAAGATAATGGAACAGAAACCACTAAAGCACAAGGGCAAGAAATTACTAAAAAAATTAATCCTCTTTCTATCCAATCTGTAAACACTGCTCCTTGGATAAATAATGGGGGAAGTGTACTTAATAAAACAGCAAAAATAACTACAATGGGTGTATATACAGCAGCGAACTTCGAGATAAATTTCTCAGCAGATGCTTTTTTTGAAGCTGCATTTTCAATGAGTTCTACAATTTTAGCAATAGTTGAATCTTTATAAAGGGATTTTACTTTTATATATGAAGCATTTGATATATTGATATAACCACTGATAAGTTCTTCATTTTCATTGATGGTTTTAGGTTTAAATTCACCTGTAATTGTACTTGTATCAAAAGAACATTTTTTTGAAAGAAGTATCCCATCTACAGGTACTTTTTCTCCTACTTTAACTAAAATAGTATCGCCGATTTTTACATTTTCAGGTGTTTTTTGAATAATATTTTCACCCTCTTTAACATTTGCAAATTCAGGTTTAATATCTATAAGTGCATTAATATTATCTCTTGAATTATTAACAGCAACTGCTTGGAACATCTCTCCTATTTGATAAAATAGCATAACAGCAATCCCCTCAACATATTCACCCAATGCAAAGGCTCCAATAGTTGCAATGCTCATTAAAAAATGTTCATCAAATACTTTACCATTTTTTATATTTTTAATAGCTTGAAATATTACATCCCGACCAACTAACAAATAAGCAGTTACATATAAAATGAGTTGAAGGTTTTTATTGCTTACATAGTTGTAAGATATAAATGTTAAAATAATAGAAATAATTGTAATTAATAAAAGTTTTTTATTAAGAAGTTCCCAAAAAGTTCTCTGTTTTTTTGTTTCATCTTTTATAATTAGGACTTGTTTCTCGATTTTTTGAATCTCATTTTCAATTTTGTCTAATAAATTTTTTTCACTTTTTTGTTCAAAACTCAAAGTCGAAGTAGCAAAATTTAATTTTACATTACTAAGTTCATCGAGTTCATTTAATCTTTTTTCGATTTTTCCCGCACAATTTGCACAATCAAGATTTTGAAGTTTTACTGTTGTCATTGATATTTTTCCTTTAAAGTAAAAGATAAGAGATGTTAAATATCTCTTATCTTACTTATTTTTCGTTAATTAAATGCAAAAGAACCTTTTGAAGTTCGAGTAACTCCTCCTGTCATTATATTATATGTGATAACGTATCCATATTCACCCTTTTCTGAAAGCGTAACATTAAATGAATAGTTTTTTTTATCATTTACTTTATTACTATTATACTCAACTACTTCACCATTTGGTTTATATACTTTTAAATTTACATTTACTCCATCTAAAGATTTAGTTTTATAAAGAATTTTAACGTTAAATTCATTATCTCCTAATTTTAATTCATCGTACACTTTTACTAAAACTCTATAGTCTTTAGTAGTTTGATGTGATAAATATATCTCTTTTGCATTTAAAGAAGTAGTCCCACTTAATAAAATTCCTGATACAAGTAATATTCTGAGTAAATTTTTCATTTTTTTCCTTTTGTTTGATTTAAATTATATTATTGAGCTTTTAAGCTAACTGTGACTTTTTCTTCTCCATGATGATCGTTTTTATAAAACAAATAATATGTTGAAGGTAAAATCAGAAGGGTTAATAGTGTTGAACTTATTATTCCTCCAATTACAACGACGGATAAGGGATAAAGTAAAAGATAAGAGATGTTAAATATCTCTTATCTTACTTATTTTTCGTTAATTAAATGCAAAAGAACCTTTTGAAGTTCGAGTAACTCCTCCTGTCATTATATTATATGTGATAACGTATCCATATTCACCCTTTTCTGAAAGCGTAACATTAAATGAATAGTTTTTTTTATCATTTACTTTATTACTATTATACTCAACTACTTCACCATTTGGTTTATATACTTTTAAATTTACATTTACTCCATCTAAAGATTTAGTTTTATAAAGAATTTTAACGTTAAATTCATTATCTCCTAATTTTAATTCATCGTACACTTTTACTAAAACTCTATAGTCTTTAGTAGTTTGATGTGATAAATATATCTCTTTTGCATTTAAAGAAGTAGTCCCACTTAATAAAATTCCTGATACAAGTAATATTCTGAGTAAATTTTTCATTTTTTTCCTTTTGTTTGATTTAAATTATATTATTGAGCTTTTAAGCTAACTGTGACTTTTTCTTCTCCATGATGATCGTTTTTATAAAACAAATAATATGTTGAAGGTAAAATCAGAAGGGTTAATAGTGTTGAACTTATTATTCCTCCAATTACAACGACGGATAAGGGATATTGTATTTCACTTCCTACTCCTGTAGCAAACAACAAAGGTAAAATACCAAAAAGTGTTGTAAATGCTGTCATTAAAACAGGTCTGAGTCGCAATAGTGTTGCATCTTTTAGAAGAGTTTTTAAATCCACATGGGGAAATTTTTCTCTTAATTCATCGATAAAACTAACAAGTACGATTCCATTGAGTATAGCAATAGCAAAAATTGCAATAAATCCTACAATAGCAGATACCGATAAATATACACCACTTGCTACCAACGCTAAAATAGCACCAATTAAACCAAATGGAACATTCAATAAAATCAATAAGGCTTTTTTTAATGAATTAAAGGCAGTATATAATAGCAATATTACAAGAAATACTGATAAAGGTACTAGTATCATAAGCTTTTGCGTAGCTTCCTGCATATTTTTAAAATCACCTGCCCATTCTATAAAATAACCCGTTGGCATATCCACTTTTTCTTGTATTATCTCATTTGCTTCTTTAACAAATGATGCAATATCTCTTCCATCAACTTCTATAGAAAGTACCATATAACGATTTAAATTCTCTCTTTTAATAAATGAGGGACCTTGAACAATCGATATTTTACTGATTTGTTCTAATGTTACAACAGCTCCTGAAGAAGAACGCAAGGTTAATTCTTTAATACTTTGAATATCCTTTTTAGCATTTTCTATTTTTGCGACAATACCAAATCGTTTTACACCTTCAATTTTTTCTGTAACTTCTTCTTCTCCTATACCATTTCGAATCACACTCATTACTTCATCAACATTAATTCCATATCGAGCAAGTGCCAAATAATCAGGTTCAATTTTAATTTGAGATTGTCCCAATTGTGATTCAAGACTCAATTGTTTTGCACCATCAATATCACTAATGTTTTGCTGTATTTTTGTGGCAATATCATTAAGTACTTTTTGGTCATTTCCAAATACTTTTATGGCTAATTCAGCTTTAACACCTGCTAATAACTCTTCAACTCTCATAGCAATAGGTTGTGTAGGAACAAATTGTACATATTCAAACTTTTTCTCAAGTTTTTCATTAAGTTCATTTGTCAATTGTTCTAAATCTTCAATATCATTACTAAGCGTTAATAAGACTTCCATATAGTTTGGTTGAGCAGTTTCACCTTTTTCACTTCTTCCCATCATTGATAAAACAGAAAGAACCTCTTTGGGATACTCTTTTAAGATATACTTCTCAACTTCTTGTGCCATTTCAACTGATTGACTAAGACTTGTTCCAGGAATTGCTACTACTCTGTACATGATTGATTCTTCATTTAAAGTTGGCATAAACTCTCGTCCTTGAAAAGACAATAATGCAACGCAGATAAAAAACAAAGCAGATATACCTATAAAAAGCTTTTTTGCATTATTTAAAGCAAAAACCAATATTGGACTGTATCCATGTTTAATCTTTTTCATAATTGAGTTATCAGAACTCTTTGCTGGTTTTAGCAATAAGTAAGTTAATACAGGAACTAAGATTAAAGCAACAGCTAATGAACCCAACATAACAAATACAATATTAATCGCCATAGGACTGTAGAGTTTTCCTGCTAAACCACCTAAACTTAACAATGGTATAAATACTGCTGCAATAACTAAAATAGCAAATGTTACAGGAGTAGCTACTTCTTTTGTGGATTCTGCGACAATTTCAAATTTACTTTTATCTTTTTCATTATGAAGTTTTCTAAAAGTATTTTCAACAATTACAATGGTACCATCAACAATCATACCAACTGCAATTGCTAAACCACTTAGACTCATCAAGTTTGCACTTAATCCAAAATACTCCATAAGTAAAAAGGCAATAAGTAAAGATACAGGTAATGATAATATAACAATAAATGCGGAACGAAGTTCAAATAAGAATAAAAACAGTACAATTGCAACTAAAACAACTCCTGAAGTTAATGCAGATGTCATAGTATTCATTGCTTTTAATGTGATTTCTGAACGGTCATAAATTGGGTTTATTTCTACACCATCTGGCAATGTTGAGTTAACTGTTAAAATTTTTTCTTTTAATAATTCAACTACTTTTGCCGCATTTGTTTCTGTTCTTTGTAATACCATTCCAATAACAGCTTCTTTTCCATCAATAGAGATGGCTCCAAATCTTGGCATCGAACCTATTTGTACTTTTGCAACATCTTGAATAACGATTGCTTGTCCATTTTGTGATTTAATCACACTATTTTTTATATCATCAATATTTTTATATAAACCAGCACCTCGAATAAGATACTGTTCTTTATTAAACTCTAAATATTGTCCACCTGCTGCTATATTACTTCGTTGTAGTGCTTGAACGACATCATCATAAGTAATATTTAAGCTTTGTAGCTTTTTAGTATCAATTAAGACATCATATTGTTTTTCTTTTCCTCCCCATCCAATGACTTCTTCAACACCTTTTACACTTTTAAACAAAGGACTTACAATATACTCTTGCATTTCTCTTAACTCTTGCAAAGAGTATTGATTGTTTTTATCTTTTATCTCATACCAAAATACTTGTCCTAAACCTGTTGTATTGGGTCCAAGTGTAGGTTTTCCCCAACCATTTGGAATGTCAACTGTATTTAATCGCTCACTTACAAGTTGTCTTAGGAAGTTTATATCCATATCATCTTCAAAAAATATAGAGACATACGATAATCCAAATATAGAATTGGACGTTATCATTTCAACGCCTGCCATACCAGATATTGCTGATTCAATCGGATAAGTAATTAACTTTTCAATATCTTCTGCAGAATTCCCTGGGCTTTCTGTATAAATCACTACTTGCTTAGGCGTAATATCAGGAAATGCATCAACAGGGATATTTTTATAGGCTCTAAATCCCAATGCACAAATGGATATAAAAAGAACAATGACTAAAAGTCTGTATTTTAAAGATAGGTCAATAAGTTTATTTAACATAATACCCCCTAGTGCCCATGTCCGTCACCCATTGATGATTTTAATACCAATGACTTCACATAATATGTTTTATCGCTGACATACTCTTCATTAATATTTAAGCCTTCAATGGCAACATAAGAGTCATCTTGATTAACAATTTTTACATCTCTTGCTTCATATTGAGGTTCTTCTTCATGAGAATCACCCTCTTTTTTATGTTCATCATTATGTTCATCATTATGTTCATCTTTATGCCCATCTTTATCTTCATGCTTATCTTCTTTATCATGCTCATCATTGTGTTCTTTACTGCTTTTTGCTTTCTCTTCATGAGCTTCCTGTTTTGGTACAAAAACAACCCATTCATTATTTAAAAAAGTCAGTGCGGTTTTTTTAACTGCCAAATATTTTTTATCAGTATTGATATATAAAGTAGAGTTAATATATGAATTGATAAATAATCCATCAATAGGTTCATTTATACTTGATAACACAATAATTCTTTGAGTGGTTTCATCCAATTCAGGCAAGATTTTATCTATATAAGTGGCAAAGGTTTTGTTATTATGTGTAATAGTAATTTTTTGTCCCACTTTTAAATCATTTGCATAGGATAAAGGAATATAAGATTTAAGATAAAAAGCTTGTTCTTTAACAACCGTAGCTATTTCTGTGTCTTTTGAAACAGTTGCATGTTTTCCTTTTAACAATGTTCCAATACGTCCTGCATTGTGTGCTCTTAAAATATATTTTGATGTAGTATTACTTATATTTTTTGTTTCTATTCCTAAGGTCTCTAACTGTGATGTTAAGGTCTCAAGTTTGGCTAACATTTCATTGTTTTCAATATTGATACGATTTAATGCTTCTAAAGATATGATACCTTTATCATAAAGCTGTTTGTTGGCTTCATACGTTTTATTCATACTCAAATATTGATTTTTTAAAGAGAGATATTCAGCACTCATTTTTGACAGTTCAATTGATTCAATCAAAGCTATTTTTTGACCTTTGTTAACTGTTTCTCCTTCTTTAACATAGTACTCTGTAATTTGACCATCCAACAAAGTCATGATGGATTGTTTTGCCGAAGAGAGCTGAACAATTTTTGAATTTAATTCAATTGATTTCCCAAATTCATGAATTTGAACTTTTTCTATGGGTATTTCAATCGCATAAAGTCCAATAATAAAAGATAAACTAATTAATAAGATTTTGTGCATTGATATCTCCTTGGATGTAATTTATGTTAATTGCATTTTGATTTAATGCAATATTGATTTTAATAAGATTCTCTTTTGTTTGAATCACTTGGTTTTTTATATTTAAAAGCTCCATTAGGGTTGTTTGAGAAACTTTATATTTTTCTAAAAACATTTCAAGAACTTCTATTTTTAATTTTAATACATTCTCATTTTTTAATTTTAACTTTTCCAGTAACTCTCTTTGTATTAAAAGTTTAGTGTGTTCTGTCTGTATGGAGTTTTTTTCATTCTCAATTAAAAAATTCATTTTTTTTGCTTCTAATTGTGCTATTCTTTTTTCTTCATACTTTGTATTAAAAAGAGGAAAAGGAAAACTTAGAGCAACACCATTGACAATTTGGTCAGGTTCTTTACTGTATGAAGCAGTCACATCAACTGTTTCAAGAATATTGGAAGTTAATTCAGCTTCAGCTTGTGCAATATCTTTTTTATGAATCAGAAGGTTTAACTCAGGGTTTTCAGAGATATCTGATTTCTTAACTTCAAAAGTATGATTCGTGTTTATCTCAATTTTTTCTTTGATACCTGCAAGTTTCAATAACTCATAATAGCTTTCAATCGAAGATATATTTAAACTATCATATTGTGTTTGTTGTTCCAAAAATATAGCTTTGGCTTGAAGCATATCTGCTCGTGAAATTGAACCAACAGCATGACGTTCTTGAGAAATATCATAAATGGTCTTTGCAATGTTCGTCGCATCTAGCATTAAGTCAAGAAGCATTTTTTCTTGTGCATAAACAGTAAAATATAAAGAGATATTTCGAATAAAATCGGATGTATTTAACATATATTCACTGTTAGCACCTTTTACAATTGCTTGTGAAAAACGCTCTTTATCACCTGATACGCCCCATAATCTAAATGGTTGGGTAAGGCTAATATTATAACCACTATCATTAGAACCATCATTGGGTTTATATTTTAAAAACTCTCCACTTAAAGTGGGGTTTTCATATCGTAATTGTTTATAACTTTCTTGTTTAGCTTGTTCAACTCCAATAGCTGAAGATTGCAAATAAGGACTTGTTTCAATTGCTTTATTTAAAAATTGATTAAAATCATCTGCAAAAAGTACTCCACTACTGCAAGAAAACAAGATAAACATAGAAATTAATCTATTTTTTATCATTTACTTTCCTTAGTATAAGTTTGCTCTATAAATATAGAGATAGAATGAATGAAAGTAAATTAAATAATAGGTGGTTTGAGTAGAAATGTGGAGAATTGAAAGATATAGTTTGTTGCTTTTAAAGTTTCATTGATATTTCTAAATTCAAATTTTGAAATATAATCATTTTGGTTAAGGACATAAGAGTGGTGGCACTTATGATGCTTTTCACAAACTTCAGTATCTACTGAAGATGTATTAAACTCTGTTGCACACTGTTTGGAAGTTATAACACAGTTTTTTTCATCATTGAAAAACTCAAAAGCAAACGAGTGTACAGAAGAAAATAAGATAGAAAAAAAAACAATAGATAAAACGATATTTTTTTTCATAAATTCCTTTCGTAAGTTCAAGTGCAATTATATCAAAATTTATTTAACGAATTATTAATGAATTTTACAAAAACTTGATTTGAATAACTTTATCCAATCTATTTTGGTATTTTTCTTTTTTGAGAAAAAATATATTAAGCTTAGTTTAAATATTGTTAGTAAAAAAATACCTTTGTAGGGCTATACTCCATATTTAAGCAACTTGGAACTTTTCGTACCTTTATGCAGAAGTACCCTATTTATTATAAAAATCTATCTTTGTTTAGATTTCGTAATGGTAGCACTTTTAGAATTATAAGAGGCTAAGTTTATATTTCAACGAGAATTAATAGATTTATAGGGCTATTTTAAAACCTTTGATACTTTAGATTAAGTAATCTTTAAGACGTGTGTCGCTTTTAGTACCTTTATGTAAATGTAGCCTATGTTCATAAAAACGTTCCCAAAAACTGTTGTAGGCGTGAGGATACTCTTTAAATAAAGCTTTCATCGCATCCAAAGCCTCAACTGCATTCTTATAGCAATCAATGTTACTAAACGTCACATATCTGTCTCGAATCTCTTCCATCGTTTCCCCTTTTTTATCTTTCCAAAAAGAGATATACAAAATGTATTCCAAAGCAGTCAAATATTTTTTACCTACTCTCTTTTATTCAAATTTTAGCTCTTCAATGTTATGATTCTGATAATAATCATCAATAATATAAAGGAAAGAGTATGGAAACTGCTTTTATCGTTCTTATTACACTGGGAGCCATTTACTATTTTTACCGACAAACTTTTGTAAACAAAGGGTGCAACTGTGGAGGTAAAGGGCATTGTAAAGATGAGAAGAAACAATAAAACGGTTATTGATATCATCAACTTATCCTATTCATATGGTTCAAAAAAGATTTATGAGAATCTCAATTTACAGATAAAACAAGGAAGTGTTTTTGGACTTTTAGGCAAAAATGGTGTGGGAAAGTCAACATTAATCAATATTATTATGGGATATCTCTCTTTCCAAAAAGGGCAATGTCTGATTTTTAATCAACCCTCAAATCAATTAAGTGCCAAAGACAAAGAAAACATTGCTCTTTTACATGAAGGTTTTATTACCTATGATTATATGAATATAGAACAAGTAGAGCGATTTTTCGCTTCTTTTTATCCAAAGTGGAAACGAAACTTATTTTATGATTTGATTAATTTAATGACTCTTAATTATTCTCAAAAAATATCAACCTTATCATGTGGCCAAAAATCACAAATCGTACTGGGGTGTTTATTGGCACAAGATGCCAAATTGCTGATTTTGGACGATTATTCAATGGGACTTGATGCAGGATACCGACGTCTGTTTATTGAATATTTAAAAGAGTATATTCAAAAAACCAATAAAACAGTGTTGATTACTTCGCATACAATGAATGACCTTGAACATGTCATTGATGATATGGCAATTATTCAAAAAGGCGGTTTGATTCATCTTGATACCATGGAAAATTTTAATCGTGATAAATCAACAACGTTCGAAGACAAATTTTTAGATTTTGTGGGTAAATATTAGATGTTTAAATCAATTTTTATCAAAGAGTACCTTAAGCTTAAGTGGTCTTTTTTCTTTTTATTTTTAGCTGAATTTGTGGTTTTAGTCCATTTTACGTTTAAATTGTATTTCTCTTTTTCAAGCATTGAACCTGAATCGATGATGTGGTATCAATGGATTCAACTTCAACAAAAACCTTATTTTTATCTCTCATATTTTTATGTGGCAATAGGTGTGATTATTGCTTTAATTCAATTCTTACTTGAAATGATAAAAAACAGAATAAAAATCAGTGTTCATTTACCTTTGGATATGAGAACTATTATGGGCTTCCATCTCTTATGCGGATGGTTTTTTGTTATTACCTTAACTGCTTTCTTTTCGATGGCATTAGTTAATATTATTGGATACTATTACCCCAACGATGTTCTTGTTGTTACCCTTAAAGACAGTTTGGCATACAGTTTTGCTTCGATTGTTTCTTATACAATAATGGCATCAGTATTGGTTGAAAAAAACAGAAAAAAACAATTTTTTAAAGCACTATTGCTGATTTTATTTATTTTCTTATTTATTAAAGAAGAGTATAGCCGTATTGACTTTTTTTGGATTTTAATTTTTATTATTGCCCCTTTTTTACTGCTTGATAGTTTTTATAGTATTAAACAACAAACATTAAAAAAAGGATTTCAACCGATTATGATATTGGTTTTTTTAACGCAATTAGGCTTAATGTATTCTTATTATGTTCAACATTATAAAAAGGAGTTCAATCGTTATTATATTTTTTACTCCCCTCTTTTAAACGATTTTGTCTATCAAAAAAACTTTGGGAATCATCAATTTGAATATGGTGTTAACCACAAAACAACCTTTACACAAAAAGAGTATCAATCGACTTTGCCCTTTGTTTATTGGAAAGATTTAGATATACAAAACCAACTGCCCATAACAATTCACGGCAAAGTGTTTGAAAAAGAGACCATAAAAGAATCCCGACTTAGTTTTAACTATACTCCCAAGATGTTAAAGCCTTTAGAAATTGAATTGTATCCTTTATTTAATCCCAAAAAAAACGAAGGAGTTATCCCTTTTTCTGAAGAGTTTTTTACAATAACAAAGCAAAAAGTCAATGTTTATGATTATGATCAAAAAAGAAACAAGCTCGAAGATGATTTAAATTTACATCTTAAAGAAAACCACTTCCATTTTCCTGCAAAAAAAATATGGGGAAAAACAACCAATCTTAAACCTTTTGATTTAGGATATCTTATTCTTGATGCACAGAACTCTCTTTTTCATTTAAAAAGAGCCAACGATACTCTCTTTGTAAAAAAGATTCCTTACCCAAATCACATTGAACTTGCGTATATTAACCTTTCTGAAAACAGACAAAAACGCTTAAGTGGTTATGCTATTGATATACAAAACAATTTTTATCTTTTGGATTGGGATTTTAACTTTATCAAACTCAAACTCTCTTCTTTTAACCATACAACTATGAAACTTAAATTGCTTGCCGATCCTTTATACTATTTAATTCAATACGACGATGGAACAAACTATTATGCAGAACTTTATTCCAAACAGACGTATGAAAAAATTGATGAAATCAAGTTTGATAACTAATGATATGAATTATCAATATTAAGAGAAGAGAAAGTTTACTTTTGATATTGTTTCAATATTGATTATTATAATGAAAATAAACAGGAAGCAAAATGGGACTAGACGACATTCAAAGTGGATACATAGCCAAAATAGTAAAAATAAATGCGACGGGGAAACTCCTACATAAACTTCTTGACATGGGCTTTGTCAATGGAACTCACATTGAAGTTATTCGAGAAGCTCCTTTGTATGACCCGATGGAGTTAAAAATCCATAACTATTACATCAGTCTTAGAAAAAGTGAAGCAAAGCTTATTGAGGTGGCACAATTATGATTAAAATTGCCCTTGCAGGACAACCCAATTGTGGGAAATCCACCATTTTTAATATGCTCAGTGGAATTTATCAACACATTGCAAACTACCCTGGAGTCACCGTAGATAAAAAATCGGGTCGATTTTCATATAAAGCGTTAGATATTGAGATGGTTGATTTACCCGGCACATACTCTTTTAGCTCTTATTCTTTGGAAGAGCGGGTCGCTAAAGAATTTATTCTAAATGAAAGACCCGATATTATTATTAATGTAGTGGATGCTTCAAATCTCAAACGAAATCTCTATCTTACTTTTCAACTTCTTGAAATTGGTATTCCTGTTATTGTCGTATTAAATATGATGGATGTTGCCAAACGAAGAGGTATTGATATTAATACTCAAGAAATTCAAAAGATGCTAAAATGTCCTGTCATAGAAACAAGTGGTGCTAAAGCAGAAGGGAAAAATGAACTTTTAGAAACCATTTATGCCTTATCAAATGAACTAAAATACCATGAGTTTAAACTCAATTATGATATTTTAGAACCCTACATTGAACATCTCCAGAAAAAAATAACGGTTCAAAATGAAAATTTAAGTCAACGATGGTTGAGTATAAAAACGCTTGAAGAAGATGAGACTATCCTATCTCGATTGTCCTTTTTAACTCCCAATATTAAAGAGATTGCCCAACAAAGTAAAGAGGCCTTTGAAAATACTTACAACAAAGATACAACCAGTTTTTTTGCTTCAACTCGATATGAATCTGCGGATATAATTTGTCATAAATGCGTTAAAGAGAATAAAAAAAATAGTTTAACCGTTACAGATATTGCCGATAAATATATCTTAAATCGTTGGTTAGCTTTGCCCATTTTATTTCTCATTATTTTTGCCATATATCAACTTTCAATTGTCCTAGGATATAAAATCACTGATTACACATGGCCTATTTTAGCTGCTTTTAAAAATCTCGTCATCGATATTTTGCCCCAAGCAAATTTTACGGAAGTCCCATTAATAACCGATTTTGGGGTATGGATGGTCAACAGCGCCAATGCGCTACTTAATTATATTCCCATCTTTTTAATTTTATTTGCCTTAATTGCCATTTTAGAAGATGTGGGTTACATGCCCAGAATGGCCTTTATCTTAGACAGAGTTTTTAAAAAGTTTGGTTTACATGGGCAATCAACCCTTCCGTTGGTTTTAGGAGGTGCATTTGTTGGAGGGTGTGCTGTTCCTGGCATTATGTCCACAAAAGGCATCCCTGATGATCGTGCGCGATTGGCAACTATTTTATCTGTTCCTTATATGAATTGTTTAGCAAAAGTTCCTTTTTATACGCTGTTATTAGGAGCCTTTTTTAGTGCGAATATGGCCTTAATGATGTTTTTCATTTCAACTGTGACAATTTTTATTGCTTTAATTGTGGCAAAGCTTCTTACAAGCAGTGTGTTAAAAAACAGAGAAACAGCTCCTTTTGTAATGGAGCTTCCTCCTTATCATCTTCCCACGTTTAAAGGAGTGGTTATTCGTGCATTTGAGCGAGTATGGCTTTACATTAAAAAAGTCGTCACAATTGTTTTAGCCGTTGCTGTCATTTTATTTGCATTGTTGCAATTTCCAGGACTTAGCAGTGAAAAACAACAATATTTTGAACAAGAATCAAATGCGATTTTACAAGATTTTGATAAAAAAATGAAAGATAACAGTTACTACTCTTTGATTGATTCTAAAGAAAAAGTTGCCAGTTTACTTAACTATTATGATGAATATCGTTCGAAAAGAATGCTAACTTCTTCAAAAGAAGGCGCGCAGAAAGTTGATGATGCTTTCATTGCCCGTAATCAAGAGTTCTTTTTATTTATCAAACCAAAAACCAACAAAGATGCCCGAATCATTAACAAAGAATTACGAAGCCTTTCAAGCCAACGAAATAAGATTTTACGTGAAATAAAAAATGAAAAAATCGAAAACTCTCTTTTGGGAATGATGGGGCGTTCTATGGAACCTCTGACCTTGTATGCGGGATTTGATTGGAAAATTAATGTGGCATTTTTAAGTTCCTTTGCTGCAAGAGAATCTGCTGTTGCTACATTAGGAAGTATTTATGAAAATAATAAAGCCGATAACCAACGAGCGGAAGAAGCAATGGCATTAAACAGTGGTTATACTCCATTGCATGCTGTTGCCATGATTATTTTTATGGTACTGACTCCTCCTTGTATTGCCACAATGATTGTTGTAAAAATACAAACCAACAGTTATAAATGGATGTTATTTGCCATATTTTTTCCCATTACCTTGGGAATTGTAGCGGCCATTTCCATCTTTCAATTGGGTACGACTCATGCGTTAAGTGGTATTGAGGCGATGACACTGTTTTATGCAGCTGTTGTATTATTAACCCTTATCGTAGGACTATTTCCCAGTAAACGTATCAATTGGACAGGAGGAATAGAACCCAAAACCAATGGACTTTATTCAAAATATATTCAATCACAAAAAAAGGAGAAAAGATGAAAAAAATAATATTAGGTGCTTTTTTAGCAATCAATACCCTATTTGGACATACGGCCATTATGAGTTGTTTTGATAATGGAGATGACACCATAACATGCGAAGGTGGTTTCAGTGATGGCAGCAGTGCCAGTGGTGTTGTTTTTAAAGTGGAACAAAATGGCAAAACTCTTATTGAAGGTAAAATGAGTGAAGACAGTGAATTTACCTTCAAAAAACCTCAAGGAGACTACCGTGCTCTTTTTGATGCAGGAGAAGGACATACCATCATTATCAAAGGCAGTGAAATTACTCAATAACATCAATCAACAATCAAAAATTTAAGGAGAAACTATGTTAGATATAAAGAACAAATTAGTCAAGATTTCGGTTTTAACAACCTTGGTTGCCAGCAGTGCAGCAGCGCATTTTCAGATGCTTTATACCCCTGAAACGGCATTAGAAAAAGGTAAAAAAATTGAATTAAAACATGTCTTTACTCACCCTTTTGCCGATGAACATACTATGGATATGGCAGGAGTTGAAGAGTTTTATGTTATCAATAAAGAGAAAAAAACCGATTTATTGACCACATTAAAAGAGATTACATTTAAAGGAAATCACAACAGTGGTAAAGCCTATGAAAGTGAATATAAAGCTCAAAGAATGGGGGATCATCTTTTTGTTATGGTACCCAAACCTTATTTTGAAAAAAATGAAGATGCCTATATTCAACAAATCACAAAAACGATTGTCAACGTTGCAGGAACGCCAAGCGATTGGGATGCAGAATTAAATTTAAAAGCAGAAATTGTCCCTTTAACAAAACCTTATGCCATTTGGGAAGGAGGAAGTTTTACAGGTATTGTTAAATCCAATGGAAAACCCGTCCCTTATGCAGAAATTGAAGTTGAATATCTTAACAGAGAGGTGGATATGAAACAAAATAAAATGGGAGCTTCTTTAGTTGAAGCACCTCAAGACTCTTTTGTCACAATGGGCATTAAAGCCAACAAAGATGGAGAGTTTACTTTTAGTATCCCCAAAGCAGGTTTTTGGGGCTTTTGTGCCTTAGGTGTTGGGTCTGATACAAACTATCAAGGCAAAGAACTCAGTCAAGATGCAGTTATTTGGATACAAGCCAAACCCATGAAATAAACTAATACAAGAGAAATTTTCTCTTGTATTGCTTCTTTTTTATCACTTCCTCTTTTTTGCTTGTCATGATAATATTATATTTTAGCTATTGTTTAGACTATTTTTTCTATACTTTCAATATTAATAGTAAATATTATTATTGTAAAGAAACTCTGTAAAAGCTAAGTTATTATCTTGTTTACCCATTGTTGTAAACCGTTAATATCCGATTAACATTATAGTATTACAATTCAACATTAAAAATTTAGTGTAAAGGCTTTCTTGAATTTATGTACAAAATCATTGATTTCTTTTTAAAAAATTCACGTCTTAACTATACCATTTTACTTTTTATTTTATTATTGGGAATTTTTGCTTATTTGAAAATTCCTAAAGAAGTTTTTCCTTCCGTTGAACTTGAATCTATTCGAATATCGGGTTCATACAGTGGTGCCAGTGCGGACAATATGAATAATTTTGCCGTGACTGAAATCGAAAATCAAATCGATTCAATTTCAGGCATTGAAGAGATTACTTCAAATATCAGTTCAGGCTATTTTAGCATTAAAGTTGAATTGCAAGATGGTGTTGATAAAAATCAAAAAATCAATGAAATCAAAGATGCCGTCAGTGCCGCTAAAAAGTATTTTCCCAATGATATGACAGAACCTACGGTAAAAAGTGTTGAGAGTCAATGGTCGTTATTGACCATATCATTAACTTCATTGAAATATGAACAAAAAGAGCTTTTAAGAATTGCCGAAAAATTAGAAACTGCCTTAATGCAAATAGAACATATTAATGCCATTGATAACTACGGAGATGCAGATTTAGAAGTTGCTTTGGTTTTAGACAATAAAAAAATAAATATGTATGGATTAAATGGTTCTTCTGTTGTATCAGCAATCAGTGAACTTTCTTATTTATACCCTGTTGCTAATATTGAGCAAGTGGGTAATCATATCTATTTAAGTGCCAGTAATAATAAGTTTGATCCTGCCATTTGGGAAAACAGTATTATAAAAGTCAATAACAAAAAAGTCTATTTAAAAGACATTGCTTCTATAACCGTAGATTACCCTATTAAAGAGACCATTGCTCGACTTAATGGAGAAAATACCCTTACCTTACGAGTCTATAAAGATAAATATGGTGACAGCATCAAAATTGCCAAACAAATTGAAGAGGTTCTTAATACAACTCAAAAGACGTACAGTAATATCTCATTAATTATCTCCAGAGATAATTCTAAACCCATTCAAGAACGAATTAATACCATCATTGCTAACATTACATTAGGACTTATTTTAGTTGGATTTGCCATGTATCTTCTTATTAGTCCACGAATCTCTTTTGTTATTATTATGGGAATTCCTTTTTCATTTATTATTGGACTGTTGTTTATCGAACTTATGGGATACAGCCTTAATATGATTTCAATGATGGCAATGCTTATTGCGTTGGGAATTGTTGTTGATGATGCGATTATTGTCAGTGAAAACATACAACGCCATTTAGATGAGGGCTATCCCATCCATCAAGCCGTATCCAAAGGGACAAAACAGATGATTGCCCCTGTTATAATTGCAGGGATGACCACGGTATTTGCTTTTTTACCTATGTTACTTATTAGCGGTGAAATGGGTCTTTTAATGAAGCTTATTCCCATTGTAATTTCGTGTTTAATCCTCTCTTCTATTCTTGAATCGTTTTTATTTTTGCCTTTACATGCGAAGCACTTTTTAAAAGCCAATGAAAAGCACTTAGATTGGACAAAACTCTATACCCTTTATGAAACAATATTGCACAAAGTTATTTATCATAAAAAGAGTTTTTTAATCACTTTTTTTATCACTATTCCCATATTGAGCTTGTTGCTGATTCAAAGCAGCCGTTTTCAGTTTTTCCCAGATATGGATTCAAACAACATCACTCTTTCTATTAAACTTGATGAATCAATCCCCATTGAAATCACCAATAGCATTGCAAAAAAATATGAGCAAACTTTACTGAGTCATGCCAAAGAGATTTATGTTAAAAATATTAATACAACAATTGGTTGGTATACCGATATTACAGATACCAGCGAAACCATTGAAAATGGGTTTACTCTTTTTTTAGAGCTTGAAGATTTCAGAGAAGAAAATTTTGTGGAAAATTATATCAATCCCATTTTAAACTTCAGTTTTGATTTCCAACGTCCTACAAAAGTGCGTTTGATTACCACCAATGAAGCCATGAATATGATCAGGGATTTAGTTTCTCCTTTACTTAAAGAAGATAAAGTGGTTGAACACAATGTAACAACATCTCGCATTGGCGTGGTTAAAACTGACATTGAACTGCTTTTAAGTGCCAATAACACCACTGAACTTATCAAAAGTATTGATACCTTAAAAGAGAAACTCCATACTATCAATGGTGTTAAAGATATCAGTGATAACACTCGATTGGGTCAAAGCGAATATCAATATGTGATTAATTCCTATGGAAAACAACTGGGCTTAACTGACGCAGGTGTTGCAAAAGCCATCAGCAGTTTCTTTTTAGAAAAAGAACAAGCCAATACCTTCAATGAAGAAGGTATTATAAAAATCACAACAAAATCTTTGTATAAAGACAATTTAGAGGAACTCAAGAACTTTTATATTCCTTTGGATGATAATCAATATGTTCGTTTTATTGAAATTGCCGATTTCAAGATTAACAGAAATTTCGAGAAAATGGAAAAAGTCAATGGCAAAATCTATAAAAAAGTCTTTGCCAATGTCGATAACTCTGTTATTAATGCCAATGAAGTTCTTAATTTGCTTGAACCTACATTAAAAAGCATTAAAAATAATGGTATTCAGATTAAATTTGGTGGTGAAAAAGAGAAGAGTGAACAAATGGCACTGGATTTAGTCAAAGCCTTTTTGGTTGCCCTATTTTTGATTTTTATTACGCTGTTGATTATTTTTCCCTCTTTTAAAAGTGCTTTTACCATTCTTTCTGTGATTCCTTTTACGATTATTGGTCCTATTATTGGGCACTTTATTATGGGCATTAATCTGAATTCACAATCCATGATAGGTATGCTTGGTCTTGCGGGTGTTGTTATTAATGATGGCATTATTATGTTGGATTTTTTACATGAAACAAGAAGCAAAAAAGAGTTTTTTGAACGAGCCAAACAAAGAGTACGCCCCATTTTAATCACCTCATTAACCACCATGTTGGGACTGTTTACTTTGATATTTTTCCCCACAGGAGAATCGGTCATGCTGCAACCCATTGCTGTTTCTTTAGGATTTGGGATTTTATGGGGAACCATTTTGAATCTCATTTATATTCCTGCGCTGTTTGCAACCTTATTTAAAATAAAGGATTAACCATGAGAAAATACATTTTTTTACTGCTGCCCATTTTTTTATTTGCCAATCATTACATCGCAAAAGTTGAACCCAAAAACCAATTCAGTATTTTTGCCAATACCAATGGAGAGATTACTTTTTTAGCAAAGAATAAAGAGATGAGTGTTGTCAATGAGGTTATTGTTCGCATTGATGATGCTCTTGAAAAAGAGAATTTAAAACTCTATCAGGTTCAACTTGCACTTTACAAAGAAAAATTGGCTATTTTAGAGAATTATTTTGAAAAATATAAAACCATTAAAGGCAAAAGCAGCTATGAACAAGATGAAAAATATATGGAGATTATTGAGCTTAAACACAGCATTAAAAGTCTTGAACTCTCTGTTGCCAACACCCAAGATATTTTAAACAAAAAAGTCATACGACTCAACAATCTTTACTTAAAAGAGTTTACAGTTAATCAATACGATTATGTGAGTGCTGGAACCAAAATTGCCACAGCGTATGATATTTCAAAGGCAAAACTTATTGTCTATTTAAACAAAGAAGATTATGACAACGTCCTATCCAAAACGATTTATCTCAATGGAAAAAAAAGTAATGCCAAAATAAAGAAGTTGGATATCACGCCTGATACAACCTTTATTTCAGCATATAAAGCTGAAATAGAGATTGATTCACAAAATTTTGGTGAAAGTATCACCGTTGAGTTCAAACCATGAAATTACTCTCTTTTGTTACGGCATTAAGCCTTATATCCTATGCACAAGAAAATACGCCCTCTGTTTTGATGCCTTTAAAAGAAGAGATTAAGCAGCTTCAAATACAAAAAAGCATTGAGAAACAAAAAGTCAACCAATACGATTGGGTCAACGATATGACTTTGAATGCCACTCAAAGTAAAAATCAAACTCACCTCAAAAGTGAAGAGTATTATTTAAATCTTTCACAAAAGATTTTTGATTTTGGTGGTATTACAGGACAAATACAATACTCCAATGATTTATTTACCCAAGAATTATTGCAAATTGAACTCAATCACCAAGAAGATATTTATTTGCTATATGAAAATATGATACAGCTCAAACTCAATGATATTGATATTTTGCAAAACAATTTAAACCTGCAAAACAGTGAGATTGAAGTTGAAATTAAAAAATCTCAATATCAACAAGGTGAAAGTGATATCAGCGAATTAAACAATGCCATCATGACTCGCAATGAACTTGAAGATTCTCAAATGCAACTTAAGCTTTTACAAGTCAATTACGAAAATGAACTTAAAAAATTGACCTCATTGAGGATTGAAGCCATTACATTACCCAATATTGAATTGATTTCTAAAGAGAGTTTTGTGCATAATGCTTTGGAAAATCAAGTAGCTCATTTGGAATCTAAAATCAGTCAAACACAGTATAAAATCAAAAAAAGCAGCTATTTACCGAGCCTAACACTCAATGCCAATTATGGTTACACAAATTCAACACAAAACGCATTTGATGAATACTATTCTTATGGTGCAAGTATTAGTATGCCCCTTGGTTTTACTGCTAATAATGACATTCAACACTCAAAATTACTTTATTTACAAAATAAAAAAGAGGAAGAACTGATAAAAATCCAATTGGAAAAAACTTATGAAATGGCTTTTGAAACCATTCAACAATACCAAAGACGCATCGAACTGGCACAACGAGATATTGCCTTATACAATGAACTTATTGAACTCAATGAAGAAGAGTTTAATGCAGGATTTAAAGCCCTAGAAGAGGTTGCCATACTTAAAAATTCCAAGCAAATAAGAGAACTTGATATCCAAAAGCATCATCTTTTGATTCAAAAAGAGCTTTACTCTTTATATTTTAAAGTTAAAAGATAAAAACATTAAGTATGGATTTCATTTCAAAGACAAATGAAAAAACAAGAATGAAATCCATATTTAATATTTCCAAAGAGGAGAAACTCCTCTTTGATGGTATATTAAAAATTATATTTTAAAGAAACCGTCATATTTCTAGAATCTCCATAAGCCAGTTGATTGTAAAAGCCAACATTACTGTAATAGGTTTTATCAAAAATATTATTTATGTTTAACTGGGCAGTTAAAACTTTTGATAGTTCATATTTCATCATCATATTAACTATACTATACGCATCTTGACTTAATTTTTCTTCTTTACTTGTAACTGGATTAGTGACATTAGTAAATGTCTTACTTTCCCAATTGATACCACCACCAATTGATAATTTATCAAATTTATATCGGGTATAAATTTTAGCCGTTTTTCTTGGGTGACGGGTATTGACTTTGTCATTATTTACATCTTTTGCTTCAAACTGTGACCATCCAAAACTCATATCCCAGTTATCAGTTATTTGACCATTAATATCAATTTCATAACCTTTACTTACTGTTCCTTCTGCTGCAACACTTGCAAGAGTTGTTGTGCCTGGTACAAAAGCTCCACTGGGATCATTTTGTGCCAAATTATCTTGTTCAATTCTAAAAATACTTAATGATGTATTTAATTTGCCATCAAAATATTCACCTTTTATTCCTGTCTCATAATTTTTACCCTCAATTGGGTCCAAAAATTTACCGTTTTTATCTTGATTATCTTGAGGATTAAAAATATCGGTATAGCTGACATAAACTGAATGATTTTTATCTAAATCATATACTAATCCTGCATAAGGGGTAATGATATCATCATGCTTATACCCATAATTTGTACCATTTGAAAACATATCTATTTCCCAATTGGTCAATCTACTTCCTAAAATTAATTTTAAATCATCCAATATAGAAAATCGTCCAACAAGGTAAACTCCTGTTTGTTTTGTTGTACCTTGTTGAGACAAACTTTTATTTCCCCAAGTAGGTTCATTGTACGATCCATCCCAATTATAAAAATTTCCAATAGGAGATAATCCCACTCCCGCTTTAGAATACGTTTCTAAATCTTGTTCATTATACATTAGTCCAGCAACAATTTCTTGTTTTAATCCATTAAATGAAAAAGGAATACTTGTATAAATATCAATATTGTCTTGTTCTCTGTTTACATCATACCAACCAGCAGAACCTCCTAAACCGATACCCGTATTTTTATCAGGAGTACCATACATATAAAATAGTTTTGCATCAGCTGTATTTTCAGAGTGTGATAAGGAGGCATAAAACTTTATATCATTCAAAAAATAATGTTCTAATGTTGTAAAATATGTATTTGTCTCACTTCCCCAATAACTCCACTTAGGGGCTGTTGTTGTTTTTCTGTCCCAATTGGTTTTTGTACCATCACTGTACCATGAAGGCAATCCTCCCCACATACTTGCCGTTGGGTCATTTTTTTGATAACTTGCACCTATTGATAATAATGTGGCATCTGTTATATCCATATCTACAATACCATATAAAACTGTTTTTTTATTTTCATAATAATCTACAAAGGATTCTTTTTTTTGATAAGTTCCAGCAATTCTTGCTCGAACTTTTCCATTTTGCGTTAGTGGTGTTTGAATATCAAGAGTTCCACCATATTTATTCCAAGTGCCTCCATCAAGTTTTAAAGAACCAACAAACTCCTTACTATTAGCATGTTTTCGTATTAGATTAATGGCAGCCGAGGGATTTCCTGCCCCACTAATAAGTCCATTTGCTCCACGCAATACTTCAACTCTATCATAAATAGTTAAATCTTGGCTGGTTTCGCCTCCACTCCAACCTGCTGTCCAAGATGTTGCTACACCATCTATTTGATAATTTGTAATATCAAATCCTCTGGCAGAATATCCTTGTCTTTCACTGTCAAATGTCTTTGCCGTAATACCTGTAATACTATTTACTACATCCGTAATGGTTTCCAATCCTTGATCTTGTATTTGCTGATTTGTTACAACAACGATTGATTGAGGTGTTTCTTTAATTGACATATTCATTCTTGTAGCCGTATTCATACTTTTTGTAGTATAGGAATCTGTCCCCTCTGTCACCTCGCTTGAAGATTCACTCATAACACTGACTTCGTCCAATCGAACCGTTTGTTCTTCGGCATGGATATTTACACCCAAGAACAATGCCGTACAAATTGACAATGGCACAACTCTTTTTGCTATTTTTTTCATTCAACTCTCCTTAATTTTATGCTTGTATTAATGATAATGATTATTATAACAAACATACATTTTGGAATTATTTCTTTATTTGGCTTAAGATATAATTATTCAAAATGGCTTCATGACAAGCAAAAAACAAATTAATTTTTAGCCATTTTTTAGCCATTTTCTTCTTGTATAATACGTTATGTCAAAACGAGAATCAAAACCCATTTATATTAAAAATGCTAAAATAAGCATCGAACTTTTTAAACAAATTTGCTACTGCTTTTCATTGGATTATACTGCAAGTTATACGGCAAATAAAGTAGGATTAAGTCGTCAGACAATCAATACTTACTATAAGATATTTAGAAATTATCTTTGCTCTTATTATGATTTATTTGAAGATTCAACATGTACAATTTATGGCATTAAATTACACAATCAGTATTGCTATTATCTTAAAAAAGAGAAAAATTATTTTTTCTTAAATCAAAACAATCCTTCATTAAATAAGGTAAAACTATTTTTAAACCAACACCCTTTGGAAAAATTTTTTGAACAAAAAAAATCAAATGCACTTCGTATTGGATTTAATAAATTTAAACAAGAATATTTTCTTTTTGCTTATTTTAATTGTGATGATGGATTAAACAGTTATATTCAACAACGACTCAAAAAATTTAGAGGTATCAATAAAAATACCACCGAACTCTATTTTTGTGAATCTCTGTATCGATTTAACAACACGCAAGAGGATTTGTATCAGCATTTAGTGTGTTCATTTACTTTATTGTAATAATCTTGTACCCTATTTTTGAATGATTTTCCAAACTCTCTTGAGGCAATTTTCTTCTTAAATTTCGTGCAACCGAGCGCAACGCATCATCACTCATAAAATCGTCCTCCCATACCACAGCTTGAATATGATCATACGTAACGACTTGATTGGCATTTTCACACAAAAGTTGCAAAAAATCATTTTCTCGTTTACTTAATTTTATGGGAAGTTCATTGGTATAAAGTGTTTTATTTAAACTGTCGTAAAAACAAGAAGAAGAAAGATATTGATGGTTACAACTGTTTTCATTGAGATTCTTTGTACATTGAATCAAGGCAGGATAAAGACTATCATGGCGAATGGGTTTAACCAAATATTTCACCAAATTCAACTCAATGGCTTCAAACAAATAGTGGCTTTGTGTATGTGCGCTTAAAACAATAATATTGATATTTTTATTTTTTTGTCTTATTCGTCGTATCATTTCAAGTCCATTCATTTTAGGCATTTGAATATCGGTAATAAGAATATGAGGGTTAATCGTTTCAACAACATCCATGGCTTCAAATACATCTTTTGCACTGTACACGTCATCGCATAATCGCTTCAAATAAGAAACCGCATTAAGACGAATATTCTCTTCATCATCAACAAACAGTATTTTAATGTTCTTAAATTCATTTCTACTCATAGTGAAAGTATACACTATTTTATATAAATTCTGATAATCACTATTGTTTAAAAGAAAAAAGAGTACAATACCATTATGAAATATATTGCTTTTTTACTTCTTTTTATATCGTCTGTTTACGGCAATCCTTATAAAGCCATTCAAGTGTTAATCTCCGAAAATCAACACGATTATAAAATTGCCACTTACAATGAATACAAACACAAACGTGTTCAAGACTTTGTTATTAAAGTTAAGTTGGATTTTTCTAAACTACCAAAGGATGAATATTTTCTTACCCTTGTTTCAAATATCAATAGCTTAGAATATACCAATGCAAACTATGAGATTATCAATAATATTATGGCAATAAAACTGACCGAAAATAACCCCAATGAGTTGTTCTTTCACTACACATATAAAGAACCCAAACGAGCGGAGTTTCGCTGGAAAATCATCAACTCTTTTGAATATACCTATTTTTTAAAATACGAAGGTTTTTTATATGGCATTGCGTATGGGATAATTTTTTGTGCCTTTTTATACTATTTAATCATCTTTTTTTCAACATTTATGCCCTGCTTTTTATACTACTCTTTGATGCAATTTTTTGTGTTGTTGTCTCTTATGGGCTTTGCTTATGTGAGTTATCAAGCATATCCTACACCTATCACTCAAGCGGTCATTGATACGTTTGAAACCTTGAGTTTTTTATTGACTTTATTGTTTGCACAAGCGATTTTAAATACAAAAAAAATAATGCCCTATGTTCATTGGTTGTTGACATTATTTATTTTACTCAATTGCATCGATTTAATTATCATTGGATTTTTAAAATACTCTTTGTTGTATGAGTATCTTCCTTTTTATTTTAGCTTTTTACTTCTTTCTTTTGTAGGAGTATTTGCTTTATTTAAAGGCGATAAATACGCTATTGTCTATGCACTTGGCTGGTTTATTGTTTGTTGTTTTATTTTCATTGCAGAAAAGTCTCTTATTGACATAAGTGGTATTTACCTTGTTCATATAGGAACTCCTTTGGAGTCTTTAATTTTTAGTTTTGCTTTAGGCTATAAACTTAGAATGATGATAAAAGAAAAAAATGAAAAAGAGAAGTTGCTTATTCATCAAAGTAAACTCGCTTCCATGGGAGAAATGATTAACAATATTGCTCACCAGTGGAGACAACCCTTAACTCACTTAGGTTTTATCAATATGGATTTACAGTTGGCTTTTGAAGAACATGCGCTTAAAAAAGAGTATTTGAATGAAAAATTAGAAGAGTCCAATCAACAACTTGATTTTATGTCAAAAACCATCAATAATTTTCGCGATTTTTATAAACCTCATAAACACAAAGAGTGGTTTTATGTCTCAAGTGCCATTCAAAATGCTCTTGATATTATGACCCCTTTATTAAACAAAGAAGAGATTTCTATCTTTTTTACCATCAAAAAAGATTTACAAATCAAGGCTTATGAAAATGAACTTTCACAAGTTGTACTTAATTTAATTACCAATGCCAAAGAGGCTTTGATACAAAAGCAAATTCAAAATCCCAGAATTGATATTGTATTAAATGAAAAACAACACAAAGCCATCATCTGTGTACAAGACAATGCTTTAGGTATCTCAAATACAGTTATCCATGAAATTTTTAATCCCTATTTTACCACCAAAGAAAAAGGCAGCGGGATTGGCTTATATATGTCAAAAATTATTATAGAATCTCATTTTAAGGGTAAAATAAATGTTACAAACACCCAAGAAGGTGCTTGTTTTACAATAGTTCTTTAGTTTTGTTTGAGTTGCTTCATTAAAATTTGTGTATTTTTTGCACTGAAATAAAGAGTTAAAATCACCAAAATAAGCCCGAAAGTAAACAGCACAATCATGGGTAAACTCCAATCATTTCTAAACTCATCGGATTGCGATAATTTACTGCTCTTTTTGGTTTGTTCTAAAAACTCTTTTGCAAACCCTTCTAAAGGCGCTATTCCCTCTTTTACGATGGTATGTCCTGGTCCACCATCTAAAACAATTTGGTATGGCTCTTTGGGAATTTCAATGGTTAATTCACTGATTTGTGGCAATCTTTCTTTAAATAAAACATCCCCACTAACGAGTGATTCTAATCGAACCATTGCACCAAAGGCTAATTCTCCTGTACTAAATTCACCCATAACCGTAATGGTATTATCTTCATTATTCATCACATTCATCAACAAATTATGAGCATAGACCCACGATGAACAAAACAACCAAACAACCAATACTTTTTTTATAATATGACTCATACTTTCTCCTTAAATCTCTGTTTTCCAAAACCATTTTGATTCTTCTGCTTTTTGAGGCAATTTTATTCCCACAAACAGCAATAATAAACCCAATATAGCCAACCCAATATCGACCATTAAAATCGTAGTCATACCCCCTTCTAAAAGCATTATGGGATTCCAACCTCCAAAAACATAATGGCAAAGAGGACTTAACATAAATAAAATTCCTCCTAAAATCAAAAACTCTTTTGCCGCTTGATACGAATGTATTCGATAAAAAGACCACGTATATGTTGCCAACCAAGCAACAAAAAAAAGCCCTTTATGCCACAAAAATCGATCTTCTAACTCCATAGGTAAGATCCATTGTAAAACAAAAAGTAATCCAGTTGCAGGAAAAACACCAATCATTGTTGCCAAAGAAACTCGCCCCATCCAATGATAAAAAGGAATTTTCCCTTTAAATACTTTGGCTTTTTTCTCCAACCAAAGCAAAACACCAAATCCCAAACCCAAAGCAGATATTGACATAATAAAGGCGATAAATAGCCGAGTAAAATGATCCACGCCAAAAAGTAAATGCAGAAAGTAGACGCTGTCATAAAAAATCCCTGACCAATGTTTATCCAACACTTTTTGCTGTGCAATTAAACTGCCATCAACCCCACTTAAGGTCACACTGGGTTTATTGGAAATACCATTTAAAAAGGGCATATAAGGATTATACCCTTCAAGTTTTACTTGAGCAGAGGAGTCTTGCCAATTACTTATTCTAATCCTTTGAAAATCAATACTGGGATTAATCGCTTTGGCTTTTTTTATCAATTCATTCATTGGCATCATCTCAACCACATCATTTTTTTTCTCTATTGAAGGAAGCTTAGGAAATAAAATAGGACTGGTTAATTGCCAGATTTCATGCGTTTCTCCTTTAGATGCTAAATAAGTCATAGGTGCTGAACCCGTATAACCAATGTTCATCAGTGCCCCCGTAAGAGTAATGATAATAAAAGGAGGGAAAACCCAAGTAAAAATCTTGCGATGCCATTTTGAAAATTGGCTTTGAGCATTTTTCCCTTTATTGTTATACTTAATGATAATAATTTGTATCACTCCTCCAATCACTAAAAACATCCCTCCTACTGCCACAAAACCAAACACCAAATACCCAAAATCTTTGAATGGTCGTCCATAGTGCATGGCATTTAAAAACCACGCTAACTGAGATGCTTCACCCTCATTTTCAATCTCTTCATAGGTATTGGGATTAAAAAGTATGGTTTCAGTAAATAAAGCCCAAATTTGTAAAGTGGGATTTTCCATATATCCAGGTAACGTAATGGTTACTCCATTCATTGTAGGGTATTCGGAATTGGCTAAAACTGGATCAATCATGGCAGAATAATCAATTTGAGTAATATCGGCTGTTGCAATATGTCTTGATGGTTTTTCCCATGCTGAAATATAGGGCAACAAAATTGCAAAAATACCAAAAAAGACGGCAATATACATAAAAAGAGAAAAGGTAATCCCAGCTGCAACATGAACTCGTTGAAGTCGTTGTTTAAATAATTTTTTTGACTCAGTTATTTTCATATATTATCCCCACAAAATTGCAAATGTTATAAAAATTGCAAAAAAAATAGTGGGAATAACACTACGAAGTAAGGCACTCCATTTCGTAGGTGCAACACAAATCCATAACGCAGCAGCTGCCCAAGCAAAAGTATTGAGTAACAATGGTACAATAATAGATTCACCTGCTTGTGCTGGGATAACAAAAATCAAGGAAGTCATTCCTAAATAAGCAACCAATAAACCACCCAAGATGGCACATATTGTGCGAAATAAGCCTATTTTTTTTCCACTTTTTTCAGGCGTGGATAATTTTTTATATAACGTCATATAAGTTCCTAAACATAATTGAATAATATCAATAATAATAATCAATAAATGTTAAAAACTTACTTATTGAAATTCACTTCATGACAAGCAGATTTTTTATGCGTTGGATGCCTTCTTTTATTTCATCTATTGTCGAATGTGTAAAATTAAAACGTATTTCATTGTATCGTTTATGTTCATTATAAAACTCACTTCCTGGTACAAAAACTACCTTTTCTTTTATGGCTTTTAAAACCAGTTCAGAAGTATTTGTATCTAAATTTCCATAAATAAACATTCCCCCTTTGGGTTTACTAAAATGAAATTGAGGTAACTCTTCTTGTAATGTTTGGGCAAAAAACTCCATTTGGATTTTATAATTTTTACGTAAATTGTTCAAATGTTTTTTATAGTTTTCGTCATTGCTTAAATACTCATCTAAAATATATTGTGAAATTCCACAACTGTGTAAATCAATACTCTCTTTAATAACCAAAAGCGATTGAATCAACTCTTGACTTGCTCTGATCCACCCTATTCGCAAACTGGGAGCTAAAGTCTTAGAAAAACTGCCCAAATGAAAACTTTGATTGGGAATCAAAGAACTGATGGTTGAATGTTTTTTATCAAAATAAAGTTCTCGATAAGGGGCATCTTCAATTAAAATTCCACCTTCTGTTTTAACTATTTTTGCAACCATTGCTCTTTTTTCATCACTGTACGTTGAAGAAAAAGGATTTTGAAAATCAGGAATCAAATAGGCCAATTTGGTTTTTTGAAAACTTTTTTCAAACCCCTCTAACTCAATGCCATCGTCCTCTAGCTTTACACTCTCCATAAACAACGCATTGAGTCTAAAAATATTCATGGCGCCCAAATATGAGGGTTCTTCTATGGTTATGGCTTTACTCTCAAAATATTTAGCAATAATATACATGGCTTGTTGGCTTCCTGTGGTAATTAAAATATTATCAACCGTTGTTTCAAAGCCTTCATTGGTGTATTCATTGGCAATTTTTTGGCGTAAACTTTTTATGCCATTGCTCAAACTGTATTGTAATACGTTAGCATCTTTAAATATTTTTGTCGTAGCTTCTTGTAAATCTTTTAAAGGAAAAAGTGCTTCATTGGGCAATCCTCCCGCAAAAGAAATGGTGTTTTCATCAATACTTTCAAGTATCTCTCTGATAAACGAACGTTTCATACTGCTCCTTTTTATTTGGCATTTTAGCAATATTATGTTCTTTTTTCTTTACATTTTTTGCTTAAAAAGTTATCTATTTTTGCTATAATTAAAGTATGAAAAAAGATACGCTTGAAAAACATACGCAACTGTGCAATTTTGTGATGAACTACATTTATCAATACATTGATACCAATATCAATATCGATGAATTATGTGTGCAGTTAGCTATCAGCAAATTTCATCTGCACCGAATATTTAAAGAAGAGTTTGGGCGAAATATCTATGAAACCATCAAATCCATTCGACTGCAAAAAGCCTCAAACTTACTCATTTGCAACCAATTTTCTACCATTACACAAATTGCGAAAATGTGTGGTTACAGCTCTCAAACTTCGTTTATTAGAGCCTTTAAAGAACGCTTTATGATGACCCCAAAAGAGTGGAGAAAACAAGGGTACCTTAAATACTCCAACAACATCTTAAAAGCATCGGCAAGTGCCTTTAGTTCCAACGCTACGTTTGAACATATTGAAGCAACTGTTGTCAAAATGCCTGCATTGGATGTCTTTTATTTACGTCATCAAGGATATGACAGAAGCATCAAACAAACCTGGCAAAAACTTCAAGTTTGGGCATTGGGACACAATTTAAAAAACTATCGTCAAATTGGTTTGCACCACGATAATCCTATTTTAAATGATTTAAAACAGTGTCAATATGTGGCGTGTATTGAGTTAAGTGAAGAAGATAAAACACATTGTTTTAAAAGTGCTATTCCTAATTTTACGATTCCACAAGGAGTGTATGCCAAATTTCATGTCAGCGGACAATACGGTGACGTATTAAAATTGATTCAATACGTCTATCATACTTGGCTTATAAAAAGTGGATATGAAACCACAACTCACCCTTCTTATGCCATTTATGAAAGAAATCATTTTTTAGAAGATAACGAAGAATTTATTTTAGATTATTATGTTCCAATTGCTTTGTATTAGCCTATTGTTTGTAGATGTACTTTTGAACTAAACATAAAAAATGAGAAAAAATAATATTTTTTCTTAAAGTTAGTTTAATCTTTTTAGTACTACAATTATTAATATATGAACTAAGGAGTTTATCATGACTATTAGTAGCAATAACAACCATATTCAAACATACTTAAACAATGATGTACAGCTTAATAAAACGCTTGAAAGAGTTGCAACAGGGCTTTTACTTAATAAAGCGGCTGACAACGCTGCGTCATTAGCTATTTCTGAGAACTTACGAACAGAAGCCAGTGGCGTTTATCAAAGTATGGAAAATGTCAATAGTGCTCTGGCAATGACCCAAATTGGGGATAAAGCTATGGGAGAGCAATCCAATATTTTGGACAGTGTAAAAAAAGATTTACTTCAAGCTTCAACGGATACAACAAGTCAAGAAGGAAGAGAAGCACTTTTAGAAAAAGTCCAAAAATCACTTGAACAGTTAAACAACATTGCATCTCAAACCAACTATAATGGAACAAATCTGTTACAGGCAGGACCAAACGACACAGCAGCAAGTGATTCACAAGAGTTTCAAGCAGGTTCAGGAAGTTCTGATACCATTGCAACTAATTCTGTGCAAGCCAATACCACCGGCCTTGGATTGGATGATTTACTCAATCAAGATCCAAGTAGCTTTGATGCTTCAACGGCTCGAAGCTTTTTAGATACGGTAGATGAAGCAATTAATACGCTTAATTCAGAGCGTTCAAATTTTGGATCAACCGCCAATCAGTTAGAGAGTTCATATCGAAATTTAGCCACACAATACACCAGTACAATGGAAGCTCGATCGATTCTTACTGATGTTGATTATGCCAAAGAGACATCCAGTTTTTCAAAACAAAATATTTTGGCACAAGTGGGGGCGTTTGGTTTAGCACAATCTAATGTCTCTCAACAAAACGTATTAAGACTTTTACAATAAGTCGTATCAGTAGCAGTTTTACTGCTACGATGTACATTTTTGTGAAAACACATTGACTCTTATTCAATTAAATCTTTAGCTTTTCTGGTACACATTTAGTTTCTTCTTTTTATCTTTTCTAAATAAACTTACTGTATCATACTATCACAAAAACTTATATAAGGAATCGTATGAAAAACATATTCAAAGGCGTATTTTCAGTGCTATTGTTCTCTTCACTGCTGTATGCTCAACACCCCAAAGAAGTTCAAAAAAATGAACTTGAAGAAATAAAAGCATTGGCTCTTTTAAACAAAGCTAAAATTGAAGTCAAAACAGCATTTGATATGGGGAGTGTATTTGTTCTTGATGCCTCTTTTGAAGGAAAACCTCAAGAGCTTTTTTTAACCAAAGACAAAAAAATTCTTATTGCAGGAAATGTGATGGATGCCAATACAGGAGAAGGTATTTCTTTACCTATTGATGTTTCTGTTACAAAAAACAAAGAAGCGTTAACTTTTGGAAGTGGCGAGGACGAGTATATTTTATTCACCGATTTAGAGTGTCCTTATTGTAAAAAATTTGAAGCCTTTTTCCCTCAACTGGAAAAACATGTCAAAATACGAGTTTTTTTCTATCCTTTGAGTTTTCATGAAAATGCAAGAGATTTATCCATTTATGTTATGAGTCAAAAAACTCCACAAAAAATGATTGATGCGTATTTATCAGTTGATGCCAAATCACCTGAATTTATCAATCGGAAAATCAGCAAAAATGAAGAAGCCAAATTGCAAATCAAACTGCAAGACCAAATGCAAATTGCTCAAAAGTTAAACATCGCAGGGACACCAACGCTATTTGATAAAAATGGCAAAAAAATTGTCTGGGTAAAGCTTTTAGAGAAGTATAATATTCAACCACAATAATAATCGGAGTTAAACCCACTTAAAAAGGGAGAAGTTTTTCTCTCTTTTAAGATTTTTTGACAAACTCTTGTTTGAGTTTAATGGCACCCACCCCTGGAACTTTACAGTCAATGTTATGTCCATCATTGCCTTCAACGAGTCGAATGCCTTTGATTTTTGTTCCTACTTTAATGCCTGAAGAACTTCCTTTAACTTTTAAATCTTTAATCACCGTAACATCATCACCATCACTTAAGAGTGTTCCGTTGGCATCTTTTACAATTAATCCCTCTTCTTGAACATCCGAAGCATTTTTAGACCACTCATACGCACACTCTGGACAAATCAATAACTCTCCGTCTTCATACGTATATTCGCTGTTACATTTTGGGCAATTAGGTAGTTGCATTGTATTCCTTTTTCTTTTTTAAGGGCAACATTATAGCGTAAAGTATCTTTTTGATGGATTTATTGGGCTTTACTGGCAAATCCCAAAATATATCCGTTGATATCTTTGATATAAAATTCTCTTTGTCCATACCAAGTAGTCGCAATGTCTTTATACATATTGACGTTATCTTTTATGTTTAAATATAAGTCATCAACATTTTCAACTTCAATATACAACGTTAAAGAGGCACCAACATTGTCAAAAAAGACGCCAATATCTTCTTTTAAACTGTCAATACTTTGAAGCATTATAGAAACATCATCTTTGTGTATCATTGCCCAAATATAATTTAGCTCTTTTTTGATTACTGTATCAAAATTAGTTTTGGACTCATCTACTAACATTTGCAATTCAAAATCAAAATTTTCTTGATAGTATTTTACCGTTGATACAATATCTTTAACTCCCATATTTACAATCATTGATTTCATCTCATAACTCCTTTGTTTTTACAAGTATAGTAAAAGTTGATTATTTTGTCTTGTAAAAAAGGGTCATCATTTCATGTGTAGGGAAAAGGCTTGAAAACTTTTTAAACTCTTTATTTAAATGAGATTGATCACAGTAACCAAACTTATATGCTTTAAAAGAGAGATTATCATCATTATTTTTTATTAATTCTTTGAATAGATCAAAAAATCTTACGATATTAGAAAACTTTTTGGGAGAATATCCCAAATAATTTTGAAATAATCTTCGCAGTTGCCGCTTACTTAAATCAATATCTTCTTCTAAATATTTAAGAGCAATATTTCCACGATGATTGATAATTGTATCAACGGCTTTTATGATTTTTTGATTAAATTCGATTTTTTCAAATAAAGGTTCAAACAGTCGATTAAGAGTATTAACTGTTTGAAATTCATCTTTTTTATTAACAATTATTTGAGCACACAAATCATGTGATAAACTCTTTAAAGGTACAATTTTATTGAGATATTGACTTGAATCTATTTTAATCAAATGAGCAAACACAGCCGGTTTAAAACGTATTCCAAAAGAGTAATCACAAGGCAAAATTTCTACAATTTTACTCTCACTCATCGCCCCTACAAAAATAAATTCACCATTTTTACAAATAATATCCATACAACCATCAGGAACGATAGGCATAGAAATACTGCTTTTTGATATATTTTCAATACTCCAATACGCATCTATATATTTTATAAGCTTATTTGAGGGTTGATATTTTTTGATATCAAGTTGTTGTAATGAGTTTATTGGCACTTTTTATTCGCTTGAGCAAACTCAATGGCATTTGAAACAGCCTTTTTTGCTTGTGGAGAATTTTTCCAACAACTGCTTCCTAAAATATCTGAAACAACATCTGTTATCTCTTCTACACTACTTTTTGATAAATCTTCTAAAGAGTTAATACCCATTTGTTCAAACCGTTTTACAACTGTTTCTCCTACATATTTTACTTTTAAAAGTTTTTCTTTTTGCTCTTTGGGAAATGGCATAAACTATTCCTTTTATGTTAGTCTTTTTTTCATACTATATTTGTTTTTTCATCGCTATAAACCATAGGTTGATAAGTTAAACCTAAATACTCACTTTGTTCACCATTAATTTTAAATCCAAAAGATTCATAAATTTTTATAGCATACCTAGAAGAATTTACACTCATATTTGACACATCGTACTGCTCTTTGATATTGTCCCAAAGTGCTTTTGCAATGCCTTTTTTATGATATTTTGAATCAACAAAAAGATGAAAAAGACGATTTTTATCTTTGATTGCAATAAAACCTACAATCTCATTTTCTTGCACATAAATAAAATGCTCGTATTCCATACTTAAAATTCGTTTTTCAAAGCTCTCTTTTGAAAGCTCCTCCTCAAACCATGTTGGCACTTCTTCTTCAAAAATATAAGGAGTAAGTTCATGTGCTAATTGGCTTAATCTCAAAGCATCTAAAGTTTGTGCTTCTTTTATACAATGATTTATCATGTTATCCCTCTTACTCTTTTATTCTCAAATTCAATTTTTATTTTCTAATTCATATGAGATATAATAATATTATTATTTAACTTTTTTCAACCCTAAACCCCATAACTTTATCTTCTGTATTTTTACTCTCTTCAAGTATTTGTGATAGTATTTCAAATGCTTTTTTTATATATTCACTGTTTTGATTGGTTTGATTTTGGGTTAGTTTTATATCATCTTTTAGGTTTTTTAGTTCGGTTATTATATCTTTGTAGGTTAAGGCGAACTCTCTTAGCTTTGTGAAAGTTCGCATGATATTTATAGTAACTTCTGTGGCAACTTTACTTTTAAGTACGGTTGCTAACATATACACGCCTTGTTCGGTAAATACTTTTGGAACATATTTTCTATTGTTTACGCTATCTTTAAAGGTCGAAAATTTCGACCTTAGAATTTCTGATTCTTCAAACGTTAATTCAAAATAAAAATCCTCAGGGAATTTATCGAGGTTATTTTTAACCGCTTCATTGATTCTTTTGGTTTCAACTTCATAAAGCTTTGCTAAGTCACTGTCAAGCATGACTTTTAAATTACGGATTTCGTAAATTCTGCTTTGTATGATTTCTTGTGGTAGAGTTTCCATAAACTTTTCCTATGTAAATTTTGGAAAAGTTTATCAAAAAATAATATAGTGTTACTATTTTATTACAATTTGCAATATTTTTTAAAACTTCGCTATCAAATCCTCAAACACAGCTGTCAATCCCTCAACTTCTTTAACGCTTGTTCTCTCTCCAACACTGTGAATGGTGTCGTTTATAACTCCAAACTCAATGGCTTCTATACCAAAGGCACCAAAATAGCGAGCATCGCTTGTTCCCCCGTGTGTTGAGTGTTTTGTGGTAATGTTTAATACTTCTTTGATAGAGTTTTCCATGGCTTTGACCACTTTTGAAGTTTTATTGGTTACAAATGGATATGAGCCTTGTGTGGTTCGAAAATCATACTCTAAACCGTTGAGTTTCTCTTGGATAAACGCTTCTACTGTCTCTTTTGTTGTGTTCGTTGAATTTCTTACATTAAACATGATTTTTAACTCATTTGGTGTTACATTGGTGACTTGCATACCTCCTCGAATATCTGTAATTACGAGTTTACTTGGAGCAAAATATTCATCGCCATTATCTAAATTGACACCTGCAATTTGGGGTAAAACTGACGCAAAATTATGCACGGGGTTAATACACTTTTCAGGATACGCAGCGTGTCCCTGTTTGCCTTTTATTGTTATATAGCCGTTGATACTTCCTCGTCGCCCTACTTTAATGGCATCTCCAAACACTTCTTCACACGTGGGTTCTGCCACAATTCCATAGTGTGGAATCATATCGATCGTTTTTAAATGTTCCAATGCCTTGATTGTTCCGTAAGTTCCCTCACCTTCTTCATCGCTTGTGAGTAAAATACTCAACATTCCATCGAAATTTTGGGAATGTTTACACGCATATAAAAAGGCAGCAACTCCACTTTTCATGTCTTGACTTCCACGTGCTGTGATAACTCCATCAATGACCTTGGCTTCAAAAGGGTCAAGTTCCCAACCTTCACCTGTGGGCACGACATCGATGTGTCCTGCAAAACAAAGATGCTGTGGGTTGTCATTAAACTTTTTGTAGTAAAATCGGTTTTTCGTATCTTCACGGTCAATATTAATACACGACCACTCTTTTCCTAAATATTCATCAATAAAATCAAATGCACCATCGTCGTTTGGGGTGATGGATTTAAATCGTAATAATGTTTGAAACAGTTCTATAATCGTCATCGTTTATCCTTACTTTTATACTTGCGATTGTACCTAAGTTATGTTTATTTTGTTATAATATGGCATATCCAAGTGGGAGAATGTTATGTTTAAAAGAATTATTTATATCTTCGGAACACTGGTTTTCCTCTATGCTGTTATAGGTTTTTTTATTCTTCCTTTGATTATCAAATCACAAGCGATAAGTTATGTCAAAACCAATTTAAACAAAGAGTTAAACATCCATACGGTTTCATTTAATCCTTTTGTTTTTAAATTGAGCGTTTATGATGTTTCCCTCAAAGAAAAGGAGCACACCTTTTTTACGTTTGAAAAGCTGTTGGTTGATTTTGAGTTAGATCGTACCTTAGCCAATAACTATTTGCATTTTAAAACCATTTCACTTACAAAGCCTTATATTAACGCCGAAATCAACCAAGATAAACAACTCAATCTTTTACGCCTCATTCCAGAGAGTTTACCTAAATCTCAAACCACTGAAGAAAAAACAAAACAAGAACTCATCAAACTGCAATTAGATGCCTTACAGATTGAAAAAGCGCATATTGAGTTAAATGATTTTTCTCATAATGAGAAATTTCATGCTTCTTTAGATAACTTAAATTACACACTACGCGATTTAAGTACTTTAAAAAACAGTTTAGCGGCTCAAACGTTTGAAGCAACTCTTAATGAAAAAACCACATTGAGTTTAAAAGGGGGATTCTCTTTAAATCCACTCAAAACCTATGGAAATATTGAAATTAACAATTTGTTGGTACACCCTTTTTGGAATGTTATTAAAGAGGCATACCCTTTTGTCCTCGATGAGAATTTAACTCTTCACTCTAAACTGGGCTTTGTACTTAATTTAGAAAATGAACCCACCATTGAGTTAAACGACACTTCTTTGGTTGTTGAGAATTTTCATATTCGTCAAAAAGATCAACACACTCTTTTAGCACTTAATCAACTTGAACTTTCACAACTTCAAGCAAAATTTCCCTACCAAGCCAACACCAAACTTTTAGATACCCACTTTAAACTCTTTATCAATCAAGGTGAACTTTTAACCCATGCCCAAATTGATATGGAACCCTTTATGGCTTATGTAGAATTTGACTTAAACAAATTGCCCCTAACGTTACTTAACCCCATTCTTTTACAAAACACCTTTTTGGAAATTCAATCGGCGTTTTTAAATACACAAGGAAACCTTACATTTAAAGAAAATAACTTAAGCCTAAATGCCAACAGCTCTTTAGAAGAAGTAAAGATTAATCATCACAATACGCCTTTAATCAAAGCCAAAAAAGTATTTGCCAATGGCATTGTTTTTGAACAAAATCAAAATTTACTTTTGGTTAAAAGCGTTGAAGCTTTAGAGCCTTATGCCTTTGTGCAAATCAATAAAAAACAAGAACTCAATTTGGCCAATTTAAGTAAAACTCAGCCAAAAAATACAAAAGAGCACCGACCCACAGCCAATCCTTTACTCATAAAATTAGGACCTTTAGCCATTAAAAATGGGCAAATGACTTTTGAAGATTTAACTCTGCCCATTCATTTTAAAATCAACAATCACAACATCAATGGTTCTTTTTCACGATTTGATTCAAACAGCACCAAACCCACTGTAGTTAAACTTGATGGAAATATTGGGCAATACGGACGAATGCACATTCAAGGCGATTTGGTTCACAGTGACTTTAAAAGTTTTACCGATTTTAAAATCGATTTTGACAACATTGCATTAAATGATTTATCGGGTTATTCGGGTAAATTTGTGGGACGTACAATTGATGAGGGGAAACTTTCGTTGGATTTATCGTATTACATTGAAAAGTCCAAACTTGAAGCCAAAAATAATTTAGTGATTTCCAAAATAAAACTGGGCGATACCATACAAAGCCCCGAAGCATTAAATTTACCCTTGGAATTAGCCATTGCCATTTTAGAAGACTCAAATGGAATTATTGATATTAAACTGCCTTTAAAAGGCAATTTAAACAATCCAGAATTTAGCGTAGCTCCCATTGTTTGGCAAGCATTTACCAACTTGATTGCCAAAGCCATCACTGCACCTTTTTCACTTTTGGGATCTTTGTTTGGTTTTGGAGAAGATGAAATCAACAGTGTGCCTTTTTATTTTGGAGATTCTACTATCACACCAGTACAAAAAGAGCCTTTGGATAAAATTGCTGAAATTCTTAACAGTCGACATAAACTTGCCATTAAACTTAACCCAACGTATGATGAAAACAATGATCGGTATGCCCTTCAAACCATGGCGTTTAAAAAACAACTTCAAGAAGCTTTGAAAAAAGTCAATAAAGAAGCCTATCAAAAAGAGTATTTAAACTACTTAGAAACGCAATACAACACTTATGAAAGCAAACTTTCTGCTTTTAAAGCGCAGTATATTAAAGATAAACTCTTAGATGAACGACGATATAAAGAGGCATTGGAAAAGGTTCTAATCCCCAAACAAATTATTGAATCAAAAACACTTGAAACGTTAGCACAACAACGTACATTAAATATTCAAAAATATTTAATGCAACAAAAAGTTAATAAAGAGCAAATTATCATAGAAAATGAGCTTAAGATAATTCAAAAGAAAGATGAGTTTACAGTTATTGACTTAAGCTTGGATAACATCAAATAGTATAATATAAACTTATAAATATTATTTAATAATTCTTATGATAGTATAAAAAATATTTTACAACTATCATAAGGAAAACAAATGAAAAAAATCTTTTTAATTTGTTTTGTACTCCTTTTATTGGCTTTAACATACAGCTTTTACAAAGAGATAACAAAAACAAAAAATCCCAAACGAATTGCCTGCCAAGAAAAAACAACCACATTTGAAAAAATCAATTCCAATGCCCCCATCAAAGAAGCCATTGAGTTATTAAAAACCCATCAATATACCATAAAATCTCATATTGAATATTCAACTTATATGCCCAGTTATTTAATTAACATTTTAACTATTCAAGAAGCCAATGAGCTTTTAGAAGAAGTTATTTCAAGCCATACAACTCAAACAGCAAATTCAGCGCATGCGTTATTGATTGATTATTATATTTATGAAAACGATAAAGAAGATAAAGGCAAAAAAAATGCCCAAGCCAAAAAATACGCAGGGTATGTGGTATTTGAATTTAAACTTGACAATCAACTTATTTATAAAATTCAAACTGACTATATGGATATTGATGCCAAAGATTTAAAAGAGCGATTTTCGTGTGTGATTGAATCGTTTATAAGTTTAGAAAAATGATAAAAAAGCGTTAATTTACGCTTTTTTAACCAAGTTATATGTGGGAAAAGGAATCGTGATTCCCTCTTTTTTAAACGCTTCATACAATGCCAGATTGACACGATATTGCGTATCAAAAAACGATTTGGTATAAGCCCAATAACGAAGTTCTAAATTGATGGAAAAATCACCAAACTCCTTAATGCCCACTTGAGCTTTTGGCTCTTGGGCAATCTCTTTTGAAAAGGAACCCAAAACTTTGTGGATGGTTTCAATGGCGTGTGAAGGATTGCAACGGTAATCAATGCCTACTACACTTTCAACAATTCGATACTCAAATGAGTTCACCAACACTTCACCAATAATGTGTTTATTGGGAATGGTAATTTGCTCACCGTCTTCAGTCGATAAAATTGTATATGCCAATCGTATCTCTTCAACTACGCCATAAACTCCTTGCACACGAATGGTATTGCCCACAATAAAAGGACGCCCAATAATGATAGAAAGCCCTGCTCCATAGTTTGAAAGTGTTCCTTGCAACGCCAAACCAGCGCCCAAAGAAGCCGCACCAATTCCTGCAACAAAAGGAGTAATGGAAATGCCCAGTTTGCCAATGGCAATGATACTCACCCCAATAATGATTCCAAACTTAACGATATTGACCACAAATTTAGTCAAGGTCAAATCCAACTCATGTTTACTGCATAAACGCCCAACCCATTGAGAAACTTTATTGGCAATATAAATTCCCAAGATAAAAACAATCACAGCACCAATAAGCTGAAAACTGTAATTGACAAAAAATTCAATTATTATGTTGTAAAACTTTTGCAAACTCTCAAGCTCTTTTTCCATCATTTTTCCTTACAGTTGAATCACTTTTGCCCCAAATCCACCGCTGCTTGGATGAGCATCGCTGTAGCCTTTGACTTTAGGATGAGCATCTAAATATTTTTTAACCGCATAGGAGAGTTTACCACTTCCAATGCCATGATAGACCAATACTTCATCAAACCCTGCAATTAAAGCATCTGAAATAAATTTATCCAAATTCTCTATGGCTTCATCGCTTCGTTGTCCATGCAAATCAAGTGAAATTTTCCCTGTTTCAGGTTTTTGTACAGAGACACTCACTTTTTTAGAGGGCACTTTAACCGGATTTCCACTTCGTTGCAATAAAGCCAAGTTGACTTGAACACGCATTCCTAAATCATTTAAAATAAATGCTTTATTGCCTTTAATCGACAAAATCTCACCTTTTGAGCTTTGATATTTCACCCTATCACCCACGTTAAAGGCTTCAACTTCTTTCACCGTTGGAGTTTTTATCTCAACGACTTTTTTATGTGCAATATTTAAATGCTGGTGCGATTCTTCCACTTTTTTGGCTTTTATTGCTTTTTTGGCTTCCTCTTTGGCATCATAATACTCTCTATGAAGTTTAGATTTTTCCGTATAAATATGCGCATCCAAACTCTCTTTTTGCTCTTTTAAATTTCGTGTAAGTCGTTCATAATTCTCAATGTCTTCATCGAGTTTTAGAATTTTAGTTTTGTACTCTCTTTCTAAATCACTGCTTCGTTGTATGAGTTCATTTAAACGGTCTTTATCTTCTCCATAGACTTCTTTGGCTTTTTTAATGATACCTATTGGAATACCATAACGAGCAGCCGTTTCAAACGCGTATGAGCGTCCAATTGTGCCTTGTAAAAACTCATAGGTGGGTTTACGATTCTCTTCATCGTATAATGCCGCCATGAGTTCCACATTTTCATTGGCTGCCATAAGTGCTGCTAGGCGTTTGTGGTGAGTGGTAATAATAATTTTAATATCTTTAGCAATGAGTTCTTCAATAATGACTTTAAACAAACTCGCTGCTTCATCCGAGTCTGTTCCTAACTCAATTTCATCTACCCCCACAATAACCTCTTTTTTGGAAAAGAGTTTAGAAAATTCAACCATTCGTCCTGCAAACGTTGAAATATCATTTTTAACGTTTTGAGGGTCGTCTAACACAGCTAAAATATTTTTAAAACTTCCAATGATACTCTCTTCTTGTGCATGATAGGGCAAAAGATATTTGGACAATAAAACGGCACTTAAAATCGATTTAAGCATCATGGTTTTACCCCCAGCATTTACCCCCGTGATCATCAAAACAGCTTTTGAAAAATCTACGCTAATGCTTTTCGCATCATGCAATGCAGGATGCTTAAATCCAATGAGTTTACACGCATTGCCTTTGGAAGGCAAAATAAAATTTTTGTCATTGATTTTGGCAAAAAAGACACGGGCTTGGTAGTGGTCAAATCGGTCAAACTCTTTATTTAAAAATTTTAAAAAGAGCAGATTTTTCTCAAACAAAGAGCTGATTTCTTTACATATTTTTAAAACAATCTCTTCTTGTTTGTTTTTTAAATTGGACTCTTTTTGCTTAAGTTCAGAAATGGTATGAGGTAAAATATAAAAAAATCCCGATGCACTTCTGTGGATAACCGAAGCTTTAAGGACATGATTAAACCCTCCTCGTACAAGCAACGTCTCTTCTGAATTGACAAAGTGAATTTGAGAATCCACCAAATATGGACGCAACTTTGAGTTATTAATCAATTTATACAACGCTTGTTTTATGGACTCTTTATTGCTATAAATGGCATGAGAAATCGCATCATACTCTTCATTGATGCCTTTTTTTAACTCCCCTTTTTCGTTAAAATAGTTTGTCAATTCAATCATTTCAGAAGGGATAATAATTTTTTCAAACCACTCTTGCAACTTTCCATCAAATTTGGCATTTTTAAGATACAAAAAGTAGTGAATGATTTTAATAAACTCAAAAATATCATCCAATTTTAATATGCCCTGTTTTTGAATAAGCATTAACGCATTATCCAACGATTGAACTTCAAGGGGTGGTTTAAATTCATACGTGGAGAGTTCTTTGATCATTTTATAATGAATGTTAATATCCCCTTCTAAAACAACCTCTTTTTTTCGTGCAAAAAATGCCATAAAACTCTCTGCATAATCAACCAAATCTAACTTTTTAAATATCTCTTGCATTACTCGTCTTTACACAAAATATTGCCAATAAACTAAAGCAACAAAGGTTACAGCAACAATCGCCAATAAATTAATAAAAAACCCAATTTTTGCCATCTCTTTAACTTTAACCGCACCACTGCTCATGGCAATGGCATTAGGAGGCGTTGCAATTGGCAACATAAAGGCATAACTCGCACAAATAGTAGCAACCATTAAAATCAAAGTCATATTCACATCTGCAACTTGTCCTAGTGAATAAATGATTGGCAAAGCAATTGAAATCAATGCCGTGTTTGAGGTGATTTCTGTGGTAAAAGTAATTAACGCGGCAACCATTAAAATCAAAACCAAAACAGGTAAATTGGTCAATGCCAATAAATAATTTGCTACTTCAGCAGCCAAGCCTGTTTTAGAAAATGCTGCTGCGATTGAAAACCCTGCCCCAAACAAAAAGATAATTTCATACGGAATATTTTTGGCATCATCCCACTCTAAAAATCCTACTTTGGGTGCAAACATTAACAAACCAAACCCCAATAAAATCCCTGTTTCACTTAAACCAAGCCCCGAATAATAAGGCTCAATTTTAGAATTGACCAACAACAAAACGACCAAAGCTCCTAAAATATAAAGCAATCGCTTTTGTGCCGGTAAGAGTTTTTCTCTCATTTGCACTTCTTTGTCCAGTGTAATATCATTTAATCCCAATGATAAAAGAAACGGAATAATCAACAACATCAACAGTGCCAAAGGTGCGGTTAAAAATATCCATTGAATAAAGGCAATAGGTTCAAGCGCATGTTGTTGCATAAAGCCCAATAAAATCAAATTGGGAGGCGTACCAATAGGAGTAATAATCCCTCCAATACTACACCCATAGGCAATGGCTAATGCTAATCTGGCTTTTAATCGAATATTTTCAGTTAAAAAAATGGCAATAGGAATTAACAACAACGCCGTAGTTGAGTTGGATAAAACCGAACTTAACAGTGCGCCTGTAAATGCCAAAGAAAATATCATTCCTCTTGGGGTACTTGGGAATATGGTCAATAATTTATTGGAAATATATTTATGCAAATTGGTTTTTTGTGTCGCAATGGCAATCATAAATCCCCCCAAAAACAAAAAGATGGTGGGATTGGAGTAATTGATGGTTGTCGATTTTACATCCAACATACCAAAAGCGGGAAAGAGTAAAATAGGAAGCAAAGAGACCACGCCTAAAGGTAAGCCTTCATTGGTCCAAAGCACCACTAAAAAGGCAATTAAAGCAATCAATGTTGCATGTTGGATACTAAATACAAACTGCGCAATTAAAAACATCACTCCTGCTGCAACGGCTGATATAACAATTTTTTTCACATCATTCCTTTTTATGGGTTTATTTTTTGGGTCTAAAGGCTTTAATCACCTCTTCATTGGTTTGTAAAAAGGGACCTTCCATCAAATCAATACAGTAAGGAATGGCGGGGAAAACTGCATCCAAACATTCTCGTATGGATTTGGGTTTTCCAGGAAGATTAACAATCAAAGAAGAACCTCTCAAACCCGCTGTTTGTCGAGATAAAATCGCCGTAGGCACATACTGTAAAGAGACTTGTCTCATCAGTTCTCCAAATCCGGGCATCATTCTGTCACACACATTTTGTGTGGCTTCTGGGGTCACATCTCTTTTGGCAGGTCCTGTTCCACCTGTGGTGACAACCAAACAACACTTCTGTTTATCGACCAATTCAATAAGGGTTTCTTCTATCGTAATTTGGTCATCTTCTATGACACGATACACCGCTTCCCAAGGAGAAGTTAAATACTCATTAAGCGTATCCATAATTGCTTTGCCCGATAAATCTTCATAAATGCCACGACTGGCTCTGTCGCTCGTTGTTACAATTCCAATTTTTGCTGTTTGTTTCTCCATTTTTTTCCTTATAGTTATAATATATGCCCCAAATCTTTAATAAAATAAACCGTAGCAAAAGGTTTAAAAAATTCATATGCCATACATGAATCAATAATAGCATCGTTTCCTGCTAAAAAAACCTCGATTTGAGTCCCTTTTTTCAAAAGTTGTTGCAACTTTTCTTCATCCCAAACATAATGCAGCAGTTCATCAAGTTGCTCATACGAACCTTGATCAAAATACTCTTTTACTGTTTTTGAAGAGTTCAAACCCACGTTAGTTAAAAAAGTTTCGCAATAACTTTTTGCATCTTTTTTAAAAAACATCAACTGCATTCGTTTGTATTTTTCGTCTTTATTTTGAAAAAAAGCGGGAGAAAAAAGTTGCAAGGTATCCACTCGACTCGTTGTGTGTAACGCATATTCAAATGCTTTTTGTGCCCCATAGGAAAACCCAGCAACCGTAAAAGCACTTTGTTGTAAATACTCACTAAACAGTTCGCTTTCATTTTGAAAACAAAAGCCACTGAAAAATTTACTTTGAAAGGTCATTGGCTTTTATCACTTCTTGTTTTAAAATCAACTCTTTTAAGCGATTGACTTCATTGGTGTGTTTATAAATCTCACTTTTCAAATCACTTCGTACACTCTCAATCAGAACTAATGCATCGTTTGCCATTTTGTACTCATTAACCATTTTATGAGCCAGAGCATACGCCTCTTTTAAATCCTGTGTACTGACCACATAGGCTTCGCCCTTAATAACTTCAACGCCCACACTTCCTGCTAAATAGTTTCGCAAATGATTCATTAATGCGGTTTTAGAGGGAAAAAGCTCGGTTAAGGATTTAATGCCCTCTTGAAAAAGTGTGGTTTCGTATCTCGAAATATAAGCTTTACAGGCTTGATAAATGGCTAAAATCTCTTTTTGTTCAGTGGTCAATATTTTTTTCTCTTTTTTCCCAAACTCCACTTTATTTTTTGCTGTTTCAATATCTTCGATGGTTAAAACACTCTCTTTTCGTTTCACCATATTTAAAAGTGCTTCATTAATCAAAGTTGCTAAGGCAGCTGAACTGAACCCTGCTGTGTTAAATGCCAACTCTTTAATATCAAACTCATATTTCTTTTGTTTTAAATACAAACTCAAAATCTTTTCACGGTCTTCAATATTGGGCAAATTAAGAAAAACTCGTCGATCAAATCGCCCTGCTCGAAGCAAAGCTTCGTCCAAGACTTCAATTTTATTCGTTGCGGCAATGACAATAACCCCACTCTCACCATCAAAACCATCCATTTGAGTTAAGAGCTCATTTAATGTCGCTTCTCTTTCATCATTGGAATTTCCACTTCGACTTTTTCCTACGGCATCAATCTCATCAATGAAAATAATTGCAGGGGCGTGTGCTTTGGCTTTTGAGAACAACTCTTTGACTCGTTTGGCTCCCATTCCCACATAAATATGCACAAAACTTGCGCCACTTTGGTACAAAAAGGGAACTTTGGCTTCTCCTGCAACGGCTCGTGCAATTAAGGTTTTACCAACACCTGGAGGACCTACGAGTAAAACCCCTTTGGGCAACTTAATTCCATGTTTAAGATATTTTTTAGGGGCATTTAAAAAATCAACCACCTCTTCAAGCTCTTCTTTCACACTTTGAATGCCTGCTACATCTTTAAACGTAATAGAAGATTGTGCAAACTCTAAAAAAGAAGAAGCTGTTATCTGCGAAGAAGATTCAGAAGGAGTATGTTCTTTTTCTTTGGCCTTTTCTAACTCTTGAGAAAACCGACTTTGAGGCAAAAATTTCTTAATTTTATCTTTGTAATACCGTAAAAGAAGAGACAAAAACAGTAAAATAAAAAGAAAAATCAATCCCACATAGTAAGAAGTTGAATGTATAGAGGCACTGCTTTTATAAATGGTGTAAATAAACAAAGCGACCAATATAATCGCTGACATTCCCATTAGTTTTAGGTTTTTATCCATCGTTTCGTTGTTCTGTTTATTCGAATTTTGCAACATTGTGTTCCGCCTTTACTTCATAGGTTTGCAGCTGTATCCAATCGCCAACCAAATCAACACTTGATTGAACTTCTATTTTATTAAAAAATTGGTCAAGCCCTATATAAACGCCCTCTTTTTCTTGTTCGATTAAGATATCCAAAGGAGCCTTTTGTTGTCTAAACAGATAATTTTTTTCATCTATAATAGCGACTAACTCATTGTAACGTTCTTTGGCAATATTACCAGCAACTTCTGGTTTCATCGTAGCACTAGGAGTACCATCACGTTTAGAATAGGTAAAAGCATGAATATGAGTCAAAGGAAATCGTTTGATATTTTCCATGGCTTCACTCCATAAAGCTGTTGTTTCTCCAGGATGCCCCACAATAAAATCCGTACCCAACGCATAACCATGAGCACTTAAAAACTCAAATAGTGCCAAATCATCTAAGACTTTATTTCGTCTGTTCATGATTTCAAGCATACGTTTACTCGTATGTTGTAACGCAATATGCAAATGTTTTGCCATAAAAGGCTCATCAATGAGTTCTTTAAACTCATCATCGATTTGAATGGGTTCTACACTGCCTAAACGAACTCGTCTTACTCCTTTGACCAAAGCAATCTTTTTGAGTAATTTTGCCAATGAGGTGTGCTGTTTTTTACCGTAACTGCCCACATTGGTACCTGTTAAAATAAACTCTCCAAAGCCATTGCTGGCTAACGTATTGATTTGTTCTAAGATTTTACTCTCTTCATAACTTCGTGCATCCCCTCGTACATGAGGAATAATGCAATAAGAACAACGAAAATCACACCCTTCTTGAATTTTAATAAAGGCTCGACTTTTCCCAATAAACTCTTCGACAATTGTATTATCAATGTGTTCCAAATCCCCTGCACTAAAAAATCGTTCTTCATTTTTTAGCAACTCATTGATTTTCTCTTTTTCACTGTGCCCAAAAAGAGAATCAATTTTCTCTTCTTTAAAAAGGTTTTCTCCTTTTGTCCAAACACCACACCCTGTAAAAACTACTCTGGGATTGTTGGGCAACTTTTTTAACGAGTTGATATATCCTCGTGCTGTGCTGTCTGCACTGTTGGTTACCGTACATGAGTTAATCACCACAATATTGGCACTTTTTTCATCTTGCGTGATTTCAAAATCTTGTAAATTGCTCATCATAACTTGCGTGTCAAATACATTGGTTCGGCAACCAAAAGTTTTGAAATAGACTTTTGGTTTCTTATGTGTAAACACCATACTATACTTTACCTATTCCTGTTTCTTGTAACTCAGGTGGCAATTCTTTTTGAGTGTGTAAATTGATACTTTGAGTAGGATACGCGATTTTAATATCAGCTTCTTTCATAAACGCATCTAAAATTTCAGGACTAATGGTACTTCGTAACGCCAATGCTGCATATGAATTGGTTAAATACCACGATGAAATCACAATCCCATACGGCTCAACAAAGGTATACACCCGTGGCTCAACTCCTGTGGCTCGCAAAGAGTATTTGCTTCGCATTTTACTGAGTTGTTTTCGTGTAATATCGGTGTACCCTTTTGAGTATTGTTTTAAAATCTCTTTGGCAAGATGTTGCGCTTTTTTGTAGTTTGAATCAAACGTAATGGTAATATCAATCCCATCCCAAACCGTTCTTAAATCTCCATGTGTATAGTTGGCAATAAGCTCAGAAAAGATATAGTTGTTGGGAATAAAAAAGATTCGTCCTGTTCGTCTGTTTTTCACGTATGTTGTTAACGTAATGTCTTCTCGAATGGTTATTTTAAACAATGAAATATCTAAAACATCGCCTACTACTTCAATGCCATTGCGTTGGACTTTAATTCGGTCACCCACATGAATGGAACCTGAAGTAACAATCACCATCCAACCAAAAATTGACATAAACCAATCTTTTAATGCAATGGCAATCCCCGCAGAAGCAAACCCTAAAATGGTTACAATATACGAAACATTATCAATGTATGAAAAAATCAGAATCATCAATGCAATAAAAACAATGATAAAATTGATGATTTTATTGACCATATAGTAGTTTTCATTTTGGAAAAAATACCGTTTTAAAATGAGTTTAATTAAAAAAGAGATTAAAAACAAAATCACAATGGCAATAATAATTTTAGAGGATTTCTCAATTTGATTGCCAATTTGACTTTGAGTTTCTAAAATAACCTGCTCAATTTTTCGTGAATACACATTGTTGGTTGTTGATACAATATCCAAAACAATACTAAAATCTTTTTTTTGTTGGGCTAAAAAATCGATTTTGATATCGGTGGTTTCACTGGGCTCAATTTCATACAACTCCAGATTCAAAACAATCTTTTGCTCCAACAAAGCAGTTAATGCCGCAATATCATTATAGAGTTTTTTAAATTTCTCTTTATTGGTTTCGAGTTTTTTAATGTACGATAACGCATTGATGATTCCAAAAGGATTCGTCACAGGTTCATTGGTTTCAATTTCAGGAGGATTGATTAAATTTCCAATGGGAGAATCTTTGTACTCAGAAATTAACTCAAGCTCATTTTTCTTGATTCGTATTTTATTGCCAATTTGATACTCCAACTCATCAAACTTTTCACCCTTTTTACCAATAATGGCTTTATACTCCTCTTCTAAGTTATGTAACTCTTGAGAAATCTGTCGGTATGCAATATAGTTCCCATAACGTTTAAGCAAAATATTTTCATTGAGTTGTTTGTCTAAGACCTCAATATTGGCTTTTAGTGTCTCAATTTTTAAGCGCTTTTCTTCGCTAATTGCACTTTGTAAAAGTTCTCCTGAACGTTGAATCTCTTCATTTGCTGCAAAAAGAGAAATAACCAAACCAATAAATAAAATGATTTTTTTCAATTTGAAAACCTTTTCAATACGGCAATAACACTCTCTTTAGAGATGGAATCGGTGATTTGGTATCCCCCTATGCCCTTGGGCAAAATAAATTTAATTTTATTGTTGTGTGATTTTTTATCCAAAAAGAAATGGTCATAAAACGCTTGAACGTCTTTGATAACATAGTGTGTTGGGATATGATGTTTTTCCAATAACGCTTTGACTTTGTATGCCTCTTCTTTGCTCATTAGTCCCTCTTCAACTGCCAATTCATTTGCCATGACCATACCAATTCCTACAGCTTCACCGTGTAAATAGGTTTTATATTCTGTCTCATTTTCTATAACATGCCCAAACGTATGCCCATAATTAAGCGCGGCACGTATGCCTTGTTCTTTTTCATCTTGACTGACTACCCATGCTTTGGTTTGAACCGATTGAGCAATTGCTTCTTGGAGATTGTTTTGTTGCATTAAATCATTGTGTTCTAACCATTGAAAAAAATCTTGGTTAAACGTCACTGCCATTTTGATAATTTCAGCCACACCTGCACTGAACTCACGTTGAGGCAATGTGGTTAAAAAATGCGGATCGATATTGACTTCAATGGGTTGATGAAATGAACCAATCAAGTTTTTACCATAGGTATTGTTTACCCCTGTTTTTCCTCCCACACTTGCATCAACTTGAGCTAAAAGAGTCGTAGGGATTTGCATAAAATCAATACCTCGTTGATAAATTGATGCCGCAAACCCCGTCATGTCACCAATGACTCCTCCACCAAAAGCAATCAAAATTGATTTTCTGTCCAATCGATTCTCAAAACAATGGTTTAAAATCAATTCAATGGTCTCCAATGTTTTGTATTTCTCACCATCAAAAAGAGTAATAACACTTATTTCATTGGCACTGATGTGTTGCATTAAATATTTTAAATGCAATTGACTCACAGTAGTATTGGTTACGATGACGACTTTTGTATCAAACTCTAAATGTTTTAACGTATCAATGTTAATGTCATATTTTATGTTGTTGGGTAATTCGATTTTTACGGTCATTTTTTTATCCATGTTTGTTATGTAAGTGCTTTATTATAGCAAAGTTAAACTAAAAAAAATAGACCAAAAAAAAGTTCAAGAACTTGACAAAATATCATAAATATCATATAATCTCTATAATTTATTACTTTTAGTAATAAAAAATAGACAGAAGGAAAGAACTAATGGCAAAAGAAGTTACAAAGAAAGTAATTAAAAATGCAGTTAAAAAAGTAGTTAAAAAAGCAGATGTAAAGAAAAAAGAGGTCAAAGCTTTGGTTAAAAAAGCAACCAAATTGGTCTTAAAGAAAAAACCAAGCAACAAAAAATGTGCTAAAAAAACAGCCAAAAAAGTGGTCAAAAAAGCCGCTTAATTTAAGAGATAGTTTATCTATCTCTTTTTAAACAAAGGAGTTATCATGTCTTATGGCTCAATGATTCTGTTACGATATACTTTAGTTAAAAACAGTAAAGAAGACAATACAAAAACCCAAAACCTAAAAGAGTTTTTAAAAACCATTTGGGAAAAAATTTGGATTTTTAAACACTAGTCAATACCCATTTTAATCGCTTTTTTAAACGATTAAAATGGATATTCCTTGCATCTTAGCTGGGAACAATATCCTCTAATTGCATTTTGATTTTAAGAAACTCATCTAAATTATCAAACAACAAGTCCACTAAAACAGGGTCAAAATGTTTGCCTCTCTCTTTTTTAAAAAAAGTTAAGATATCGTCAAGTTTCCACGCTTTTTTATACACTCTGTCATGTCCTAAAGCGTCAAATACATCGGCAACGGCAGTAATGCGTCCAAAAATGTGTATCTCATCTTTTTTTAATCCTCTTGGATAACCTGTACCATCATATTTTTCATGGTGTTCATACGCAACAATCGCTGCCGTTCTCAAAATTTCTCGTTTTGAACTGTGCAAAATGTTATAGCCTAACGTGGTATGACTTTTGATTAAATCAAACTCCTCTTTTGTCAGCTGTCCTGCTTTATTTAAAATCGAATCAGGGATACCCACTTTCCCAATATCGTGCATAGGACTTGCCATAAAAAGTGTTTGTGCCTCTTTTTGAGTTAAACCATATAACGTTGCTAATAGCTTGGAATAATACGCCACCCGTTTAACATGATTGCCCGTTTCACGGCTTCTGGTTTCTCCAATTTCACCCATTTTATAAATAATTTCTCGTTGAGTCTCTTCAAGTTCTAAATGCAACTCGATAACTTCAGTAAAATCCGTACGAATCGAAATGTATTCGATGATTTCATTTTCGGCATTTAAAATGGGATTTACAATGGCTTTAACCCAATACGCTCCTCCGTCTTTTTTAAGATTTTTTACCTCGCCACGCCATGGCTTTTTTAGCTCTTTAATGGTGTGCCACATCTGTTTAAAAACCTCTTTGGGCATATCAGGATGACGAATGATATTATGAGCTTTACCTAACAACTCTTCTTGGTTGTAGCCTGAAATGGTGCAAAATTCTTGATTGACATAGGTAATAATACCTTTGGGGTCTGTTTTAGAAACGATAAAACTTTTATCTACGGTGGCTTTATACTGTTCAAGCAATTGCAAAGATTCTTCATAGGATTGTTCGAGTTTATTGGTTGAAGAGAGAATCTTTTTTGAAATATTCATCATCAACAAAGCAATAGAAACTAAGGTAATGCCTAAAAAAAGCAACAACGTTGTAATTTTATAACTCATAAAATTGATTTTCGTGTTTATTGATGCCGTTACATTATTAAAAATCTCTTTTTCAACTTTGTTCAGCAAATTAATGGCTTTAGTGGATTCATCAAACCACAACAAAGAATTTGTTTTATACGAAGAATCATTTAACACATTTTCAATGATTCCAAATGTCTTTTCAATCGCTTTATCGTTAAAAATAGTGTCATAAAAGGTTAAAATATTTTTTGAAACGATTGTTTGAAAGTTGTAGCTGTTTTGTTTATACACTTCCAAATACGCCACAAGTGTTTGTAACGTATGCGTATCAATTCTATTGGCAAATCCTTCACTTAAAAGAGCTCGAATTTTACCTAAAGACTCTTTGGCATTAAGAACATAATCATACGCACGTAACGAAGTGCTATTCTCTTTGTCGTCCATAATGGAGGGAATCACTTTAATACGATTTTGCAATTTTTGTATTTTCAAAGAGTAAAAAGCAATAATCTCTTCACTTTTCACCGTTACCGTATCAATTTGTGTTCGATACTTTATAACCTCGTTAAAATCTTTGGAAAAAAAATCAATGTTATTATGCTCCAACAAAGAGAGCATATAGTTATAATCTTCAATTGAACGATTCAAATCAGCACGAGACTCTTCCAATAAGCCTTCTATTTTGGTATCCATAAATGAAACAGAGGTTGCGGACAATCCTCGCTCTATTTGCATACAGTGTATGATTCTTGAAATGGCTTTGGCTTCTATGATATGTTTTTTAACCGTTTGCAGATTTTCTTTGCTTTCAAACATATTGATTAAAATAAGGGTAAATAAAATTAAAATAAATGAAATGGGTAAAAAAGATAAAAAAAGCAGTTTGGGTTTTAATTTAAGATACAACAACATTCCTTCTAAAGAAGATGGTGTTCATTGTATAATAAATCATACCACGGTGTAATGATATACATCAATAAAAAAATGGCGACCCCAGCAAGATTCGAACTTGCGTTCTTTGGAGGAAATCCAAATGTCCTTGGCCACTAGACGACAGGGTCGTAATTTGAAGAGGTGATTATAATAAAAGATTTTTTTAGTTATGCTTAAGTGCGAAGATAGATTGTAAAATCACCCTCTTTATAGACTTCAAATGTCTCATTTTCCACTTCAAGCGTTTCTTGTTTTTCATACTGAAATTTAACACTTTTATTCAATACACTTGCCGTGACTTTTTCTTGAGATTTACCATTTAGCAAAGAATTGAGTTTGTCAATATCTTTGATAAAATACTCTTCATCAAACAAATCATTTTTGACAAACTCCAATTTGGTACTGAGCTGATTGATAAGGCCCATATCACTAAATTGGGCAGGAATATTTTCATTGGGATTTTCTTTAAGACGTTTGAGCAAGGATTTTAAAACAATGGTATCATCAGAAGAAAAAAGTAGGAGTAAATCTTCATTTTCGGTTTCAAATTTGACGTTTTTTTGGCTCTCTTCAATAAAAATCCAATCTCCGTAATCAATCACACATTCATAATAACGTTCAACAACTTTATGCTCTTTTACCATAAGATTTTTATCTTTTATAACAATTTTTATACTCATATGACTTCTTTTAATGGCATGAGAACAGGGCAAACTGTTTGTTCAGTACGGTTTGAAATGCCTCTGATTTTTGCTTAAGTTCTTCATAGATTTGTTTACTATTTGAAGAGGCTTGATATTGCAATTGTATAAATGTCACCACAGAATCATTAAACGCCACCACATCAATGGGTTGGTCTTTGTTGTTCCACCAACTGCCTACTTGAATGGGTTGATATCCAAAGAATGTCTCAAAATTTCTTACAATCATTTCATACATATGAGTTTGAAATGTTTGTGGAAGCAGTTCCGTATAAAGTGTTTGAAGCACCGTATCGACAAATTTGCTCATGCTATTTTGTTCATAAAGTGCTAAATTAACATAAACACATTTAAACCAAAATCGTAAAAAATTATCTTCAAGGGTGTACCGTCCAAATTTGCTGTACGCAAAATCTTCATTCATAGGAACACGTTTTTTTATGAGCATCATTTCATTGAGTTTTTGCAAATATCGAGTTAAATAAGAGGATTTCACCCCTAACGTTTGTGCAATTTCACCAATTTTATTGTTTCCATTAGCAATGGCATATAAAATCGAAGCATATGTAGCTGTTTCTGCGAATTCACTTTTGAGTAAATACCACCCTTGTTGTACAATGGCATGTTGATGTTGTCTTAAAATATCACTTACATTTTGTTCAAAACTTTTTGAAGTATTATAGTGCTTAATAGAGTTAAAATGGGTTCCAAAAAGAGCAAAAAGTTTAAGCTGATCCTCTTTTGAAATCTCAGGTAATATTGTTTTAATTGCCTCATATCCAAACGCTTCTAACACAATTCTTTTTGAAGCATTTTGATAAACAATTGCCTCTTCTTTGGTGTGTGAATCAATCGAACTGCTAAAAATGATTTGAATATTTTTTTGCTTTAAATGGTTATTCCACTGTTTATAAAACTCTTCCAAACACGCTTTTTGTATTTTGCATAAAGTATGAAAATCATCAAAAATAATCACCGTTTTTTTTGTAAAAGAGAGATGAGTAAGCCACAACAAAAAATCGCCAAATGTCTCAATATTAGTTGTTGCTTGTTCATATTTTTGTGTGATTTGTTTTTGGAAAGATTCAAATAAAAGGTGAGGTAAAACTTCAATACAAGACAAAAAAAGAGTTGATTTATCTTTGGTATAGTCTTGAAGAAAGGTGGTTTTGCCCACTTGTTTTCTTCCAAAAATAAAAAGAAAACTCGATACAGGCTTGATAAAATCCTCTTGAAGTGTTTTAAGCTCCAACTCTCTTTTTAAAAGCATCCTATACCTTCGTATTGATTTTTAAACTTACCTTAACTTCTTTATTTTAGTACATGAAAGCTTAATAAGCCGTGAAGAAGCTGCTTCAAAAAATCCATTTTTGTCTTCAACGATAATATCCGCATGTTCTTTTGCAAAAGTTTCATCAAAATGATGTTGCGTTAAATTGGCGGAGGTAGAATACATCTTCTTAAACTTTTTAATAAAATTATAATGCACATTATCAGAAGGAATCACTCTAAAAGAAGTTTGATTGGGGTAGATAAAGGTTGTATTTTTGGCTCTTCTGACATGATTTTTAAATTTTTGGGGAACACGAACTTGAGTTTTAAGTGTTTGAAAACTCTCCACAACTTGAAGTATTTTTTGAGTTTGAGGGCGTTGCTTGATGGCGGTGAGTTTTTTATCGTCATTGGATAAAAAACCTACCGTCGTGTCAGTTTGAACCAAATAAACTTTTGACGCGTCCATCAGTCATTTAAAAAATCTTGAATCGATTTTACGTTTTGAACATTGCCCAATTTAATCTCTTCAATGGCTTGTACCGCAGGAAGTGCCGCAGCAACTGTTGTAAAATATGGTACTTTCATTCGTAAAACCGAACGTCTGATATCTTTACCGTCATCTTTACTGGCTTCATTGTCATCGGTGGTATTAATTGCCATGGCAATATCACCGTTGGTTAGTAAGTCCACAATATTAGGACGACCTTCACTGACTTTAAGGACTTTTTCACACTCAATGCCTGCTTGTGTCAATACTTTGTGCGTTCCACCGGTTGAAACAATACTAAAGCCTAGTTTAACTAAACCATTGGCAATAGAAGGTGCAAACTCTTTATCCAAATTGCATAAAGAGATAAACACTTTTCCACTCGTTGGTAAGTCATTTTTTGCTGCACTTTGAGACTTAGCAAACGCAATTCCAAAGTTTGAAGCAATCCCCATAACCTCGCCTGTGGATTTCATTTCAGGTCCAAGCAATAAATCGGCACCATTGAGCTTATTAAAAGGGAAAACCGCTTCTTTTACTGCAACATGGTTTTTCAGTTTTGGTTTTAATACACCATTGCCCTCTTGAACAATATCTTTATCATAAATGGTTAAAGCCTCTCGCAATGTTTGACCAAACATAACTCGAGTTGCTACTTTAGCCAAAGGCATTCCTGTGGCTTTTGAAACAAAAGGAACCGTTCGTGAAGCTCTTGGATTGACTTCAATTAAGTAAATTTGTCCTTTATGAATGGCATATTGCACATTCATAAGTCCAACAACACCCAAGCCCAAAGCCATATTTTTTGTTTTGGTTTCAAGTTCGGCAATTAATTCATCGTTGATAGATACAGGAGGCAAAGAACACGCTGAATCACCTGAGTGAATCCCCGCTTCTTCGATATGTTGCATAATTCCACCAATATAAACCTCTTTGCCATCACAAATACAATCCACATCTAACTCAATGGCTCGATCAAGAAATTTATCGATTAAAACAGGGGCATCATTAGATACAGAAACGGCTTCATCCATATACTGTTTTAACTCTTCTGTTGAGTAAACGATTTTCATACCTCGTCCACCTAAAACAAATGACGGTCGCACAAGTACAGGATACCCAATTCGTTCAGCAATTGTCATGGCTTGTTCAAAAGTAACGGCTGTTCCATTGTCAGGTTGTAGTAATCCTGCTTTTGTTACAAAGCTTGAGAATTTTTCTCGATCTTCTGCTAAATCAATTACTTCAGCCGTTGTTCCAATGATTTTTGCTCCTGCTTTGGTTAATGCGTTGGCAAGTTTTAAAGGGGTTTGTCCTCCAAAGTGAACAATCACACCGTCTGGATTCTCTTTTTCTACCACACTTCTTACATGTTCAAAATCAATGGGTTCAAAATATAACACATCTGAGGTGTCATAATCCGTTGATACGGTTTCTGGGTTGCAGTTATACATAATGGTTTTAACGCCCATTTCATTGAGTGCAAAAGAAGCATGAACACAACAATAGTCAAACTCAATTCCTTGACCAATTCGGTTTGGTCCTCCCCCAATAATCATCACTTTCTTTTGATCCGATTCTTCTTTGGCTTTTTTAGGCAGTTTTGTAATATTGGTGGTTGAATAAAGATAAGGAGTCAAGGCTTTAAATTCAGCTGCACACGTATCCACTTCATTGTATTCAAAGTCAATATCCATTGCTTTTCTGGCATAATAAACATCGTCCTCTTTTTTGCCAATGAGTTTGGCAATCATTTTATCACTAAAGCCGTTTGTTTTCGCAAGTCGCATGGCTTTTTCATCGCTTAAAATATCCACGGTAATTGACTTTTCTATATTATATATTTCTCTGAATTTAGTTAAAAACCAAGGGTCAATGGCACATAATTCAAAGATTTCTTCATTGGTTAAGCCCATTCGATACCCTTGCATCACATATTGAAGTCGTTTATCATTGGGTCGTCGAATCTCTTTTTTGATAAATTCCAAATCGCCCTCAACTGGGTCAAATCCGATTAGCCCTGTTTCCATTGAGCAGAGTGCTTTTTGAATTGACTCATTAAATGTTCGTCCAATTGCCATGGCTTCACCCACTGATTTCATCGAAGTGGTTAAGGTAGAATCGGCTTTAGGGAATTTTTCAAACGTAAATCTTGGAACTTTAGTAACGATATAATCAATAACAGGTTCAAAAGAAGCTGCTGTTCCCGTAATATCATTGGTGATTTCATCAAGAGTAAAACCAACGGCTAACAGTGTTGCTACTTTAGCAATAGGATAACCCGTAGCCTTAGAAGCCAACGCCGAACTTCGTGAAACTCGTGGATTCATCTCAATAACAATCATTCGTCCAGTTTTTGGGCAAATAGAGAATTGAACATTTGACCCCCCTGTATCAACACCGATTTCTCGTAAAATAGCAAAAGAGGCATTTCGCATATCTTGATACTCTTTATCTGTCAAGGTAAGTGCAGGAGCAATCGTAACCGAATCTCCTGTGTGTACACCCATTGGGTCTAAGTTTTCAATGGAACATACGATAATACAGTTATCTTTTCTGTCACGAATAACTTCCATTTCGTACTCTTTCCAACCCAACATTGACTCCATGATCTCAATTTCATTAATAGGACTGGCTTCAAGACCTGCTTGGGCTAAAAGTTTAAACTCTTCCATGTTATACGCGACACCACTTCCTCCCCCTGCAAGAGTAAAAGAGGCTCGACTGATTACAGGAAAACCAATATCTTTGGCGATTTCTATGGCTTCATCAAGATTATACGCATTGGCACTTTTAGGTAAATCCATACCAATTTTAATCATCGCTTCATTAAAAAGGTGTCTGTCTTCTCCTTTTTTAATTGCCTCGGGATTGGCTCCTAAGAAGTGAATACCTTCAAGCATCCCTTTATCGTACATAGAAGTAGCAACATTGAGTGCGGTTTGTCCACCCATCGTAGGTAAAACAGCATCGATGTTCTCTTTTTTAATGATTTCTGCAATCACCTCTTCTGTAATAGGCTCAATATAGGTTTTATCTGCAAACTCTGGGTCTGTCATAATCGTTGCTGGATTTGAATTGATTAATACCACTCGATATCCCAACTCTTTTAATGTTTTTGTTGCTTGAGTACCTGAATAGTCAAATTCACACGCTTGACCAATAATAATTGGACCTGAACCGATAAGTAAAATAGATTTTATGTCTTCTCTTTTTGGCATTAAAGTTCCCTGTAAGTTTTTTAAAAATTTGACTATTTTATCTAAGAAGTGCTTAAAAATTGGTTATGCAAAGAGCTGTTTTAAGTGCTTTGAGGGCAAGTTGCCCTCTTAGGTTACAAAAATGTAAAGAAGTGGATTTCGAAAAACTATTGTTTAGGAAGTCCAAATTTCAAAGTATTTAATTCGCCCTCTTCATTGAACGACAAATAGTATAAAATATCTTTTTTTACTGTTAATCCTGCCAAATATCGTATGGCTAAATTTGCTTGAAGTGATCCTATGTGCATCACAATAGGACACGCAATGCCATTGGGTTTTCGGTCATTGATTTTAAACACCGCTTCATACGATGCATTTTCGAAAAAGCATACTTGCCCATGAAACTCTTCAACACTGCCATAAATCCAAACTTGCTTTTTCTTCATACAGTATTCGTTGATTGCTGCTCGTGTGGGTAAGTTATCGGTCGCATCTATGATTAAATCAAACGCCAAATCACGCTTGGCAAAATCCTCAAAACTTTCCGTGTAGGCACTCACTTTGACAAAAGGACAACGCGACTCCACCAACTCTTTGAGAACTTCGGCTTTGTATTTGCCATCATCGCCCACTTTAAAGCCAATTTGTCGGTGAATATTATGCACCCCTACTTCATCAAAATCCACAAAAGCAAACTCCCCAATGCCACTGGCACCTAAAGCAATCGCCAAAGTACACCCCAAACCACCACTTCCAATAATCGCAACTTTTTTGTTCTGTAAAGAGGATTGAGTCTGCTCTCCCCAAAGTTTGATTTGCCGATTAAAAAACTCATTGGCTTCTATCATAGTTAATCCTTAGTAAATAAGTAAAGTTTATTTTTATTATTCTATGGTGTAATAATAGCAGATTTTCTTTAAATTTATTTGACGTTTGTCAAATCATACTTGAGTGATTTAGTTTGGTATTTTTCTCAAATTCAAACTCAATGAGTCTTCGTTATTAATTCATAAGCAGTAATTTTATTTGATTCTATCTATCCAATAATCTGGATATCTATGATGATGAGCTATTGCAATTACTAAAATATAATCATCTTCTATAGAGTATAAAATATTAAAAAGAAATTTATTTATGATACATTTTCTAATATCTTTTTTAACTTTTACAAACATATTAGGAAATTTTTGTATTCTTTTTAAACTGTTATATACTTCACTTTTAAATTTATTGCTTAAGTTGGTTTGCTGTTCTTCGTAATACTCTTGTGAATCATAAAGCTCTTGTTCGGCAAGTTCTAAAAATAAGATTTTCATTATTTAAAAATATCTTCCATAGGAACCGTTTTTAGTTCTCCCTTTCGATAAGCTTCCAACCTTCTATTGGCCTCATCTGCCCATATTTGGTCTATTTCCTCATCTGGCTTATCTATGCTTTTAAAAAGTTCATCAATAAGTTTTGTTCTTTCATTGACATTTAGAGTTAAGGCTTGTTCCAATAATTCATTGATACTCATATGCTAATCCTTTATTTATTTGTTGGATTTTTACTCATATTATTCCTTTTGAAAATTATATCTTAAATTATTCAAACTGACAATATAAATACTAATTTGCAGTTGTTTCCATTAACTTATTTTAAATACTTAAGTTTTACTTTCAATTGCTCCATGTTTAGTGGTTGTTCGGAAATTCCGAACAACCGCTTTTTTATCCAATTCTTCATCTTCAAATCTTACATCTACTTTCATATTACCTTGTTCTTTTTGGTAGATTAAGATGTTTTGATTGTTCATTTAACTCTCACTTGCCCATTCATAAGCATTGGAAGAAGCCAATCTCTTAGTTCTGATAATTTTTGGTTTTCTTTTTCATTTAAAATCACTTTTTTAATTAATTTATCTATTTTTTTTGAATAATTATTAACTAAATTAATATCATTTGGAAATGACACTTTATACTTTTCTAAATTATTTTCCCAATTTACATAAGGTTGTTGGCTTCCTGTAGATAATTTATTTGCAATATTAATTGTTCTATCTTCATTACAAAGCTGAAATAAATATGGCAAATGGTTCTGATTTTTAGCTCTAAGAACTAGACATGTCGTTCTTGTAATTCCATTAAAAGGAGCTATACAAACTCTATGAAAATAAACTCTCATAGCACCAATTAATATATCATATTCTTTATATTTTATTAAACTTGTTTTTGCTTCTTTAGAATCTAAATAAGAACCAAAACTCATCTTTTTCATTGGTAAATAATCTATAGGTGTATATTTGTCTTTTTCTGATATATTACTATTTGAAATTGAATCACTACAATTAATTAATAATTCATTTAAAGTTTTAACTTCCCAACCTTTTGGTATTTCTCTTTTTAACTCTTTATTATAAAATATCTTACCACCTGATGATTTATAAGGTTTTCCATTCTCATCTGGAAAATCAAACTGCACAAACCAATAATCATAAAGAGTTTTTGCCATAGATTCAAGTTCTTTATTAATTCTATTGTTTAGTTCTATTTTTGAATTTATAGAATCTAAAATCTTAACAATAGAATCTTGATTTTCTTTACTTTGTAGTGGTATTTGCATATCTAAAAACATAAAATGGTTTAAGTCAGGAATAGTTGTTATTCCTGCCCTTTTCGACATTTCATATTGTTTTTCTTTAGTTGTTAGGCAATAATATAAAAATTTACTATTTAATTTATTTTTATCAAAATTAACTTTGAAAAAATTGTTGTGAAAACAACCTTTTATCCCGGTTATTATTTGTCCAGTATTTCCTGTTCTAACAACTAAAATATCATCTTCTTCACATATAGTAGATTTAGTAGGGTTTTCAACATAATATTTTTCTAAATAACTATCTTTTAGAAATTGAACTGTAATATAAAAATATCTATTTTCTTTTGCTTCTTTAAATCTTTTATCAATTGATATTTGCAATCCTTGATTAACATTACAAATATCTCTTAAATGAGTATAAGTTATCTTACTCATAAACCAATCCCAACAACTGTTTCTTTATCTCATTTTCCAAAAATTTAGATTCCCCAAACATAGCATTTAAACTATCACTAAAACTTTTCATCTTAGCATCAAACTCATCTTTTGTAATATCCACATATTCAATCTTTATATCAAAATATTGACCTGCACTAAATGAGTAATTTTTAGCTTTTATATCTTCATAACTTACTACTACAGATAAATCATCTTCAATATTTTTATTATTAAAAGTATTTATAATTAACTCTTCTTCTGTCTCACTTAATACTGTTTTTTGGTTTTTCCCTTCTTTTACAATTTTCCCTAGATTTGAGGCATCTATTAAAACTACATTTTCTTTGTTGGTATCATCTATAAATATAATAGAAACATTTGTTCCTGTTGTAGCAAAAATATTACTTGGCATCGATACAACTCCACCTAACATTTTCTTTTCAATTAAATGTTCTCTGATTTTCCTATCTATTCCACTTTGAGCTGTGATAAAACCTGTAGGCACTACAACGGCTGCTTTTCCACCTTTTTTAAGTGAATAAATAATATGCTGTAAAAACATACTATAAATAGACATGGACTCTTTTTTCTTTGCTGGTACTTTTGGAATACCTGCAAAAAACCTATCGTGGTTTTCTTTAGAGTCTAAATCATCTCTATAATCACTAAAATCAGTCTTAAAAGGTGGATTTGAAACGATATAGTCAAACTTTTGTAAAGCCTCACCCTCTTTGTGATAGGGGCTTAAAAGTGTATTTCCCTTAATCACATTTGATATAGAGTGTACAAGGTTATTTAAAATCAAATTCAGTCGTAAAAGACTTGATGATTTTTGAGATATATCTTGTGAGTAAATACTACATCTGTCTTCTCCAATTGCATGGGCTATATTCATCAAAAGTGTCCCACTCCCTGCACTTGGGTCGTAGCAAGTTACATTTTTAATCTCTTCATTTTCTTTGACTAAAATAGCTGCCATTATTTTTGCTACTGCATGAGGTGTATAATACTCTGCATATTTTCCACCGCTATCACTGTTATAATCTTTGATTAGGTATTCAAAAATAGTTGCATAGAAATCATACTTTTGATTAAAAATATTTTCAAAACTAAAAAGGACAAGCTTATTAATAATTGCCTTAAAAAAAGCATCTTTATCATCAATAATATATTTACTCAAAGTATCAAAAAGCTCTATTTTTGCACCACCTTCTGTTTTAACTGAAAAGATGTCGTTGTTTTCTATGGATATTTGATGCAAAGTATCATCAAAGGTTTGAGCAAAATCGGGAGAGTCTTGTATATTAAAAAGATGCGTTATAAAATACTCAGGTTTTAACTTTGCTGCTTTTGCTCCTATTCTTCTTAGTATTTTATTTCTTTGTTCTTGACTTAAGTTTGTATAGTATTCTTCCCAGCTTGGAGCATTTTTTATATTTTCATCTATCTTTTTTATCTCATAAGCAAATTTATCATTTAAAAATTTGTATAAAAATACTTGTGTGATGATTTTAAATTCATTGCCATCGTTTCCCAATCCAAAGTTTGCACATACTGCTTTTAAACTGTCTATTAATTTTTTGGTTTCTCTTTCAAACTCTATTGTTACCAATTATTTACTCCGTTATATTCATTAAGATATTCTGTTGCTATTAGCGTGTTGATATATCTAAAAGATTCATCATTTAATTTTATTTTATTATTATCTTCAAACTCTACATCTACTATAGGTTGAGTTTGGGCTATAAAAAAGTTTTCGTGTTTTAATATAGCACTGTTGTTTAAAACTTTTTCATCGAGTTGCATTTTTATTTTTTCTAAGGCACTGAAAATCTTACTTTGGTTATTTGTTATATTATTTTGTTTGATTCTTTTATGCATCCTTGCATATTTGGTGTCACCTTTGTATTTATCTTTTAAGAGATCATTTTGTCTGTTTAACTCTCTTATTTTGTCATCTATTTTTTTGAGTTCACCAATATTTTTATTCATCTCATCTTGGGTTATTTCACTGAGATTTTTATTTTTAAACAGTCTTTCAAGTTCCTCTTTTAAAGTAATATAAAGAGGGTCTTTTTTATCAAAATTATTTTGAAAAGCTTCTCTTGTCTTTCTTAATGTATTTTTTAATTTATCCGCTAAAATAAGTTCTTCTTCACTTATCTTTGTAAATTTAAAAATAATATCTTCTAAAGCTAAATTTATAATATTGGTATTTTCATCGCCTTTTTCTAAAGCCAGTTTTTGATTTAAAAGATTTAAATGATTTGAAGCTTCTCTATAAAGTAAATTTAACTTTCTAAAATCAATTTTTTCAAGTAATTCAAAATGTCCAAATAGCCTTATGAGATTATATAGACTTTTTGCATTTTCAAGTGCTTTTTTTATCTCTTGCATCTTTTTAATATCTTGAATTTTGCTTATTTGTTGTGAAAATAGTTCAGCATTTAAAGTGTCATATTCAAATAAAATATCTTTTATATTCTTTATCTCTTCTTCTATCTCTTCTTTTGATTTAAAAAGTGAAGAGTACGATTCCATTTCATCGCCCAATTCATTTTGTAACTCTTCAAAATAAGCTTTATTGGTTGCATCAAACTCTTTGCTTATATCTGCAAAATCAACTACGAAACCATATTTGAACTTTTTATATGTTCTATTTACCCTTGTAAGAGCTTGAAGAAGTCCATGTTGTCTTATGATTCTACCCAAATAAAGTTTTTTAAGTCTTGGGGCATCAAATCCTGTAAGAAGCATATTGTAAACAAAAAGAAAATCAACTTTTCCTTCTTTGAACTCTTCTACCCAATTTTTTCTTTCTTCTTTTGTGCCTATATCATGTAAAATTATTTTGGCTGTTAAATCTCTTTTTAAATCAGTATCATTTGTTCCATAAGTAGTTTCAGGTTCTGCTACTAATTGTGCAGTAAAATTTTCATTGTTGCTGGCTTCTAGTTTTGCATATTTTTCTTGAAATATCTCATACATTTTTTTAGCTTGTGCAGAACTATCACAAATAACCATCGCACCAATAGAGTCATCATTAAATCTTACTTTACTATTTTTAAAATCGTTTACAATATAATCTAACATTGGCGCTACAAATTTTTTGTGAGAATAAACCTCTTCTGTTTTTAAGTTACCTTGTAAAATTTCTATATCTTCAATAGCCTTTTGTAGTTGTAACTTATAATTTGTTTCTATCTCTTCTCTTATAAGCCTTAAGGTATAACCATCAGCAATAGAAGAGTTATAATAATATTTATGAATATAATCACCAAACAATAATTTTGAGCTTGTATCTTCTCCTAATAAAGGAGTTCCAGTTAGTCCAATTTTTATTGCATTTTTATCAGATGTTTCTAGGTTTGCTAAAAAACTTCCTTTTGGGTTATAGCTTCTATGAACTTCATCTAAAAAATAAACTCTTTGAATGTTAATATCATAATCCTGAATAGATATAACATTTGGGTCATCTTCAAATTTTTGAATATTTACTACTGTGATTTCATATTCACCTCTATCATTATGAATAGCAGTAGTTTTTTTAATATCTTTTGCAAAATCTTCACGACTAGCTATGGTATGAACTTTTAAACCTCTTGCTGTAAACTCTTTTTTTGCTTGTGTTAATAAGTCTAATCTATCAACGATAAAATAAAATTTTGGAATTATTTTTTTAGTTTGAAAATAGTTTGTTAAATATCTAACATTATAAAAAGCAAGTGCTGTTTTACCACTTCCTTGAGTATGCCAAACGATACCTTTTTTTATCCCTTCATCAAGTTTATTTTCTATGGCTTTAGTTGCAAAGATTTGAGGGTATCGCATAATATGTTTTTGTACACCATTATTTGATTTTATATAAGCAATTCCAAACTGCAATAAAAATTTTAATCTGTCTTTTGAAAACAAAGATGTACTTAATCGGTTTGTTGGAGTTTCAGGTGATTTATTTGTGACAAATTCTGCATTGTTTTTTATGACTTCAAGATTATTATCTTTTAATATTTCATTTTCAGTTTTATCATCTAACTCATTTAAAAGTTGTGCTAAGTTTAATTTTTCTTCTTCTCTAAAATAGTTAAAAATAGGTTTTTGTGAAGGTGTAGCATAAAATGCTCCCTCTATTGGTTCAATAGAATTATCATCATATTCCATATTATTTGAAAAAACCATAAGTTGTGTTATGTTGATAAATCTTCTAAATCTATCATTTGAAAACCTTACATTTATTCTTTCTCTTTCTGCCAATACACCATCTTTATTATTTGGTTTTTTAACTTCTATAAAAACCAATGGCATACCATTAATTAAAAGTGTAATATCAGGTCTAAATTCTTCATCACTGTTTTTATATGTAAGTTCAGTAACTATATGAAAAGAATTATTTTCAAAGTTTTCAAAATCGATAAGTTTTATACCTGACTTTTCAATAATCCGTTGATAAAAAGCTTTTCCCAAATCTTCATAATCAAGTAACAAAGAAACCTCTTCAAAAACTTTATTTGAATCTAAATCATTTATTGATTTATTAATCTTTTCGATACTAGCTTTAAAAATATCTGTAAATATATTGGTATCGATATCCCAACTTGAGTTTTTTAAAGATAGATAATTATAACCTAATCGCGTAAGATGTAGTATAGAGGGTATTTTGACTCTTGTATCTTCATTATATTTCATTTAGTGTCCAAAAATATTGTTTTTAAAAAAATTATTTTACTTAAACTATATAATAAGTAGGTTTAAACGAGTTTTTCAAATTGACAAAAAATAAATCTTTAGATACAATACCCATACAAATATCCTTCGGGACGACTCACCTTTTTTAGGTGAGGTTAATCTATCAATATTTTAAGCCTATCTTTCATATTTTCAAAGTCATCTTTGTTCATTACTCCTATTTTGTTTAGTAGCCTATTTGAACTGTATAATTTCATTTGAGATAACAAAGCAATATTTTTACTCAAAGTATGATTTTTCTGAAATTCAAATTGATAATAAAATACTCCCTCTTTTAACTGTGTAGATAATGGGATTCCAAAAAACATATTTTTATTGAACTTTTTAAGTATAACTACAGGTCTAATAAAATTTTCACCTTTACCATTTTGCTCAAAACCAATGTTGTGTCCCATTTTAATATAGAAAATATCTCTATTTTTAAATCCTACAAGCACTTTTTCCTTATGAGTGTTTTTTTTAACCTCATTCCATTCATCAAAATATGTTTCCATCACAACACGCCCTCTTCTTTTAAACTCACAAACCCCTCAGCTGTAAATATAATATGGTCTAACAGTTCTATGCCTAAAATCTTTCCACTCTCTTTGAGCCTTTGTGTGATACTTATATCTTCACTGCTTGGTTTTAAAATGCCACTTGGGTGGTTGTGTGCTACTATGATGCTTGCACATCGTTTTTCAACGGCATAGGCAAATACTTCTCTTGGGTGAACTAAACTTTGATTGAGTGTGCCAATGCTTATGACTTTGGTGTCAAGCAGATGATTCGCACCATCTAAATACAGAGCCAAAAAGTACTCTTGATGTTTGTTGTAGTAGGGTTTTAATTCATTGTACACATCGTTTGAACTGCTTATTTTAGTGTTTTTTTTCTGTTTTAAATAGCGTTTGGAAAGCTCGATGGCACTTAATATTTGTGAGGCTTTGGCACGCCCTAGTCCGTGTATGTTTAAGAGTTTTTCTAAGCTTAGCGTGTCAAACTGCGTATCTAAAAGGGCAATCAATTCTTTAGAGAGTTTTATCACATCTTTGCCTTGAACGCCTGTTCCTATTAATACAGCCATCAGTTCATAATCTTTAAGGCAATCAATCCCCTTTTTTAAGAGTTTTTCTCGGGGTTTATCTAAGTGGTGTAGTTCGTTGATGGTTTTCATAGACTTCTCCTTTACGAAAAGTCTATCAAAAAAAGAGAAAATGTTTTAAAAATATGTCAATTTGTCATATTTTTATTTATTTAACTCTTCAAACTCCAATTTGGCATTGTCAAGCAGGGCTTGGGCTTCTTTGAGTTCGTTCATTCCGTTTTTATAAATTTCGACCGAATGACTCAAGGTAATTTGTGGGTCGATGAGTTTTTCTAAAAGTTTTTTGGCACTTTGGATTTTCTCTTCAAAGCTAATTTCGCTTATTTCTTCACTGTTTTGTTCTGTTTTACTCATTGTTTTTCCTCTAATAATTCTGTTATATAATCTTTAAATTTATCCACTTCTACCAAAAAAGAGTCGTGTCCGTGTTGGCTTTGTACCATTTTATACGTTACTAAATCTTTTTTGCCTAACTCTATCATAATGTTGTAAATCTCTTCCATTTCATCGGGGAAAAACAATACATCATCGGAAAATGAAATTAAGTGCAATTTGCTTTTGACTTTTGCCAAAGAATCAGGCAATTTATCGCTTCCTCGTGCGGCATCAAAGATATTCATGGTTTTACAAATATACAAATAAGACAAAGGGTCAAATATTTTGGGGAAGTTATACGCATTGTACTCCAAATAACTCTCCACTTCAAAACGTCCAAACAACTCATACAAACCATCGGTTGCGGCATAGTTTCGCCCAAACTTTTCATTTAAAGAATTGGGACCCACATAAGCAATAAGTCCTGCCATTCTTCCAATAGCAAGTCCTGGAAGTGACGTGGCGAGTAAATCGTCTTTGGTGTATTTGCCGTTTTTAAAAGCGGGGTCATGGCGGATGGACTCTATGGCAATTTTATTTAAAGCAATCGCCCATGGTCGGGTGTATGCCGTTGTAGCTAAAGCAATCACACAATCAGCAAAAGTGGGGTACTCAATGGAGTAACACAAGGCTTGCATACCACCCATACTTCCACCAATGATGGCTTTAACATGGTCAATTCCCAAAGAGGTGAAAAGTCGTTTTTGTGCTTTGACAATATCAGAAATCGTTAAAACAGGAAACTTAAATCGATACGGCTCACTGCTTCCTTTGGGAACACTCATAGGAGAAGTTGATCCAAAGCACGAACCTAAGTTATTGGTACAAATCACAAAATACTTGGTTGTATCAATGGTTTTTCCATCGCCAATAAAATTATCCCACCACCCTGGTTTGGCTTCATTGGCATATCGTCCTGCGGCATGATGTGAACCGCTTAAGGCATGACAAATCACGATAATATTGGACATGTCTTCGTTTATTTCTCCATAGGTTTCATAAATTATTTCATAATTTTCTAAAATTCGTCCACTTTCTAAATGCAAAGGCGTATTAAATTGAGCTATTTTTGTTTCTATTTTCAAGGATAATCCGTTGGTATTTAATTGTTTGCATTTTAACAAAACTTATCTAAAAGTGATATTGCCTAGTTTTTTAGTCAAGATTCTTTGACCAATTTTTCTCGCAGTTTATCTTTTTTGCTTTTTCTTTTACCTTTTATTGGGGGATTGCCTTTGGGTTTTGCAATAATCTCTTCACTCATTTCAAACCCTTCAATCTCCTCTTTTTGTAAACATATATTACACCGTTTTTCAATAAGCTTAAAGTGTTCAAAATCTTCACCGCATAAAAGCGTTATGGCTAAGCCACTTTTGCCTGCTCGTGCGGTTCGTCCTATTCGATGAACATAATCCGCACTGCTTCGTGGCAAATCATAATTGACCACACACGTAATGGTTTGAATATCCAAACCACGAGCTGCAATATCCGTAGCAAACAAGATATGAATATCTTGGTTTTTAAACTCTTCAAGCGTAAGCATTCTCTCTTCTTGCGTTAAATCACCATGAAAAGAGTCGGCATTGAACCCATATTTACGAAATTTTTGCGCGATATTATCACACGAGCGTTTATTTGCCATAAAGACCAAAATATGCTCCAACTTTTCGCTAACAATCAGATGTCGAAGCAGTGCAGATTTGTTCGCTTTATTGACTTGAATAATCCGTTGGTGCAAAGTTTTTACAATGGTTTCATCGCTTTTTATACTCACTTGAATGGCATTTTGAGTTATTTTTGAAACCATATCCAAAATTTTGGGCGAAAAGGTTGCCGAGAAAAGTAGGTTTTGCCGTTTTTGTGGGAGGATTTTTAAAATATTCTCTAACTCTTCTGTGAAGTTCAAATCCAACATTTTATCGGCTTCATCAAGAACAAAATAGTTTAAATGAGCAAAAGATATCTGCTTTTTTGCCACAATATCAAGCAATCTTCCCGATGTTGCTACAACAATATCACACCCTTTTTGCACTTGGATTAATTGTTCACCAATACTTTGTCCCCCAATAATAGTGACCACTTTAGGTTTTTGCTCGAAATCTTGACTTAAGGTTTTAAACACTTCTGCCACTTGAAGCGTGAGTTCTCGTGTGGGTGTTAAGACCAAAACTTTTATGTGTGGTTTTTTAGTCTTTGGTTCTTTTTGTAACGCATGTAATATGGGCAAAACAAAAGCCGCTGTTTTACCGCTTCCTGTTTGAGCCTGTACTAAAACATCTTCACTTTTTAAAACAAGAGGTATTACTTTTTCTTGAATGGGTGTAGGTGAGTTAAACCCTATGTTATGCAGACGATTTAAAAGCAGTGAAGATAACGAAAAAGAAGAAAAAGACATCGGTATTCCTAAAATAATATCTCGTATTGTACTATACACGTTTAGTGTAGTTGTTTAAACCTATTGTTAAATTATTGTGATTTTTTTGTTATATTTAAGCAAAATGTTATTTTATTGTATTTATAATGTAACAATTTTAACAAAGGAGAATCTATGAAAATTTTACTGGGAATGGTTTTGAGTGCATTGACTCTTTTTGCACTTGACATAAACACGGCAAGTGTTGAAGAGTTGACATCGCTTAAAGGCATTGGTGAGAAAAAGGCTCAAGCCATTGTGGCGTACCGAACCAAGCAAAAATGCTTTAAATCTCTTGATGAGTTACAAAATGTCAAAGGCATTGGGGAAGCATTTTTTAAAAAGAATGAAAAAGAACTCTCTCTTTCACCGTGCAAATAATCTTGTCATCCAAAAAAGTCTCGGCTTTTTTGGGTCAGACAATGGTATCAACCTCCAACGTATAATATGCCTTTATATCACAAAATTCAAACGCCACATACTCTTTGGATGTAATTTCATAATTGTATTTGGTGATTTCATCGGCTAAATTGACTTTAGTATAGTCAAGTGCTTTGAGTTGTTCAAAACTATTGGCAACATCTTCAACTCGTTTTGTACTAAAAAAATCGTCAGGATTAAATACCTTTTTGGTTTTTTCTTTCATTGTTATCCTTAAGAGGTTTTATCTTTACTTCTATACAACAACCATTCCTTTGAAGGGGTTAAACCTTTACTACAGTATAATACGTTATACTTCCAAAAAAAGGAGCCATATGGATACAATACAACATTTAGAAACCCTCTTAAAAACAGATGTTCTTGTGCAAGTGGTTGAAGATATTGAAGAACTCAATCAACAAATAGAGAAAAAACCTACCAAAGCGCTCAAAGAAGAACTTGCGTACATGAAACAAGTCAAACAATATTTTGATGAAGTGTTAGAAGACATTCGATTGGGTAACTTAAAAGAAAAAGATGCTCAAGATATTTTAGAGAGCCTTGAAGAGATGAAAACAGAAAATGAAGATGATATTTAAAGGAAACCAATGAATTTTGATATGACAAAAATTGCCCATGTGATTTTGTATATGCTACACAAACAAGTTAAAAACTTAAACGACAAAAAGCTGTTGATTATGCTTTTTTTAATCGATTATAATCATCAAAAATTTTGCGGTAAAAAGATATTCGGCGATGAATATATCAAACAAAGTCGACATCCAGAGGGAAAGATTTTAAGTGAAATCTTTGACATCATAGCCAATGAAGAGGATTTGGAAGAAGACGATACACGGCTTTACTTAATCCAAGAACTCTTAGATTTTTTAGACATTGAAGCAACTGCCCATGAAAAATTTATCGAACTTAAATTTTTAAAAATGGAAGAAGAGTTTGATGAATCTTTATTTTCTAAAGATGAGATGAAAAGTATTCATAAAGTGGTTACAGAATTTCAAAATACAACAGTAAGAAATTTAGCCAATGAGACGTTTAAATTAGAAGATGTTCGAAAAATACCCAAAGGAGAAGTGATTATTTAAGCCTTTAAGGTTTAAATTTCACTTACTTTTTAGCTTTCTTTTTTGAAGCTTTTGCCATCTTGGCTTTGGCTTTGGCTTTCGCCTTTTTTTTATCTACATTAGCCCCTTTTCTTGCATTGACCACTTGCTCTTTTACGGTAGTATCTTTTGTAAATGCTTTTGGTGTGGCATTGCTTTTTGCTGCTACGAGATCCATTTTGGTACTTTTTACACTGTTCTTATTTTGACTTTTTGCCATTGATTGCCCTATTTTTATAATGGACGAATTATAGTCAAAACTTAGTAAGAAAGAGGTGAAAGACAGTAAGGAGTGAGGAGTGAGGAGTGAGAAGTGAGAAGTGAGAAGTGAGTAGTAAGTGGTGAAAAGTGAGTTACATTAGTACTGTGGTTTTAGATTTTGTAAATACTCTTTTAAAATCAAAGCATGTGTATGGTTTTTATCTTTAGCTCCATACAACAAAATCAGTCTCTCTTGGGATACCTCTTTTAGATATGCTTGGGCTATTTCTTTTTTATGATTTAGCTCTTCGAGGTATTTTTCTTTAAAAACTTTCCATTTGGGTGGTTCATGATTGAACCATTTTCTCAACTCATTGCTGGGAGTTAGCTCTTTCCAGTGACTGTCTAAGTGTGCTTGTTGTTTTGAAATACCACGTGGCCATAAACGATCAACTAAAACACGATACCCTACTGGAAGAAGAGTATCATCATAAATCCGATGTATCATAATGTGCATGAATCTTCCTATTCAATATACCAAAGAGCCTTTAGCAAAGTTAAGCTACAAACATATACTTTGCCAATACTACTATAAAAAACCCCGAAACCAAAACGAATTTATGAAAATGTTTCATAAAATCAACAGGCTTTTTGTTGGTAACTTTGGTATATAAAGAATAAAGCACTCCTAAAACAATCAGCCCAGCTAAAAACAGTTTTAACATAAGAAGTTGTTGTAAAGGAGTATTAAACACTCCCAAATCGGAGTTAATATACTTACTCAACATAAAACCACCTGTGGCAACTAACAGTAAAAGAGACACAGGGAATATTTTTATTGCTCTTTTGGCAACACTTTTTTTGACTTCCTCGTACACCTTTTCACCCACACTTTTTTTCGCAATAGGAAAAACAATAACATCGGCAAAGACATAGCCTAAAAATATAATGGCACACAATAAATGCACAATCAACACTATGGTATATTCCACAATATTCCTTTCTGTTCTTTTGATAATTGTAATCAATATTGTAGCATTTGTTGTTGATTTTGGTCAATAGAAGAGATTAAAAGCAAAAATCCTACGCGGAATTACACGTAGAAATTCAACCTAAATATTTACAAACTCTTTTTTGTAGTTCACCACTTTATACAAATACCTTCTTGTTTCATCGTAGGGAAGTTTGTTTCGTAATATCTCATAGACTTCCGATGGCTTCTTTTTGTTAATAATATTTGCAGCGGTAGTTCGGTTGGCACTAAAAGTTTTAAGTACATTTCCACTTCCTGTATTGTACGCACTAATCACACAGTATTCTTTTGAAATTGGGTTTTGAATTGCTTGCAGATACTTTTCATTGAGTATTTGTATATAGGCACTTCCCAGTTCAATATTGTTCGACGCATTAAACAAATACTCTTTTGAGGGAGTTATACTTTTGCCTTTGGCGTGTTCGTAGGCATCTTTTCCTGCACTTGTTGGCACAACTTGCATAAGTCCAATTGCCCCTGCGTTGCTTACGGCAAACTGGTTGAAGTTGCTCTCTGTTTGGATGATGGCATAAACAAGATTTTCACTCACATTAAATTTTTTCGCATATTTTTGAACATAGGGTTTAAACTTTGCTACTCTGATATTGGCGTGGTCTTTTACCATCGGAATAGTAACATAAGAGACTTTTTGACTTTTGCCCTCATTAGAGATATCTTTTTGCTTATAGTTACTTGCAAGTAAAATATCTGCATATCGTTTGGCTCTCCACTCATATCGTATATCTTTATTTTGGTCATCTTTAACTTCCCCCAAAAGATACGGCGTGCCACCCAGTTTGACTTCCGATGAGCCAAAAAGATCCACCGCTCGTGGGTCATCTGGGAGTAAAAGCGTGGTTATGATGGCATTTTTTAAGCTATTTTGCGGGTCATTTTGTTCCAGTGTTTCTACGGTAATTATACCGTTATCAAAATCTATCAATGCCCTGCTTTTGTAGTTGTCAATATATTTTACATACTCTTTTTGTTTAGGAACTTCGACATTCTCTTCGCCCCACTCTTTTGAAATACTGTTAATAAACTCTTTAAATACTTTATCAATGTTAGCTAGTTTTTGAATATCACTTTTAAGTTTATTGGGATTGACCGTATATCCTATGGCTTTGTTTTTCGCCAACACTTTAAAAGCTTGTGATGGGTCTTTACTTATAGCTGCTGTTGTAAATGATTGTATCTCCCCTGCTGTACACCCTGCAAAAAGAAAAAGAATAATGCCTATGAGTAAATATTTTCGTGTCATATAATTTCCTAAATTTATTTAAATATGGTAAGATAATTGCCACTTTAAAATACTAATTTCTTATTAAAGATACATTGTATAAAAATTAGCCTAAGAATAACAAATCTGATAAATCTCAACCCTAAATCACTCAATCCAAGGTATTAAGGGAATAAAATAGTGTCTACAATATTGGGGTTATTCCAGGATAAGAAAAAGTGGAGATTTAACCTCAGGGGTGTAAATCTTTATTGATAGCGTACTCAAGTTGTATAAAGCCTGATTTATGTGGCGCTTGGTTTTCTTTATTCATTTTAATAGGAATTGGCAAGTCTCCAAATAACTTAATGCCGCCACCTAGAATAATTGGCATTAAAGAAAGACTTATGTCAGTTAATAAATTCTTTTGTAGAAATGATGAAGCCAAATTGCCTCCACCTACAAGCCACAAGTGTTTATTGTTTAAATCTTTAGCTGCTTTGTAGGCTTCTTCTGGAGTGTTACCAACTTTCAGATTGCAACCCTTCATTGGAGTTATTTTTCCTCTTGAGCATATCCAGACAGGTTTGTCACCATAAGGCCATTGTCCAAAACTAACAATCATATCGTATGTCTTTCTCCCCATCACAAGAGCATCTACTGTTGAGTAAAACTCCTCATAACCAGTTTCTTCCATGGGGATTCCAAGTTCCTCTAGCCATGAAACATCACCACCTTCTTTGGCAATATACCCATCTAGACTGGATGCGACATAATATGTAACTTTCATTTGTTTCCTTCTATGCATAACGGTGGAATTGAAAAGCGAGGGAAGAATTCACTTGATTATTCAATTCTACTTTTTAATTTAGTTTACAATTTATAAGTTTAAAATCGCAAGTATACCCTCGTTTTTCTTTCCAATGATTTGTTATACTACTTATCAGTTGAATCTCTCATTGTCAGTTCAAAAGAGAAACCTTCATAAACTTGCATCATTGATGAAAGTTCATCAAATGAGATAAATTTGCCATCAATGACAACTCCTTCACTACTAATTGTTCCCTTAGCTTTATCATGTGAAAAGTTGTATGTATCATTTGAACTATGTAAATATCTTATTGATAATTGATTTTTTATTTTATTCCTTCTTGTTTATAGTATAACGACCAAGTTGAGTGGCAGGGCTTTTCCCGTTCGCTCAAACACCGGCTATGTCTTTTTTATATTTTTATTCTGTATATTTCATGGATTAAACCATGAAATATGGTATTTTGCAGATAGCTGAAACCACTTCTTTTTGCCACTTTGACTGAAGGAATGTTTTCTGGCACAGAAAGTATTATGAGAGAGTCAGCCAATTGTTTATCTTTTACATATTCAACACAGCCTTTCACAGCTTCCGTAGCATAACCTTTGCCCCAGTATTCATTTAAAAACCTGTAACCTATTTCGGTCTGAACCTCGTTCTCAACTTCCTGTCTCAATAAACCGCAAATACCTAAAAATGGCTTATCCTGTTTTCTTATAACCGCAAGAAAGCAATACCCATCATCTTGGTATCTCTCCTGAATTTTTTCGTAAAATTCTTTTGTCTCGTCACGATTCAAAGTCGAAGGAAAGTACTTCATTACTTTCTTGTTTGAAAGTAATGAATATAAGTTTTCTAAATGTTTTTCTGTGATTTTCTCGAAATACAGTCTTTTAGTATCAATTATTGGAGGAGTCATCTTTTCCTTTCAAAGGCATAACGGTTGAGTTGAGAAATATTTGAGCCGCAGGGTCAAATATTTCTCTCCAATGTTTTGTTATACCTTGTATACCAATATAGCAAATACAACACCTAGTATGATACACAATGGTGAAAAATATCTTGTGTCATAAATTGCAAATTCTGTATCTTTTATTTTTTTGAAAAACCCAACAGCATTGAACTCACCTATTGCTCTTAAGGTAAAAATAGTGGATAAAAATATCCCACTATATAAATAAAAGTTTTGATTTTCATTGACTGTAAAATCATAAAACTGTAAAGCATATGCAATATATGCAAAAACAATTAAAACAACACCAACAAAAAATGTTAAAGCTTTACTTGGATTTAATAGTTTTATTCCATCTTTAGTTGGTAAGGCTTTATCCAAACCAACTTTACCACCAAATACCCAGTAAAAATGAAATAGTCCCATAATTATTAACGCTAAAATTGTAATGGTTGCTACAAAACTCATCATGCTCCTTTGTAGGTATAACGGTTGAGTTGAGAAATATTTGAGCCGCAGGGTCAAATATTTCTCTCCAATGATTTGTTATGTGTTTTTTCAATAAGTTGATATAGTTCAATTGTTCTTTTAGCTTTATCGCTTACGTATACAAAATCAAAAATAGCTTGCTGTATACTTTGTAAATCCCCACTTAACATACGTATATTGGCATTGTGTAGTTTTTCAATATTATTATTAATTTCTTTTAAGAGAGGTTTGAGCTGTATTAAATAAGAAAGCATTTGCTTATCTTTGATGTTTTGAAAAATATTAAATGAATCTATGAAGTTTGTACTTAAATATTGAGGATTATATGCAAGTTGTTGTAAATAATTAGAATCCTTGTTTGTCGATAACGAAATTAATAATTGCATATTTAACTCTTTTTCAATACTTAATGGTTTATAAAAATCTTGAGCTAAGTTTTTTTCAATAATGACCGTATTATTATTTCCATTGTTAACGATATTTGTTGCATTATTTTTCACATTATATTGAGGTTCATTAGCTGGGTTAACAAGATACAATATTAAAAATATTGCTATTGCTCCTGTAGCAGTTATAGCATAACTTGGTATATTGATTTTAGCTTGAATAAAATGTTTAGAAAATGCGGTAATAACTAAGGCTGTACCTAAACTACCAAAAATTCTTGTAATCCAATATTGTGTACCTGTGCTAATATTTATAATAAAAGCAATATAAGCTGTTATTGAAAGTAAAATTACTCCGATAATAAGTGAAGTTACATCAAGTTTTGGTGTTGTCAATTTAAACTTCTCCTTTGCAATAAAACCTTTAACAGGAATTGATTTAGATTCAAATTCTTTTCTAATTTCTTTTGCTGTATTTTTTCTGTAAGTTTTCAATACAACTTGTGATGTATATAAAAAATTATTTTGAGGTTCCACTGTGACATTAAGAATTGAAGAGACATCTCTAATAATATCCCAATATTCAATTGAATATTTTAAAATATTTTCTATACTAGTTAAAATATCTTCAATTTGTACCTTAGATAATTGTTCATATTCAGATGATGAACTGGTTAAAAAGTTTTCAAATTCAATAAAAAAATTTATTCCTATAGAATGAACTGCATTTAATACTTTTGTATCTAATTTATTGCTTTTTGCTTTATCTAATAATTCTGTTAAACTTTCAGTGACCTTTTCTTTTTCATTTTTAAGTTTGTTATTTAATTCACTAAATTGTTTTGATGTCATTTCTTATTTAATTCAGCTTTTATTTGATTAAGAATAGATATTGTATCACTCATATCAATACTTTCTAAAGCAGGTGTTAAATCATCATCAAAAGCAGTATTATCTATATTTGATAATATTATTTCATTCAATTCAGCTTGTGTTGTAAGTTGATTTATTTCATCTAAAATCAAATCTAATTTAGCTTCACTTAGTAAACTTAATTTTTCTTCTATGATTTGCTTATTATTTTTAGTTGCCATTAATAATTTCCTTTTATTTTTATAAATTATATCTAAATTACTTTTATTGTAAGTTTTAACACATAACGTTTAAAATGAGCTAATAAATTAGCCGTAGGGTAATTTATTGGCTCCTCTGATTTGTTATGCTTTAGCATATTTACGAGCATATTTTTCTATCAAATTATCAACCTGTTGTCTGGCCATTTGAAATTGCTTAGTTGTGTCAATATAATCTTGATAGTTATGTGCTGCTGCTTGGGTGCCTACAGTTTCATTAATACCTCGCTTGTAGTTTTCAACAAGAACATTATAATGATCAATATAAGTATTATTCAAATCAATAATGGCTTCTTTGAATTCTGGAAAATATATCAGTGATAAGGATACAGATTTTCGCAAGGGTTCATTAAGTGCGAATTTTGTCAATTCACTTATACTCCTAGAATCTTCGGCTTGATTAGAATTTACAATCGCATTTTGAACACACATAGATAATTCTTCATACTTTTCACGTAAAAGGATTTGTTTTAGATGCTTTTTATTAAGGTATTCTTTGAATAAAACAAAAATTTGTGAAATAACGACACCTACAATTGCTGATGTTGCAGAGACTATTGCTACAAGCATAGTTGTATCTAACTGATTTATTTCCATTTAAACCCCTTCCGGCAGCATAACGTTTGAGTTGAGAAATATTTGAACCGCAGGGTCAAATATTTCTCTCCAATGTTTTGTTAGAACCTATTATTTCATGTATAAAAACTTTAACTGGTTCTAGAAAATCTAATAATTGTAATATTGTAAGAAGTGCTGCTATTACAGTTATTAAGTATAAAATACCTTTGATGAACTTACCAACAGGAGAAGCTTCAGCTTTTTGTCTACTAAATCCAAATTTTGAAATTGCTATAAAGGGTAGTTCAGATATATAATCAAATACTAATCCTATGTAAAATATAGGATTAAATGTTCTGATTAAAGCTGATGTATAATTTGATTCATATATTCCAATTGACCTATCAATAAAATCAAGTATAAAGTTTGGATCAATATCAAAACTATTAATATAGAAAATATTTTTTATTAAATCAATATTTTTTATATATCCACCAACGGCAGGCGGTGGAGTATATTGTATAGATGGGTTTATTCCAGAGCTTAGAATAATATCATGAATTTCATCCATATTTCTATTTATTTGTATTCTTGATTGCTGAGCTTCATTTTTTTCAGTTATCACATCATCAAGAAATTCTGAATGACTATTATTAAAATAATTTATTACTATATTTCTAAACTCATGTAGCTTAGCAATTCTTCTATTATTTTCAGGTACTAATATTTTTGTATAATATTTCATAATTTCCTTTTATTGTGAGTTCTAACGTTTGAGTTGAGAAATATTTGAACCGTAGGGTCAAATATTTCTCTCCAATGATTTGTTAGGTTATTTTATCTTTAATTTTTTTATTCATAGGAATATATTCTTGCGCTACTTTTTTTTCAATATCATGGATTTCTTTTTCAATTCCATTTAAATATTTTCTTGTTTGTTTTAATAAGTGAAGAATTAAAAGATTATATATAACAGACAAAATTGTAGGTGAAAAGAAAAAAAAGATTACACCAGTATACAACTTTAAATGAAATAAATATTTTGGGTCTATAGAAATAAAGTATAGAAATATGACCCCCAAAGTAGCTACTATTATAGAATAAATTCGTAAAAAATTATCAGCTGAATACATATTTTCTGAATATGGATCTTCTACACCAAGTATATTTGCTTGATGCATATTAAGATAAAATTCGCTCTTTCTTTTTTCACCATAGAGTAACCTTTTTTTATCTCCTAATGGGGTAGAAGAGTTTGGTTCTTTCATAACTGACAATTGAAGATATAAATCTGAAATTTTATTTTTTAATTTATCAATATATTTTTGGTATTCAGTGAATGATGGTGTCCTAATTTCACGAAAAGAAAAGTACGCTAAATTAAGAGCTATAGATAGTTGTAAAATTGCTTCAGCATTACCAATTTGTATCATTTTTTTCCAATTAATTTAAATATTAAGAATAATAGTTTTGTAACCTAACGTTTGAAATGAGCCTATGAATTGCCCGCAGGGTAATTTATTGGCTCCAATGATTTGTTATGTATTTATTAATAATGCTAACTTTTTTTGTAATATTTCAATCTTGATTAAGAATTCGTATAATTCATTTTTATATGTATTAATAAAATCTTGACCGACTGTATTACCATTTTCATATTCAAATTTAAATTTAGTTTGAATTTTATTTGCTTTACCACTTGTATCTAATACTTCTTGGTAATATACATCAAGTTCCTTAGCGTATATATTTACAAGCATTTTAATTCTATGAAATTCAAAATTATTCTTTTTATTACTAAGTAAATCTAAGTATTGATTATAGGTAATATCATTATTCATAACAGATAATAAGTTAGATCCATGTATTGAAAAACTACTAGACCAATGATCTAATAATATATATAATTCTTCAAGTCTTTCTTTTTTTAGTATTGTTTGTCTGATTTTTTCTTTTTTATTTTCTAAAAGATAATCTTTGAATATTGCAGATAAGAAGCCTATTATGCCACCTATTAATATAAATGATAATTTTGTTAACATATCCATTATTTTCCTTCTTTTTTAATATATAACGGCGGTCTTGAGGGACGAACCGATTTTGGTCATTTAACTTTTGTATTACTTATAACTCTATTTGTAATAAAAATCTTAAACTAACCGCAAGTTAGGTCTCGTTCCTCTCCTAGTATTTGTTGTATATATTATTATAATTCTAATTATTGTACTTTAATAATAAATTTCGTTCAATAAATATAACTAGCCCATTACTATGATCATTATTTTGTTGTTTATAGCACGATGGACATAATGGTGTGATAAATTTATTTGAGTTACCAACCTCATTAACAACATATGCATCTTTTGTATATTCAGAACATTCAGGAATTGAACATTTAATATTTCCTTGATTCTTCTTATTCCATTTTTTAAATAATTCCTTTGAATTATTTTGATTTATCATTATTGATACTTTTTTAACAGACATTTTTATCCTTTAAATTAGTTACGACTATTTCATACAACGTTTAAAATGAGCTAATAAATTGCCCGTAGGGTAATTTATTAGCTCCTCTGATTTGTTATGTTTAAATCTACACTTTGAGAAGAGAAAACATATTTTGTTTATCCTCAATTTTTGCATATACTTTTTCTGTATCAATATCTTCCATTAACGCTTTTTCTAACTTTAAAATTACTTTTTCAAAAAATTTATAATTTATAACTAGTACACGTTCAGCACTTTGACCAAAACTTCGTCTTATTGTATCTATATCTGGAGCATATCTACTTTCCCATTCTTTTCCAACAAGAACTTTTGCTAATTCTTTCAATCTCATTTCAAGTTCAGGTTTACTATTAATAAATTCTTCAGCTAATTTATCTGAAAAGCTTTGTAACTGAGGGCCTGTACGTTCATTTAATATAATTGCTTCTTTAACTTCTGAAATATCATCTAGTTCAGAAGCTTCTAAGAAATTTTCTAGCTCTATATTAGGTTTTATGACTCTTATTTCAGCTGTTGTCACTAGTATCGGACATAAAAAGTCAATATTACGTCCATTAGACCATGTATGTTCTACAGTTAGTTCATATAAATGCTTTAGTAATACCGGCATCCCATAACGTAGTTGAAATACCCCATGCTTACTGCCATCTGTATTTCCTCCTCCATTATTCATTAACTCAACTCCACTAACACAATATCCTATACTTTTTTCAAAATTCCATAACGAGTGTCCCTGAAGTCTAACTGGAACAAGGTCTTCTGTAGACTGAACAAGTCCAATTGGCATGCTATCAGTAGGATATGGTGAAAAAATCCAAGTTGTACCAGGTTGGCGATATTTACATTCAACAAGCATATCTAATATAAAAAGCCTTTCCTTAGAATCAAGACATTTATGAGTTCTTATATCAATAGAAAATTCTTTTAATTCACCACTTTCATTTGGTCTAATATATGGATACTCACCAAAGATACTATGTCCCATTTTATTCAAAATATTTGCTGTTACATATTCTAGTGGCAATCCAGTTTTTAAAAAACCATTTTTCCATTTACTATTTGACAACTTTGTCTCCTGTTTTAATATAAACATAACGTTTGTCGTGAGCAATAATTTTCCTGCTAGGGTAAATTATTGGTCTCCTCGTATTTGTTATGTTTTTTACTTACTCAACCATTTTTTTAATTTTTACTGCTTTTTCAAAATGGTCTAACTTATGTGTTAAAATCCACCATTCTGCAACTTCCATTAAAAGTTCAGGGTCATCGTTTTTATTTGCAAAAAATGCATAAAAAGATAATCCAACATTTGAACCTTTAGTTTCAATTTTTTTATTACAAACTTCTATAATTTTACTTTTAAAAGATTCTCTCATTTATTTCCTTATTGTTAACATAACTATTTATTGAACATACATTATATATAAAACACACTGAAAAACGACAAATAACTTACATTAAAAATGTTGTATATTAAAATAACTATAAACACCTTAACTAAAGTCTTCTTAACATTTTAGTATAAAAAACATTGCAATATGTCATATTATTATAGTAAATTTTAATTTTTTGATATAGTTTTAATGTATAGTTTAGATGGGAATATCGGTAATAAAACAATATTATGTACTATTATTTATTAAAAATCGTAATAAACCTACATAATGTTGGTTTTTATATTTATTTAAGAAAGGAGAATATTGTGGGTAAAAAATTACTTGAAATCATGAGAGACAAGATTAGATTTAAACATTATAGTATAAAAACTGAACAAGTATATTTACATTGGTCAAAAAGATATATACTTTTTCACAATAAACGACATCCAAAAGATATGGGAAAAATTGAGATAGAGCAATTTTTAACTCATTTGGCTACCGTACAAAAAGTAAGTCCTACTACTCAAAATCAAGCATTTAATGCTATTTTATTTTTATATCGTGAAATATTGGATATTTCAATGCAAGACCAAAATATTCAAGCTTTAAGAGCTCAAGAGAGAAAACATATACCAGTAGTCCTAACAATTGATGAAGTAAGAAGTATTATATTAAATATGTCAGGTATTTATCAGCTAATAGTAAAGCTTATGTATGGTTGCGGTTTAAGAATGGCTGAAGTGCAAAATATACGAATAAAAGATATAGATTTCGGATTTGATAAAATTTATATTTGGGATAGTAAATCACTAAAAGACAGAACTTTGCCATTACCTCTAAGAATAAAAGATGAACTTAAAATTCAAGTAGAAAAGGTTAAAGAGATACACCAAAAAGATTTAAAAGATGGCTTTGGAAGTGTATATATCCCTTATGCACTAGAGCGGAAATTTCCCAAGGCAAAGTATGAAACAAAGTGGCAATATATTTTTCCTATGGATAAAATCTCAACAGACCCACGAAGTGGAGAACAAAGACGGCATCATATTTTAGATGTAACTTTAAGTAGAAATATAAAAAGCGCAGTTAAAAAATCTAATATAGATAAAAGAGTTACATCCCATATTTTCAGACACTCTTATGCTACTCATTTACTTCAAAATGGTACAGATATACGAAGTATTCAAGAATTGTTAGGACATAAGTCCATAGAAACAACGATGATATATACACACGTAGTAAAAGAGCTAAATAAAAATGAAATAAGAAGTCCACTTGACTTTTAGAATTTGCATTAATTTAAAAATGTGATGTTAAAAATATTAGATTTTGTTTGGTTAATTCAAAAAATATAGAAAGCTTTAGAATTTAAAGAGTCAAGGCAGACAAGTTTTTAGAGGCAGGAGCTTACACGTGTAAGTGACTGTCTCTAAAAATGAAGGTGAACGTAGAATATTTAAAAAGCTAAAGCTTTCTAAATATGGTAGTTTGGTGCTTCGTTTGTGATAGTCACATCATGCACATGACTCTCTCTCAACCCTGCACTCGTAATCTCTACAAACTCTGCTCTTTCTTGGAATGTGGGGATATCTTTACTTCCTAAATATCCCATTGAACTTCTAAGTCCTCCTACAAATTGGTGGATAATATCAGCGATTTCACCTCGGTAAGCAACTCGCCCTTCAATTCCTTCGGGTACAAGTTTATCAGCTGCGGTTCCTTCTTGGAAATATCGGTCGGTACTTCCTTTTGTCATTGCGCCAATACTGCCCATCCCTCGGTATGTTTTAAACTTTCTTCCTTGGAAAAGTACCACTTCTCCCGGAGATTCATCTGTTCCTGCTAAGGCACTTCCCATCATCACAGAACTTGCTCCTACGGCTAAAGCTTTTGCCACATCGCCTGAGTATTTGATTCCACCGTCTGCAATGATTGGCACACCGTGTTTTGCTCCTTCAGCTGCACATTCATCAATGGCTGAAATTTGAGGAATCCCAACACCTGCTACGATTCTTGTCGTACAAATACTTCCTGGTCCAATCCCTACTTTAACCGCATCTGCACCTGCAGCGATTAAATCAGCCGTAGCTTCTGCAGTTGCCACGTTTCCAGCAATTACTTCAACGTTAAGTTGCTCTTTAATAAGTTTAACGGTGTCTAAAATCCCTTTTGAGTGTCCGTGAGCTGAATCTAATACCAAAACATCTACCCCTGCTTCAACTAAAGCCGTTGCACGGTCAAGTTGTCCTACTCCAATAGCAGCACCGACTCTAAGTCGTCCAAAGCTGTCTTTGTTTGAGTTAGGATAATCTCTTTTTTTATTAATATCTTTGCTCGTAATTAACCCAATAAGTTTGTTTTGTGCATTGACAATGGGAAGCTTTTCGATTTTATTTTGGTGCATAATATCAGCAGCTTCTTCTAAAGAGGTTCCTTCTTTTCCTGTCACTAAAGGCATTTTAGTCATATTATTTTTAACTTTTAAACTAAAATCTTTGGTAAACCGCATATCTCGGTTGGTTAAAATTCCCACCAAAATTTTGTTTTCATCAACCACGGGAACACCAGAGATTTTATAATTTGCCATGATATCTTCTGCGTCTTGAAGTGTTTGTTCCGGTGTAATGGTAAAAGGGTCAATAATCATTCCACTTTCACTTTTTTTCACTTTTTGCACTTGCAATACTTGAGATTGGATGTCCATATTTTTATGGATAATTCCAATTCCTCCCAATCTTGCCATCGCAATGGCTGCTTTATATTCAGTTACGGTATCCATAGCAGCACTGACAAAAGGAATATTCATTGTAATATTTTTTGTTAATTTGGTGGTTAAACACACTTCCTTTGGTAATACTTCGGATTTAGCAGGTACAAGCAGTACATCCTCAAAAGTGAGTGCTTTTTTTCTTATTCTCATGTTATCCCCTATATATTTGTATAATTAATTTGTTTTTCTAAACTTAACGCCCCATCAAACAAGGTTTGTTCATCGTATGCACGACCAATAAGTTGAAGTCCTACTGGCATACCTGTTTGTGTTTTTGCAACAGGCAATGAAATAGCCGGTAATCCCGCTAAATTCACTGAAATCGTATAAATATCACTTAAATACATCTCTAAAGATGTTTTAAAACTTCCAAACTCTGGTGCAACCGTAGGAGCAACAGGTGAAAGGATTAAATCGGCTTCTTTAAAAATGGCTTCGTATTCGTCTTTGATTAGGTGTCGTACCTTTTGAGCTTTGATATAATACGCATCATAGTAGCCCGAACTTAGTACAAACGATCCCAACATAATTCGTTTTTGTACCTCTTGCCCAAATCCTTGTGATTTGGTTTGTAAGTAAACTTCTTTTAAATTGCCCTCGTCTTTTCGATTTCCGTATCGTATTCCATCGAGTCGTGAAAAGTTTGCTGAAGCTTCTGCTGTAGCAATAATATAATAGCTGGACAATATTTTCGACGTATCCACCATATTTTTGTGAATAATGGTATGCCCTGCTGCTTTTAACGCTTCTACAGCTTCTTCATGCCCTTTTTTAACTTCCTCACTGGCTTGATTGATAAAATTATCAATCACGGCAATGGTTAATTGTCGGTTTGGGTTTAAATTAGGAGCAACAGGTGTATTGACAATTTCAGAAGAGGTGGAATCTTTTTCATCGTGTCCTGCAATAATATCGTACAAAAGAGCTGCATCTTCCACATTTTGTGTGATAGGACCTACTTGGTCTAACGAAGAAGAATACGCAGCAATCCCGTATCGTGAAACTCTTCCATAGGTTGGTTTCATTCCCACACAACCACAATACGCAGCAGGTTGTCGAATACTTCCACCCGTGTCTGTTCCTAATGCCGCTATTGCCAATCCAGCAGCCACAGCAGCAGCACTTCCACCACTGCTGCCTCCTGGTACTTTTGAAGTATCAACAGGATTTAACGTTTTGCCATAGCAAGAGCTTTCGGTAGAACTTCCCATCGCCAATTCGTCCATATTGGTTTTTCCAAAAGGAGCAAGACCCGCTTTTTGCAGTTTGTTGATAACGGTTGCGTTGTAGGGTGAAATGTACCCTTTTAAAATATTACTTGCGCAAGTAATTTCCCAGTTTTTAACATTGATATTATCTTTTATAGCAATGGGAATTCCTGCATGAGTTTCATTGAGTTCTGTGTTAGTAAGTTGTTCAACATAAGCACCTAAATGCTTATTTAAAGCGATTTTTTCTTTTAATTCTTTTCTTAAATTTTCAATTTCACTGCTGTTTAATGTCAGTGCTTCTTTTAGTGTTATCAATCTCTTACTCCTACATTTCCATATTAAACAAGGCAATATTATACAATATCTTTTATTAAAACTATTTGTTGCCTCTGTACGGAAAAAATTATTTTATTTTGAGCTAATTTTTATGTACAAAAAAAGGTCGAAGCAAATGCTTCGACCTTTTTTAACGTCTCAAACTTCTATTATACAAATGCAATGTATGCCATTGGCGTAGCATCGCCTCTTCTAATTCGTGTTTTGATGATTGACGTATATCCACCATTTCTTTCAACATACTTTGGTGCAATTTCATTGATGATTTTTTTGGTTGCTTCTTTATCTTGTAATGCTGCAAATACTTGTCTGTGAGTATTAAAATCAGCATTTCTTGACGTTGTTACCAATCTTTCAATGTATCTTTTTAATTCTTTTGCTTTTGGAACTGTTGTTTCAATTTTTTCTCTCTCAATTAAAGCGATTGCTAAGTTTTTTAACAACGCTTTTCTATGAGCAGAAGTTCTATTTAACTTTCTATATCCGTGCTTATGTCTCATATTAAACCTTTATTATGCTTTTAACTGTTCTAGCTTTCTTCTTAACGCAGAAGCTATATTTTCTGGAAGAGTATCTTCAATTGGGAAACCAAGAGATTCTAACTTTTCAGCGATTTCATCCAATGATTTTTTACCAAGATTTTTGATATTTCTTACTTCCACTTCACTCATAAGTACTAACTCACCTAGATATTTTAACCCTGATCGGTCCAAAGAATTAAAACTTCTAGCACTTAAATTTAAGTCTTCAATTTTTACAACTAAATCTTTTAATTCAAGTGGTTCTTCACCATTGTCATTGACTGTTACTTCTGATAAATCAAACACTTTGTTAAATACTGACATTTGAGAATACATAACAGAAACAGACTCTTTAAACGCATCAATAGGCGAAATTTGTCCGTTAGTGTGAATATCAAATACCGCTTTTTCAAAGTTTGGATTATCTTCAACTAACATTTTTTCAATACTATAAACAACTTTTTTAACTGGCGTGAAAAATGCGTCAATAGGAATATAATCTGTCCCAATCATATCTCTGATATCTTCAGATGGTGTATAACCAATCCCTTTTTGAATGATAACAGAGAATGTTAAGTTACAATCACTATTGATGGTTGCTAAATGGGCATCGGGACTTACAATCTCTAAATCAGAGTTTGCTAAATCACTTCCTTTAATCTCTTTTGGACCATCAAAAGAGTACTCAGCAACCACTTGGCTTTCGTCACTTGTGATTTTGAATTTAATGTTTTTAAGATTAATAATAAAAATAGCAATATCTTCAAGCATACCTCTTAACGAGTCAAATTCATGACTTGCACCCTCAATTTTCACCGCGATTGGTGCATAACCAACTGAACTTGAAAGAAGAAGTCTTCTTAACGGGTGAGCCAAAGTAATAGCAAACCCACTTTCAAATGGGTATGCCGTTATTTTAGCTTGTGTATCACTAATAGCCTCTATCTCAACTTCTGTTGGTAAAAACGGTGTATCTGCGAATTTCTTCATATGCGACCTTATGCTTTATTATTTAGAATATAACTCTACGATTAATCTCTCTTCAACTGGAATAACAACTTCTTCTCTTGTTGGAATTCGAGTAAAAATACCAAAAACTTTATCTTTATCAACATCAACCCAATCAACAATCCCCGTTTGGTTTGTTAATTCTAATGCTCTAACCACTTGAGGGTTAGTTTTAGATTTTTCTTTAATTTCAATTTTTTGACCTGGTTTGACTAAGTATGAAGGAATATCAACTTTTTTACCATCCACTAAGATGTGACCATGTGTTGTAAATTGTCGTGCGTTTGCTCGTGTTGTAGCAAATCCCATTCTAAATACCACGTTGTCTAATCTTTGCTCGATAAGTTTTACAAGGTTTTCCCCTGTATTTCCTTCTCTTCGTGCTGCTTCTTGGAAGTATTTTCTGAATTGTTTTTCAGAAACCCCATAAAGATATTTTGCTTTTTGTTTTTCTCTTAATTGTAAACCGTACTCAGAGATTTTTGCTCTTCTTTGTCCATGTTGTCCTGGAGGGAAAGGTCGTTTTTCTAAAGCACTCTTACCTGATAATCTTCTCTCACCTTTAAGTCCAAGATCTGCATCAAGTCTTCTTTCGATTTTTTCTACTGGTCCTCTGTATCTTGCCATAACCTACTCCTTACACTCTTCTTCTCTTAGGAGGTCTACAACCATTATGTGGTAACGGTGTAACATCCTTAAACCACTTCACAGTGATACCTTCAATAGAACCTATTGATTTAACTGCAGTATCTCTACCTGAACCTGGTCCTTGAACTTTAATACCAACGTGTTTGATACCATGTTCAATAGCTTTTTTCATTGCATCTTCAACAGCTTGTTGTGCTGCAAAAGGAGTAGATTTTTTACTTCCTTTAAACCCTAAGTTACCAGCACTTGACCATGCAATTGCATTTCCTGCATTGTCTGTTACTGTTACCATTGTGTTGTTAAATGTTGCTGCAATATGTACGATACCATCAGCAATATTCTTTTTTACTATTTTTTTTCTAGTTACTTTTCTTTTTGCCATCAGTTATCCTTATTTGCTTGCTGCACCAACAGTTTTCTTTTTACCTTTTCTTGTTCGAGCATTTGTTTTAGTCTTTTGCCCTCGACAAGGTAAACCTTTTCTATGTCTTAACCCTCTGTATGAACCTAAATCCATTAATGATTTAATATCCATTGCAACTTTTTTTCTTAAATCCCCTTCTACTTGGTAGTTTTCTTGGATTTCTTTTCGAATGTTTGCTGCTTCATCTTCTGTTAATTCATGAGCTCTTTTGTTGTAATCAATTCCAACAGCATCTAAAATTAATCGAGAGTTATGTAAACCGATTCCGTAAATGTACGTTAATGCGTACTCCATTCTTTTTTTGTTTGGTAAATCAACACCTGCGATTCTTGCCATGTCTTTTTATCCTTGTCTTTGTTTGTGTTTTTTAGTTTCGCAGATTACTCTTACGATTCCTCTTCTTTTGACAATCTTACATTTGTCACACATTTTCTTAACTGAAGCTCTAACTTTCATTGTTGCTTTCCTTTGTGTTTATTGTCATTAATCAACAGGTAAAAGGCACAATTGAAGTGAACTGGTCACTTAAATCCTAAGGCCAAGTAAACACTTAAGCCTCTCACCAACTCTTTACAAAACACACAAGTATTTGGTAAAAAATTCCTCATTGGTTGAAAAATGGAGTTGGATTATAATAAAATTTAGCTTAAAGTAACTTGAATATGACACCAATAAGATTTAATTCATTTTTGGATAGAATAACTGTAAATCATTCGGGAGAGAACTTTATGCAAAACACGATTAAGATTTTGGGTGCTAATGGCAGTAAGAGTGTCAATAAAAATTCCACCTGCATACAAGTTGATGAGAATATCTTAATTGATGCAGGGAATATCCTAAGTGCATTAAAAGAAAAAGCGCAATATATTGATCATATTTTTATTACACACTCTCACTTAGACCACATTTTTGAAATTCCCTTTTTAATTGATTCGTACTTTACACAACGTCAAACTCCCCTTATTATTTATGGATTAAAAGAGACATTAGAACATCTTCAAAAATTTATTTTCAATTGGCAAATTTGGCCTGACTTTAGTGAGATTGAGCTGATTCATAAAAAGTTTAATGCCATTAAATTTCAAGAAATTACATTGGGAGAAACAATTCAGTTTGAGAACTGTTCACTCAAAGCCGTTAAAAACAATCATACCACCTCAAGTTGCGGATATGTTATTTCTAAAAATGACCATGCCTTGCTTTTTTCATCGGATACCTTTATTTGTCCCTCATTATTTGAAGAAATTAATCAAAATAAAAAAATTAAATCAGCCATTTTCGATATCTCTTTTCCCTCAAGTTTTGAAAAATTGGCGCAAGACAGTAAGCATTTTACGGCAAAAATTTTTAAAGAACAGCTTGAATTGTTGCAACGAAAGGATGTAAGGATTTACATCAATCATCTTAAACCCTCTTTTTATGAGACGGTTCAAAAAGAGATTTTAAACGCCAATATTTTATTAAACGACGGAGCCATTTTAAAAGACGGTGATATTCTTACTTTGGATAACTCTCAAACGGTTATCAATGAAGAAGCAAAACAAAAACAAGAGATACAAGATTTGATTGAAATCGGATACTCTTTAACCAGCGAAAAGAATTTTGACGTATTAATGGAAAAAATCTTACTTGTTGCCAAAAACTTCACCAATGCCGATGCGGGAACGCTCTATTTGGTGGACGAACAAAGTTTGGTTTTCACGGTTGTTCAAACGGATTCTTTGGGCATTAAAATGGGAGGAACACAAGATAAAATCACATGGCCAAAATTGCCTTTATACATCGACAATAAACCCAACAAAGAGATGGTTGCTGCGTTGTGTGCTTTGGAAAATAAACTTATAAATATCAAAGATGTTTACACCGAACAAGGCTTTAACTTTGAAGGTACAAAAAATTTCGATAAAAATACCGGATACAAAACCCAATCCATGTTAGTTGTTCCCATGGTCAATCATGAAGGCGATGTGATTGGAGTTTTACAACTGCTTAACAAACAAGATGAACATCATAACACGATTGAGTTTACAGCAGAAGATGAAAAATTAATTTTATCCATGGGTTCACAAGCGGCTATTTCCATTTCCAACCGAGAACTCATTGATGATTTGGAAAATCTTTTAAACTCATTTATTAAAACCATTGCCACTGCCATTGATGAAAAATCCCCTTATACCGGAGGACATATTGGTCGTGTGGCTGAAATTGCTGAGATGTTTGTGGATGCGATTAACGAAGATGATACGTTTTACAAAGATAAGTTTTATAACGAAGATGAAAAAAAAGAGATTAAAACCGCCGCTTGGATGCACGATATTGGTAAAATTACTACGCCTGAATATGTGGTTGATAAAGCACGAAAACTGCAAACCATACATGACAGAATCAGCGAAGTTGAAGTGCGTTTTGAACTCTTAAAAAAAGAGAAAGAATTGAGTTTTTTTAAAGCCATGAGCTTATGCAATACTCGAGAAGCGCAAGTGGCGTTAGAAGAACAATTTCAAGAAGAGATAGCTCAACTCAATGATGATTTTGACTTTATTGTAGTATGTAATACGGGCGGTGAATTTATGGAAGATGCCAAAATCCAACGCATAGAAGAGATTGCACAAAAAAGTGTCACCATTAATGGAAAATCCCATCCTTTGCTAACACCCAATGAGATTTATAACTTATCCATCAAAAAAGGAACATTGACCAATGAAGAGCGATTGGTCATTAACAATCACTCACTTATTTCAATTAAAATGCTTGAATCCCTTCCTTTTCCTAAAAAACTCAAAGAAATTCCAAGAATTGCAGGCGGTCACCATGAAAAGATTTGCGGTGGAGGGTATCCGTTTAATCTTAAAGGCGATGAAATCTCATTTGAGGCAAGAATTTTAGCCATTGCCGATATTTTTGAAGCTTTAACAGCTCATGACAGACCTTATAAAGATGCCAACAGCTTAAATCAAAGTATGAAAATCCTTTCATTTATGGCAAAAGACAATGAATTGGATAAAGACTTAATCAAATTTTTTGTTAAAAAAGGATTACACCTAAAGTATGCTCACAAATATTTAAAACCCAGCCAAATGGATGAGATACAAGTCGATTTTGACAAGCTATAAAGGAAGCAATATGAGTGAAAAAATAATCTATGAAAATGAATTTATCAAAATAGTCGTTGAACCCAGCGAAATCCCTTGGTTAAAACTTTTTACCCAACATCCCTATAAAGAGTTTAGCCAGTGTGATATGAGAACACGACTTGAAATCTTTCAATGTTTGGACATTATAGAAAAAGAGATGCTGGAGTATTTTGAACCTGAAAAAATCAATATCGCCTCTTTTGGAAATTATTTGCCTCATGTTCATTTTCATATTATGGCACGATTTAAAGAAGACTCTTTTTTCCCAGAACCTATGTGGGGAAAAAAACAAAGAGAAGCGCAATTACATTTAAAAGATTTTGACATTTTTTATAAAAAACTGTTGGAGAAATTGTCCATTTAATCTCTATTTTGTTAAGATGAAAAAAAGGAGATACTCATGTCTTTAGAAAATCTTAAACAAGCTAACTCAACAATACTTTTCCCTGTGTTTATTCCTGCTGTTGTTGTAATTGTATTGTTGGTTGTAGGAACCATTAGCAACCCCACATTAGCAGGAGAAATCTTTTCTGATACGTTGCACTATATCACTCAAGATTTTGGTTGGTTTTATATGCTAGCTGTTGCCATTTTTTTAATTTTTATTGTAAGTATTGCTCTGTCTTCTTGGGGAAATATTAAATTAGGTCCTGATCACTCTGAACCTGAGTACAGTTTTGGTTCTTGGTTTGCCATGCTTTTTTCAGCAGGATACGGAATTGCACTGCTCTTTTTTGGTGTGGCTGAACCCATTTTACACTATGCTTCACCTCCAGAAGGAGTTGCTCAAACGGTTGATGCCGCCAAACAAGCCATGCAAATTGCCTATTTTCACTGGGGATTTCATATTTGGGCGATTTACGGTTTAGTGGGATTAACTTTGGCTTATTTTGCTTTTCGACATGGACTGCCACTTTCTATGCGCTCAACACTTTACCCTTTAATTGGCGATAAAATTCACGGAACGGCAGGACATATTGTTGATACCTTTGCGATTTTGGGTACTCTTTTTGGAATTGCTACAACCTTAGGATTATCGGTATCACAAATCAATGCCGGACTAAACTATTTATGGCCAAGCATTGAAGTCAGTATCACGGTTCAAGTTATTACCATTGCCCTCATAACGGGATTGGCTCTGTTTTCAGTCATTGCAGGAATGGACAAAGGAGTAAAACGTCTGTCTATTATCAATATTCTTCTTGCCATTGCGTTAATGTCATTTGTTTTTGTTGTGGGTCCTACCATTTTTATTTTAAACACATTTTTAGAAAATACAGGAAGTTATTTAAGCAATATTGTAGAGAGAACCTTTAGTTTACAGGCCTATACTTCTAATGACTGGATAGGCAACTGGACACTTTTTATTTTTGGTTGGACCATTGCTTGGGCTCCTTTTGTGGGGCTTTTTATTGCCAAAATCAGTAAAGGAAGAACCATACGACAATTTGTTGTAGGGGTTATGTTAGTCCCTACGATTTTTACCTTTTTATGGTTTTCTGTTTTTGGAGATACGGCATTGCACATGGTGATGGTTCAAGGGTATGAAAGTTTAATCACGGAAGTTCAAAACGATAAAGCCATTGCCCTGTTTAAACTCTATGAGCGTTTACCATTAACGGACATCATCTCTTTTATTACGGTGATTTTGATTATCACCTTTTTTGTTACCTCTTCAGATTCGGGTTCTTTGGTTATTGACTCTTTGGCTTCGGGAGGAGTTGCTCAAACACCTATTTGGCAACGTGTTTTTTGGGTTACTACAGAAGGCGTTGTAGCAGCTGTTTTACTTATTGCAGGGGGATTGAGTGCATTACAAACGGCTTCGATTGTAAGTGCGTTACCGTTTGCGGTAATTATGCTCATCGCTGCTGTTGGAATGTGGCGAGCATTAATCATAGAAAATCACAGAGAAGAGAGTTTACAACATACAGTCAATATGAATTTCCAGCACCCCGTCGAAGACAATGAAGATTACTGGAAAGGTCGACTGAGTGAATTAATTAATTTTCCCAAAAAAGAGGCGGTCGAAGAGTTTATTAAAACCAATGTTTACAACAGCATGAAAAAAGTTCAAAAAGAACTTCAAAAATCAACATGGTTATGTGACGTGGAGTACGACGAAGAGTATACTCGAGCCATGATTACCATCTATAAGGATGAAACCATTAATTTTTATTATGAAGTTCGTCTCAGAGAGTATGAAATGCCAAATTTTTCATATACAAAAATCGAAGAGTTAAAAGGTCAAACACACTATTATAATGCCGAGGTCTTTTTAAAACGAGGAGGATTACACTATGATTTATACGGATATGAAGATCACACTATCATCAACGATATTTTAAATCAATTTGAAAAATATTTACGTTTTGTTCACACCACACCGGGCCTTTTGCCTTGGGATATGGAAGAGCATGATGACTTGCTTAACAGTGATGCCATAAGCAATAAATAGAGCCAAAACTCTATTTATCGCTTATTCTTCTGCTCTCATTGAATCAATAATTAGCCGTCTTGGTTAATTTTTGTAATCAACTCTTGTAACACTTCATCGGCTTTATCATGCTCAATTTGGCAACCACCTGCTGCCTCATGGCCGCCTCCACCGTAAGAAAGCATCAATTCTCCCACATTGGTTTTTGACGTTTTATTAATAATAGATTTTCCTGTACTATACACCACATTTTGTTTATCTTTTCCCCAAACAGCATGAATAGAGATATTGGTTTGTGGATAAAGAGCATAAATTAAAAATCGATTCCCCGGATAGATAATATCTTCACCTCGATAATCAATGATAATTAAATTGCCATGAACGGTTGAACATCGGTGCAATTGCTCTTCAAACTCTTCTTTGTATTTATTGTATAAATCAACTCGCTCTTTGACATCACTTAATTGCAAAATCTCTTCAATCGTATGATCAGCGCAATAATCAATTAAATCCATCATTAACTGATAATTGGAAACCGTAAAATCCCGAAATCGTCCTAATCCCGTTCGTGAATCCATTAAAAAGCTCAACAAATCCCATCCTTGAGGATCAAGAATATCTTCTTTTGAAAATTGCGCCGCATCGGCTTTATTGGAAGCTGCCATTAACTCATTTAATGTTGAGGGAAATTTAGAAGCACCCCCATAATAATCATATACCACTTGAGCAGCACTTGGAGCGTTAGGGTCAATGATATGATTCTCTTTTTTTTCATTTCGTAACGTTTCACTAAAGTGGTGATCAAAAGCTAAAAAAACACCTTCAACATACGGTAAATTGGTGGTAATGTCATTTTGAGTAATAGCAATCTTTCCATCTTGCATATCTTTTGGGTGCACAAAAATAATTTCATCGATAATACCAATATATTTCAATAACGTACCACAAACCAAACCATCCATGTCACTTCTTGTTACCAGTCTAAACTTTTTATCAGACATTAAATTCTCCCAAGAATAATTATTTTTATTGATTCTATCATTATAAGACTTAAAATAAAAAATTTAATTATGTTTTTGTTAAGCGTAGTTTCAAGAAGAAGCAGCAAATGCTGCTTCTTTAGTCTAAAGTGAGTATTTCATTATTTTTTGTTAATGTAGTTGGCAATCACATCGCCCATTTCTGTTGTGCTGACAACTTTTTTGGCATCAAATGCAGCGATATCTTTGGTTCGATACCCCTCTTTAAGGGCTTTTTTAATTGCTGCATCAATCATATTTGCAGCTTCTTCTTCTCCTAAAGAGTATCGAAGCATCATCCCTGCACTTTCAATGGTGGCAATGGGATTGGCAATACCTTGTCCTGCAATATCAGGTGCTGAACCATGAATGGGTTCATAAATGGCCGTTTTTTCTCCTGTGCTTGCACTGGGTAATAATCCAATTGAACCCACTACCATTGAAGCCGTGTCGGATAAAATATCACCAAAAATATTTCCTGTTACGATAACATCAAACTGTTTGGGGTTTCGTACCAATTGCATGGCAGCATTATCCACATACATATGGGTTAATTCAACTTCGGGATACTCTTTTGAAAGCTCAATCATTGTATCTCTCCACAATTGAGAAACCTCTAATACGTTGGCTTTATCAACAGAACAGACGCGTTTATCTCGTTTCATTGCCAGTTCAAATGCTGTTTTACCAATTCTTATAATTTCAGGTTTGGTATATACCATGGTATTGAACGCTTTAAAACCGTCATTTTCTCTTGGTTGACCAAAATAAATTCCACCAATTAATTCTCTTACAACCATAATATCAACACCCTCAATCACTTCAGGTTTAAGTGTTGAAGCATTAACCAATTCATCATAAATAATTGCGGGTCGTAAGTTGGCATAAACACCCATGGCTTCTCTGAATTTCAATAATCCAGTTTCTGGTCTTAACTCTCTTGGCAATGTATCCCATTTTTCACCTCCAATGGCTCCAAACAAACACGCATCTGATTTTAAAACACCGGTAACAGTCTCTTCAGGAAGAGGTTTTCCTGTTACATCAATGGCAATGCCACCCATTAAATATTCACTGTAATTGAGTGTAAATCCACACTCATAAGAGACTGCATCCAATACTTTTATCGCTTCATCGACGATTTCAGGACCAATTCCATCTCCTTTAATAATAGAGATATTATATGTTTTCATGTTAATTTCCTTTTGTCATTTCAGCTTTAGCATAATTTATCAATCCACCCGATGCAATTAATTCTTGCATAAAAGGAGGAATCGGGATAAATTTGTACGTTTTGTTTGTGGTTAAATTGGTGATTTCTCCTGCATCTAAATTGATTGAGATCTCTTCACCCTCTTTGATCTCTAAAGACTCTGGAAGTTCAAAAATTGGCAATCCCATATTAAATGCATTTCTGTAAAAAATTCGAGCGAAAGAAGGCGCAACAACAGCCGCAACTCCAGCAGCTTTTAATGCGATTGGAGCGTGTTCTCTCGAACTTCCACAGCCAAAGTTTTCACCCGCAACAATAATATCCCCTCTGTTAAGTTTTTTTGGAAAATCAGGGTCAGCATCTTCCATAACATATTTGGCTAAATGTTCTGGATCTGAACTGTTTAAATATCGAGCCGCAATGATAACATCTGTATCAATATTGGCTCCAAAATTCCAAACTTTACCTTTAATTGTATTCATCATTCACCTTTTAAGTCGTTTGATTGTTTAGGGCACCTTTAACAAACAAAACCGTATTAAATTTATTTTAAAAAGCGTATTGTACCTTAAATTTAAAAAATAATTTATTAAGCGAGAAAAATTAATCGCAGTTTTAGTATTTTTGGGTATAATATACGCCTTATAATCAAAGCGAGGAACTAATATCAAATGGCAGTGAAAGATATAAATAAAGTGATTGAATCTATCATTAAAGAACACAAAGATTCAGTCTTAACCTACGAAAAGATAATTAAAATTTTTCCCAAAGCTCCCTCCGGTGCCAATGTAAAAAAATTGTTAGCTCTGATCCAACTTTTTAATGTAACACTCATCTCTTCTCAAGAACAAGCCAAACGAATGAATGCGGCAGAAGCAAAACGAAAAGAGGATTTAAGAAGCAAAAAAGAGGCTGAAGATAATGTTTACGACTTATTAAAAAATAAAGAACTCTTAGAGTGGAGTCGTTCAGATTCTCCCGTACGAATGTACTTACGAGAAATGGGGCAAATTCCTCTTTTAACCAAAGAAGAAGAAGTTGAAATTTCTAAAAAAATCGAAACAGGCGAAGATGTTATTTTAGATGCCATATGCTCTGTTCCGTATTTAATTGATTTTATTTTGGAATACAAAGAACCTTTGGTTAATCGTGAACGAAAAGTTAAAGAGTTGTTTAAAAACTTTGATGACGATGATGGTGACGATGATAACGACGATGACACAGATGATGACGATAACAGCGATGATGACGATTTAGATTCTCAAGAAGACGTTGAAAACAGTAAAAAACAAAAAAAACTGGATAAACGAGCTGAAGCGATTATTGAGGCATTTAAAAATTTAGAAAAAGCCAAAAAAGATTGGATGAAATTTATTGCCAAAGAAGAGGTCTTTGACAGTACGGATGAAGTAGAAGTAATGCAACATCAATTGGCAATTTCATTCAAGAAAAAACTTTTAAAAGAAGCTTTGATTGATTTAGGACCTACGTCTAAATTAATTACCGAAATCGTAAAAGCTATGGAAACAGCCCTTAAATCGGACACAGGTTTTGATTCTGAATTAAAGCGTTTAGAATATAAATTACCTCTGTTTAATGAAACATTACAAAAAAACCATGAAAAGCTTTTAAATAATATTATTAACTTATCTAAAGCGCAAATCACCGCAATGGTACCTGAAGCCACAATGGTTTCTACCTACATGGAGATTAAAAAACTGTTTCAAACAAAAGAGGCTTCAAAAGGGGGATTTGATTTAGAACCCGACCAATTAAAAGATATTTTGGAGCAAATCAAACGAGGTAAAAAAATCACCGATGAAGCCAAAACACGAATGGCAAAATCAAATTTGCGACTCGTTGTATCCATTGCAAAACGATATACCAACCGAGGCTTACCTTTCTTGGATTTAATTCAAGAAGGAAACATTGGCTTAATGAAAGCCGTGGATAAATTTGAGTATAAAAAGGGGTATAAATTCTCAACTTATGCCACTTGGTGGATTCGACAAGCCATTTCACGAGCCATTGCTGACCAAGCACGTACGATTAGAATTCCAATTCATATGATTGAAACGATTAACCGAATCAATAAAATCATAAGAAAAGGAATCCAAGAAAACGGCAAAGAACCCGATGTTGAAGAAATCGCAAAAGAAGTGGGCTTGCCTGTTGATAAAGTCAAACAAGTTATCAAAATCACGAAAGAGCCTGTTTCATTAGAAGCCCCTATTGGAAGCGATGATGACGGTAAATTTGGAGACTTTGTTCCTGATGAAAAAGCACCAACTCCTGTTGATAATATCATGAAAGAGGATTTACAAAATCAAATTGATCAAATCTTAGGGCAACTCAATGAGCGAGAACAAGCCGTTGTAAGAATGAGATTTGGACTTATGGACGATGAAAGTGATAGAACACTTGAAGAGATTGGAAAAGAACTTGCTGTTACAAGAGAGAGAGTTCGACAAATAGAATCCAGTGCCATTAAAAAACTCAAACACCCAAAAGTAGGGAAAAATTTAAAAAATTATGTTGAAAGTTAATACCGTTTTATGAATTTTTATGAAAATTGGGTGGAGTTAGATTTAAATCCCATTATGACCTTTTCCAACAGCGGAAAACTGCTTTATTCAAATGCAGAAGCACAGTTTTTGCTCAATCGTGTCAGTTCGAAAGAGCTGTACGATATTGCCATTAAATATGCGCCTGCGACCTATGGGTTTGCAACATCGTATATTAATTTACCCATAAAAAACTATGTCTTTTATGCCATTACCGTGGGCTATGAAACCGAAGAAGAGTTATTTGTCAAATTTTATAAATCCACCATGGTGAAAAAAGAGAACAAACTCTCCACAAAAAATGGGGAGTTTGCCAATATCTTTACCTTGGTGGACTTAAATATCAGTACGTTAAAAACCAAACGGGAAATTAATTTTATCAAAAATTATGATCCCTCTATTCCTGAGTTTAAAATGATTGTTCCTGAGTTATTGAAAATTATCGGAAAAGTCTATGAAGCGTTTGCTCAATGTACAACGATTAGTACCTCAATTAAATTAAAAATTGGTGAATACATTCGAATTGAGGAACAAAAATACTCTTTAATCAGTATTGACATTGTCAGCGATGGCTATTTAAATGTCAATGAAAATTTAGAAACCAACTCCAACTCTTATATTTTAACCATAGAAGAACAAAAAGTAACTATTGATCTGCCTTTGATTTTGAACTGATGTTAATCATCAAGGTAGCCATAGTTACAATAAACAGCCCAATTAAATACGAAAAAACATGCAACAAACCATTGTTGTTAAGGGCAAAAAATCCAAAAATCAAAAGAGCATAGCCAGCAAGACGATATAAAGAAGCAAAACCTGTTGCCGAAAAAATGGTATTTTTAAAGCTGTTTTGTTTAACTTTCTTTTTCTCCTCTTGAATGATGGTTTTAATTTCGCTGGCACTAAACTCTTGTTGTTCGTTGATTTCTCCGTACAAATCATAAGGGTCATCAATCTCATCAATCTTATCTCGAGGTTCAAAAGAAGAGGTATCACTGGGGTTTATGTTCTCAACTCTTTTTTGGATATTGCGTTGATATCCTAAAAAAGAGCCAATGGTAATTGCCATTGCTGAGATAAACGCCACTTGTGTATTTAAAAGCCAAAGATAGTTATCCAAAGCGATACAAACAACAATGACCACCAAATCTAAAAAGATATAAAACTTGGCAAAATTTTTAATTATCGTCATCGTTTGATTGATCACCGTATTTAGCACGATGGGCATATCGAGGGTCGTTTTCCATTCCTTCATACTCTTTTTGTGCCCGTTTATAGGCTTTATACACATTATTAAATGCCGCTAAAATCCCCAAAAGTACACCAATCCACAACGTCCACGTTTTCCCCGTCCAATCTTTGAGTAAAAGACCAATTCCTACTCCAAGAGCAACGGCAACAACCATAGAAATCCCCAATGATAATGAGTCCAATGCTCTTAATTTTCCTTGATGTTTAGGCTCGTTTGTATTTAATTCGTTACTCATAGCTGTTTCATCACCTCATTGGCTGCATCAATACACGCATCAATCTCTTCATTGGTAATCGTGGTACACATAAATCCCACTTCATACTGACTGCACGCAAAATAGAAACCTCGTTTTAACATCTCTTGATGGAATTTTGCAAATCGTTCAAAATTGCAAAGCCCTACTTCTTTAAAATTTGTTGGCATGGTTTCACAAAAGAAAAATCCAAACATACTTCCTCTGGTATCTGCTTGAAGGGCAATATTATTTTTAGAAGCAACCTCTTTAAAGCCATTCATCAATCTTTTTGATTTGGCTTCCAGTTCAGCGTAAATGCCATTGTTAGCTTTTAATTTTTGTAAGCTTACCAGTCCGGCTGCCATGGCAACAGGGTTCCCACTTAATGTTCCTGCTTGATAAACCGTACCTTCTGGACTTAAGTGTGCCATAATTTTTTTACTGGCTCCAAATGCACCTACAGGCATTCCAGCACCGATAACTTTACCAAAAGTGACAATATCTGCACTTTGTGAAACTACACCGTGTGCCCCTTTTAATGAAGCTCTAAACCCTGACATTACTTCATCAAAAATCAATAACGCTCCATGGGCATCGCATAATTCTCTGCACGTTTGTAAAAAAGCATCACTCGCAGGAACTAATCCCATATTTCCCGCAATGGGTTCAATAATAATACACGCAATATCGTTTGAATCAGCAAAACACTGTTTCAAATTTTCAATATTGTTGTATTCACAAAGTAGTGTGTGTTTGGTTAAATCAGCCGGTACTCCTGGGCTACTTGGTGTTCCAAATGTTGCCAATCCTGAACCTGCTTGAACAAGCAATGAATCTGAATGTCCATGATAACACCCTTCAAATTTAATAATATCATTTTTACTGGTAACTCCACGGGCTAATCGAATGGCACTCATAACCGCTTCGGTTCCACTGCTGACAAATCGGATTTTATCAATATTATCAAACATCTCAACAATTTCTTCTGCCAGTTGAGTTTCAAGAAGTGTTGGCGCACCAAAACTCAAACCCAATTTAGCAGTTTTAATGACCGCTTCTTCAATATCCTTATCGCAATGTCCAAAAATCAAAGGACCCCAACTTTGTACAAAATCCAAATATCTGTTTCCATCAATATCGTGTAAATAAGAGCCTTCACCTTTTTGAATAAATAACGGTGTTCCTCCTACGCTTTTAAATGCTCTAACAGGAGAATCCACTCCACCTGGTATTACTTCTAATGCTTGACGGTAAGCTTCTTGTGATTTTTCATACATATAACAGTCCTAAATATTAAATTAAAAGCAATATTATACTACAATCCACCCATGAAAAAGCTCACAATTGCATTAATTTTATCAATATTTATTCATATCCTTTTTTTACTCAATTATAATGTACCCAAAGAGGAAAACAGTGCGCAAAATCAAAACAAAGAAAAAAATATTGCTTCAAATATCCGTATGGTTAAACTCAAAGCAGCTCCAGCTGTTGAACAAAAAGAAGTTCTAGCTTCTCCAAAAGTTGAAGAACCTTTTAAAAAAGTGGAAAAGATAAAACCCCAACCCAAAAGAGAAGTGGTAAAGAAGGCTAAAAAAACAGTTACTAAGCCAACAACGTCCCAACAAGTACAACCCACTTTTACACACCCTTTGCCCAAAGAAAAACCTAAAACACCCTTAGAAAAAGAGCAAGAAAAACTAAAAAAAGAGACATTGAGTGATTTCTTAGCCACACCTGAGCTTGACAGAAATATGTTAGACACTATTACACAAAGTTATTTGGAGTTATATGGAGAGGAGTATAACTCTTTTAATAAAGTTCAAAAAGTTTTTTTACAAAAAAATTTACGCGACATTGGAAGAATTACCCAAAAGTATTTACGCTATCCCTCTTTAGCAGCCAGACTTCGACAAGATGGCACAAATATTGTGGAATTTATGCTTTATCCCAATGGGGATATCTCCGATTTACGACTCACAAGCAGTTCTCATTCAACTTCTTTGGATGAGAACACTCTTGAAACCATACGAATCGCTTATAAAGATTACCCCCGACCCAAAGAGCCCACAAAAATTAAAATTTATGTGAACTACTTTTTGTACTGATTATTTTACGGTAGCTAAAACCAATTCACGAAGAGTTTTACACGCAACGGCTGTTGAAACACCACTGGCATCATATTTGGGTGATAACTCAACCACATCCATACCAACAACACCATTTAATGAACTTAAGGTTTTAATAATGGTAAGCATATCTTGAAAATCAATCCCACCTGGCTCAGGCGTTCCTGTTCCTGGAAAAACAGAAGGGTCAAAGACATCTAAATCAATGGTGATGTACACCGGCTTATCTTGAAGTCGCTTAACGCAACTGGCCAAAGTATTATAAGTAAATTTTTCTAAATGAACATTGGTTTTTGCCCATTCAAACTCCTCTTTGAGTCCTGAACGAATACAAAATTGATTGACATTGCCTTTAGGAAGAAGTTCACTGATTCTTCGTATAACAGTAGCATGTGAAAAGGCTTCATCCAGTAACTCTTGACGTAAATCCGTATGAGCATCAAAATGAATAACATGTAAATCGGGATATTTTTTGACCAACGATTTCACAGGAGCATATGAAACCAAATGCTCTCCGCCTATCATAATGGGGATTTTATTGGCATCAACAATCTCATCCACGGTCTTTTCAATCATCTGTAACACTTGCATTTTATCACCATAGGGCAATTCTAAATTACCATAATCAAATAAAGGCATATCGTCTAAATCTTTATCCAAATAAGGGCTGTAGCTCTCTATTGCCCAAGAGTCTTCTCTCATTGCAGCAGGAGCAAATCTTGTGCCCGGTTTAAACGAAGTTGTACCATCAAATGGTGCGCCAAACAAAACCGCTTTGGAAGATTCAAAATCGTCTGTAAATCCAATAAATGTTGTGCTTTGTGGTTTCAAATTATAATTTCCTTTCGTAATTGTATAAATCTTTGTATCTAAATGCCAAAAGATTTTCCAGTATGGCAAAAAAGACAATAAACGTAATAAAGGAACTTCCTCCATACGAAAAAATAGGCAAAGGCAAGCCCACAACAGGGGCAAAGCCAATCACCATTAAAATATTTATGCTCATATTAAAAAATATGAGCAATGCCACGCCCGAAGCAAAGGCTCGAACCAAATAATCATCTTTGATGCTGTAATTATGTGAAAGTAAATGCGTAATCAACAATAAGTACAAAAAAATCAACCCCACTGCTCCAATAAATCCATATCGTTCAACAAAATAAGCAAAAATAAAATCACTTGTGGCAATGGGCAAAAACTTAAGCTGGGTTTGAGTTGCATCTTCTTGGTCTTTGCCAAACAATCCTCCTGAACCAATGGCAATAATGGATTGTTGGACATGATAACTGGGCTCATCGGAGATAAAATCAGTGATACGTTTTTTTTGATAATCTTTTATCATATACGTATACATCAAAGGAGAAGCCAACGCAACAGCAATGGCGATTCCTGCCCATATTTTCCATCTGACTCCAATAACAAATAACACACCATACCCTACAAACAACAACACCATTGCTGTTCCTAAGTCAGGCTCTTTGGCAATTAAAATAAACGGCAATAAAATGTAAAAAGAGAAGTGTAAAAACTCTTTAATGCCATAGCCCTCTTTTTTGGGAGGATTAATATAAATTAAATATCCTAACATCAATAAAAAGATGGGTTTTATCAATTCAGAAGGTTGAATGGTGGCATTCGTAAATGGAATCGCCAACCAACGTGTTGCTCCCAGTTTTGTCACTCCAAAAAACTCAACGGCTAAAAGCAAAAGTATCCCTACCCAATACAAAAAAGGAATCACTCGCAAATTATTTCGTATGGGCAAAAAAAAGACCAATATAAAACATATCGCTGCCACTGAAAAGTATATTAACTGTTTTTGTGCTAAGATTTCATTTGTTTCATTAATCAAATGATGTGACAAAAATATCAGTGGTAATACCAAAAAAACTAAAATATGATCAAAATGTGAAATAATTCTTTTATCAAATAATCGCATAGTGAAAGAGTAGCAAAATATGAATAAAAACTTTATTGTTCAAGAGGAAAATAGATTAGATAAATTTTTATCTTTAAATTTAGAAGAAACAAGAAATCAAATTGAACATTTAATTAAAAAAGAGTGTGTAAAAGTTGATGGTAAAACTGTCACTAAAGCAGGTTTAAAACTCAAGTTAAATCAAAACATTGAAGTCTTTTTACCTGAAGTAGAAAAGAAAGAGGCTCAAGAGATTGATTTTGATGTTGAAATTATTTATGAAGATGACGACATTCTTGTTATCAACAAACCGTCAAACTTAATTGTTCACGATGCACCAAGTGTCAACGAACCCACTTTAGTCGATTGGCTTAAGAAAAAGAACATTTCTCTTTCTACCATCAGTGGAGAAGAACGTCACGGGATAGTCCACCGATTGGATAAAGGAACAAGTGGGTTAATGGTTGTGGCTAAAAGCAATGAAGCTCATGTCTTTTTATCTGAACAACTTCAAGACAAAAGTATGGGAAGATATTATTTGGCATTGATTGATTTGCCATTAAAAGATAATGTCATTATTGAAAAACCCATGGCACGAAATCCCACTAATCGTTTGAAAATGGGAATTGTAGAAAATGGCAAATTTGCTAAGTCAGCCTTCAGTAAAATTGCTCTTAGTAAAAATGAAACCATAGAACTTATCGCAGCAAAACTTTTTACAGGAAGAACGCATCAAATCCGTGTGCATTTAAGCTCGATAAATAGACACATTTTAGGTGATAATTTATATGGATTTAAGGGGGATTTGAATAAAATCAAAAGAGTTTATTTGCATGCTTATTCCCTTTATTTAGTCCATCCAAGAACCAAACAACGCATGGATTTTTTAGCAAATATGCCCAATGACATGAATGAATTTTTAAATGAAAACTTTAACGTGGAGGAAATCTGTGAAAAGATTAATCAAAATTATATCATCGACTCTTTTGGTTTTGCTCATTAGTGGATGTACAACAGCCAACTTAACTGAACCTGAAAAACCTAAAATTGATACAACGCTTGAAGCCGTTGATTCTGAATCACTTCGAACCATTCCTGATATTACTTCAGTGGCATTTGAGTGGAAAAAAGTTGATGATTTACGCGTCGATGGGTACTACCTTTATCGTGCTAATATGAGTGAAGAAGGCAATAAATTAAAACGTGTTACGTTCATTAAAAACCGATATGCTACGCATTATGTTGATACAAAGTTAGAACCAAGTACACGATACATGTATGCCATTTCCAGTGCAACCAAACACGACACCGAATCAAAACCAACCAATGCCTATACCGTACAGACACTACCTATTCCAGAAGCGGTCTCTTTTATCCAAGCTATTAGCAATATGCCACGACAAGTTAAAATATTGTGGCGACCTCATGAGAGTGAACGAATTGAGTATTATACCATTGAAAGAACCACACCAACCACTGCAAAATGGAATGAGTTGGATAAAATTGAAGGTCGGTTGCAAGTTGAATACATTGATACTAAACTGGAAGACAATGTGGTGTATATGTATCGGTTAAAAGCACACACCTTTGATGGCATTGAGTCTCAACCCAGTGAAATTGTACGAGCGCAAACCAAACCTTTACCTTATCCTGCCAATCACGTTAAAGCAACCATTGATCAACCTCGAAAAATTATTGTTTCGTGGGAAGCTTCAAGTACACAAGATGTCATTCAATACAAACTTTACAGCAGCAGCAGTGCGGATGGAAGTTTTACTCACTTAAAATCCGTACCCAGTGATGTGTTTATGTATGAAGATATTATCAATGAAGACGGAAAACATCGATTTTATAAAATTACCGCCGTGGACAAAGATGGTTTAGAAAGTGCATTATTGATGAACTCCACCATGGGAATTACTCTGCCTAAACTCAATAAACCCATTATTACCTTAGCTCAAATTCAAGGGGAAAAAGCCATTTTAAATTGGCAAGCAGGCGACAACAGAGCGCAATCGTTTGTTGTGTACAAAACGGTTAAAGAAGGATTTATGAACTCTAAAACCACTAAAATCAATGGCATTACTGATTTACGTTATGAAGACCGAGATATTGTTCGAGGGGTAGAGTATCAATATACACTGCAATCAATTGACCAATACGGCATTGCCTCTGAACAAACCAAAGAGGTCTCTTTGACCTTACCAAAATTAAGTGAGAAATAATCCATAAATGCCGCATATTGTATTTAACCAACATCATAAACTTAAGACTCCAACTTCTTGCGATGGAGTCTTATTTACTTTTATTGCCCAATCGTATAATTTTACATCCAGTGTACGCAAAACCGAATATAAAGTCGGTGTTAAAAGCGATGACAAAGAGTTTTTACTCACGTTAAAACAAAAAGATGACAACGTGATGCTTAAAGCCGATAAACCCACTCGAGTTACACCCATTTCTATTGTTAAACATGCCCTTAATGCTTATGCAAAAGCCACATCGTCCCATATTGTTTTTTCAAATACAAGTAACGACTCACACAAAGTCGAGCCACAAAGAGAGTATTTAAAAGAGATTGAATATTTTGTCAATGAGTTTGACACCAACAAAGAGATACAAATCGAAATTGGATTTGGAAGCGGACGACACTTAATTCATCAAGCCAAAGCCAACCCAGAGGTTCAGTTTATTGGACTTGAAATTCATACACCCTCAATTGAGCAAATGCTCAAACAAGTTAAACTGCAAAATATCACCAATATTTTAGCTGTCAATTATGATGCCCGACTTTTTATGGAGTTTATTAAATCCAACAGTGTGAGCAAAATCTTTGTTCACTTTCCTGTCCCTTGGGATAAAAAACCGCACAGACGAGTTTACAGCAACGAATTTATCAATGAAGCGCTACGAATTTTGCGAGTTGATGGAACGCTTGAATTACGAACGGACAGTCGAAAATATTTTGATTATTGTGTTGATTTATTAACACATTTACCTCAAGGTAAAATCACCATTGATATTAACAAAGATTTAAACGTTTCAAGCAAATACGAAGATCGTTGGAAAAAACAAGGTAAAGCGATTTATGATGTTATTTTACAATGTCAACAAAACGATGAAGCCATCAATTTAGACAAAGATTTCTCTTTTCCAAAAGCAATTGATTTTGATAAATTCAAGAAAAATTTTCCTCAAAAAGCCCTTGTAGAAGAGGATTTTGTAGTGCATATTGAAGATGTTTTTGATATTGAGCCCAACGGTGGTTTGATTCAAATTACCTTTGGAAGTTTTAATAAACCTTTAAACAAATATCTCTATGTCAAGCAAGGGAAAATTAACTATTTTCAAGGCAATCCTATTCCTACGAGTGCCAATATAAAAGCACACCAAAAACTCAAAGAGATTTTATGTCATGATTAAAGCCAAAGAAATTTACCTCTCTTACGATGAAAATCGTTTTATTATCAAAAAAGGAAACTTTCAAATTAAGCCTCGTGAGTTTGTCTTTATTGGAGGTGCTAGTGGAAGCGGAAAATCAACCTTACTGAAATCTTTTTACGGAGATATTACGTTAAAACACGGTCAACTTCTGATTGATAATCAAGATATGTCAACTCCTTCAAACCGAACATTAAGAGAAGTAAGAAAAAATATTGGTGTTATTTTTCAAGATTATAAACTGGTTAAAGAGTGGACCATTGAAGAGAATATTATGTTGCCTTTAAAAATCAATGGTTACTCTAATGATATTTCAAAACAACAAGCCATAAAACTGCTTTCACACGTCAAACTAAGCCACCGAGAAGGGTTTTATCCCAGTCAATTAAGTGGGGGAGAACAACAACGAGTTGCCGTAGCACGAGCATTGGCTCACAATCCAAAAATTATTATTGCCGATGAACCTACGGGAAACTTAGATGATTCATCGGCAGATTTGGTTTGGAATTTACTTAAAAATGCCAATGAACAACTGGGAATTACTATTGTCGTAGTAACACACCGAGTACCCAGAAATTTTGGAATTGCTTTTAGACAACTCTCAATTGAAGATGGAATTATTTATGAAGTCTGTTAAAACTATTTTTTCATTTGTTATCCCTTTATGTGTTATGCTCATTACCTTTTCAATGTATATTTTTACAGAAGAAATTATTGCCAACTATAAAAACAAAATCTCTGATGACTATGCCATTGTAGTAATTACCAATACCCCTTTGATAAAAGATGACATCAACTCTCTTGCTGGTATTGCTGTTAAAAAGATTGTGACCTTGGATAAAGAAGAGATTATCCAAAAAGTCAAAGACTCTTTGTCGGAAAACTCTATTTTTTTACTCAAACAGCGTTTGCCTTTTTTTTATACCTTACATTTAGAGACTTTTCCCACAAGTTCTCAACTTGAAATCATACGCAATGAACTGGCAAAAATTCCTAATATCAATAAAATAGAGATTTTTTCAAAAGATCATAATAAGATTTTCTCACTTTTGGTTTTGAATCAAAATATTATTATTGTCTTTTTTGTCATCTCATTACTTTTTTCTATTATTCTGTTTTCAAAGCAAATTCAAATTTGGTTTTATGAGCACCAAGAAAAAATATCGATTATGCAACTGCATGGTGCTTCCATTTTATACAGTGCCTCTGCTGTGATTAAACATGCTCTTATTGCAGCGTTTATTGCATTTTTAATTGTCAGTTCGTTGTTGTTTTTTATTTTTGAGAATTTAACCATCATTTTTCCGCCTGAGTTGCATTCGATCATAGAAATTGACACTTCATTAAACATTGAATTTGTCTATTTGTTTGTATTGTCGATGTCCATTTCCATTACCACCATTATTGGGGTTTTGTTTAAATATAAAATACGTAAATATGGTTAAAATAGTTTTTATATCGGTTATTCTTTTATCAAACGTTGCGTTTGCTTCAACAAAAGCCATAGAGAGCAAAATCAATACCAATAAAAAAATACTCGAAGCCAATAAACGTTTAAATCAACAAACACAAGCCAAAATTGACAATTTATCCAAAGAGATTAAAACACAAACTTCTGAACTCAATAAAATCAACAGCAAAATTAAAATTCTCAATCAAGTCATTTTAACCCAAAAAGACAAACTGCAACATACACAAAGTCGTTTGGAAGAACTTGAAATTAAAGCATTAAATATTCAAAAAGAAAAAGAGAAAAATGAATACGATATTGTAAATATCATTATTGAAAATTTTTCTTGGGCATTTGCTCTGAACTTGGCATCAAAAAAATCACTTCAAGAAATTATTGACACGGAAATGTATGCGGTCTTATCTTCAAATACCAAAGAAGAGATCAATCGTTTAAATAAACAGTATCTTATCATTAATCAAAACAAAATCCAAAATGAAGAAGAGATTGTTAAACTTAAAGAGTTTATTAAAGTTGAAACCAAACGAAAAGAGAGTTTGGCACAATTACAAAAAGAACAAGAAAAAACCATTGGTTCTCTTCAAAAGAAGCATATTGCCTATCAAGATGAGTTAAAGATGGTGGTCAAAAAACAAAAATCGCTCTCAACCTTGCTTTCTAAACTCAATATTTTAAAAGAAGATGAACTTAAAAAAGAGCAAGAACGTCAAAAAAAACTGGCACTTGAAAAACAAAAAAGAGAACAAGACCTAAAACAAAAACAAACCACTACACAAGAGAGACTTGCCAATAATATTGATATTGAAGTGCGAATGTTAGGATCATCGACTTCTGGGATTAAAATTGGTAAATACAAAGGAGCCAAAACCATTGCGCCTTTAAAGTCCTATCAAATCACTAAAAAATTTGGGAAATACTTTGACCCTGTTTATAAAATCGAACTTTTCAATGAGTCTATTGTGTTAAAATCCAATGAAGAAAAAGCCAAAGTTTTTAATGTATTAAACGGGAAAGTGGTCTATGCCAAAAAAGATTCGGGTATGTTAGAAAATGTGGTGATTATCCAACATGAAAATGGTTTGCATACAATTTATTCTCACTTAGATCAAATTTCTCCTACGATTAAAGTAGGAAAATGGGTACAAAAAGGGTATGTAGTAGGTCGAATCAATGAATTATTGACCTTTCAAGCAACAAAAAACAGTACTCACATCAATCCCCAAGACCTTTTTAACTGATGAAAATCAGTGTTATTATACCCACTTACAACCGAGCTTCTTTTCTTGAATCTTGCATCAAAAGTGTTTTAGAACAAACTTGTTGTGTGGATGAAATCATCGTAGTTGACGATGGTTCAAATGACAACACCTTTGAAACCGTCAAACAATTTGATGTAAAGTATATTTATCAAACCAATCAAGGTGTTTCTAAAGCGAGAAATACGGGGATTTTAAATGCAAAAAATGGTTGGATTGCTTTTTTAGACAGTGATGATATCTGGCACAAAAATAAAATTGCACATCATATTGAATTTCATACAAATAACCCTCTGTCTTTGGCTTCCTTTACCGATGAACGGTGGATACGCAATGAAAAAATCATCAATCTTAAAACGCATCAAACAAAAGAAATGCCAACTTTTTTAAACTCTTTAAAACGTTGTAAAATTGGGGCATCAACATTTTTTTGCCATAAACAACTCTTTGAGTTTGTGGGATATTTTGATGAAAGCTTAATTGCTTGTGAAGATTATGATTTGTGGTTAAGAATATTGCGAAAATACCCTATACATTATATTGATGAAAAGCTTGCCTCTAAATATGCGGGACATCCAAATCAACTCTCTTTTGAAACCAAAACCATAGACAAATATCGTATTTATGCTTTAAAAAAACATCTTGAAAGTGAGTATAAAGTTGAAGTTTTACAAGAGCTGATTTACAAAACGGAACTTCTTCTAAAAGGTGCCATAAAGCATGGCAATACTGAAATATTAGAAGAATTTGAAAAGGAGTTAAACTACTTTATTGCTCTTAAATAGTTTAACACCCTTCTCATCAAATCATTTTGTTTTTATTTTTCGTTTTTTTAGCTTTTTTCTTTGCTTGTTTTTTCTTTTCTTCTTTGTGTTTTTTCGCCGCTTTTTTTAATACCAATCGAGCTTTTTTCTTTTTAGAAAGTTTAGGTCTTTTTTCGTCTGCTTTTTTTGCTTTCTTTTTTTTCACAACTTGAGTTTCACTAAGCTGTTCTTGGGTTATCTCTTCTGTCATACGTTATCCTTTAAAATATGATGGAATTATACCGTTTTTATAAGAAATATTGATAAATAACTGTATAATTTTACAAATTAAGAATAAAAAGAGATTATGACCTTATACATAGATGGCGATGCATTCCCCAATTTGCTTAAACCCATTGTTCATAAAGCAATTGAAAAACGAAAGATAAAAACGTACGTAGTTGCCAATAAAAAAATCAATATTGGCAACAGCAGCCATATTGAATATTTAATTGTTGAATCAAAAGAAAATGAAGCCGATGATAAGATTGTAGCAATGCTTTTAGAAAATGACTTGGTCATAACAGCAGATATTCCACTTGCGAATCGCTGTTTAGAAAAAAATGCTTTTGCCATTGACCACAGAGGAACAGCTTATACGCAAGATAATATCAAACACTATTTGGCGATGAGAAACTTAATGCAAGAAATCAGAGACAGCGGTGAGATGACAAAAGGTCCTGCTGCTTTTACGGTAAAAGATGCTCAAAAATTTGCCAATTCTTTGAATAATTTTTTACAACAACACTATAAAATATAAAAGGATATCCCATTATAGCCATTGACTTATCAACAAAAAATCAATTTAAAACGTTTTGTACACAACATCAATTTACCGATATGGAAAAAGCCATTGAATACTTCACGGTATTTGGTGGATTAGACATACAACTTGATACCAATAAACCTCTTTTGGAGTTGATTGAAAAACACCTTCTTGCTGAGTATAAAAGCCTTCGAACTCAAATCAACAGTTTAACGGGTGGTTATAAAGTCGATCACGCCATTTTAACAGGAGCGGCATTAGGTGACAGACGAACGCAGACAGCTTTTAAAAAGGCTCATGTCAGTTTTGAAGAGGGTATGAAATGTGTAGAAGGTTTATGTGACAAAGGTATCATAGAACTTGAATCTTCACAACACTTTATCACCAATCAACGAGGTGATGCTAAAGTGGCTAAAAAGATTTTATTTACAGCACCAATTTTACGTTTTTGGTTTGCATTTATCTCTCCTATTTACAAAGGGATTAAAGAAGGAAACTATCAAGAGTTTCATGAATTATATGCCAATCGCAAAGCTCAATTTAGCGATTTTGTTTTTGAAGAATTGGCGTTAGAGTTTTTAATAGATTTTTACAAAGATGATGCACTCAAACAAATGGGAAAATATTGGGATGAAAAAATCCAAATTGATTTAATTGCTAAAACCACTTCAGGTAAAATTATTGTGGGAACGTGTAAATATATTGATGGAAAAATGAAAAAAAGTGAACTGAGCAAACTTAAAGAAGAGTGTATAAAAATAGGAATTGAACCCGATATTTTTGTATTTTTTGCAAAAAAAGGGTACAGCAATGAACTTAAAGCACTAAAAAGTGAGAGTATCAAACTTTTTAGTGCGAAAAGTCTTAGACTTTTGCTTGAATAGCAAAAAAGTGAGTAGTAAGTAGTGAGAAGTAAGTAGTGAATATTACACTTTTTACTACTCACCACTCACCATTTTAAGAAAGCTCTTCTAATTTCTTCTCAAACTCGGCATTTAAAGCATCCAATTGTGTTTGCTTTGGCACGAGTGCTTCATATTTTTCTTCAATTTGTTTTTCATATTTAGCCACATTCTTTGAAACTTCAGTAATGGCATGATTATCCCCTTTTGAAGTTAATCGTGTGAGTTCATTTTGTGTTTCATCTAAAAGTGCTTCAAGTTTAAGTATCTCTTCTTCACAAGCTTGTATCTCTTTTTTCAAAGGAGCAGTTGCTTTACTTTTTTCAGACACAACGGCAGCTCGAAGTTTTTTGATCTCTTTTTTATTGATTTTTGGTTTGTCTTTCGGTTTTTTCTGCTCCATCGAGTCATCTTCATCCCAACCAATTTTTTCTAAAAATTCATCATAAGTACCGTTAAAATAATCTGCACCATCATTGGTAAATACAATCAGTCTGTCACACACTGCTCGAAGCAAATCTTCACTGTGCGTTACAATAATACAAGAACCTTCAAATGCTTTTATCGCATTAGTTAACGCTTCGATTGAATCCATATCTAAGTGGTTTGTAGGCTCATCTAGGAAAAGCAAATTCACATCTTTGGCAATAATTTTTCCTAACATAACCCGACTTTTTTCACCCCCAGAAAGCAATGAAATCTTCTTTTTTGCATTGTCTCCTGAAAACATCATTAAACCAGCAATTCCACGAATCGTTGATTCAGGCAATTTTACATTGGTTGAATGAATTTCATCCATTACGGTATTGTTTAAATTTAAGTGCGAAATATTGGTTTGTCCAAAGTGTCCAAACACAGTACTGCTGTGAAAATCAACGGTTCCTGTTAGTGGTTTAAGTTCTCCTGCAATCACATTTAAAAGTGTTGATTTCCCTTTACCATTTTTCCCGATAATTCCAATCGTTTCACCTTTGTTAAGTGCAAACGTAATGTCTTTAAATAAAATAGTATCTGCACTGTATCCAAAGCTGACATCTTTAACTTCAACTAAAAACTTCGCTGCTGTCTCTTTATAGTTAAAGTCAAATTTTAAATTGGCATCGTATTGTAAGTCATCCATAACATCCATTTTTTCTAGGATTTTTACTTTTGATTGAGCCAAAGTTGCCGTAGCTGCTCGAGCTTTATTTTTAGCAATAAACTCTTCAAGCTCTTTAATCTTTTTCTCTTGAGCTATTTTTTGTTTCTCATAGTGTTCTTCATTATTGGCTAAAAGTTCATAAAACTTTTGTGTTCCACCTTGTACCATAAATGCACTTTTTCGTATAATCCCCATGGTATGAGTACACACACTGTCCATAAAATCTCTGTCGTGTGTTATGAGTATTACTTCACCTTCAAATGATTTTAAAAAGGCTTTTAACCATCGTATTGACAAAATATCCAAGTAGTTTGTAGGCTCATCGAGTAACAACATATTGGGTTCTGTTAAAAGAAGTTTTGCCAAATTAATTCGTATTTGGTAGCCTCCAGAAAATTCTTTAGGTGCTTTTTCTAAGTCTTCTTGAGTAAATCCAAGACCAAATAAAATCTTTTCTGCTTTATAAATATTGTATTTATCTTCTTCACTTAAAGCCAAAGCGGTCTCTTCTAAGAGCGTTTTTTCAGTAAAGTCAAAATATTGCTTTAATGCACCAATTTTATAGTTTTTAGGAATAGCGATTTCACCACTTTCGGGTTGTTCTTCTCCTAAAATCAACTTAAACAGTGTTGATTTTCCACTTCCATTTCGACCCACAAGCCCTACTTTATTTCCAGCGTTTAAACGTAAGTCTAATCCACTATAAAGCTCATTGGTTGGATAACTTTTTGATATGTTTACTAGTTCTATCATAATTCTCTTTTTTGATTAAAATTCTGTTTTCATAAAAAAAGGCAAGAAGAAACCCTCTTGCCTTTCAACGTGTAGAGTTCGTTACAATTAGTGTAAATCTTCGTTAAGTTTAACTTCTCTTGTACTTCTCATCGCAATAGTTTGACCTGTTGATGAGTTAACTCTAAAGTGTACTCCATTAACTCCAATAAAATCACTTCCTTTCATTGTAGTTGAAATCTCTTTATCAGGGTTAATCTCTTTTAATTGTGCTACCGCTTTTTCAGATAACGCAATTTTTGTTCCGGGTAAAATCGTCACACCTGCGTCTAAAATACACCCATCACCAATAGCTGTACCTGTACAAGAGTTTGCACCAAGAAGTGTATTTTTTCCAATAGATACTGGCACTCCGTCTGTTCCAGAAAGTACTCCAAGAATTGAAGCTCCTCCACCAACGTCTGATCCAGCTCCTACAACAGCACTTGAAGAAATTCTTCCTTCAACCATAACCACACCTTCAGTTCCTGCATTGAAGTTAACATATGCAGCACCTGGCATAACTGTTGTTCCAGCTGCTAATTGTGCTCCAAATCGTACTTTTGAAGTTTCTAGAATTCGTGTGTTATCAGCAGGAATTACATGAGATAAAAATCTTGGGAATTTATCTACCATGATAATTTCTGGATATTTGTTGGCTAATTTTAATGCAATTTCATTTTCTCTTAACCAGTCCAGTTCGATTGGAGTAGAACCTGTTGTCCAAGCGCAGTTGTGTAATTTACCAAATGCTCCGTTTAAGTTAAGACTTCTTAATTTTGCTTTTCCTGTTGAAAGTGCATACAGTTTTAAATATACCCCTTCTGTTGTTAAAGGTGCAGCATCTTCAAAAATAAATACTACTTTAAAATCATCTGCTGTTAAACCTGATTCTAAAGGCAATGAAGCCAATTGAGAAACCACTTGTACGTTTTTGTGTTCATTCCCTTTTGCTTCTGGAATATAAGGTCTAAAAGACTCAACGCACGCCGTTAAAAACGTATCACTTATACTACAAACCAATTCAGAACCTGTTGTATCTACATTTTCACCTGCTTGTTTTAATGCATCTAAAAAAATTGCTGCACTGCCATAATTTTCTTCCCAATTTATTACAGGAAAAGTTGCTTGAAGGATTTTATCTTTATTAATTTGCCCTCTGTCAACTCTAGCAATTCCAAATCCGATTGGATTTCTATACCAACTTTGAGCTTGTATTTCTTCAACTTTTGCTTTGAATTCTTCTTTAGTAAATATCATAACCTTCCTTTAAAATTTTGCGAATTTTACCCAAAAAAGCATTAAGAGGATATAAGGATAAAAAGAATTTTTAAAATTTCAAATTGGTTTTATGTTTATTCTTTCAAGCAAGAATATTTTGAACAAGGTAAGTTAAAATTCAACCGATGTGATGTACTTTGTAATTTTAAAGTTTTGAAATCAGAAGAAATTGTGATACAATTTGTCATACAAAAGTAAAGGAGTTTTTATGGTATCTGTACGATTAGATGAACATATAGAAAATCAACTCACTTTTTTAGCACAACAAAAACATATTCCAAAAAGTAAAGTTATAAAAGATGCTTTAGTTTACTATTTTGATATGCTAAAAAACGACCAAAATCAAAAAAGTGCCTATGAACTTGGGAGTGAATTTTTTGGAAAATACTCAAGTGGAAGAGATGATTTATCAACCACTTATAAACAAAAAATAAAAGATAAAATAAATGCTAAAAACCATCATTGATAGTGGTCCATTGATTGCACTTTTTGATAGAAGCGATAAATATCATAAAATCGTTTTAGATTTTATCAAATCCTATCAAGGTAAACTCATCACTTCTTGGGCTGTAATAACTGAAGTTTCTCATATGCTTGATTTTAATCTTCAAGTTCAAATTGATTTTCTAAAATGGTGTGAAATGGGTGGAATTGAAGTGTATCCTATTTCACAAGATGAAATTTCAAATATCCGAGTTATGATGGAAAAGTACAGTAATATTCCTATGGATTTAGCCGATGCAACTTTAATGTATATTGCCAATAAAGAGAATATTAAAAATATCGTTAGTATTGACAGTGATTTCGATATTTACAGAACATTAAAGAAACAAAGTTTAAATAATCTTTTGAAATAGCTAAAATAGGATTTTAAAAGTCATCCTCAAATTTAAAAAGTGAAAATTTAACCTTTCGTAATAATAATGTAGTTTAAAATTGTTATAAAATTATTTTATAGTATCCATATCAATAGTAACCATAGGGGAATGAATACTGTGTAAGACTTGTATAAGTTCTTTGATATTGTTTGAGCGAAGCAGTATTTCATAGCGGTATTTGTTGGCAATTTTAAACACCCCACTCTCTCCAAAACCTACCAACTCAATTTTTTTAATATCTTTTAAAATTTTGACATATTTATTCATCTCTTCTTGGGCTTTTAGTCCATTGGTATGGGCAAAAACCAGCTTTGCCATTTTATAAAAAGGGGGATACAACTCTTGCCTAAATTCCAACTCATCGTTTAAAAAGGCTTCATAATCACTGTGCACCAAATAGTGTTCAAAAAACTCTTTGTTTTTGGTTTGTACGACGACCTCTCCATACCCTTTTCGTCCACTTCGTCCTGCAATTTGTATCAAAAGAGACAACGCTTTTTCACGTGATTTATACGAATTCATATTTAAAACAGAATCAATCCCCAAAACCACTGCTAGAGTTACATTGTGGTAGTCATGCCCTTTTGAAAGCATTTGAGTTCCTACTAAGATATCAATCTTTTCGTTGTTAAAATCGTTTAACACAGCTTTGAGTTTGGTATTGGTTGTAATCGAATCTCGATCAAAGCGAACAATATTTTTAGAAGGAAATAAAGAAATCAACTCCTCTTCTACTTGTGCTGTTCCGATTCTTAAGTTTTGAATAATACCCGTTTTGCAACTGGGACACACCTGTGGAATTTGTTGGGCATACCCACAATAGTGGCACTTCAATGCCAAAGTGTTTTTGTGTAAACTCATAGAAACTGAACAATAAGGACACTCCACACTTTTACCGCAACTTGAACAAACCTGATACTTAAAATTGGCTCGTGTGGGTAAAAAAATTATGACTTGTTTGTTTTCGTCCAAAGTTTTTTGGATTTTATTTTTAATATCCACACTCAGTGCCGTTTGATTTTCAAAAAAAGTAATGCTCTTTGAAGTGGGGAAAAAACTTTTACTGAGTCTAAAGTATGGGATTTTGTGAAAAGAGGAGATTGATGGTGTCGCACTTCCAAGGATGAGTTGAAGATTGTGTTGTTTTGCGATATAAATCGATAAGTCTTTGACATTGAGTCGTGGCTTTTGGTCGGATTTATACGAATCATCATGCTCTTCATCGACGATAATCAGCCCTAAATTTCTAAAAGGCAAAAACAACGCTGACCTTGCTCCTGCTATGAGCTGAATTGTTCCACGTAAAAGCCCTTCAATAATCTCTTGCTTTTTCTTTTTCGTAATTTTAGAGTGCCAAATGGCAATGCTTTTTCCAAATACTTTTTCCAAACGTTTTTGCATTTGAGGTGTTAAAGAGATTTCAGGCATCAGTAAAATGGCTTGTTTGTTTTGATTGAGATGTTCTTCAATGGTTTTAATGTATATTTCGGTTTTTCCACTGCCTGTATTGGCAAACAGCAAGGCTTGTTGATGTGCTTTTAAAAACGCATACGCTTCTTCTTGTTCTTTAGATAACTCAATATTACTTTGAAAAGCAGAAGTTTCTAAAACTATTTTCTCTTCAAAAGGGGTATATAAACTCAACGCCTCACCCAAAGAACAGACATAATACGAAGCGATAAATTTTGCAATGCTTAACATTTTTGCATCATAATAGTACGAAGTGACTTCTTGAATATCCAAACACTTAAAAGAGGGTTCATCCACTTTTTTAATTATCACAGCGGGGTTAAGATTTTTGCGATTGCCCAAAGAGACGTTGACCAATGCACCGATGTTTAACAACTGCTGACTTTTATAGGTTAAAGGTTCCAGTGGCGATTTTAAAAGGGCTACTTCATAAAAATATTCTTGGCTCAATTAAGTTCCTTGCATAAGTCTTGATCATACGAACAACTAAAGGTGCCTGAACTGTTATTGTAAATAAACTCAATAAAATCTTCTTTAGTGATATAAGCATAATACGAAAAAGGCGATACTTTGACAAATTTGCCCAACTCTTTTTCTGCCAGTGTTGTTGATAAGATGGGATACTCTACAAGTTTTTCGTCTGGTGTTCCTATAAATAATTGTTCATTGACACTGTTAGGTTGAGCCTTATCTAAAACCATAGGGTATGGGCTTAACCCTTTACGAATACGTTCATTTTTCTTAAGGCTTAAGGCATTACGGATTAAAGCGATGTGCGTTTTAAGTGTTGTTATGTGTGCTTTTTCTAAAAAACCAAAACTGTTTTTAAGCATAAAAGAACCCAACAATGCAATGATACTCAGTACAAAAATAATTTCAAGAAGAGAAAATGCTTTTTTCATTAAAGATTGGGCAGTTTGTTGGAAATTTCTTCAATTTCTTTTTTAAAGTTATGAAACTCTTGCGTTCGTCTTATGTATGCCAACAAAAGTTCTTGTGTATTGATGTGCTTTTCAAGCGATAAAAATTTGATAATATCTGGCTCTAACTCTTCATCGACGTTAATAGTATATGCCATGTTATTAATATAAAAAGTCATCTTCTTTTTCAATTCCTACCCTTACTTTTAAGTGCAAGTGTGCTGTCTATTTTTAAAAGCAAATCTTGACTGTTTCGTAATAATTTATCGTTTTGTGTGGTCAATTCTTCAATTTTTAATTTCAAAGAATCGTTTTCAAATTTTAATAATTCGTATTGCTTATTCGCTTTTTCGACTTGAGCGTTTAATTTTTGTATTAAATCCATTAGATATTTTATCCAAATTAGTATAAATCAATACATAATTGTTTAATTTTTTTTATAATAGCACCTAATTATGATTAAAGATTTTTTAGATAAAATCAAAAAAATATAAAGAGGTTTTTTTGAAAATACTGCTCATTTGTACCACATTTAACTCCCTATCACAAAAATTTTATGAAACATTGCGCGATAAAAATCATGAAATCAGCGTTGAGTTTTCTTTAAATCCTGAACTGATGATTGAAGCAGTCAATTTATTTAAACCTGAGCTGATTTTATCTCCATTTTTAAAACAAAAAATTCCCGAAGAAATTTGGCAACACAACACCTGCATTGTCATACATCCTGGAATTGTAGGTGACAGGGGGGCATACTCTTTGGACTGGGCTATTTACAATGAAGAAAAAATATGGGGTGTGACGGCACTTCAAGCCATTGAAGAGATGGATGCAGGAGATATTTGGGCAACAATAGAGTTTCCCATGAGAACCGCCTCTAAAGCTTCTTTGTACAAAGAAGAGGTCAGTTTGTGTGCCTTAAAACTGCTTGATGAAGTTTTAAATAACTATTGTGATGCCTCATTTAAACCTACTCCTTTGGATTATAACAATCCTTTAGTCAAAGGCAAACTTCACCATCCTTTAACTCAAAGTTCAAGAAAAATCAATTGGCAAGAAGATAACACGCAAACCATCATCAAAAAAATCAATTCAGCCGATTCGTATCCCGGTGTTTTAGAAACTCTGTTTGATGAAGAGTATTATTTATTTGGCGCACATAAAGAAAGTACATTAAGAGGGGAAAAAATCGGTGAAGTATTTGCCCGACGACACGGTGCAATTTGTATAACTACACTTGATGGTGCGGTATGGATAAGTCATTTAAAACCTCATTTGCCTAACAGTTATAAACTGCCTTGTACAGTGGTGTTAAAAGAAAAACTCAAAGGTATTTATGAAAGCAGAATTGCTTTACTGTTAGAAGAAAACCTTGAAACCTTTAAAGAGATTTTTTATGAAGAGAAAAATGAAGTGGGGTATTTATATTTTGATTTTCACAATGGTGCTATGAGCATCGAACAATGCGTGAGACTAAAATATGCGTATGAATTGGCGTGTCAAAAAGATATCAAAGTTCTTGTGCTTATGGGAGGGGAAAATTTCTTTTCCAATGGAATCCATTTGAACATTATGGAAGATTCAAAAAAACAAGCCGAAGATGGTTGGTCTAATATCCATGCGATGAATGACATCGTACGAGATGTTATTTTAACCTCACATCTCATTACCGTTGCAAGTCTTGGTGCCAATGCCGGTGCGGGTGGAGCTATTTTACCTTTGGCGTGTGATTATGTTGTTGCACGAGAAGGAATTATTTTAAATCCGCACTACAAAACTTTAGGACTTCATGGAAGTGAATATTGGACCTATTTATTGCCCAAACGTGTAGGAGAAGAAAAAGCAATAGAGTTGACACAATCGTGTTTGCCATTGGGAGTCAAACGAGCTAAAAAAATGGGATATATCGATGAAATATTCTCATATGATAAACCAACCTACCAACAAGAGCTTGAAGCGTTTTGTGAAAACTTAGCACAATCGGATGACTACTATGATATTTTAGATGAAAAAGAAGCACAACGAGCCAAAGATGAAGCCAATAAACCTCTACAAAACTATCGTGATGAAGAGTTGGCTTTTATGTATGAATCCTTTTACAATGAACAATCACCCTTTAATCGTTTAAGAAAAGAGTTTGTCTACAAACGATGTCCAAGCCAAACACCAGAGTATCTGGCGCACCACAGAAAAGAAAGATTATTCCATTTCTAATGACATTAGATACATCTCTTCACCCTCTTTAACATCAATATTAATGCTTTGACATTTAGGGCAAGTAAACTCTTTTTTTTGTAATGTCGATGTGGTTTGACAATCCAAACACTCTATAACGATATCTTGAACATTCATTACAAACAAAGCATTGTGGCAAATGGTTTTTTCTTTAAACGTATTAAAAGCTGTTTCAAGCAGTTCAGGCTCTACTCCACTTAATACTCCGATTTTTACCACTACTTTAGTCACTTCTTTAGCTTCATTTTGTTTGGCGTGTTCTTCACAACTTTCCAATAATGATTGAACGATACTGTATTCATGCATCTTAACAAATCCTTGGCAGTAGTTCACCCGTTGGGGTTTCTAAAAATCGTTTTGTTCCCCACGCTGAGTTTAAAATCACTCGTTTTTCATATTGTTGAGTTACTTTTCCTATAATTTTTGCTTCTTTTGAGTTTTCACAACCATGTAAAACTTCTAAAGCTTTTTGGGCATCTTCTTGTTTGATTGCCAGCACAAAAGTTCCTTCATTGGCAAGGCTGAGCGCTTCAAAACCAAGCAATTCACAAATACCATTGACCTCATCACAAATAGGCACTTCTTTTTCTTCAATTTCAATACACACGTCACTTTGTTTTGCCCATTCGTTTAATACAGCACTCACCCCACCTCGTGTGGCATCTCGAAGGGCTGTGATGTTAATATCATTTTGGATAAGTTTTTCTACAATTGGCCAAAGTGATGCACAATCTGACTTTAGGTTACTGCTCAGTTCTATCCCTTCTCTTGAAGCAAATATTGTCGCACCATGTTTTCCAATGGAGTTAGAAACGATTATAATATCTTCTGTCGTAATGTTATTTGAAGAAATACCTGCTTTTTGAATTTCTCCAATTCCAGTGGTATTGATAAATATTTTGTCAACACTTCCTTTGGGTACAACTTTGGTATCACCACTTACAACAACCGCCCCATTGATTTCCAACTCTTTTTTCATGGAGTTGACAATACGTTCCAACGTTCGCATTTCAAAACCTTCTTCTAAAATCACTGAACAAGTCAAATACTTGGGCTTGGCTCCCATCATGGCTAAATCATTGCATGTACCACAAACGGCAAGTTTCCCAATATCTGCTCCTGGAAATATTATGGGACTTACGGTAAAACTGTCTGTACTAAAAGCCAACGTTCCATTTTGAATGACAGCCGCATCTTCACTTTTTTCTAAAATTTCATTTTTAAAGGCTTTATAAAATACCTTTGAAATCAGTTCGTTGTTTTCTTCTCCACCATTTCCGTGTGAAAGGGTAATTGTTTTGCTCATACTTTCCTACTTATTCATAAAATTTACACAAGGCTTGTGTACCTAAATCGCCATCGCCTTTTTCTTCAAGTGTTTCGTACATCTCTAAAACCTCTTTGAGTACTTTTAAATTTGGCATCTCATCATTAGCGATTTTTAAATCTTTTACCATATGTTTAATATAAAAGCCTGGTTCAAACTCTCTTTTGTTCATCTTCGGTGCATTGTTGGTCATATGCCAACTCTGCGCTGCTCCGTTACTGATACTTTTTAACATCGTTGGGATATCAAGCCCTGCATTTTTCCCGTACGCAATGGCCTCACTAATTCCTGCCATAATTCCAGCAATCGCAATTTGGTTTGCCATTTTAGTGTGTTGTCCGCTTCCTGCTTTGCCTTCATAAATAATAGTTGTGCCTAAGCTTTCAAAAATAGGTTTGCACACGTCAAAGTCTTCTTGCTCTCCTCCTACCATAATAGAAAGCGTTGCATTTTTAGCTCCCACATCTCCACCTGAAACAGGAGCATCTAAGGCTTTAAGATTTTTCTTTTTAGCTTCTTTATAAATTTTAACCGAAAGGCTTGGAGTTGTTGTTGTCATATCGATTAAGTAAGTATTTTCTAAAACAGAGTTTAAAATACCCTCTTGTGAAAAATAAACCTCTTCCACATCTTTTGGATACCCTACAATAGTAATAACAGCATCTTTGTTTTGCACACACGCTTTGATACTTTCACAAAAAATAGCACCCTCGTGTATGACATCTTCTACTTTATCTTTATTTCGTGCATAAATACTGACTTCAAATCCTTTGTTCAAAAGATTTCTCACCATGGATTTTCCCATTACGCCTACGCCTATGAAACCAATCTTTTTCATTGTTTTAGTCATTTTGATTATCCTTATTTGCAATATATATTTTTTGCATATTCCTTTTATTCATCATTATCAACTGTTTCATTTTTTGCAACAGTTGGATTTATAATAACTTCTTCTTTATACTCACTCTTGGCTTTTTTTATTATCTCATCGGGAGTTATTGTTTCACTGTAAAAGTACTCTTCTAAAAGAGGTTTAATCTTATACTCTTTTATAAACTCTACATCTATATCTTCACCCATAAAATAATTATGCCCTAACTGATAATCTTCACCTAAAAAGCTTTTTGAAATATATTGATTAAGTTCTTTCATTAGTTGTCTTGCAGTTTCATTTTGTACAAGTTTAGGGTTTGGCTTCATTTTTAAAAATGTAAATCTTCTTCTTAGTGCAATGTCTATTGTAGCTATTGATTTATCGGTACTGTTCATAGTCGCTATAATATAAAGATTTGAAGGTATTTTAAACTTCTCTTTTGAATATGGAAGTGTTACTTCATAACTATCTCTTTTATCTTCTTCTATTAAAGTAATAAGTTCTCCAAAAATTTTAGAAATATTTCCTCTATTGATTTCATCTATTACTATGTAGAAGTTTTTTTGTTCTTCTTTTTGTACATTTTCTTTTTTCTTTAATTTCAACAGTTCTTCTAATAATGGATTATAATAAGGGGCGAGTCCTCCATTGATAATAGTATTTGACTCTTCATAATACATTTTCTCTAAAGTCTTCATTGATAAACTATGAGATTTATCACCATTTTGTTTTTCAAAATAAATCGTTTTATCATTATAATCATAGATATTATAATAACTATTATTTCGTTTTAAATTTATTTTTACATTCTCTTGATTTTCAATTTTGTTTTTTAGTAACAAACCAATAGCATCTATAAATAGCATGGCTTTATTATTTAATGATTTTAAAAAATTTATTTCAGCATCGCTACAAAGTTTTTTAAAAATACCATCTTCTAATTTTATATTTCCATTATCTTGTGGTCGAAATCCTTCAATAAAATCTTCATAAGAGTAACTTTGATGAAAGGTTACAAACTCTATTCTTTTTTCTTTTTTTATGGTTTCAAAAGTTGAATTATCAAAACTATCGGTAGTTTCATTTTTAGAAATAGTATCAAAAATAGTTTTTTCATCATTACCATTTTCAATCATTGAAATAAGTCTTTTGTAATTATGAGTTTTACCAACTCCAGGAGCACCATAAAGCATTATATTTTTTGTTTTTAAATTATTACTCTTGTATTCTTCTATGCTTACTTTTGAACTATAATAATCACCATATTCACATAAGTCAGATAAATCACTTAATTTGTCATTTAGAATATAGTCAATTATTACTGGTTCATATGAACTATAAAGATATTCTTTATTATTAAATAATACATCTACTAATTGATTTTTTGATATTGTCATATTAGTTTGTTTTTTAGTTATCGCTTTCACATATACTGAATTTTTATTCCTAAAAATACCGAACTCTGTCTTTCCTCCATAAGTTTTTAATTTATGAAAATGACCACTATCTATATCATAAAGTTGATTTAAAAAAACATCATACTTTTTTTCAAATTCTTCTTTTGAAATATTATTTTCCATTTGTTACTCCCCTTCTTCCAATAATTTCCTAAACTCTTCTTTATTCGGCAACACTGTTAAATATTTACTTGCATAAATTTGATTATTATCTTTTGGAAGTGTTAATTCCACTAACGTTTTACTTTTATCTTTGCAAAGAATTATACCTACTGTTGGGTTTTCTTCTTCTGTCTTTTCGTATCGGTCAAAATAGTTTACATACATTATCATTTGACCAATGTCTTGATGTTTAAGTTCCCCTATTTTTAAATCTATAATTACAAATGATTTTAAAAGTCGGTTGTAAAAAACTAAGTCAACTTTGAAATGTTTTTCATCGATTGTTAATCTTTTTTGTCGTGCAACAAAAGTAAAGCCTTTACCAAGTTCGAGTAAAAAATGCTCTAATTTGTCTATGAGTTTTTGTTCCAAGTCACTCTCACTGTAATTTGATAATTCAGGCAATCCCACAAACTCTAAAATGTATGGGTCTTTTATCATATCATCAACACTTTGCACTATTTGCCCTTGTATGGCTAACTCTTTTACTTTTGATTTATCTTTACTTAATGATAATCTTTCAAAAAGTCCAGTGTCAAACTGTCTTTTAAGTTCTCTTAAACTCCAACTGTTTTCAATGGCTTCTATTTCATAAAAGTTTCGTTCATCTGCATTTTCAATTCGTGTTAAAAATATGTAGTGTGACCAACTTAATTCAAATTTCCGAGACAGTGTCTCCGAATTTGAAAATGTTAAATAAAATCGTCTCATATTCTCCAAATTATCAACAGAAAAACCTTTACCAAATTCATTACTAAGCTCAATAGATAAAAGCTTTAATAAGGACTTTCCATACTCTGCTCTTATCTCTCCACCTTGTTCTTCTTCAACTATTCTTTTTCCTATTTCATAATAAGTTTGGGTCATGGTTGCGTTTATCGTTTGATAAACTCTGCTTTTAGCACTATGCAATAACTCTTTAATATCTTGATAAAAACTATTGTTGATTAAACTCATAAGACATCCCCTATCCTAGATTTTATTATTTTGATAAATTCTTCATATTCACCACTAAAATTCAAATCTATACTTTTCATTTTCAATTCTACTTGTTTTTCATTTTCACCTAAACTTATTGCTTTATCAATATTATCTAAATGCCTTGGATATAAAAGTATAGTTGAATTAATATTTTTAAAATTATTAGCATAGACATACATTTGGTATCGGTCATCTCTACTTGCAATACTACTTTTTTCTAATATCTTATATTTACAATCTATGATTAAATTTTTGCTTTTAACTATAATATCTGGTTTTAAATATAACTCTCCAAACTTTTTACTCTTGATTGGTACTTCAACATTATCATATTCTTCTTTTACAATTCTAGCTATAAACTTCTCAAACAATACATTCATATCAAATAAAAAAGCAAAGGATTTTTTATCTTGATTAAATAAAGGAATGGATTGCTTCAAAAGTAAAATTGCCACTTCAAAACTGGTTTTAAAGCGTACGTTTAATCTATCAAAATGAATGTTTAATTTATTGATATCTACTGACTTATATTCAACTTCATCAAAGATGAGTTCACACTGTTTTAAAAGTTTTTTATCTTTGACAAACTTTTGAAGATATTTCACCGCATATAAAAAGAACTGATTTAGCTCATTATTTGGACTAAACTCATCGTATTCACAATAGATTCTATTTTTAATAAAATTGTATTTTAGATTTTCGTTGATTAAATACTTTCCTTTTAAAACACTCAAATTGTCTTGTTCTGTCATATACTTCTTATACATTCCCTTTTTAAGTTCTTGTAAAAGTCCATTTGCAAACATTTGCACAAACACTTCTAAGATAGTATGCTTTTCTTGGTTTTGACAACTTGCTATTTGTTCATTGGAAAGTTTTACATCGTAAGCGTACATAAGCATATAGATAAAAATATTGAGGTTTTGTTCATCGTTGTGATTGGCAATTTTAGGTAAAATATAATAATCTTGATTGTTAAAATTTAAAATTCCACAGTACTGGGAAGCTTTTACCTTATTCCAATCTTGTGTAAAATATTTATGAAGTGAAGAGTTACCTATAATATGTATTCTTAATTCTTTATAGCCTTCTTTTATCTCTTCATATTCATAAATTGTTCTTTGCATTATTACAACTCTAAATGCTTCATAAGTTTAATTCTAACTTCTTCCAATTCTTCATCATTTAAGACAGTAAGTTTGTTATTCAAATCAATTCGACTTAAATCTAAAGTACAAAGTTCATTAACACATACTTCACTGTCTTGTTGTAGATTTTCTCTTGATTGAATTTTTACTCTTAGTGTTCCACCACATAGATTGGTAGTTATTGGAATGACAGTAACGCCTTTAAATTCGACTTTGTCTATATTTCTATTGGCGACATCATTTTGAATAATCAAAGCAGGTCGTATTTTTCCAAATTCACTGTTATACTTTTTACCAAAATTCACAAGATAAATCTCACCTCGCTTCATTTTAAATCCTCAACCACTTCTTCAATTTCTAAAAACTCTTCATAGGATTTTTGGCTCAAAGCATTTTGATTTTGCAGTAAATATAATTCATCTTCAATCTTCTCTTTTAACTTTTCATACAAACTGTATGGAATAACCACACTTTTAGTAATATGTTTTTTAGCATCTTCTACAAATGTAATATCTGTCGGTTGCGTGATATATGAGGGCTTTTTAATAAAATCACTGGAATTTATTACAATCATGTTGTATCCTTTTTATATAATATTTTATTCTACTAATATTATATACTAATTTTATTTATTTTTCTACTTCTTCTTATACACAAAGTTAACACTCTAAAGGACTCTAGTCATAGTAGGCTTTAGATTTTATTCCAGTTCAAGGCGGAGCTAAAAATTTAGGTAGGAGCTTACACGAAGTAAGTGAGTATCTAAATTTTTAGATTCAACGAAGAAAGGGGATAAAAGATGAAGCCTAATATCACTATAGTAGATTTCCAAACTTATAATAGGCACTGCACGCACCCTCACTTGAAACCATACAACTTCCCAATGGACTGCTTGGCTTACAAATGGTTCCAAAGACAGTACACTCATTGGGTTTAGCAATACCTCGCATAATATCTCCACAAATGCAAAGTTTATGGTCATCGATTTCATCTATTGGGAGGATGGCTTTGTAGATAACTTCTGCATCATAGGCTTTATACTCATCTTTAAGCTTTAAAGCCGACTCTCTTATTCTTCCTAAACCTCTCCATTTAAACGAACCATCCAGTGTCATATATCTATTGATTAACTCTTGTGCTTTAACATTGCCCTCATAGGAAACACTTCTTGTATATTGAATCTCTAATTCACATCGGTTTTCATTGAACTGTTTGACTATCATCAAAAGAGCTTCCATCACATCTATGGGCTCAAAACCACTCACTACAACAGGAATATGAAAATCTCGTGGAAACTCTTCATAAATCTTACTTCCACTTATCACACTGACATGAGCAGGTCCAATAAAAGCATCGATTTGACTGTCATACGAATTGACTTGTTCATCATGACTGTGTATAAGTTCTCTCATGGGTGCGGGTACAGTAACATGATTGATATGAAATAAAATATTTGAAATACCCTTTTTAATGACATAATCAATCAATGCTGCTGTCATAGGAGTAGTTGTTTCAAAACCTATGGCAAAAAAGATGACTTTTTTTGAAGGGTTTTCAACGGCAATTTTAATGGTATCCATAGGCGAATAGACAAATCGTACATCCGCCCCTTTGGCTCTGGCGTTGGCTAAATTGCCATTACTTCCTGGCACTTTTATCATATCACCAAGAGTAACCAATATCACATCTTCTTGCATCGCTAAAGTATAAGCATGGTCAATTCTCTCTTTGGGCATAACACACACAGGACAACCGGGACCGTGAATAAACTCTATGTTTTCTGGCATGAGTTGATTAAGACCATATTTCATAATCGTATGCGTATGTCCTCCACACACTTCCATGACACGTATTTTCTTAGGAAGTGTTTTTGCCTCTTTTTGAATTTGTAAAGCCAACGCTTTTATGACTTCAGGATTTCTAAATCCCTCATATAAATCTTTGAGTTGTAAAGACATTTTTAGGCTCTATTGGGACAATTATCGTCTTCTAAGATAGCATTTCGCCTATCTTCCTCTTCCATTTTGGCAATGATTTCACCATACACTTTTAAACTCTCCAACGCATCTTCTTCATCGATTTTATTCATAGCAAACCCAATATGAATCAACACATAATCCCCAATCGTAACTTCTTGATCAATCAAATCTAACGATGCTTGTCGTGTTACTCCCATAGTATCCACCGTTGCAATATTGGTTTCAGGGTCGATTTTTGTAATTTTTGATGGTATTGATAAACACATAAAATTATCTCATCTTTCTTTTGAAGTTTATCCAATCAATAACACGCTGAAGGCTTTTTTCATCTTTGGTTGAGACTTCTAAAATATCTACATTGGGTTTAAGTTTTCTGGCTTCTCTTTTTTCCGCTTCAATGTCATATTCAAAGTAAGGCAGTAAATCTGTTTTTGTGATTAAAATTAAATCGGCACTTCTAAACATCACAGGGTATTTGATGATTTTATCTTCCCCTTCTGGAACACTCACTAAAACAATATTTAAGTGTGTTCCAACATCATAAGAAGCAGGACAAACTAAGTTACCTACATTTTCTACAAAACAGACATCTATATCTTCTAAAGGCATATCGTGCAAACCTTTGTGTACCATAAAAGCATCCAAATGACACGCACTTCCTGTTTGAATTTGAACCGCTTTAATTCCTTTGGCAATCAGTCGATCCGCATCTCGATTGGTTTCTAAATCCCCTTCAACTACACCAAATTTAAAATCTGCCATACCACTTAAATGCTCAAGCAGTGTTGTTTTACCACTTCCTGGGCTTGACATAAGGTTGATACCCAACACATGGTGTTTATCAAAGTGCGCTCTGTTGTGTGCCGCTTCATGGTCATTTTTATCTAAAATCTTTTTAATGACTGAAATGGTTTTGGGGTCATTGAGTTGTGGGTTATGATTGAGTGTTTCATGAGCATGTTGATGCTTGTGACTCTCGTCATGGTGATGATGATGCCCATCGTGGTGGTGATGATGGTCATGGTCATGAGTGTGTTCGTGATCTGTTATACTGCAACCGCAATCTTTGCACATAAAATTTCCTTCGTTAAAATATTTTGTGAATATCCATTCATTCTATGAAGTCTACTTCATTTAACTTAAAAATAGTATTACTTTTTTCTACTCTTATGTAATTTTAGAACTTAAATGGTACAATTTCTTATGAATAACTTCGTATGCCCCAAATGCCAAAGCAAACTCTATACTTTAGCCAATGGCTATAAAAAATGCTCCTCTTGTCAATATAAATTTTCTTTTAATAAATATAGGCAAGATTTAAAAATCATAGAGAGTTTTGCCAGCAACATCAATGCTTTAGAGTGTTCAAAACATTTAAACCTAAACTATAAAACAGTACTTTGTAAATACCAACTTTTCAGGCAACTCATTGCAGCATATTTACACAATATTTATGAAAGTTCAGTATGGGACAATACCTCATATGAAGAGTTTTATTATTTCACTCAAAGACAAAAAGAGAAACGAAAAAAGTCTTTATATGAAGCGGTCAATATTATAGGGTTTTACTCAAATGGCTTAGTTTATACGTTACTTATGCCAACACTTCAAAAAACCAATGTGGAAGAAGAAGATAAAAATTTTGAGAAGTTTTTATCGTGGCACAAACTTCAATCGAAAAATGCCTATGCTACGCCTTTAAAAGTATTTTGGAGTTATTTGGAACAAAATCTAAAAAGATATAAAGGAATGAAAGAAGAAAACTTTTTTTATTATCTCAAAGAGTGTGAGTTTAAGTTTAATTTTTTAGTCAATCAACAAATAGAGATTTTAAAAAATCTCTATTTTATTTGAATAAAAAAGGCATATCATTTTGTAAGCTTTTAAGCAAATCTTCATTGATAAAAAATTGCCCATAATCGGTGTTGAGTTTATAGGCTTTTGCACACACATAACGATTCTTTTTAATAAGTTCTAAAGAATCATTCAAATAAGGCTGCAAGGTTTCATTGTTTTGATAAAACTCATACATTTGCTCTAAAGCCTCTGGGGGAATGTCATCTTTTAAAAAAACCACATTTTCTTCAAGAAACTCTATAACGCTTGTTTCATTGGTAATATGTAAAAAAGCTTCTTTAATATCTTCAAATCGCATTTCAAATTTAAACCCTTGCAGTAAAAGTTTTTGCAAATTTTCTAAGTCATTGCTTTGAAAATAGTATTGCATCAATAACGTTAAATAATGCTCTTTAACATCCTCTTCTTCAAGTTCTAATCGTTGTTCTATTTTATCTAAATTGTGTAGCTCTTTTTTGTTAGTAAAATGCTCATGCAACATTGCAACTTGAGCAATAATTTCATGTAATCGATCACTCATTATTTTTCCTTATTTATAATCAAAACAGTGTACTACAAATAGGTAAAAATAGCTTTAAATTATTGCTTTACTTAAAAACTTTTGCCACTTCATTGGCATAGTGAAGTTGTGTCGTAATACCTACACACGAACAATTAATCTCCGATAAAACATACTTATCACTGCCATCTTCTTTGAAATCTAAAATATAATCCATCGTCCACAATAAAGGATAATTTTGTCCATGCAAAAAAGGTTTGATGTCTTTTAATCCCTCTTGTGTTAAGTTTACAACCTCTTTCCATTTGGGTTCATTGGGTGATTCATATTTGTATAAAGCCCCTGAAAAAAGTGTTGCAGAGAACTGTCCTTCTTGGGGCTTTTTATGTACAACGGAAATGATTTTGTCATTGACCAATAACACTCGTATTTCACCTTCTGAAATACGTGGCAAATAACGGCAATTGACAAAGCCAACTTTGCCTTTAAAATAGGCTGCATTTTCACTCTCTTCTTCAAATTTTCTTTCAAATGCCGTTAAAAACTCTTGGATATTGTCATAATAATATTTGTCATTATTCACGGCTTCCGTTGAAACAATGGAGCCATCGTCTTTTAAACTGACCAAATAAACACCCTCACCTGTTGAACCATAATTGGTTTTTAATACTCGGATTTTATAGGATTCCAATAATGCAGGGAATTTCGTCACAAACTCGCTGTACGTGTGATAAAACTCGGTTTGTTTATCGCCTAATTTGGTATCTTTTAACTTGGCTAAAATATCTTTAAAATCCAAATTAATCATCACATCAGGATGAGTATGTACAATCACACCATAATTTCCTAAGGCTTTTAGAAATTGGAAATATTCATCCACTTCTTTTAAATTTCCTGGATTGATTCGACTGATAACACTGTGAGCATTTTCTTTTAAATAGTCCAATAACTCATACTTTTTATTGGGTTTATAAAACACAATTTCAGTTTTTAATTTACTGATTTCTTCTATGGCTTTTAAAATGGGTTTACTGTCCGCTCTAAAGCCATCAAATCCTTTGTCGCTTCCTTTAGCATACTCTATTATAAACACTCTTTTGCTCATTTTTTTCCTTCTTTTTGTTTATCAAAAGTAATCGTATTGTTTTTAAATTACATTAAGGTGACACAAAAACACACGATGTTGAAACTTTCTTATAAAAAATTAAGTTAAAATAACTAATTGTATGGATAATAAATTATTTTAAAAAATAAGATACAATTACTCTGAATTATAAAATTGAGCAGCGAGAAGAGATGAACGTTAAAGATATAAAAATAAATATTATTTTTTTTGCACTGTTTTATTTATTCATTATTTTAGTTTCCTCGTTTATTAGCTACAAATTCTTTATTACAGGCTTTATTGAACTCGAAGATAAACAAAATAAAAATAACATCAACACGCTTTTAAACAGTATGAATAAAAATATGGAAGTCATTCGAAATAACACCAATGACTACGCCAAATGGGACGACAGCTACAATTTTCTTAATCATACCCATCAAAACTATATTTATGAAAACTTCAGAGAAGGGTCAACGGCTATTAAAGATTTAAATCTTGATTTTATTATTTTTTCTACACTACAACATCACCCTTTTTATTCAAAATATGAAAACAGTTTTTTGCAAAAGCATCAAAAGAGTTTTGAAAGCACTTTGATACATAGTTTTGAAAAGACTCCACGCATTAATACTATTTTTCATTACAACTCACACTATTTGTATATTTCCAAAGAGACCATTTCAAACACGGATTCAACCAAAGAACCAAACGGTTACATTTTTATGGGAAGAGTCATTAGCAATGAAGAGTTAAATCTCTCAACCAATATTTTTGAGAAAATCTATCTTTCCAATAAATATTCACAAAATGAAACAACCCTTTCATTTAATTACCCTTATTTAAGTCAGGTAAGAGTTGCTGTTATAAAAAGCGAAACCCAATTAAAAAACTGCATTCAAATTTTTGACCACGAGAACACCTATCTTTTTTCCATCATAACACAAAATAAAAGAGAGATTGTCAACAATGGGAAAAACGCTATTTTGGTTTTTAATGTTATTTTTTCTGTTTTTTTGTTTATTATTTTATGGGTCATTTATAATCATCAAAAGAACCTTCAAAAACACAATAAACTGCTTGAAAGCAAAGTCAAACGAAGAACCAACCAATTAACGCGTTCTTTACAAAAACTTCAAAATAAAAATGCTGAACTTTACACTTTGGCAAACAAAGATCATCTCACAAAAATCAGTAACCGACGCAACTATTTTATAGAGAGTGAAACCCTTTTAAATCAAGCCATTAAAGAGAATTTGCCTTTGTGTGTTATCATCATTGATATTGATAAATTCAAACACATCAATGACACTTATGGTCATGCCATTGGCGATAAAATATTGATTGCATTTTGTGATATTGTCAATGAAATTATTGAAAAAGAGACCGTCTTTGGGCGAATTGGAGGAGAAGAGTTTTGTCTAACATTTAAAAATAAAACTCTTGATGAGACTCAAATCATTGGTGAAAAAATACGACAAAAGTGTGAAAATGCTGTCTTACATATCAATGAACACAAAATCAAATTTACCATCAGTTTAGGGTTGAGTGATAAAAAAGAGTATCAACACATCGATGAAATACTTCAACATGCCGATGAACTGCTTTACAGTGCAAAATCTGCAGGAAGAAACAGATTAATAAGAACATCTTTACATCAATAATTCTTCCTGCTTAGTACATTCATTCAGAATCGTTTTATTTAATGTCCACCTCTTCTGTTCTTTCGAGCATTATTGATTTAATTACGGATTTTTTTGGCTTATCAAAATCTAAAAGTGTCCCATCTTGTGCTTTAAAAAAATACTTCTTGATTTTTGTTGTTTTATTATTACTATCTTTATAATGTTTTTCTCCAACAAGTTTAAACCCATCATTTTCTTTTAAATATGATACTTTGTCATAATTACTTACATTTAATATACCATCGTTTGATTCTGTTTTAAAATCTCTTATCTTAAAAGAAGCAATATTATTATTACGTTTACTGTTAACAAATTTCTTTAATTTAGGATTCCATCCATCTTTATCTGTACCATCTTCATGTACTCCTTGCTTATTAAATCCATTGGGAGCATATATTGTTTTTGTCTGCTTATGAATTCCTTCTTTATTCCAACCAGCTGCATCGTATCCATCTTGATCATATTTTGAATTTGTAATTTTATTATCTCCAAAAGAATTCCAACCCAATTCATTGTATCCATGTTTTGTTTGCCATAATTTATCAGATGATTCATTTGCATAAACTTTTTTAAATTGAGAAAAACATAACTTATCCATTTGAACCAAATTCTTTTCATAAATTCTATTTTCATATATTTTAGAATTTTCAAGAAAATATTCATGTTCTTTATCTTTTGTACAATCCATTAAATTTACTTCACCGAATTGATTAACCATGCATTGATTATTATAAAACTCAAGTATCTGTGTTTTATATGTTTTATCAAAAGCAACCATCTTATCATTTTTACTGCCATGAGCATATGTTACACTTAGATTATTGCAACTACTATTTTTTAGAAAATAATCTGTCTTACCACTATTGGCGTTAAGTACTTCAAGTCTTGACATTGTATTATTGACTTTTGCATCACTTAAACCTATTTTATCAATACATAAAACATTATTTCCTTTTTTATATCCTAAATTAAATTCATTATTTTCAAATTTACATTCCACTGAAGATAATTCTTTTTCTTTTTTTATCGTTTCCAAACTTTTTGTTCTAGGATTAGGAAGAGTCATCACTTTTGATAATTCCTCAATAACTGTTTCAAAAAAAATATCTATATTTCTTTCATTTGTGACCTCACTATTTCCCAAAAATGCTATATTACTTTCCATAATTGATTTATATGTGTTAAATTTTGAATCCAAATAAAAGTTCTCTCTATAAATAAGATTTTTATCTGTTAATTCATTTATCATTTTTTCAACATTAATCTTATCTTTTTCCATAAAATTATCTCGTGGTATATTTTCTATATCATATAAAAAAATTTGAACTACGCTTGAAATATAAAAACATTCAAAACCCGATGAAGAATACTCAATAGGTTGAATAATTAACAATCTTTTAGGTGATTCTTTATCAGTAAAGTAGTTTATTTTAATATCTCTCACCTTTAAATGGTCAACAAAGTCAGAAAGATTTAATATTTGATTTACAATCAATCTACTTTGTTGTTTACACTTTTCTTCTTGAGGTTTTGGTTCATATTTCAGTGTAGAATTAGTAATTACAAGTTCCTTTTGTCTTCCAATAACTGCCACTTCATCAAGTCTTTTATATGACTCATTTTTAGAAATATTATTAACACTAGACGCACATCCACTAAACAAAAAAATGCCTAACAACAACATAAACTTAAGAACTCTTTTAAACATTGATTTTCCTTATATCTTTTAAAGTATTATAAACAAAACAATCTTTAAAATCACAATATTGTAATTTATCTAAACTTGTGAGTAAATCTGCCCCAACGAAATCCCTGCATCATTGAGAGGAACATCACGACTGTAATAATATTTACGTCCTAAAACATCTAACTTTGAAGTAACTTGCTCAAGCAATGTTTTATTTTGAAATACTCCGCCTGTGAATACCACTTCTAATGTCGGGTTCGCATTGGATATTTCCACAATAATATTCACCAACATATTGATAAATTTTGTGCAAATTAATCGGCTTTCACTTTCAACTGCCATTTGTTTTATCGCTTCATTAATGTTTATGGTATTTAATCCTAAATTGTAAGAATACGCATCTTTAAGAGTTTCATCATACACTTGTTCAACAAGCAAACCACTTTCCCCTTCGTAGCTGACATTTTGTTCAATGCCTGAAAGGGAACATACTGCATCAAACAATCGACCGACTGAAGAGGTTAAAGGAGCATTTAAACCTTTGTTCCAAACCGTGTGCAATAACTCAATTTCTTTATTTGAAAATGCTTTTAAACAAGGATTATCTAACGAAAACAACTCCTGCAAGGTGTAGTTTTCAAACAACAACGAAAGCCCAATTCTTTTAATTTGTTTGATGGCTAGTTCTCCACCAAGAAGTTTAAAATATTCAAAATGCTTAATACGCACATACTCTTTTTTTGAAGCCAGAAAAACTTCACCGCCCCAAATATTGCCATCATCTCCATACCCTGTGCCATCAAAAGCAAATGCTAACACTTTTTCTTCGAGTTGGTATTGTGCCATACAACTTAAGACATGAGCATAGTGATGTTGTATTTGAACAATTGGCACACTTTGTTGTTTTGCCCATTTGGTGGTTTCATAATTGTGATGCTTATCACACACAATTAACTCGGGCGTAAAATTATAAAATCGTTTAAATGTTTCAAGCGTATTTTCAAAAAATTGCATCGCTTCTATGGAGTTTAAATCACCGATATGGGGTGAAGTTATGACCGTATTATCAAAACACAAAGCCAGTGTATTTTTTTGATTGGCACCTAAAGCCAAAATAGCTTTTTTTGACGATTTTTGTAACGTTAAAAAATCAGGAGCATAGCCTCTGGCTTTTCGCAACATAAAAAGCTCTTCATTGACCACTTGGACAACACTGTCGTCACAGGCATTGATAATAGCACGATTGTAATCTAACACATAATCAAATACAAAAGGCAATTTTCGATATAACTCATCTTTTTTTATAATAATGGGTTCATCGCTTAAATTGGCACTTGTTGCCACTAAAGGTACATCTATATGATTAAACAACAAAACATACAAAGGAGTAAAAGGTAAAAAAACACCAATACGGTCAATATTGGGGGCAATGCTTTGACTTAAAAAAGAGTTCTCTTTTTTTTTGACCAATACAATGGGTTTTTCTTTGGAAAGGATAAGAGCTTCCTCACAACTTGAAAGTTGAGCTGTTTTTTTGATTTGTTCTATATCTTTAAACAATACTGCCAAAGGCTTTGAAGGACGATTTTTACGTTGTCGCAATTTATTCACGGCATAAGAACTGGTCGCATCACACACCAAATGAAAACCTCCCAAACTCTTAATCGCAACGATTTCACCCAGTTTGATTTTTGAAGCCAATAACTCAAGGCTTTTTTCCTCTTTGGCTATTTCTTGATGCTCTTTGTTGTATAACGTTAAAGCAGGTCCACACGTAGGACAACAAATGGGTTGGGCATGATAGCGTCGATTACGGGGGTCTTCATACTCTTTTTGACATGTTTTACATAATGTAAATGAACTCATAGAAGTATTAACTCTGTCATAAGGTACCGTTTTAATGATAGTATAACGTGGTCCACAATTGGTACAATTGGTTAGGGCATAGTTGTATCGAAAATTAGTGGGATTTAAAATATCCTCAATGCACTCATCACATACGGCAATATCAGGCGAAACCAAAGAGGTTTTTGCATTGTTAACTTCTGTTTGTACAATATTAAAACCATCAAACTCTTCTGTTATGCTTTGTTGATGGGTCGAAAGTTTTTCTATTTTTGCAAGTGGTGGAGGTGTGTTTTGAACTGTTTTGATAAAAGAGTTAATGCGTTTTTCATCTCCTTGAAGTACAATATTCACACCACTTTCATCGTTATTAACAAACCCTTTTAAGTCCAACTCTAACGCCAAATTATAGACATATGGACGAAAGCCTACCCCTTGAACAATTCCTCTGATTTTAATATGTGTTTCTATCATACCATCAACTTTTTTTAGATATTTACTTTGAAATTGCAAAACTTAATGTTACAAAACTCAACATCTTTAACTGCAATTTTTCAGTTCTGCTTAATTATCATACCAATGTCATAACATCATTTTATTATTGCATTATATCATTAGAAAGGTTTAATATGGGAATCGGAACACAAGCACTTTTTGCTGCTTTACCTATATTTTTAGCAGCACTGTTTTTAGTGGGCTTAAGAATGCCTGCCAAAAAAGCGATGCCCGTCGTTTATTTGGCAACAACTGCTGTGGCATATTTTATTTGGGAAGTTACCTTTAATCGAATATTGGCATCCACCATCCAAGGTTTACTTATCACCATTGCGGTTTTATGGATTATTTTTGGAGCAATTTTACTCTTAAATACTCTTAAACATTCAGGTGCCATTGCGGTCATTCGACAGGGTTTTAACAACATCAGTCCAGACAGACGCGTTCAAGTTATTATCATCGCATGGTTGTTTGGCTCATTTATTGAAGGAGCTTCAGGTTTTGGAACACCTGCTGCCATTGCTGCACCGCTACTTGTTGCCATTGGGTTTCCTGCCATGGCTGCCGTTATGGTGGGAATGATGATTCAAAGTACGCCTGTTTCATTTGGGGCAGTTGGAACACCTATTTTAATTGGGGTAAACAAAGGATTAGACAGTGAATCCATTGCATTAACACTCAAAGAGTTAGGCTCAAGCTGGGATATTTATTTGCAAATCATTACCAGTGAAGTTGCCATTGTTCATGCCATTACGGGAACACTTATTCCTTTATTTATGGTCATGATGCTCACACGTTTTTTTGGCAAAAACCGCTCATGGACAGAAGGGTTAACTATCATTCCTTTTGCTATTTTTGGAGGTCTTGCGTTTACTATCCCTTATGCCCTTACAGGGATTTTCTTAGGGGCTGAATTTCCTTCACTCATTGGAGCGTTAATTGGTTTGCCTTTGGTTGTATTTGCTGCAAAAAAAGGGTTTTTACTTCCTAAAACCACATGGGATTTTGCACCTAAAGAGCAATGGCCCATTCATTGGGTGAGTAAACTTGAACTCAAGCTTGATGCCATGACTATGAAAAAAGAGATGTCTTTAACCAAAGCATGGGTTCCTTATGTGCTTGTAGCGATTATTTTAGTTATTACTCGAGTATCAGATCAAGCCAAAGCTTTCACTCAAAGCTGGGTTATGCCTTTTAATAATATTCTAAATGAAGGAGTTGGATACTCTATTACGCCTTTATATTTACCCGGAGGTATTTTAGTATTTGTGGCATTGGTAACCTATTTTTTACACAAAATGGAGTTCAAAGAGATGAAAGAAGCCGTAAGCGAATCATCTGCTGTGATGATTGGAGCAGGTTTTGTTTTAATCTTCACCATTCCCTTGGTACGAATTTTAATCAATTCAGGCATCAACGAAGCAGGATTTGACTCCATGCCTGTTGCCATGGCAAATTTTGTTGCGGTTACAGTAGGAGATATTTATCCTCTGTTTGCTCCTATTGTTGGGGCTTTAGGAGCTTTTATTGCAGGAAGTAACACGGTTTCAAATATGATGTTAAGTCAATTCCAATTTGGTGTTGCCGATGCCTTAAGTATCTCAACCGCCTTTATGATTGCCCTACAAGCCGTGGGAGCCGCAGCTGGAAATATGATTGCCATTCATAATGTCGTAGCAGCCTCTGCTACTGTAGGATTGCTTGACCAAGAGGGTGAAACATTAAGAAGAACGATTATACCAACAGTTTACTACTGTTTGGTTGCAGGGATTTTAGGTCTTATTGGAATGTATGTTTTAGGACTCACTGACCCACTTATGAAATAACAAAAAGAGCGTTAACGTTAACGCTCTTTTCTTTTTAAAAATATGAAAACAGGATGCAAACTTAAAAAGTTGGAGTATACTTCTGTATTATTTATATGGAATGTATCACATGGCATTTAAACACTATCACTCTATTTTTGCAGAGATTCAAAAAAGCAATTTTTTGCGGATTCAATCATTGGTTCTGTTTATTATTACGTATATTGATTGGACGTTAATTCCTTTTATTACCAAACTTGAAGGTACCTATCTTCCTGTATATATGATAAGTTTTTATATGCTCATTGCTGCTTTAGATGGGTTTATTCATCCTCTTTTTAAAAACATTAAAATATACAACATCTATATGTTTGCCATCATTTTAGACCTCATTCAAATTATCAGTTATTTGACTTTCAGCCAATCCATTGTTGTCTTTACGTATATTATTTTAACCATCTTTACCGTTCAAGGCATTACGTTTGAAATTGCCCGTATTCACACCGTTGATTTTATGCAAGAAGAAGCCGTGCATTTAAAAGATTATTTGATGATTCGATCACTGATGATTTCAGCTGCCATTGTAGCAGGAAGTTTAACCGCCATACTTTTTGATTATTTCAGCAGTAACTTAGCCTATCTTTTAATTTATTTGTCTGTTTTAGGCTTTGTAGGAATTGTTTATCAGTATAAATTGTATCTGAAATTTAAAACCCGACTGTGCAATGCCAAAGTCAAAATCAAAAAAGAGAAACTCAAACTCTTCGAAAAGTTTAGAATTTAAGTAGCCCAAGGGGCTACTTTCACCACATACTCATTATAATCTAACGGATACTCTTTGGGGATAATGACATTAAATGTTTTATTTAATGCTTTGTATGTTTTTTCCATCAAAGTCGTATTGGCAAACATATTGCCGCATAAAATGACTTCATTACACTCAAATTCATTTTTAAGTTGCGTTACGGTGTTGCCTATAAACTCACTCAAACTTTCATAAAAAGAAAACGCCAGTAAATCATTGGGTACGCCAGCAAGTTTATAGCTCATCATACTTTGCACAATTCTTCGATAATCCAAATAATTAACTCCATCAATTTTGATGACTTTCATATCAATATTAATACCACTTTTTGCACTGTAATTAAACGCCAAGGATTCAAACTCACGGCTGTTTTTAATCTCTAAGAAATAGGAAATCAGATTAATAATCGATTCAAATCCACATGAATCTTTAAAAACCAAATGAGTGTTTTCAAAAAGATGAGGGAATCTCTTTTTATAGTTTTCAATCAATCGTGGAGTGTTTTCATCAATCTCACTGATCTCTTCTAAATTTGTGGCTAAATTTAAATAGATATTAGGCACACTCACAACCGTTTTTTTCCCATGAGTTGGTGTATAAATAACCATTTCACTGTTGCTGTTTTTATTGGTAAAATAGACCCCAATACAAGAAGAAGTACGTTTGTTAAATTGTGTTAAAATCGATTTAAAAACCCCACCATGAAAATCAAAGTACTCTTTGGAGGTATTAAAAACTCTTGAAGAGCTGTAGTCAAATTTGGGGAAAAGTCCACTGTTCCCTTCAATTACAAAAATATGTTTATCCACGTAGCCCACTTTAATGGCATCACAGGTTGGTGTTGTATGACAATAGATTAAAGCATTTAAACCCAAAGCCTTCGCTTCATACGCCAATAAAAAAGTGGCTTTATCGTAAGGCATTTTCGCGTAAATGGTATTGGTTGGGCTGTATTGGCTTTGTGCATTGGCTTTAAAATTAAGTTTTAATTTGACCAAAGGTCGTTCAATGGAACATAACAGTTCGACATCTTTTTGATTGAGACTAAAAAGTGTTTCAAATGCGCTGGTATTGGTAATAAGCATATAAATATTGTTGGAATACACCTCAAGTTTGATTCTGTTTTCTTGCGTTGCTTTTGCAAAATAACACTCACCTGTGGCAGTAGCAATATTAACAATCTCTTCTTCTAAAATCTTTTTTGCACTCTTTTTTTGAGAGTCATCATTGTGTTTTATAAGTTCAAGCACTTCGCTGTTAGTTAAACTTAAGACCGGTTGCACATCATTGGGTTCTAAAAAAGAGACTCCTTGGGGAATGTTCTCTATGATTTTTGAACTCTCCATAAATATGGACAGAGGCAATCTGTTTTCAATCTCTTTAAAAAATGTTTCTGTTTTTTGTACGGTATCATTGGTAATAATATAAATAAAGTGGCTGTTTTGTTCACAAGACGCTTGAATATTGCTCTTTTTGATTAATGAAACAATCAAATTCTTTATGTATTGACTTTTTGAATTAAAGGTAATTTCGTAAATTATCGGCATGTTAAATCTTCTTCATTTGGGATTCGGCTTAAATGTTCACCGTTGTAACTGCCAATTAACTCTTGAGCAATTTGTTTGATGCTTTTATCATTGGCTTTTTGTGCGACACAACCAATACTTTCTATCTCTTTAATAATGTGTGCAATATACTCTTCAAATCTGTTTTCAATTTTTTGCGTTAATCCAATTTCTACTTTTTGGATATCTTCAGGAATTATTCCCATAATCGTCACTGCGGCATGATGGTCTAACACTGAACAAATTTCAAGCATTTCAACAATCTCAACTTCATGGGCCGTTTTTCTGTAGTTTCCTAAACCCAACAAAACATCCGAAGGCAGTCGAAAAATTTCACCCGCATTGTCTTCAATTGAGACCGTATCCAAAATAATAACATTGTCATATTCTTGAAAATAACTCATAAGTTTAAACCCAAGCGTTCCTCCATCAATGATTTCAATTGAAGGTTCAAACGTATAATTTTCTTCAATAAACTTCGCAGCATAAATGCCTATGCCTTCATCTTTAAACAACAAATTCCCTACACCAATGACAATATTTTTCATAGCTTATCTCTCTTTTTTAAACAAAAAATGGGTTATGGTTTATCCACAACCCATTGTACAAAAAACGGTTTTGAAGAAGATTATTTTTCTTCTTTTTTATCGGCTTTTCGCATAAATTTATATCCACCTAAAACGATGTTAATATCGCCTTCACCCCAAAAAATGGTTCGCCAAATTTGATAATAAATATGAGACATCACCCATACCAAAATCAAATACATTGCCGTATGATGGGCAATTCTAACACCCATATTTCCACCAAATACATCCAACGTCCAATCGGTTGCAACATGCAATATCCAAGGCCACCAAGCCCCAATAGAACTGTGTCCTGAGGCTAAACCATGAACATACAATTGAAGCCCTGTAAATAACATAAAGACCAACAAAATATGAAATAACGTGAAAAACATAATGTTATAACTGTCACTGTACGTTGAATCAAACTTTTTTCTTCGATTAAACGTAATTAAGTTAAAAAACACTTCACAAAACTCCACAAAGTTTTTCTTGGTTGGCAATATCTTTTTGTACGGTTTTTCAAATCGTGAAAACAGATACAAATATCCGATTAAAATTGCTGTTACATCGAAAATAATGGCAGCAATAAAGTGCCCCCATCGATTCCACGCCATCACATATTTATCTACAGCAGGATCTGCTATGAATGTTTGATAATAGGGATGCCCAATATAAAGCCCGGTTGCAACTGCAGCAACCATGCAAATCGCATTCATCCAGTGAATGGTTCGCATGGCTGGAGTCATCCTCTCAACCTTTTTGAATTTATCCACGACTTGCTCCTAATGGATCTACCTTATACACGCTTAACTCTTTTCCATTGGTATCCACAATATGTACCGCACACGCAATACATGGGTCAAAACTGTGAATCGTTCGAATGATTTCCAACGGTTCATCAGGATTAACCACTTTTGTACCTACCAATGAAGATTCATAAGCACCTAATCTCTCTTTATAATCTCTTGGAGCTGCATTCCAAGTTGATGGGACTACCGCTTGATAATTTTCTACTTTTCCGTCTTTGATTTTAACCCAATGACCCAATCCTCCACGTGGAGCTTCAGCCATTCCAAAACCTTGAGCATTTTTCGCCACTTTATCAAAATCAAACTCTGTCCAAGTACTTAAATCTCCATGGGCAACATTTGAAGCTAACTCATCACACCATTTTAACACTTCATCACACATCAACTCTGTTTCAATTGCACGGGCAGCAGTTCGTCCAATGGTTGAAAAAAGAACTTCAGTGGGTAAGTTTCCATTTTTCAAAAATGTCGTTACATATTTACTGATTAACTCATCACCCGCTGCAACCCCAACTATCATCCGAGCAAGTGGTCCAACTTCCATTCTCTCGTCATTGTATAAAGGTGACTTAATCCAAGAGTACTTGTTTTTAGTATCTAAATAGGCAATTCCATCCTCTTTTTTACCAAACCCTGTATATTTTGGGTGGGTAACACCCTCGTAAGGGTGAAGGTTGGTTGTTCCTTCATACCAAGCGTGTGTAACATCTTCTGTAATTTTACTTTGATCCAGTGGATATAATTTACTTAAATCTTTGTTCATTACCACACCACTTGGAAAGAGTTTTTTAGATTGATAAAAAGGTAAATCATCTAAATTAAAATCACCAAAAGACATAAAGTTACCAATACCAGCACCCACACCATCTAAAGCCTCTTGAGCATACATCGTACCTGCCATATAAACATCGGGCAAATACGCTTGTTTGGTAAAGAGTGTCGCTTTTTGAATAATATCTTTAAACTCAGCTACTCTCACAGGGTTTTTAATATCTTGAACACACGTCACTCCCCCTACAACAATCGATTGAGGATGAGGATTTTTACCACCAAAAATTGCTTGTGCTTTGGCAATTTGTTTTTGTAACTCTAACGCATCTAAATAGTGAGATAGCCCAATTAAGTTTTGCTCAGGAGTGAGTTTATACGCCTTACTTCCCCAATACGCATTTCCAAAGATTCCCAAACGCCCTTGTTTGACATATTTAGTGACTCTCTCTTGTACAGCAGCATAATTATCTTCACTGGCATTCCATGGTCGTTGACCTGAAAGTTTTGCCCATTTTTGTGCTTCTGCTACTGTTTTTTTAGGATCCGCTTCTAAGGCTTTAGTTATATCAACAAAATCAAGCGCATGCAGGTGATAAAAGTGAACAATATGGTCATGAATGTACAAAGAACCTTGCATTAAGTTTCTTACCAATCGTGCATTTTTTGGAATCGTTACACCAAAAGCATGTTCAACCGCTTCAATACTTCTTTGATAGTGTGTACCTGTACATACTCCACAAATTCTCATTGCCAATAAACCACAATCTCGTGGATCTCTTCCTTTTAATATCTCTTCAATTCCTCTGAACATTGTTGATGAACTGTACGCATCGGTAATAACATTATTTTCATCAATTACCGCCTCAATTCTTAAATGCCCTTCAATTCGTGTAATTGGGTCGATTACTATATGTTTCTTACTCATTATTTTCTCCATGCTCTGATTTTTTACCTGCTACAGCACTAATAACAGCGTGTGCTGCAATACCTACGGTTGTTGCGGTTAATAACCCTAAACCAAACTCATCAACTGTTTTTTCAACGCCACCGGTTGGTGCTTTAATATTGGCATCTGCCATAGGTCGTTCGTACGCATATTTATCCCAAAAATCAGGCTCACTGCAACCAATACATCCTCGACCTACTCCCACTGGCCAGTTTGCTCCATCGTTGTATCGTATAATAGAACAGTTATTAAATGTCATAGGACCTTTACATCCCACTTTATATAAACACCAGTTGTTTTCAGCACCCACATCTCCCCACTCTTCAACAAATTCACCTGCATCAAAATGCGCTCGTCGTTCACAGTTGTCATGAATTCTGTAACCAAAAGCAAATTTAGGTCGTAACAGTGAGTCAAGTTCTGGAATTTGTCCTGTTAGCACAAAGTGTAAAATAACCCCTACCATATTGGCAGGATTTGCAGGACAGGCCGGTATATTAACAATGGGTTTACCTTTGACAATATCCATAACACCAACGGCACCTGTTGGGTTAGGAGCAGCAGCAGGAACACCACCAAACGTAGCACATGTTCCAACAGCAACCACAGCAGCTGAATCTTTGGCTAATCTTTCCAAATGGTCTTTAAACGTTTCACCAGATGGTCCAATCGTACCATAGCCTCCGTTCATTGCTAAAGGAATGGCTCCTTCAACAAAAAGAAGGTATTTTCCTTTAAAGTGTTCCATCGCTTCTTCTAATTGATGTTCAGCTTGGTGACCTGATGCGGCCATTAAAGTGTGTTGAAACTCCAAAGAGATAACATCAAATAATAAATCATCAACAGTAGGAGTAGAAGAACGTAAAATTGCTTCAGTATTTCCTGCACAATCTTGAAGTTCAATCCAAATAACAGGCACACGATTCATCAATTCTGCCGCTTGGGCAACTAATGGCGTAAACATCGGAGGAAGCATAAGTGTAGCCGTTGTTGCACTTGCCCACTTCATAAAATCTCGTCTGTTTATCCCTTCACTTTCAACCACCTCAGTCATATCAATCTCTTTAAGCTTTGGGCTTTGTTGTAAAAAGTCCAATCTGCTCTTCATTTTCGAATAAAGAGAGTTATAATACTCTTCTCCTTTATTCGTATCCACTCTTGCTGATTTTTGTGTAAAAATCTTTTTCACCATCTCTTGCGAATCTGCCGCCATCTTCTCCTCCTATATGAATGTTCATTTACTTTTAAAAAAGTACCCACTTAACACTTATACAAAACTTAAGGCAAACTGCCATTTAGAAGCAATTCATAGCATTAAAATAGCATTGTCATAACAATTATGTAACACTAAATTCTAACTCTTTTTTTGAACAATGTCAATTTTTTTAAAGAGTTATTAAAAAAAGGGAGTTTTATGAATGATTACTCATTTTTTAATTTTTATAGTAGTTTTTTTTAAATTTAGAATATTTCTCATTTAAAGAAATTAATTTTTTAAAAAAATTTTATCTTCTGTTTCATTATTACACAAATTAAAGGCTTTTAAGCGTTTCGTGTGAATTTATTTAAAGAGTATATTACAAAAAAAGTGCTATTTATTGTTATAGAGTTACTTTTAATGCCGTTTAATGGGTAGTACACACTGAACAGACATCAAAACTTCTTAAAATCATTGTGGCTTCATGCAATGATTTTACCCCAATAATTGCTTTTTGTGCCACACCATAATCCAATGAATTGCCCGGTCCTAAATTCCAAACCGTTGGAGTAATCACATCATAACGTTGAATCAAACCATTTTTAATATCCACTTTATGTTGTAAAGAACCACGAGTTGCTTCAATTACCCCTAAACCAAACCCCTCATCTATCTCTTTTAAAGCTATTTTAGGCTCAATAAAAGAGGCTTCATTAAGAGAAATACTTTGCAAAAGTTCTTTGGATTGATGCAATAAAAAAGCAATTTCATCAACTCTTGCCATAACTCGGGTTAATATTGTATCTTCATACTCTTTATGCAACGATTTAATCTGTTTTCTGTTTTGAACTAACGCACGTGCGAGTGGTCCTGTTTCATAAAATAAGTTATCGTATTTAACTGTTTTTGCCCAACTGTATTTCTCTTTTTTTTGTTTTTGTACATCCAATTCAAAGGTAAAAGCACTGCTCTCTTCAATTTTATTCAAATCAACTTTTACGGTATTTTTATTTTTAATTTTTCCCTTAGCAAAACCTAAATCATCGGATATAACAAAAAATCGGTCATGCGATTGTCCTATGGTATCAAAGCCTTGTTCAAAACTCATTTGGATAAATTGATTGACATCTCCTTGTATATGTGTGATATCTTCCGCATTTGAAAAGCTAAGATAGTGGCTTAAATCAACTCCAACCATCTGTTTTTCAAAAAAAGAGATGGCTTTGTCAATATAATTTTCCACAAAAATCATATCCATAAACGTTGGATCACTCACAACGCCACCTGGAATCATATACGATGTATGAGGCCACTGTCCTGCAAATGTTGCTAAAGCTTTGACAATGCTACTTGAAGCCTCTTGTGCTTTAAGCCATGATTGACCTTTTAAAGGGACAAATTTCTCATCAAAATGATGCGATTGCTGATTGATGTCAGGCATAATAAAATAGTAAAACCATTTTATATGACTTTGAATAATTTCAATGATTAATCCCAATTGACGTAAACTTTTGGCTTTTGGAGTGATTTCTAAAGGGATATTGGCATTAGAATAGATATTTTCTAACGCATTTACGGTTGCATATAAATGGGCTTGTCCACAAATCCCACAAATTCTTGGTGTATATACCAAGGCATCAAGAGCAGGTTTGTTTTGCAACATATACTCAAAGCCTCTAAAATTTAAAAACGCAATATGTGCATCTTGCACTTTTCCATTTTTCCAAGACAAATGAAGCTTGGCTTCTCCTTCTATTCGTTCAATTATGTCAACTGTTTTCATCGATTATCTTTTTATTAAGTCGTTCTATTTTAAATGTTTTTGCCACACCCGTCAAAGAGAGGTAGGCTCGTTTGCTTATACCCAATGGCACTTCTGCTGGAATACCAATATTTTTTTTGGTTTCAAACAGATTCTCTTTGGGAAAATCAAACTCTGTACAACCAATGCAAGGCATCCCAACACGTGTTTTACTGCTGATGTCATTCCACAATATTTTATTGCAAGAACTGTGTGTCATAGGACCTCGACACCCTTGGTCATAAAACAAACACCCCTCTTTGAGTCCAAAGCTTTGACTTTCTACTTTCCATTCAAAATACTCGTTTCTCACACACCCATGATGAGCCAAATGAGAGTAAAGTTCAACAGGTCGGTGAGTTGAATCCAGCTGAATACTTTTTTTGGTTTGAAGCGTAAAAAGTGTTTGTAAAATCCATTCAGGATGAACAGGACAGCCTGTAAGATTCACAATGGGATGCTGGGATCGGGGTAAAAGATTATCCAAACTATTTTGAACCCCACTGATGTCACTGTTGCGTTCAAATTTTGCATGAATACCACCGTATGAAGCACAACTGCCTACACTAATAACATACATTGAGCGTTGCACAAGTTGTTGCAAAATATCTTTGACACTTTTATTGACCAATGAGAAAAAGTTTGTATTAGCCGTAATAGCCCCTTCGACAAGTAAGAAATCAATATCAAAAGAAGAGTCGAGAAGATTGCTTAATGTCATTTGATCTGTTAAACTGGGATGATAAACCAAATCAAAGGCATTTAAGAAATGTTCAAATCGAATTGCATTTGAACTTAAAAAAGATTGGGTATTGCCGTTGCACGTAAGGGCTTGAAGCCAAACTACTTTAGGTTTATTCCCCATACTTTAAAGCTCTGTATATGTTTTCAGCAATTAAATCACTGTATTGCATCAAATCTTTTTCCAAGACTTTTTCACCACTTAGAAAAGCAAATCCGCCTAAACTTCCCATAAACATACCAAAAGCAGCAAAAAAATCTTGATCTCTAAACTCTTTTTTACTCGCACCCTCTTCGAGTAAAATCATCACTTCTGTTACAAATTCTCCCACACACAAAAAGCCTTCACACCCTTGGGAAAAGACTTCACGATTGGATAAATAGACTCGCAGAAAATATTCAATAATTTCGGGATTTTTTTGAACTTTTGAAAAATAGCGTCGTGTAAACTCAAAGATTTTTTCTTTTGAAGAGAGTTCTAAATTATTGACTTCTCTTAACTCTTGAGCCAAAACATTCGTAGAATATTTGATGGCACATTTCGCTAACTCTTCTTTAGAGGCAAAATAGTTATACATATTGCCCACACTCATTTTCATGGCTTTAGCAATATCTGGAATGGTGGTATTATAAAACCCTTTTTGAGAAAAAAGTTTAAGTGAATTTTCGATAATAGATGTTTTTTTACTCTCTTTTGTTGACAAAATAAACCTTTGATTTAAATTGACTCATTATATTGTAAAAGATGTTAAGAGAGATTAAAAAGAGAAGAAAAAGGACTTAAGCCCAAAGAGTTGGGCTTAAGTGTAACGATTAAGAGTGTACTAAGTTTCTTAATTGTTCAGGAGTAACTTGATGGAAGTTTAAGTATTTATAAACACCGTCTTTGTTTTTCTCCGTAATTTTTTGAGGTACAATTTTCATGTACTCTTCAACCGAAGGTAATCTTCCTAAAAGTGCCGCAACAGCAGCAACTTCAGCAGAACCTAAATAGACTTTAGAATTTTTACCTAATCGGTTGTCAAAGTTTCTTGTAGATGTTGAGAATACAGTTGAACCTTCACTTACTTGTGCTTGGTTACCCATACATAAAGAACACCCAGGAATTTCAAGTCTTGCACCAGCAGCGGCAAAAATTGCATAGTATCCCTCTTCTGTTAATTGCTCTTTATCCATTTTTGTTGGTGGTGCAACCCATAATTTAGCAGGTACTTCACCTTCACCTTTTAAAACTTCACCTAACGCTCTGAATAATCCGATGTTAGTCATACAAGAACCAACAAAGACTTCATCAATATTTTTTGGTCGTTTGTCATCGGCTAAAATTTCTGATAATGTTGCCACATCATCGGGATCATTTGGACAAGCTAAGATAGGCTCAGTGATTTTATTTAAATCGATTTCGATAACCGCTTTATACTCTGCATCGGCATCTGGCTCTAATAATTCTGGGTTTTTAATCCATTCTTTCATTTTGTCCGCTCTTCTTTGAAGCGTTTTAGCATCTTCATAACCCTCTTCAATCATTTTTTCAATTAATGCGATGTTTGAAGATAAGTATTCAATAATTGGTTCTTTGTTTAATTGTACAGAACAAGCAGCAGCACTTCTTTCAGCAGACGCATCTGATAATTCGAATGCTTGCTCAACTTTTAAGTCTGGTAAACCTTGGATTTCAATAATTGTTCCAGCGAATACGTTTTTCTTACCTTTTTTCTCAACTGTTAATAAACCATCTTTGATGGCTTGGTAAGGAATAGCATTGACTAAATCTCTTAACGTAATACCTGGTTGCATTTCACCTGTAAATTTAACCAATACAGACTCAGGCATAGTTAAAGGCATCATACCTGTAACACCTGCAAAAGCGATTAAACCAGAACCTGCTGGAAATGAAATACCAATAGGGAATCGTGTATGTGAATCTCCACCCGTACCAACAGTATCTGGTAAACAAAGTCTATTTAACCAAGAGTGAATAACCCCATCACCTGGTCGTAACGTTACCCCACCTCTTGAGTTGATAAAATCAGGTAAAGTATGTCTTAATTTGATGTCAGCTGGTTTTGGATAAGCAGCTGTGTGACAGAATGATTGCATAACCATATCCGCACCAAAAGAAAGAGCTGCAAGTTCTTTAATCTCATCTCTGGTCATAGGTCCTGTTGTATCTTGAGAACCAACGGTTGTTGCAACTGGCTCAACATACATACCGGGTTTAACACCAGCAACACCACACGCTTTTCCAACCATTTTTTGAGCTTGAGTATATCCTTTTCCGTTATCAGCTGGTTGCTCAGGTGTAATAAATGCAGTTGAAGCACTTAATCCTAAAGCTTCTCTTGCTTTAGCCGTTAACCCTTTTCCAATAATTAAAGGGATTCTTCCCCCTGCTCTCATTTCATCAGTTAATGTATTGGGAGCCAATGTAAATTCAGAAACAACCGCACCATCTTTTAAGATTTGTCCTGCGTATGGTTTAATCGTAATCACATCACCTGTTTCTAAGTTATCAACGGGTGCTTGGATTGGTAAACATCCTGAATCTTCTGCAGTATTGAAGAAAATTGGAGCAATAATAGATCCAATAACTACCCCACCTGTTCTTTTATTAGGAACACCGGGAATATCTCTTCCCATGTGCCATTGAACAGAGTTAATACCTGATTTTCGAGAACTTCCCGTACCAACAACATCACCAACATAGGCTAAAGGGTGTCCTTTTTCTTTTAATGAAGCCATCATTTCTAATGGTTTTTCCATTCGTGATTGTAACATTGCTGTTGCGTGTAATGGAATATCTGATCGCGTAAATGCAACCGTTGCAGGAGATAAATCATCAGTATTTGTTTCACCAGGGATTTTATATACAGTTAATGTAATTTCTTCTTCTAAAGCGGGTTTATTAGTAAACCACTCAGCATTTGCCCATGATTCAATCACTTCTTTTGCTTTAGCGTTTCCTGCATCCATTAATTCTTTTACATCATTAAAAGCATTGTATACAAGAATTGTATTTTTTAATTGCTCAGCAGCTGCACTTGCAACCTCATCAATTTTTAATGCATCAACAAGTGGAGTTACGTTAAATCCACCCATCATCATTCCTAAAATCTCAATGGCTTGAGTTTTAGAGATAACAGAACATGCAACTTTTCCTTGTACAATATCATTTAAAAATGCCGCTTTAACATAAGCCGCATCATCAACACCCGGATTGATTTTGTTGGTAAATAAATCTAATAAATAGTCAGCTTCTTCAACTTTACTTGCTTTTAGTAATTCTACTAATTCGGCAGTTTGAGCTGCTGTTAATGGTAATGGAGGTAAGTTTCCTTCATTCGCTCTATCTTGTGTATGTGCTTTATAATCAGCAATTAAACTCATATATCTCTCCTGTTTATTTAAGTGCTAGTAGTATATCATATTGAACTTTTTATGTATGTACAATTATTGTAATTTTTGTACAAGTTTTTTTTATTGTTTAAATTAGTTACACAAAAAGGGTGTAAAAAGTTACAAAACTGCCCTAAACTCATTTTTTTGGGAAAACCATATTTCGTGGTTGCACAAGTTTATCAAACTCTTCATAACTTAAAAAGCCTAATTTATAAGCTTCTTCTTTGAGTGTTGTACAATTTTTGTACGCTTCTTTGGCAATTAATGCTGCTTTTTCATATCCAATATGAGGATTAAGTGCTGTTACCAGCATCAAAGAGTTATTGAGGTGTTCTTGGATTTTCTCTTTATTCGCTAAAATTCCTTGCACACAATGTTCACTAAAAGAGTTCATACTGTCACTTAAGAGTCGCATGGATTGCAAAAGATTAAATGCAATAACGGGTTTAAACACATTAAGCTCAAAATTTCCTTGACTCGCAGCCACACTTACACTCGTGTGATTTCCCATGACTTGAACTGCCACCATGGTAATAGCTTCGGCTTGAGTGGGATTGACTTTGCCTGGCATGATGGAACTGCCTGGTTCATTTGCCGGTAAAAACAGTTCTCCTATACCGCTTCTTGGACCACTTCCCAGCCATCTTATGTCATTGGCAATTTTCATCAAATTCGATGCCAAGGCGTTTAATGCCCCACTTAAAAAGACTTCTCCATCATGAGAAGTTAATCCATGAAATTTATTGGGGTGAGAGACAAATTTAAACTGGGTTTGTGTCATTTCATTAAGATTTTCACACACCAATGCACTGAAATCACAATGACAATTAATACCAGTACCAACAGCTGTTCCACCAATGGCTAGTTCTTGTAAGTATTTCATGGCATCTTTGATTTGTTCTTTGGCTTTTTTCATCATTTCAACATATCCACTGAACTCTTGTCCCAGTGTTAAAGGGGTAGCATCCTGTAAATGAGTTCGCCCTATTTTAATAATCTCTTTAAACTCCTCTTCTTTTTGTTGTAATGAACGTTCCAATTTTTCAATCGCAGGAAAAAGTTGTTGTTGCAATTGCAAAACAAAAGCAATTCGCATAGCAGAAGGAAAGGTATCATTGGAGCTTTGTGACATGTTCACATCATCATTGGGATGTACGGTTCTTTTATGTTTAAAATCATCGCCCAATTTTTGTGTTGCTAAACTTGAAATTACTTCATTGAGGTTCATATTGGTTTGTGTCCCACTTCCTGTTTGCCACACACTTAAAGGAAATTGAGTGTGATATTCTCCTTTTAAAATCTCTTGGCACACTTCTTTAATCGCATTGGCTTTTTTTGCCTCTAACAGTTTGAGTGATTCATTGGAACAAGCACACGCATATTTTAAATAAACAAAGCCCAAAATAAGTTCATTGGGCATTTTTTCGATCCCTATTTTAAAGTTTTCCAAACTGCGTTGGGTTTGTGCGCCCCAATATGCACTTGAACTCACTTTAACTTCACCCATGGTGTCTTTTTCAATTCGATAATCCATAGTAACATCCTTTCTTTTTTTAATTTATTATAATATCAATGATTTTTTTAATTATATAAAAACTTATTTCAACCTTGTTAAAACCTCTAACGCTTCCATTTCAAACCGAGAAAATGCAAACCATTTTTTGCCCAAATCTTTTAAACTCGCTCCAATATGATAAATCTCTGCACTGTCAATAATAAGAAATCGGTCATGTGCTTTTTTAAACTCTTGAAGCTCTATATTTTTATACTGGGCTTTATATTTCTGAAAATCTAAGTTGAGCTGTTTAGAGATATTTTGAGTATAGATTTTAATCTCTAAATTTTGATATTTACTTAAAAGAGTAAAAACCGTATCATCGATATAGTTGTCTATAAGTATCACTTCTTTTTTTGCACTTTTTAACAAATCATTGACAAAAGCATAAGCATCGTAAATTTGTCCATCAAAAAATATCCCCTCATTTGACTTTTTAGTTTTATCTTCTAAAGCATTTAAGACACTATCTATTTTCACATCTGTATGAAACTGTTTTTGTTCAAGAGCGTCCAGCCTTTGAAATATTAAAGCATTGTTTGAAATAAATTTTCGCATATTAACAAAAGCTTCTATGATTTGAATACTGACTTTAATGGCAATTTCACTTCGCAAAACCGCTGAAAGCATAGAGATACCTTGTTCTGTAAAGACATAAGGTAAATATCTTCTTCCCCCGTGTTCTAAGCTACTAACTTGGAGATTTAAAGATTTTTTTGAACTTGAGGTCGCAAATTGCGACCTCAAGTTTTCATATTCATCTTCTGTAAGTTGAAAACGAAAACTTTGAGGGAATCTCTCTGTATTTCTTTTTACTTGTTCATTCAGTCTTTTAGCTTCTACCCCATAAAGCTCTGCCAAGTCGCTATCAAGCATCACTTGAAATCCACGAATGGTGTGTATTTTATCTTGCAAATTTTGTTTAGGTCTTATTTGTATTTCACTTGCCATTTCTAAGTTCCTAGTGTTCATTTTTTAAAGAATAGGTCATTTTAGAATATCTACCATATCTAAATCATCAATATCATTAAATAATTTATCTATTTCATGATATGTATATTTTTGTTTGAATATGATAGGAAGTTCTTTGAAAAAAAATATTTCTATATTGTCTTCGTTTTCTTTTATATTTGCTATTGTATTGCAATGAGGTTCTCTTCTTACTATTTCAATAGCTTTTCTTATGTAATTATTACTTTCATAATTAGTATGTTTAATTATATATTCAGGGATAGGGGCAATAGAATATAAATAATTTTTATCAGTTTGATATTTATCTTGAATTAGTTCAGCATAAAATTTATATGAATTATTTTTTAGTTGAATTTTATAGTAGTTTATTCCTCTCCCTTGAAGACTTTTCATAATTTCAATTTCTTGTTCTTCTTCCATTCTCAAACCAAAATATATGGACTTAACTGCTCTATAGTCATATTCTATACAACCAGATTGAGAACATATAATTCTAATTTCATCTTCATATTTCCAATTTTTAGACTTATATCCTAATAGCTTACTCATAAAAGAACGTGTATCTACTAAATTGTTCATATCATGACTTTTTAAATAATATGGTTTATCATTGTATATAACATCAAAGTCTACTAATTGATTCTTATTAATATCCGTTCTTTCATTATTCAACTTTAATAATATATCTAAGTCATATTCTATACAAAAACCTTTATGTGAATTTGCATAATGAGCCCACAATAATTCATTTAAATAATTTTTACTTAATGAATAAATACCTGATGTATCAATATGACTTAACATATTATTTAATTCATTTTTAAAAATACTCATACTTTCTATCGCTTGTGGATTTTTCTTAAGCATTTCATCAATTTGAGCCATTAAAATATCTGTAGAAATTAATCCTTCACAAGGATCATTAAGATTTTTAATAGTTGCTGCATAGATTTCATTATTAACTAAAGACTTCAAATCTCGTTCAAATATTGTTTTTAAATCTTGACTATCTATCCCACCACTTCTGTATTTATATATAGATTTACTTTGTTTGCTCACTTACTCTCCATACAATATGCCTTATGTTATCATTACTACCTATTCTATCAAAATATCTTCAATATTAAATCAGAAAATCACAAAAAAATACTTTTTTTCCAAAGCAAAAATTATTAAATCTACCTCTTTATAAATTGTGATATAATAAAAACTCTTAGAGTAATACAAGGAAGTACCATGAAAAATTATGCCTTTGAAACCTATGCAGAACTTTTTGAATACCTCACATTACTTCCTGACAATCCACACTTTTTAAACTATGTGAATGAAGAACAATACCACAGCATCAGCACTCGCCAGTTTGAACAACGCGTCAATTATTTGGCATTAGCGCTTCACGATATTGGCATACAAAAAAACGATTGTGTGGCACTTTTTGCTAAACCCAGTCCGTGTTGGCTTGCTTTTGATTTTGCTTTACAGCTTATAGGCGCCATTAGTGTGCCTTTATTTGAGGATATTTCACAAAAGAACTTTGATTTTGAACTGCAAGACAGCAATATTCAAACCATTTTTACCGATCATACTCGTTATATCTATGATATTCCCGAAGAGATTTTAATTATTGGTTGCCACATTAAGGCTAATAATAAACGATTTATCACCATTCAAGAGCTTCTCAAAAAAGGAGAAACTCTTTTTTTAAAAAATCCATTAGCTGTAAAAGCCATGATTCAAGCCGTTAAAAAAGAGGATATTTTTAGTATTGTCTATACCAGTGGAAATACGGGCACTCCTAAAGGAGTTGAACTCACTCATGCCAATATTATTTCACAGCTTTATGATATTAATGAATATTTTAAAATTAAACCTTCCTATAAAGCTCTCTCCTTTTTACCTTTGGCTCATATTTTTCAACGAACCGTAATGAGTTTTTATATCAGTCACAATTTATCCATCTATTTTGTTGAGGATGTTCAAACCATTGCTCAACGAATGAAACAAGTGCAACCGCATATTATTACGGTTGTTCCACGGTTACTGGAAAAAATATTTGCCAAAATAGAAGAAAAAGTCCAATTGCAAAGTGGTTTGAAAGGATGGATTGCTCAAAAAGCATTTCAAAGAGCTTTGCATAAAAACCCCAATGAACATACCTTTTTAGATACGATATACAAAAAATTAATTTATTCAAAATTTTTAGAGAGTTTTGGCGGCAATTTAGAGATTGTCGTCACAGGAGGTGCCGCTTTAAACAAGCAACTTTATACGTTTTTTTTAAACATTGGCTTGCCTGTTTATCAAGGATATGGATTAACCGAAACGTCTCCTGTGATTTGTGTGAACTATCCTTTAAACAACAAAGCAGGAACGTGTGGTAAAGCCTTAAAACACGTCAAAATCAAACTGGCCAGTGATGATGAGTTGCTTGTACAAAGTCCAGGTGTTATGAAAGGGTACAAAAATCAACCTCTTTTAACACAAGAAGTTATTGACAAAGAGGGGTGGTTTCACACAGGTGATTTAGCCAGTATTGACGACGAAGGCTATATTACGATTAAAAGTCGGAAAAAAGAGTTGCTTAAAACTTCTACGGGTGAGTATATCAACGCTGTGTTAATTGAACAAGAGTTGACCAAATCAAACTATATTGACTATGCCGTTGTCATTGCCAATGATAGAAAATATGTTTCTGCTTTATTGTTTGTCAACCAAGAAATTGCCAAAGGGGTTGACGCAGAAACGTTTTATGCCTCAAAAAGCATACAAGAGTTGATTCAAAAACACGTTGATAGCGTCAACTATGATTTAAACAAATGGGAAAAAGTGGTTAAATATTCGCTGATTACGCAAAAAATTTCGATTGATACAGGAGAACTTACGCCTTCTATGAAAATACGAAAAAATGAAGTAGAAAAAATCTACCATGCTGTCATTGAGACAATGTATTAAGGAGAACACGATTATGAAAGAAAGAATTGCAGTTATACAAGGTCTTAGAAGCCCCGTTGCCAAAGCGTATGGAAAATTAAAACATATTCAAGCCGATACCTTAGGCTCAATCATAGCCAAAGAGTTGGTACTTCAAATTGGCATTGATTATAAAGAGTACGATGAAGTCATCATAGGAAATGTCGCTCAACCCGCCAATGCTGCAAATATGGCTCGAATATTGGCTTCACGAGCAGGATTTCCCATTTCCACTCCGGCTTATACGGTTCATCGAAATTGTGCTTCAGGAATGCAAGCCATTAGTTCTGCCATTGCCAGTATTCACAGTGGTGAAGGGAAACTCTATTTAGTTGGTGGCGTAGAATCCATGAGTAATATTCCCATTTTATACAGTGATAACTTGCGTAATTTAATGATTGGTTTGTCCAACAGCAAAACCATTTTAGCCAAATTAGCTGTCCTTAAAAACTTTCGACCCAATTTTTTAAAACCCGTTATTGGGTTAGTCTCAGGTTTAACCGATCCCATTAGTGGTCAAATTATGGGATTAACCGCTGAAATTTTAGCCAATGAGTTTAAAATTTCCAAGCAAGAACAAGACCAATTTGCCTTAAACTCTCACTTAAAAGCCCAAAAAGCCACTGAACGTGGGATTTTAAAAGAGGAGATTTATCCCATTATCACCAGCAATGATTCTATTATTTATGATGACGATGGTATTCGATTTAATCAAACACTCAAAGCCTTAGAAAAGCTCAAACCTTTTTTTGACAAAGAAAACGGAACGGTAAGTGCGGGAAACTCTTCTCAAATCTCCGATGGGGCTTGTATGTTAAGTATTTGCAGTGAATCCCATGCCAAAGCATTGGGTATTACACCTTTGGGGTATATTAAGGATTTTGCCTATGCAGGATTAGAAGCTCATAAAATGGGCTTAGGTCCTATTTATGCTACGAAAAAACTCTTTGATAAAACCAAAATCGATTTGAAACAAATTGACTTAATTGAGATGAACGAAGCCTTTGCGGCACAAGTCATTGCCAACATTAAAGCCTTTGATTCAACGCAATTTTGTCAAAAAACCTTTAACAGTGCTAAACTGGGGCAAATCAATGAGAATCTACTTAATGTCAATGGTGGAGCAATCGCTTTAGGACATCCCGTAGGAATGAGCGGAGCAAGAATTGTTTTAAGCGCACTCAAAGAGTTAAAACGACGAAATCTTCAAACAGGACTTGCCACCTTGTGTGTGGGCGGCGGACAAGGTGCATCATTTTTATTGGAGGCGAACTAATGCAAACTCAAGATTTAAAACTCACCATAAAAAATAGTATTGCCACACTTATTTTTGATAGGCAAGACTCAAAAGCAAATACTCTTTCCAAATCAGTATTAGAACAACTTGAAACGGCTTTAAATGCCATTAAAACCAACCGTGATATTGATCTGCTATTAATTAAAAGTGCCAAAGAGGATATGTTTATTGCAGGGGCAGATATAACAGAGATTTTACCCATGACAAATGCCGATGAGATTTATGATTATTTACTCAAAGTGGACTCCATCTTTACAGCACTCGAACACCTACCGTTTCCCAGTGTTGCTTTGATTGATGGTGCGTGTATGGGGGGTGGCTTAGAGTTGGCATTGTGTTGTACGTATCGTTTGGCAACCAGCAACAAAAAAACCAAACTCTCTTTTCCCGAAATCAAATTGGGATTTTTCCCTGGATTTGGAGGCACCCAACGTTTACCTAAATTAATTGGTTTAATCAACTCATTAGAAATGATTTTACAAGCCAAAGAACTCAATGCCGAACAAGCTCATAAAATAGGCTTAGTCAATGAGTATTTTGCCCAAGGGTACAGTGAGTTTAGAACCGAAGAGTTTATTCAAAAAGTATTAAATAAAAAAGTCAAACCCAAAAAAACATTTCGATGGATGGAGTATTGTAATTTTACCCGTGAATTTATTTTTAAAAAAGCCTTGAAAAAACTGAAACAAAAAGTTCACCCCAAATATTTTGGCCCTTATGCTGCTTTAGATGTAATTCATCATACGTTTAAAATGCCTCACCCACAAGGCATTGTAATTGAAGCACAAACGTTCAGTGAAGTTGCCATTACAAAAGAGTCTAAAAATTTAATTGAACTCTTTTTAACGTCACAAGAACTCAAAAAAGAGTATGACAATAAACATCTCAAAGAGAAAATATCTCAAACGGCTGTTGTGGGAAGCGGTACGATGGGCAAAGGCATTATTTGGCTTTTTAGCCAATATGCCAATGATGTACGAATCAAATTACGGGATATGAAACAGGTTCAAACTCTTTTAAATGACGTGGCTAAACTCTATGATTTTTTTGTCAAAACAAAAAAGATGTCCAAAAAACAAGTTGAGTTTAAACTCAATCATTTAAGCTATACCCAAGAGTATCAAGGCTTTAAACTGACTCATTTTGCTCTTGAAGCGATTGTTGAAGATGAAAAAGAGAAAATCAAAACGTACAAAAACCTAGAACAATGTTTAAGTAAAAAAGCCATTTTAGCGACGAATACCTCTTCTTTATCCATTGAAATGTTAAGCCAACATATCAGCAACAAAGCCAATTTTTTAGGTGTTCATTTTTTTAATCCTGTCAATAAAATGCCTTTGGTGGAAGTCATACCCTCTTCTTTTACTTCAAAAGCAACTTTAGAAAAAAGCTTTGAATTTTTAAGACGATGTGGGAAAATACCTATTTTGGTTCACGATTGTGCGGGTTTTTTGGTCAATCGAGTGTTGCTTCCTTACATCAATGAAGCGGGTTATATTTTGCAAACGGGTTCAAGCATTGAAAAAATTGATGCCACTCTAAAAGAGTTTGGAATGCCTATGGGTGCCTTTGAATTGGCTGATGTGGTGGGCATTGATGTGGGATATAAAGTTGCCACCATTTTAGAAGAGTCTTATGGTGAACGCATGAAAGTGTGTGATATTTTAACCTATGTGCATAATGATTTAAAACTCTTAGGAGAAAAAAGCCAAAAAGGGTTTTACGTTTATTCTAAAAAAGAGAATAAAAAAGTCAATCACGCCGTTACCAAAAAAGTCAAAAGCACCAAAGTTGTCACCACCCAAGATATTTTGGATCGGGCTTTATTTATTATGGTCAATGAAGCGAGTCGTTGTTTGGAAGAACATATCATTTCCCATGCGGCTTATTTAGATTTTGCCATGGTTGCAGGAACAGGTTTTCCTGCATTTAAAGGAGGAATCTTAAAATATGCCGACAGTGTAGGAATTGATTATGTCATTAGAAAGCTTGAAGAGTTTGAAAAAAGTCATGGAAATCGTTTTAAACCCAGTTCTCTTTTGTATCAACTTCAACAAGAGAATCTGACATTTTACACAGGAGAAAAATTATGGAATTCTTAATCTTTATTGTCATTATTTTAGCATTGGGATTTGTCAATCTTCCTTTATTGGGTTGGTTTATTTTTATTGGATTGTACAGTTTTTTTGTTTTTGATATGGGATTTTTGTTTTTAATTCCTTTGATTGCCTTGGGTGTGCTTTTGATTAATAAAGAGTTTAGAATCAAATATCTCACTCAAACTATTGTGGATTTGGTCAAAAAGAAGGGTTTGCTTCCTAAAATTTCACCCACAGAAGAAGCCGCACTTCAAGCAGGAACATCATGGGTTGAATCCAACTTTTTTAAAGCACAAGTTGATTTTGACCAAATTAAAAATGAAAAAATCACTCAACTCACCCCTGAAGAACAAGCCTTTTTGGACAATGAAGTAGAAGAGCTGTGTGCTATGTCAAATGACTGGGAGATTTTTCAACAACGAGATTTAAGCCAAGAAGCGTGGGAATATATAAAAAGTAAAAAATTCTTTGGAATGATTATTCCTAAAGAGTATGGAGGTCTTGGGTTTAGTGCAACAGCACACTCTAAAATCATTGAGAAATTGGTTTCAAGATCGCAAGTTTTAGCTATTACCGTTATGGTACCCAACTCATTAGGTCCTGCTGAATTGATTTTAAATCACGGTACCCAAGAACAAAAAGACACCTATCTTGAAAATTTAGCCATAGGAAAAGAAGTGCCTTGTTTTGCACTCACAGAACCCAATGCAGGCAGTGATGCCACATCAATTACTTCTTATGGAGAACTCTTTAAAGATGAAAATGACCATATCAAAATTAGACTCAATTTTGAAAAACGCTACATCACCTTAGGCAGTATTGCCACACTCATTGGTTTGGCATTTCACTTAAAAGACCCCCATGGTATTTTAGGAGAACAAAAAGAGTTAGGCATCACATTTGCATTGGTACATTCAAAACTCAAAGGTGTCAATAACTCCAAACGGCACGACCCTTTGGGCATTCCTTTTATTAACTCTCCTCTTATTGGAAAAGATGTGATTATTGATCTTGAAGATATTATTGGAGGAAGAGCAGGCATTGGCAAAGGGTGGCAAATGTTAGTGGAGTCTTTAAGTATTGGACGAGGTATTTCACTTCCCAGTGTCAGTTTAGGTGGCAGTAAACTTGCCCTTAAAACGGTGGTTTCCTATACACAACTGCGAGAACAATTTGGTTTGCCTTTGGCGTCTTTTGAAGGAATAGAAGAGAAAGTTGCGCACATAGCTGCTTTGACTTATTTGCAAAATGCAGCACGAAATTATACGCTTGATGCCATTGATAATGGCAATAAACCTGCTGTGGTAAACTCCATTATGAAATATCATGCCACAGAAAATTTCAGAACCCTTATCAATGATTCGATGGATGTTTTAGGAGGTGCTGCTATTATTCGAGGTGAAAAAAACCTTTTGGCTCATGCTTATTTTGCTTTGCCCATTTCCATTACCGTTGAAGGTGCCAATATATTAACTCGAAACCTCATGCAGTTTGGGCAAGGACTCATTAAGTGCCATCCGTATTTATACAAAGAAGTTCAAGCCTTACAACAAGAGGATACAACAAAGTTTGATGAACTGCTTTTTTCTCATATAGGATTGGTCAATACGGCTTTTTTAAAGAAAATGACCTACTATTTTACGCGAGGATATATCGCTCAAACACGAGGCAATTTTAAACGTCAAAAACAAAAACTCGTTTGGGTAAGTTCTGATTTTACCTTTTTAAGTAACCTTTCTTTGGCTCTTTGGGGCGCTAATATTAAGAAAAAAGAGAGTATCAGCGCACGATTTGCCGATATCTTATCGTGGTGTTATTTAATCACTTCTGTGTTAAGAGAGTTTGACAATAATCCTAAAGAGGAACACAAAGCGTTAGTGGAGTATCTTTGTGATTATGGCTTTAATGAAATTCAAGAAGCCAAAGAACAAATTGTTGGCAATATGCCTTTTTTTAAATACCTGTTGCCTGTCATTAAAATCAATCCCTTTGGAACAAAACCTTCTCATGCGTTAAATACAAAAATTGTACGACACCTCCAACAGCCCACTGTGTTAGATGAGTTGTGCCATGGATTGTTTGTGGGTAATAATAAAAAAGAGACCTTGTACAAACTTCAATACGCCCTACAGCTCAATACTCAAACCAAACCACTTCAACACAGAATAAAACAAGCCCTTAAAACCAATGAGCTCGAACACAATCGTTATGAAATGGTACTGCAACAAGCCCTAGAAAAAGAGATACTTTCATCCAAAGAGCATCAAGAGATACTTAAAGCATACAAAGCCAAACAAGAAATTATTCACGTGGATGCTTTTGAAAATAAACGTTATAAGGAACAAAAGTAATATGGGTTTGCACAACGATTTATTGATTGATTCAGGGGGATATATTCTCAAACTTATTGAGAAAATTTTATCCACCAATATTGAGATTAAAGGGAGAGAAAACATCCCTTTAACTCACCCTAAAATTTTTGTTGCCAACCATTTTACTCGTATTGAAGCTTTAATTGTGCCGTATGCGTTGTATAACATAACACAACGAAAAGTGGGGGTCATTGCTGATGACTCAATTTTTGACTATTTTGGCAATATTTTAAAAGAGTTAGGGGCATTGCCCAAATCAGCACCCAATCGCAATAACATCATTTTAAGTGATATTTTACAAGGAAACAAAGATTGGATGATTTTTCCTGAAGGACAAATGGTTAAAGGCAAACATATCATTAAAGAAGAGAATCACTATTGTGTTTTAATCGATGGTCACAGTGAAAAAGTTTACACGGGAGCTGCTTTTTTTGCGCTGTTTTCACAACTGTTAAAAGAGGACTATTTTGAAAATCGTATTGACAATCTTGAAGCATTTAAAACTACCTATATGCTTGAAGACGTGAGCCAAGAAGAGACGCTCATTATTCCTATTAACATCAGTTATGCCCCCATTAAAACAGGAAAAAACTTTTTATCTCAAATTGCCAATACCATTTTTAATGATATCAATGAGAGTTTTAAAGAAGAGATTGAGATTGAAAGCAATATTGTTTTAAATTCAAAAATTATTATCAATATTCTTCCCGCAATGAGTATGAAAGAGATCACTTCTCAAGCCAAACAGCCTCACAATACTCATGTCAATAACGACTTGCTTATTGATACCTTTCGGTATAAAATTACCTACGATTTTATGAAACAAATTTATGAGCATCTCACCATTCGTTTTGATCATCTCTTTGTTGCCATTTTATATTTTTATCCCAAAGATTATATCAACCAACTCCATTTTAAACGTCTTTTATATTTAATTGCGCACAAAATCAAAAACAGTTCCATGCAATACGATGAAGATATTGAAAAGAATTTTATCAATCTCATCTCTTTTGAAACATATGAAACCTTTGAAGAAATCTTACAATTGGCACAAAACGATGGAATCATCACACAAACACAAGAGAATTATGTTATTAGTAAAGAAAACCTTCTTCAAGGATACACCCATGATACGATTCGTTTAAAAAATATTTTAAAAGTTTTTTTAAATGAAGTGATGATTATTGATGAAGTTACCAGTATGGTAAAACACTATTGTCAATTGCCTTTTAATGACATTAATGCCATGTTATTGATTCATTTAATTAATCAAGAAAAAGATGAATATTTACAAGATTATTTGCGCTATTCACAAGATGAAAAACTCAAACCCAAACATGTCGGTGAGCCTTTTTTTATGCAAACCCATGAGTCCAAAACAGGTATTGTAGCCTTGCATGGTTTTTCTTCTGCTCCTTTAGAAGTCAATGAATTGGCGACATATTTAAATAAAAAAGGCTTTAACGTTTATGCCCCAAGGCTTAAAGGGCATGGTACAACGCCAAAAGATTTAAAACATTGTACATGGCAAGATTGGTATGAAAGTGTCTCAAGAGCATTAATTATTGCCACATTAATGTATGAGAAAATCTATATCGTAGGGTTTTCAACAGGTGGTTTATTGGCACTATTAAGTGCTAAAAAAAATCTTCCTACACTTAAAGGCATTATTTGTATCAACGCCGCACTGCAACTCAATGATGTTCGTATTAAAACATTTATTCCTGCCATTAATTTTTGGAATGATTTGGTTGAATCATTTAATAGCGAAACTTATCAAAAAAAGTATGTCGAAAACAAAGCGGAAAATCCTGAGATTAATTACGATAAACACTATATTAAATCCATTAATCAACTCAATTTGCTTATGAATGAAACCGCCTCGCAATTAAAACATATTACGTTGCCCATTGCGATTATTCAAGCCACGTTTGATCCCGTTGTTAATCCCAAAAGTGCCAATGAAGTTTATGAAAAAGTAGCATCTCTTCACAAAAAATTGTACTTTCTTGAATTTTATAATCATGTCATTATCAAAGGGAAAAATGCTAAACGTGTTTTTGATACAATTATTGAATTTATAAAGGAGACTCCATGAAACTCAAACATCTTTTACTCTTTGTACTTTCACTGGTTTTATTCACCAGTTGTACCAGTAAAACACCTTACACCAATCGAAATCAGCTTATTTTACTCTCTCAAACACAAGAGTTATCTTTAGGTGAACAATCTTACAAAGAGACATTGGCCCAATCTAAAGTCATTACACAAACCAAAGAAGCCAATAAAATCAAAGAGATTGGAACGCGTATTGCCAAAGTTGCCAAACGTCCTGATTTTAATTGGGAGTTTACTTTGGTACAAAACGATGAGAAAAATGCCTTTTGTCTGCCAGGAGGAAAAGTGGTTGTCTATACAGGTATTTTAAGTGTGGCAAAAAATGATGACCAACTCGCCACCGTTATTTCACATGAAATTGCTCATGCTTTAGCACGACACGGAGCAGAACGAATGAGTACGAGTATGATTGCACAAGGCGTGCAAACAGCAGGAAATATTGTTTTAGGGTCACAAGGTTCCCAATATACACAAACATTTAATATCGCTTTTGGGTTAGGAAGCCAATATGGTGTGCTGATGCCTTATGGAAGAATGCAAGAAAATGAAGCCGATGAGATTGGCATTTATTTGATGAAAGAAGCCGGATACAATCTTAATGAAGCGATTAAATTTTGGGAAAATATGAGCAATGGAAAAAGCGAAGGCATAGAGTTTTTCTCCACGCATCCCAATTCCGATACACGCATTGAAAATATCAAAGCATTAATTAAAAAACTTCAAAATACATAGGATTTTCCTATGTATTTTAAGCGTTAAGCAATGTTCGTATAAATGGCTTGAACGTCATCATCATCTTCGAGTCGTTCGAGCAGTTTTGCCATATCGTCTTGTTGTTCTTGCGTAAACTCTTGTGGATTATTGGGGATTCGTTTTAATTCAGCTTTAATCAACTCAATGCCCAACTCTTCAAATTTATGGTTCATATTTCCAAAATCGGTATAATTGGCATAGGCTAAAACCAACCCTTCTTCTTCTTCAATCTCTTCAAGTCCAGCATCAATGAGTTCAAGTTCTAACTCTTCTAAGTCCATTTCAGGGGTTTTTTTGAATTCAAAAATAGCCTTTCTGTCAAACATAAACTCCAAAGAACCCGTGGGAGCTAAAGAACCTCCACATTTGTTGAAATGCATTTTTATGTTTGCGACCGTTCGGGTGTTGTTGTCTGTTGCTGTCTCAACAAAAATTAAAACGCCGTGAGGGCCTTTTCCTTCAAAATTGACTTCTGCGAAATTAGCGGCATCTTTTCCACTCGCTCTTTTTATTGCTGCATCAATATTGGCTTTTGGCATATTTTCAGCTTTGGCATTTAAAATGGCTGTTCTTAAAGCCGAATTCATTTCAGGGTCAGGAACACCTGATTTAGCTGCCATTTCAATGGCTTTTGCCAATTTTGGGAAAACACGCGACATATTTCCCCATCGTTTCATTTTTGCTGCTTTTCTGTATTCAAAGGCTCTACCCATAAAAACTCCGATATATTGTAGTGTTTAAAGTGTAAAAAGGCTTTACACCTTAAGATAAATTTGTGAGATTATAGCAAGTTTGTAATAAATTTATTATGATAAAAAAGGAAAGTTCTAAATAAAAAAAACGGATTTTAATCGTGTTTTTGAAACCCGTCCATCTTTTTTGATGTACTCAACCAAATAAAAGCGTCGGTTGATTAAATTGCATAAGGTAAAACCCGTAGAAGCAAAAGGTTTCCATTTGATGCATTTAAGTTTAATGCCTTTTTTGAGAAATCTTCTTGAGATAGTGACTTTGTTGAGTTTGGTTAAAATGTAAAACAAGGTAAGGAAAAATGCCATACTCAAGCCAACATAAATGGATGTTTCTATAAAATTCAAAATCATTTCAGTCATTTTAATTCCTCATTTCCTCATCTTGTAAAAATGAAACAAAATCATACCATAAAATTGTTACATTACAATTACTCAAATAAATATCTTTATTATTTTAATATTTAATTAAGCCAAGCGAAAATAATGAATTTATTATTATTTACAACATATTGATTTTTATGCTATAATTTTTCAACTTAGGAGAATCCCATGAAACCAAAGGCGAGTGAAAAGAATATTCTGAAATTCTTAAAATTTTCTCCTCCTATTATTACCATATTTTTTTCTGCATTGATTATTGCGTTGGTCTTTTTGGTCAATCAATATACATTTAACAATGAAATCAAAAAACTCAAAAATGAATTTATTAAAACCAATAAAGAGTTGGTTAAAAATGAAGTGGAAAAAGTGTATGATTTTATTTTACATCAGCAAGAACAAACGACACAACTTTTAAAAAAGAACATTAAAGAAAATGTCAATATTGCGCATACTCTTATCAGTGAAATCTACCGACAAAACCAACATCAATCTCATAATAACATCAAAAAAATCATCAAAAAAAGCTTACAGGATTTACGCTTCAATGATGGAATTGGATACTTTTTTATCGTTTCAAAAGAGGGTGAAATGATTTTTCATCCTTTTTTACCCCAACTTGAAAATACCAATGTATTAGAAATACAAGACCCCAACGGCACCTTTTTGTTTAAAGATATGGTGGCACTGATCAAAGAAAAAAATGAGACTTTTTATGAGTGGTACTGGTACAAACCCAATGAAAAAACCCATCAAGAGAAAAAAATTGGTTATTTGAAAAATATTGATGGGTTAGATTGGTTTATAGGAAGTGGGTATTATATCGATGATTTTGAAACAACCTTAAAAGAAGAGATTTTCAAATATACCCCCAAAATTAATTTTGGACAAAATGGATTTATTTTTATTATTGATTATGAGGGCACTATGCTCAGCAATAAAAATCAAACCCTTATTGGAAAAAATGTCTTATACGACCAAGACAAAGTCGGAAAATATTTTGTCCAACAAATGATTGATATAGCTCAAAAAGGAAACGGTTATATCAATTATTATGATCCCAATTTGCCCAAAGAGAAAACATTTTTGAAAACCTCTTTTATCAAAGGAGTTTCAAATTGGAATTTCCTTATTGGTGCAGGATTTAATGAAAATGAATTAAACAGTAAAATCCAAGAAAAACAAAAGCTTTTAAATAAAGCCAACGATGAATATATTATTAATATGCTCATTATCAGCTTTGTGATTACTCTTTTGTTGACATTTATAGCGTTATATATCTCAAAAATTATACAAACGTTGTTTATCAAATATAAAAATAAGATTGCCAAAGAGATACACAAAAACCACGAAAAAGATATGATGATTGCACAACAATCCAAAATGAATGCCTTAGGCGATATGATTGGAAATATTGCTCACCAATGGAGACAACCGCTTTCAACCATTACCACTGCTTCTTCTGGATTACTTTTAAAGCATGAATTTGGTGATTTACACGACGAAGATTTAACCACTTTTACCAAACTCATAGATGACAATGCCCAATATCTTTCAAAAACCATAGAAGAGTTTAAAGAGTTTTTTGACCAAAAAAAGAGCAAAGAGATCTTTAATGTTGCTCACACTGTTGAAAAAACACTCAATATTGTCTCTTCCCAATTTACAGCTCATCATATTCAAGTCATATCCCATATTCAAGAAGTACGAATTTATGGCATGGAAAATGCTCTTATGCAAATGCTAATTAATATTTTTAATAATTCAAAAGAGGCGTTTGACAACTCGAAACTTGAAAAGAAGTTGATTTTTTTAGACATTTATCAAAAAAAAGATAAAATCTGTATTGAAATAAAAGACAATGCGTATGGAATCAAACCTTCAATTTTAAATCGAATATTTGAACCTTATTTTACCACTAAGTTCAAATCCCAAGGTATTGGTATTGGACTTTATATGTGTTATGAAATGATAACCAAACATTTTAATGGTACTATTAAAGCAGAAAATACGACATTCTTTTATGAAAATGAGTCTTATACTGGAGCAAAGTTTACACTATTGATTCCAGAGTACAAAGGCAATTAAAGGTTTCTGTGAAAAAATTTCTACTCTTTGATAATGACGGCGTTTTAGTCGATACCGAACAATTCTATTTTAAAGCCAATGAAACCATCTTGAAAAAAGAATTGGGTTTAACCCTTACCTTAGAAGAGTATTTACGCATTATGGCAAGAGGTGGAACAGCGTGGGAAATTGCTCAAAAACAAGGAGTACCCAAGCGTATTATCGATGAGTGCCGAATCAAACGTGACCGTTTATACCAACACTATTTAACCCATGAAGACATTGAAATCCCCAATGTAAAAAACATTCTAAAAGAGTTGGCAAAAAAGTATCAAATGGGTATTGTTACAACTTCAAGGCGAGTCGATTTTGAACTGATTCATCGCAACAGAGGTATTATTGATTTTATGGATTTTAGCTTATGTGTTGAAGAGTATGAATTTGCAAAACCCCATCCACAACCTTATTTAAAAGGATTAGAAAAATTCAATGCCCAAAAAGAAGAGGCATTGGTGATTGAAGATTCTCAACGAGGATTGACCTCTGCTTACCATGCCCAAATAGAGTGTGCTGTTGTTAAAAATCATTTTACTCAAACTCATGATTTTTCTAAAGCCACTTATTTTATCGATTCTTTGGAAGAATTAATTAACTTACTTTAAAAATACTCTTACTGTAAGCCATCTTACTACAATAATTGGCTAAGATTTCAAAAAATATAAAGGCGTATTATGCAATATTTTGGAACACTTGAAACGAAATATGAAGAGGTTTTTTTAACTTCTAGCTATCTTTATTGTCCCAAAGAAGATGAAATTATCACCACAGATGAGATCAAATCAATGATTCAAACTCACAAACTGAGAAAAAAATTTATCGCAGGAACAGTCTTTTTTTATAACCCCGTTGTGACTCCTTTGGGTTTTGATTCCAATAAGTTTTTACTTGAACAAGATTTTGATGAATTTGGGAAAATGGTCGAACTTAAAATGGAGAATACCTTAACCGTTTTTAAAAATGCCATCCAAGATTGTGAAGGAAAACTTGTAGAGTTTAGAAATCTTTTTAACTTAAATGAGAAAAACATCAATGCTTCAACGTTGCTGATGAAGTTTAATGCCGATTTGGAAAAATATAATTCCAATTTAAACACTGAATTTGAACGTGACATCATGTATCAAGATGCTCAAAATCTCATCCCCAATGGAAAGTTTGTCTTTTTTGCGTGGGGAGATAAACTCAATGCCAAAGAGTTTCCTTATATTTTTGAGTATGCCAAAACGATTTACGACAACAGTGTCAAACTGGGCAAAAAGGTTGCTTTTGTCTATAAAAAAGAGCGTTCAATTGAGTTTTCAATTAATCAATTGCAATTTTCCAATCCCAGTGAAAATCCCAAATATAAAAACAGTATTACTGCTGCCATTAAAGAGTCTTTTAAACACTCACCCCTACAACCCATTGCTTACGAATAATTCATTACTTTTCTTCATTTAGCGTTATTTTTAAATCACTCGTTTGATATATTTGTCAAACGAGTGGTTATTTTAATTTATATTAAGTTTATTTATAATTAATATTGTTTATACTTTACAATTAAAGTTTTAATTAAGGTTGTCACAAATGAGCAACTCATGAAAAATGCCGTACAACTTATAAAGCAATGTTCGCTGCTTTATGCAGAGAGCGACCAACAATTAGCTCAAGAGAGTTTGTCCTTATACAATGCCTTATTTAAAGAGGTATTTTATGCCCAAAATGGAGTTGATGCCCTTCACTTATATCAACAACATAAACAACATATTGATTTGATTATCACCGATGTGGATTTGCCGCAACTTAATGGCATTGAAATGATAACACGTATAAGAGCCCAAGACGGTTACAAACTGCCTGTAATTTTTTGTACGCAAAAGACCAATGACAATATTTTACTGCAATGTTTAAAACTCGGAACAGCTGATTATATCTTAAAACCGGTACAACATAAAACCCACTTGGGCATTTTAATTAAAGTTTTGCGTCCCATTTATGATATGAAACTGATGTATGTGATGAACCAAGAGCTTGAAATTTATCAAAAATCAGCCGACAGTCAACTGCTTATTTCCAAAACCGATACCAAAGGACGTATCACCTATGCCAATGAACTTTTTTATCAAGTTTCAGGATACACACAAGAAGAACTCATAGGCAAACCACACAATATTGTTCGCCATGAAAATATGCCAAAAGAGATTTTTGAAGAGTTATGGCAAACCATTACACGAGGAGAAGTATGGAGTGGACATATTCAAAACAAAGCGAAAGATGGCAGTTCTTACTATGTGGATGCCAAAATCTTTCCCATTAAAGACAACGAAGGAAACATCGTTGAGTATATGAGTTTCAGACAAGATGTCACTTCACATATTCTTTTAAATCATAAAGCCAAAAATGCCCTTAAACAGACCAAACTTAACTACTCAAAGATTTATGATGAAGCCATTGAAAAAGCCAAAATTTTTTTAGCAAAAGATATAGAAAACTTAGAACTTGCTGTTAAAACGGAAAGAGAAATTGCACGAACACAAACGAGTAAACGTATTTTGGCTGAAAAAATGTTAGCACAAACCATTGAAGAAAAAAATGAAGAAATCAGAAAATGGAAAAACAAACTCAAAGAAGCCGGACAAGTCTTAGGGAAAATCAGTGCTACGAATAAAAAAGTTTCTCAAGACAACATTTATTATAAAAACAGTCTTGAAGTCGTTTCAGAAAAGCTTGAAGCGTCACAAAAGAAAATCGGTGAAAATGATGAAGACAAACTCAAACTGTATAAAATCATTGATAACAAAGACGATGTGATTAACCATTTAGAAGAAGAGTTATTAAAATATAAAAACAAAGGCAAGTAATTTTTAGCCGCATAATATTGACATAAAATTCTAACTTAGCTAAGATTTAATACCAACTTAAAAGGAGTTATTATGAATGTTTATGAGTATGCAATGAAAGTTGAAAAAGACGGTGAAGCGTATTACAAAGAGTTGGCTTCAAAATCACCCAATGCCGGTTTAAAAAAAGTATTTACTCTTCTTGCAGATGCAGAAGTAAAACATTATCATGTCTTTAAAAGTATGAGAGACAAAGATGGGCAAGATTTTAAAGCTTTAGATATATCCACAGACACTAAAACCATATTTGAAACACTCAAAGCTGAAAAAAACAGTGTGGATTTTGGTCTTGATGAAATCAAATTTTATGAAGATGCCATCAAAAGAGAAGACGATTCATATCGTTTTTATTTAAATAAGGCCAACGAACTTGAAAATGAAGATGAAAAGACAGTTTTTATGAACATTGCTCAAGAAGAGATTAAACATAAAGCCATCTTAGAAGATATTTTGGCATTTATTCAAGAACCCACTAATTGGGTAGGCAGTGCTGAATTTTAAAAAAGAGGAGTTCTCCTCTTTTTTATATTTTTCCACTTAACATTCCATACTGTGTCATGGGTTTAAGTAAATAGGCTTTTAATAACCACCACACATATCTCTCTTGAGTGGGATCCAGAGGAAAAGAAGGCGTAGGCTTCATACTCCAATCAAACTCCGCTAACATCACTTTTCCAATAACCGTAATAATAGGACATACCGTATAACCGTCGTATTTATCTTGGAGCTCTTCATTTTTAATCGCACTGATAATGTTATTGGCAACAATTTTATACTGCTTACGGACACTTCCTCCTGTTTTTCCTAATGCAACGGCGGCAATATCGCCCAGTGAAAAAATATTGGGATATTTAACGTGTTGTAAAGTTTCTTGATTGACAGGAATCCAGCCATTGGCTGATGCCACTTCTGATTGGGCAATCTCTTTGGGAGCTTTCATAGGAGGAGTTAAGTGCATAAAATCATAGGCAATATCAACATATTCATGTTTTTCAATCATTTCATACTCTTCCAAATCTTCATCATACTCCCCTTTTTCTTGCCATGATTTATCAAATGTAGCAATTTTATCTTTTAAATTCAATTCAATTAAGTTGTGATTTAAATGCCACAGCATCTGACGCTTTTCATACTGTTTGATGATGGCTTCTTCATACTCTTTAACTGCAAACATTTTACTGGGATACGCATACAAACTTAACTCGACATTTTTTCGTACTTTTGCCTCTTCAAGTCGGGCGTTCATCAAATACATCATTTTTTTAGGGGCGCCTCCACATTTAATGGCGGTATTGGGATGTGTAAAAATTGCTTTTAATGCCTTTCCTTTTTTAGCTTCTTCCATAATTGTTTGCATATTTTTCCATGTTTGTTCAGCACTGTTGACATTATAAACGGTACTGACCATCGTATTTTTAAAGAAATCATTGATTTTGGAACTTTCATCAACGGTATACATCTCTTGCAGTTCTTCTAAACCTTTGATTTTTTCAAAGTCCAATACCATCCCTGCACTAATAACTAAGAAATCATACCCAATAACCTCTTTTTGGCTTGTAACAACTTGATTATTCTCAGGATAAAAATCGATGACTTTATCGTGGATAAACGTAACCTCTTTGGGTAAAAAATCAACTGTGTTATACAATACATCGCTTTTTTGATATAAACCTGCTCCAATAAAAGTATTGCCAGGCTGATAAGTTGCAGATTTTAAATTGGGTTCAATAAGGGTAATATCTAAACTGGATGCCATTGATTTTAAACGTGCAGCGGTTGCAATACCTGCCAATCCACCCCCTACGATAACAATCTTTGCATTCAAGGAAGAGGCATTGAGTGTTTGAGCTTCCCCATGACTTGAAGCCGTCATTAACAATCCTGAAGCGGCAAAAAGTTTAATCGCTTCTCGTCTTGAAATTCCATTTTTTACTAACTCTTTTTGGATATCTTCTAATTCAGTTTTGATGCTTTTATTCATTTTTTGCTCCTTAATTGGTACAACAATACTATCTTACATAATATCAAGTTATAACAAAATTAAGACAACAATATGATTATTTGGGGTGAGAAGAATAGTACTTTTTAAGTTGTTCAATGGAGGTATTGCTTTCAAGAAATTCAATCATATTATCAACAGAAATTCCCAAAGCAGGATATTGACTCAACTCTTTAATATTGGAATAAACCACGCAGAACATTAAGGTATTGTCAATAATCTTTCGAGCCAAAAGAATATACTTTTCTTTTTTAATATCCAAAAAAATTTTAGCATTGACAATAAGTTCAGCGGACAAATAGGCAATCGATGCATACGCATGAAAGGTTAATATAACTTTTTCTAAAGGAAAAGTGTCCGTGCAATAATTTTTAATTTTATTCTCTATTGCATCGGTATTGGTAAAGGTAATTAAAGATTGTGTCTCTTCTTCTGAGATGTTCTTCCAAACTTCTAAAAAATTTAATTTTAATACATGTACCGCTTCAATCTTTTCCATTGTGTTAAAAACCTTTTATAATCTTTTCGTAGAGTATATTATTTTACGTTAAATTGTAATTAAATTCTGACGTTTTATGCTTTTTTAAATGCTTTATTTAAATAATCATACTCTAAACAGTGTTCACACTTTATGATGTCATCATACTCAATGGTTTCAAGCGCTAATTCTTTAAACACCTCTTTAATCAAAGCTATGGCTTTTTCATCATGGGAAAAGATAATTGATTTAGACCCAACATTTCCACTGACAATATTGTGCGTTTGGGCAGTGATTGTATTGAGGTTATTTTCCCAATATTTTAATAACTCTTCATTATCTTCAAGTTCATCGTATTTTTCATCCCATTTTAAACACAAATCAGGCAGAAGTCCACAGGTTTTTCTGTCATTAAAATCTATACTTACCCCTTTTAATTGCATCTTACACCTCCAAAAATTAATCTTATTTATAGAATTATTATATCCAATTATATTTATAAATAAAGTTACATTACGGTGAGTTCATAAATTATTTTCTTTATTTCTTCTTGATTGAAAAAAATATTTTTATTTAACTCTTGATTGATTTTTTTAATCAAACTGATTTTCTTTTCTTTTAATTGTATCGCATCGTTTTCATACGTTTGTATCACTGTTTGCATCTGCTGTTTATAGGCTTCAATAATTTCATCTTTTTTCATAAAAGCAGGTTTTTTTGCTGTTTTTTTTCCACCTTTCAAAAAAAACAGTAGCACGGCCATAATTATTAAAATCACTAAAATTATGTTAATGTAACTCATTGTAACTCCTTTGAACCTAATATATCCAACTTTTTCTTTATTAAAAATAACAAGAAATTCGCTAAGTTCTTATATCTTTCTCATTTATTTCTAATTTTTTACAAAGAATTAATTATTTTTAAAGAAAATAATTATTTTATTAAGTTTTTAAATATTATAATGCTATAATAATTACTTGTATAAATAAAAGTTTTTACACAGTAAATACTTATCTTCCTGTAGGAAACGAAATGAATATAAAAGTTATGATAGTTGATGACAGTTCAACAATGAGAAGAATCATTTCAAGTGTTGTAAAACAAATTGGAATTGACGAAGATTATATTGGATTAGCAGTTGACGGTATGGATGCTTTAGGGCAATTAAAATCAACCAAATATGATTTAGTTTTAACCGATTGGAATATGCCAAAAATGAATGGTCTGCAATTGGTCAAAAACCTAAGAACACTTCCTAAATATGCTACAACCCCTATTTTAATGATTACAACAGAAGGGGGAAAATCGGAAGTTGTAACAGCGTTAAAAAGTGGTGTAAACAACTATATTGTTAAACCTTTTAGTGCAGAAACACTTAAAGCAAAACTTGAACCCTTACTTAAGGATCTTAGTAAAAAGTAAAAAAGGAAAACTCCTTTTTACTTCTTTACATTTATTTATTGGCGTTTAGATACTCTTCGAGTATTTTTTCATTGACAACACCCACGTATTTTTCAAATAAAAAGCCCTCTTTAGAAAACAAAAAGCTCTCTGGTATTTTTTTAACATCATTAAACATTTTTGCTGCAACAAAGTTCTCTTCACCCAAAGTTACAGGAAATTGAATATTATGCTCTTTAATAAAAGCTAAAATCTCCTCTTTGCTTTTATCTCTTTCATACAAAACTCCTACAATCTCAAAGGTATCTCGATGTTCTTCATACAATTTATTAAACACAGGGATTTCTTCAATACAAGGAGGGCACCATGTTGCAAAGAAATTAATCAGTGTAATTTTTCCATTTAACTCTTTTGAAACCAAAACATTGTTTGAAAAACTTACTTCAAAACGCTTATCATCCAAAGAGGTTAATGTTACACTTTGTTGAACAGGAGTTGCCTCTTTAACTTCAACTACTTGTGCTTTTTTGGTTTGGCTTTGCTCACACGCACTGAAAAAAATCATCCCAAGAAGGGCAAGACATACCGTATAGAATTTTTTCATAACACTCCTTTTATTTGTAAATTTCAGACTCAACTAACGCATTTAATGCGTCATAGGTTAAGTTTTCAAGTTTTTTTCCATTGACAAAAAAAGTCGGTGTTCCTGTTACTCCTAACTCTTTTGCATCTTGCATATCCAAATTCATCATCTCAACAAATTTAGGATTGTTCATATCTTCTCGTAATTGATCAATATTTAAACCCTCAACTTGCACAATATAGTTCCAAAGAAGATGGGGTTTTGGGTTTCCATGTTGTCCCCAAATATTTTGAGAAGCAAATACCATATTTAGCGTCTCTTCATATTTTCCTTGCATTCGTGCCGCTTCTAAAATTTTAACCACATTAGGAGAGTTTTTATGATTGGGCATATATCGGATAACCAATTGAATTTCGTTGTTATACTCATGTAACACTTTTTTAACAGCAGGATGAAATGCCGCACATGAACCACACTCTGGATCTAAAAACTCAACAACCGTAACATTTTTTTCATTCTTTCCAAATGTTATTGAATGCTCTCGAATATAAGGAGCTCCATTAAGATTCATCGTACTCATTTTTTCTTCTATGTTTTTAGACTCTACACTTTTATATGCAAATGTTGCAGCAATAAATATCGCAATGGCAGACACCAAAGCAAAAATAACGACACTTTTATTTTTCATTTTTCGTACTTCCTTTTTTTCCTAAAATTAACAGTGCTAAAATGGCAAAATATGCCATAAAAGATAGCAATGGAATGGTAATAAATCCAAACCAATTAATGTAAGCCACCGAGCAAGGAACGCCTTGCACACAAGGCGAGATACTTTCTGGTATGATTTTAAACATTAATAAATTATGATAAAGTGAAATCACAAACCCCACAAGCACCACAGGCAACGCATATTTATAAACATACTTATCAGGATAGAGTAAATTGATTAATAAAATCAACACCAATGGATACATAAAAATTCGTTGATACCAACATAAACTGCATGGAATAAAATGCATCACTTCGCTGAAAAAAAGGCTTCCCAATGTTGCACAAAGGGCAATAATAAACGCCCACAATAGTATTGTTGTCTGATTCAAATTTATCACCTTAAAAAATTTGGATATTATAACCATTTTATTGTGTAGTTTTTGTGAATAATCTGCTTTTTCTACAAATGTAAGGTAATTGTGAATTTTGCTCCCACTTGTTTTTGGCCTTGATACTCATAGCATACATTTTCAACTTCAATATTGCCATTCATATGGCGAGTTAAAATCTCTTTGACCATATAAAGTCCCACACCCGTGCCTTGTGACTTATGTTTTGTGGTAAAATAGGGTTCAAATACTCTTTGAATATTCTCTTTTAAAATCCCACCCGCATTGTCTTTGATTTCGATAATAACCTTTTGGTTGTTTTCATACGCATCAATAAAAAGAAGTTTCTCTTCACAATTTTCTAACGCATCTTTGGCATTATTCATAATATTAATAAAGACTTGAATCAGCTCATTTTCAAACGTTTTCAACTCAATATCTTCAATATTTTTTATGATTTTGATGTCATTATTTCGATGTTTAAAACTCAACAATTTAAATATTTTTTCAAAAATATTATTAAGTTTTACGGTTGATTTTTCTTTATCGGGTTTAAAAAAATCTCGAAAATCATCAATAGTACTGGACAAATATTGTGCACTTTTCATAATGTCATCAAGCGCTTTTAATTCACTCTCTTGTGTTGACACATGAATCATTTTTTGCAGTTTAACACCACTGGCCGTAGAGGTTATAACACTTAAGGGTTGTCGCCATTGATGGGCAATGTTGCTGATCATTTCACCCATAGATGCCATTTTGGATTGTTGATACAACAACTTATCTTTCTCTTTGTTCTCTTGCATCTGCTTTAAAATCATGGTGTTATACTGAAAAAAATAGTTTTTTAACATTTGTGAAATGTATAAACTCACCAAAATTAATACAAAGGTTAATACCAAACTTAAAATAAAAATATTTTTAACGTACTCTTTATTTTTTAATGAAAGTTCTTTTTGTTTTAACGCAATGGTTTCTTGCAGTTGTTGGTCATAAAAACCAGCTGCTAATGCCCATTGCCACTCTTGAAATCCTTTAACATAGGTCGTTTTAAGAGCAGGAAGTCCTGTTTGAGGCATAATAGTACCAATATAACGAATAAATCCATCACCACTTTTTGCGGTATTGATGATTTCTTGAGTGATTTTAAACCCATTTTTGTCGGTTAAGTCCAGTCGATTTTTTCCGATATACTCTTTTTTTACGTGAGATAAATACGTGCCATCATATTTGACAATAAACAAATAGTTGTTTTTGTTATTAGAAGAGTCATTGATGTATTTATTTAAAATGGCATCTTGGATTTTAAGTGTAAAATCATCCAGATATTCTCCTGCTCCAATGACAAAGTTTAAAGGTTTAAAGGTTTTATAGAAACTGATTTTTTTATAAATATTGGTTTTATCCTCGGGTTTATACCAATAATATTCATCGTATCGTTCGCCGTTGTTTTTAATGGTTTGAGATATTGTTTTGACAAATTCATAGCCCAAAGGGTCTTTAAAATTTAAAAAGTTTTTCCCTTCAAACTCAGGATTAATGGGTTGTAAAATTTTAATTCCATCAACATTATCAATAAAAAAATAACCACGATTATCGTTAAATCGAATGTTGCGTAAAGTATTTTTGATGATTTGAATAACACGTTGTTCACCTTCGTGCTTATGATGTTTGTAAATATTTTCAACAATCGAATAGGCTTCATAAACGCGGGTTTTAATCTCATTTTTTAAATTTTCTTCAATGCTATTCTTTTGATGAATAATATCATTGTAGGCCAAATTAACTTCATTTTGTACTAAAAGCTTTTGTGTCTCTTCGAAGTTTATTTTGACTTTTTCTATCTCTTTGTTAAAGTGAATCTCATTTTGCCAATAAATCAAGATATTAATTAAAATGGCCAAAATAGAGACAAATACCAACGGGGAATATTTGATAAAATTTAAAAGTTTTTTTTCATTATTCCTAAACAACATTTTCCTTTAGAATCATTCAAATTTGAAACAATTTATTGTAACAAAACTTATCTTTATTTTATCTGCAATTTTTTATCCAAATGTGCAAAAAAATGCTACTATTCCTTTTTAATATTCTATTGAGGAACATTTAGTGAGATATATTATTCTTGGTCTAATTTTAGCGGGTTTTTTTCAACTCTTTTTTTGGATAACACAAGATCATCAAGTCACATTAACACAAGACTCTTCTGATAAAATAGAGTCTCTCTCCTACTCTCCTTATTTTGGTTATGACAAAAAAGTATTAACACCTCAACACATTCAAAACGATTTGGAAATTTTATCCGCATTGACCAACAAATTGCGTACTTATTCTACGTATGATGCGTCTGTTATTTTAAACGTTGCTTCTAAAACTTCAATGAAAATTGACTTGGGTCTTTGGCTAAGCAGCAATTACGAGAACAATCTTTTGGAAATTCAAAATGCTCTTGAGTTGTTAAAAACATATGATAAAAGCATTGATTCGGTTATTGTTGGCAATGAAACATTACTGCGAGAAGAGCTAAACAGTGTAGAACTTATGGCGTATATTCAACTTATAAAAGAACAAACGAAAAAACCCATTACGACAGCTGAAGTTTGGCATACGTGGGAAAAATATCCCCAATTGGCTCAAAGTGTTGACTTTGTTACAGTGCATATTTTACCTTATTGGGAAAAAGTTCCCATTGATAATTTTAATGAATTTGTTTTGAATCGTTATGAATATATGCGAACTTTATTTCCTACAGCAACAATTAAGATTGGAGAAACAGGCTGGCCAAGTCAAGGATACAATAACAATAAAGCCTTGCCAAATATTAAAAACCAAGCCATGGCAATTCGAGGATTTATTAACCTTGCCAAAGAGCATAACCTTAATTACAATATTATTGAAGCATTTGATCAACCTTGGAAAGGGTATGAAGAGGGAAATGTGGGTCAATACTGGGGTATTTTTAATTCCAATCGAGAACTCAAATTTAACTTAAGCGGCAACGTAGAACTCAATGCTCATTGGATGTATCAAATGATTGCCGCCATAATAATTGGTGCATTATTAAGTTTTTATGGATTACGAAACCAACAACTCAATTTATACCACGCCTGTGCTTATGCCATTGCAGCTCAAGGAATGGCATTTGGTATTGTTATGGCAATTACCTACCCGTTTATTAATTATATGAATTTAGGAATGTGGATAATGTGGGGAATGGGAACATTTTTGATGATTCCTTTGGTCATTACGACCTTAGCCAAAGCCAATGAACTTTTTAAATGCTCTATTGGAATTGCACCTAAAAGATTAATCCCTTTAGATTTAAAATCTTCAAATATCCCTTTTGTATCCATTCACGTTCCTGCGTATAAAGAGCAACCTCATGTTTTACAAGCAACTTTAATTGCTCTTTCAAAACTAAAGTATCCCAACTATGAAGTTTTGGTCATCATTAACAACACACCTGAAGAGTACTATAAACAGCCTATAAAAAAGTTGTGTGAAGAGTTGGGAAATAAGTTTGTTTATAGGGATATAACATGTACAGGCTTTAAAGCAGGTGCCTTAAATGAAGCGCTTAACTATACTCACAAAGAGGCTGAAATCATTGCTGTCATTGATGCAGATTATGTGGTTGAATCCCCTTGGCTGATTGATTTAGTCCCTCTTTTTGATGACCCCAAAGTGGCTATTGTTCAAGCACCACAAGACCACAGAGATGGTAATGAATCCATTGTAAAAACAGCTATGAATGCCGAATACGCTGGTTTCTTTGATATCGGAATGATTGACAGAAATGAAGAAAATGCCATTGTAGTTCATGGAACCATGGTGTTAGTACGTTTAAGTGCTATGCTAGAAGTGGGTGGTTGGGGTACCGATACCATCGTTGAAGACAGTGAATTAGGGCTTAGATTGTTTGAAGCGGGATATATTGCTCATTATACCAACAGACGCTACGGATATGGACTCTTACCTGATACCATTGAAGCCTTTAAAACCCAACGACATCGTTGGGCATATGGAGCCATTCAAATTCTTAAAAAGCACTATAAAGAATTTAAACCTTCATCAACCACACTCACACCCAGACAAAAACATAAATTTATCGCGGGTTGGTTTTTTTGGTTAAGCGATGCGATGGGTCCCATTATGGCAGTGATGAATATTATTTGGGTACCTGTGATTTTATTTGTAGGAGTTACGATTCCAACGATTCCTTTGACCATTCCTATTATTACCGCATTTTTAGTCAATATTTTACATACGTTTATTTTGTATCGTATTAAAGTAAAAACCAGCATTAAAAATACCATTTTAAGCTCCATTGCTTCTATGAGTTTACAGTTAATTATTTTCAAAGCAGTATACGATGGTTTTGTTAAAGATGGATTGCCATTTAAAAGGACACAAAAAGGAGGAAAAGCCAAAGCGACTTCAACCAATCCTATTAAATATGAAGCCATTTTAGGGGTATTGTTATTGGTGTCATTTTTTGCATTGATTTTTAGTAATACCACAGGAATTACAGAAATTTATGTTTTTGCCATCACTTTATTTATTCAAAGTGTACCGTATATTTCTGCTGTTATTATGCGTTATTTAGAACTTATCTCTATTAAAAAGGTTACTGCTTAGGCTTAGAAGCTAAAGCAGTAGCTGTCAAAAACACATACTCTTTTCCTGTTAACGTAACTTGAAACTTCTTTTGTTGCAAATATTTCTTGCAAAAATAGACATCTTTATATAGCAGTGTCATTTCACTAAAAGAATAATTGGGCATCTTAGCCCCATATATCATCTCTTGGTCTATCCATCGGCAATTAGGAAAACCTAAAATTAAAGCACCCTCTTTTTGCAAATAATTTTGTATGAGATTCATAAAGGTCAATTTAAAATCCAAATTAGAACTTTGTAGTGTCCCAATACTGATAATTAAATCAAATTTTCCCAACTCTAGTGATTCAAGTTCATTGATATCATGTGCGTAAAATTTAAAATTTTCTTGGTTTTTAAATCGCTCTTTTGCTTCTGCTATTGCACTTTGACAATAATCAATCCCAACAAACTCAATATGATTGATAAAATTAAAAACCTCCGTAATAATCTCAAACTCGTCACCACTGTTAATGCCTAAATTCAAAACTCGAATCTTGTGTTCTAATTGAACTCGTTTTAAAGCCTCTATATAAGGAATAACAAAACTGGGTTCACTGTTTTTTTTAATGGCAGCAAAAAGAGAATCTTTTCCATATTTTTCACTGTTATTATCACTGTTTATGTGAAAACTTACATTGGTATTTAATTTTTTAAATCTGATTTGTACGTTTGTTTCAGTGATAATTTTTGGTGTTAGCATCTTACAATAAAGTATTTCTGCTAGGTTTGTGAGTGCTTTGTATCCTTTAAATATTGGCTTTTTTTCATTCTCATTGGCATCAATATCAGGATTAATTATCTCAAAGTAGATACTTTCATTGGGGTTTAATTTTTTAATTTCATTTTTAAGTATAAAATAAACTTCATACATCGATTCATTTATAAAAGTTTTCATAAACAAAGTATATTCAATAAATGATTAATCTAATAAAGCTTTTTTTGAAGTATCAACTGCTGCATATGATTAATCAATCAAAAACCCCTCTAAAAACCTAAAATACTTAACAAAGATTATAAAATGGGAAATTGTCATCATCATAGAGTAACCGTTTATTTATTTGGGTTTTTATAACATCTTATATAAAACTTTTTATCCATTTTTTCTCGATTAAATGCCCCCGTTTTAAAATAAACCACAAAAGCTTCTCCACTGGCACCATGTCCAAATTTTTTGGTTGACCAATAGTTATCTGCTACATAATGTTTAAACTCATTGGGTAAAGTAGGATCATATCGTTTAAAATTCACAATAGTAAAGAACTCAACAAAACCAGGTACTTCCCATCCTGTTTGATTATCCAGTGTTAAGTTTTTGCAGTAGCTTATTCCCTCTTCATAGGTGAATGTTTTGATTTGTACATCAGGTGAATCTTGCCATAGGTAGTTTGTACTCTCATCTTTGATAATATTTTCACTCAGTGATACAAAAGAGGCATTAGCATACGTAAGTGCTGCACAAAAACAAACTGTTTTAAAAATTTTCATAATATACCCTTATATTTATAATTTGATGAAATTATAACTTATCTTTTTTCAATAAACCTTAATAGCACAAAGCAATGTATTAACTTTTAATCATAGACTCAATTTTACTATTTGTAACAATACTTTAATAAATATAAAGATATGATACTAATTATTTTATTTAGGATTATTATGATATTTCAAAGTGAAAAACAACTTCTTAAAATTATAAAATATACTCCATCTGTTTTTATTCTTCTTATTTCTGTTGTGCTTATTTCCATTTTATTTTTTGAAAACAGAAAAACTTTTGAAAAAGAGAAAGATGCCATTGAACGAGAGTTTACCCAAAACAATAAGCAACTTATAAAAGATCAAGTTCATTACGTTTACAACTACATTATTAATGAACAAAGAAATACCCAAGAACAACTTCAAGACTCATTAAAAGAAGCCTTAAACAATGCACATGCCATTGCATACTCTTTATACATTACCAACCAAGACAAACCCAAAAAAGAGGTTGAAGCATTAATTGTCAATGCACTTCGAAACATCACGTTTAATAAAGGGCGAGGCTATTTTTTTATCTATGAAAAAACAGGAAGAAATGTGATGTTGCCCTACTCTCCACACTTAGAAGGCAAAGATTTTATCCATCATCAAGATGCAAAAGGCACTTATATTATTCAAGAAGTTATTGAATTGCTTAAACATACCGATGAAACTTTTTATGAGTGGTACTGGTTTAAACCCAATGATACGACACAACAACGTAAAAAAGTGGGTTATTATAAAAACTTTGAACCCTTTGATTGGTTTATTGGTACAGGTGAATATATTGAAGACTTTGAAAAAGAGGTGCAACAAAGAGTTCTTAATACCGTTCAACAGATTCGTTATGGAGATAATGGCTATATTTTTATTATTGATTACAACTCCATTTATTTAAGCCATATACGCCCCAGTTTTATTGGGCAAAGTGCGGTTGCCAATAACGATACAGTTAATATCCAAAAAGTGATTCAAGATTTAATTGAAATTTCAAAAAAAGGGGAAGGCTATTACAGCTACATCCAAAATAAAAAACCCGACAACAACATGCCCATTAAAAAAATCAGTTTTGTTAAAGGATTGCCCAATTGGTCTTGGATGATAGGAACGGGATTTTATGAAGATGATGTCAACAATGCCATTGAAAAACGTAAACACCAACTCAATGAAGATTTTAAAAACTATATGAGCAATACCATTCAAATTGCTCTGTTTTTAACTTTTATTTTGCTTTTGTTTTCCATCTATTTCTCTGATATCTTACAAAAAAAGTTTCAGAAATATAAAAATGAGATTGATCAACACATACAAAACAATGAAAAACAACAAAATATTTTAGCCCAACAATCCAAAATGGCAACCATGGGAGAGATGATTGGCAATATTGCCCACCAATGGAGACAACCTCTTTCAACCATTACAACCTCTGCAACAGGAATGCAAGTTCAAAAAGAGTTAAATATTTTAGAAGATAAAGATTTAATAAAAGGCTTGGATACGATTAATAAATCGGCTCAATATCTTTCACATACCATTGATGACTTTCGAAACTTTTTTACAGAAAATAAGAAAAAAACATTTTTTAACATTAAAAACAGTATTCAACAAGCCATCTCTTTGGTATCGGTTCAATTTTATAAAAAAGAGATTGAGATAATTGAAAACGTTGACAATATTGAGATTCAAAGTTATGAAAATGAACTTATTCAAGTCATTATTAATTTGCTTAACAACGCTCGTGATGAATTGCTTAAAAAAGAGGAAAATGAACGACGATTAATTTTTATTTCGGCTAAAAAAGAGGAGGATAATTTAATTCTTGAAGTTAAAGATAATGCCAACGGTATTCCTTTTTCCATAATCAATAAAATCTTTGACCCCTATTTTTCAACCAAAGATCTCAGTACAGGTACAGGAATTGGTCTTTTTATGTCCAAAGAGATTATTACAAAAAATATGGGTGGAACCATTGAAGCCAAAAATAAGAAGTTTGTTTACGGGAAAAAAGAGTATATGGGAGCCGTATTTACTCTTACTCTCCCTCTTTCATGCAAGGAGAAAAGAAATTAACTCTCTTCTTGCACACTTTGCTCTTGAACGGGGTTTTTATACCCTTTCGTGGCAATAATTTCCATATAAAACGTTTCACTGTTTTCATTAAAAGCTTCATCAATACATTTTGTAATATCTAAAAACTCAATGGCACGTGGTTCCTCATTGCCTTTAGCAAATTGACATTCAAATTTCCAAAAATCAACCCCTTCTGGTAACGGTTTTCGTTTTTCTCGTTTAATGTATTTTCGTATTTCATACTTTATTGAGTCAAGTTGTCGAGCAGGAGTTTTGTTCTCCACGTTAAATTTAAATGTTTTTTTCATACCCTTCCTTCATTTGGATTAATTTCGTAATATACTACATTTTTTAGCTTATCCAACTTAAAATTCAACCCCAGATAAATTAATTGTTTTTCATAATCTTAATTTAATTTTAAGAAATGTAAAATATAAAAAAATAAGGAGTTGTGTATGTTAGTCCAAAACAGTAATCCCATGGCAATCAATGCCTATAAACAAAATGAAACACAAGCCGACGAAAAAAATACAAAAAGTAAAGAAAAATCTTTAGAACAAACCATTCAAGACTCTGCTTATGAAGTTGCTTTATCGATGAATGCTCAAATTGTATTGTTTTCTTTAAATGCCTCTGATATGACAAAAGGCAATGCCATCGCCCAAGGCGCTTTAGCAGGTGCCCAAGAAGTGTTGGATTATTTAAGTGGCAAACAAAGTCAAGGTGGAATGGATTTAGCCAATATTGGTTATGAGGGAAAACCCATCACGGATTTAACTTCCGATGAGGCGAATGAACTTTTAAGCGATGATGGTTTTTTTGGTATCACACAAACGTCTGACCGAGTGGCTAATTTTGTGTTTAGTTTTTCAGGTGATGACATTGAACTCTTAGAAAAAGGAAGAGAGGGCGTGGTTCAAGGTTTTGAAGAAGCGTTAAAACTTTTTGGTGGAGAATTGCCTGAAATTTCACACAAAACTCAAGAAAGAACATTAGCACTTATTGATGAAAAAATCAACCGTCTAAAAGGCAATGAATAAACTTCTTTGAAATATCTTTCAAAGAAGTTTAGACTACTTTTACAGCCGTAAAAACAATCTCAACAAGGGTTTGTGGTGTTGACATCGAAGCTTCAACACATGCCCGTGCAGGTGGATTCTCTTTTGATACCCACGCATCATACACTTCATTAAATGCCTTAAAATCTCGGTCAATATCTTTTAAATAAATTTCTGCTCTTAAAAGATACTCTTTTGTTGTACCTACTTTTTCAAACAAATCGTGTGCAATTTCCAAGACATCAAGTGTTTGACCTTTTACATCAAGGGTTTTATCACGAGGAACAATTCCTGCAAAATAGATGACACCATTGTGTTGAACTATTTTACTCATACGAGTGCTTATTTCTTTTCTTTCAATCATTTCTGCCTCCTTTGATGAGTTAAATTAGTATACCATTTTAAAAGAATATTTACAAAACTTAAGTTAGAATGAACGTTTAAAAGGAGTCTAAAATGGAACTGCTCTATTTGATTTTTGAAGTGGGATTAGGATTGTTCTTTTTGTATATGATTATTAAATTTTTACGTTGCAGTTTTAAAAAAGATTGTCCTTTACAATAAAAAGGGAATCCCCTTTTTATCGCGCATAATTTCTGCTTCGTCTTGGTGTTGTGTTGTTTTCATTTCGCTTATGGGAAGAAAAGCTTTTTTCTTCTTTATGTTTCGTCTTGACAATTGGACTTTTGCTCTCATATTTGCTTGAAGTATTCGAAGAACTCATATTTGAACGACTTCTGCTGTTTCGTCGTTTGACTTTAACTTCAGGAGTATAGACTTGTTTAGAGGTAAATCCGGTTAATATTTCTTGTGCAATCTCTTTTTTCATAAGACGCTCAATACTTTTTAAATATTCTAACTCTTCTCCACACACCAATGAAATGGCAATTCCAACATTTCCAGCACGTCCTGTTCGTCCGATTCTGTGAACATAATCTTCACTGATATTGGGTAACTCATAATTAATTACGTGTGGCAATTGGTCAATGTCTATTCCTCGTGCTGCAATATCCGTAGCAACTAAAATCCGCACACTTCCTTTTTTTAAATCATCCAAAGCTTTGGTTCTTGCCCCTTGTGATTTATTGCCGTGTATAGCAGCTGAACTAATCCCACATCGGATTAAATGTTCACACAATTTATTGGCACCGTGTTTGGTTTTGGTAAACACCAACGCTTGTTGCATTTTTTCTTCTTTAATTAAATGCACCAACAAATCTTTTTTTCTCTCTTTGTCTAGCGTGTACACTTTTTGAGAAACTTGTGCTGAAGATTCATTTCGTTTGGCTACTTCGATTAAAATAGGATTGTTTAACAAACCATCGGCTAATTTCTTAATCTCATTTGAAAAGGTGGCGGAAAACAGCAGATTTTGTCGATTTTTTGGTAACAAGGCCAACACTTTTTTAATGTCATGGATAAATCCCATATCCAACATTCTGTCTGCTTCATCTAAAACCAAAAATTCTACTTTTGATAAATTCAATGTCTTTTGCTCAATATGGTCAAGCAATCTACCTGGCGTTGCGGTTAAAATATCCACCCCTTTTTTCAAAATGGCTTTTTGTGGATTGAAACCCACTCCACCAAAAATCACGGTTGATTGAAGATTTAAATATTTCCCGTATGTCGTAACACTCTCTCCTACTTGTGCTGCAAGTTCTCGTGTGGGTGTTAAAATTAAAGCTCGTACCTCTTTTGTTTGTGAGTTTGATTTTTTTTGACTTAACAGTTGCAACAAAGGCAAAGTAAATCCTGCTGTTTTTCCTGTTCCTGTTTGCGCACCTGCTAGCACATCTTTTTTGGCTAAAATAAGTGGAATCGCTTTTAATTGAATGGGTGTTGGTTTGGTATAACCTTGCTCGTTGACTGCTTTTAACAGTAAAGCATCTAAGCCTAAACTTGAAAATGACATAATGTCCCTTGTGAAAATAACCCAATTTAAAATGTAAACTTAAATACGATCCAGATTATTATGTGTTGTAGTTGAAGAAGTGATCATAAGATAACAAAATCGAAGTCAATCGCAAGACCGTTGTTGCGCTGAAATTATCGCATTATATCATACAAATAAGAAATTAATGCTATTTTTAAGCTATACTTCCAAAATTAAAATACAAAGATACCCCATGAACTTACTTTCTAAAAATAGCCCCGTCGAAGAATCTATTGAAAAAATGCAAATCATTTTAAACAATTTAGGTTGTCATACCACCTTTTCAGAAGAAAAAAACCCTTTAGAAAACTGTTTTTCTGTCAATTTAGCTTCAAAAGAAGCACCCAATCATATCTACTCAAATGGGAAAGGTGTTGTTTCTAAAGCCTCTATTGCCAGTGCTTATGGTGAATATATTGAGAGATTACAAACCAATAACTTTTTTATTGATTTTCATTTACCCAATCGTAAATATTATCCCGATGAAATTGCCTTTGAATTTGGCGGTGATTATTTAAACAAAGAGTTACGCTCAATTTATAATCCCAACCATGAAATGGAAGCCAAAGATTTAATTGATTTTAACAGCGACTACACCAATAAAATTGTCGCCTTGCCTTTTATCAAACAATCCACACAAGAAAAAACGTATATTCCTATCAATATTTTAAGCAATCTGTACGTCAGTAATGGTTTAGCCACAGGAAACAGTGCCAAAGAAGCACAAGTTCAAGCGTTAAGTGAAATCTTTGAACGTCATGCCAAAATAGAAATTATAAAAGAAGGGTATGCTTTACCCAAATTTCCACAAAATATCTTAGAGCAATTTCCTAAAGTTGTTCATGATGTAAAAGCCCTGCGAGAGTTAGGCTTTATCATAGAAGTTTTAGATGCTTCATTGGGTGGAAAATTTCCCGTCACGGCAATTTCGTTAATCAATCCAAAAAACAATACCTTGTTTGTCTCTTTTGGAGCGCATCCAATTTTAGAAGTTTCTTTAGAGCGAACGATGACAGAATTAATGCAAGGACGAGATTTAAACAATCTTGATGCCTTTGAAGTTCCTACATTTGATATGAGTATTGTCTCTGACAGTTTTAATTTGGAAGCCCATTTTATCGATTCAAATGGAAAATTGGGATTTCCTTTTTTAAGCGCGCGTAAAAGTTTTGAGTATGCCGCTTGGCAATATGAAGGAAAAACAAGCGAAGAAGAATATGCCTTTTTATTGGATATTTTAAAGGATTTAGACAAAGAAATCTATTTGAGAGAATACACCTATTTGGATTTTTATTCGTGTCAAATGATTGTACCAAATTTTTCAGAAGTGTATCCCATAGAAGATATGGTGTATAACAACAAAAACAGTGGAAAAGTCATTCGTGATATGATTTTAAACTTTGAAAACTATGATGCTCAAGAGATTTTAGAAGCCATTGAAACCCTCGACGATTCTTTAAATGTTGAGCTTTATATTGGTGTTATTTTTGAAGAAAAATTTAATTTAGGTGAATTTAGAGTGCAACTTCTTTTAAATCTTGAAGAATATCAAGAAGCTATGGACGTTTTAGAAACACAAAACAATCCATTAGGACATATCATTGCTCAACTTTTACGTCTCAATTTAGAAGGACATATTTGGGAAGAATATGAAGAAGCTTTAGAGAATATTTATGGCAAAATTTCACTTCAAAAAGCCATCAATATCATTGAACAAAAAGAGTTTTATATCAATCGAACTTTACATAAACACTATTACAATATGCTCGAACTGTTTGATAAACTTGAAGAAAAAAAATCAATTTTAGGAAAATAAAAACGTCATGGAAACCCAAAATAAAAATATTTTTTATACATTAATGTTTTTTGCCATGTTTGCTTGGGGAGTTTCTTGGGTAAGTGCAAAATTTTTAAGCACTTACATCAATGAATATGAACTCATATTTTTACGTAATGTCTTAACCATTGTTACACTCGTACCCATTTTAATTTACACCAAAAAATATTTTAAAATCAATCTTAAAAGTTTGGGCTTATCCTTGGTGGCTTCAGTGTTAATGATTTTATATATGAAATACTATTTTCACGGACTTCAAAATGGAACAGCCAGTTTGGGTGGTACGTTTGTAACGACACTTATTCCTATTATTACCTTTGTATTAATGGCACTTTTTTTTAAAAAAAGAATTACAAGCAAAGATATATTTGCTCTGTCTTTAGGGGTTTTAGGAGTTTTAACCATCATTCATATTTGGACATTCAATCTTGAACAAATCTTTGCTCCTGCAAATATTTATTTCTTTTTGGCTGCTCTTTTTTGGTCATTAATTACCATAACCAGTTCAAGAAGTACAGGCGTTTCTCCCATTGTGTTTAGTTTTTATATGTATGTTATTTCAACTGTTTTAGTGATGGTTTTTTTCGTGGATATAAATGCCATCGCTTTTGAAACCTTTGATACCCTTTTTTGGTTTAATATGTTTATCATAGCCATCGTTTCAACTGGGTTTGCCACCACCATTTATTTTATAGGAATTGAAAAATTAGGTGCCAAAGAAGTCACGTCTTTTATTTTTTTGGTGCCTTTTTTTGCCATTATTACCAGTGTTATTTTTTTGGGAGAAAGTATTACTCTATCAATTATTATAGGAACTGTTTTAACCATTATTGCTTTAGCCATTTTAAATAACATTCTTGTTTTTAGAAAAAAGCCAAAATCTATTTAGAACATATTATAATAAACATTATTTTATTCAAGGAAAGTTTATGCAGTATATTCAGTCAAGTTCTAAAAGTGTTCAAGAAGTTGTTCAAGCCATTCAAGCAATCGCACCCAACCACAAATTTGGTGTTTTAAGTGTTCGAGATATGAAAGCAACTTTGGCTTCAAAAGGGTTTGATTTAAAAGAAGAGTGTCAGATTTTAGACGTATGCAATCCAAAAGTTGCTTTTACGTTTTTAAGTGAAGATATGAGTTTAGCAAGTGTACTCCCATGTAAAATCAGTGTTTACACACAAGAAAATGAGACCATCGTTTCTATGAGTTCTTTGCCTCAACTTGTAGATGATATCAATCCTGATTTTCTGGAATTAGCTCAAGAAACACAAGAAACCTTACTTCAAATTATTGATGAAGCCGTCTAACTTTTAAAGGAGTATTTTATGGTGCAATTTGACTCAACGACGATTGTAACTTCAGTAGCACACCTCATACAGCTCAGCGTTGCACCCGTATTTTTACTCGCAGCCGTAGGAGCATTGCTCAATGTTTTTACAGGAAGGCTTTCTCGTATTATCGATAAAGTAGAACGCCTTGACCAATATGAAAATGCCACGCAAGATAAACAACCGTTTAAAGACATGAAGCAAAGAAGAGAGTTTTTAACCATGCGTATGAAAAATACCAATCTGGCAATTTTGTTTTGTACCACAACGGGATTGCTCATCTCTTTAGTCATTGTAACGATGTTTTTAAGTGCGCTTTTGGAGTTTAAAAGTGCTATTTTTATCTCTATTTTGTTTATTTTGGCGATGCTTTGTTTGAGTATTGCGTTGATGTTATTTTTAAAAGAGATATTTTTTACGACAACATTTATCAAATCAAAAAAGAGTTATGTTCCGTAAGGGAACCTCTAAAAATTCAAGGTACCCATAACATCTTTAGCTTTTTCTTAGGCTAGGCACTCACTTGAAGGACTAGCCGTAGCTAATTCGAAAGTGAGTAACGACGCATAAGGGAAAGCTAAAGATGCCCAAAGGGTGAAGTTTACAAACGCAATCTTTCACAAGATATTTGTTCAATTTAGCTATGGCTAGGTCTTCTCAAATCTCTTGCAAAATCTTACATTTGTAGACTTCATTATGGGTGCCTTGGGTTTTTAGAGGTGCCCTTAAGAAAAACATGCCCACTCTTTAATTGCAAAAGCGGTTTCTAAAGGTTTTTCTAAAGGCAACATATGGCTTGTCCCTTCAAATAAATTTAACTTTATGTTTGGATTTTTCTCTTTTAAGTTTCTTAACCAATTGGCATCGGCTAAGGTATCATTTGTACTGCTACATAGAAAGATAGAACACTGAAGTTCACTCAATTCTTGCATTAAATCTTTACGGACTAAACTGGCTTGCATTTGTATTTTAAATGCATTTTGTCCCATATTGATATACATTTCTTGTATTAAGGCTATGAGTTCTTGATTATTTTGGTTGTCGTATTCAAGTAGACTTTGTACTTTTTGATAACTTAATCCCTTGAAGCCATAACTCTCCACTAAAGCAATGGCTTGTTCTCTTTTTTTGATTTCTTCTTGTGCAATAGGCTTGCACGAACTGCTTAAAACAAAAAGTTTTTCAACTCTTTGTGGATAGTTTACGGCGAAATAAGAGGCAATATAACCGCCCAAAGAGAAGCCCAATAACAATACGGGATGTGCTGGCAATAAAAGAGCAAGTTCTGCAATCATCTCTTCAAATGTTTTTTTCAAAGGGATATCCAAAAAAATCAATTCATAGGAATCATCAAATAAAGGAGTTATTTTGCCCCATAACTTTTGATTGCACATCAAACCGGGCAGTAAATATATGGTTGTTTTCATGTCATTTATACTCTATTTTTTGCAATGATAATCTAATATTGCTTTATATTTAAAAAAAATAAGTGTGGCTTAATTGTCCTTTGAGTCGCTTTAAGCTATCATTGGATAATTTTAAACATTATAAGGACTGGATTTAACGATGATTGAAAAAAAAGGCTCAATACTAACAGTAAGAGAAGACATCAAAGTTTTTGATTGTACGATTCGTGATGGTGGATTGGTCAATAACTACCACTTTACCGATGAATTTGTGAAAGCACTTTATGAAACATGTGTAGCTGCGGGTGTTGATTATATGGAAATTGGAAAAAATGTATCTCCAACAGTTATGAGTGAAGAAGAGTACGGTCCTTGGAATTTTTGTAAAGAAAAGGACGTAAGAAGAATTGTAGGTGAAAATAACACCAATTTAAAAATTGCTGTTATGGCAGACGTGGGACGAACCATCAAAGAAGAAGTCCTTCCTAAAGCAGAAAGTGTGGTTGATATGATTCGAGTAGCAACCTATATTCACCAACTTCCAGAAGCGATTGAACTTATCGAAGATTTTCATGCAAAAGGGTATGAAACCACTTGTAATATTATGGCGATTTCTAAATCATTTGATGATGAATTAGACCAAGTATTAGAAACTTTGAGTAAAACCAATGTTGACATTATTTATATTGCTGATAGCTTTGGATCTTTTTACCCAGAACAAATCAATAAACTCACCGACAAATATTTAGGCGTAGCGAGTAAAGTAGGTAAAAAAGTAGGAATTCATGCGCACAATAACTTACAACTTGCCTATGCAAACACACTTGAAGCCATGATGTATGGTACAAGTTATTTGGACGTTACGGTTTCAGGTTTAGGAAGAGGTGCAGGAAATTGCCCAATGGAACTTTTGGTGGGATTTTTGAAAAATCCAAAATATAAGTTAGAGCCAATCTTGAAATTTATTGAAGAGTTTATCGTGCCATTAGAAAAAGAGCTTGATTGGGGATATTCAGTTCCTTATATGCTTACAGGAAAACTCAATGAACACCCAAGACCTGCAATGAAAGCACGTGATGAAGGTGATACAGCTTATGTGAAGTTTTATAACAAACTTACAGAAGAGTACAGCTAACAGAGAGTTCTAAACTCTCTTTGGCATTTTAATCTTTCTTATAAAATCCAGCTTACTTTTGATTTATTTGGCAATAATCTCAGAAGATTTTGCTAAGCTTAATCCCGCTTTTGAACTGGCAACTTCCAGTGTTTCATTGTTTTTTAAAAGTCGTAATAAAACTTCTATTTTTTTGCTTGTGGTTATATGTGTAATTGACATAATTTTCCTTTATTTATTGTATATAAAAAAAGACAAAGTGAGTTTGGTATTTAAATGAGTTATATCAACGAGCAGTATTAATAAAAGGCACATAAAGAACAGATGAACTCGATTCATCTTAATTGCATACAGTGTAGCTGAATAAATTAATAATAGCAAGTATTGTGTGAATATCTTTTTTTCTCTCTTGAAAACTACAAGGGTTTCCGCCTTTACTTTCTTTATCCGTAAAGAAAGTAACAAAGAAACTCTCCACGGCTTCGACGGCAAAGCTACCTTCACTTATTGTTTCAATCTTTCCAGCTCTGCAAAACTCGCTAAAGAGTGCATTTAGCACTCTTCTTAACGCTCAAACAGTTTCGAGCTTGTTTTGAAAAGATTAAAATAAACGTTCAGCGTCTGCAGATGTGGAAATATTAAAGCGGTTTTAACTATCTTATATACATTGAGTTTATGGAAGTTGTAATCTTTAAAAATCAAATATGCAAATGTCCTTATCCCATTCTTTCCAACATCTGAAAAGCCGAACGTTTATTTTTATTTTCGGAAAAGAGTTGCAACTGTTTGAGTAAATAAATGTGCTAAATGCACATTTATTTATGAGTTTTGCGACTCAGAAAAGAAAAATAATAAGAGAGGGAACCCCAAGGGCTTTGAAGCTTAGTTGGTGGCTTTTTGTTACTTTTTACCATTAAAAAGTAAAAGGCGGAAACCTTTAGGTTTTCAAGAGAGTGATTTAATTAACATATTATACTCTCTAATTTTAAGAAGCCTGGACTTTTTCGTTTTAATTTTGTATAATGTGATTAGTTAATTAAAAAGGATGGATATATAGTTTTGAATTACATTGATTTATTTGCAGGTTGTGGTGGTTTATCTTTAGGATTTGAATCCGTAGACTTTGAATTAGTTTTTGCAGTTGAAAAATCTCCAATGGCAGCGGAAACCTTTTATCATAATTTCATAAAAAATATAAAAAATCAAAATGAATGGGACGAGTATTTAAAAACATCTGATGAAGAAAAAATATCTAAAAAACTTTTTGTTGGAGAAACATTATCTTTACTTCAAAAACCGGAATTACTAGAAAAAGTCAAATCAAAAATTGGGGAACTTGATTTAATCGTAGGGGGTCCTCCTTGTCAAGGTTTTTCATTAGCTGGTAAAAGAAATCCAAAGGATCATAGAAATATTTTACCTTGGCAATATTTAGAATATGTGGATATATTTAAGCCAAAAGCAGTTTTAATGGAAAATGTTTTAGGTATGAGGCAAAATTTTAATAAACATAATGAGAAATCTCCTTTTAAACAAATTAAACAATATTTAGAAGAATGTGAGCCTAAATATATTGTTCAAGAATTACAATTGAATGCAATGCATTATGGAGTAGCACAACATAGACCAAGAGTGATGCTTTTAGCAATTAGAGAAGATATCGCACGTAAAAAAAATATTTTTGCACTTGATGATATTTGGAAGAGTGAAGATTATTATGAGGAGAAAGAATTTAGTCCATTATGTCCTATTCCAACAGTAAAAAAAGATGAATACTTTACAGTTAAAGATGCGTTAAGTGATTTATTATATGAGAAAGAAAGTATATATATTAATAAAGTGAATTTTGGAAGTGGATTCGATAAGGTTATAAAAATATCTCTTAATAAAAATACAATTTTAAATCAAGTAGAAAGAAAACATACTGAAATAGTTACATTACGATTTAGGATATATCAGTATTTATCAAATTTAAAGGTATCATCAAAAATTTTTAATTTATCTGCTGAATATAAAAGTACTAATGATATAAAATTATTAGATGAAATTAAAAATATGTTAAATAACTGTAAATTCCCAGCTAAATCTTTAGATGGTAAATTGATAGCAAATAATAAAGAGGTATTGTTAGATTTAATATTAGAATTAGGTACAAAAAAACATTCTCAAAGATCTTTAAAACTGAATTTACCTTCTCCTACGGTAGTATCTGTTCCAGATGATGTAATTCATCCTATGTATCCAAGAACTGTTACAGTTAGAGAACAAGCTAGATTTCAATCTTTTCCTGATTATTTTGAGTTTAGATCTAAAGAAACAACAGGTGGAGAAAAAAGAAAAACTGAAGTACCACAATATACTCAAGTTGGTAATGCAGTACCTCCATTAATGGCAAGAGAAATTGCAAAATTAATAAAAGAATTACTTAGTTAAAAATTACAATATCTTTTTATGTTCTTTAAATAGCATAGGGATATATTGGCTATTCATTCTCCATAAAAAGCCGTGATCTCTTGTCTTTTTAGTTTTGGGAACATGATGAATTGCAAAATCTAAAGAAACCAACCCTTTTTCAATTAAAGAAAGAAAAGATGCAAAAGAACTACCGACACATAAAAAAGCTTCGTTGTAAAAAAATTCTTCATTAGGATCTTTTGCATTTATTTTGTTTTTAACATCTGCCTTTATAAAAAGTGTTTCTTTATGTTTAGTCTCCAAAGCATTTTTTAGAATACCAAAATCATAATAAACTGTCTTATCATTATTTTGAAGTATATATATTTTTTCAGCATCATAATCTATTTTTAACTTCCATCCTTTAGAATTAGGAACTAATGCATTAATTGTCATATATAAAGCATATCTATTTTTATTTTCATCCCAATAACCTCTATTAATAACTAATTCACCTCTGTTTTTATATTCTCCCCATTCAGGTGTCTTAGAAAATAAAGTTTGAAGATTATTATTTCCATTTTTTCGAGAAGTTTTAATTTCAATCCCTTTAAAATCAGGCTCTTTACTTGAATTAGCTTGTATGTCTATTAAAGTCTCAAAAGTAAAACCAACTCCTGTATCTCCTGCTCTTAAAGTTTTAATCCAGCCTTTTTCATGGACTTTCTTTAGTTTAGATATTAATTCTTTTTGTACATCTGATAATATTACTTCATTAGAACCTAATGAGTTTGAAACTAATTTATTAAAATTCTCAAAAGACCATTTTAAAGGAATAATAAAGGGAGAATTATTAAGGCTAGTTAATATAAACATATCATTTGGATATACAATCTTTTTTATGCCATATACCCAAAATCTTGGATCTCCTTTTTTTGTTTCGGGTCTGTAATGACTTATCTTTACATCTTCAAGTCCATGTTGAGTTAAAATAAAACCATTTGAAATAATTTTACGACCTTGTTCTATATCATGATATGATAAGTTAAATGTATCTTCTAAAAAAAGCCTAAGTGATTTATTTGCATCAATTATAGATTTTTTATGCATTGTCTCAGTCATTCTTATAAAAATAAATTCATTATGAGAGTAATTATCTAAAATATTAATATATTCTTCTTCATATGCTGTAGGTGTAAATATCATTTTAAATCCTTTTTTCTTAATTCATATATAGTAAATAAAACTTTGATAAGAGTGTTTAACTTTGTGGATATCAGCCCACTTTCTAATCTTTGTAGCGTTGCCCTAGAAATCATACATTTCTCAGAGAATTTATTTTGTGTAAAATTAAATTCATTACGACTGCCTTTTATGTAATCTCCAATTAAATTGAAAAATTGTCTTTTATATTGAGAACCTTTATGATTCGTTGTATAGTTTGGATCTATTGATAATAAAGATTTATAATCAATGATATATTTTGTATTAAAAATATCAATCTCAATTTTTTTATTAGGGTTTGAAAAAAATATATCCGTATTAAGAATTGATGAAAGTTTATATAAAGTCCATAATTCAAGATTCAAAAATTTTCCAGCTTCAACTTTTTGAATATAATCTATATTTATCACTTCGTTTTCACCAAAATAATCATACGAAAGATTCTGAATATCTATTTGTTTCAGATTAAGAGACAATCTTTTATTTTTAATTTTTTCATTTAAAGAATTAACCATTAGACCTCCTTTTTTATTTTTAGTATATATCAGATAAATTTTATTTAATACGATATTTATGATGCTTTAATATGGTATTATTTACCAACAATCAGTAGTATAAATTAATATATCTTTTTTTAGAAAATCCACAAACTAACATCAATAGAGTAAAAAATAGAGTGCTAAACGGTGGACACCATATTCCTAAAGATGATATAATACGAAGATATTACCGAAGTAAAAATATGTTTTGGAATATTTATAAAGACTTGTGTGATTCTTGGAGTATTTATTATAACTCCGATGAGATATTTGAAAAAATAGCAACCAACGATAAAATACTAGACAATCAAAAATATGAGATATTTTATAAGGATATAAAATGCAATTAAATAAAAACTTAAATGAAGAAGAGATGATACAAGCCATAGGAAACAATGCCGTACGAGAAGCTCAAAAAAGAAGCCTTGAAAATGGTGTTCCTAATGTTTACAGCAAAAATGGAATACTCTACTACCAACTCTCCGATGGAACCATCATCATGGAAGACCCTTTTTCAAAAGGGGTATTAAAACAAAAACTTGATTTCCTAACAAAAGTAGGACAATAAAAATATTGTCCTACTTTAAACTAATTTTCTAAAGTAGCATTTGTAAGTACACTTAAAGCTTCATTCACCTTAAAAATCTTCGCTCTGATATTGCTGTACCCAAATGACTCTAAACGTTGGGTGTGTTTATCTAAATAGCGTTTGGCATCATTTTCATTATCAAACAAATAGACTCCACCCGCTTCTTTGTCGGTTTCATTTTCTGTCCAGATTTTCCAAATCAAGCCTTCTTCTTTGGCAATATCTTGTGCTAAATCTGCAAAAGCTTGTGCCATTTCTTCACCAAAAATTCCATCGTGAGGGAAATCCACTTGTAAAATATATTTCATACTTTTCTCCAAAATTTTTTATGCATAACTTTAGCATTTTGTTCAATAAGGTCAAATAAAAATAAGGATATTAAGAAAAAGATTTAAGTTGTTTGTATTTTAAAAACATCGTTTTTACGACGTTATTGATTGCATCTTCTTGCAACTCATCGACAAAAGATAGACTAATGGCGTTGCGGCTGGTGGTTTCATCATATCCCATTTCTTGAATAATTCTTGAAGGTTTTGATAAGCCCAAAGAACACCCCTCACCGTTGGTAATATAGATTTGACTTAATGCTAAAGTGCGTATGAGTTCTCTGGCTTTTATGCCTTTTAAACCAAAATGCAAACTGTATGGAAGAGTAGTATTGGGTTGGACAAAAAAATAGAGGTCATCGTGAAATTGTTTTTTTAATTTCTCTAAAAACTGCTCTTTTAACGTTTCGTTAAAGTGTTGATTCACCATTGCATCAAAACAAAGTTTACACGCAATCGTATCAATTTGTCCAATGGGCAATAAATTCAAAGAATCGTCATTAAAGAGTAAAACTCCATTGGTATTAAAGCCCGTTAATTTATAGTTGTCAAAATAGACCATATCACTCATGGCATCAAAATGGGCACTTCCATTGGAGATAATTTTTGCGGAAGTGAACTGTTTTACCTCTTCTAAAGAAGTCCTAACAAAGGTATCCATAACATATGAAGATAAAAAAAGAAAATCTATCGTACTATTTTTTAACGCAGATAAATTTACTTTTCCTTCTTGATTTAACGTAAGCCAAACTACTTCAAAGCCTAAACTTTCATACAGTTTTCCTGCATCAACGACACTTTGAGTCTCACCTACACTTATAGCAATTTTGCCTTTAAGTTCTAAAAAAAGTCCTAAAAAACCCTCTTTACTGAGTGCAAATGTTTTAAGCTTTTTAAAGCCGAATTTATTTTTATACGCTTCTAAAAGAGTCTCAAAGGCACTGTTTTCAACCAATGCACTCATCGAATACTCATTGCCCATTTCAATCTTTGCACGTTTTGAATATTGTAAAAAATTAAGCTTTATCAACTCGTTTCTCTTTGCGTTCATGAAAGCACCCCAATTGACAATGGGTCACTTCAATATCACTGTTTTTAACCGTTGCTCCCACTTTTTTCAACGTTGATTTTTCGGCACTTTTCCAAATATCTTTGCACGTTACATCGGTGTTTTCTTTAAAATTTTGAGCAATATCGTTATACACATCACTTGAGCCTTGACCGAATTCTAATTTTCCAAACACGCCCAATTCACAATTGCTGATTTTAATGCCAATACTTTTACACGCATCGGACATTTCTATGGGTTTTAATCCAATAAGCCGTGCCACTTTAAAAGATTTTAAACACGATAATCTTCCATCGGGGTCAAGATTTTCTAAAATATACTGTTTTTGTGTATTATCAAGGTTGATATGTTGTTGTAATCTAGCCATTAATCCTTCCAGAGTGAGTATAGATGTTCATTTTATTTCCTCGTGCAAATC